>Ga0207849_100014_pt1 | contig 480418 bp, 458 predicted proteins | sample TtaePargueraPR_12_FD_187277 | JGI IMG/M metagenome (GOLD analysis project Ga0207849, IMG submission 187277) | Aerobic enrichment media microbial communities from Bioluminiscent Bay, La Parguera, Puerto Rico - Tt and P2 (4) (SPAdes) | ecosystem: Environmental > Aquatic > Marine > Unclassified ... | reverse complement strand
GTTTTCCGCCAAAATGGCGGGAAACGGGCAAGAAACATACAAATAACGGGAAAACAACGTCTGAAATTCCCGATTTTCGCTGCATTGAAACAATATCGGCAAAAATCACCGGTTATTCAGACCTTCCTTAGGTGAGCACTGTAGATGATCTGCTAGCAGGTAGATTTTTTCGATAGTGATATTCACTTCTCCTCTCTCAATCTTCCCCAAATAACTTCGATCAATTCCCGTTTCATGAGCGAGTCGTTCCTGAGAAAACCCTTTCGATTTTCGAATCGCACGCAAATTCCGGCCAAACGCCTCACAAATCGGTGAGCCCATTTCTTGCCCTCACAAAAGACAAGACTATGGTTTCTTGAGGCATGGGAGACCACGGCATATACTACCCATTTTTCGGGGGTCGACCAGATCGACCTAGAGACCAATCGGACCGCCTTATGAAAAAATCGCAACCACTGAGCGTCGACAAGATCCTGATCGAACTCCTGAGACAGCAGCCAGATACTCCTTTTTCCAATACCAGCATTCGGGATATGTATCTTCTTCAAATACCCGAAGTTCAGCGGCCAAGCCGCAACCAAGTTCGCAAGCACATATACAGAGAACTTCTACGCCTTGAAAAGGCAAAAGTTATCGATCGCTACGAGGGATCGACTGGTCGCGGATGCAAGTTTATCTACCGTTCAAACAAACAAGACATTTCCCTGGAATCCAAGCCTTCTCCATTTAAGGCTGCATATGGGCACGTTGAATCGTCGATGGATAGTGATACACAGCGGGCGTTGCAGGAGGAGCTTTCTAAAAGAAAGGTCGAACTGATTGCCAGTATTGGTGAAGCGGAGGAATACCAGCGCCTATATCACAAGTACCCGGCACTTCGGAGCGCCGTGAAGGCGCAGTACCTGGAGTCTCGGGAGAGAAGCACAAAGCTACTAGGTCAACTTCGTGCTGTAGAGTCGGTCATCACTAAAATTGGGTTTCCCGCATGATCCAATTGCGCGTTTGGCAGCGCGAGTGCGTCGATCAAGCTCTTCAAGCTTTTGAGTACCAAACCCACTTTCTATGCCACGCAACACCTGCGGCGGGCAAAACCGTCATGGTAGCGTCAGTGGCTAAGGCCCTTCTGGAACGCAATAAAATCGATTTCGTCCTATGCTTCTCCCCTTCACGGACAGTGTCGCAAAGCGTCGCCTCGACATTTAGCCAAATCCTTGGGCGAAGCTTCAATGGCCAGATTGGGGCCGCGGGTGGTTCTTACACCTATCAGTCGATGAACACGCTTCCCAGAGAGCTATGGCAAGTACTGGGTGAGCACAGAGTCTTCGTGGTTTTGGACGAGATCCATCACTGCTCCGGTAGCAGTTGGGACGAACTCACAATTGGCAACAGTTGGGGGCGAACAATTCTCGATAGGATTCAAGGAAAGGCCTCCCTCACAATGGCGCTATCAGGAACACCTTGGAGGAGTGACGACAACCCAATCGTACTTTCTCGCTACACGCAGCCTGACGGAGAGCTCCATTGCGATTACGAATACGGTTTAGAGCGGGCGGTTATCGACGGCGTTTGCCGAGCCCCAAAAATCGTGCTCACTGATAATCGGGAAATCAGCCTGAGGTCATCGGAACTCGGCCTCAAAACCTACTCCAGCATCCGGGAAACAATCAGTCAGGGTCATATTACATATCCTGACTTTCTGTTTCGGGACGAAGTGATCGACCATACACTCTCGGAAGCATCCAAAAAATTATTAGAGATCCGGAAGCAGGTTCCATCCGCTGCTGGCCTCATCGTAGCTGCGACAGCGGCACATGCAAAGCAGATTGCAGTTCGGCTTGCGGCGCTCGGAGAAAGGCCTGTTGTTGTCACTTACAACACGCCCGGAGCCCATCAAATTATTTCAAACTTCAAAACATCATCTGATCGATGGATCATTTCTGTGGGGATGATCAGTGAAGGAACTGACATCCCGAGATTGCAGGTGTGTTGTCATCTCAGCAGGATTCGAACAGAGCTCCATTTTCGGCAAGTTCTCGGCAGAATACTCCGGCGTCAAACAGGGGAGCCCTATGACATTGGTGGCTGGCTTTACGTCCTTGCTGAACCCAGTTTGACAGAGTTCGCACGCAGAATTGGTGAGGACCTACCAGGGCATCATGTGGTTTCATTTTCACCAAAATCATCAAAGCAAAGCACGGACGAAACTAAAAGGTCTGAAGTGCTGCAGAAAGAGAATTACACAACGGAGTGGGAACTCGATATCGATAATACGGGCACATGGGATGCTGCACCGGAACATAACGGCGCTAGGGAAACTATTGATCTATGTGTGAGCAATCAATACTGGAGTGAAGTTTTGTCCCTATTCGGGGAGAAGGTATTGTAGCTTGGTCGGAAATTTTCATATGAATGACACAAAGCATGAGCCGGCGCGGCAACTGCTGGGACAACGCCCCGATGGAGAGGCTGTTCCGGAGCCTCAAATCTGAATGGATACCGGCCCTGGGATATCGGAACCTACCCGAGGCCAAAAAAGATGTCGGTGGCTACTTGATGGATTACTACAACCGGCAACGACCTCATGCATTCAACGATGGCATTTCGCCCGTTGCCGCTGAGAAAAACCTTAAAATACTGTCTGGGATTAGTTGACCACTACAAACATCAAAAGGTGCAATCAATGAGCCGCTTCAGCACCAAGGCGACCGTATTTATGCATGGCAGACTTGCAGGGCATATGGAACGTATTGGAAGCCGCGTTCGGTTTCAGTACGACGCTCAATACCTAAAATTCGGTAGTGCCCTCAGCATGAGCTTACCTCTTCGTTCTGAGCCTTATGAGACAGAGGGGTTGCCTCCCTATTTCAGCGGTCTTTGCTCCGAGGGCTGGTTGAAACGAGTACAGGCGTACGAGCAGCGCATTGACCCCGAAGACAGTTTCACTTTGCTAATCAATAACGGTAAGGATTTGGCAGGAGCTGTGACGATCGAGCCGTCTGCGTAATCCCTACGCTGCCCGATCTGAATTGTTTATCAAAATTTTAGAGACTTACTGACTTAGTATTAATTAGTAACGCGGATTACTAATTGGTACTAAGTGTCCGATTTATGACCGGCATTCATCTATAAATGCGCCGATCCAAGTAGCCTCTTTGGGGCGCACTTTAAGTTTGTATATCTTGGTCAATCGATGAAAGCGAGCCACGTAGCTACAGGCCCCACTAGGTGGTAACCATTCATTCGGTCCTCTCGCACCTTTACTACGGTTCAAAGAGGCCTCAACGGGCCATAGATTGCGTTCGTCGTTTGCAAACCTCTCTCGACGCGCATCGGACCAGTTGCTTGCGCCCCTCTCCCAAGCCCAGGCGAGCGGCACCACGTGATCAATGTCGATTTCGCTGCTGTTCTGTATCAAGTTTCCGGTAAAAGGGCTGATCCAGCGACCGGTTACCACGCGGCAACTCTTATCGGTCGCGAAACGCACTGGCGTACTGGAACTTGCAATCAATGCCTCAGCACGGCTGTTCTGGCAGTCGCCATCGGCATCGTCCCAGCCGTGTCCGAAGGCCGATCGTCTGTACGAATCGGCCCGATGTTTGTTCAGTTTGGGCGCGTTATTAGAGGCCAACTGCTTGGGTAGGCGACCGCCACTAGCCAGGCATGTCTCCAGTGAGTCAAAGCCGTGGAATTTTTCGATGCGATCGTAATATGAGCTTTCAGGTGGATGACAAATGCCCGAAGACGTCTTTTTGATTGTCTCAGCTGTAACGGGTGCAAACCCAATGACGAGTATGAGCACCAGTAATGAGGACGGGAGATACCGCAACTACTTCTCCTTAAATACAACAAGCGTAATTTGGCTGCCATCGTATCGGGCACGGCCTCGCTTGTCTCGCCGTAGGAGATATCCCAATCGCTTTGCAGTGATATCGGCTTTCGCCGGGGGCCCAAGTCGCAGACACTAGCTCGGAGTCAATTGATCAGGGGGATCGGGGCTCAACGCCGGCAAGGATGCCAGGCAAACGCGACACCTGCCCAGTGGTGTGACGCGCCAGGGAGAGACCTGGCTCCTGTCCCCAGAGACGTTTCGCCATAACCTCAGATTATGCGCAGTGGGTCTGCGCCAAACACAAGCACGCCACCAGAGCCGGCAGAGAGGTCAAAGGCACGTCCGTGTGCCCGTATCGCTATTTTTTCTTCCGAGACGATTTGCTCTTTTCGCCCACGGTTTCCCGCGGGTGTTTCTTGGCAAAGGTCTCGGTTACATAACGGCCCGTTACAGCGCTTCGGTATTTTTTGGACATGCGTCACCTCACATGAATGAAAAGATTCTAGTGATGCCGAGGGATGCCCTCGGCATCGTCCTCATTTAGTGGTTTGGCCAACTCCGGAAATGGGCGCAAACGCGCTGGAGCGTGCCATTGACCATTCGGAAGTAAGCTCGAACGTAGACAGCGGGTCTGATGACCATGGCTGATCTCCTGTACGAGATAGCCAGTGAGGTGATGGGCGCTTCGTCACAGACTGGGACCTTATAACCAATTGGTCTTGGCAGGAAAATCCTCAGTTTTGTACTATGCTCTTCCTATCAGCCTCACTGGCTGGTGGATTTCGGTAAGGGCCTTTCCGCCAAGATTGATCCCTTACCCCTCGGTTGCTAAAAACCTCAGGACTCAACCCCTGGGGTTTTTTTATTGCCTGAAAATCAAGCAACGCCTCGATGATACAAGATATGGTGACGGAAACAATAAGGTCATTATGAAAGAAGCATGCCTGTGGATATCGATTTTCAGTTAAAACAAATGCTTAATGATTTACCCACACTTATGTGCATAACAAAATGTTATCAACATGTTGTGTTTGAGAGTTCTTGGCGGTGAGCAAATGATGGCGAACAGGCCGTTCTGCCATGTTGAGACAGATTTTTTATTCTTTCGCCTCGCCCAAAGAGGCTTCCCATTGATCCAAGATATCGTCCAGCTTTGCGTGCTTTATTTGCTCTCTGAGCTCTTCTGAAGGGTTGGTAGCCAGTGCGATTGAGCGGAAAAAAGACTCCATGAACGCATGCAGATCGAAAGCGTCCCCTTTGTCTCGATTAGCCATTTTTTTGCGTTTTGCGCCCAAAAACAGACTGTAAAGCCAGAACCACACCCCTGCACTCCAACTGACACGGCGTATTATTTTCTCAAGATCAACAATGAGTTCTTGGAGTGTTCTCTCGTTCGATGATTCGAGTTCTTGTTGTCCGATCGCGCTTACCAGCGTTGCCTCTTCGCTATCGGGCAGTGCCTCAGTCATTGCAGCGACTATGTTCGTCAGGTTTTCCGATAACTTAGGGAGAAGCTTCATTCCGCGAACGCGGTGAGCCAACAGAGGATTGAATCTTGAGTAGTTGTATAGAGCCGTCTCATAGCTGTCGAGCAACTTTGGGTCTGCCCTGACCAAGCCATCCATCAGCGTTGTAAGAATAGTGGCGACGTATTCCTTTGGAAACTCATTGACCATAATGCTTTTCAAATTTGGTCTGTCTCCAAGTATTTTCTTGAACTCGTCCTGGAATTCATCCACCGCCGCATTCAATTTTGGGCGTTCGATCAGTAGTTCGTGCCGTATTTCCATCAAGTGAAAAAGCAAGACACGAGAGCCCTCCCGGCGCTCCAGGCTCAGCTTCCAATAGTAACCAATGACGGCTAGCCCCGCGGTTACGAGTATCCCTGCATCAAACACGATTTCTTGCATTGCTATACCTGTCCCCGCCACAAGGCTACGATTGTGACGAGGCGTCGTTAAACGTCCCTTTGTGAGACGGATTCTTGAGAAGGCTTAGAATCAGCAGTGCGAACGCTCTCTGTTTTGGTTCACTCTCCAATATTTCCATCGATAATTTTTCATGGTCCGTCATGGAGTCCAGCACCAGGTCAGTTAGCCGCTTTGGAAGCAATCCGTGCATCACTTGATCCGGTGAGTGGCCGTCTACCTGAGCCATCACCGCTTCATCTCGGCGAACCCGATCAGCAATCCCGTTCGCAAAATGAAGCTGATCCTCATCGCTGACTTCAGCGCCGAAGATGTCATTCAGCTTTTCGATGATTTTGGACAGACGTTCTTTTTCCGGATCGTGGGGCTTTCCGGTGCCGACACCCGTAATCGGATCCAGTCCGTCCGAATCGTCCTCACCTTCTAACCGAAGCTCATGCTCCTTTCGCTTGGTGATCCGGTAATGGCTTAGCTCCAGCTCTGAAATATCGATTTCGTCCTCATCTAAAATTTCCTGGCGCAGCAACGGTAGTAAGTGCTTGGCAAAAACGCATAGCTGTTCCAGCTCCGGATCCTCAAAGAACACAATCTGTGACAAGAACTCATAAGCCCGAACAAAGCTGCCCAGGTTTTTCTTGAACAGGTCCAATTGATCGAGGCCTTCGCCAATCTCTTTGAGAGAAGCGTCGGCCTGCTTTAAGCCAATTGCATTCCCATCAGCCTCAGCCTGCTGCCTGACAGCTCGGACCTGTGCTCGTTCGTCACGGAGCAGCTTGTATCGCTTGTTGAATCGCTCCCGGGCCGGCTGGCAGTAATAGCTAAGCTTGGAAGATGCGGCCTTGGGATCGAAGAACGCCCGCGCAAAGGCCTCCACTTCGTCCCAGTGGTACACCTGCTCGACATCCAGAGCTTCCTGGAGGTCATAAACCACCTGAGCGTCGGAGACGCCGGTCAGCTCCGCCTTGTTGTAGTACGGCAGGAACGAATCGAGGATATCCTGGGCATCGTTGATGAAGTCCAGGATGAAGGTCTCCTTGCCAGGAAACAGCCGATTCAGGCGCGAGAGCGTCTGTACGCATTCCACACCCTTGAGTTTCTTGTCGACGTACATGGCGCAGAGCTTCGGCTGGTCGAAGCCAGTCTGATACTTGTTGGCGACCAGCATCACGTTGTATTCGTCGGTGTCGAACGCCCTGGCGTGATCCCGGCCATTCAGGCCCGGGTTCAAAAGACTGCTGGTTTCGGTGACTTCTTCCGGGATTACGTCATCGGGTGGTAGGCTTCCTGAAAAGGCAACCAGGGGGTGAACGTCCTGGTAGCCCTGACCTTTGATGTACTGTTGCATCGCCAGCTGGTACCGGACGGCTTCCTGTCGACTGCTGGTGACCACCATGGCCTTTGCCTGGCCATCCAGCAGGTGCCGGACGTTTTCCCGGAAGTGCCCAACAATAATTTCGACCTTCTGGCTTATGTTGTAAGGATGCAGTCGCACCCATCGAGCCAGTGTGGTCCGGGCTTTCTTCGAATCGACCTCTTCGTCTTCTGCATCTGGATGCGCGAGCTTCCAAGCCACTGCGTAGGTGGTGTACCGCTTCAGCACGTCGAGGATGAAGCCTTCCTCAATGGCCTGGCGCATGGAGTAAACATGAAAGGGCTGAGGTTTGTTGGTTTCGCTACGCGGTTGTGTCGGGTCTGGCTCACGGCCAAACAACTCCAGGGTCTTGGCCTTGGGGGTCGCTGTGAATGCGTAGTAGCTGATCTTCTGGCTCGGTTTTCGGGCAGCCACCGCAGCGTCTAACAACTCCTCGGCGCTGACTTCCTCACCCTCCGGCAAATCACCGCCAAGAATCGCCTTCAGCTTGGTTGCAGAGGATCCTGTCTGCGATGAGTGCGCCTCGTCAGCTATGACAGCATATCGGCCCGCAGCCAACCTGGGGTGCTTATCCAAGGCATCGAACAAGGCTGGGAATGTCTGGATCGTAACGATGATGATCCGGGTCTGTTCCGCTAATGCTTCGGCCAACTGTTCCGACTTACTCTGATTACCGAGATCCCGGGATATAGGCCGTACAACGCCCTGGGCGTGTTCAAACTGGTAGATCGTATTCTGAAGCTGGCTATCCAGCACCGTACGGTCAGTTACCACGATGATCGAACTGAACAGCTTCTGGCCGTCCTCGTTGTAGAGTTGAGCCAGTTGATGTGCTGACCAGGCAATCGAGTTCGACTTCCCCGAACCGGCACTGTGTTGAATCAGATAACGCTTACCGGCCCCTTCGGCTTGTGTGGTTTGAACCAATTGATTGACCACATCCCACTGGTGGTAGCGGGGGAAGATCAGGGTTTCTTTGGTCTTCCGGTTGCCGTAGAAGTCCTCTACCGTCTTCTTCTCCAGGTGTAAGAACCGGCCAATCACTTTTAGCCAATTGTCCTTCTGGAACAGCTGTTGCCACAGATACGCCGTCGCGTAGGTGTCCTCATCCTCTGCCCTGGGGTTACCAGCGCCACCATCAGCAGTCCCTCGGTTGAACGGCAGGAAGAACGTGTCTTTGCCATTCAGTTTGGTGGTCATCGCCACCTCGTCCTGGCTCACGGCAAAGTGGACCAGAGCCCCCCGCTTAAAGGTCAGCAGCGGTTCGGGCTTTCGTGTCAGCGAGTCTTTGACCGGTCGATCCTTTTTGTACTGGCGCTTAGCATGCTCGACGGTCTGCTTGAACTCGCTTTTGAGCTCCAGCGTCGCGGTAGGAATCCCATTGACGAAGAGCACCAGATCCAGACGGGGGTTGTAGTCCCCGGTCCGTGCGTGGGGTGAGTAAGACACTTCCTCCACCACGCGCAACCGGTTGGCGTTATATCGACGTTCTGTATCCGGGTTCATGCCGTGATCCGGTTTGAAGCTGCACAGATCGACCTTCACACCCGGTACTTTGAAACCATGGCGCAGCACATCGAGAGTGCCCTTTTTCTCAAGTTCCCGAACCGTTTTCTGGATGAGTACCTTTTCTGGGTTCTGCGGATTACCCTTGCAGAACTTTTCCCAACGGTCCGGCCAAGCCTTTTGGAAATAACCTACCAGGTCTTCCGGATACAAGGCATGCGCCTTGTCGTACTCAGACGCCTTGCCGACTAGCCAGCCCTGATCACTCATGGCGGCAATGATGTCGTTCTGGAACACTCTCTCGCGGCTGTCAGCCATGACTACTCCTCGTATCCTTCGAACCTTTTGACCACTGGCCAGTGCTTAAATGCTCTGGATCAATCCTTGAGCTCTTCTGCGGTACTTTGAGCCTCGACAAGCGAACTTTGCCAGTCACCGTAGGACTTCCTGCTGGACTCTTCAGTCCAGACAATCCGGCCATTCGCCGAGCGGCCGGATACCACTGCAGCGGCTGCGCTGGGGCTTGAGAATGATTGATCTTGAGTGAAACGCACCGCGCCGGAGGCATCTGGCACGAGTACGCCGTCTGCTGTTAATTGATCATAGAGCGGGCGATAGCTGGTGTAGCTACTTCCGCTCACCCATTTGTCTCGCGCCTGACTGCCCTCAAGCACCACAAACTCGCCGTCAACTTCCCGGGCTTTGGCACGAATCCCGTACTTGGGTAGCTCCATGAAAAAGGTGGGATCATCACCCTCCGCGCCAGCTTTACCCTGAATTTGAGCCGCTATTTTTTGACGATCACGGAGAAAATCGAAGCCCAGAACAGGCAGAATGATGCGGACTTGCTCAATGAAGAACGCCATATCGGATTGATCGGACTCTGGGAGCACCGTGTAATCGTGAGCGGTGCCGTTTACCAGGCCACAACGTCCGGATTGCTTAGCAATGGCGATGAGTTGGCTTTCCAGGTACTTCACATGGGCTTTGGTGAGATTCTGGTCTTTGCTGGTGATCAAGCACACCCGCTCCCAGAAGTCTTTGCCGCCTTGGGGTTCTGGTCGGTTGTGTTGCTTCAGGCGTTTGGCCACATCATCGGATTCACCGATGTAGACCAAGGGACGCATGGCGTTATCCGGATCTGGGCCCACCAGGAAATACACACCGGTACGACCGCATTCTGGTCGTTGCACCAACTCGGTGAGTTTCGTACGAGGCCCAGTCAGAGCATGGCCGGTCCAGTTCATGATTTCGGCAGTCAGAAGACCGTTCGGTGTGCCATCAACAAGGAATAAGCGGATGCCGCGTCCATGGTTCATACGGTAGCCTCTATTCCAGTCTGACGCACTTCCTCATTGAAGGCGTTTTCATCTGTTGGTGGTTGCCAGTTGCGGACATCAATCTTGCCGGTAACAGCAGCAGATATGAGTGCGGACCGGCGTTCCGACAGCAGCGCCATCGCCGCCTTGGCCTCACTTATCAACGCTTCCATTTCCTGTAGTCGCTTATCCAGCATCTGTGCGATCGAGATTTGTTCGTCGGTTGGAGGCACCGCGACGACGAGTTCACGAATATCTTCCAGACTAAGCTGAACCTTCGTACCTCCATAACCAGAGCCAAGTAACTGCTCCTTCGCAGCATTACCCAGAATAAAATAGGCAAGCCAGTTTGAACTGCAGAGAGTGGCAATAGGCCTCGCAAGGGCAACATGCTGACTCACATAACCACCTTCTATCGATTTGTCCGCTGCACAGACAGAACCAAGATCTGCTGTAATGGAAACCAGGATGTCACCAACTTTGATTTTCGCCCTGGAGCCTTCGCTTCCTTCGGGTGGTGTAACATACTGGATTGACTCAAGCTTCGGTCGGATAGAGTCTCGTGTCAGATTAGTGATTCGGAAAAATAGCTCACCAGAATCAGAGTAAAAATCCGCCCATCCACGTGATCCACTGGTAACGAAACTGACAAGAAACTTCACCGGCATTACTTTCCAATGCGCTGGCACTTCCCCAAGCCACTCCACTCCAGAATCCTTGGTTGGCACATCCGGATCCAGCCCCTTGGTCACCGCATGGGAAATCACGGCCTGGCGTTTTTCCTGAAGCAGCTCTATCAGGCGCTCTTGCTCGCGAATAAGTGCGTCGATTTTGGTGGTTTCGTGATCCAAGAATTGGGCGATTTGGCTTTGCTCAAGTAAAGAGGGCTCAGGTAACCTCAGACCTGAGATCGTTTGGGCTGATATGCCAATAATGGTTGTGCCGCGGGCTATAGATAAAAGGTATTTATTCGCCCCTTTACTCTTGATGCAGTAAAACAAAAACCGAGGGTTTATTAATCTAGGCTTCGGACGGATGAGTACCAGGTGATAGCCACAAATAGTGTGCTCCATTGGTTCAACTATAATTGAGACATCTGCTATTCGTGTTGGAACTACTGAATCCTTTGTGACTAGGAGGTCTCCAGCTTCGATTTGAAACTGTTTGATATCATTGGTTGATGCCGTTGATACGTTTAACTGAAACTGAACCGCTTTCGAAATCTCTGGTGTAGAGTAGACTGTATCCGTCCCCAGAAATTTAACTTCCTGCTCGCCTTCTCGCTTGTGTTTATCAACACCGCTTGCACGCACGCCGGCAACGTACTTTAGTTTTTTCACACTCCAAGACTCAGGTAACTCGTCAAGCCAATCGAAATCGATGCTTTTGTATTCTGGGTATTTATGAAAGCTCATGCAGACAACTCCTCGATCATCTGCTTGATCCGATCGGTGCACTTTTTCAAATCAGCATCAATCTCTTCCAGCGGCCGGGGCGGCGTGAACTCATAGAAGTGCCGGTTGAACGGAATTTCGAAGCCCACGATGCCGACTTCGCCATCCTTTTCGTCCCGCTTGGACTCGTCTATCCAGGCGTCTGGCAAATGGGGGTTCACTTCCCGGTCAAAGTAGTCGAACACGGACTCTGTGAGAGGCACGTTTTCATAATCCCGCAGGCCGGTGTCAGCTTCTGGATTGCCCTTGCTGTCCGTGCAGATATCCGCTTCTGGATCACGCTCACTCAGGGCATTGAGCAAAGCTTTTAGTTGCGGCGCACTCAGGTACACCTGATGGTCAGTGAGTGACGCTTTCAAGGCTTTCTGGAACTGTTTGCGATTCCGATAGACCGTCTCCGTATCCATAGCACGACAGGCAGCGAGGATTTTGTCCCGGTCTTCGTGATCCATTTTCTGGATGGCTTTCTCATCCGCGATTCGCTCAATCCGATTTTCCGAAGCCTGGAAGTTCAACTTCAGCGGACGCTCGACCGTGATCCGGCGATAACCAAAGGCTTCGATGGGGAAGATCTTGCTCTTCTTGGTTTCCTGGAAGTCCCCGTACATCCGCACGATTTCGTCCTGGTCGGACTCGCTGACAAACTGGCGCTTACTGCCGAGGGACTTACGCATCTTAGTCGACCGATCTGTAGCATCGATCAGTTGGACTTTGCCTTTGCGCTCAGCCGGCTTATTGTTGGAGAGCACCCACACATAGGTGGAGATGCCGGTGTTGTAGAACATATCCGTGGGCAGGGCCACGATGGCTTCGACCATATCGTTCTGCAGCAGATAGCGCCGGATTTCGGATTCGCCACTGCCAGCACCACCCGTAAACAACGGGCTACCATTGAGAATGATGCCGATCCGGGAGCCACCTTCACGGGCATCCCGCATCTTGCTGACCAGATGCATCAGGAACAGAAGCGAACCATCGGACACACGGGGTAGCCCAGGTCCAAAGCGGCCATCGAAGCCCCGGTGTTTGTGCTCATCGGTGACCTGCTTCTGAACTTTTTTCCACTCCACCCCAAAAGGTGGGTTACTGAGCATCAGGTCAAACTTGTTGGCAGCCAGCTGGTCATCTGACAGCGTATTCCCGAGCTTGATGTTGCTGACTTCCTGGCCTTTGATCAGCATGTCAGCCTTACAAATGGCGTAGGACTCCGGGTTCAGTTCCTGACCGTGCAGTGAGACAGTGACACTCTCGCTGATCTGTTGAATGTACTCGTCGCCCTCGGATAAGAACCCACCGGTACCCGCCGTAGGATCATAGATGGTAACAATGCTGTTGGGCGTCAGCCGGCTCTCCTGTCCGGTTAGGACAAGGGAAGTGGTCAAGTGCACGATGTCACGAGGCGTGAAGTGCTCCCCGGCCGTTTCGTTGGAGCTCTCTGCGAATTTCCGGATCAACTCCTCAAAGATGATCCCCATACCAAAATTGCTGATGGTTTCCGGGCTCAGGTTAATGCTGGCAAACCGCTGCACCACCTGATATAGCAAGTTGTTGGCGCTGAGCTGCTGAACAAAGTCTTCGAAATGGAAGTGCTCGAAGATCTCCCGGGCGTCCTGGCTGAACGACTGAACATAGCTCATCAGATCATCAGCCGTCTGGCTGTCAGATAGGGTAGCCAGGCTCAACGGGGAGGCATTGAAGAATTGCTGATCGGCAGCCCGGAGCAACAGTTTCTCGCGAACTGCATCCGGTTTGGTCTGGTGTTCCTGGGCCGCGGAGAGCACCTGAGCCTTCGTTGGCTCAAGAACACACTCCAGACGACGCAACAGGGTAAACGGCAGGATGACCCGCCCATACTGGCTCTGCTTGAAATCACCGCGCAGAAGATCGGCAACCGACCAGATAAAAGCGGCGGTTTGAGAGTGGTTGGTTTTGTTGTCAGTCATCCGTGGAGCTCCAATACAGCATGTTGTCGGACTGCGACTATCTCAGGCAGCCAATCCAATTCTTTTAAGTGATGCGTTTAACGTCGTTCGAGTCACACCAAAGTGAGCCGCAACTTCTGTTTTCGTGATTTGAGGGTCGGAGAGCATGGCCGCTGCTTTACGGACGTCCGAATCAGACATGGATGGTTTCCGGCCGCCTTTTCGCCCCCTCGCCCTGGCTGCTTGAAGACCAGCCTTTGTGCGCTCTCGAATTAGGTCATGCTCAAACTCTGCCAGTGCGCCGAAGATATGGAATACCAGACGTCCGCCTGAGCTGGTTGTGTCGATTGCCTCGGTGAGTGATTTGAAGCCAACTTCTCGATCATTCAGATCCTGGACGATCTCAACCAGGTCTTTCAGTGAACGTGCCAGCCGATCCAGCTTCCAAACTACGAGGACGTCTCCTTTCCGGAGGGTACGAAGGCACTGCGACAGATCGGGTCGCTCGCGAATTTTGCCGGTAAACTTTTCCTGGAAAATCTGCTCGCACCCAGCTTTTTCCAAAGCATCTACCTGAAACTCAGGATTCTGATCCTGGGTACTGACCCGCGCATAGCCTATGATCATTAAACGCACCTTTTCTAGTCATAGTTTTTTGTACGTGATTGTTGGACATAAAACAATAGGAAATTGCGGTTTTTTCGTGGCGCCATCCGAGCGTCCAACAAACGACCGTTTTCTGATAAAAACATAGCTCGGCAAAGGTGGGACCTAGGATCAGGATGTGGGAGCGCACGAACGGCGCCAGTGAGAACGAAGCGCTGGTCATCCAAGCCGGCTTTTAAACAAAAGCGGACATTCGAGTCAGGCCTTCCCACCACTCAGGCTGTCAGGACAGTTCAGGGGGCCGGAGTTTACCAGCAGGGCCCTGGGGGCCATTGGGCTCATGACAACCAGGTGGAGCTGAAACTGATCCGGCCTCAAAAGCCAACCCAGACCGGCTTTATCGAAAAGGCTCGGACACACAAAGGTGTGTCCGAGCCTTTTTGGCTTAAAATGCGTATTTAGCGTTAGCGTTTATCCTAAACACATTTGGCTCTTCGCCTGAACGTGTTTTTACACTGTAACGCCCAAGCTCAACCCCAAGTGACGAGTTTTTCATAGGACTCCAAACCAAATTCACGTGGGCAGAGGAAGAGCTATCGATAATCTCCGGCCCGAAATCATCAAGATCTTCATCAGCCTTCGTGTAGGCATATGCCAGCGTTGAACGCCATTTCCATTTACCACCCCACCGGTGAGTGTAGACTGCAGAGGCACCCCAGGAATCAAACCCCTCTATTTGTCCATCGGCTACGAAGGCATCAGGGTGGACACCAAGCCCCATGTACCTTCCGAGTGCCCCATAGTTGTACTGCAACCCAACACTATCGCTGAAAACTGGAAAACGAGTTGTTAAGCTTAGCGCACCGGCCCAAGCCGAATCATCCCCTTGGTTGACAGTGTCTAGCTTGAGTTGGCGAGCCATGACTTTAGTAGAGGTATGGACTTTCCCGACATTATAATCCAACCTTGCAACTAGGTCCGGAACCGTTTGGTCATCCTGATCAGTATCTGTCACGTTACCGCTCACAGTAATCACATCATTCTCATACGAATTTTCTGCAGATAACATTACAGCGCCCCAATCGAAGGGGGATGTGTACCTAATTTGCGGCTGGCGGATGAAAATCGCATTTCCGTGCGACCCATAGTTAAGAAGTTCCCCGAGAGAGGCGAAATCTAGAAACGTGGAATAGTCCTGACCCACCCTCCAGTTTTTGTAGTCAGCAAATGCTCTTCGGAGCCTAAGATCATGATTATTAGTAAAGCTCTCGGATCCCGTGCCCCCGGCAAAATCTATCTCAATATGAGTCTTAAGGTCTGCCCCCCCTGCAGGAGTTGAACTTGTAACCCAAAATCTACTTCTACGCACTGAAAATTCAGTGGCTGTATCTTTACCTTCAACGTCACCGGATGGTGTGTTGGCAAGTGTAGGCGCAAATAAGCTCTGGCTGGGAAGGCCGCTTCCATTCTCGCCGACGGCGACGTTTAGTTGAATCAATCCATGAAACGCAAGCTCAGTTTCTGTACCCGGAACAATGAAGCTTCTCGGGCTTTGTCCGGCCCGGACGTATTTCTTCGGCTCCGATTCTTGATCCCTTGACAGGTCCCCTCGATACTCTTTAATTTCCTTAATCTCATTTTCCAGATCCTTTATTCTAAGGTCATAGTCTCTCAGTGACTGCCCCATCGCTCCAGAGGAAAAAGTCGAAACTAAAACGCCAGCGCTTATGGTTGAAAGTAATGATTTTCTTTGCACTATTTTCATTATCTTTTCTCTCCACAAAAAATTAAATTATTGTAAATGCAAATTATAATATTGAGAAAATAGGAATAGACGGACCACTAACCCAAGCCAAATACTTTTTGGCGAGATTAGAAAGAATTACATCTCCCTCATATATCCCTCCTTATTCAAAACACTGAAAATTTAAAAAACTTATAAAAAAGGATAAAGTTAAATATCAAAAAACCTAAGAAATGCCAAAATAATTTTTTATAAAAAAAGCTATTATTTATAATAATTTATTCACTCAAAAGGCTACGTTGACCATCTCAGGACGGCAAATCAAAAAAACCGAACCCAAAATAACCAAATGGTAATATAGGTTACGTGTGGCTCGGTGCAGAGCTTGCTAATGCGAACGCTAAAGGGAAGAATCCATGAAGGGTTGCGACGCTAATACAGCCCTGGCACACAAACTGGGAAGCAAATACTGCGCTAGCGCGTTGAGCGATAACGCGACATTGGTTGGCAGAAATCAGATTCAAACGAGGTCCAACACTAAAACGCAAGTTGCCCGAACGTACTTTTGCTCTGTCACTACACTTCGGTCCGAGCACGGCTATGGCTCTATGTCGCCAACTTTACAGGCTCTAACAAGCCTCAATGGCCCAACGAAATTTTTATGCCCTATAACGATTGGGACGATGATTTATGGCAATAACCAAATTAAGCAAAATAGCCCCAAACACAGAAGCAATAAGCAATGGAAAGCTCACAACATATAGAGAAGCCAGTACCACAGATACATCAACAGCCATTTGGACTTTTCCGGCTCGAATGCCATGGTGATCCTGAAGGTGTAAAGAGAGTATGTTGATACCCCCCAAGCTGGTTTGATGCCTAAAGAGCACAATAAACCCGACTCCCATAATGGCATTTCCCAGTAGGGCCGCATAAAATGGCTGCAACTTACTAAATCCGATGAAATTCAGATGCACATCAATCAAAACGGAGACAAGCGCGACCGTAATAAACGTCTTAATGGTAAACTCCCATCCCATTCGCCGAATAGCCAAGAAGTAAAAAGGGAGGTTTATCAAAAAGAAAATCAAACCAAAAGAAATATCGAATGTGTAGTGCAGCAGGAAGGCCAACCCTGCAGTGCTTCCAGTGAGCGCACCTACATCCCGTAATAAAACAATACCCAATGAGACCATAGAGGCTCCAATCAGTATTGCTAGAGCATCCTCAGCATACGTGTGCTGAATAGCTTTCTTATCAATTTTGTTTGCCATAACTGTTAACTCGAATACGACCGAACCTGAATTTCGCACTCCTCGTCATAACTACTTCTATTTCGTCGTCAGGTGTTGCCTGCCCTCTTCCGCAACTGCATCAATCTCTTAATTTCGCAACAACTAGGCCTTGGAAGCCGATTCGCTCCATGGGAGTTACTGCCGTGGATTCCATTGCCCTCTAATAGAACGATGTGCTATAAAGGCTACAAGCAAAAGCTGATGTGAAGCAAGAATTTTCAACCATCGGACGAGGAACACTGCTGTGTCGGATGCCATTGATCGCCCCAAACGTCGTCGTGGTCGCGCTGCCGCCATTGGTCTTACAAAGGCTCAAGTCGTGGCGGCGGCAATTGAGCAAATTGACAACAAAGGGCTGTCTGGCTTTTCACTCCGAGAGCTTGCCCGCAGCCTTGGGGTTTCGCCTACCGTCATTTATTGGCACGTGGGTGGACGTCAAGAGGACCTGTTCGCAGAAATCTCCGCAGTGATAACGGCCTCTCTGGCCGAAGGGCTTACGGAATACCAGGATCCGAAACTGCGTTTACGGGAGGTTTTCCTCCGTTACCGCGAATTGGTTCTTAAGCATCCCAAGGTGGCCCCGCTGCTGGGGGCGCAGATGAAATCAAATGGCGTTGCAAACCTTATCTGGGTCGAAACGGTATTGTCGGCGCTGTCAGACATGGGCTTCAAGGATGGCTTACTGCGCGATGCATTCAATTCCCTGATCGGCGGCCTGGCAGGCTTTGTCACTATGGAGCTTGCACCGCCCCCTGCAGGCGATTCCAGCGGCTGGCAGGAAGTGTTCGCCGATCGTGTCAAAGACATCAGCCCCGAAAACTATCCATGTACTCATGCAGCACTGCCAACGATCACAAACCAGATATTTGTTCTGCGTTGGCAGAATGGTGAAGACATTTCATACGCGGGTAGCTTTGAGTTTCTGCTCGATTTGCTACTCGATGGACTCGAAAGGCGTGCTCAGCGCCTACATAACTCGTAACGGAGGCATTAACTATGAATTCAGCACCATCACTGCCATTCTCGAAAACCCGTCGAATCGGAAACACTCTCTATCTCTCTGGAGAATTAGGCTTTTCAGAAGATGGCACGGTGCCCGAGGGTGTAGAGGAACAGACACATAACTGCTTCAAACGAATCAAGGCCACCCTCGAAAGTGAAGGGCTTGGAATGCAGAATGTCGTTTCTTGCACCTGCTACCTGACCAACACCGAAGATTTTGCAGCCTTTAACTCCGCATATGCCCAACATTTCAGCGCTCCTTTGCCTGTCCGCACAACGGTGCAAAGCGGCCTAATGATTGATGCAAGGGTCGAGATCACCGTGATCGCGGAGATTTGATTGTTGATGGCTGCGTCGTTCCAGGCGCAGCCATCAATCCGACGAAATCCAGTTACATAAGGAGCGGTGGAGAATGGCTGAAATAATGGTGCTTGGTGCGGGCATGGTCGGGGTTTCCTCGGCCTTGGCGTTACAGTCAAATGGTCATAACGTGATCCTCGTTGATCGCTCCGCACCAGGCAGCGAGACCAGCTATGGTAATGCCGGGATCATTCAGGCCGAGGCAGCTGAACCTTATGCGTTACCAAGACAATTACAGACCATTCTGAAATACGGCTTGGGGCTGAGCAATGATGTTCTCTGGCATCCATCTGCCATTATACAAATGCTGCCGTCGCTTCTCGCATACTATAAACACTCGGCCCCTTCCCGCCATAAACAAATATCAGAGATTTATGCCCAACTGACGTCGCGCTCGACATCAGATCATACGCCTCTGATTGCAGACGCCGATGCCGAGGAACTTGTTTCTCGCGAAGGACTGGCGATGATATATCGTAACTCCAAAGACTTCGCTGCCGCGGCGGAAACAGCGGAGCGCTATCGCAGGGAGTATGGCGTGACCTCCAGAATACTCAGTGGCGACGCCTACTGCGCGGAGGAAGCTGCTCTGAAAAAATGTCCTGCAGGTGTCGTTCATTGGGAACAAAGCTGGAGCTGCTCAGATCCCGGCGAGCTTACCGCGCGATACGCAAAGCTTTTCAACCACAGGGGCGGCACACTTAAATACGGCCGCGCCGAAACCCTAGTACAAACCAGCTTGGGCTGGTGTGTGGAATGCAACGATGGGCCGGTTGAGGCTGAATCCGCCGTCGTAGCACTGGGCCCTTGGGCGCCCGACCTACTAAAAACCTTAGGTTATAGAATTCCAATGATCTATAAGCGCGGTTATCACGCCCATTTTGAATCACCCTTGGTACTAAAACGGCCGCTTTTGGACGCTTCCAATGGCGTTGTAGCAGCCTCCATGACCCAAGGGTTACGAGTATCTTCCGGAGCAGCCCTGGTAAACAGAGACTCGCCCGCCGAACCGCGGCAACTTGAGCGTGGAACCAAAGCTCTGAAAAGCATACTGCAGATTGGGCAAAGACTGGATGAGCCGCAGTGGTTTGGAACCCGTCCTTGCCTTCCCGACATGCTGCCGTTGGTCGGGGAAGCGCCTAATCACAAGGGGCTTTGGTTCAACTTTGGGCATGGCCACCAAGGGTTCACGCTTGGCCCGACCACAGCGATATTGCTGAAGCAAGCAATGGATGGTCAAACCTCAGCGCTCCATGAAGCGCTGTCTCCCAATGGCCGCATTTCAGCTTGACTCACGAATCACAAGCCCCCATGAAGGATGGAATCACCAATCCAAGGCGAAAGTCAGAGGTGATTTCATCCTTTATGGGGGCCCTCAAGCGGCTACGAAAGGGCTTTTCGCACTGAACTACAGGGGCCGGGATTCACGACCCCGCGCCATTTTCCGACAATCCTCGCTCTTCCAGCTTTCCAATTCGTCGCTAGCACCTAGGCGAAGACAACCTCCGAGTCACCCGGATGAATACAAGACCTGAATGCAAATAGGGTAACTGATCCGCTGACCGCCGTCGGCCTCCAGCCAAATATTGACGATCTTTGAATGGCTACATAGTGATTTACATGATTTTCCGATTGCACCATTCAATTCGGGAGCTCTTGTGACCTATGCACTAAATTCAGAGAATGACAACTGTCCCAAGGTTCAGAGTTAAAGTCCCGGCTTTGACCCCCTTTGGGACGGGGCGCCCCACAAACATGCATCCTTTTTTCCATGATTAGCCAGTTTGGCCAATCGCTACCGGCCCCTTGGAAGAAAATATTACACAGTATCGGAATAACTAGGTACAATTACTTACAGTTTCCAAAAAAAAATTCCAAAATAAATCTCTAATTATTATTTATGACTATTAGGTTCAGGCCCTATCTTGCTCACATATAAAAGAAGTTTTTCACATAGCAGTGCAGTAACGGGGTGAGTTCATGGAAAACAATGAAAGAGATATTAGACGATTTTTCAGATCAGAATTGAAGCTCAGGCACCTCCGTACAATTGCTGTGTTAGCGAGGGTTAAGCAAGTGAGCCGAGTTGCAGAAGAAATGAACGTAACTCAACCAGCAATCTCAAAGCAACTAGGCGAAATTGAACGATCTTTGAAAACGCCTATTACTCAACGTAAAGGAAACCGGATTGTTTTTACTTCGATAGGTTTGCGACTCGCCAACTATGCATGTGAGGTCATGCAATTAATTGAAAAGGCCGAATTTGATATTGATTCGCTCCACAGAGGGTTAGGTGGAAGGGTCGTGGTTGGTATTGCATCTTCACTCTCGCCAACTCTGTTACCTGAAGCAATTAAACGGCTAAAAGATACTGCGCCATCCGCAGTTGTATCTATCATAGAAGGTCATTTCAACGAGTTATTGCCACTTTTGGAAAGCGGCGGTTTGGATATATTGATTGTCAGAACATGGGAACCTTTCTTTCGGGAGGGTATTGAGCAACTTTCTTTGCTAAATGAGCAGATTCATTTGGTAGTTGGTACCTCACACCCGCTTGCCGCAAGAGCAGATGGAAGCTGGCAGGATCTCGTTGCATGGCCCTGGATTGCCCCTGCGGAAGGTTCATTAGCAAGACGAGCGGTTGACTCCCAACTAGCCTCCGAAGGACTGGAATTACCTGCCGGTTATATCGAGTCCACCTCTATAATGCTCAACATTGAACTTATGAGAATCGCCCCCTTCATCAGTCTAATGCCTGAGAGGCTTGCAGAAGCCCACGTCAGAAAGGGAGAACTGAGCATTCTTCCATTACACGTTGAGGGGCTGCGTACTGAGGTACGCTGTTATTGGAGGGCGGACTCTACCAATGAAACTTGCAATCTCTTTCGAGAATGCTTGCAACAGGTCAGTATTTAGCCCCTAATTTATATCGACCAAGGAAGAAGGGAAAACCGTGTCCAGAAGCGTCTGTACTACTTCAGGCCTCAAATAAAAGAAATTCAGAGCTCACAAAAAAAGCCCCCATATTGGGGGCGAAAGAGAGGACAGCGACGCAAAACCTCTCGTGGATCCACAACGCTCTATGAATGTCTTGCAAGCTTTACCAAACTAGGTAAGTTTGAAGTGAGCAAGTCAAATCAAGCAAACCCTAAAAACCCCTCGGAAAGACGTAAAGGCTTGGCATTTTTGAGTCGCTCAATATCGGGCTTGGGAGGAGCCATCTCCGGAATACCGCTGAATACCGTTTCCAATTCGCGGGCAAAGGAAAGCGTAGCTAGGTCTTCACCCCGACGGCCAATCACCTGCAAACCAAATGGCAGCCCGTTGCGATCCAAGCCGGCAGGCAGAGTAATGGACGGATGCCCGGCCAAGGTCGATGCGTAAGCCATTGAAAGCCAATGGTAATAACTATTGGTCTTCTTGCCATCGATCTCCTGCGGATAAAGCTCGTGCCAATCCCGAGGACTAATGGTTGTCGTCGGGCACACAATAAAGTCATATTTTCCAAAAAAGTTCTGCCACCGACGATATAGCTGCGTCTGCAAATGCATTGCATCAGCGACATCAAGCGCGGAGTAAAGCTCTCCCTCTTTGACATTATCCTGGATGTTCGGCCCGACCTTATCAGGGTAACTCTTCGCTAATTCACGGACTTTGCCGGAAAAGAGTACGGCTCGTAACACCGAAAAAGCCCGGTCAGCCCCCTGGCAATCTGGATGGTCACTCTCGAAACGCCCGAATAAGTGGCCAAACTTCTTGGTTTTTTCGTAAAAACTGTCGGCAATGAGTGCCTCGGTGAGCGAGAAGCCAAAATCATGTGTAAAGGCAACTTTGGCTTCACTGATGTCATAGGATGGCAAGTTGGCATACAGCTCAGGTCTGTGATGGCTGCGTTCCTGTACGACAGATACCCAGGGATCAGCACGATCCGGTCTTATCATAGCCGCCAGCATTAATGCGGCATCCTCCACGGTGCGTGCCATGGGCCCATTGGTCGACAGTGGAAGAAGGGCCATTGGGCGACCCGATCCAGGCACCACACCTGGCGAAGGCCGAAAACCGACAACGCCGCTGTATGCCGCTGGACTTCTGAGGCTGCCCCCGGTGTCGGAGCCCGTGGCTAGAGGCGACATCCCGCAGGCTACAGCAACAGCCGAACCTCCCGATGACCCGGCGGCTGAGCGGGTCAGATCAAAGGGGTTGGCGGTAACGCCATACACGGAATTGCGAGTATTACCACCGGCGCTCCACTCCGGGTTATTTGTCTTACCCATGATCAATCCACCAACTTGGCGAAGCTGGCTGACCATTGGGTCGTCGGTTTGTGCAACGTTTCCGCTATACAGCTCACTACCGTAGGTAGTAGGAAGCCCTGCAACATCGACCATATCTTTGATGCAGATTGGAAGGCCGTGCAAAACCCCAAGATCGTCACCTTGATCGATCTTTCGCTGTGCGTCGCGGGCATCTGAAATCAAAGAATCAAAATTATAACTTACCAGTGCATTTACAGCAGGATTTACTGATTCGGCACGGGCAATACAGCTTTTGACAAGCTCTACCACTGAGAGCTGTTTAGAGGAAAGCAGACGTCGGGCTTGAGCAGCCCCCAAATCACAGGGCATCATTTATGAAATCTCGCTGATAACCAGTTAAAAAAAGAGTGACTTTTAGTTTAAATATCCTCATGTTTCGAATTTTTTTATCGGAAACACGAGAAATTAGGAATGTCAAAAAGACCAGCCAATAGATAATTTCTTTATTTCTATAATTGTATTATTTGCGCAATTGTCGAGCCAAGCCGTAAATTCTTCCTTGTTGACTGATAACGGAGCATTGCTTTAGGCGTGGTCCGATTGGTTACGACGACAAGAAAACATTTCAGTCAGCCACACAGTTTATTTATTTATTTAACTTAATCTCGCAGGCTCGTGCGGCCAAATGAACGAGGATTATGGATCCCCAAATTGGCACGGATATTACAACCCAGGACATTGGAAACCCAAGGCTGTCTGCGCTAAGTCCCGCCTGACGTGCAATAAAGCCACGAGACATGTCCATCCCCGGACCGTAGATGCTGAAGTAGATGACGGGGACGACAAAGAGTACGACGGCAACGCCCCTGACTATGCCTGTCAGCAATCTCCATGGGAACGCCTTGTGCTCGGCGGGGTCGTGGAAAAGGATCGGATCCGCTTTGGATTTAAAGGAAAGCGTTGCACCGAGAAGTCCGACCCAGACCATCATGAAGCGGGCCATTTCTTCCGTCCAGGAAGGCGGCTCATTGAAGGCATATCGGGCTACCACTTGAACAGCCATAAAGAAAAGCATCAATGCCAGGCAAAATACCGCGCCTCGTCGGGCGAGCCAATCTAAAGCGTGACTAAATGCAAGTATTGAGCGGACCATCGTCTTTACGCCTATTGAGGATAATGTCTGACTGGACCAACATCAGATAACGGAACTTGATTCAGATGCTGGCCCAGATGTTTTTTTAGAAACTCAGCGTGTCTGCTCAGAAAGACCTATCCAGAAGTCTAGATCGTCACTGCCTAACTCTGTTTGATCATAAATAGACTGCGATAATTCGCGGAAACGTTCACGACCGTCTTCGGACAAAGCGGTAACCTCAACGCCACTTTCCTGCAAGCTCTGCAAAGCCTTTGAACCTGCCTGTTCCAGCCACTCGCGGTTGGCCTGATTGGCGCTTTGAACAGCTTCGTCGACAATCTTTCTCTCGTCAGCACTGAGCCGCTGATACCAGTCATCTGAAACAAGGACTGCTCGCAAGCCGTTCATGACTTTGGCATCGCTGAAATAACCAATGATGTCAGTCTGCCCAAACATAAGGGGGACAAGTGCGGTATTGATGTAACCGTCTACAACGCCCGTTTGCAGCGCTGCCGGAACTTCCCCCCACGACACGATAGTGCCGTTGGAGCCCCAAGCTTCGTACATTGACACCTGAACATCATCGATCGCACGCATGCGCAAATCCGCCAAATCTTCCGGCTTCGTTACGGCTTGGTCCGTGGTAATGATTCCAGAGGGAGGGCCGAGCGAAACGAGCGCAAGCAAACGGACGTTAGCACTCTCAATACTGTCGTTGACCTTGGACAGGACATCACCTTCAGTTAGGGCGCGATCCAAGTGGGCAACACTGTCGAACAGATACGGCAAGCGAACACCCAAAATAAAAGGATCAATTCGTGCAACCGATTTCACGTCCGAGAGGGACACTTCCAAAAGACCCATTCCTAATTGGTCGAGCTTCTCTGATTCCCCTCCGATTGCTCCGCGAGGGATCTCTTTAGCACCCATTCCCCGGGCTTCAAGCTCTTTAACAAAGTTGTGAGCCCATACGTAAGAACCAGACATCTCAAGGTCAGCCGCTGTGTCCAGCGCAATACCGACGTCTTTAGCCATAGTGCCCATCGAGAATGAAAGTAGGGCTCCCGCCAACGCGATTGGTTTTAGTAATTTCATACCGTGCCTCCGTTATGTGGTTTTCGTTAGTCGACTTTGAACCCGAAGAATCGTGGCAAAATCAAACTAATTTCTGGAACAAATGAGATGAAGAGCAAAGTTACAACTTGAACACCAAGGAAGGGTAAGGTCGCCATGGCAAGCCTCCAGTAATTAATGTTTGCGACCCCCGCAACGACAATTAGACATTTACCAAGTGGTGGCGTTATTAGGCCGATGCACAGGTTGAAACAAATCATTATGCCCAGGTGCACCGGATTGATGCCTTGCATAAATGCAGTAGGCACAAGCAAGGGAACTAAGAGCGTCAGGGCGACCGGCGTATCCATGAACATGCCGGATACGAGAAGCACTGCAACCAACAGTAGGAGGTAGTAAGGCCCGGTAAGCCCGATATCCTCGATCCAGCCCGCCAAAAGTTGCGGCCAACCCAGAAGCCCGGCCAAAAAGCTGAGTACGGCAATAGAGCAGATAATGATGAAAATGGAGCCCGTCATACGCGCGGTCGCTTCCATGGCCTGATAAAAGACCTTTAGGCTCATCCCCCCCGTCAGGCAACCCACAATGGTTGCAGCGACAACCGCTATGGCAGCACCTTCGGTGGGAGTCGCCACGCCGAATGCGATACTTCCCAGTATGATTAGGGGTATGGACAAGGCCGGGGCGGCTCTCTTGAAGCTGGCAAGCAGAGGGGGAACCTCAACGCCACTGCCGCCCGGATGATTGTTGCGACGAGCCATCCAGCCATTCAACCCGAACAACAGAACCGCCAACAACAAGCCCGGAAGGATGCCGGCAACAAAGAGAGCTGCCACCGAGGTACTTGTTAGGCCACCATAGACAATCATAATGATGCTGGGCGGGATGATTGGCCCAATCATTGAAGATGCTGCAGTGATGGCACCCGCATAGTAGGGGGAATAACCACGCTCTCGCATGGCGGGTATCAGAGAATTGGAAACAGCGGCCGAATCCGCCACCGCCGAACCCGAAATACCGGAAAAGAAGAGGCTTGTCATGATGTTCACATGACCTAATCCGCCTTTAAGTCGACCGACTAACGCCATGGCAAAGTCGATCATTGCACTCATAACACCCGCCCGGTTCATGATCTCTCCGGTGAGGATGAACAAAGGCATCGCCATGAAAACGAAGACGTTTAATTGAGAAAAAATTCGCTGTGGGAAAATTGCGATGTAATCTTGATAACCTGCGGCGACGAATGCCACCACCGCTGCTCCCCCCACGAGGTAGGCAAACGCCGTTCCAGCGAATAGAAACGCAAAAAAAGCCGCGATAGCATATGCCATATCAGACTCCGAATCTGACTCCGCATGGGAGTAGCAAGTATTTTGTTGATCTTTGTCAAAAGCGTACGTGCCGTCTTGACAGCTAGCAAATCACAAAACTCCTGGTTCACATAACCCTTTAGTAATGCGAGAAAGACTGATTAACGGTTCACAGCCAGCGGCGCCTCCAGCGACTAACAGTCCGGCATTGCACAACTTTGTTGGGAGCGGTCGTCATAAATGTGGCGGTTACCAACGAAAAACAAAATTGGAACTTCCAACTGAATGACCTGAAGAATTTACAGAAGTGCTCGGTGGCATGGAGAGTAAGCATTCTCTGTGGCCTACTCATAGCTATCGGAAATAGCATCTATTATTCGATTATCGACTACTGGACGGAAACTCTCGTATACAGAGGTTGAGGCTTGCGTGGATTCGAAAAGCGAGCTTCTAGGGCTTAACCGTCGACTCTTGAGTATCAATGCTTCAGGACTGCCCTTTAAACCCCGCCCAAAACTCTAACAGGTTCCAACGGCGCTCATGTTTAATTCGCGGACCGACAAATACCGTCAGGCAAAACACGCCTAAAAAGAGAGGTAAGTGTTACTCCAGGAGGCGTCTCGATAACCTGTTGGACCCCTCTCTCAACAAGCATTAACGAACTCTCATGCCAACGCATCTGTGAACACATATTCCGAGCCAGATCCTGGCGAATAGCTTCAGGTGTGAACAATACTCTTGCAGAGCTAGCGCTGACATACTTCGAGTGGGGTCGGTTGATATCCACGGACCGGAAGGCGGCTTCTAATTCATCAGCCTGCGCTGTAAGCAATTCACAGTGTGAGGGCACCGCAACATCCAGAAGCTTTTCAGAGCAAGGAATTCTGGAGCGGACCACCCGAGCCGTATCTTGAAGCGCAGCTATTTCTCCCGCGAGAACAAATCGAGTGTCGCTGTTGAGATTAGCGAGATAAACTAGCGCCCCCCTTTCCCTTTGCCCAAGAACAGCTTTTTCCACTTCAGATTGCGGTGGGCCGGTTAACGCCATCATCCCATAGCCAGAGGGATATGCTTGTTGCATCAGCCTTCCTCGAAAATCAACCAGCCGGACAGCATCGCTGAATTGCAGACTCCCCGCCAGGACAGCAGCCGAATAGGCCCCGATCGAGAGACCAAGCACATAATCCGGCGCCCCTGTGCGACGCACCATGTATTCCCCCCAGGTGACACCACTAAGCAGAAGGGCAAGTTGAACATTTCGGGTATCCTGAAGGGCTTCACTGCTATCGAGCGACCATAACGGCTGTCTAAGTATGGCTTCAGCTTCAAAAACCCGGGCACGTGTCTCTGCATCTTGTGGTAATCTGCCGAGCATTCCGGCACGCTGAGCTCCTTGACCCGGGAACGTATATGCAGTTAACAATGCGTGCCTCCCCCTTCGTGCGGCGCCGACCAGGGTGATTCGGTCAATCTCGGCCCCATAGATGTTTTAATTAAAACTTTTCCAGAAGGCCGGGCCCACTCTGACAAACCAATCGCGCCCTCTGGTGTTTCAACCTGCACGTCAATTCGGCATAGGTGCCCAGTTAGCTTTGTCATCAACTTCTCAGCCTGGTGTCTCGACATCGGCGTCGGCCGCTCTATCACCAAATCCAGATCACTTCCAGGACGCAGTTGGGGATCACCAGTTGCGAGCTCATACCCCAGACTTCCGGTTATCCCCCAATCCAGTTCCTCCTCGTTCAAAATGCAAGCGACGCTACCAAGCGTCCGGAGCACGGGGTGATGATCTCGCTCAGGGTGTTGCAACCAGAGCTTGGCGGCTCGCAGCGCGAAAGGACTCACGCTTTTTTCCACGGCTTGCTCGGGGGCGAGAGCGGCGAAACGCTCCTCTCTTTTCGACCCTCGAATGCCCACAGGTACCAACCCTGGTTGAGTCTCTGCTCTCCGTACCACGACTGGCCCTTTCCCCCTCGACACCCAAGCTGGAATTGAACCGGCATCAAGTTCTGGCTTCTTCAGCGCACTGCGACATATCCACAGGAGGTCGTGTGGCCTGAAGATACTAGGCATCCCATTGAGCACGCATCATCTCCCGAACAAGCCGCGATGCTTTGCGATTGGTTCCAGCCAGGCGCCGGCGAAGGCTTACATCGCCGGGCTTGATATCCGACACTGCGTGGGCGATCTCGCCCTTTACCCGCTCCACATCCTGATCGTCTGGTGAATCAGCCGAACTCACCTCGATGAGCGCGTCCAACATTCCGAGCGAAGCATAGTTTTCGAGGTCATAGGCCATTGGCGGAATTTCTGATGCCAATTGATCCAATTCCTCCTCTGTCCGCAAAGTGATCCTTGCCGCAGCGGCCTTGCCCATTGCATGAACTTGAACGCCCTCGTCGCCGAGAGCGAGAATCCGGTTAGCTTGGTAACCGTGGGCTAAAAAACCACCTGACATCGCCTTGCCAACCAACAAAGAAACAATTGGGTGGCCCGCAAGACGAGCTCGCGCATAAGCACTGACAGCAGCCGCCAATGACTGATGAATGCCCAGAGCTTCTTCTCGGCGCCCATAAGCCTGGCTCGGCACATCGACTACTGCTATAACTGCAGGTTTTGCCATCGCTTGGGTGTTAGCCTCAATTATCGAATCGATGGCTTGCGCAATTCCCCACCCCTCAAGCAAACCGACCTCTCCGGCCCGCGCTCTCGGGAACACATTCTCTGGCTCAGGCTTGACTAGCAAAACGTAACAGTGTTGCCCGGCGATATTGACCTCAGCCACCTGTAGTGATGGGGCTGGCCCCTCTCTGCCAGCTGAATGAGTCAGAGCGTCAAACCAACGGCGCCCACGCAAACTACCGCTATTCTCACTTATCGTCATTCTTGGCTACTCCAGTCAAAATTTGATAGGCAACATCAGCGGTGATTTGCTTACTGGTGTCGACCTTCAGAAGGTTTTCAAGCGACCCCAAAATCTCATCACTCCGATGGTGGGCCGGAACTCCCTTGGCCAAGCAGCCTTGGACTGCTTTACACATGGCATCAACATCGTCATCAACTAAGACGTCCGCAAGTCCCGTGGCAAACCTCTGCGTTCCCCCAGTAAGCCCCCATATCAAATCCCGGTTTCTTGAATCATACTCATCGATGCCCGCTTCCTGTTCGATAACTTGTGGGCCGTTCAATCCCAACCGACCCTCACGCGTCATGATCAGATAGCTACATAACCCTGCCGCAATCGACATTCCACCAAAGCAGCCAACCGGCCCTGTGATCACCCCAACAACAGGTTGATAGGTTCGAAGTTCGACAATTCCCGCCTGGATTTCTGCAATGGCTCCCAGACCAAGATTAGCCTCCTGCAAGCGCACACCACCGGATTCCAAAAGCAGAACGGCAGCTGTCGGATTGCCTTTTTTGTTCTCCTCAAGAGCAAGTTCCAACAATCCGGCAATCTTTGCACCTCCAACTTCGCCTAGGCTCCCCCCTTGGAAACTACCTTCAATCGCAGCGATTACAGTGCTTTTGGCGCCAATAGTGCCTTTTGCCACAACGACACCATCGTCAAACTGGGGCACGATTCCCTGTTTCTCTAACCACGGGGACGTAACTTTGTCGAAAGGAGATAACAGCTCGTGCATGCTTCCCCGGTCTAAAAGTATCTCGACTCGTTTACGGGCACTTAAATCCACAAAACCTTTCGATTGACTTGAACTCACGCCGGCACCTCCTGCTTCCGAGCCAATTCAAGGGCCTGTTCCATTCGCAGTCGAATGACTCCTGGGGTTGCACCAAAATCGTGGATGCTCATTTTCATCGCCGGAAGCTCTAGGTCGGTATCCACTGCATCAACAATCTGCTGCCAGCGAACCTCACTGCCGACGACGGATGTCTTAATGGATATAGATGCGACGGGCTCGGGTGCAGACTCAATCAGTACTTCGAGATCTCCCGATCCGACGCAACCAACCAACACAGGACTCAAGAACTCTGTCCGCCCCGGCCGAGTTAAATCTATTGTTTGCATAACAATTCCTGTTTAAGTTGTTAGTTGAATCGAAAACAAACGATCGACGAAAAGAGTGGCCGCCAACAAATCGGCAGCTCCGCCTGCAGAGGCATTCAGTTCGAGCATTTTTAACTCGAGCTGAGCCAACGCTTTTCGCCCACCAAATGACCCACTGCCACCAGACGCAAGCACCGCCATCGCTCCTTTCTGCATCGTTTCGAGGCCAGTCAGACCTGCTCGAGAGAGAACACAGGTATCGGTGATCTCTGTCATGATGGCTAGCAAAGCATTTAGCCGTGCTACTGATTCTGGATCGCCGTTTTTTCGGCTCTGCCTTAGAAATGGCAATCCGAGATCACGAAGGTGAGGAAAGCCCAATTGGGCCTGCTCTTTGGCACCCGGAAGACGGTAGTTTTCGAAAACCCTTTGACCATTAGTCGGCGATGCCGATTCAGAAGCGTTCGGATCCGCCAGGCAGGCCAACTCAGCCGCACGCGCAAGTAAACCTTGCTCACTGTCTGAATGAGTTGCCGCTGCGGTTACGAGTAATCCCAACGCCCAAATCGCGCCTCGATGAGTATTAACACCCTCAGTCACTGCCAACATTTTTTGCTCAGCTTTGCGGCCGAGCCAGCCGATTTGGCTGCGCAACTCACCATCAGTCTTTGAACAAAAGGCTGCCTGCGACATTTGAACGAACCATGGCTCGAGGCATTCTGCAGATTTAAGCAACAGAGATAACGTCATGTCGCTATGCGCCCCGGTGCCCCTGCTGTCGACGAGGCCAGGCTTTGGGCTCAGTCTTGCTTCTTGTTCCAGAGACCAAAGGGCTAGGCCACCAAGTTGACGATTGCGCGACTGCGAAGGTGGATTGGCAAAGACCGTGTGCGTCATCACCAACTCCTGAATTTTGCCGGCGGCTTGTACAAACCGTCAGACCATCTTTCCAGCTCTCCGATACTCTTGGCAGCTAGCAGATCCCGAGTCGCATCACTGCGACGGATACCGAGGTCTTCCGGGTAAGCGACTAGACCCTCTGCTCTCAATTGCGCAGTCTCTGAAGGATCCCGGCTGAGTCCAATTGGAGTCACACCTGCAACTGCAGCAACCATCGCCCTACGCTGCTCTGGCGATTTAGCTTTATAGAGATACGCGATGCCTTCCTCAGTCAGTACATGGGTGACATCGCTCGCGTAGATCATTATTGGGGCAAGCTGCATCTGGTAGTCCCGAGCCATTGCCAAAGCATCCAGCTCCTCAACAAGGGTCGGTTGGGAACTGTCCTGAAATGTTTCCACCATCTGCACAACCAGTTTTCGCCCTTTGCTCAAAAGCGAATCATCTGGCTTCATATCCAACCACGCCTTGGATGCATGACGCCGGCCACCCGGATCGTGCCCCATGTTAGGCGCGCCACCAAAACCTGCGAGCCGCCCGCGGGTCACGGTAGAGGAGTTTCCATCGCCATCTACTTGCAGCGTGGAACCAATAAACATGTCGACCGCATATTGACCGGCCAACTGACAAAACGCGCGATTTGAGCGCAGAGAACCGTCCTTACCGGTAAAGAACACATCTGGCCGAGCTGCTACGTAGTCTTCCATGCCTAGCTCTGTGCCAAAGCAATGGACGCTTTCGACCCAACCGCTCTCAATGGCAGGAATAAGAGTGGGATGGGGATTAAGAGTCCAATTACGACAAATCTTGCCCTTGAGCCCCAGTGATTCTCCATAGGTGGGCAGAAGCAACTCAATTGCCGCCGTATTGAAGCCGATGCCGTGGTTGAGTGACTGGACCTGATGGCGTTCGTAGATACCCTTGATTGCCATCATGCCCATGAGGACGTGCAGGTCAGTGATAAGCCTGGGATCACGAGTAAACAGAGGTTCAATAAAAAACGGCTGGTCAGCTTTTACGACGTAATCCACCCAGGAAGCAGGGATATCAACACGCGGTAGATCAGATACATCGTCGACGATTTCATTAACCTGAAAAATAACGATGCCATCTCTGAATGCAGTAGCCTCGGCTAGAGCCGGGGTGTCTTCGGTGCTGGGGCCAGTGTATACGTTGCCCGCACGGTCTGCTTTGAAGCCCGCCAGCAATGCAACTCTTGGGTTCAGGTCGACGAACATTCGCGCGTACAGCTCAATATACGTGTGGATTGAACCTACCTCGAGCAACCCGTCCTCCATCAGCTGGCCAATCCGTAAGCTTTGAGGTCCCGAGAATGAAAAGTCGAGCTTGCGAGCGACGCCCCTCTCGAATAGATCCAGATGCTCGGGACGACCGACGCTGGGCATGATCATGTGCAGATTGTTTACAATGCCAGGGTCTACCTTTCCTAGCGATCTGGAGAGAAAGTCGGCCTGTTTCTGATTGTTGCCCTCAAGCGTGACTTTATCACCCGATCTCAACAGGGACTCCAGTACTGTTGTGATTTCATCGGTGGGAATCACGACTCCATCGGTCAGGTTTTCAATTCCAGCCATTCGCTCGTTTTTATCCTGACGGCGGCTCTGCCAGTTGATTGAGGTTTTCGCAGATCTGGTCATGGACGATCCTATGTAGCCCGTTATCGTGTTTTAAACGTTAAAAGCTCCGTACCTGCGCATCAATCAAGCAGATTGACCAACGGTTAACTTGAGAGTAATGATAGGCAAACAGGAAAGATGATAGTGGAGAGCTCTGGCGTGATTGATGAGTCACTGACACTGAGAAAACTGGAGATTTTCCTCGCCTTCATGGAGACAGGCACTTTGTCGGCAACGGCAGAAAGGCTCGATATAAGTGCCGTTAGTGTACATCGGGCTATTCACTCATTGGAGGAAGGGTTGAAGTGCCCGCTGTTCCAACAAGAAGGTCGTGTATTGAAACCGTTACCAAGCGCTGAAGTGCTCGCTGAGCGATCAGAGCAGATTCTGTCTTTGCTAGATGAGACGGTGAAATCGACAAGAGAAACGGCAGGCCTGTTTTCAAATCAGTTTAAAATTGGCTCACTTTACTCTCTCACTTTGAGCACAGTCCCGAGGCTTATCACGGGTTTGAAAATGCGCAGAAGTGAGCTCAACATCGAACTCACTCTTGATTCAAATGGGATTCTTTTCGATAAACTGCGGTCACTGGATCTGGACGTCGCACTTGTATCCCTAGAGCCTGGAGCACGCAACGACGATTACGTCCATCTGCCGTTGTTTGATGACGAGATGCTCCTTGCTGCCCCAGCCGACTCTGACTTAGGAAATGGTGAGGCACTCGAGCTTACGGACTATCGGGACAATACATTCGTCGCTTTAACTCAGGACTTTGCGACTCACAGTGACAGTTATAAAGCGTTCAAGCGGGCGGGATTCGAGCCAAACGTCGTGATGGAAGTGGGGGACATTTTTTCGCTGATCAGCATGGTAAGCGCCGGGCTGGGTTATGCCATCCTTCCGAAACGAGTAGAGGCTGCCTTCAAAAACAAAATCAAACTCTATCCGGTAAAGGAGCTAGGGGAGATTCGACAAGAGATATCAATGATATGTCTGGCAAGCCGCGAGAGAGACCCACGGATCCTCGCTTGTATTGCTGAGGGCCGAATTTATGCCAATGAACTGAAATCATCCGAATGATGATCCACTAGTTTTGGCCCTAACTCGCAGCTTAGCTTTGTTTAAACCTGAAACAGGGATGTTTACACCATGATTTCTCGGCTTGGCTGGGGTTAGCTCCAAAGCAGCATTCGACGGGAGGTAAAACCACCCTAGGTGGGATCAGCAAATCTGGCAATCCCTTTAAGACACTTGCTAGTACATGGTGCTCGTAGTTGCACTCTGCATCTGAACAGAGAAAGGGATCGTTTCGGGGCGTGGATCAACGACTTCGAAAGACGAATGCCGTTCAACAAGGTTGTTGCCGCTCCGGCCAATAAATTGGCTCGAATCGCGTGGGTAGTTCTCACCTGACCAACCGGCGGTTTTCCTCTTCCAGCTCCTTCAGCCGCTTCACGTCAGAAGCCTCCATGCCGCCGTATTTGGATTTCCAATTATTGGGGCGCGTCGGAGATGCCGCACTCCCGGCAGACTTCCTTGGCCAGGCGATCGCCCTCGACCTCCTTTAGGATCTTGACGATCTGTGACTCGCTGTACCTTGACTTCCTCATGTCGTTCTCCGTTTGCCTCATTGTAGGCTGGAGAACTCTGATTGCGCATGCACCGATTTTAGGGGGCAGAAAGTCTACATTTTCAATGCGATTAACCAAGAAGGGTAATAATATTTCAATAACTAAGTTAAAAATGCAACATTAATTCTATATTTAATATTTCGGGATTATTTTTGAACATTAATTACTCGTTATCGGTGGTATTGTTGCTCTAATTAAGGTCTTAGACTTTTTTTAGAAACAACAAGAAGGTGATGTTATGGCGCTAGCTGTTGAAGCCAACAAACGAAATAGCTCGCTCTCTTTGCCGGTGATGAAAGAGGTGGCATGGATAGTTTTATTATCAAGGGCGATTGATTCTATTGAAGAGAAGGAATTGGTTCCCGGCAAAAAGGTATTCAACCAATTTTCTGCCCGTGGTCATGATTTTGCGCAGGTTTTACTTGGGCGAATGATGAAGCACCAGCATGACGCTGCCGCAGGATATTACCGCTCACGCCCCTTCGCGCTGGCTGTAGGTGTCGATTTGGAAGATGCTGTGGCAAGCCCTCTCGCTCGCTCTGGGGGGTATAGTAACGGCCGCGATATAGGTGTGGTAAGCAACTATCCTGGCGTTAGCGGAGGAACTGAAGCCAAGGTTGGAGGAATGATGTTTCCGACCTGTGGTGGAGTGGGCTCACAATATTCACCCATTTCCGGATGGGCGCAATCAATCACCTATCACCGTGATGAGCTGAAGAACTCCGAATATCATGGTGCCATAGGAGTGTCCATGGGCGGCGACTCGTCGATGTCCACCAGTGGATTCTGGGCTGCGTTGAATATTTCCACAACTTATAAGTTGCCCCATCTGTTTTATATCGAAGATAACGGCTATGGCATATCGGTGCCTCAGGAGGTACAGACTCCTGGAGGCGACCAGGTCGCAAACCTCAGGGCCTATAAGAGCCTGAAATTCGTCGATGGCGACGGCACAGATCCGGAGGTTACGCCAGAACTTATCCGCGAAGCAGTCGAGCATGTTCGTAGTGGCGAGGGACCGTGTCTTTTGCGCTTGAAAGTGCCCCGTCTGAGCGGCCACACCTGTCAAGACACCCAGACCTACAAGTCAAAGGAGCTGATCGAGTCTGAGCAGTCCCGAGACCCATTGCCCAGGCTAAAACAATGGCTGATCGAGGCTGGCGAACTTAGCGAACAGGGCTGGGCAGATCTCGAGCGGCGCGCAGAGGAACGGGTACGCCAAGCTATTGCCAGTGCTGAGCAACGTCCGGAACCGGATATCTCGTCACTAACTCGTTATGTCTTCGCGGAAACCGGGGAAGACGGAGCGCCAGACCTTCAATTACGAGGAGGGCTTCTGCCGAGCGGTCACCGTTTCCCACAAAGCACTGAGGTGGCGCACCCCGAGGGGAGCCGGCTCAACATGCTGACGGCGATTCGTAAGACCTTGTATCACGAACTGGAGATTAACTCCAAGGTGCTGGTATTCGGCGAAGACGTGGGCCCCAAGGGTGGCGTGCATGCTGCCACTCTGGGCCTGCACGAGAGATATGGTCAGAATCGCGTCTTCGACACAAGTCTTTCCGAGGACGGAATTATAGGTCGATCGGTTGGCATGGCCTTGGCGGGACTGATGCCGGTGCCGGAAATACAGTTTCGCAAGTATGCAGAGCCAGCCGCAGAACAACTTTCGGATACCGGGATCATGCGCTGGCGCACTAACAATCAGTTCGCGGCTCCAATGGTCGTGCGAATTCCCGGTGGATTTGCAAAACGTGGTGACCCCTGGCACTCGATGAGCGATGAGGTGGAGTGGGTTCATAAAACCGGTTGGCAAGTGGCCATGCCTTCCAATGCCGAGGACGCAGTAGGTCTGTTGAGATATGCCTTGCGCGATAATAATCCGACGATCTACTTCGAACATCGCCACCTGCTCGACGCCGCGTGGGCCCGTCGTCCCTATCCAGGTGATGACTTTATCATTCCCTTCGGCAAGGCCAAGATCCTGCGTCAAGGTGACAACCTGACCGTGGTGTGTTGGGGGGCCATGGTTGAGCGCTGCGACAAGGCAGCTGAGGGATTGGACGGGGTTGAGGTCATTGACCTACGCACTTTGCAGCCGTGGGATAAGGCAACTGTCGTAGAATCTGTGACACGGACGGGACGCTGCCTGATAGTGCACGAGGACAACCTGACCGCGGGCTTTGGAGCCGAGGTTGCCGCAATATTGGCAGACGACTGCTTCTTCAGTCTGGATGCGCCCATCCGCCGGATGGCAACACCAGATATGCCGAGTCCGCACAACCTCCACCTTTTGGAGGCTGCTCTGCCGAGTGAGCAGCGCATTCGTGAAAATATGCAAGATCTGCTGGAAATCTGATCGGACGGAGAGAAATGACATGACGGTAATAAGGTTATCCGAAGATCAGCTGGAAGGCACGGTCGCTACGTTTTCGCACTGGTTGGTCGAAGTAAATACTGTGGTACAAGAAGGCGATCCGATAGCGGAGTTGGAGACGGATAAAGTCACCATGGAATTGGCAGCCCCAGCCTCCGGTTATCTGAAGAGCACTGAAGTCAGCGCTGGCGATGAGGTTACGACTAATTCCATTCTGGGTTATATAGAGTCGGAGGACGCGCCAGCGTCGAGGAATGGGACGGAAGAGAAGGTCGACACCTCGTCTCAGTCTGAGGTTCTGAAGGAGGAAGCGCCCCTCATTGATATCACGCTGGAAGAGGGGAAGCAGGAGGGCACAACTGCGGTTCTGGCTTCCTGGTTGGTGCAGCTCAACGAACAGGTGGATAAAGGAGCACCGATTGCCGAGCTGGAAACGGACAAGGTAACTATGGAGATCGGTGCGCCGGCTGTTGGTAGCCTGTCCGAGATCATTGCGGAGCCTGGAGCCGATGTTGTTCCAGGAGAAGTGTTGGCGAGGTTTAGAGCGCTGTCTGAGGACCAGCAATCACGGGCCAATTTGGGAACTGATGATCAGGGTGATGAGCCCGTACAGGCAGCTCATGAAAATGTAAAAGAGAACGCCCCCCAAGGGGTGGGCTCAAACGAGGCCCGCCATCTGGTGGGGCCAGCGGTACGCCGGATGGTAGCCGAACACGATCTGGATCTGTCATCAATACCGGGTACCGGACGTGGCGGTCGGGTGACCCGAGGCGATGTTGTTGTCTACCTCAAGACAGAGGGTCGTAAGGGTAGAGACTCTGAAAGAGAAGGCGTCAAGCGTGGCGAAGGGCAACCAGCGACCAGGCCGGAAACCGGCGCTTCATCGTCCAACACTCCTCGCGCTCACAGTGTCCCGCACTCTGCCATGCGCAAGTCAATTGCCTCCCATATGCAGGAAAGTCTGCAGACGGCTCCGCATGTGACCAGTGTTTTTGAGATGGACATGACGAACCTGATCGACCATCGACGCTGGCATAAGAAGGAATACTCGGACGAAGGTGTCAACCTGACCTTTACCGCATATTTCCTTGCGGCCCTGGTGGATTGCTTCAAGTTAGTTCCACAGATGAATGCTCGCTTCTATGAGGATCGTCTCGAAATTTTCGATGAAGTCAACATCGGTGTAGGTGCAGCTCTGGGTGATGAGGGTTTGGTAGTCCCTGTCATCAGGAATGTAGAGAACATGCGGTTGTTTGATATCGCACGTTCTCTCGATGAAATGACCGATAAGGCCCGCAAAGGTAAGCTGACGCGCAATGACATGTCAGGGGGTACGTTCACCATCTCCAATCATGGTGTCAGTGGCAGCTTACTGGCGGCACCAATCATCATCAATCAACCCCAGGTAGCCATCCTTGGGGTGGGTAAGATGGAAAAACGCGTGCAGGTGGAAGAGGTCAACGGTGAGGATGTGCTCAAGATCAGGCCAATGTGCTATGTGACATTAACGATCGATCATAGGGCTGTCGATGCCCACCAAACCAACCGGTTTCTATCAAAATTTGTGGAATGCATAAATGACTGGGGGAGCTAAATGTTCCCCTTGGGCTGGGTAGCCATCTGGCTTGCCAGAGTCTTAAAGAGCTCCATAAAGCGTTGTGGATCATTAGGGGTTTTACATCACTGTACCCCTCTTTTGCGCCCCCCATTCGGGGGGCTTTTTTGTGCGCCCGGCACGGGCCCCTGGAGGTGAAAGTCCTGCCGAGAGCTGGCCACAGCGAACGAAGAGAAGCACAACTGCGGAAGGCCGACGTGGCAACACGGAGCGAGAAGTCAGCAGAGGCTATAGTAGTCTGACTCAGGGTGAAGGGCCGAACGAGAAGGAGCGTCAAGCGCCTTGTCGGAAGTAGCCAGCGATGAAACAGGACTACTGCGACGAGAATCGGAGGGGGCAGGGCGAGGCCTGCTGGAGCAGGAGCTTCGCTATCAACTGCTAAGCAGCTCCTATCGGCCACAGCCCGTCCGTGGGGTGGGCATCCCGAAAACCGAACGGCAGTGAACGGGAACTGGGTATTTCCACCAGACCGATCGTCTGAGAAAGTGCGTGAACGATGCTGGCGTTATCCGGCTGATTCGGTCGTATTTGAGCTAGGGCATCATGGATAACGGCGTGGTCGTTCGGCGCGTATGCGAGACGGGGAGATGATGAGTGGATTGTCCAGCAAGGCGTTGCAGTTGTTCAAGCGGAGGATCAGGAATCTGACCCGCCGCAATGGCGCAGTATTAAAATTGAAGGTGCCACGTCTCTCATGACGTCAACTTCTCGAACCGCCCGGTGCGGACGCGCCTGCCGGTTGGTGTGGAAGGGGCGTAGCCTTATGGTTCCCCCTATCCCGATCGGGGAGATTGCTTTAGGAGTATTTGCCAGAATTGAGCCTTGCACACTTGGCGTCGAGGCATGCACTGGAGCGTTCTATTGGCAAAGTCAGTTTGAAGAGTTTGGCCCTACCGTAAAAGTTATTAGTCCGCAGTACGTGAAGCCATTTATCAAAGGCAAAAGAACGATTTTAATGATGCCAGAGGTATCGCTGTGGCCTTGTTGAAGCCAGCGTCGGGAAATTCCTCATAAACTAGGAGCATTTCCAGGAGATTGAGAGACGGGAAGAGCAGTCGTATATTTAATCGTTTTCAGTACGAACCGAGTATCGAAATGTGATACTCCCTCAAGAGCCATCAATCGACTACTAAGAAATTCGTGATAAGACGATATCCCCGTTATAGCAATTTTAAGCAGGTAATCAGACGAGCCAGAAGTGGCATAACACTCAAGTATTTCCGGTTGATCCTGGATTACCTTCTCGAAGCGGGCCGTCGAAACTGGGTTATGATCGGAAAACTTCACTTCGACAAAGACGCTTTCCGGATAGCCAACCATGGCTGCGTCTAAAAGGGCAACATAGTTTTGAACAACTCCTTGCTCTTCTAGTTTCCTGACCCGCCTCCAGCAAGGAGGAGGGGACAGTCCTACCCTCTCCGCCAGTTCTGTATTGGTAAGGCTGCTATCCCTTTGCAGCTCGCAAAGTATCCTTACATCATAACGATCAAGCTTTTCCACTTCCAGCTCCTCATTAAGCTGGAAAAGAGATTCCCCCAGCTATTTTTGCCTTCCCACAAATTTTGAAAGAAATCGGTTGGTTTGGAATGCATTAACGTTTCTGTGATCAATGGCCAATGCCGCAAAGTAATAATCTTGGTCACCTTCTCACCATTTATCTCTATACCTTTGCGCACTTTGCCATTCTACCCACACCAAGGATGGCTTCCTGGGTTTGATTGATGATGATTGGTGCCGCCAGTAAGCTGCCACTGATAATTTGACTGGAGATGGTGAAGGCAAGGATTGCTTGGTTTCTGAGACGATAACTTCTACTCGATTTTAAACACCTTTCTGGTGTAGTGGTCAACTAATCCCGGACAGTATTTTAAGTTTCTCTTCCGCAACCACCGGTGGCATGCCGTCATTGAATGTGTGAGGGCGCTGCCGGTTGTAGTAGTCCATCAGGTAGTCACCAATATCCTTTCTTGCGTCAGGAATCGACCGGTAGCCGAGTGAAGGTATCCATTCGCTCTTCAAGCTTCTGAAGACCCGTTCCATTGGGGCATTGTCCCAGCAATTTCCCCGGCGACTCATGCTTTGCTCCATGCGGTAACGCCAGAGCCTCTGACGGAATAATCGACTGGCATACTGACTACCCTGGTCGGAGTGGAACAGAACCCCGGTGGGCTTTCCTCGTTGCTCATACGCATGACCCAGTGCCTTCGCTACCAACTCAGCATCAGGCCGGTCTGATAGCGCCCAGCCAACTACCCGGCGGGCATAGAGATCCAGAACAACCGCAAGATAGCTCCATCGCTGACCAGCCCACACATAGGTGATGTCACCGCACCACGCCTGGTCTGGGTGGCTGACGCTGAACTCACGATTCAGCCGGTTTGGAATGTCTGGCCTTTCCACAGTGGCCTGCTTGTAAGCGTGGGGACCGGGTTGTTTGCAGATCAGTCCCAGCTCACTAATTAGGCGGCGAACCTTGAAGCGTCCGATCACAACGCCTTCTTCATTAAGCATGGTGGTGATCATACGGCTTCCCGCTGAGCTTCGGCTCTTGCGAAAGATCCGGTTCACATCGGCTCGTAGAACTAATCGTTCGGCGTCCACCACGGACCGCCTGCGGCGATAGTCGTAATAGCTGGACCGCGATACTTCAAACGCTTTACAGACCATCTCAACAGGCTCCTGCTCACTCAACTGGTCTATCAGCGCGTACGATTCATCTCGTCCGACATCAAGAGAGCGGTAGCCTTTTTTAGTATCGATTTTTCCCGTTCCAGCCTCTCACAACGGGCTTCCAATTCCTGGATCCGCTGCTGCTCCGGGGTCATCGCTTTGGACTTGGGTGTAACCCCACCACGTTCTTCAGAAAGCTGTTTTACCCATCGCCTGAGGGCGTTCTCGCTGACATTCAAAGAGCGGCTGGCTTCGGCAACGCTGTAGCCCTGGTCAAGCACCAGACAGGCAGCTTCCTGTTTGAACTCCGGCGTAAAAGATCGTCGTTTCCTGGTCATCAGACACCTCGCTTATGGTGGCGATATTACCACCTACGTTGGTGTCCGGAATCATTGAACCACTACATTGGGTCTTCCAGCTATTCTGAGGGGAGGTAAAGACGTCAGACGGGGCAGAGAAAAGGTCCGCTTTGTGGTCGATCTGAATGTTCGCTTTGCGACCAGGGCATCCTCTGAACTCAGCTAAACAGAAGCGAACATTTACGTCCCTCAACTAAAGGCGATCAACGTGTCGCCCACTGCAAGACAACTAGTTTCGTTGGAAGGCGGGGAAAGTGCTCATTGGTGGTCGCGATTTCTCTTGTGGTTGTAATGCGAATTATTATCAGTATTATGCGCATACATAATTATACCCACTGCTGGAGATCCCAATGCCAACACCCGGTCAATCATCATCGCCAAATCGACGTCCTCGCCTGAGCCTTTCCGCCGGTTCAACGTTTCTATCGGTGTCTTTTCTCGCCACGGTTGCCTCGCCTACGATTGTGCACGCGCAAGAGCAAGAGCCAGCTCTGCTCCCCGGCATTCAGGTTACTGCCGACTGGCTGGGGCCACCGACAGAAGAATCCGAAAGAACCTACACGGGCGCCCGCACTGTGGTCGAAGAAGAAGAGCTCCAGGATGCTGGTGCGCTCAATTTGGAGGACGCCCTGCGCCCGGTACCCGGTGTTACGGTGCTTGATGAAACGGGAACGGGCATCCTCCCCAATATCGGCGTCCGTGGTCTGAACCCGCTGCGTAGTGAACGGCTTCAGATTCTGGTAGACGGTTACCCAATTGCCATTGGCCCCTACAGCAACGTGGGCGTATCCCTTTTTCCCGTTACCCTTCCGAGTCTTGAGGCTGTGGATATTGTTCGGGGTGGAGCCTCGGTTCATTACGGGCCCAACAACGTGGGTGGCGTGGTGAACTTCGTGACCAAGCCGATTCCGGCCGAAACCTCCCAGACTCTGCGCGAGCGCGTGACCATCGCGGAAGAGACCGGCAACGTCTTTACCGACACTTATTACCGTGTCGGAGGCCGGGCTACTGACAAGCTCGACCTGCAGTTCCAGGCCAACGTTCAGCGCGGCGACGGTTTTCGTGACCACTCCGACACCGAAGTGGACAACCTCATCCTGGATGCCCGCTATTACCTGAATGACCGGAATGAACTGGCTTCTCAGCTGCAATACTACCGTGTCGATGCCGAGCTTCCCGGCGCCCTGACGCCAGAAGCCTATGAGCAGGATCGCACCCAGAGCCAGCGCCCGTACGATGGCTACGAGGCAGACATGAGCCGCGCCACCTTCACCTGGACGTACACCCCAGTCGACAACGTGGAATTCCAGTGGCGCAATTTCGTGCACGACGCCGACCGCACTTTCTTCTTCGGGCAGAACCTCAGCGGCAATGGCCATTGGGCAGACCCGGGGCTGGACTCCACCCACGTTGCGGATTCGCCCCGGCTGTTCACCGTGTTAGGCACGGAGCCCCGGCTCGCCATCCGCCAAGGTCGCCACGACATTACCCTGGGCGCCCGATTTGTCAGCGAGGATGTCGAGTTCGACGTCAACCGCCTGGAGCTTTCCTCCGGTGACCGCTCGGTGGCGCGTGACTGGCATCTGGACACCCGGGCTATGGCGTTCTACGTCAGTGATACCATGTCCTTCCTGGACGACCGGCTGACCGTCACGCCGGGTCTGCGTTACGAAGACGTTGATATGGACTTCCGCGACAACCTCAGTGGCAACACCGAGGAAAACAGCGCCGAGGAGTTGTTGCCGGGCCTGACCGTGGGTTACCAGGCTTCCGACGACCTGTTTGTCTTCGCCAACAGCCAGCGCTCGCTGGTGCCCGTGCAGATTGCCCAGACCACCCGGGAGGGTGCGGTTGCCAATGAAACCGCCTGGAACCACGAACTGGGCGCGCGCCTGCAGGTGACCCCGGACCTGTTCTCATCTGCCACCCTGTTCCGTATCGATTATGAAGACCAGATCCAGTTCAATCGCTCAACCAGCCGCTTCGAGAACCTGGGCGAAACCCGCCACCAGGGCATCGAACTGGCAAACCGCTGGAACCTCAACAGCCATTGGGAACTGGGCCTGGGCTACACCTTCCTGGATACAGAACAGCTGAGCGGCGCCAACGAAGGCAACGAGCTGCCCAACGCACCCACCCATAAGGTCAGTGCCGATGCTGTCTACAGCTACCAGGCGTGGGATGCCAGCCTGAACTGGGTGTACGTCAGCGAAAGCTACAGCGATGCCGACAACACCGAAGAAGAAACCAGCAATGGCAGTGCCGGCGAGTTGCCGGATTACCACCTGGTTACTGCCCGGGTCGGTCGCGATTTCGCGGTGGGCGGGGATCGTGTCCTGAATCTTGGCCTGGCGGTCAACAACCTGCTGGATGAGGATTACTACTTCCGGGGCGTGGACGTCAGCCCGGTCGGTCGTGTGCCCCAGCCCGGCCGTAGCTTTATCCTCGAGGCGCAGCTCGATTTCTGATGGCCTTTTTACAGAATCAGTTTGCAAAGATCCTGCTGATTGTCCTGCTTTCCCCTGTCTCAGGGTGGGCGGACAACCAGGGTATCCGGCTGACGGATGACCGCGGGGAAACCCTGCGGTTGCCCGCTGCGGCAACCCGGCCCGCGGCGATTTCGACCTTCGGGGCGGATGTCGGACTGGCGCTGGGTACAGCGCCGGTCGCGGTCACCGACTACGGACTTCAAGGTGTTCCCGACTACCTGGCTTCACGGTTAGACGGGGTTTCGGGGCTCGGCCCCCGACATCAACCCAACCTGGAAGTACTGTCGTCGGTGCGGCCTGATCTTGTCATTGCCATCCGCCGCTACACCGAGAAAGACGGTGACCAGATCGAAGCCATTGCCCCGATGCTGGCCCTGGACCTGATCACCATTCAGGACAGCCTGAGAGCGGTGGATTTGGCGGGACATGCGCTGGGAAAACCCGGGAAAGCCGCAGAACTCAACGCTCGTTTTCTGGACCGTGTCCTATCACTTGCGGAGCGCAACAAGCACGACTCAACGAAGACCGTGGCGCTGCTGACCAGCGGCAGTGAAACCCCCTTCATCTATTACGACCACTTCCTGCCGACGGCGCTATTGGAACGCCTGGGCTTCGACAATGTCGGTGGCGAGCCGCCGAATCCCGACAGTGGTATCCCGCTGGGGTACCGGATCAGTCTTGAAGCCCTGCTGGAGCTCAACCCGGACACCATTCTGCTGATGCCGACGAGTCGTCAGCGCGCCTTCACGATGAATCCGATATGGCCCTATCTCAAGGCGGTCCGCACCGACCAGGTCTACGAAGTGCCGCAGTATTGGAAAGAGGGCGCAGGCCCGATTGCGCGGGCGCGAATCCTGGACGACATTCAGCGTCTGTTGCTGACATCGGAACCGGAATAACCATGGCTAACGATGCCACTCTGCGCCCGGCGGCCCTTTACGGCGCAACGGTCGCCTTCCTGGCGTTGCTGTTCGTCGTAGGCCTCATAATGGGCTCTCGCTGGATTTCGCCGAGCCAGTTACTGGCCGCCCTGGATGGCAGCAGCGATTTGCTGACACGCATCACCGTGCTGGAACTGCGCCTGCCGCGCAATTTACTTGGCCTTCTCGGTGGGGCAGCCCTAGGCGTTGCCGGCGCCGTCATGCAGGGTGTCACCCGGAATTCCCTGGCGTCCCCCGGACTGACCGGCGTGATCGCATCCGCCGCCCTGGCGGTGGTGTCGCTTCGAACCCTGAGCTCACCAGCCGCCATGTGGCTGCCCTTGATGGCCCTCGGCGGAGGGCTGCTGGGTGGCGCGCTGACCTTTGCCATTGCTGGTCGCCGGCAGTTACAGCCCGAGCGCGTGGTGCTCGCCGGCATAGCGGTCACCTCGCTCGCCACCGCACTGACCACTGGGCTTCTGCTGGTGTCCGGGGCGGAGGCGGCCGAGCTCTACTACTGGCTGGCCGGCAGCCTGATGGGCCGGGGCTGGTTGCAGCTACAGATGGTGCTGCCCTGGCTGCTGCTGCCGCTTTTCGCTCTGCTGGTTATGCAGCGCCCGTTCCGGTTGCTGCAACTGGACGATGATCTGGCCCAGGCCATGGGGCTGGCCGTCGCCCGGTGGCGCCTGGTTTTTCTGCTGCTGGCGCTGTTGCTGGCAGCGGCGCTGGTCGCCTTAACCGGCCCGATCGTCTTTATCGGCCTGGTGGCACCGCACATTGCCAGGCGGATTATCGGCAACCAGATCCAGCACTGGCTGCCCCTGAGCGCTCTTCTTGGCGGGCTGTTATTGCTGGCCGCCGACATCCTGGCCCGACAGCTGGCCTTTCCCCAGGAGTTACCCGTCGGCATGCTGACCGCCCTGATCGGGGCCCCCTGGCTGATTTACCTGCTCAATTCGCGAACCTCACCTCGGAGCGCATAACGTGACCCATCCGGCGACGACACCAAACCGGGCAAGCAGACCTGGCAGCCGGCCTTCAGGCGCCACTCCTGTCGCCCGACTGTTTCTGGCCGGCGGGCTCGGTCTGGCCATTGTTCTGGTTGCGGGCGTCCAGTTGGGAGCAATCGACCTGAGCTGGGCCCAGGTTTGGGCCGGGCTGACCGGCGACGGTTCGGAACACGTTCAGCGAGTGATCTTCGAATTACGTTTGCCCCGCACCCTGACCGGTGTCCTGATTGGCATTCACTTTGCCCTGTCGGGCTGGCTGTTACAGCTGCTGAGCCGGAACCCTCTGGCAGAAGCCGGCATTCTCGGCATCTCCGCCGGTGCCAGTCTGGTGGCGGTCGTCGCCTTTATTATCGGTGACTGGCTGGTGTCCAGTGCCAACCCCTATGACAATACGTCGTTTGCCTTGCAGTATCTGCCGCTGTTTGCCATGGCGGGCGGGCTGGTAACCGCACTGGCGGTGTACTTCCTTGGCATGCGACACGGCCACCTGTCGCCCGTCAAAATGACCCTGACCGGTGCGGTGATTGCCGGTATGTTGCACGCTCTAACCACCGGCGCGCTGGCCTTCTGGGGCCACGCCCATACCGAACTGGTCGCCCAGTGGCTGGCCGGCTCGTTGTACGGCGCCGAATGGCAACATCTGCATACGCTGTTACCCTGGACGCTCATCGGATTAGCCAGTGTCGCGCTGCTTGTGCGACCTCTGGAAGTCATGCAGCTGGACGATGAGCACGTTCGCACCCTGGGGCTGGGCCTGAATCGCTGGCGCGCCTTTGCCCTGCTGATTGCCACGCTACTGGCGGCCAGTGCCGTCGGGGTGGTGGGTCCCGTGGGCTTTATTGGCCTGCTGATCCCCCACATCAGTCGGAGGCTGGCCGGGGCTAATCTCCCGGTCCAGTTGGTGTTGTGTGTACTGTTGGGTGCGGTGCTGGCCGTACTGGCGGATTTACTCGGCCGAACGATGTTTTCTCCGTACGAAGTGCCCGTAGGCGTGGTTTCCGCTGTCCTCGGCGTCCCGTTTTTCCTGTATCTGTTATCGCGTCAACCCTGAGGCCCGGACTCTCCATGTTACGAACCGAGCATCTTTCACTGGCATACGGCGACAAACCGGTTGTCGACAACGTCTCGCTGGCCATTCCCGAGGGTGGAATCACCTGCCTGCTGGGTCCAAATGGGTCCGGTAAGAGTACCCTGCTAAAAAGTTTTGCCGGCCTGCTGCCACCCCGGTCGGGCCAGGTGTTCCTGGACAACCGTCCGGTTGCGCAATGGGACCGGCGCCGGCTGGCGCTCAGACTCGCCATGTTGCCCCAGAAACCGATTGTGCCCGGTGGTATCCGGGTTCGGGACTTGATTGCACTGGGTCGCTTTCCCCACCGAAAATGGTGGCAAAGGAACCTCACCACCGACGACAACGCCACCATCGACGCCATGGCAATGACCGGGGTATCAGACCTTGCAGAACGATCGGTGGAAGCGCTCTCCGGAGGGCAGCAGCAGCGGGTCTGGATCGCCATGGCACTGGCCCAGGAGACCGATATCCTCTTGCTGGACGAGCCGACCACCTTTCTGGACTGGGGCTACCAGTTGGAAGTGCTGGAGTTATTATCCACCCTGAATCGCGAGCACGGGTTGACCGTGGTGATGTCACTCCACGATCTCAACCAGGCGGCGCAGTTTGCGAACCGTATTGCGGTGCTGGCCAACGGCCAACTCGACACCATCGGCAGCCCTGCGGAAGTTATTACTGAATCCCTCGTCAACCGGGTATTTCGGGTGCATACAAGCATCACTGCGGGGCGGGAAGGTCGTCCGTTTTGCACCGGATTCGCAGAATCGGCACAAAGCCGACCCAGGCAACGTCCTCACTGTACCACTACCTCTTAAATGAGGACTCGTAGCCACTACCCAGGTTCTATCCCGTTACTGCGGATCTTTCTAAAAAGAGGCGGAATTTCTCCCGGGGGAAGTGTTGGTCTATCCACCTGAACGTTCGTTTTGCGATCCAGTTGGCCAGCAGACAACAATTTTCTGAACCATACTTAAAGGCCCTTACCCTCCGAAGAGGGCCGCGTCATGACATTTCCTATCAGCAAAGCTCCCTGGAACAAGGGGAAGCTCGTTGGCCAGAAGTTACCGCTCAAACTCGAACAAATATGGGCTATCCGCATTCGGTTGGAGATTGCAAAGAATATCCGCGAACTGGCGATGTTCAACATGGCAATTGATTGCAAACTCCGATCTTGCGATATGGTAAAGCTCTTGGTTCGAGATATTTCCAGAAACGGATAGGTTCTGGATCGAGCGCAAGTCATCCAACAGAAGACCAGTCAGCCTGTTCAGTTTGAGATAACCAAAAAGACGCGCGAATCGGTCGAAGCATGGATCGAGTTGCGCGGACTCTCAGGTATGGATTATTTGTGGCCGAGCCGGATGAGAAAGTTTGAACATATCACTACTCATCAATATGCCCGTCTTGTCAAAAAGTGGATTACCAGCATTGGACTTGATCCTTCAGTCTACGCAACCCATTCAATGAGACGCAGCAAAGTGACATTGATCTACAAGAAGACCAAGAATCTTCGAGCCGTCCAGTTGCTGTTGGGACACACAAATATGTCGAGCACCGTGCGGTACCTTGGTGTCGAGGTCGAGGATGCTCTGGAGATAGCTGAGAGTATTGAGATCTAGTTGCGTAACTTGTGTCCTTGGTCCCTGTGGATGCCGCAGGCGCTGCCAGCTCCGGTTGATGATCACCCTCGGGTTACGATCAGGCTCTTCCAGTCGTAAACAAAAGCGGACATTCAGAAACGATCGAATTGACCAAAAAGCGGTATACGTCCGGTGATCCCATCTTGAGCCGCGCGCTGAAAAGGTCTTTCTGGTTTTCAATTACTGCACCGGGGTAAGTCCACGGACGTTTTAAAGCCGTCCTTGGAAACCGGGTAGAACCCAAGAGGTTGATTGGTTCAGAAGCTAACCCTTTTGGCCTCTTGTCCCAATACCTCCCTCATGTAACGAAGCAATGAGCGGGCACGCGATGCTGTCCGGCTGTGCGTGGCATTGACTGACCATATCGCTCAGAGCCATCTCAATTTTGACCAGCCTTTCGATCTTTTCACGCACATCCTTCAGCTTGTGCTCGGCGAGCGCACTGGCTTCCTCACAGTGGGTGCCATCTTCCAGCCGTAGGAGGTCGCTTATCTCATCGAGACTGAAACCCAGGTGCTGCGCCGTTTTCACAAAGGTCAACCGATCAATATCGGCGAAACCGTAGCGTCGAATGCCACCCGGAGGCCGCTTGGGTTCCGATAACAGACCACGCCGCTGGTAATAGCGGATCGTCTCTACATTTACGTTGGCCGCCCTGGCCAAGCCGCCAATAGTCATTGAATTGGCTTTAACCGACATGCTGCTTGACTCCGTAGTTGACTACGGAAGTAACCTTATCTCATCAAGTCCATGGGCAACAGGTGTAAACGTCATGTCGAAATTCAAATCTAAATCCGGAGGTGCTTCTCTCGCTGTCGGGGGGGGGGTTGCTGGAATTCTCGCCTCGGCTTGCTGTCTCGGGCCATTGGTACTTATCACTCTGGGCGTTTCCGGTGCCTGGATCGGCAATCTGACATCTTTGGAGCCCTATCGACCGCTGTTCATTGGCGCGGCCATCGTCGCCATGTACCTCGCCTGGCGACGAATCTATCGCCCTGTAGAGCAATGCTCACCCGGTGAAACGTGTGCGATCCCTCAAGTCCGAAAGACCTATAAGGTGATCTTTTGGGTAGTTACGGCTCTGGTACTGGTCGCTTTAGTGTTCCCTTACATTTTGCCCCTATTCTACTAAACGGAGATTTTCCTCATGCGTAAACAGCTTGTACTTGCCATGTTCCTCACTTTGCTCAGCATGTCCACCTGGGCTGCGTCTCAAAAAGTGACTCTCTCGGTGCCTGACATGACCTGTTCTGCGTGTCCGATCACCGTCAAGCTGGCCTTAAGTAAGGTGGAAGGGGTGTCGCAAGTTTCCGTGAGCTACCCTGATCGAGAAGCCGTCGTCACCTTTGACGATGCGCTCACTTCCATAGAGGCGCTCACCGAGGCCACGAGCGACGCTGGTTACCCCTCCACTCCCACGGCCTCAGAGGCGACCCCGGAGGGGCAATGAAGAATCCGAAGAACCTGCTCAGAGTTGGCATAGTAGGGACTTTTCTGGTTGCACTATGCTGCTTCACACCGATTCTGGTCATTCTTATGTCCACCGTGGGACTGGCCGCCCTGACGGGCTATCTCGACTATGTGCTTCTCCCGGCACTGGCGGTATTCATCGGCCTTACGGTCTATGCGTTCTGGCGGAAAAAACACTATGACGCAAGCTACGAGAGCAATTCCAAAGCTCCAAGGAGTTTCCCGAGTGAAAAATGACCAAAAACTGCATATTGCTGTAATCGGCAGTGGCGGAGCCGCCATGGCGGCTGCCTTGAAGGCAACAGAGCGCGGTGCCCGCGTCACCCTGATCGAACGTGGGACCGTCGGCGGCACCTGCGTAAATGTTGGCTGCGTGCCCTCGAAGATTATGATTCGTGCAGCACATATCGCGCATCTTCGAAAAGAAAGCCCTTTTGACGCGGGCATCAGTGCTGCGGCTCCTGAGGTAGACCGAGCGAAACTGCTTCAGCAACAGCTGGCACGAGTGGAGGAGCTGCGTGACACCAAGTACGAAAAGATACTTCGAGAACACAAGGACATCACAGTCCTGAACGGTGAGGCCCGGTTTCTCGACACCAATAGCCTGTTAGTCACGTTGGCTGAGGGTGGTGAAAAACCGGTTCATTTTGATCGCGCCTTTATTGGAACCGGAGCCAGACCGGCAGAACCGCCAATAACGGGGCTGGCAGACACTCCTTACCTGACATCAACCAGTGCCTTGGCGCTGGATACCGTTCCCAAACGGCTGATCGTGATTGGTGCCGGTTTCGTTGCCCTGGAATTGGCTCAGGCATTCGCCAGACTGGCCAGCAAGGTTACCGTTTTGGCCCGGAGCCGTTTGTTGTCCAGTGAGGACCCCGCAATCGGGGAAGCTATGGATGCAGCGTTCAAGCGCGAAGGTATTGAGGTGCTTAGCCAGACCCTGCCCAGCAACGTGGACTATAGCGACAACGAGTTCATCGTCGAGACGCCTGCCGGCACCTTGCGAGCCGATCAACTGCTGGTGGCGACCGGTCGAACTCCCAATACCGAGGACCTGAACCTGGCGAGCATTGGCGTGGAAACCTCACGCGACGCAATTCAGGTGGATGAGCATCTGCAAACCACGGTCCCCGGAATATACGCTGCCGGAGACTGCACCAATCAACCGCAGTTTGTCTATGTCGCCGCTGCCGGGGGCAGCCGGGCCGCCATCAACATGACGGAAGGCGAGGCCAAACTCGACCTCAGTGCCATGCCCGGGGTCATGTTTACCGATCCTCAAGTCGCCACCGTTGGCCTCTCTGAAGCCGAAGCAATTGCTCGGGGTTATAGCGTGGACACCAGGCTGCTCGACTTGGAAAACGTGCCGCGTGCGCTAGTAAACTTTGACACCCAAGGATTTATTAAAATGGTGGCAGAGCGCAACTCAGGCCGTTTGCTTGGGGTGCAGATTGTCGCAGCGGAAGGCGGTGAAATTATCCAAACGGCAGTGATGGCGTTACGAGCAGGTTTGACCGTTCAGGAAATCGGCGATGACTTGTTCCCTTATTTGACCATGGTTGAAGGACTCAAGCTCTGTGCGCAAACGTTCACCAAGGATGTAAAACAGTTGTCCTGCTGTGCCGGATAAATGATGTGAGCACGGCTTTAAGCTCTGGTGATGGGTTCCTAATGACCAATCGTTCCGATGCCATATCTTGCACGACCATCATTGAAAGAGCCTCATGGCCGAGCACGTGGATCATTACGTGACTGCCCAGGTTGTCCTTTGCTGTGGCAGCCAGTTGGCTACTTCCACTTGGTGTAAGTTTCAGCCAAATAGCCCCCTCAGAGATAACCGCAGCTTCAATGGCCTCGCTGGTTAAATTAACCGTCAGGCCTTCGCTCTCTTGAGCGTTCACGGGTTGCGATTGGACACTGCAAGCAGCCCCGATAATCACCAGGGTGAAAACACACAGTCTTAGTAACATGGATTGGGTGGCATCCCTTCAGTCCAAGTTGATTCGACACCATATGAAACGATGAATGCATCAGATTTTGTTGATACTTCACCTGCTTGAACTCATTTTCAACTTGTTTAGAACCAGACCGGTCTAATGGTTCAACGATTCTGGGCAGGCCAGCAGTTTGATTAAATGCTTGGGACCGGTTAGAGAATGAGCAATAGTTGGCGAATCTCTAACAATTGATTATGGTTTTGCGCTCCGATTGAACGTTCGCTTTGCGACCATCAGCGGAGGGCTCTATTTAGACGTGCAATTAAAGCAGTGATTTTTACAAGGTCCAGTGACGGGCTAGACCTCACGCCCAACCCTGTTTCGCATCGAAGTAACGTCTGGCCTGTATCAGATTCGTCATCGAACCTCGGGCCATGAAGTCCAGGGCGGATGACCCAGAGAAGGGGACTTCACTGGTTGGCAGCCGGACCCGGCGATTGGCACGCTCCGCCGATGGGTAAATCACTCTCAGTGACCTGTAGATTCCCAAGATGTAGCTGATGCGCTCCAGCGTGTCCCGAGAAAGCTTGATGTGGGGGAGCTTCTGGTACCTGGAAAGCGTGCTCCGGGATATACCGCCGAGCATTTTCATCATCTCTTCTTGGGAGCAACGCCACTCATGGCAGATGTTGAAGAAGCCTTTGAGGGCAACATGCCCGCGCAGAGCCTCGTCATTGGAGGTTTCGGGTTGTCTCTTGTTCTGTTGGGACATTGCGAAAGTACTCCCCATATGACCTCATAAAAAGATTTTAGAAAAAATTTGACCATATGTGCATATTTTTGAGCGGGGTCAGGGTCAATAACGGACACTACTAGGGATCAGTTGGATTGAATACACCGACCATTTTTGACAACTTTCTGAGATGTGTTCGGAAAACAGCGGAGGTCACTCTCGGTGGCGTCGACACCCGCCAGTTGTCTTCCAAGACCATGGCAGTACTGGAAAGACCAAACCTGTATTTCATTGGCGAGGTAGTGGATGTGACCGGCCATCTGGGCGGCCACAATTTCCAGTGGGCGTGGGCCTCGGGTGTGGCAGCAGGAAACAGCGCCTGACAGATCATCCGATTGCCAAACCCTGCCGTAGAACTGGTAACCTGAGTCCATGAATTGGCCTCACCAGAGAACGCGACAGACAGGGAGAAAGGATGCTCCAGACCGCCAGTGACACCGCAGCCACCAATGCCCTCGTAGTCGAAGGTGGCGCCATGCGCGGCATCTTCGCCGCTGGTGTACTCGATGCTTTCCTGGAAAAGCGGTATCAGCCTTTTACCGAAGCCTGGGGCGTCTCCGCGGGTTCAACCAACCTCATCGGCTACCTCTGCGGCCATCACGGCCGAAACCATCGGGTGATAACCGACCACGCCTGTCGCCCGGAGTTCATTAACTGGGGTCGCTTCTTCCAGGGTGGGCATTTGTGCGATGTTCACTGGCTCTGGCACCGGTCCTACGAGGAGGTACCGCTCGATCTGGAACGCTACCTGTCCGGCACCACCAAACTCTGGGTAGCAACCACATCAGTGGTAACCGGTGAAGCCCGGTATTTCTCCGTCGACGATCAGAACATCCACGATGTGCTTACTGCCTCCTGCTCGATTCCCCTGGCCTATCGTGATTACCCGATCGTGGAGAATGAGCCCATGAGTGATGGTGGAATTGCCGATTCCATTCCGGTTGCAGAGGCTTATCGCCGGGGCGCACGGGATATTACCGTCGTTCTGTCCCGGCCTCTGGGCTACCAGAAAAAGCCTCTGGCCTTTCCGGCACTCACAAAGCGGATGTTCAGGGAGCAGCCGGGACTCGCCGAGGCCCTGATCCGGCGCGGCGAACGATATAACGAGACATTGGAGTTCATTCGAAATCCACCGGACGACTGCCGGCTCCGGATTATCGCGCCGCCGGAAGATTTTCCGGTGAGCCGGCTGACCACCGATCTGAACAAGCTGGATCTGGGCTATCAGCAAGGCCACCGCGCAGCGATGGCCTACCTGGCCGACATGGCCCGGGAAGTCGCCTAGCGAAGCACTACCAGAGGCTTTCTGGCGGTTTCAAGCATCCGGGTGGTAGTACTGCCCACGAGGAATTGACGGATACGGGAATGGCCATAGGCGCCCATCACCAGGATGTCGATATCCTGCTCTTCCTGATAGTCGTGCAGTGCCGGTTCCACGTCGCCGGCCCGTATTGCCAGGGTAATTTCGGATTCCAGCCCTGCCAACATTTTTTCGGCCTTTTTGAGCTGCTCCCAACGGTCATTGGTATCCGGGCCAACCATCACCAGATGCAAGGGCATGCCTTTGAGAACCGGGCTACCAGCCAGCAACTCCACGCCTTTGAACGCGGTGGCGCTGCCATCAAAAGCCAGCATGGCACTGCGCGGCTGGGTGTACTCGTCCGGCACCAGGAGAATCGGCCGATGCATACTGCGAATCACGGTCTCGAGCTGGCTGCCAACGTGGGTATCACGCTCGGAGCTGCTTTCACCGTGCAGCCCCATGACCAGCAGGCGGGTCTGGTTTTCCAGCGCCAGCAGGGACTCGGTAAGGTCGCCATGGCGCTGACGCTGGATCACCTCACCGATGCCGGCTTCGGTGACGCGCTTGTGCGCCTCATCCAGCATGTGATGGCCGTGTTCCAGGGCAAGCTTGGCGCGTTTTCGGTCCAGCTCCGCCAGGTCTTCGAGCAGCTGCTCACGGCTGCCCAGACCAATGTTGCCAACCAGATCCGGCTCCGCCGGGTAGCGTTCCTCATCAAGCACGTGCAGCAACATCATGGGCGTTTCCATGTGCTTGCTGGCCCAGGCGGCATAATCGCAAACCGCAGGGGCAGCCTGGGAGCCATCAATACAGGCAACTACTCGTAACATCTCAACCTCGCCTTCATGATCCTTGTGATTGTTATTCTGACTGCGATTGTTGCTGGATTCCTTGGTCTGTGTCATGTCAGTGCCCCATCAGCTGGTCAACGGCGTCCGGCTTGTCGTGCACGCCAAAGCGGTCGACAATCGTGGCACTGGCTTCATTCAGACCGATTACCTCAACCTCCGATCCTTCCCGGCGAAACTTGATCACAGCCTTGTCCAGGGCGCCCACGGCGGTGATATCCCAGAAATGCGCGCGACTCAGGTCGATCACCACATTATCGACTGCTTCCTTGAAATCAAAGGATTCCATAAACTTTTCCGAAGAACTGAAGAATACCTGGCCCACAACCCGGTAAGTACGGGTATCGGTGGTTTCATCCAGCTCGGAGGTCACCAGCATGTAATGGCCCACTTTGTTGGCAAAGAACAACGCTGCCAGCAGCACGCCGGCCAGTACGCCAAAGGCCAGGTTATGGGTGGCAACCACGACAATCACGGTCACCAGCATCACGATGTTGGTGGAAAGCGGGTGCTCGCGCAGATTGCGGATGGAATCCCAGGAGAAGGTGCCAATCGAGACCATGATCATCACTGCCACCAGGGCCGCCATGGGAATCTGGACCAGCACGCTGTCCAGCAACAGAACCATGATCAGCAGGAAGACACCAGCGGTTAGCGTGGAGAGACGTGTCCGGCCGCCGGACTTCACGTTGATGATGGATTGACCGATCATGGCACAACCGGCCATACCACCGATCAGGCCGGAGCCGATGTTGGCAATGCCCTGGCCCTTGCACTCGCGGTTGCGGTCACTGGTGGTGTCTGTCAGATCATCCACGATGGTTGCTGTCATCATCGACTCGAGCAGCCCCACAATGGCCAGGGGAATCGAATATGGCAGGATAATCATCAGAGTTTCCAGGTTCAGAGGCACATCCGGCCAAAGGAAAACGGGGAGCGTATCCGGCAGATCACCCATATCACCAACCGTGCGGATATCCATTCCGGTAACTACGGCAACGGCCGTCAGAACGACGATACACACCAGGGGCGACGGAAGAACTTTGCCAACAACCGGCAGCACGGGGAACAGGTAGATGATCCCCAGACCCGCCGCAGTCATCGCATACACGTGCCAGGTCACATTAGTGAGTTCAGGCAATTGGGCCATGAAAATGAGGATGGCAAGGGCATTCACAAACCCCGTCACCACGGAACGTGAAACAAAGCGCATCAGGCTGCCGAGCTTGAGGTAGCCAGCGACCAGCTGTAGCACACCGGTAAGCAGAGTCGCCGCAAGCAAATACTGCAGACCATGCTCTTTTACCAGAGTCACCATCAGTACCGCCATAGCTGCCGTTGCGGCGGAAATCATACCGGGACGGCCGCCCACGAACGCGATGATCACTGCGATACAGAAAGAGGCATAAAGACCCACTTTGGGATCGACACCGGCAATGATCGAGAAGGCGATGGCTTCCGGGATCAACGCCAGCGCCACGACGATACCGGCGAGCACATCGCCACGAATGTTCGAAAGCCAGTTGGCTTTTAGGGAATTCACCATAATTTCGGGGGTCCAGCTTGCTACGAATTCAAAGGTCGCGAAGCTTATCAGCCCCCTTACAGGAAAGTAAGGTCGCTAGCGGTATCTTCTTAGAGGCCTAACGACCGGTTGCACCTGCTGCTATCATCAGAATATTCAATTACTAACAGGAGCCTACGCCCTCCCATGGATGATCTTGCTGCCCAGTTTCTGGCCGGAAACCAGACCACTCTCAACCTCGCCGTTGCGCTTCTGCTGGGCGCCATCATTGGCCTGGAGCGGGGATGGGATGCCCGGGAGCAGAAATCCGGCGAACGCATCGCAGGCATCCGCACCTTTGCCCTGGTAGGTCTGCTTGGCGGTATTTCAGCGGTACTGGCGCAGGAAATTACGGAATGGGCGTTTCCGGTGCTTCTGGTCAGTGTCGTGGCCATGGCCATCGTCGCTTACAGCGAGCGGCTGGAGCATATCCGCAACTTCAGTATCACCGGCATGGTCGGTATGGTGCTCACCTTCTGCTTCGGCGCGGTGGCAGTAGCGGTGGATCCGGTCATCGCCACCGCAGCAGCGGTAGTGACCGCAATCATTCTGGACAACAAGGAAGAAATCCACGGCTGGGTCAACAAGCTGAAAGAGCACGAACTGGATGCCGCACTCAAGCTGCTGCTGATTTCCGTGGTTATGCTGCCGTTACTGCCGAACGAGAAGATGGGGCCTGGCGGAGTGCTGAACCCCCGGGAAATCTGGTGGATGGTGGTGATGATCGCTTCTATTTCCTTTGTCGGTTACTTTGCCATAAGGGTGGCCGGAACTCGCAAAGGAATACTGTTTACCAGCCTGTTCGCAGGTTTGAGCTCATCTACTGCCCTCACCCTGCACTTCGCCCGTCAGGCCTCGAAAAATCCGCAGCTCAACGCCCAGTTCGCAACCGGCATCCTGATCGCCTGCGGCACCATGTTCCCGCGCATTCTGGTGTATTGCCTGGTGATCAATCCGGATCTGCTACCCAACCTTGTCTGGCCGGTGGTCGTCATGACTGCCCTGCTCTATGGCCCAGCCCTCGTTATTTGGAAAAAAAACGACCGACACCTTCGTGTCAGTCAGCCTACGCTTAACCAGAACCCGCTGGATCTGACCTCGGCGCTGGTTTTTGGCGGGTTATTGACGGGCATCCTCCTGCTGGGGGAGTTCCTGGGCAACTGGCTGGGTGATGCTGGTATCTATTTCCTCGCGGCCACCTCTGGTATCGCCGACGTGGACGCGATCACACTTTCCCTGACCCGCATGTCCAATGACAGCCTGGCCATGGGCACCGCCGTGATCGGTATTGTTATTGCCGCCGCCACCAACAATCTGGTGAAGTCGGCTCTTGCGGGATTTGTTGGCAATCGTCAGACCGGGCTGCTCGTTGGCATCCCCATGGTGCTCTCTCTGGCAGCCGGGCTGCTGGTCGCCTGGCTGCAATAATCCTTACCTGGCCCGCCGGAACGTCAGGTTGTAACGGTAGGGTCCTGTCAACGGATGCTCTCCGGCCTTGAGTGTCAACACACCGTGGTAACGCATTCTGGCGGGGCCACCCCACACCACCACATCACCGTGCCCCAGAGGCACCCGCACCGGGCGCTCGCTGCGTTTCAGCCCCCCGAACTGGAACACAATGGGCAACCCCAGAGAGACTGACACAATCGGCTGACTGAAGTCTTCCTCGTCCTTGTCCTGGTGCAGCCCCATTTTCGCCCCGGGCTGGTATCGGTTAATCAGGCAGGCGTCTGGCTCGAATCCCTCAAAACCTGCGGCCTCTGCGGCGCTTCCGGCCAGTTTCAGGAAGGCCTCAGGCATGTCTGGCCAGGCCCGTCCGGATTCCGGGTCATGCTCCTGATACCGGTAACCGCGGCTATCGGTGACCCAGCCCAGCATGCCGCAACAACTCATGGCGGCAGACATGGCATGACCGCCGGGGGTCCGCATATGCCGGAAAGGTGCTTCTGAAGCCACCGTGCCAATAGCTTCCAGGAGCAATTCAGCATCAGCCAGCGCGAAATTACGCAGCACCACGGCGCCCTCCACAAGAGGCTCAACCGTCGGCTCCGGTGGCTGATCACCAAACAGATCCAGAGTCATAACTACCGATTCCCCCTGAAAAAACGGAAAAAGTGCCGGTCAGCGTCTAGTCTCTTACCAGAGGGGCTGTCCCAAGCCTTGGTACGCCAATCTTCACCGGTAAGGATCATCCATGCATCGAAAACGCCAGTCGGCCCAGGTTTCGCTGGCCCTTCTGATTGCATCGGCCATTACCCTCGGCATGCTGGTTCTCACCATTGTGCTGATCGGCCAGAGCTTCCGGGGCATGGAGACAGCCAAGGTATCGGCGGCAGGCGCCACTGCCCGACAACTGGCCGTCAGCGTTGACGACCGTATCCAGGCCATCACCGCGCCGCCATCTACCGCCCTTGCGGTCTTGAGCCATGACAGTCTCGCAGGCGCCGGGACGCTGGCGCAACGTCTTGAACGACTTCCGGTGCTGGCAGACATACTCAGCAGCAGTGACATTGTCAGCGCCGTCTATGCCGGTTACCAGAACGGAGACTTCATTCTCCTGCGTAAGGTTCGCAGTTCCGGAACCCTCCAGTTTCCCGATGCCCCAAACGAAACCCGCTTTCTGCTGCAGACAATTACCCACGGGGGCAATCGAATACCGGGGCAATGGTTTTTCTTCGATGCCAACATGCGAATGCTTGAAGAGCGGACGGTACCCGAATATAACTACGATCCACGAACCCGCCCGTGGTTCAATTCCGCCAAGGCATCGGATACCACGGAACTGTCCGCCCCCTACGCCTTCTTTACCACCCAGGAAACCGGGATAACCCTGTCCCGCCGCGCATCGGACGAGACCGGCGGGCCGGGTACCATTTTCGGTATCGATGTCACCGTGACGGATCTGAGCAGCCAACTGGCAGAGCTGCGCCAGACACCGAACACCCGGATTGCCATTGTGAACAGGGATCGGGAAGTTCTCGCCGATTCGGGAAACGCCAAAGAGCCCGGGCCTATGATTTCCGGGGCTCTGAACCGGATCGGAGATCAGATGGAGGGAAGCACTGTTACCCGCTTCAGTGCCGACGGCAAAGACTGGTATGGAATGACTGAGCCTCTCGCCGCATTGGAACAAGAGGGGCTGACGATAGCCGTCGCGATACCCGCGGACGAGCTGTTGTCCGAGGTCTGGGCCGCGCTTGCCAGACAAACGGTGATTGCCGGACTCATTGCCTCGCTGCTGCTGGTTATCGGCTGGTTCCTCGGCCGTCAGGTAGGCCGTCCACTGGAACACCTGACCGATCAGGTCAGCCGGCTATCGCGATTCCGTTTCGACACCCCGGTCGCGTCCGAATCCCACATCCGCGAGGCCCGCCAGCTGGGCGTGGCACTGGATGACATGGCGAAAACCATACGCAGCTTCCAGAGCATCGCCACCGTACTTAACCGGGGCCAGGACCTGAATCATCTGCTTCGCGAGATTCTTGAGCAGATTATCCATATTGTTGGCCAGGAGCGTGGCGGCATCTACCTGTTTACACGCAAGAAAAACCAACTCTCGCTGGCCGTCGAACAGGATCTTCAACTACCGGACACCATCTCGAATGTGCAGGCGGAATACGACGACAACGACATCATCCGTTTGCTGAGACAGCACATCCCGGGACATCCGGTGTTCGCGGTTCTGCGTAACCGTCGCAAACAGTTGATCGGTGTCCTGGCGATCGAGATGGAGGTGGGCGACCACACTCAACTGAGTGACGACCTGATCGTCTTCGTGGATGAAATTGCCGGCTCTGCCGCCGTGGCCATAGAAACCCGGGAACTGATCGAAAGCCAGCAGGCACTGCTCGAGGGCATTATCCGGCTGGTGGCCAATGCCATTGACGCCAAATCGCCCTACACCGGTGGCCACTGCGAGCGAGTGCCCAAGCTCGCCCAGATGCTGGTGGATGAAGCCATTGCCAGTGAAGACCGGGCCTTTGATTCGTTCACCATGACCGAAGAGCAGCTCCAGGAATTCCATCTGGCAGCCTGGCTGCATGACTGCGGCAAGATCACCAGCCCCGAGTATGTGGTCGACAAGGCAGTCAAGCTGGAAACCATCCATAACCGTATCCACGAGATCCGCACCCGTTTTGAAGTACTGCACCGGGATGCCGAGATCCGGTACCTGAATCGTGTGCTGTCAGGTGTCGAGGAAAGAGCAGCCGGCGAGGAACGCCGTGCTACGAGGGCCCGATTGCAGGAGGAATTCCGTTTGATTGCGACGGCCAACCAGGGTGGTGAATTCATGGCCGAAGAAGATATTGAGAGGATCCGCGCCATCGGCGAGCAAACCTGGGAGCGCCATTTCAGTGACCGACTCGGCCTGTCTCCCGACGAAAAAAATGCCCTGGAAGGTCGCCCGGAACCACGGCTACCCTGCGCCGAACCGCTGCTTGCCGACAAACCGGAACACCTCAGGCCCTGGGGCGAACACATTCCCCCGGTGCAAAAAGACGACCCAAGGAACCGCTGGGGTTTCGATATGGAGTTGCCGGAACACGCTTACAACCGGGGCGAGCTGCACAACCTCACGGTGGCCAAAGGAACGCTGACCGATGAGGAGCGCTTCAAGATCAACGAACACATTGTGCAGACCATCTGCATGCTCGATGCCCTGCCATTGCCCGACCGGCTGGCCAATGTCCCGAAGCTGGCAGGTACCCACCACGAACGCATGGACGGCCGGGGCTATCCCTGCGGCCTGACGGCCGCGGAAATGGGCATACCGGAACGGATCATGGCGGTTGCCGATGTGTTTGAAGCGCTGACCGCAGTGGATCGCCCTTACAAGGACGGCAAAACCCTCACCGAGTCGCTCACCATCATGGCCCGAATGGTCGAAGACGGGCACATCGACCGCGAGGTTTTCGAGCTGTTCGTCCGCTCAGGCACATACGAGCGCTATGCCCGTCAGCACCTGCAGCCCGGGCAGATCGATCACGTCGATGAAAGCCTGTTCATGAAGCCGCACTGAAAAACACGTATATTCTATGGGCTGATTCATTCCTGCTAAGGACTTATTAATGCTGTTTGCAATCATAATTGGCGGCCTGATTGGTTACGCCTTCGGCAAATTCCCGGGCTTTCTGATCGGCGCGGCAATTGGCGCCTTTCTCCTGAACCTTCTCAAGCGCCGCCTTATTGGTAAGCTCCAGAGCATCCAGTCGGGCTTCATCGAATCGGTCTTTGCGGTGATGGGCGCCCTTTGCAAAGCAGACGGTGTTGTATCCAGGGATGAAATCCAGATGGCCGAAGCCATGTTCGTGCGCTTCCGTCTGAATGAAGACCAGAAAGCCAAGGCCAAAGCCGCCTTCAACCGGGGTAAGGAACCAGAATTCGACCTGGAAGCCGAGCTGAACCGCTTCCTTCAGGCCAGTGGACGCCAGCCCGCGTTTCTCCAGATGTTCCTGCAGGTTCAGGTATCGGCGGTGGCTGCGGATGGCAAGGTGCACCCGGCCGAACACGAAATGCTGGTGCGCATCGCCCGTGGGCTGGGCCTGCCAGAGAGCCAGGTGGACCAGCTGGAGGCCATGCTGCGCGGTGCTCACACCCACCGGGCCGGTGCCGGGCAACCTTCCTCCGCAGATCAGCTCAGCGATGCCTACAAGGTTCTTGGGGTGTCCTCGTCAGCCAGTGATGAAGAGCTCAAGAAAGCCTACCGGAAGCTGATGAGCGAGAACCATCCGGATAAACTTGCAGGCCGGGGATTGCCGGAGAGCATGCGGGAGATGGCGGAGGAACGCACTCGCGAAATCAGTCATGCCTACGACGTGATCAAGGAAGCGCGGAAAAAATCCGCGTAACGCCGTCTGCGGTTACCGGATCAGAACCAGCGGGGCACTCGCACCCGATAGCGCTCGTAGTCCTCACCGAATTTGTCCGCCAGAGCCATCTCCTCCTCCCGGGCCTGGCGGGTAATCACCAGCACACCGGCCACCAGGCACACCAGGGAAAACACACTGGGCAGCGCCAGGAAAAAACCGAGCTGTCCCGCCATCACCGCCAGGAACAGAGGGTTCCGGGAGCGTCCAAAAGGACCACTGGTCAGTAACTTGCGCTGGTCCTTGCGCGGGTCAATACCGGAGCGCCAGTCTTCGTGCATGTAAGCCTGCAGATAGTTCACGGCCGTATATGAGCCGATCAACAACAGCATGCCAACCAGCAAAACCGGCCAGGCGTAGAGCAGACCGAAAACACCCAGCCAAGGATCAATATCCACGAAAATCCGCACCACGCAGACGCCGAGAATCAGGGCGCGAAAGACATTAAAAATGTGTCGATGCCACCAGGGCGCAGTTCCCCGCTCACCGTAGTTGATGTGCGAAAAATGCATACGCTGGTACAGACCGAGGCTCCGGCCAGCAAATTGCAGACCGATCATCAGAAAGAAAATGCCTAGAAAGTGGCGTACGAGGGGTTCAATAACTTCCATCAGGATCGCTTACAACGGGTTAAGACCGACAGCTTATTATCTGTAAGCGTCTGTGAAAAGGGTTTGGGGTGGGAGTCAGGGCAGCCTGGGGCCAACCCTACCTAAAATGACATACCATCACGTTTTCAAATGCTTTAGAGTGATCCAGTCATTTTAAGGAGAATCCTGTTATGAGCGCCCCTGAAATCCCACAGTCTTGCCATGTGTACTGCAACGACGCGATGGGGCGCGATGACGCCACAGCCCTGGCCGAAAGAATCCGAAGCCGGGAGATATCGATCACCGAACTCACACGAGCCGCCATCGCCCGGGCACAGGCGGCCCAGCCCTTGATCCATGGCGTGGCCCTGGCGAACTATGACGAGGCGGTCCAAACCGCCTCACGGCTGGATACGGCGGCGCGGACGGCTATCGAACCCTTGTTTCGAGGCATTCCGACCTTTATCAAAGACAACACCAATGTGACAGGTCTGGCCACGCGCCAGGGCTCGCTGGCAGTACCTGACGTACCTGCCCCCCATACCAGTCCATTTGCCCGACAACTGCTTGCCCAGGGTTTCCTGTGCCTTGGTAAAAGCACGCTGCCCGAATTCGGTTTCAACGCCTCCACCGAACCTGCCCATGGGCCGGCTACACGGAATCCCTGGAATCTGGCCTATTCAGCCGGCGCTTCCTCAGGCGGTTCCGCAGCCCTGGTGGCCGCTGGCGTGGTGCCCATTGCCCATGCCAATGACGGCGGAGGCTCCATCCGCATCCCGGCCGCATGCTGCGGTCTGGTCGGCCTGAAACCCACACGCGGACGGTTGATCGACAACGAAGCAGCTTCTTCTCTACCCATCAACATTATCAGCGAGGGCGTGGTGACTCGTTCGGTTCGGGATACCGCCAGCTTTCTCGACCAGGCCGAGAGTTATTACCGGAATCCGAAGCTGCCCGCGATTGGTAACATCGAGGGACCGTCGGGTCGGCCCCTGAGGATCGGGATGGTGCTGGACTCTATCAATGGACACAAAACCGATCACATCACCCGCCAGACCGTCGAGGAAACCGCGCTCAGACTGGAAAGGCTCGGGCACCACATTGAGCCTGTCCCCGTTCCCGTGCACAGCGCTTTCCCGGAGGATTTCGCTCTCTACTGGGCCCTGCTTGCTTTCGGGGTCCGGACCAACGGCAAAAAAATGCTTCACCCGGCCTTCGACAAACGCAGAACAGATGGGCTGACCAACGGACTGGACAGGATGTTCAGACGACAGTTCTGGCGCCTGCCTACCGCACTCTGGCGGCTCAAACGCTCCTGGCATGATTACGCCCATGCCATGGCAGGCTTCGACGCCGTGCTCACGCCGGTGCTTGGCCATACCACACCCGCCCTTGGCCACCTCAGCCCCGAGGTGCCTTTCGATACCCTGTTCGAGCGACTACGCCAGTATGTCAGCTTCACCCCACTGGCCAATGCCACGGGCGCACCAGCAATCTCGATACCCATGGGGAGAACCCCGGATCGTCTGCCGGTATCCGTGCAGTTCATGGGGCGGCACGGAGGCGAGCGCACGCTTCTGGATATTGCCTATGCCCTGGAGGCCAACCATCCTTGGCCGCAGCTCTGGGAGATCAATCAGCAGCGTTTTACCAGTGACGACCCTAATGCCAACGACTCTCTGGCCGATACCCTGTGAAATTGGACACCCATAGCAACAGCTGCCATATTCTTTAGGAAGCTCAGGGATCGCCTGAACTTTCCACCGAACCGAGACCCAGGGCCGTTCGTATTTCAAGTAAAGGGACAACACATTGAGCCCGGCCATGCGTGACAGTGAAGTCCTTGTGACTCATCACAAGGCACTGATGGAGCTGAGCCATAACATCAGCTTTATCGAAATGCCCCGCCCCAGCAAGCTGGCAGCCCTTATGGAGCTATGCACCCGCCTGCTGGGTGTAAAACGGGCAAGTGTCTGGCTGTTTCCACCGGAACGGGATCGGATTCGGTGCGAATGGCTGCACGACCGAGAGCGGCCCGACAGCAACTGCTGCCTGGCGCAGAATGGCGCCGAATTCAACCTGTTCCGCTCAGACCACCCCGAGTACTTCCAGGCTATTACAGAAGAACGGGTCATTGCCGTGGATGATGCCCGCAATGATATCCGCACCCGCTCATTCGACCGGGACTATCTGTCTGTTCAGAACATTCATTCCATGCTGGACGCACCGATTTTCGACGGAGAACAACTCAGTGGTGTTGTCTGCCTTGAATCGGATACCCACCGTGCCTGGTCGGTTCCGGATATCTCATTAGCAGCCGCCATCGCTGACACCATAAGCCTCATGAACACCCATGAAGCATGGCTGAGGTCGAAACGCGCCCTGGAATACGTCAGCCGCTACGACTCTCTCACCGGCCTCGCCAATATAGATTCGCTGCGTGACCGTTTGAGCCATCTGGTGCGCAAGATCAAACGTCGGGGCACCGGCAGCCTGGCGCTACTCTGGATCGATGTCGACCGCCTTAAAACCATTAACGATGGCCTGGGTCCCCAGGCGGGGGATCAGGTCATCGCTGACGTTGGTATGCGTCTGAAAGAAATCCAGCTGGCGGGCAAAGACTTTCTGGCGCGTATTGGTGGGGACGAGTTTGCGCTGGTGATCCGTAATTACACCCTGCCCGGGTTTCTTGATGAAGTGACCCGTGAGATCCAGAGCCGGATTCGCCAGCCAATCCGGGTTTCCGACCAGGATCTTAACGTCAGTGCCAGTATGGGCATCTGTCATTTTCCGGGCGACTGTCATGAGCCCGAGGAGCTTCTCCGGGGCGCTGAAGCGGCCATGTATCATGCCAAAAGGCAGGGCCGGGACCGTTCCACGCTGTTCGACTCGGAAATCCAGATGACAGCACGCTCCCGGTTTGCGCTGGAAAACGAATTGCGGGAAACGCTCAAAAGCAACGGCCTGGATGTGTTCTACCAGCCAATCATGGACCGCACGGGAACACAGCTGGAGAGTGCCGAGGCGCTGGTCCGCTGGGAGCATCCACAGCGCGGCTGGCTGTCTCCCATTGAGTTCCTGGATGTGGCACGCAGTGCAGGGCTTATGTACGAACTGGGAGCCTGTGTACTCAGAAACGTCTGCGACCATTGGCGTCAGGCGAAAGACCAGAACACCCCTTTACCCACCATATCCGTCAACCTATCAGCCGAGCAGGTACTGGTGCCGGAATTACCGGAGTTGGTAAAGGAGATCTGCAAAAATCAGGATATGCCGGTCAGTGCCCTGCAGTTTGAGGTGACCGAAGATTCGATCCAGGGGGATTTCAGTGGCATAGGTCGGGTTCTGGAGCAGCTGGTAGAAGCGGGCGCCGAGCTTGCCATTGATGATTTCGGCACCGGCTACTCATCGTTGTCACGACTAAAAAGCCTGCCCTTCTCCCGCATCAAGATCGACCGATCGTTCATCAACAACCTGCCGGATGACGACAACGATTGCGCAATCACGCTGTCGATCATCGGGTTGGCCAGGGGGCTGGGCCTGTCGGTGGTCGCCGAAGGTGTGGAAAACGAAGCCCATGAAGCCTGGTTGTTCGAGAAGGGCTGCGACTACCTTCAGGGCTACCGTTACAGCAAACCGCTTCCTTACTCTGACTTCATCAGCCGCTATTGTTCCCGCTGATTGCGCGCGTCAAACCCTTGGAATATTGATAACACCTCAAGAAAGCTTTCCTCGGGAGCGGCACTGACCGTCAGGGGCTCACCCGTTACAGGATGGCGGAAGGCCATCTTTGTCGCCGCCAACATCAGACGACCCTGACCGAAACGCTCGGCAAAATACCGGTTGTGTCGGCCCCGGCCGTGATTGGCGTCGCCAATAATCGGGTGGTTGATATGCTTCATGTGCCTTCGCAACTGGTGCTTCCGGCCTGTTTTTGGGAACAGTTCGACCACCGCGTAACGACTGCTCGGATATTTCTCGATTTCTACCGGTATCTCGGTGGTCGCCAGCGTGCGGTAATACGTAAGCGCGTCTCTCACCGGCTGCTCCACGCCTTTCAGTCGTCGATCCTCTGGCTCTTCTCTCAGGGGATAATCAATCTCCCCCTGCTCCGGCGGCCAGCCACGCACCATGGCCAGATAGGTTTTTGCCACTTCCCCAGCCATCATCGCCATACCCAGCGTGCGGGCGGTGTCGCTATCCCTCGCAAACACCAGGATGCCGGACGTAGGCCGGTCCAGGCGATGGACCGGGTAAACATGCTGGCCCCCATTAAGTGCCCGGGCATACTGCAGGGCAAACTCGGTTTCGTGTTTGTCGATAGGGCTCCGGTGAACCAGCAGCCCGGCCGGTTTGTGGACGGCCAGAAGATGGTCGTCCCGGTAAAGAACAGTCAGAGGGTTACCCATCAGATCCCTGTCATAAAAAGTTCATAATCCAACTGTTATAAAGTCTAATGATTTTAGTTGCCATGCCGACATAATATCCGGCAACTACTAGAAAAAAGCCACGGCAAGCGATCTGGACCCTAAACCTAACCGGGTAGTATCAATGAACTGGTATTCCAAAAGCATTCTCAACCGGGTCCTCCTGGTTGTCCTCACAGCTAATCTGATCGTCGCCGCAGTGGCGGTGGTTTACCTGAACTTCTCCCTGAAAGTCAAAGATGACTTCAACAGTCTTGTCAGCACCAGAATGGTAAACGCCCTCGAAGCCCAGGATGTGCTGTCTGAATTCAAGACCCAGGTTCAGGAGTGGAAAAACGTCCTTATCCGGGGAGCCGACCCGGAACAACTGGACAAATACTGGAACCGGTTCCAGGAGCGCGAAGCATCGATACAGAGCCAGCTTGATGACCTGATTCCTCGCATTCAGGAGCCACAGGCAAAGTCCCTGATGTCTGATTTCAAACAGGCACACCGGACGATGGGACGGGCCTATCGAGAGGGATTCGAGGCGTTCACACGCTCAGGCTTTGATCCGAACGCAGGCGATGCCGCGGTACAGGGGATCGACCGTGAACCCGCCAGACTGATTGTAGATGCCGCAACCGCAGTCCGGGAAGATAGCCTTGACCGGGCCGGAACCCTGAACACAGTTGTCACCGAGCGTAGCTGGCTGGTGGCGGGTCTTCTGATTGCCGCCATCATTCTGGGTACCATCGCGCTAATCATGATCCTGTTGTCGGGTGTGGTCCGGCCCGCACAGAAACTCACCTCGCAGATCTCCCGGCTGGGCGACGGTGACCTTTCGGACCCGGTCACCATGCAGCGCGCGGACGAATTGGGTCAACTGGCCGATGCCGCCCGAAGCCTGCACCGCTTCCTCAGCGATACCGGGCATCAGCTGAGCGAGAACGCCAGGCAATTGAACGATACCGGTGAGTTAATCCGCAAGAATGCGGACAGTGTTGTCAGCCAGTCCGACCTGGCCCATCAGCGCATTGAGCAGATAGCCACAGCCATGAACGAGATGTCCGCCACAGCCGAGGACGTAGCCAGTCACGCTGCATCTGTCGCTACCGAAGTCAGCCAGACCTCCGATGAGACGGCTACGGCCGACTCGCAGATCAACAAGGCTGTGGAGAGCATGCGCCGTTTGACCGATCAGATCCGGAGTTCAGCGGAAACTGTTAACCAGCTCGCCAGCGATGGCAAAAAAGTCGGCGACGTCATGCAGGTTATCCGGGAAATTGCCGACCAGACCAACCTTCTGGCGCTTAACGCCGCCATCGAGGCAGCCCGGGCAGGTGACGCCGGTCGCGGCTTTGCCGTGGTTGCAGACGAAGTGCGCAACCTGGCAGCCAAAACCCAGGAAGCGACCGTGGAAATTGACCAGATTATCGGTGCCATCAGTGGCGCCTCGCGGGATGCCACCGAGTTCATGCAAGCCTCGGGCGTTGTAGCTCAGGAAAGCAGTGAGGCGGTTGAAGCCGTACGAGCCACCCTTGGCGAAATCAACCGGCGCATGGGCAGCATCAACGATGCAACAACCCAGGTCGCTACCGCGGCCGAGGAACAGACCAGTGTCTGTGAAGACATCAACCGCAATGTCACGGATGTGGCCGAAACCTCAGAGGCCATGCACCAGGCTGCTGAAAACAATCTGCACACCGTTCCCGAACTGGAGGCCATGGCCTCCCGGGCGCGGGAACTGGCGAACCGGATCAAACACTAAGTGGCTCTGAATCGGCCGGTCAGCCTTCCGAAGGCCTGACCGGCCCGGTTGCCCAGAACCAGTAGTGACGGTGTAAGCAACAACGTCAGCACGGTGGCAAACGCCAGCCCGCCGGCGATGGCACTGGACAGCTGGGTCCACCATTGGGTTGAGGGAGCCCCCAGGCCCAGCGACGGCGTCAACAGGTCAACATTGACGCCGAGAACCATGGGCATCAAACCCAATACGGTGGTTATGGCCGTCAGCAGCACCGGCCTCAGACGCAGGCAGCCGGTTTCCAGCGCAGCCTCGTAGGCGTCCATGCCGTCCTTGCGCATCTGATTGTAGGTATCAATCAGAATGATGTTGTTGTTTACCACAATGCCCGCCAGGGCAATCGTGCCCATTCCCACCATCACGATGCCGAACGACTGACCATTCACCAGCAGACCCAGCAATACGCCGGCGGTGGACAGAACGATCGCGGAGAGAATCAGGAAGGTCTGGTAGAGCGAATTGAACTGGGTCACCAGTATCAACAGCATTAGAGCGATGGCGACCAGGAAGGCCGTAGCAAGGAAGTTGGATGCCTGCTGCTGATCCTCGTTTTCGCCGGCAAACTTCACCGAAATACCCTCGGGTGGTTCTGGCATCTCTGCCTGCAGTGCCCGCAACAGCTCATCCACACGGCGCCCCTGTGCGAGATCGGATTTAATGGTCACCGTGCGCTGGCCGTCTACCCGGACAATGCTGTTGGTCTTGTCACCGGGCCGCAGATCGACAAATTCCGAGAGCGGAATCTGGCCTCTCGAAGTGTGGATTGTCTGGCGCTGCAGATGGTCCAGCTCCCGCCAGTTGTTGGGCACCCGCACCACGATGTCTACTTCGTCCCGCACGTCTTCCGGGCGATAGGTCGCCAGTTTCAAACCGTTGGTCACCAGGCGCACGGCGCTTCCGATACCCAGGACATCGGTGCCAAACCGGGCGGCAGCTTCCCGGTCGACCTGCAGTCGCCACTCGATGCCGGGCAGGCTCCGGTCGTCTTCGATGTCCACGAAGCCACCGAGCTCACGCATTCGATCTTTGATCTCGTCCACGTAGCCATTGAGACTGTTCGCCTCCCGGCTGCTCACCTGCAGCTCTATCGGCTTGCCTTCTGCGGGACCACCCTCCTGCTTGCGGAATTCCAGTTCAATGCCTGGAATATCGGCGGTCATTTCCCGGAAGTCCTCGAGAATCGCGCTGGCGGGACGCCGTGTAAACCAGTCAGTAAACTGGAACTGCAGAACACCGATGACATCCGGCGCCAACTGTGAGCTGGTCTGGACCATCGAGCGGGCGTAGAGGGCCCTCACCTCCGGCATGCCACGTAGTCGCTGCTCCACTTCCCGCACGATGGCATCCCGCTCCCACACGGAGAGATCGCCTCGCGCCCTCACCTGCACCTGGGCGGAATCCGGCTCCACACTGGGGAAGAACTCCACGCCGTGGTTGAAGCGCGCGTATGCGGCATAGATCACGGCGATCACGCAAAGCACACCAATCAGCGTAAGCCCCGGTGAACGGAGTAGCTGTGCAAGTAATCGCCGATAGCCCTCCATCATTCGTCCCTGCGAAGGGCCCTGCCGGGCCCGGCGTCCGCCACTGGTACTGCCCAATACAGGCAAAAACACCAACGCCATGGCAAGCGATGCAATCAGGCAGATGATGACCGTCAGCGGCAGGAACTTCATGAATTCACCCACTACGCCCGGCCAGAACAACAACGGCACAAACACTGCCAGCGTGGTTGCCGTGGAGGCGATAATGGGCCACGCCATGCGACTGGCCGCCTCGGCCCAGGCGTGCTTGACCGTCTGCCCATCCGACAGGTTCCGGTCCGCCAGTTCAGAGACCACGATAGCGCCATCCACCAGCATACCGGCCACAAGAATAAGGCTGAACAGCACCACGATATTGAGCGTGAGACCCATGCCCCAGATCACCAGAATGCCGGTAAGGAACGCCCCCGGTATGGTAAGACCCACCATCACGGCAGACCGTGGCCCCATGGCGGCGATCACCACGATGAGAACCAACACGATAGCCGTCAGCACGTTGTTCAGCAGATCACTGAGAATGTCCCGCACCTCCTCGGACTGATCCATGATGTAGCGGATCTCCAGGGAATCCGGAAGCTGCGGCCTGGCCTGCTCGATCAACTCGCGAACCTGGGCAATGGTCTCAATAATGTTGGCACCGGAGCGTTTGGACACTTCCAGTACCAGCGCCGGCTCGCCGTTGATACGGGCAAAGCCGGTTGGGTCCTTGAAGGTGCGCTGGAGCATGGCCACATCGCCAAACGTCACCACCGTGTCGCCATCCACCTTCACGGGCATCGACATCACGTCTTCGATGGTTTCGATCACACCGGGTACCTTCAGGGCCATCCGGCCGTTGCCGGTATCCAGGGAGCCTGCTGCCACCAGCTGGTTGTTGCGGGTCACAAGCGCCGCCAACTGGTCAAAATCAATGCCATAGCTCTCCAGCACCTGGGGATCCACCACGATTTCCAGTAGGTCTTCGCGGTCGCCGCCAATCTCCACTTCCAGGACTTCCGGAATGGACTCGATGGCATCCTGGAATCGCCGGGCGATAGTGATCAGCTCACGCTCGGACAATGGGCCGGACAGACCGACAGACAGCACTGGAAACAGGGACACGTTGATCTCGTTCACCCTGGGTTCGTCCGCTTCCTGGGGCAGCTTGGTGCGGGCGGTATCCACCTTCTCGCGCACGTCCTGCAGAGCCTTGTCCGGATCGAACCCGGCATCGAACTCAAGCATCACCGAGGCATGGCCCTCTGAAGCGGTGCCGCGCATCTCCTTGATACCTTCAAGGGAACGCAACTCCTGCTCCATGGGGCGCACCAGGAGGCGTTCCGCGTCCTCCGGGCTGATGCCGTCCAGGGTCATGGAGACATAGATCATCGGAATGGTGACGTCAGGATTGGCTTCCTTGGGGATGGTCTGGAACGCAGCAATGCCACCAAGAATCAGGAACAACAAGGTCAGCAGGGTGGTCCGGCTTCGATCGATGGCTGCAAAGATCAGTGCGCGCATGCGGTCTAGCCCCTGTCTTCTGCGGCATCGACCGGCACAACCTGCTCACCGGTGCTCACGAAACCGCCTCCCCGGGTAATCAGGCGGATTTCATCCGGCAAGCCGGCAACCCAGGCGCCCTCCGTGGAGACACTCAGCAGTTTCACTTCACCGAACTCGACACGGTTCTCACCGTTCACATACTTCACACCCGGGCGACCATCATCCCCGAGGGACAGGTAGGCCGGCGAGATGAACATGGCCTTCACCTCCGGCAATGCCACCCTCAGGCTTGCGCTGCCACCGGCCACCCGCTTGCGATCGGGATTCTCAACCGCGATTTCCACCTCAAAGCTGCGGGTTTCAGGCGACGCAGCGCTTGCCACAAAGGTTACGACCCCGGAAAGACGACTGCCATCCAGCAAATCCACACGAACCGCCTGGCCGGGCGCCACATCGCCCACCGATTGCTGGGGAATCTGCGCACTGGCCTTCAGGCGATCCACTCTTACTAGCTGAAACAGGGGAGAACCCACCTGAACCAGATCGCCGGTGTCCACCGATTTGCGGTTGATAGTGCCATCAAAAGGCGCTTCGGGTGTGAGGTGGCTGATGGCCTGCCGGGCGCTGGTCAGCTCGGCATTTGCGGCAGCAAGTTCGCTTTCCAGTGTCAGCACCTCGGACTCCGCCGCAAGATTGCTGGCACGAAGCCGGCGGGCGGCAGCAAGATCCGCCTCCAGCTTCCGGACCCGGGACTGCCAGCGAGAAACCGCGGCGCTCCGACCCTCATCGGATATCGTGAGCAGCGTCTGCCCCTGCCGGACCTGCTCACCGAGGCTCACAGCCAGGGATTCCACCCGACCAGATACCTGGGCACTCAGCATCACCGAACTCCAGGGCTCCAGCTGCCCCTGCAGCATCAATCCGGGTTCATGAAGCCGCGCGGTCAGGGTTTCCACCTGCACGGTGGTGAGCTTGCCATCGCCGCCGCCCTGGCGCTCCGGAGCCTCGTCACTGGCCACCTTCACCTCGCCGGTCGCCATCCAGACCACCAGTGCGATCACGATCAGAAGCGACAGTCCAAGAGAACCCCATTTTGCTTTCGTCATTGAATGCTCACTGTTCCTGAATTCAAGGGTGACAAAAAAACCGGCAATTAACGGTTGCATCCGGCTAAAAACGTGGGGTAGATTCTACACAGAATCTTTTTACGAATTCAGAGCAGACTGTCGATTTTATGAATCTCAACGCAGTGATTGTCCTTGTGAAGCTCGTCCTGGTGGTCGTGGTACCGTCCGGGGGCTTTTGCGTGGACAAGCGGGTGAGATAGCGACAAACCTGACAAGACACCAGAAACCCCCGGCACCGAAAGGTCCCGGGGGTTTCTTTTTTTACGGCAAAAGAAAAGGGAAAAACGACCATGAACGGCGCACAGCACATTCTTGAAGCGTTCCACCGCCACCACATCAGCACGGTTTTCGGCTATCCGGGCGGCTGCATCATGCCGCTATACGACGCGCTGGTGGATGATGTGGGCGTGGAGCACGTGCTGTGCCGCCATGAACAGGGCTGCGCCCTGGCGGCCGACGGCTATGCCCGGGCCAGCGGCGAACTGGGCGTGTGCATTGCCACGTCCGGCCCCGGTGCTACCAACCTGATCACCGGTGTTGCCAATGCCCACCGGGATTCCATTCCCATGCTGGTCATCACCGGCCAGGTTCCCTCGGGGCTGATCGGCACCGACGCGTTCCAGGAAACCGACGTGTTGGGCATGACTCTGGGCATTGTTAAACACAGCTACCTGATCGATGATGCGGACAGCCTGCCCGCCATCATGGAAGAGGCCATCGAACTGGCCCAGAGCGGTCGTCCCGGCCCGGTGTGGATTGATATTCCCAAGGATCTGTTGCTGACCGAGGTGGCCGATGCGCCCTTCCCTCGGCCCGAGCCCCGCGAAACGGCGATGACCGATCTGACGGAAGCCTTGAAAATGCTGAGGGCTGCCCGCAAGCCCCTGCTCTACAGCGGCGGTGGTATCAGCCTGGCTCACGCCGAGGATAGTTTCCGGGCCTTTGCAAAATCCTCTACACTGCCAGCGGTCGTTACTCTGAAAGGCATCGGCAACCCGGGTAAACATAACCCCTACAACCTGGGCATGCTGGGCATGCACGGCTCCCGGGCCGCTAACAAAGCCGTCGACGACTGCGACCTGCTGCTGGTAATCGGCGCCCGCCTGGACGATCGGGCCACTGGTAAACTGGATGGGTTCGCCCCCAACGCCAAGCTGATCCATATCGATGCCGACGCTGCCGAGATCAACAAACTGCGCGGCGCCGACCTGGCGATCCGGGGTGAGCTGAACGCCATCCTGAAATCACTCGCGGATGCATTGCAGGCCGAGCCACTGGCCATCAGCGACTGGCAGAAACAGTGCCGCACCTGGCACACCACCGGCGGCTTCCACGCCGCCGACAACGAAGAGCCCCTGGCCCCGATTACCGGCCCGGCTTTCATCCGCCAGCTGTCCCGGATCGCACCGGACGACACTGTAATCGCCTGCGATGTAGGCCAGCACCAGATGTGGGTGGCCCAGCACTACGAATTCGACCACCCGCGCCACCACCTCACCAGCGGCGGCCTGGGCACCATGGGCTTCGGCATGCCCGCCGCCATCGGTGCCCAGTTTGCGGATCGCAACAGCACGGTGATCAATGTGACTGGTGATGGCTCGTTCATGATGAACGCGCAGGAGCTGGCCACCATTCGCCGCTACAACCTGCCGGTAAAACTGATCGTCATGGACAACCAGTGCCTGGGCATGGTCCGCCAGCAGCAGGAGCTGTTCTACAACAACCGGGAAAGCCAGATAAACCTGGACGACAACCCCGACTTCGTGGCCATGGCCCGGGCCTTCGACATCCCGGCCCTGCACATCGAACGCACCGACCAGATTCGCCGGGGCATCGAAACCATCCTGGCCTACAAGGGCCCGATGCTGCTGCACGTGGCCATCAGCCGGGAAGAAAACGTCTGGCCCATCGTCAAACCCGGCGCCAGCAACCGCGAAATGATCGACGAAACCGCCCGCACCGCCAAAGCCAGCAAGGAGCAAGTTGCATGAACCCGCAAAGCCAGCCATCAACGCCCAGCTACACCATCAACTGCCGAATGACCCACGAAGCAGCCGCCCTGGAGCGGCTCTGCCAGGTGGTCCGCATCCGCGGGTTCCGGATCGCCACCATGGCGGTAGAAACCGCCGGCGAGCACCTGGATATTGCACTGACTCTGGAGGGCACGCGGCCGATTGCCATGTTGCAGTCGCAACTGGAGAAACTTCATACGGTTGCTGAGGTTGCCCTCGCGGCCGGATCTGTGGCCCGGTCTCGTTCGGCCTGAGGTTTGGGAGTTGGGTCTTTTTGTAGCCTGAGGTTTGGCGGGTCGGGTCCTCTGCAGCCTGAGGTTTGGCGGGCAGGTACGCGGGTGGCGGTATTTTTTCTTCGGGGAAAAGAACTCGCTTCGCTCAGACACCTTTTCCCTGTCAGAAAAAATACCGCCACCCCCTACCGACGGGCAGCAACGATAGACCAAATGAACGATGAAGACCTTAATGCGGAATGAGGAGTTTGTAGGTCGGATTAGCGAAGCGTAATCCGACAAAATCTGTTGGATTACGCCTGCGGCTAATCCAACCTACAAGAAAATGTCTTTAAGTCGATGAACCCGTGTTGCACGTCGGCGCGGGGTGGTAGGTGGATTTTTCGCCGGAAAAAGGTGTCTGAGCGAAGCGAGTTCTTTTTCCAAGAAAAACTCCACCTGCCACCCCGCAGGCCCGCCCCTCAACCAACAGGCTACAAAGGCGGCCCCCTCCGAAGTTTCTGGCAAAATGGTTACCAGGCTTTGTAAGGCAGGAATTTCCCGTTCATGGTGACCACGACACGGTCGCCCTTCGGATTCTCTTCCTTCTCGATGTCCATGGTGAAATCGATGGCACTCATGATGCCGTCGCCGAATTTTTCATGGATCAGTTCTTTCATGGTATCGCCGTACACACCCACTACTTCGTACAGACGATAGATCAGCGGATCCTGCGGAACGGCGCCGTCCCAGGCTTTCTTGGGGCATACCTGCAGGGCCTCTGCCACCGGCTTATCGAGGTCGAGGACTTCGCACAGGGCGAAGGCCTTGTCTTCGGTGAGGCTGTTCATACCCAGGGCCGCTGAGGTGGTGAACACCGGCGACATGCCGATGGCTTCAGCAATGGCTTCCCAGGTCATGCCCTTGGACACTTTGGCTTCCAGGATTTTGGCGGTCATCAGTTCTTTGTTCATCATGGCTGTTTCCTCTCTTGGGTTTTTACGTCAGGCATTCACCGCGCGGGCGGCAGTGTCAGATTCGGATTGGGTCTCAGGCTCCGCAGGCGTCGGGGTGGACTGCGTCACGCCTTTGGCGGGTTCGGCAATTTTCGGGGTGCCGTCTTTTTCCGGCAGGGCCGAGCCGCTGCGGTTCACCAGGAAGTCCACCAGGTAATCACGGGTTTTGTGATAGGCCGGGTTCTGGAAGATGGTGGCCCGGGCCCGCGGGTGTGGAATATCCACTTTCACGCTTTCGGCGATGCGGGCGTTGGGGCCGTTGGACATCAGGAAAATGCGGTCGGAGAGCAGGATCGCTTCGTCCACATCGTGGGTGATCATGAACACGGTCTGGCGGGTTTCTTCCCAGATTTTCACCAGTTCGTCCTGAATCACGCCTCGTGTCAGGGCATCCAACGCACCGAAGGGTTCGTCGAGCAGCAACAGTTCCGGCTGGGTGGCGAAGGCCCGGGCGATACTCACCCGTTGACGCATGCCGCCGGATAGCTGGGACGGTTTGCGGTTCAGGGCATGTTCCAGGCCAACCATTTTCAGGTAGCGTTCGCTATGCTCCTTCACCTTCTCCTTCGACCAGCTGGGCCAGCGGGCTTTCACCGCGAACACGATGTTGTTCAGAGTGGTTTTCCAGGGCAGCAGACTGTAGTTCTGGAACACCACGCCGCGCTCAAGGCCGGGGCCTTTGATTTCCTTGCCGTTCATCACCACGTTGCCGGCGCTGGCTTCGTCCAGGCCTGCCAGCACGTTCAGGATGGTGGACTTGCCACAGCCGGAGTGGCCGATGATGCAGACGAACTCACCTTTCTCCAGGGCAAAGCGGATGTCCTCGAAGACGGTCAGATCGCCGCCCTGGCCGTCCGGGTAGACTTTGGACAGGCCATCTACTTCCAGGAATGATTTACTCATAACAGGTCTCCGTTCGGAGGGTTGAGGCCGGCACCGGAAACCGGTGCCGGACCGCTCATTCTTTGTATTCCACCAGTTTCTGGGCTTTGCCCAGGGCCAGGTCCAGCAGCATGCCCACCACCCCGATCATCAGGATGGAGAAGATCACACTGGCCAGATCCAGATTGTTCCATTCGTTCCACACGTAGTAGCCAATGCCGGTACCGCCCACGAGCATTTCCGCGGCCACGATGACCAGCCAGGCGATGCCGATCGAGATGCGCATGCCGGTCAGGATCGTTGGCGCTGCAGCTGGCAGGATGACCGTCAGCGCTGTCTTGATCGGGCTCAGCTCGTGGGTACGGGCCACGTTGACCCAGTCCTGCCTCACGTTGGCCACGCCAAAGGCGGTATTCAGAAGCATTGGCCAGATCGAGCAGATGAAGATCACGAAGATCGCCGAGGCGTCGGAATCCTGGATGATGAACAGGGCCAGGGGCATCCAGGCCAGGGGCGAAATGGGCCGCAGCACCTGGATGTACGGGTTCAGGGCCTTGTACATCAGCGGCGACATACCGATCAGAAAGCCAATGGGCAATGCGATGGCCATGGCCGCCAGATAGCCGGTGAGCACCCGGTACACCGAGTAGGCCAGCTGGATGCCAATGCCCTTGTCATTGGCGCCGGCGTCATAGAACGGATTGGACAGCTCCGCCCACGCCAGCTTGATCACCGCCGAAGGTGGCGGCACCCGGGATTCCTGTTCCGCCCCGCCCATCAGCATCTCGTATTCGGTGAGCCCGGTCTGGGCCTCCGGGGGCTGGGTTGCCATTTCCCAGAGCCCCAGGGCCAGGATCAGGAACGACACCGACAGCAGTGCCGCCCGAACGTTCAGGGAAGCCATGGTTACACCCTCCCGATGTCGAAGCTGCGGGCGTACTCTTCGGCACGATCAGAATCGAACGTTTTGCCCATGATGGTGTGGGTCTTGTAGGTCCTGTCCGGAGCGGTATAACCCAGTTCCTCCATGATCTTCCCGGTCTCGCTCGCCAGGTAGACCTGCTCGGCAATGCCCTTGTAGTCCACATCACCCTCGATATAACCCCAGCGCTTCATCTGGGTGAGGATCCAAACACCCATGGAGTGCCAGGGGAACGGGTCGAAATCGATGCGGTCCGGCACGTCCTTCACCTCGCCAAGGCCATCGGCGTAGTAGCCGGTCAGCACCTGCTGGATGACCGGTACCGGTTGGTTCAGGTAGTTCTTCGGCGCAATGGCTTCGGAGATTTCCTTGCGGTTATCCGGGTTATTGGAGTACTGGGTCGCGTCGATGATGGCCCGCAACAGTGCGCCGTAGGTGTTCGGGTTCTGGGTCGCAAACTGCTGGCTGCAGGCAAAGGCGCAGCAGGGGTGACCTTCCCAGATGTCCTTGGTGAGCATGTGGATGAAGCCGACTTTCTCCCACACGGCACGCTGGTTGAACGGGTCCGGAGACAGGTAGCCATCGAGGTTACCGGCGCGGAGGTTGGCAACCATCTCGGGTGGCGGAACCACACGGATCTGCACGTCTTTGTCCGGGTCAATACCGTTCTCGGCCAGGTAGTAGCGCAGCAGGAAGTTATGCATGGAGTACTCGAACGGCACGCCAAACTTGAAGCCTTTCCACTGCTTCGGGTCCCGCTTGTCCTTGTGGTCCACGTGCAGCACGATGGCCTGGCCGTTGATGTTCTCGACCGCCGGCATGATGAACGGCTCCGGCGTGGAGCCCGCGCCCATGGTCATGGCCAGGGGCATGGGAGTAAGCATATGTGAGGCGTCGTACTCGCCGGCCAGGGACTTGTCCCTGGCTACCGCCCAACCTGCGGTCTTGGTGACGGTCACATCCAGTCCGTAACGCTCATAAAAGCCCATCGGATGGGCCATGATGATAGGCGTGGCGCAGGTGATCGGCACAAAACCAACGTTCAGCTTGGTCTTCTCGAGCTTGCCCAGCGACTCCTTCACTGCGGCCTTGGCCTTCTCCATCGGGAACACGCTGCCCAGAACGGCAGCCGCGGTGCCCGCGCCCATCATTTTCATGAAGGCGCGCCGGCTATGCTCGTTGTGGCCAAACACGGAGCGCACCACGGCGCCTTCAATGGCGCGATCCATCATCGCCTCGGAATCCAGATGCTCGTCAGCAACTGTCTGCTGGCCGGCGGAGGGCTTGAGATCGAGGGAAATGGACGGGGTGCTGTCGCCGGGTTTGCACTCGGGGCAGCCACAGGTCTTCGCGTGAATCAGGGACTTGTCACCGTCAAACGGATTTCCAAGGCTTTTCGTGGTCATTGGGCACTCTCCTGGGTTACTGGTAATTTCTGCACTCTTGCGGTGCAACAAAGTTGCGGCTCGGGCCCAGCGCCTGAAACGGTCCGGGTCGGCTACGCGTTCTGGAATGGGTATCGCAGGGTTTGTGCCAAGTGCGGATATTTTTTTAACTCATTGTTTTTAAGAAACTAAAAACAGTGGGCCTGAAAAACGGAGGGCTACGATATTTCGTAATTAACGATTTTTCGTAGCCAGTACTGCGATTTTTCGTAGTTGGCACAGGGTTTGTTTCTTCCTGCAGGGACTAACCCAGGAAATCGCCATGAAGACCGAAGCCGTCCTTGCCCCTGAAATCACTGCCAACTGGATCGACCACCTGCCAGAAGCGGCCCTGCTGGTGGACGCCGCCCGGGATCTGATCCTGTCGGCCAACAGTGCCATGGGCCGAATGATCGGCACGGACCGACAATCATTGACGGGAACCCCCTGCACTCACCTGTTCACAGACCAACGACCCCAGTTGATTGCGTTCACCGAGGAAATCCTGTTTCGCAGCCACGGCTGGAGCCGGGACTTCTTCCTCCAGCACCGGGACGGTCACACCGTGGAGCTGGAAATTTCCTCTTCGCGGGTCGGCGAAGCGGAATCCCAGAATGTGCTGTTGTTGCTCCGCGACCGGCGCCAGCTTCGCACTCTTCGGGAGCGCCATGACGCCAACCACTACCACCGGGGTGGCCTGCTTGAGTGGCGTCGGGTGGAAGAGCTGTTCAAGGACATGGAGCGGGAAAACCAGCTGATCCTGCATGCGGTCGGCGAAGGCATTTACGGGGTGGATGCCGAGGGGCGAGGCACCTTCGCCAACCCCGCCGCCGAGCGCATGCTGGGTTGGCGAATTGACGAGCTCATGGGTCGGGTCCTACACCGCGTGGTGCACCACTCCCATGCCGATGGCAGCCTTTATCCATTGAAGGACTGCCCGATATACGCCGCCTTCCGCGATGCCAGCGTGAAGCGCGTGGGCGAAGACTGGTTCTGGCGCAAGGACGGCAGCGGCTTCCCGGTGGAATACACCAGCACGCCGATTCTGGATAACGGGCATCCGGTCGGTGCCGTGGTGGTGTTCCGGGATATCTCGGCCCGCCAGGAAGCCCAGAAAGAGCTGCAGAAAGCGCTGGAGGAAGTGGAGACCCTCAAACACCGGCTGGAAATGGAAAACGCCTATCTACAGGAAGAGCTCAGCGCCGAATATCACTTTCACGAAATCTTCGGCCAGAGCGATGCTATCAAGGCTATCGTGCGCCGGATCGGTATGGTGGCGCCCACCGATGCCAACGTGCTGATCACCGGTGAATCCGGCACTGGCAAGGAGCTGATTGCCCGTGCCATCCACCAGTCCAGCAGCCGTCGGGATCGCCCCCTGATTCGGGTGAACTGTGCCGCCATCCCCAAGGATCTGTTCGAGAGTGAGTTCTTCGGCCACATCAAGGGTGCTTTCACCGGCGCCGTCAGCGACCGTGTGGGCCGGTTCGAACTGGCCGACGGCGGCACCCTGTTCCTGGACGAAGTCGGTGAAATCCCGCTGGAACTTCAGGGCAAACTGCTCCGGGTACTCCAGGATCAGCAGTTCGAGCGTGTGGGCGAAAACAATACTCGGGCCGTGGACGTGCGCGTCATTGCCGCCACCAACCGGGACCTGAAATCGGAAGTTCAGGAGAAAACCTTCCGGGAAGATCTCTATTTCCGTCTGAACGTTTTCCCCATCGAGTCTGTGCCATTGCGCCGGCGCCTTGAGGATATTCCCATCCTCGCCCAGGAATTTCTGAACCGGGCCTGCCAGAAGTTCAACCGGCCGCATTTGGCCCTGAAAGAACGTGACGTTGAAACCCTGAAAGCCTACCACTGGCCCGGTAACGTACGTGAGCTTGAGAACGTGATCGAGCGACAGGTGATCACTGCAGACGGCCGGCTGGATCTGGACCTGCCGGGGCCGGAATCCGCAGCCCGGACCACCAATTTAGAAACACCCCCCGCCCGACATTACAGCGGCGAATTGATGACGGAACAGGAGCTGCGGGAACTGGAGAAACAGAACCTGACCCGGGCCCTTACCATGAGCAGCGGCCGGGTCTTCGGCGATGACGGCGCTGCGGCCATGCTGGGCATCAAACCGACCACCCTGACCTCGCGCCTGAAAAAGCTGAAGATCGAACCGAGGGAGTTCCAGGTCAGGCCGGAGTAATGCCCACCTGGTTCAGGGCGTAGGTCACTGCAATCCACAGCAGCATCACCAGTGGCAGGTAGCGGCCCACAAGGTACATCCGCCATTCCCACCAACGGCTTTCCGTACCCAGCACAGTCCTGATTTTCTCTGGCGGGATAAACCAGCAGAACATAGCCGCCCCCAACACCCCGGAGAAGATAATCACATTGCCACCGGCCACCCGGTCAATCACATCCAGCACCGGCTCCCCGGCAATGTTCCATTCCAGCGGTGTGAAACTCAGTGCGGATGCCGTGCCCAACACCAGCATCACCAGGGTAACCAGACTGACGGCCTTGCCATTGCTCAACCGGAACTCCTCCGCCACCGCGGCAATCATCACCTTCAGCCCGGCCAGGCTGGAACTGAACGCAGCCATGAAAAACAGGCTGAAAAACAGCGTACCCACCCAGTAGCCGCCAGCCATATCCTCAAACACCCGGGGCATGGTCACAAACGCTAACTGACTGCCTTCGGTCGGCTCCATTCCCAGACTGAACACAAAAGGAAAGATCATCCAGCCCGCCAGCAACGCCACACTGGTCTCAGTACCGGCAACAATCAGACAGGCCCGGGGCACATGGGTCTGCCGGGGAATGAAACTGCCATAGGTCACCAGGTAGCCCTGGCCGATCGCCAGCGTGTAAAACGCCTGCCCGAAGGCAAACGCCCACAGCTTGCCGTCCGCCAGCCGGCTCCAGTCCACCTGAAAAAAGAAATCCTTGGTCTGCTCCCAGCCCGGTGTGCGGCTGGCGAAGATCACCAGGCCGACCATCACAATGATCAACACCGGCATCAGAATCTTCGACATCAGCTCAATGGCTGTCACATCCTTGGCCAGGATAATCGCCCCCAGCAAAGTGACGGCAAAGAAGTACCATAGCGAGTTATACCCGGCGGTAAAATCCCCGAACACCCGGAGATCATCCGTTGCGGCATCCACCGCATAACCAAGGGTCCAGCCGGTAATCACCAGGTAATAGCTGGTAATGGCCATGGTGATCAGCACCACAAACCAGCCATACACCACGCCAAAGCGGTTTACCTGCCGGTAGGTCTGAACCGTACTGCCCTTGGAAAGACGCCCCGCCGACACCTCCAGAATCATGATGGGCAGAACCACCACAATCAGCGCCAGCAGATACGCCACCACAAAAGCGCCACCGCCGTTCTCCCCCACCATGTACGGAAACCGCCACAGGTTCCCAAGCCCCACGGCCGCGGCGGCCATGGAGGCCACAAACGCAGGCTCGGAGCTCCACTGTTTTCGGGATTCCTCAATAAATTCGTGGCGCTTTCGCACGGGGGTTTTCTCTCCAATGCCGGGGAATTTCAATGCATTGAAGGCTAGCAAATCATGGGGTTGGTCGCATGACTGATATCAACTGTGGCATTCGGGAAGGTTTAGATAGGAGGTCGGATTAGCGGTCGTAGGAAGGATTCATTCGTAGGTCGGATTCATTCGTAGGTCGGATTAGCGAAGCGTAATCCGACAAAATCCGCAGGCTGGATTAGCCAAAATCTGTTGGATTACGCCTTCGGCTAATCCAACCTACAGGGACAAAGCGCATCAACAGATCATTAACTTCGCGATTCCTCATGGGTATCTCGGCCACCCCGCAGCCCGCCCCCAAACAGGCAGGCTACGAGGAGAAGCTATCAGATCAACTCAATAGCAACCGCAGTCCCCTCACCACCACCAATACACAGCGAAGCCACACCACGCTTCAGCCCACGCTGCTTCAGTGCATTCATCAGGGTCACGATAATCCGCGAACCGGAAGAACCGATCGGATGCCCCAGGGCACAGGCGCCGCCGTGAACGTTGACCTTCTCCGCCGGAAGCTTGAGCTCGTTCATGGCCGCCAGGGTCACCACAGCAAAGGCTTCGTTGATTTCGAAAAGGTCCACGTCGTCCACGCTCCAGCCGGCTTTCTTCAGCACCTTCTCGATGGAACCGATGGGCGCCAGGGTGAACTCTGCCGGCAGTCGCGCGTGGGTGGCGTGGGCCACGATGCGGGCCTGGGGTGTCAGGCCACGGGCATCGGCTTCGGCCGCTGAGGCCAGAACGAGTGCGGAGGCACCGTCACTGATGGAGCTGGAGTTGGCCGCGGTCACGGAACCGTCTTTGGCGAAGGCCGGTTTCAGGTGCGGGATTTTCTCCGGCTTGGCATTACCCGGCTGCTCGTCGGTATCGACCTCGGTGTCGCCACCACGGCCAGATACGGTTACCTGAACAATCTCATCACGGAACCAGCCGTTTTCGATGGCCGCCAGAGATTTCTGCAGGGAACCGATGGCAAATTCGTCCATAGCCTGGCGGCTGATGTCGTATTTATCCGCGGTACGCTGGGCAAATACACCCATCAGTCCGCCTTCGTAAGCGTCTTCCAGGCCGTCCAGGAACATGCTGTCCATCACCTGGCCGTGGCCCATGCGCATACCACCGCGGGCCTTGGGCAGCAGGTACGGCGCCTGGCTCATGTTTTCCATGCCGCCGGCAATCATGATGTTGTTGGTGCCAGCCTTGATCTGGTCGTGGGCCATGATCACGGCCTGCATGCCGGAGCCGCACATCTTGTTGATGGTGGTGCAACCTGAGCTGTCCGGGATGCCGGAGGCGCGGGAGGCCTGGCGCGCGGGGGCCTGGCCCAGGCCGGCGGGCAGTACACAGCCCATGATGACTTCCTGAACATCCGCCGGCTGGAGGCCGGAGCGTTCGATGGCCGCTTTGATGGAGATAGCGCCGAGGTCCGGGGAGCGCACGGTGCTGAGAGAGCCCATCATGCCGCCCATCGGGGTTCTTGCTGAGCCTGCGATTACCACATCATTGCTGTTCATTTCGTTGTCCTCCTGATTCTGTGCAGGGCCCGATCAGGGGCAGCCTTTCCGGGACACGCTGTGAATACGTCCATGTACGCTTGACTGCAGCATCCATGCTGCAGTCAGTCCCGGAAAGGCCGCCCCTGCTCGGACCCCGAGCATTCGAGTTGCCTTCCGGAAGTCCTATAGACTCTTCCTTTTTCAGGCCTTGCCCAGTACCGACCGGGCAATGATTTCTTTCATGACTTCCGAAGTGCCGCCATAAATGCGCTGCACCCGCGCGTCGATAAAGGCCCGGGAAATCGGGTATTCGGTGGTGTAACCGTAACCGCCAAACAGCTGCAGGCAGCCATCCGCCACGCGGCACTGCATTTCGGTGGCGCTGTACTTGGCCATTGAGGCGGTTGGCGCGTCCAGTTCGCCCAGGTCGTACTGGTCGATGCACTGGTCCACGAATGCCTTGTTCACCCGGTAGTCGGTTTCCATGCGCGCGATTTCAAAGCGGGTGTTTTGCAGTTGGGCCAGTTTCTGGCCGAACAGTTCCCGCTCCTGGGCGTAGGCGATGGTCAGGTCCAGGGAGCCACGGGCGGCGGCTACGCCGAGAGCACCGATCACCAGGCGTTCCCGGGGCAGTTCTTTCATCAGGTACACGAAACCCTGCCCCTCTTCACCGAGGAGTGCGGAGGCCGGGATTCTCATATCGGAGAAGAACAGCTCGGAGGTATCCCCGGAGTGCTGGCCGATCTTGTCGAGGTTGCGACCTTTGCTGAAGCCAGGCAGTGAGGTATCCACCAGGAACAGGCTGATGCCGCGGGCGCCGGCCTTTGGATCAGTCTTGGCGGCGACGATCACCATGTCGGCGTGCTGGCCGTTGGTGATGAAGGTCTTGGAGCCGTTCAGGATGTACTCATCGCCATCTTTCACCGCGCTGGTGCGGATTGCCTGCAGGTCACTGCCGGCGCCGGGCTCGGTCATGGCGATGGCGCCAACGGCTTCGCCGGAGACCAGTTTGGGCAGCCATTGCTGACGCTGCTCTTCGTTACCCATGTGGCTCAGATAGGGAGCCACGATGTCTGAGTGCACCATTACGTTGGTGGAAAGAGCGCCGAATCCCATGCGGGCCAGCTCTTCGCCGACCACCACGGAAAACTGGAAAGGAGCACCGATGCCGCCCCACTCTTCGGGTACATCCACGCAAAGCATGCCGGCGTTGCCCAGGGTGTTCCACAGCTCGCGGGGCACCAGTCCGGACTTTTCCCAGGCTTCGTAATGAGGCGTTACTTCTTTTTCCAGGACCTTGATGACGGAATCCCGGAACATCGCCAGTTCTTCTTTATCAACAGACACGGTCATGACTGTCTCCTGCAGTTGAATACTTACTTGGGCGCCATGCGAAGCGCGCAGTCCAGACGAATCACTTCGCCGTTAAGAATCGGGTTGCGCACCATCTGGTCCACCATCATGCCGAATTCTTCGGGTTTGCCGAGGCGCTTGGGGAACGGCAGCGTGGCTGCCAGGCTTTCCTGCACTTCCTCAGGCATACCTGCCATCATGGGGGTCATAAACAGCCCGGGTGCAATCGTATTTACCCGGATACCCTCGCGAGCCAGCTCACGGGCCGACTGCAGGGTTAGCGATACCACACCGCCCTTGGAAGCACTGTAGGCTGCCTGGCCGATCTGGCCTTCGTAGGCAGCCACTGAAGCGGTGTTGATGATCACGCCGCGCTCACCGTCGGCGTTGGGTTCACGCTGGGCCATGTCCGCTGCCGCCAGACGCAGGATGTTAAAGGTGCCAATCAGGTTGACCTGAATAACCTTGCTGAAGCTCTCAAGAGGCATAACGCCTTCGCGGCCCAGGATCTTCGAAGCGGTGGCTATACCGGCACAGTTCACGGCAATACCGCAGGGGCCATGAGCTTCCCGGGCAGCGCTGATAGCAGCTTCGGCGCTGTCGGGGGAGCTCACATCACACTCCAGGAAAATCCCGCCGATGTCCTCGGCCACCTTGCGGCCCTGTTCCTTTTGCAGATCCAGGATCGCCACCTTGCATCCGGATGCCGCCAGCGCACGGGCCGCACCCTCGCCCAGCCCGGAAGCGCCGCCTGTTACAATGGCCGGTACATTTTTGAAATCCATCGTTCACTCCCCTTTTCGGAATTCTGTTTGTTTAAAATCGGACCAGAAAACTACTTTACGTTTACGTAAACTTTATCTAACCTAAGTCGAAAAAGGAAATCGCAATGGTCGAAAAAAGAACGTTCAGCATCAGCGAGCTCTCACAGGAGTTCGATGTCACAACGCGAAGCATCCGCTTCTATGAGGATCAGGGCCTGCTCAAGCCCCGGCGCCGCGGACAGACCCGCATTTTCAGCACCAAGGACCGGGTGCGCCTGAAACTGATCCTTCGCGGCAAGCGCATGGGCTTCACCCTGGCGGAAACCCGGGAACTGTTTGACCTGTGGGATGAAACTCTTACCGGTAACGAAAAACAGCTCCTGAAAATGCTGGAGATCCTGGAGGGTCGCAAAGCCATGCTGGAACAGCAGAAGAACGACATTGCCCAGGCAGAGATGGAAATAGACACAGCGGAAGCCCGGTGCCGAGAAGCCCTGGCGGAGCTACAAAAGAAAAAGAAACAGCAGGCGCCGGCCAACGACGAGGCCAGGCAGACCGCTGAAAACTAATGATCGACAGAAATCAAAGGTAGCCAACGATGAAATCACAGTACTCAGAGCTCAACTTCGGCCTCGGCGAAACCCTCGATATGCTCCGCGAGCAGGTTAACGGCTTTGCCGCTGCAGAAATCGCGCCGCGCGCCGAGGAAATCGATCGCAACAACGAATTCCCCATGGACCTGTGGCGGAAAATGGGCGACATGGGCCTGCTGGGTATCACCGTGAAAGAAGAATACGGCGGATCCGACATGGGCTACCTGGCCCACGTAATCGCCATGGAAGAAATCAGCCGTGCTTCTGCCTCCGTTGGCCTGTCCTATGGTGCCCACTCCAACCTGTGTGTGAACCAGATTCACCGCAACGGCACCGAAGAACAGAAACAGAAATACCTGCCCAAACTCGTAAGCGGCGAACACATCGGCGCCCTGGCCATGTCCGAGCCCAACGCCGGCTCCGACGTCATTTCCATGAAACTGAGCGCCAAAGACGCCGGTGACCACTACGTTCTAAACGGCAACAAAATGTGGATCACCAACGGCCCGGACGCCAACACCTACGTTATCTACGCCAAGACCGACACCCAGGCCGGTTCCAAGGGCGTGACCGCCTTCATCGTAGAGCGCGACTACCCGGGCTTCAGCCGCCACCAGAAACTCGACAAGCTCGGCATGCGTGGCTCCAACACCTGCGAACTGGTGTTCGAAGACTGCAAAGTACCCAAGGAAAACGTCCTGGGCGGCGTTGGCAACGGCGCCAAAGTCCTTATGAGCGGCCTCGATTACGAGCGTCTCGTTCTTTCTGGCGGCCCGCTGGGCATCATGCAGGCAGCTATGGACGTTGTCGTCCCCTACATCCGCGAGCGCAAACAGTTCGGCCAGGCCATCGGCGAATTCGAACTGGTACAGGGCAAAGTTGCCGACATGTACACCTGGATGAACACCGCCAAATCCTACGTCTATATGGTTGCCATGTCCGCCGACCGCGGCGCGGAAACCACCCGGAAAGACGCTGCCGGCGCGATCCTCTACTCCGCCGAAATGGCCACCAAAATCGCCCTGGACGCCATCCAGCTGCTCGGCGGTAACGGCTACATCAACGAGTACCCGACAGGCCGCCTGCTGCGGGACGCCAAGCTGTATGAGATCGGTGCCGGAACGTCCGAGATTCGTCGGATGCTGATCGGCCGCGAGCTGTACCTGAACAAATAAGCAGTAGCTGATCACATCGATTTACGGACGCTAACTCCCTCGGTACGCCGAGGGTGTGGTGGGTGTTCCTCCCGGGAATGTCTGCGGCCAAGGATGGCCGCAGTCAAGCGCACATGGATGTGCTCGTAGCGGTTCCCGGGAGGAACACCCGCCACACCCGGATGCCCCCGAATAAGAAGGCAGGGAAAATGACCATACTCCAAAGCAAGATCAATCCGCGGTCCGAAGAGTTCCAGGCCAACCAGGAATCCATGGCCCAGGCCGTCGCAGACCTGCGCGACAAAGTTGCCACCATCCAGCAAGGCGGCGGCCCCTCCTATCAGGAGCGCCACATCGCCCGTGGCAAGTTGCTCCCCAGAGAGCGCATCAACCGCCTCCTCGACGACGGCTCCCCGTTCCTGGAAATCGGCCAGTTCGCCGCCTACAACGTCTACGGTGAAGAAGTCCCGGCCGCGGGCGTGATCGCCGGCGTGGGCCGCGTCTCCGGCACCGAATGCATGATCATCGCCAACGACGCCACCGTAAAAGGCGGCAGCTACTACCCGCTGACCGTCAAGAAACACCTGCGCGCCCAGGAAATCGCCCTGCAGAACCGCCTGCCGTGCATCTACCTGGTCGACTCCGGCGGTGCCAACCTGCCCCGCCAGGACGAAGTCTTCCCGGATCGTGACCACTTCGGCCGCATCTTCTATAACCAGGCCCGGATGAGTGCCGACGACATCCCCCAGATCGCCGTCGTCATGGGCCTGTGCACCGCCGGCGGCGCCTATGTGCCTGCCATGGCCGACGAATCCATCATCGTCCGCAACCAGGGCACCATCTTCCTGGCCGGCCCGCCGCTGGTAAAAGCCGCCACCGGTGAAGTCGTGACCGCCGAAGACCTCGGTGGCGCCGACGTACACTGTAAAATCTCCGGTGTTGCCGACCACTACGCCGAGAACGACGCCCACGCCCTGGAAATCGCCCGTCGATGCGTCTCCAACCTCAACCGTCGCAAGCCGACGGACGTGGAAATCCGCAAGCCCAAGGCACCGCTTTACGACGCCGAAGAAATCTACGGCATCGTCGGCACCGACCTGCGCAAACAGTTCGACGTGCGCGACGTCATCGCCCGCACCGTCGACGGCTCCGAGTTTGACGAATTCAAACGCTACTACGGCCAGACCCTGGTCACCGGCTTTGCCCATATTCACGGCTACCCGGTGGGCATTATCGCCAACAACGGCATCCTGTTCAGCGAAGCCGCGCAGAAAGGCGCCCACTTCGTTGAGCTGTGCTGCCAGCGCAACATCCCGCTGCTGTTCCTGCAGAACATTACCGGCTTCATGGTTGGCCAGAAATACGAATCCGAAGGCATCGCCAAACACGGCGCCAAGATGGTTATGGCGGTGGCCTGTGCCAACGTGCCCAAGATTACCGTACTGATCGGTGGTTCTTTCGGCGCGGGCAACTACGGCATGTGCGGCCGGGCCTATAGCCCCGACTTCCTGTGGATGTGGCCCAACGCCCGCATCTCGGTCATGGGCGGCGAACAGGCCGCTGGCGTACTGGCCCAGGTAAAACGCGAGGGCATGGAACGCAAAGGCCAGGAATGGAGCGCCGAAGAAGAGGCCGAGTTCAAGAAACCGGTCATCGACAAGTACGAAGAACAGGGCCACCCCTACTACGCCAGTGCCCGTCTCTGGGACGACGGCGTTATCGACCCGGCCCAGACCCGGGAAGTGGTTGCCCTGAGCCTGTCTGCCACCCTTAACCGACCCGCCAAGCCCACGCGCTTCGGCGTGTTCCGGATGTAATCGGGGAGACTGACATGACAGACAACGAATCCGCAGTTCTGCTGAGACGTCGCGACGAAGGCATTGCCGAGGTGGTTCTCAACCGCCCCGACAAGCGCAACGCCTTCGACGACGTGATCATCCAGCAGCTGATCAGCACCCTCACCGAGGTGAATGCCGACAACAGCGTCAAGGTCGTTATCCTGCGCTCCGAAGGCAAGCACTTTTCCGCCGGGGCCGACCTTGGCTGGATGCGCCGCATGGCCGAAAACACCCGCCAGGAAAACCTGGACGATTCCCGGGAACTGGCGCGGCTGATGAACGTGCTCAACCACCTGTCCAAGCCTGTGATCGGCCTGGTACAGGGCGCGGCCTTCGGCGGCGCGGTGGGCCTTGCTGCCTGCTGTGACATCGTCATTGCCACCGAGAAATCCAGCTTCTGCCTCAGCGAAGTGAAGCTCGGCCTGATTCCGGCCGTGATCAGCCCCTACGTAGTGCGCGCCATCGGCGAGCGCCAGGCCCGGCGGTATTTCATCTCCGCCGAAGTATTCACCGCCAAGCAGGCTCAGGAATACGGCCTTGTCCACATCGTTTGTGACGATGTCGACGCCATGGAAGCCCGCTGCAACGACATGCTCCAGCAACTGGCCATGAACGGGCCCGAGGCCATGAAAGCCGCCAAGGACCTGGTATTCGCCGTCAGCCACAAACCGATCAACGACGACGTGATTGACGACACCGCACACCGCATCGCGGATATCCGGGTGGGTGAAGAAGGTCAGGAAGGGCTCAGCGCCTTCCTGAACAAGCGCAAGGCCAACTGGGTTCCGGAGGAAGAATAACAATGTTCAGCAAGATTCTGATCGCCAACCGGGGCGAAATCGCCTGCCGGATCATACAAACCGCCCACCGCATGGGCATTCGGGTCGTCGCCGTCTATTCAGAAGCCGACGCCAATGCCCGGCACGTGGCCATGGCCGACGAAGCCTTCCACATTGGCCCTGCGCCAAGCTCCGAGAGCTACCTGCGCGCCGAAAAGATCATTGAGATTGCAAAACAGAGTGGCGCCCAGGCCGTTCACCCGGGCTATGGTTTCCTCTCGGAAAACACCGGGTTCGCCGAAGCCTGTGAAGCCAACAACATCGTCTTCATTGGCCCGCCTTCCTCGGCCATTGCCGCCATGGGCTCGAAGTCCGCGGCCAAGGCCATCATGGAAGAGGCCGGTGTTCCCCTGGTGCCCGGTTACCACGGTGACGACCAGTCCGTTGAAACTCTGCGTGCCGAAGCCGAGAAGTGCGGCTTCCCGTTGTTGCTCAAGGCTGTCGCCGGCGGCGGTGGCAAAGGCATGCGCGTGGTCAACAGCATGGGCGAATTCGACGACGCCCTGGCGGCCGCCAAGCGGGAAGCCCAGAACGCCTTCGGCAACCCGGACATGCTGATCGAACGCTACCTGACCCAGCCACGGCACGTGGAGATTCAGGTGTTCTGCGACAAGGACGGCAAGGGCGTGTACCTGGCCGAGCGCGACTGCTCCGTGCAGCGCCGCCACCAGAAAGTCCTGGAAGAAGCTCCGGCTCCGGGCCTGAGCGAAGACACCCGCAAGGCCATGGGTGAAGCCGCCGTACGCGCCGCTCAGGCCATCAACTATGTGGGCGCCGGCACCGTCGAATTCCTGTACGACGTGGACGGTTCCTTCTTCTTCATGGAAATGAACACCCGCCTCCAGGTGGAGCACCCGGTTACCGAAATGGTCACTGGCCAGGATCTGGTGGAGTGGCAGCTGAAAGTGGCCTGGGGCGAGCCCCTGCCGCTCGAACAGTCGCAGGTGAAAACCCGCGGCCACGCCCTGGAAGCGCGAATCTACGCCGAAGACCCGGACCAGGACTTCCTGCCGGCCACCGGCAACCTGCGTTACCTGAGCACCCCGGATGAAAGCGCGCACGTGCGGGTAGACACTGGCGTGACTGAAGGCGACGACATCAGCATCCACTACGACCCGATGATCGCCAAGCTGATCGTGTGGGACGAGACCCGCGACCAGGCGATCAACCGTATGGTCCAGGCCCTGGAGCACTACCGCATTGCCGGCGTGAAGACTAACATCCGGTTCCTGCACGCCCTGGCCGACGCCCAGCCGTTCCGGGAAGCCGACCTGACCACCGGCTTCATTGAGGATCACCGGGAACTGCTGTTCCCGAAATCCAAGCTGGATACCCACAAGGCCCTGGTACTGGCTGCCGGGTTTGTTCTGGAACAGCGCAAATCCCGGGAAGTGATCAGCACCGACCCCTGGTCGCCGTTCGGCCGCCAGAACAGCTGGCGCATGAACTCCGAATTCGCCCAGCCGCTGCAATTGCAGGTGGGTGAAGAGATTCACGACCTGAAGGTGCTGGAGCGCGACGACCGCTATCAAGTCTTCGTTGGCGACAGCGTCTATAACCTCACTGCGCGTCTGGATGACGACTACCTGCAAGCCGTCATCAACGGCCACCGCATCAGCATCCATGGCAACCTGCATAACGACCAGCTGGTGCTGTTCTACGAAGGCGACACCTTCAACTGCACCGTGTACAAGGAAAGCTACGGCTTCGAGGAAATGGCCGGCGAAGGCAGCCTGGCCGCACCGATGAACGGCGCCATTGTTGCGGTACAGGCAAAGGTCGGCGACAAGGTCACCGCCGGTCAAAGCCTGGTGATCATGGAAGCCATGAAGATGGAGCACGCCATCAAGGCCCCGGCCGACGGCGTGGTTACCGAAATATTCTTCGCCGAAGGCGACCAGGTGTCCGAAGGTGCCGAACTGATTGCCATTGAAGTAGATGAAGAGGAGGCAGGCTGATGGCCTTTCCCAAACAGGTTCGCCTGGTTGAGATGAGCCCCCGGGACGGACTCCAGAACGAGCCCGGCCCGGTGATTGCCACCGCCATCAAAACCGGGCTGATCGACCGCCTGGCAGACAGCGGCCTGAGCCATATCGAGGCCGCCAGCTTCGTGTCCCCGAAATGGGTGCCACAAATGGGCGATGCGGCCGAAGTAATGGCCGGCATCAACCGCAAGGCTGGCGTTCGCTACTCCGCCCTCACCCCGAACCTGAAAGGGTTCGAAGGGGCACTGGCGGCGAAGGCCGACGAAGTAGCCGTCTTCGGCGCTGCGTCCGAATCCTTCACCAAAAAGAACATCAACTGCACCATCGCCGAAAGCCTCGAGCGCTTCGCCCCCGTGGTGGAAGAAGCCCGCAAACACGGCATCCCCGTGCGCGGCTATGTCTCCACCGTGATGGGCTGCCCGTACGAGGGCGGCATTGCGCCGGAGCAGGTAGCCACCGTGGCCAAGGCCCTTTACGACATGGGCTGCCACGAAATCTCCCTGGGCGACACCATCGGCGTTGGCACGCCGCTGAAAGCCAAGCGCATGCTCGAAGCCGTCGCCGCCCACGTGCCCATGGAAAAACTGGCCGCACACTTCCACGACACCTACGGCCAGGCCCTGGCCAACCTCTACGCGGTGCTGGAAGAAGGTGTATCAGTGATCGATGCCTCCGTCGCCGGCCTCGGCGGCTGCCCCTACGCCAAAGGCGCATCGGGCAACGTAGCCACCGAAGACGTGCTATACCTGCTGAACGGTCTGGGCATCAAAACGGGCGTCGATCTGGACAAACTCGTCGCCACAGGCGACTGGATATGCAGCCAACTAAACCGCCACAACGGCTCAAAAGTCGGCCAAGCCCTGGGCGGTAACTGCCAATGATGAACTGGCAGGTGGGGTGTAACCGCCCGGGACTGTCTGCAGCATGGATGCTGCAGTCAAGCGTACACGGACGTATTCACAGCGTGTCCCGGGCGGTTGCACCCCACCTGCCAAAGCACCAAGACAAGAAGGCTGGGAATAACCAATGAACCAAAACAAGAACGTGGTAGCCCTCGATCTCCCCATTCCAGAGATCAAGGACATGCCGGAAGACACCCAGAAGTACTTCCAGATCTGCCAGGAAAAACTGGGCATGATCCCGAACGTGCTCACCGCCTATAGCCAGAACCTGAAGCAGCTTGAAGGCTTCACCCGCCTGTACAACGAGCTTATGCTCGGCGAAGGTGAACTCTCCAAACTGGAGCGGGAAATGGTTGCCGTCGTGGTCTCCTCCGAGAACAAGTGCTTCTACTGCCTGGTCGCCCACGGCGCCGCCGTACGGGTCCTGAGCGGCGATCCCCAGCTGGGTGAGCACATGGTGATGAACTACCGCAGCGCCAAACTCGACAAGCGCCAGCGGGCCATGCTGGATTTTGCGTCCCACCTCACCCGCTCACCGGCCACCGTCACCGAAGACGACATCCAGGCCCTGCGGGACGCCGGTCTCAGCGACCGCGGCATCTGGGATCTCAGCAACCTGATCGGTTTCTACAACATGTCCAACCGCGTGGCGATTGCCAGCGATATGCAACCTAACCCCGAATATCACAGTCAGAGTCGCTAGCAGGCAAACAACCCTGCTCGCCCTCGAATACAAAAACAATGGAGGCAGAGATATGAGCAAGACTCTACCAAGCTATACCAGCGGAACCGCGGAAGTGCCTCTGCTGGGCATGACCATCGGTGAGATGCTAGACCGCACCGCCGAGAAGTTCCCGGACAACGAAGCCCTGGTGTGCCTGCACCAGGATATTCGCTGGACCTACAAAGAGTTTGTTGAGAAGGTCGACGAAGCCGCCCGCGCTTTCATGGCCATTGGCGTCAAACGCGGCGACCGTGTAGGCATCTGGTCTCCCAACCGCTACGAGTGGACAGTTACCCAGTTCGCCACGGCCAAAGTCGGCGCCATCCTGGTGAACATCAACCCGGCCTACGGCGTGCACGAACTGCAATACGCCCTTAACCTGGCCGGCATCACCACCCTGGTAACGGCTGACAGCTTCAAAGCCTCCAATTACCGCGAGATGATCTACGAGCTGGCGCCTGAGCTGAAGCGAAGCGCCCCCGGCAAACTCAAGGCCGACCATGTGCCCGAGCTGCGTGCCGTGATCAACGTGCACGAAGACAAGCACGATGGCATGTGGACCTGGAAGGAATTCCTCGGCTTCGCAAACGACGTGTCCCAGGACGATCTGGCAAAACGCCAGGGCGAACTGCAATTCGATGATCCCATCAACATTCAGTTCACTTCCGGCACCACCGGTAACCCGAAAGGCGCCACACTGACTCATCACAACATCCTGAACAACGGCTACTTTGTGGGCGAGAGCCAGTTGCTGACCGAGAAAGACCGTCTGGTCATCCCCGTGCCCCTGTACCACTGCTTCGGCATGGTCATGGGCAACCTGGGCTGCATCACACACGGCTCTACCATGATTTACCCGGGCGAAGGCTTTGAGCCCAAGTCCGTGCTGCAGGCAGTACACCAGGAGAAGGCCACCGCCCTGTACGGCGTGCCCACCATGTTCATCGCCGAGCTGGCAGAGCCGGAGTTCGAGACCTACGATCTCTCCACCCTGCGCACCGGCATCATGGCCGGCTCCATCTGCCCGGCAGAGGTGATGAAAAAGGTCAACGGCAAGATGAACATGAAAGAGGTTCAGATCGCCTACGGCATGACTGAAACCAGCCCGGTTTCCACCCAGACCAGCTCCCTCGACCCGTTCGAGAAGCAGGTCACCACGGTTGGTCGCACCCAGCCGCATCTGGAAACCAAGATTGTTGATCCAGGTACCGGCAACGTGGTCCCACGCGGTGAGATCGGCGAGCTGTGCACCCGGGGCTACAGCGTGATGCTGAAGTACTGGAACAACGAAGAGAAAACCCGCGAAGCCATCGACGATGCCGGCTGGATGCACACCGGCGACCTGGCCACCATGGACGAAGAGGGTTACATCCAGATCGTTGGCCGCATCAAGGACATGGTGATCCGCGGTGGTGAGAACATCTACCCGAAAGAAATCGAAGAGTTCCTCTACACCCACCCGGCCATCGAAGAAGTCCAGGTAACCGGCATTCCCGATGACAAATACGGCGAAGAGCTGATTGCCTGGGTGAAGCTGGCCCCGGATGCAGCCCCGGTCACAGCCGAGGATCTGCAGGCCTTCTGCAAAGGCAAGATTGCCCACTTCAAGATCCCGAAGAACTACAAGTTCGTGGACGAATTCCCGATGACAGTCACCGGGAAAATCCAGAAGTTCAAGATGCGGGAGATCTCGATCGAGGAAATGGGGCTGAAGAAATAACCGCAGTTCCTGCCCTGGTTGAACCGACAAACCCCGGCCTTTGCCGGGGTTTGCTTTTTAGCACTCCAGTAACGTGGGGCAGAGTCCACGCTTGTCAGCGCCCCAGCACCATGCTTCACTTCTCTGATTAGCATGCAACCGGAGACGCCCCAATGCCCAGACCCGCCACCGACCACTCGATGACACGAACCAGCATCCAGAGTTTCTGGGTGCTATTGCTCAGTACTGTGCTCCTCGGCGGGTGTTCCACGGTCTACTACAAAACCATGGAAAAATTCGGGTATGAAAAGCGGGACATCCTGGTAGACCGGGTCGAGGATGCCCGGGACAGCCAGAACGACGCCCAGGAAACCTTCCGTTCCGCTCTTGAGCGTTTCCAGAGCGTGGTCGACACACCAGACACCGAGCTCAAGGAACAATACGCCGAGATCAGCGACGCCTACGAGGACAGTCTGGCAAGTGCCGAAGATGTGCGTGAGCGGATCGACAAGGTGGAAGACGTTGCCGAAGACCTGTTCGATGAATGGGAGGACGAGCTCAGCCTTTATGAAAGCGCTTCACTGCGCCGCAGCAGCGAACAGCAGCTGAAGGAGACCCGTGTTCAGTACGGCCAGCTTATCAGCCGCATGCACGATGCCGAGGATCGCATGGAGCCGGTGTTGCAGGCATTTGAGGATCAGGTACTGTATCTCAAGCACAATCTGAATGCCCAGGCGATCGGTTCACTGGAGAACGAGCTGGTGAGTATCCGTCAGGACGTGGATTCACTGATTCGCAATATGGAACAGTCAATCGCGGAGTCTGAAGCCTTTATTCAACGCTTTCGCCAGGGCGGGTAACAGCTGAAGGGAGGCCATGCCATGGATCGCCAAGGCGCAGATCCTGCGCTCAAGCCGGCACTGATGCAGTTCGATATGGCGCTGGCAGAATTCGCCCGCGCCCGAAAAGCAGACCCAAAAGCTTCCAGTATCGGCCTTCTTGAACGAACACGAATGCTGATGACACTGCCGGGGGGCTTCGACGCCATCTACCGGCGCATTCGCTCGCTGGAATCCGCCGGCATTTTCGGCACCAGCGACTGGGCGCAACCCGCCATCCTGCAACCGGCGCTGGCAAAGCACTCCCTGCGAGAGGCCGGTGCCGTCACCACCATTGTGGAAGCGATCAGCGAGCTGCGTATGCTCGCCGTCACCCGTGGTGATTATTTCCATCCGGGCATTTCCGCCGAGCAGGCACGCCATTTTCTGACCCAGGTAATGGCCCTGAACCTCGACTTGCTATCTGGCCCACTCACGGAAGCAGACCGGGAGCGTCCCAAGCAGCTCGGGGTCATCGTTCAGGAACTCTACCGCTATCTGATCTCCCATCTTGGCTATGAGAGCCTGCTGGACAGCCTGGTGGCCGAAGTGTGGCGATTGCTGGATCAGGGGCCGGTGCAGGTAGACAGCATCTGCGAGATGATCGGGCAGATCGCCAAATGCCTGTATGACCCAACCATCAGAACCCGACGCAATACTGACGCAACCCGGCTGGTGAAGGCCCTTTTCGCCCCTACACCGAGCAGCGCCGAGGATCCGGGCCTTGCGGTGTATGAGCAACGCCTGAACGACATGGATGACGTGGCTCTCTCCTCCGAAGCCACCTATTTTGCCCGCAGCATGTTCGACACGGGCCTGGCCTCGCCCTATCACGCGGTCATGCTCCGGTTCCTGCGCGCCACCGGACAGGAGGATCTGATCCCCAACACACTGGGCCTGACCATGACCGGCCTGGATGATCTTTACTGCTACACCGAGCTGGTTCACGCCCTGATTGACGAAGCCATCTACCCGGAAACCTGCCAGGCCGTGTATGGGCTCACGATGATGCTGGAGCGCGGGTCGCTGTTTACACCCTCTGTTGCCCAGGCCCTGTGGCGGCAAATCAAGCTTCGTCTGTCTGAGGAAACGGAGAACACGCTCAGGGAAGCCTTTGGTGACGGCCAACCGCCCAGGGTTTTCCTGCTGGCCGGTGTAATCAACCTCCTGGGCCAGCCACTGGGTGTTGGCCAGGGCAATAACCCCACCTGCCAGTCAGCCATTGGCCTTTCCATGTGGGCATCCAATGAGGCGGATTACCTGCTGCAGGTTCTGGCCTGGGCCGCTCGGGACAACGAGGTACTGAGCCGCTTCGAGGGCCAGGAGGTTTCTTCCCGGGATCTGGAACCCGGCCTGGTGAAAGGCACGCCGGTGGACGTGGACCCGGTCTCGCTGATTCTCATTCCCCACCTCGATCGCATCTATGGCGAGATGTGGCGACGCTGTGAAAACCGGGACGACGACGCCCACCGCTGGATCAACCCGGAATTCTACGGCTGGTGGGTCAGCCACGGCTTCCGATCGGTCGCCGATGTTAAAACCGGCGAAGTGAAAGACTACGAGGGTTTTGTCCGGCATTTCTATGCCAGCTACCACCCTTTCTACAACGGCAACATCCCGGTCATTCACGCCCAGCCAGCGGGCATTGCAGTAACAGACAGCGCCGCCCGCTTCGTGGGCCGACACGCCATCAACATATTGAGGGTTGCCCTGAGCCCGAAAAATGAAATGCGGGTGTACTTTTTCAACCCCAACAACGACAGCGGCCAGAACTGGGGTCAGGACATTACCTGCTCAACACATGGCAATGGCGAGTTTCGCGGCGAGGCCTCCCTGCCGGTGGCCGAATTCACCTCCAGGCTCTACGCCTTCCACTACGACACCCTGGAGCTTGGTGATCTGGACGCGATACCCGACGAGGAAGTCGCCCGCGTGATGGACCTTGGCTACACCAGCTGGGCAGCGCCTGTCGAAGAATCGAAGGCGTAAACACTGCCGAATGGCAATTCAGTAGCTCTCGGTCTTGCCAGTGACCGGCGAATAAGGTTCGCCCTCCTCGTCCTGAAGCTGATAGTCGTAGGCGGCCTGCAGACCGGTATCCTCTTCCGCCTCTTCCTCCGGCTCATATTCCAGATAGCGTGGATAAAACGGAGAGAGCATAGCCACAACGATGCCAATGACACAGAACATGGCGAAGGCATCGGCGTATCCGACGCCGCCGACCAGCAGACCAACCACCGGCGAGCCCGCAGCCTGCCCCAGGGATACCGCGATGAATGGCAGCACCGGCCCCATGGACAATCGTCCCGGTAACAGCCGAATGCCGGTCATCAGGTACAGACCGGTCAAACTCATATAGGCCAAACCAAAGACCAACGCGGAAAACGCCGAAATCAACAGGTTGTCCGGACTTGCGGCCAGCAATGCCAGGCTTGCGGCCAGTGTAATCAACATCAGGGCCTGGGTAACCGGCGGATTGTTCCGGTCGGCCAGATCGGCCACCACGGCTCCACCCAGCCCGGCAAACCCAACCCCCAACCACAACCAGGCGGTGGCATCGGAGGGCATAGACCCCAGGTTAACCACCAGATCCGGGGCGAAGATCCAGAAAGCGGCAGACACAAAGCCCATCATGAAGGCGAATATTGAAAGTCTGAGCAGACGCCACCACTGATCGACGCTGATTGGCTGCACCGGCGCCGCATTAGCGGGCACGACACGGGAAACCGAGGGAATAAAGAACCAGGTTGCAATAACACCGATGACCGCCAGCACCGCAAAAGAAGCGTAGGCGTAGCGCCAGGCCCCGGCCAGGAAAAGAATCGTCAGCACGGCAACCATAACACCAATACTCGTACCAGCATTCATGACGGAGCTGACCCGGCCATGGAGGGAGCGCCTCACCAGCGCCTGCATGGCCGCTGTCAGCGCCGGCATCATCAGGCCTGTACAGATGCCACAGAAAACAACGCCAATACCGAGGGAGACAGCACCGACGGCCTGACTGATCACTGCAAGGCCGACAACGCCAAAAATACCGGAGGCCATGGCAGTATTCCTCGCACCCAGCCGATTGGCGGAGAGCGGCGCAACCATGGTGGCAAACACGAAACTGATCAGCGGCAGCGCACCGATCACACCAATCACATCCGGCGCTAGCCCCAGGTCTTCCCGGATGGGGGGAACGAACAGACCGAATGCAAAGCGCGCAAGGCCGTAACTGATCGCAATCAGAGCGGCGCCGAGGAGTGCAAATGACGTGCTCGAAGGAAACTTCATTCCGCTGTGCTCCTTGCGCTGTACCTCCACGTCAGACTAGACACCATCGCAAGGTTTTTAAAGCCATTGGCGGACCGGCCGGCCGCTATCAGCCGGCAGCCTGGGGGAGAAAGCGGCGATCCCAGACCTGCTCGGCGGCCTCAAACAGGCTATCTACCGTGAGCGCCAGCAAACCAATCAGAATTGCGCCCTGCAACACATAGGCCGTGTTGCCGTTCACCAGCCCCGCGATCACCGGATCACCCAAGGTTCGGGCCCCAATGGTTGAGCCGATGGCAGCGGTGGCGATATTGATGGTCACCGAGGTTCGAATGCCGGCCAGGATCACCCTGCCCGCCAGCGGCAGCTCCACCTGCAACAGCACCTGAAACGGTGACATACCCATCCCCAACGCTGCCTGCCTCACGGTGGCATCCACACCTTCCAGGCCCGCCAGGGTGTTGCGGAGAATGGGCAGCAAGCCATACAGAATCAACGCCACGAGAATCGGCGCCTCACCGAATCCAAGAACCGGCACCGCCAGGGCCAGAACGGCGACGGGTGGAAAGGTCTGGCCAATAGACGCAATCTGGCTAACGAGCGGCAGAAAGTCCCGGCCCGAAGGGCGGGTGGCATAGATACCGCCGGCAACCGCAGCAACGGTTCCAATCAGGGCAGAAATCACCACCAGCATCAAATGGTTCTGAAGCAGGAACAGGAAGCTTTCCCGCTCGTAAATCACATTCTGCTTGTCCGGCTGAACCCATTGAAACAGCGGCTCCAGCGTCGGCATGCCCGCGCTCAGAGCGCCCAGAAGCGCAGTCAGCAAGACAGGTGGCAGCCAGCTTCGCATCAGGCACCTTCCTGGATAATGCGTTCGCGGGTGATGGTTCCGGTTTCCTGGCCCTCGGTATTGAACACCGGCACCTGGTTCCAGTTCTGCCAGAGCATGATCGAGAGGGCCACTCTGAGGCTGTCGTCTTCCTTCAGGCCGTCGGCGCCGGGTTCGGGCTGCCTTGGCTGGGAGTACGCGTCCATCAGATCCCGCACAGTGTGCAGGCTCATCAGCTTCAGGCCCCGGTCCTGCTTGCCCACGAGATTCTCTACAAAATCGGAAGCGGGCCGCCGGAGAATGTTCTCCGGCGTGTCGTGCTGGATGATCCGGCCCCGGTCCATCACGGCAATCCGGGTCGCCAGCCTCAGGGCTTCGTCGATATCGTGGGTCACGAACACGGTGGTTTTTTTCAGCTGCCTCTGGATGCGCAACATCTCAAGCTGGAGGTTTTCCCTCGTGATGGCATCCAGCGCGCCGAAGGGTTCGTCCATCAACAGAATGTTGGGGTTGGCCGCCAACGCCCTGGCAACACCCACCCGCTGGGCCTGGCCGCCGGACAATTGCTGGGGATATTTCTTGGCGTGAGTGGCCGGGTCCAGATCCAACAGAGTCAGCAGCTCATGTACGCGCTCGTCGATCTGCTCACGCGGCCAACTTAGAAGCTGGGGCACCATGGCGATATTGCGGGCTACTGTCCAGTGCGGAAACAGCCCTGTGCCCTGGATGACATACCCCATGTTCAACCGCAGTTGCTCAGGGTTCATGGCGGTCACATCCTTGCCATCCACCAGAATCTCGCCCTCGCTGTGGGGCAGCAACTGGTTGATCATTCGCAAGGTCGTGGACTTGCCACAGCCCGAGCTGCCCACCAGCACGCATACTTCCCCGGTTTCGACCGTGAGGTTGATGCGGTCCACGGCCACAGTATCACCGAAGCGGCGGGTTACGTTTTTCAGTTCGATCATCCGGGCTTATCCTTTTGCTGTCAGGCTTTCGCCGGGGTCGGTTTGAGACTGGCTACCAGCAGGGTGAGCAGAGCATCCGCCAGCAGCGCAAGTGCAATCGTCGGCAGGGCGCCCAGCAATACCAGATCCATGGCCGCCTGCCCCAGGCCCTGGAAGATGAAGCTGCCGAAACCGCCGGCGCCAATCAGCGCAGCGACCGCAGTCAGGCCAATGGCCTGGATGGCGGTAATGCGCACGCCTTCCACAATCACGGGAAGTGCCAGCGGCAATTTGAGTTTGAAGAACAGCTGTCGCTCGTTCATTCCCATGCCCCGCCCGGCATCGGCGAGGCTTTCGGGCACCTCGGTAAGCGCGACGAAGGTATTGCGCACCATCGGCAGAAGGCTGTAGGCCACCAGTGCCAGCAAAGCAGGCGCCCAGCCAATGCCCCGGATGCCCATCGCCTGAAGTGCCGGGAAGGCAGCCGCCAACGCGCTGAGCGGTGCGATCAACAAACCAAACACCGCCAGGCTGGGAATGGTCTGCAGGAAGCTGACGGCACCGAGGATGGGCCGGCGCCAGGCAACGCTGCGAATCATCTTCAGGGCCAGAAAGAACGCCAGGCACGCGCTGATGCTGACCGCCCCGAATGCCAAAGCCAAATGGGTCCAGAGCGCCTGCTCAAACTTGTCTGGCCGGGCATTGAACTCCCGAACCAGGGACAGACTCTCCAGGCCGTCGCCCCGCAGGAACCACAGCCAGCTTCCGCTAATAACGGCGATGATCAGCAGCTGCAGCCATCGCCCCCTTCCGAGGCGCCCGAGGATTTCAATCAGCATCAGGGACAACAGAAACAGAAGGCACCAGAAGCCGGCTCCGATGGACGATCGCGCATAGGGGGCGTCGTCCGGAAGATGTCGGTCTGCAAAGACCTCAAGCAATAGTGGCAGCAGCGCCAGGGAGAGGCCCACCAGGGCCAAAAGCGGCAGGTATCGCCGACGCACCGGCAGAAGGGACAGGAGCACGCAGCCAGCCAGAATCAGAGATACGAGGCCAGCCCCTGCTCCGCCAATGGCCGATACCAGGCCGTGCCCGGTACCCGGAACGATCCGGTTGGGCTGGATAACGCCCAGATTCAGCAACCAGACCAGTGCCAGCGCCAGCAAACCCAGCACCGGCAGGACACGATTCGGCATGGAACTTCGGGAAACGGAGCGTAAAATCGCCAAGCCTCAATCCCGGTCCAGGGAATCCAGATAATCCCGGGCGACGGTATCCGCCGGCACACCGTTCACCGCCACCTGGCCGTTCAGGCGCTGCAGCGTTTCAAGATCCAGCGATTCGAAGATGGGGGTAAGCACGTCACTGATCTGAGGGTAAGCCTCCAGCACCTCTCCACGCACGATGGGCGCAGGCTGATACACCGGCTGAACGCCCGCAGTATCTTCCATTACCTTCAGATCCAGCGCATCGAGGCCGCCATCGGTCCCATAGGTCATCGCGCCATTCACATCGTTATTGTTCAACGCTGCCGCCCGCAGGGTCGCCGCCGTGTTCCCACCGGAAAGGATGAGCAGCTGGTCGGATTCAAGCTTGAAGCCATAAGCCTCCTGAAAGGCCGGCAACGCACTGGCGGACTCAACAAACTCGGCACTGGCCGCAAACTTGAAAGCACCGCCGCCATTGATGTGCTCGGCAAGGTCTTCCAACGTGGCCAGGTTATGCTCCCGCGCCAGATCGCCCCGCACGCTCATAGCCCACGTGTTGTTTGCTTCGGCGGGTTCCAGCCAGACAATGTTATGTGCCTCTTTATCCAGGCGAGCAGCCTCCTGGTAGGCCTTATCCGCATCTTTCCAGATATCCCGATCCGCCTGATCGTGAAAGAACGCAGCATTGCCGGTGTACTCGGGGTAGATATCGATTTCGCCGGCCTTGATCGCATTGCGGACGATGCTGGTGCCACCCAACTGGAGCCTGTTTTCAACCGGAATACCGGCCCCCTCCAGGGACTGCAACACCATCTGCCCCAGTACAGAGCCTTCGGTGTCGATCTTGGAGGACACCACCACGGGATCAGCAGCCATTACCGATCCGGACATCACGAACGCTATCAATGCCGCTGTGCGGCGCAAAAGGGATTTGGGAGTCACGGCCATTCCTCTCGGTTTTTGGTTACCACTATCAGTCTAGAGGCCGCATCTACGAAGGCAAACGGGATTTGGTCTTGCCGGCGCCGGCCGGCAGTAAGCCAGCTCCAAAATCGGGCGGAAGGGACATCGTATTTGAAATCCGGAAACCCAACGGGTTAGGCTGTCTAAAAAACGAGCAGCATGGTAGTGAAGGTTATGGCACAGACCCTGGAGAAGACCCGCGAACCCACCTCCACCGTAGCGCCCCTGAACCCTGATAACGTGGCACTGCTCGAACAGGAAGGTTTAACCCTCAAGCCTCTGGACCCTATCGGCGTTGAGATCTACGGCGCCGACGTGCGCACCCAGCTGCCAGAGCCGGCTATTAAAGCCCTGGAAGAGGAAATGGCCAATCGCGGGTTCATCGTATTCAAGCACCAGGCCGGCCTTTCCCCCGATGAACTGATTGAAGCCTGCAAATGGTGGGGCGGGCGCGAGATCCATTCCACCCACGGCGTCCATCCCGCAACACCCGGCCGCAACAGGCACATTTTCCGCTGCTCCAACGATGGCCGCCAGGGTATTCTCGGCGTTGGCCCTCAGTGGCACAACGATGGCAGTTTCGAGGCCGCCACCTTTTCCCATAGCGCTTACTACATGGCCCGCGCTCCTGAAAACGGCGGCGGTACCCACTTCGCACACCAGGGCGCCGCATTTGATTCACTGCCACCAGAAAAGCAGGATTTCTGGGAGCGCCTGGTGTCGGTAAACTCCGCATCCAGTGTTACCCACCCAGTGGTTCACACCCACCCGATCTCCGGTCGCAAAAGTGTTTGGCTGCACCTGGGTATGACCGGCGCCGTGCTGGAGCGCCTGCCGGAAGAAGGTCTGACGCTCGACCAGTTGAAGACCCTGCCCGCACCCGCCGACAGTTTCCACCTGCTGGACGATGCCGCCATGAAGGAACTGTTCAACGATTACAACGATCTGCTGAACGATTCCTTCGAGGGCGGCTACGGAATTCGTTACGAATACGATACCGGCGATCTGCTGTTTATCGACAACTGGGCCGTCGCCCACCGCGCCGCACCAGAAGCGCATCTGCCGGCAGAGCAACAGGGCCTGCGCATCATGGACCGGGTCACCATCAAGGCACCGCGAAACCTGTCGCCCCATTTCGGGCTGCCCCAATACATCAACATGGCCGGCCCCCACCCGTTCAACAAAGACGGCGTGTGGCAGGCCGGTGGCGTGGGCTTTCGGTGGAAAGACGACATCCGTATGCAGAACTGATTCACCCGTTTTGCATGCGGCCGTGAGTCACTGCACCGGCCGACAACCGCGAACAGCGAGAGAAATATTCGTTGCCGCCTTGATCTGATCGTAGTATTTGGCGGCCGTTTTCACGCCCATATCCGCGTAGTTCCCGGCACTGGGGCTGATCAGGGAGCCCAGCTGGGCCCAGGCCGCAATGGCCTATTTTCGAAAGCATGGATAGCATGGTCTTATACATTCCAGCCCGATGCCAGAACTGCTGGTCTCGATGGAAAGATGTATTGAAAATTCCCCGCCGCAAACTAAGCTAGACTTGTATCTTCCCGCTTTAGAGCCTGCCCATGAAAGCGTGTCTTCATGCAGTTCTAGCTCTCGCCCTATCCATTCTGCTTCTCTGGAGTCCAGCCCGAATTGGCCATGCGGAAACCGTCCTGCATGTTGCCTACGAAGATAAAACGCAATTCCCCTACTACATGGGCGACACCCAGTCGGTTCTGGAGAGACCCGGAGCAGCGGTGGAGCTGGTCAAATTGCTGGAAGAGCGAGTACCGGGTTTGCGGATCAAGTTCAGCCGCTATCCGTGGAAGCGCTGCCTTGCCATGCTCGAAACCGGCCAGGTGGACGGCATATTCAATGCCTCCTTTAGCCCAGCGCGCACCCGCATTGGCGAATACCCCTGGAAGGATGGCCACGTGGACACCTCACGCCGCCTCACCACCATCAGCTATCATCTCTATGCACTGCCCAATACTGAGGTGGGCTGGAACGGTGAGACATTTGAAGATACAAACCTCACCATTGGCGCCCCACTGGGTTACTCAATCGTGAACGATCTTGAGAGCCTCGGTGTCTCCGTGATCAAAGTCCGCAGCTCGATGCAGAGTCTACAGCTACTCAACGCGGGGCGTGTAAATGCTGTCGCCCTTCAGTCGGTGACAGCCGACTATCTGTTAAACAGCAATTCTCGCGAACTAGCGAACATTGTTCGCATAGACCCGCCCCTGAAAACCAAACCCTATTACCTGATGCTTTCCCGCCAGTTCAGAGTGAACAACACCGCCCTGTCCGAGAGTATATGGGACGCCATCGGCGCACTCAGAGAAGAAACACTCGAAGCATTGGCACAGCCCTATCTATCGGAACGGAGTTAATCATCTTTCCGAAGCTGATTGAGCCGGGTCATGACAAAGGCCGCTATGGAAAGAATAAGAATCGCGATGGCCTCATAAAGAATATTCTCGGGAGCCATATCTTTGCCCTGGAGGATAATAAGCCGCGCCAGCGCCGTGATGGCGATGAAAATCGGAAAGACAGAGGCTGACCGCCGGTCAGAGTAGAACACCGCCACCATGCCGATGACCTCCAGATACAGAAACATCAGCAGAATATCTGCGAGATTGATGCTCTGAGCGGCGTACAGCGAATTAAGTTCGAAAGCCACCCCACCAAGCGTCATCAATACAACGAGGAACAGCAGAATGCGCTCGATTATCTGAAAAAGACTGAGCGCCAACTTCTTTTCGGAAGAATCCATGGGATTTGCCTTGTTGTTTTTGTAGATCTATTCGGGAAGCCAGCCCTCCCGGCCTCGAAGATTACGTGAGGCCTAAAGCTACATAATGGCAGGTAAATGCACGGATATACCACCCCTCAGGGCCGAAGCCCAGAGGAAGTGGCGGTGGATTTCAATGCAGCCCCATCAGTTTGTCGGCAACCTCAACCAGAGTACTGCCAGTCACATCAGCAGGGATGAACACATCCCCGGGCTCGCATTCAAGTCGATCACACCAGCCCGCCTGTGCGCCGGCTTTTTTGGCGCCATGGCAATCCCAGGCATGCACGGCAACCAGCGCCAGGCGCTCAATCGGGATACCCAGGCGTTTTGCAGCGTAGCGGTAAATATCCGGATGGGGCTTCCAGACACCCGCTTCCTGTGCCGTGATCACCTGATCAACATGAGCAGAAAGCCCCGCTCCATCCAGAAAGGATCGCGTCTTTTCGGGACTGTTCACGGTGAGACAGCCAACGGATGCGCCCGCCTCCGAGATTTTTTTCAGAGCCGGCGCCGCATCATCAAAAGTAGGCAGGGTGGAGAACCCCTCAACCACATACTCGATATCGCGCTCATTGAGCGTGTATTTGGTTTCCGTGCGGAGTGATTCCCGGGCGAGAGGTTCGAAGGGTGCCGGGTCGCCGGCGAGGGTCAGTGCCATGGCATCGCGTTGAAAGCGCAGGAACCAGGGCTGCAGGGTGGTCGCTGGCTGGCCAACCTCTTCAAGCCGTGCCGCCAGCGGTTCCAGATCAATCAATGTCTCGAGGACATCGAATAAAACGACGTTCGGTCGGTCAGCCATAACCAGCCTCCCTATGTCGCGTGCGTTCACCGCAAGTGTAGTTCAGGTTATGGCCTTGTGCCGCCCGGTCCCACCATTCTGAGACGGGTTAATGAGCCAGCCCGTAATCAATGGCTGCACATACCGCCGCAGCCTGCGCGGCATTGCATTGCTCGGGGGTTACACGGGGGCTATCGGGGTAAACCTCCGTGGTGGTCCGGAAGGGTGCACTCGTCATACCAGCGCACAGTCCCCACTGCGTAAGGGGATACGCGATCACGCCCCTGGCGACCACCGGCGAGCCGAAAATCTCGCCGCTGTCATCGGCCGGCGCGATATGCGTAACCTGCTCTACCGCCCTGATCAATGCCTGCTGGAATTCAGGCTGTGGGTTCTCGCTATCATCGACCACATAGAAGCCGTCGGGAATCCCTGCCGGCTCGAAAGGCTTGCCATCACGGGCAGCCAGCGCAGGGCGAAACTCCGATTCGTCGGTATCGGTGGTCTCGTGAAGATCTATATGAATCAGAATATTTTCACGGACAGGTGCTACCAATCGCATCAGTGCGGCTGACTCCTCCGCCCGACTGTTCTCGTGGAATGAACGGTTGGGGTCAATCGCATTCCGGTTCCAGCGATGAATACGCTCGTACGCCCAGGGGCTAACACAGGGCGCAACCAGCACGTTCACTCGGCCCGCATAATCCGCCGCGTACTTATCGAGAAATTCAAGCGCGCCATGCACACCGCTGGTCTCGTAACCGTGAACGCCGCCCGTGATCAGTACCACGGGCAAATCGTTGTTCCAATCGCGGCTGCGAATCGCCATCAGCGGATAGTAATCCGGGCCATAGTCCAGCGCGCCATACTCTTCTACATCAAAGCGCGAGCGCAAACGCTCAATGGCACTCAACACCTCCGCCTCATAACTGCGCTGGCGAGTCTGCCGTGACAACCACTCGGCGCGTTCCGCCTCGCCCCATGGGATGCCAGGGGTGCCGATTGGATAGGGTGTTGGAGCTGTAGTCATGTCGCCTTTTTTCTCCGATAGTCGTCAATGTTTGGAGTGGTGATAGTGTCTTAACTTACTCTGGCAAGCTCGGGAACTCTGGAACCTTATCTGACTCGACATCCCAGATTGCTTTACTGGCTGTGAAAATATGGGCTGTAGGCACCACAGAGATTTTGGTGTCCAGACATCCTGCGGGCACAACAAGCAAGCCTTGAATCTGAGCGTTTGGCAACGCCGAACCACACACCTTACAAAAACTCTTGGTGTGACGAGTACCCGGGAGTGTATAGGAGATCACGGCATCTTCACCGGCCCGCCAGGTTAATTTGGCTGACTGCGAGAACAAATTTGCCGCATGGGCAGATCCAGTATCTTTTTGGCAGTGTTGGCAATGACACAGGTAAAAGCTGTCGAAGTTGCCTTCGATCTCAAATTTCACGGTGCCACACAGGCAAGAACCAGAATAATCAGTCATCGGATTTCCTTTTGCCGAACGGATACTGCTCTTTCCTTTGCCAAGAAAGGTTTCTACTTTAAGCAGCGCTTACTTGAAGAAACTACTGTCAGTTCCCCGGTATTCTGGTTAAGTAAATAGACAACACCTTCCGAGGTTTCAAAGAGCGAAAAGTTGGGAGAGGCTGAAATCGTAGTGTTGTCGCACCCGGTGAGAGCAAGAACTGCCAGAACAATCCAAAACCTCATACAAGAGCCTCCCAAAGATTTAACGCCAACCATTACCGCTGACAAAACCGGCGCGGGGCATAGGTTTTGGCATCCTTTGCATGGCCTGGTTGTGCGCTTTCACGGATAGCACGGATATCCTGGATGTCCACCGGACGTGCGAGCGCAGATTTATACTGAACCAAGTCGTCCTTCAGCATAAGGGGAAGCTCCAGGCCCAGCAAATGCACGGGTGTATAGCGAGAAAAATCTATGTTGAGTGGAACCCAGGTTTCGCTGCTTGCATCGAAGATTTTTGGACAATCAGCGCTACCTACCTCTACTTTGATACCTTCATACTTGAACTGGACGTAGGTTAGATCCCAGCCTTCCTCTTGCCGGTGAGCGGCAGCTTTGGATACAAATTCCTGGCCGGCCTGTACCACAGACGGAAAGAACGCACCGGGCACGAAAAGGTCTATGTCATTCAGGTCTCGCTCAGAACCATATCCTTTTGCTGCGAGCCCGCCACAGATCAGAAAGGGAATATTCCTATCTCTCAGTAATCCCACTATCCATTGGGCTGCTAAGTGATGCACGCCTCCTCCTTATTAATCAGGTCTTGGCCAACGCCTTTGCTCTGATGGTCTGGATCAACGGCTACGGGTGACAACATGAAAGCGTTTACGGTTGCAGAGTGGCAGCGGAACAACTCAGTTCTGTTGACGCGTTGTTTATACCTCTTCCAGTCCACCCCAGTCGAACGGATTGAGTTGGATGCCCCGTGGTGGCTTAGGCGCTTGCTCTCCCTCCAGTGCTGATTTCAGGCACAGGGAAAAAGGGTTCTTGACCTCAACATGGTATTGGATTATCAGACCACTCGGTTCAACTTGAAGGAAGCCGTCAAACGGGGCAATTGCTTCAGCATGGTTTTCTTTAACGCACTTATCCAAAGCTGCCATCTGGTTTTGCATAAACCACTGGCCTAAAACCTTATCGTAATCCGCATCAAACTTGGGCGAACTATTAGGTTCATTGCCTGAACCCAGGTTAGCGCTCGCGGAACTGCAATAAACCAAGACAATCAATAAAATGACGTTCTTCAAAACTAGCCTCTTTGAATGTATAACGCCTGGCTTTGCAGCGTGCCAGAGCGCCAGCGCAGGCGCGTCCGACAACAGCCACTGGTTAGGCTGCCTCGAAATCCAGTGGTTGGATTCCATCCAGGTTGACCGTGTTGCGGGCAACCCACAGATCGTACATATCCTGCATCGCCAACCAACTCTCAGGAGAACGTCCGAGAACCTTGGACAGCCGAAGTGACATTTCCGGGCTAATACCACTATCCCCTCTGAGCAGCCGAGACAAAGTGGAGGGAGAGACCCCCAAACTGGACGCAAGCTGACGGGAACTGATACCGAAAGGCTCCAGGTAGACCTCCCGAATGAATTCACCAGGATGCGGCGGATTATGCATAGTCATCAGTGATAATCCTCATAATCAAGAATGTAGGCGTTGCCGTCCTGAAATTCGAACGTCATGCGCCAATTTCCATTAACACGAATCGACCACCGCCCTTTGTCTCGCCCTTTCAATGGGTGAAGCCGAAAACCAGGGATATCCATATCATCCACCGAAGTGGCGGTTTCCAGAGCTGCCAGCTGCATGCGCAGTTTCTTTGCGTGCTCGGGCTGTATGCCAGAGGTGCTGCCGGTCGAGTAGAACCGCTTCAGTCCTTTGTGACGGAATGATTTGATCATGAGGGAATGCTAGCATGTTGCGCACCACGCAACAATAAAGCTTAACGCCCGACTAATGCGCGGGTTCGGAGCTGCGAAGCGGCGGAAAATTGGTCGCTGTGCAGCCGCTGGTTATGTTCTATGTCCGATTTCGGACACAGCAGTCCACGGACGAATATTCTTCAACTAATCCTCTAGGGCATCCTCGGCAATCGAACGTTTTCCCGCGATGATCTGGTCTATTCTCTGAGCAGGCACCCCAATTTCTTTGGCCAGGCGGTATTGAGAAATGCCCATCGGCTCCAGAAACTCTTCTTTGAGCAACTCGCCTGGCGTGACAGCATCAATGTTGCGCATGAGCCACCTCCTAATGGAAATCAACAACTTCGACATCTTCCGCGCCAGCCTTGGTCCAGCGGAAGCAAACCCGGAACTGTTTGTTGATTCGAATGCTGTGCTGGTCTTGGCGGTCACCATGCAATGGCTCCAACATATTTCCGGGCGGTACTTTCAAATCATCCAACTGGCTTGCAGCTTAGAGTTGCCGAATTTTCCTCAAGGCAACTCGCTCGAAATTGACGAAGCGCCTGACGCGGCGTGCCGGAGCGCCAGCGTAGGCGCATCCGACAACAGCCACTGGCTAAATGCTTGAATGCGCATTCCCGTGCGCATAAACTAAGGCCGAGGACTAAACAGCCACTTGGAGGCTCCGATGGCCGAACTCTATAACGCAGCCGCACCCAAAAAAGCGGCGAACCTCTCCATCAATAGCGATCTGCTGCGTAAGACTCGGGAACTAAACATTAACTTGTCTGCTACCTTGGAACGAGCCCTGAAAGAGGAGCTCTCCAAACGCGAAGCCGCACAATGGGTTGAAGAAAATCGCGCTGCGATAAAAAGTTACAACAATTTTGTCGAACAACATGGATGCTTCGGCGACGAATTCAGGGACTTCTGATGGCGCAGTTCGATGTGTACCCCAATCCAAGCAAAACCAGCAAGGTACACTACCCTTACCTTGTCGATATTCAGAGCAGCCTGCTGAGCGAACTGGCAACTCGAATCGTCATTCCTTTAGGAAAACGCTCCGCCTTTGGTGGTGAAGCCATGCAAGGGCTCACGCCGGAAATCAGTTTTGCCGACCAGGAGCTGCTGCTGTTAACCCCGCAAATTTCCTCTGTGCCTGAAAAGTATCTCAAGAGCCCCATTGGCTCCCTCTCCCATCTTAGAGACCAGATTGTCGGAGCTCTGGACCTCGCCATCACCGGCATTTAACGCCAGCGCACAACGGCGCCCTTGGAATGGAGGCGCAGCCGGAATGTAAAGGCCGTCCGGCGGCCACCGGCCGCGAATTGATGCGCCTTGTTAAATGGCCCTGGGCACACGGTCCGCTTGAGCCACGGTTTGATTGAGTTGCCGAAGCTTGTTTAGAGAGACTTGAAACTGGCCATTACTCGGTAGCCGTTTACCTGTGAACTGCTCCCAAACAAGGGCTCCTGGCCCGTTGTAAATTTCTTCGAATGTTCCGTCACGCAGGATATTGATGATGATCGTATGCTGTGGCTGACTCCGGAACGCAACAGAGTTTGACTGCGTAGCCTTGATCTCAACTTCCAAGCCGGTTTCGGTTACAGCGTCATAGCCTTTGTTGGACGCTGTCTTCAGCTCCAGATTGTAGGCGTCGGCCAGGAGGCATTCACCCAAACTGCCAACCATATGACCATCCGGGGTGAAGTGCCTACCCGGGAACATGGCCTCCAACTCATTGACCGTGGCATATAGCTGAGTGACCAAGGCCCGGAATTTATCGTGATCGATCATAGACATTTAACGCTTGCAGCATGCGCGCCCACGAAATGAAGCCGAAGGCGCAATGTAGTGGGCGTCGCCGTGCCTGCACTGGTTAACTTTCAGTCGCAACGCCCCTTAATGTTGCCAACGAAAAGATTGGCTCCATTGAAAGGCCCCAACCCACTCATGGACTTGGTATAAACTGCCTTTCCTTTCTCCGGGAAAACGGCCCAAGTTTCAATTGTCGCTTCACCGCTGTCGCTCGCGTCAACACAAAGAACGGTGTGTTTGCCAGCTTGAGTACAATCCATATTATTTGGAGTAACGCTACTTGCTTGGCCATCGAGCTCGACGATGAATTTTCTGGAACTGAGCCCATCGTTTGAGATTTCGTAATCAAAGCCCTCTCGGGTCGAATATCCTTTTAGATCTCCAAGGACGAAGCATTCAGCGAACACTAGGGCTGGCATAAAAAGGACAAATAAAACGACGAGTTTCATACGGCCTCCATACAGTTAACGCCAGCAATAAACGGCGCCCTGACAAGGGCGTCCGGTGGAGGCCGAAGGCTGGAGCGAATTTAATTGCCTTGTCAGAGGTACTGCTCGCACCGTTCTTCCCAGAACAGGTTGCTGAAGCGCTGTAGACCTGGCCGATGACCATAATCCTTATTGAACTGTTGCATCATTGGCGAAAAATCTATCCCTTGAGCAAGATGGAAGAAACAAGAGTTACACAATGCATAGATGAACTTAGTGATACCTGAGGACGCAAGCGGATCATGAGTGAGCTCAGTACCCTCAATGGGGAATTCGTCTGCTATAGCTGAAGGCACTGGATATCGGGTTTCCATGTAGCCTGCTTTCAAAGCCTTAACCAAGGCTGAGCCTTGATAGCCATCAAACTCTGTATTCTTGATCTGCTCAATATCACCGCAACCTGCATTGGCAACATCCCTCAGCATACGATCGAAATCATGGCCGAATTTCATAGCCAATTTGTTCAGTAGGGTCTTGGCCTGATCGTTTGGAAGCCCCTCATATTCTCCTCGCATTTCAGCCAACAGAGCTGCTTTAAGAAATTTTTCCAAACCCATTATTTCAGAGAACCTTTCATGATCCTCAAAAGCCCAGTCGTCGCACTCAAAAGCGAAAAACAAATCAGAGAGACCACGATAAATCCATGTTTTAGCGACTAAAGACGATTCCATGAGTGACCTCTAACGCCGTGGATAAGCTGCCGGTGCAGAGCGCAGCGTAGTACTGGTCACATTCACCCATTGGTTACGTGTTTTCGCCATCTGATTCACCGCGATAGATTTCATAAAGCTCATCAATAATAGGTTGAATATCCAACCTCAGCCCAAGAGATTCAAAAATGCCTGAGTCTGTAAAAAAGGCCCTGAAAAAGTGATACGGAACCTCATCTCTTCGCATCTCCGGCCCCACATATGCCGGATACACATTTCCCACTATGGGCTTTGACCATAGATAGCTATCTAAATTTTCGTCTAAGTGCTCAAGGTGATTTCTTAGATCTTTGTTTCGAATAGAACTATTACTCTTTATCTTGAAAGCCTTACGTAAACTTTGGGCCCGTTTTTTGTGAACTTTATTAATACCCTTGTTGATGGGCCAAAAGTACTTAGAAAGGCTAGCAGTATGAATCAATATACTTTGTATCGAATCAAGGATTGGGTCTGTAAGGCTATGAGGATCTTCTTCCGCATTTCTAGCCTCTAAACATTGTACAAGGAACTGGACAGAAGCAATTGCCGACTCCAAATTGAACCTGATAGCTTGACCATAAAAAGCGAAATGCGCCGGTTGAATGCCCTCATACCTGTCTATGTATTCTTTCATGTCTTCCATGATCACTCACTACACATAACGCCGCCAGCATGCGCGGCTACGAAATGGAGGCGAAGCCGCAATGTAGTAGACGTCGCCGTGACTGGCATGGTTAGGCATTTTCTCGGTCCCTCGCACCGCACGGAGCAGCCGGTAATTTGTCCGCCAGAGTGCGCTGCCATGCCGTAGCAACTTCCTGGGAACTGAATATTCCCTGTAAGTTTCCACCATGTGTTGAGGCCCATGTTGTCGCCTTCAAGAACTCGCGACCGCCGACGACAATGTGGCTCATTTTACCGCCGTTTGTTTCCGTAAATCTCTCAAAGCTCGTAGCACCAAGTTCCGTCAACCTGATGAAAACCGGCCAGCCGCGTTTCGTCTGTTCCCCTACGGCTGAATCCTGCACATAAGACGAACACAGGTGAAACTCCAGCTCAGTCTCTGCTAGAGCAATGGCAGGAATAACCAGCAAAAGAATAGCTATCCATTTCATCGTGACGATTGCCTAACGCCCGGCTCACGCGCCGGTTTGGAGCCGCGAAGCGGCGGAAAATCGGTCGCTGTGCAGCCGATTGTTAAATCTTTTTCTGTACGGTATCCTGAACAGGAACAACATCCTGTACAGGAGCAACCATATGGATGCTATTAGTTACACAGCTGCTAGAACCAATCTAGCAAAAACCATGGATCAGGTCTGTGAAGACCATTCTCCAGTGATCATCACCCGGAGCAAATCCCAGTCCGTGGTCATGATCTCCCTTGAGGACTACGAAGCACTGCAGGAAACTGCATACCTTCTTCGGGCGCCAAAGAACGCCCGTCGTTTGCTGGAATCCGTCGCCGAGCTGGAGCAAGGCGGTGGTCAGGAAAAGGAACTTCTTGAATGAAACTGATCTTCTCCGAGAACGCCTGGGAAGACTATCTGTACTGGCAAAAAACCGACAAAAAGATCCTTAATCGAATCAATAAGCTCATCAAGGAGACCAAGCGAGAACCGTTTGAAGGCGTCGGTAAACCCGAGCCCCTCAAACACAGTCTCGCCGGTTATTGGTCCCGCCGAATCAACGAGGAACACCGAATCGTTTACAAGGTCACGGATGACGCTTTGCTTATCGCCCAGCTCCGGTATCACTAATGATTTAACGCCACGCATAACGGGCCGGTTTGTGGAGCGCCCAGCGGAACAAAGCGGTCCCGTTGATGCGCTTGTTACGTTTTCTCTCTTTCGAACTGTATAAGAAGCCCACCATGCTCTGCGCCTTCAGGAAACTCCCCTGTTTTTTGCAGAACCTCAATCATAGCTTCTGATTGCTGATAAATAAGGCCAATATCTATAGACCATTTCATGTTGTAGAACTTTCGTTCTTCGGAAATATAAACCCTTACGGGAAAGGCATGAGGGTTAAAAATATCTTTTTTAGACAGGACCATATTATAAGCAGCCCATGGCGACTTTCTTTTCTTGCTGTCGCTCAGCTGCACTATTGATTGATCTAGGTACTCATCAAAGTGCTCTAGGGTATTTCTCACTTTCGCATTCATTATTTCACTGAGACTAATATCCTTGAAAACCTCGGCCAGCTCTTTGGCCCGGTGTTGCCTAAGGTTGTAGGCTGCCGTGCTTTCATTTCTTTGTTTTTGAGTCGGAGTTTTCAGCAGTTTTTTTATGTTTGCGGAATGCGAGAGTACAGAAGAAATTAGAGTGTGTACTTCTGGGTCAACTTTGATGTAGCCGTCTTTCTCTGGCACTGGGGCTTTCTCAAATATTTCCTCACATTTGTCTTTGATGCTGACAGCCAAGTACCACAACTCTTGACCATAAAGACCTAGCAAATGCTTATCCAGCATTTTGGTAGATTTATGGTTAGTTTTGATCACAAGCACTCACTCCTTCGAGAACGTAACGCCAGCCATAAGCGGCGCCCTGACAAGGGCGTCCGGTGGAGGGCCATCGGCCCGGAACAACCTTAATGGCCTTGTTAGCACTACACCACCTTGTAAGTGCGGTGTTCACCTGGCCCACTCCACGTTATTGCGGTAAATGATTGCTGGACCAACCCCTTATCTTTGAGGGTTTGGACTATGGCAGCTGGCGGCCAACCGGCTGGCTCATCAGTAAAGACATACCCTTTTTCGATGAGTGCTACGACTAGCTGTGCCAGCTCATCGTCTGTTGTGTATGGCAATGAGGTTTCTTGATCAGAGACACAAACCTTGCCATTCATTATTTGGGTTACGTACCGGATTTTCATAATCGTATGAGTGCTAACGCCAGCCAGCATGCGCGGCTACGGAATGGAGGCGAAGCTGCAATGTAGTAGACGTCGCCGTGCCTGGCCTTGTTATGTTTTACTTAAAATGGCCGTAAACACCCCATCCACGACCGGTTATACCCAAGTTCACCAGCAAGTCAGCCTCTTGCTTGCCCACATAATCTGGATTTTCTGACTCCCAAATCTTGCGTTTAATGTACTTTGCCCAGACTTTTTCGAACTGACTTTCCGGATTTTTGTTTCCGTTACAGACCTCAACGAAGCGCTCTTGGGCTGGTGTTTCGGGAGTAATTGCCCCGCGCATCAGAGCTGCCAGCCAAGAGCCGTAAGTTATGAGCAGCTCGATCTCGTCCTCGGAGAAGAGTGTATCGGGCACATTGGGCTGAAACTCCATTTTCCGATATTTTAAGTGCTCTGCTGAAGCCACGAATCACTCCAGGAAACATAACAGCTAATTATACGAACGCGTTCGTATATCACCCGTTCGTAAAACTCCATTCAAAAATGCTCAAACAAACACAAATTTTTCTAATAAAAACAATATATTAATAAACAATTATTACAACTACCGCCGGAGTTATACGCCCTTTTCTGAGCCACTCTTGCTCCCATCATGGGCGTATAACTCCGCCGTCCCTTTTCCTACTTCTCAACCCTATCAGAGAGTTACCATTATTTCTCACGCAGCTTCCGGAGTTTTGCGAACGCGTTCGTATAACTCCAGCCTTCGCAGGCCGGCTCTACCCTACCTTCTCCATACCTGAGATACTCACAGAACACCCACCAAACAGGATGTACCGGCTGCTTTCATCGGCCGGAAGGTGGCCAGGTTGCTCTGCGGATTGCCAGGGCAGCCGGGAACAGCAGCGACAGGAGGTCATTCCCATGAAACGCATCGCTATCTGCTTTGATGGCACCTGGAACCGCCCGGAAGAGATCCTGGGCGAGGATTTTCCCACCAACGTTCTGCAGTTTGCCCGCGCCATCCGGCCCACCGACGGCACCGGTGTTGAGCAAGTGGTGTTCTACGACTGGGGCATTGGCTCCTACCACGATGAGCTTCGGGCCGGTGCCACCGGGTACGGGCTGGAGAAGAACGTGATGGACGGCTACCGGTTTCTGGTGCACAACTACGAGCCCGGAGACGAGATTTTCCTGTTCGGCTTCAGCCGCGGCGCCTACACCGCCCGCAGCCTGTGCGGGATGATCAACAACTGCAGCGTTCTTCGGAAGGAGCACGCCAATCTCATAGAGAAAGCGTTCAAGCTCTACAAAACCAAGAAACACAAGGCCAACGGCGATCACGCCATGGCCTGGAAGGCGAAGTACTCTGTGGAGCAGCGCACGCCGATCAAATTTGTGGGTGTGTGGGATACGGTGGGTGCGCTCGGCCTGCCCTTTACCTTCTTCGGTCTGATCAAGGATCAGGACCTGTTTTACGACCGCAAGATCGGCAGCAACATTCGCGTGGCCCGGCACGCGCTGTCGCTGGATGAGCAACGGGAGGATTTCGAGCCCACGCTCTGGGACCCCCGCGAGGGTACCGATCTGGAACAGATCTGGTTTGCTGGCGTGCACTCCGATGTTGGCGGCGGTTACGGTCCCGACAAGCAGGAGCGTACCCTGGCGGACATTCCCCTGCTCTGGATGAAGGCGGAAGCCGAAAAGCAGGCCCTGGTGTTCAACGATTACCTGCCCACCGAAACCCACGCCAGCGCCGAACAACACAATGAGTACAAGGGCAAGTACAAGCTGCTGGGTAAGCTGGTACGCGAGATCCCGCCCCTTAAAACCAACCACACCTGGGTTCACCCGAGCGTAAAAGAGCGCTACGCCAGCGGATACCGCAGCGACTCCATCGAGCAGTTCGTGAAAGCCCACGGGCAGTGGCCACCGCTCTGGCCGGACTAAACCGGCCCTGCCCTCCCCGGTTTTTGGTAGACTCCACGGCCAGAGAGGCCGGCGGTTACCGCCGTGCCTGTTCATTGGCCAACGGGAGTCCGCGAATTGTGAAAAGCTGGGTTTTTCTGGGCATTGCCATCGTAGCGGAAGTGATCGCCACCACCGGCCTGAAAGCAAGTGATGGCTTCACACGCCTCTGGCCGAGCCTGCTGGTGGTGGCCGGCTACGCGGTAGCCTTCTATTTTCTGTCGATCACACTCAAGGAGATTCCCGTTGGGCTGGCCTACGCCATCTGGGCGGGCCTGGGCATTGTGCTGGTGGCGCTGATTGGCTGGCTCATCTACGGCCAGAGCCTGGATGCCGCCAGCGTGATCGGCATGGCGCTGATAATTTGCGGCGTGGTGGTGATCAACGTATTTTCCAGGGCTTCTGTCCATTAAACACCCGGCCAAACCGAGGCACGTTCCATGCACCTTCCCTTCTGGCTGACAACCGCCCTGCTGTTTCCGGTCCTGCTTTATCAGGGCAGGCGTGCCCGCCGCACAACACCCAGGCTGCCGGAAGCCAGCGGCTCTCCGTCTGGCCAGTACGGTGAAGGCACTCCAGCAAGGCGAATCCTGGTGATTGGCGAATCCACGGCAGCTGGTGTTGGCGTTGAAACCCACGATCAGGGCCTGGCCAGCCAGCTGGCAAGGCGGATTCATGAGCACACCGGCCAGACCGTGGCCTGGCACACCTTCGGAATCAACGGGATCCGCCTGGGCCCACTGGTCCGGAAGCTGGAGGGTACCCGGTTACCGGATGCAGACCTGGTGCTGCTGAGTATGGGCGTGAATGACACCACAGGCTTCACACCCCGGATTCGATTCCGCCGGGAATTGAAGGCGCTGCGTCATTGGCTAACCCCGCGATATGCACACCCGCTGTTGCTTCTAAGCGTGCCACCGATGCATCTGTTCACCGCCCTGCCCGCGCCGCTTCGGCATGTGATGGGATGGCGCGCGCGACAGCTTGACCGGGTTTATCAGAATCTTGCCAAGGAAGCCCCGGCTGACTTTCTCTATCTCGATTACCCCGCCGTTACCGATCCGACCCTGCTGGCCAGTGATGGCTACCACCCCGGGCCGAAGGGCTACGCCTATATTGCTGATAACTTGTTACCACTGCTCTTTCGCCTGACAATAGGCCGGTATTAAAACGTCAGGACCCCCAAACCATGCTCGAACAGTTCTCCTGGATACCGGCAAATTTTGCCCTGCCGGCGTCCCTTTTCCGGCCGATCATCAGCACACTGCTTCTGATTCTGGCCATCATCATCATGCGCACGCTGACGGCCGGGTTCATTCGCCGCAATGTGGCGTCTTCGGAGCTGCGCGGCCGCTTGCTGGTGAATTTCCGGAACGGCTTTTTGTTGCTGGGCGTCCTTGGCGTGGCATTGATATGGGGCGACCAGATTCGCTCCCTGGCGCTGTCGATTGTCGCCATTGCGGTCGCGTTTGTGGTGGCCACCAAGGAACTGATTCTCTGCATATCGGGGGCCATTCTCAAAAGCGGTGCCGGCTCCTTCAACCTGGGCGATCGCATCCAGATCAAGGATTTTCGCGGCGACGTTATCGACCAGACTCTGCTGGCTACGACAATCCTTGAAGTCGGGCCGGGTAAAACCGGGCACCAGCGAACCGGGCGGATGATCGTGATTCCGAATGCCCTGTTTGTGGCAGAACCGGTGATCAACGAGAGTTTTACCGATCACTGGGATTTTCATGTCTTTACCGTGCCGTTCAAGCGGGAGGACGACTGGCAGGGCGCCCAGAAGGCGCTACTTGAAGCCGCCAACCGCCAGTGCGAGCCTTATCTTGAGGCCGTTCGCAAGTATATGAAAAAGGTGGGAGTTTCTCGGGGGCTGGAGGTTCCATCGGTAGACCCGAGAGTGACCATCCAGGCGCCAGTCGCCAACGAGATTCACCTCGTGGTGCGCCTGCCCGCCAAATCCGGGCAGCGCAGCTACATTGAGCAGGCCATCCTGTCCGAGGTGTTTTCGAGCGCCGACTTCTCGAACAAGAAAGCACAGCCGTCGGAAGATGCGCCCAATGACACGGACGCCTAGCGACGGGCAGTTCTGCCCCTAGATAGCACGCCGGAGGTAATGCCGGTAGCGCGGTCGCCAGAAATTGCGCTCGATGGATCGACGGATGGTGTCTTCATCGGATCTCAGGGCCACCCCCTCCTCCTGGGCCTGCCAGGCCACATCGAAGGCAATCTGGCGGCTGAGCTCTTGAATGCCGGCCAATTCTGGCAGCAATCCTTCCCCGGTGCCCTGAACGATGGGGGCCTGTTTCGCCAGGGCGTTGGAGGCCGCGGTGAGCATGGTGTCCGTTACCCGGGAAGCGCCGGCAGCCACCACGCCCAGGCCAACGCCCGGGAAGATGTAGGCGTTGTTGCACTGGGCAATGGGGTAGGTTTTGCCATCAAGTTCAACCGGCTTGAAGGGGCTGCCCGCAGCGACCAGGGCCTTGCCATCGGTCCACGTCAGGATATCTTCGGGTGTGGCCTCTACCCGGGAGGTGGGGTTGGATAACGGCATCACCACGGGTTGGTTGCAGCCGGCGCGCATGGTTTTGATCACGTCCTCGGTGAATAGGCCGGGTTGGCCGGAGACACCAATGAGTACCGTTGGCTTCGCCTGTTTGACCACATCGATCAATTCCCGGCCTTGCCAGTCCGCGACCCGCCCAGGATCCTGGGCGAGTGCTTTCTGAAAAGCCTGAAGGCCGTCCTGATCGCTGGTCAGCAGACCGTCCCGGTCGACCATGTAGACCCGCCGGCGCGCCTCCTGCTCGGACATCCCTTCGTTGGTCATGGCAACGATAATCTGCTCGGCAATGCCGCAGCCGGCCGAACCGGCGCCCAGGAAGGCCACCGTCTGGTCACTGACCTTTTCGTTTTTCGCTTTGCAGGCAGCCAGCAAGGTGGCCAGGCACACCGAAGCGGTGCCCTGGATATCGTCGTTAAAACAGCAGGCCTCATCCCGGTATTTGTCCAGCAGCCGCATGGCGTTGTTCTGCGCGAAGTCCTCAAACTGCACCAACACGTTGGGCCAGCGGCGCTTCACCGCCGCCAGAAAGTCGGCGACGAAGGCGTCGTACTCTTTCTGGCCAATTCGCTTGTGCCGCCAGCCCATGTACATGGGGTCATCCAGCAGTTCCTGATTGTTGGTGCCCACATCCAGCATTATGGGCAGGGTATTGGCCGGGCTGATGCCGCCACAGGCGGTGTACAGGGACAGCTTGCCGATGGGGATACCCATTCCACCGATGCCCTGGTCGCCCAGCCCGAGAATGCGCTCGCCGTCGGTCACCACAATCACTTTGACCCGCTCCTTGGTGGCGCTGCGCAACAGGTAGTCCAGGTGTTCCCGGTCTGGATAGGAGACAAACAGGCCGCGATGGTTGCGGTAAATGTTGGAAAACTCCTGGCAGGCATCCCCCACGGTCGGGGTGTAGATGATCGGGAGCATCTCCTCCAGATGGTCTTCCAGCAGTCGGTAAAACAGGGTTTCGTTGTCGTCCTGGATCGCCCGGAGGGTTATGTGGCGGTCGAGATCGTTCTGGCACAGTTTGTACTGTTTGTAGGCCCGTTCAGCCTGCTCTTCGATCGTTTCCACATGCTGTGGCAGCAGGCCGACCAGATTGAAATCCAGGCGCTCCCGGTTGGTGAAGGCACTGCCCTTGTTCAGCAAGGGCATTTCCAGCAATGAGGGGCCGGCGTAGGGGATGTACAGCGGGCGTTTTTCTGGATCAGTCATGATCACCTCCCAAGGCAGGTGGGCTGCGAACGAACGGAACTCAGCGCTTCGTTGTTAAGAGTGACTATGCCTGATGAAAGCATAGTCGCTGAGTTCCAGTTCGTCCGCCCCCCTGCTGAGCCGCCCTGCGAGGCTACCTCAGGGAGCCAGCTTGCGCTTCAGCGCCTTGGAAACCGACAGCGGCAGACTGGGCAGTGAGCGCAGCATCCAGGGTAGTATCCGGCGCTTCACCCCGCTCAGGGATTCCGGGATCACGGCTTCAATGAGATGTGGCCCCGGCATTCTCTGGGCGTATTCCAGGGCTTTCGCCATTTCCTCGGCGGTGTGTACCCGCACAGCATGAACGCCCATGCCGTTGGCCATCTCCGCGAAGTTGATCACCGGGCCGCGCAGGTCCAGCTGGGATTTGGCCTTCTCCCCGGCCTCTTCGGCGCCTACCCGTTCCAGTTCGATATTGAGTACGGAGTAGGAGGCGTTGTTGAAGATGATGGAGGTGACGTTCAGCTGTTCCCGGGCCATGGTCCACAGGGCCTGAATGGTATACATGGCAGTGCCATCGCCGATCAGGGCAATCACCGGCCGGTCCGGGCAGGCCACGGCGGCACCCACAGCGTTGGGCAGACCCTGGCCAATGGCGCCACCGGTGAGGGTGATCATGTCGTGGCGGGGAGCGCCGGCGGTCATCACCGAGAGCATGAGGCTGGAGGTGATGCCTTCATCAACAATGATGGCGTCTTCGGGCATCAGTTCACCCACGGCTTTACAGACTTTCTCGGCGGTGAGTTTGCCGCGCGGGCGGCCAGGCCGTTTCGCAGGTTGCAGCTTCGGTTCGGCCTGGCTGGCACCAACAGCATCGTTGAGTTTGTTCAGGCTTGCCAGGATGTCCTGGTCGGGAGCCACCAGGGTATGCACTTGGCAGGTATCCGGAACCAGGTAGCTCTTCTTGCCCGGGTAAGCGAAGAAAGAGACCGGCGCTTTGGCGTCCACGAGGATCAGTTGCTCAACATCCGTAAGCTGGACCGTCGCCAGCTCCGCCAGGTAGGCCAGACGCTCGATGCAAGGCAGCCCGGCGCCGCGCTCCATGCGGGTCGGAAAGGTTTCCGCCAGCAGCACCACGCCACTGTGCGCGGCCAGCTTGGCCGCCGCCAGCATGCTCGGTTCACGCAGGGAATGGCCGCCCATCAACAGGGCGGTTTTCTTGCCGGAGCGGATGGCCGAGGCAATGGCCTCTACCGTGGCATCGTCCGCAGCCTCGGGCTTGGGCGGGGCGAGCGGTGCGCTAGGCACGCCGCCCTCGCCCCAGGAGACGTCCGCCGGAAGAATGAGCGTGGCTACCTGCCCGGGCGCTGTGCGGGCGGCGGCAATGGCTTCGGCGGCGTCCTGGCAAAGGGTTTCGGTGCTCTTGGCGGTGCGAACAAACCCCGGGGACACGTTGCGGGCTACGGTCTCGATATCAGACTGCAGCTGGGCATCGTATTTCACGTGGTAGGTGGCGTGGTCGCCCACAATGTTCAGCACCGGCACCTTGCCCTTGCGGGCGTTGTGCAGATTGGCCAGGCCGTTGCCCAGGCCGCAGCCCAGGTGCAACAGGGTAGCGGCGGGTTTGTCGGCCATGCGGGCATAGCCGTCAGCGGCGCCGGTGGCGACACCCTCGAACAGGGCGAGAACCGCCCGCATTTTGGGCTCGTCATCCAGGGCGGCCACAAAGTGCATTTCACTGGTGCCGGGGTTGCTGAAGCAAACTTCAACACCGGCGTCCACCAGGGTTTTCATCAGGGCTTGCGCGCCGTTTGTCATTGTTGTTCTCCAAGCTTTCCGGGTTCAGGGTTTGAGTTTCTATCCAGTTGATCTTCGCCGATGTCAGCAATTTGGGTAACGCCGGTAAGGGTCATGGCCAGGCGTAGCTCCTGCTGCAGGCTGGACAGCAGGTTGTTCAGCCCGGCCTCACCGCCGCCGGCCAGCGCCCAGGCCCAGGGGCGGCCGATCATCACGCCCCGGGCGCCAAGAGCCAGCGCCCGGAAAATATCCACGCCGCTGCGGATACCGCCATCCACGAGCAGTTCGATTTCTGACCCGACAGCGGCCACAATTTCGGGCAGTTTGCTTGCACCCGAGGCGACGCCGTCCAACTGACGGCCACCGTGATTTGAGACGATGATGCCTTCTGCCCCAACGTTCACTGCCTGGCGGGCGTCGTCCCCATCGAGGATACCTTTCAGCAGCAGGGTACCCTTCCAGTGGCGGCGCAGCCATTCAATGTCGGCCCAGGTCACGGTCGGATCGAACTGGGCATCGATCCAGGCCTTGAACGCATCGAGGTTGCCAGCGTCCGGCACCACGTCGCTGAGATTGCCAAAGTTCAGGGGGCCGCCGCGCACGGCCACATCCCAAAGCCAAAAGGGGCGGGACAGCAGTTGAACGGCCTTCAGGGCCTTTGCGCGGGCGCCGGAACTGGCGAGACCATTGCGGAAATCGCGATGGCGCATGCCTGGCTGTGGCAGGTCGACGGTAAACACCAGGGTCCGGCAGCCGGCGGCCCAGGCTTTATCCAGCAGAGCTTCGATACGGGCCCGATCACGAATCATGTAGAGCTGGAACCACACCGATCGGGAGACAGCGGCCTGCACTTCTTCCACCGGGCAGATACCCACGGTGGAGAGGGTAAACGGGATGCCAGCGGTTTCTGCGCTGCGGGCCGCCTGCACCTCCCCCCGCCGGGCCATCATGCCGGCCAGCCCAAGGGGTGCGAGCACCACAGGCATGTCGCAAGCCTCGCCGGCCAGGGTGCTTTTGGTATCCACCTGGTCGACATCAATCAATACCCGCTGGCGCAGCTTTATGCCTTGCCATTCGCTTTCATTGGCGTGGAGGGTCTGTTCGTCCGTCGCGCCACCATCCAGGTAATCAGACAGGAACCGGGGTAGCCGGGCGCGGGCCCTTGACCGGTAGTCTTCAGCGGTAGCCGGGTAGCTCAGCTTCAACGTCATGGCGGTCAGCCTCCGGCCACGATAGCGCGCACCGCTGCCCGGGCGGTCATGATGCAGCCCGGCAGGAATGTCCCTTCCAGGGAACGCTTGCCGTTGGCACCACCGCCCCCGAAGCCTGCGGCCTCGCCCACACAGTAGAGACCTTCAACGGGCGAGCCCTGGGCATTGAGAACGCGGCTCTGCAGATCGGTTTGCAGGCCACCCAGGCTTTTGCGGGTGATCAGCTGCATGCGGATGGCGATAAACGGGCCCGCACCGGATTTCTGCAGCGGCGCCGGCTTGCAGGTGCGCAGGCGGTCCGGCTTCCATTCCCGGGCGTGCTGGATCATGCGGATCTGGGGATCGTCATGCATGCTGGTGCCGCTGGTGAAGTTGGCATCGAAGGCATCGGCGGTCGCCTTGAGCGTGCCCGGGTTGACGTCGTTGGAACAGGTCAGCGCGTTCATCTTGTTGGCCAGTTCGGCCAGACTGTCTGCCACCAGGAAATCCCGGCTTTCGTGCTGCATCTGCCGCACCAGATTATGGTTGCCCAGCAACAGCTCTTTCACGAACAGGGGGAACTGTTTATCCCGGATGCGGGCATTGTGCTCGGCGCCGGAGATAGCGAATTCCTTGGCGGCGATGCGCCAGTTGAGCAAGTGCCACGTCCAGGGCTTCTCCTGTTCCGCCACTCGCTGGCAGAGCCAGTGGGTATCGAAACCAGTCACCAGGGGTTCCGGGCCAATCCGTTCACCCCGGTGGTTCAGCCACAAGGCCGATTTGCAGGGAATGGTGGAGAGGCCGTGGCCGGGAAAATGGGGGTACGGATGCGGGAAACCGGCCGCATAATTCCACATTTCGCCGGCGTGGGTAATCCGGCCTCCGAGGGTGTCGGCCACCCAGTGATGCATGCGGCCATCGGCATAGGGGTGGGCACCGTTCAACATGCGGGTGGGTTGTGGGCGATCCACCGGCCAGTTGGCCCGGCACTCCTTGTGGCTGCCGTTGATGCCGCCGGTGGCCAGAACCACGGCAGACGCGGCGAAGCGGACTTCCTCACCGGTGGCGTCGTTGATGGCCAGGGCGCCGCTGACTTTTCCCGCTTCGTGGTCCAGTTCGGTAATGCGATGCTGGTGCAGCAGCGTGAGCTTGCCGCTGGTGTTCTCCCGATGCAGCGCCGTCATCAGGCACCGGACCAGTTCCCGGGCGGTGCCCCAGACCACGTGGTAACGGGGCAGACGGTTGCCATCCCCGAAGCGACCGCGCTCAACCCAGTTCACTGCGGGCAGGAACTTGATGCCTTCGTTGCTGAGCCAGTCGTAAACCTCGGAGCGAGAGTGCTCCACATAATATTTGGCCCATTGCAGGGGCAAGTCATCCTCGGGTGCCAGCTCGCCAAAGCTGAGCCAGTCTTCCAGGGCGATCTCCGGTGTGTCGGCAATCTTCATGCGTTTCTGCAGCGGAGTGCCCACCAGCATCATGCCGCCGAAGGCCCACAGCGCCAGGCCACCCATCCGTTCTTCCGTGTCCCGGTCTGCCAGGGTTACGGACTTGCCGGCACGCAGGCCTTCCAGAGCGGCGACAATACCCGCCAGCCCGCCACCGACCACCAGAATGTCTGAGGAAATCACCTTGGCCATAACGCATCCGACCCGATTGCAATGAGTTGTCAGGTTTAAAGATATACCGGTACCATGGCTTTAAAATTGACATCAGAGGCCATCAAAATTGACTTTAGAGGCCACCGTTTCCATTGGCTGGGTTAACACCGTGATCGGTGCTGCGCAGAGGCTGTCGGTAACGGCCGACCAACTGCTGGCAGAGGCGGGTATTCCGCACTCCGCCTGCGAACTGGAACGCTGGCCGATCGACGATATCACCCGGCTCTGGCACGCCGCCGAGCGCTGCACCGGCGATCCGGGCTTCGGCCTGAAAGTGGGTGCCGAGTTTTCCCCGATGAGTATCAGCGGCGTCGGTTTTGCGCTGCAATCCGCAGCCACGCTTCGGGAAGCCATCGTGATGGTTCAGCGTTTCCAGCGGCTGATCTCCGATGGCGGGCGCTTCCAGGTTGTCGCCGGCAATGCTGCGACCTGGCTGGTGTATCATCCCCGGCAAGGCCAGCTGGCATTCAGCCCCCACCAGATCGAGGCGGTGCTGGCTTCGGTGGTGGGCTTCGGGAGCTGGGTGACAGGCACCCGAATGCAGCCGGCCCGGGTGCAATTCAGCCAACCCCGGTTGGGGCCGTTAGCCGGTTACCAAACCGTATTCAATTGCCCGGTGGAGTTCGAGCAGGCATTCAGCGGGGTACTGATTGACAACAGTGTTCTGGACCAGCGCCTGCCCCAGGCGGACCCACAGCTTGCCCAGGTGCACGAGCGCTACACAACCGCTCGCCTCGCCGCCCTCTCCATCAACAGTGCCTCGGTGCCAGAAATACGCAGATGGCTCACCGCTCGTATTGGGCCGGTGCTACCCCGCCGGACAGACGCAGCCGAAGCCCTTGGCATCAGCGAACGCAGCCTGGCCCGACGCCTCCATGAGCAGGGCCAGACCTTTGATGGGCTTGTAGACGACGTACGCCGTGAAAAAGCCCTGCAGGCGGTCGCTGATTCCACCTCTTCCCTGCCGGAAATTGCCGAAGCGTTGGGATTTGCCGAGGTAAGCACCTTTTACCGCGCATTCCGCCGCTGGACGGGCATGCCGCCGGTGCGGTGGCGCAAGCAAAACACTGTGCTATTGTGATCGACAGGGCCAAACCCGAAGTAAGCGTGCCGTGGGTAAGGCCCTGGCAATTAATCGACACGGAGGTAGTCTTTATGCATATCGCAAAAGAAGATGTACCTATACGGATCGATGCTCCCGGTGCAATAGCCCGTCAGAAAACCGATTTCGGAGATGTTACGGGCTACGGGAAGATGGGCGCCGAATACTTTTCCTTTGGCGCTGGCACCGATATAACCGAGTTGCTTCACGGGCTTGAAAACGACAGTTGTCAGAGCCCCCATTGGGGATACGTGGTAAGCGGCGAAATTACCGCGATCTATACCGATGGCACAGAAGAAACTTCCCGCAGTGGTGATCTGTTCTACTGGCCTCCCGGCCACAGTGTGAGAGCGGAGGCCGACACCGACATTGTGATGTTCAGCCCCGAGCACGAGCATGGCGAGGTGATCGACCATATCGGGCGTCAGGTTAGCGGCTGAGCCGTTGACCACAACCCCTAACGTGAGGAGGGGAGCACCCTCCCTTCCTCACAACCACCCGTTTCAGCTGATGGCCTTCGGGCAAATTCCTGTTGAGCAACGGCGAACCAACCAGTAACCTGCTGAACAGACACCATAGCCCGAGGCACCATGAAGCCTGACTCCCATCAGCTCCCAGACAATGCCATCGGCGCGCCGAATTCGCAGTCGCCCTCAGACACCCCTGAGCATGTTGCTGAGCTGATTCACCGTGTGGCTCAGAAAGACCGCCAGGCGTTCGCCCTCCTCTACCAGGCAACTGCCACGAAACTTCTGGGCACCGTGTTGCGTATCCTCAGAGACAGAGGATGGGCAGACGATGTTATCCAGGACAGTTACCTCAAGATCTGGCAGAAAGCAGAGCAATTTCAGGACGGCAAATCCTCACCTATCACCTGGCTGGTTTCGATTGCCCGTAACAGTGCAATTGATGAGCTGCGCAAACACCCAGCCGGACGCACCACGAACAGCGATGAGCTGGACGAGATGCCGGGCAGACAGTCAACCGCTCAGGAACAGCTGGAAGACCAGCAGGCAGCAAATAAGCTGAATCACTGCATAGACCAGCTGGAGAAAGACCGACAGGACATGGTGCGCCTGGCCTACCTCAACGGCTGGTCCCGGGAAGATCTGGCAAGCCAGTTCGAGCAGCCGGTCAATACGGTGAAAACCTGGCTACACCGCGCCCTGAAACAGATCAAAAGGTGCCTGGAATCATGACGGAACGCGACGACCTGGACATGCTTGTTGCAGAGTTCGTTCTGGGCACCTTACCGGCCCAGGAGCGGGAGTATGTTGAAACCCGGCGCCGCGAGGATCCGGAGGTGGAGGCACTGATTCTGCAATGGGAAGAGCGATTGGGCAGGCTGGCTGAAGAAACCGAGCCCGTGCAGCCGTCGCCCGCGCTGTTCGCAAAAATCGAGAAGGCTCTGGACCGAATCGAATCGACACCCCGCAAGGCTGCTGAAACCTCCAACGTGGTTGCACTGCGTAGCCAGCTGACTCGCTGGCGCTGGAGCACGGCGGTTGCTTCGGCGGCGGCCCTGGTCTTGATGGCGGTTCTGGTGTTGCAGCCACAGCCCACGCCAGAAACGCAGTCTTTTGTAGCGGTGTTCCAGCATAACGATGAGCAACCGGCATTCCTGCTAACAGTGGATCTGAAGGAGCAACGGCTCAATATCCGGCCGGTGACCGCCGAGCCAAGACCCGGAAAATCCTATCAGTTGTGGATCAAGGCAGATGAGCTGGGGCCAAACCCGCGTTCGGTGGGCGTTCTGGGCAACGATTTCAAACTTGATGAGGGGGCCTTGAGAAGTTACGACCCAGCCCTGCTCAAGGAAGCCACGTTCGGTATCAGTGTCGAGCCGGAAGGCGGCTCACCCACTGGCCAGCCGACCGGGCCGGCGATTCACGGTTACCTCTACCCCACCGATGGCAATAATCAGTAGTCGGGACCACAAAAATTCACCGGTACCTGAAACTTTGCGCATCCACTCCCGTAGCTGCAGTTAACCCGCCCGATAACAACCCAAAGGGCGGGAAACACTGAGACTTAGGAGAACGCAATGACCAAGCACGCAAAAACATCCGTACTTCTGGCCGCCGTGGTTTCCGGCGCTTTCGCAACCGGCTCGGCACTGGCCGCTGAGCATAAAGCCGGTGTCTGGACCAATGATCAGTCCGTCGCCAACGGCGTTGTATCCGCCAGGAAGGTGGTTGCCGAACAAAATGGCTGGCTGGTGGTTCATCGCACCGACGAATCCATGAAGCCCGGCCCGGTGGTTGCCCATGCACCGTTGCGCAAAGGCATGAACATGGATGTCGCGGCTATCCTCACCGAGGAAGTTCAATCCGGTGACATGCTGATGCTGATGGTTCACAGCGAAGACGGCGGCATGAAAACGGGTATTTTCGAGTACACCCTGGGTGCCAAGGAAGATGGACCGATCAAGAGAGACGGCAAGCTGGTGATGTCCACTATCACAGCGAAATAATCGCTGTCGTTATTGCCGGCTGCTGCGCTGACTGGCAGATGCAGCCGGCAACTCAAACCGCGGTCATTCGTGGCTGCCATCTCCTTTCACGCCCAATCTGTCCAGATACAGGTGCAGTTCCGCCTCGCTCATATCCACGTATTCAAGCACCCGGCCATACAACATGGCGGTAGGCACGTTGCGGCCGTTCAGTTCACGCTGGGTTTCCTGCAGAACGTAAAGAATGATGCGCTCGGTACGAGTGAGGCCGTCGCGAACATCGGGGATGACTTCAAGGAGGGAGTGGCGATCGTCGGGAAATTCCATGATGTACTCAGAGTGAAGCCGTTACCTGGTACATGTTAGCAGGCCGGCAGCGAAGCCCACAGGGGCAGCGCTGCCTCTCAATACCAGATCAGATCTGTTTGTACACCACCTCGGACAGGCGGCTGCGGTTGCCATCGGTATCCAGGGTGCGGATAGCGAAGTACCAGGTGCCCTCAGTCAGCTCATCGACCAGCAGCTCGTCGACAGAGGCGTCACCTATCGCCAGGCTCTGGTCAAGGTTCTCAGCACTGGTGCCGTAGACCACTTCGAAGCCAGCGATTTCGCCCATGGCCAGGCTCTCGCCATTCTCGCGGGTCAGTGGTGCAGTCCAGCTCAACAGCGCCGTATTTGCCGGGACAGTTTCCTCGGGCGTGGTTTCGGTGACTGGCTCACTGGTTTCAGTGTTTGTTCCTGTGTCTGCGACGGTTTCGTCAGTCGTAGTATCCGTGGTTGTTTCACCGCCTGAAGTCACATCACCTGAGGTGTCGGGTTCAGTTGTACCGGCAACCTGCTCGTCAGTTGAACCAGTAGAATTGTCGGTAGCTGTATCGGTGCTGGTGTCCGTCGAGCTGTCAGTGGTGCTGCCGGAATCAGTGCCAGCGGTTTCATCGCCGCCGGTGACTTCTTCGGTGGTTTCACCGGAGTCGGCAACACCGGTGTCAGTCTCTTCATTTACGTCGGCAATGGTTTTGAAGCGCTGCACATTACGATACTCGACAACCACCAGTTTCTGGCTGATGACACTTGAATCCACGGCATTCTGAAGCTCAGAAGACTGCAGGGCAGCGGCACTGACAAGATCCGCCAGAGCAACGTTGGTACCGTCACCCATAACGCTGATCTGGCCGGTGGCGCTGACCTGTGAGGTGACATCCGCCAGCACATCGGAAATCGAATCCCATTGGGCGTTGTCATTCACCAGGGCCAGGAATGCCGCATTGGCAATCGCAACCTGAATGGCGTCAGCGGTTACGCCTGTCATTCCATCCAGATTGGTGAGATCCGGCGGAGTCAGGCGCAAGGCGCCGGCAGGAAGGCCGAACCAGTTTTCCACTGTGGTGTAGGCATTGGAAATGGCAACCGGTGAAAGGCCTTCACCACTGCGCTCGGCCAATGTTACGGCCAGATGGGTCAGCGGAGTGAGGTTCACGGTTTCCATGCGCAGATCGCCCGCACCGCGGAGGCTGAAATTGCTGTCCAGGGGCATGGTCTGGCCAAAGGCTACCGGTGCACTACCCGCCTGATCGCACTGGGGCACCACATCGCAGATCATACGGGTGCCGCCATCGGCCGTAAGCTCTACCAGGGCCCAGCCCTCGGCTTTGCCGCGGAGCTGCCATTCGTAACTGCCATCGTCTGCCGTCAACACCGGTTTCGCTGCCTGGCGCTGAGGCGCGTAGTAGCCGTCTTTATCCGCAATCAGGCGATTGGCAACAACCAATCCCTGCTGAATGACGCCCTTCATTGCTGCGCCGGCAATCTGCACCGTCGGCTCAGGCGTGGCCGGAGCCTTTGACGTCGTGGTGGTTTCCTCACTCGTAATGTCCAGACCGCAGCCCGAAAGCAGAAAGACCGCGGGTAACATCAGCAGTCCTTGCTTCGTTAGTTTTTTGCCGCAATATGACATCTTTTAACACCAATTATTTGACGAATTTGAGCGAATCTTACAGCGGCAGTTTTCGGTTATATGCGGCGCAGTTCCGGATTTTCCGGAGCAAGTCCGTCAGGAATTTGGCGTTTACGGAGGGATACACGTTGTGATGGAAGGTTACAGCCCCGGGCCCGGATTGCGGTTTATAAGGCATTGTTTTACGGTATTTTTGCCTATCAGGCCCACATTCCGGCTGTAGGCCGGTAACGACTGGCGCGAAATCTGATTACAAATTTAAACGTTGATAGAGTGAGAGCGGCTTCACAGTTATTCGCAGGCCCCTCCCCGATAACGGAGATACAGCGGACTTCATGTTTTGCTTCACCTACGGCTCCAACATGTCACGAAGAAGACTGCAGGCCCGGGTGCCATCGGCCCGGTTCGTGGCTGTGGCAGAGTTACCTGCTCACCGGCTTCGCTTTCACAAGTCTGCAGGAGACGGCTCGGCCAAATGCAATGCGGAAGAAACCGGTAACCCTGAAGACCGCGTGATTGGCGTGGTTTACGAGATCGACGAGGGAGAAAAACCGGAGCTTGACCGGCATGAGGCCCTGGGATTCGGCTACGATGAAAAGCAGGTAGAGCTCGCAACCGGCAGCGAAAGACTGCAGGCCTGGATGTACTACGCCACCCGCATCAACAATGCACTAAAGCCTTTCCACTGGTACAAGGACCATGTACTCATCGGCGCCCGGGAAAACGGCCTGCCAGCTGAGTACGTTGCTCAGATTGAAGCCGTGGAGTCAATTGACGACCCGAAGCCGGAACGGCATGGACGTGAGCTGTCGATTTACGGCAAGTCTTGATCCGCCCTGGAACTCAAACCCCTAGCTTGTCCCGCAACGCATAATACCAGGCGCCCATTGCCGTCAAAGGTACCCGGAACACGCGCCCACCCGGGAACGGGTAGTGAGGCAGGCTGGCGAACGCGTCGAACCTCTCCGCCTGCCCCTGGATCGCGAGTGCCAGCGCCTTCCCGGCAACGTGAGTAAATGTGACACCATGGCCGGAGCAACCCTGGGAGTAGAACACATTCTCGTGCAATCGGCCGAGCTGGGGCAGTCGCGACAGCGTAAGCAGGAAATTGCCGGTCCAGGCGTACTCGATCTTCGCGTTCGCCAGTTGCGGGAAGGTTTTCAGCATATTCGGACGAATCAGCCGTTCGATGTTAGCCGGGTCCCGGGCGCCGTAGACCACACCACCTCCGTAAATCAGGCGTTTGTCACCCGACAGCCGGAAGTAGTCCAGCAGGTAGTTGCAGTCTTCGACGCAGTTGTCGTTGGGAAGCAAGTCTCTGGCGACGGCATCGTCCAGCGGTTCGGTGGCAATAATCTGCGAGCCGCATGGCATGGATTTGGCGCCAAGTTCCGGCACCAGGCTGCCGAGATAGGCATTGCCCGCCAGAACTACATACTGCGCCCTCACCTCGCCCATGTCGGTTTTAACGGTTACAGTTTTACCGGGAACGATGCCCGTTACCGTTGAGTGTTCGTGAATCACACCCGCGCGCGACTCCAGCGCTGCGGCTTCACCGAGGGCCAGATTTAGCGGATGAATGTGGCCGCCCGCGTGATCGATGGCGCCGCCGACATACCGTTCCGTGGCAACCCGGGAGCGGATAGCATTCCGATCCAGCAATTCCAGCTGGTCATACCCGAATCGGCGCCACAGCGCCTGCTGGGATTCCAGGTGCTTGAGTTGCTTTGAGTTGAGCGCGGCAAAAATACCGCCTTCCTTCAGGTCGCAGCGAATGCCATAGCTCTTCACCCGCTGGCGAATAATCTGGCTGCCCTCGAAAGCCATTTCAGACAGCAGCTTCAGGTGGCCTTCTGAAGTCTGTCGTTCGATGCTGTCCAGGTCGCGGCTAAAGCTGTTGACGATCTGGCCACCATTGCGCCCCGAAGCACCCCAGCCAACGGTTGCAGCTTCCAGAACCACCACACGAAAACCGGCTTCCGCCAGAAATAATGCCGTCGACAGACCGGTGTAGCCGGCACCGACAACACAGACATCGGCCTTGCAGGATCCTTGCAGCGCCGGGCGCACAGGGGCCGGGTTGGCGGAAGCTGCGTAATACGAGGGAACCGGGGGATACTCGATCATTATGTGACGCCAGACAGGGTGATAGAGACGTTCAGGAACCGGCGCCAACGATCCGCGCCGCAGAAAGTCTATGCCAGCGCCGGGCGTTCGGAAAGACACGTTCTTATACCTATATCGCGGGCGGCGCCGGGGCGTGAAAGTGCTGCTATGATTGCACAACTCTACAGCCTGCGAGGCGCCAATGAATCAACCCGTCAGCTCTTGTACCCCAACCAGCCAGGCCGAATGGCAGGCCCTGACCGACAAGCTCACACTCGAGGGCCGCGCTTACCTGAACGGCGCCTATCAATGGGCTGCCAGTGGAGGGACCTTTACCTCAATCAGCCCGATTGACGGGCGCGAGCTGACCGCCATCGCCAGCTGTGATCAGAGCGATGCCGACCAGGCCGTTATGGCTGCCCGCTCCGCCTTTGAGGCAGGCATTTGGAGCCAACTGGCACCAGCCAAACGCAAGGCGGTGCTGCTCCGGTTCGCTGAGCTTATCGAAGCCCACGGCGACGAGCTCGCCCTGCTGGAAACCCTGGACATGGGCAAGCCCATCAGCCACGCCAGGAACGTGGATGTGCCGGCCACCGCCCGGGCGATCCGCTGGACCGCCGAGGCCATCGACAAGGTGTACGGTGAGCTTGCCCCCACGCCCCACAACCAGATTGGCATGATTTCCCGAGAGCCCATGGGTGTGGTGGCGGCCATCGTGCCCTGGAACTTTCCGATGATCATGGCGGCCTGGAAAATCGCGCCGGCTCTGGCCACGGGTAATTCAGTCATACTGAAGCCCTCCGAGAAATCTCCCCTGAGCGCCATTCGCCTGGCCGCCCTGGCCGAGGAAGCGTGCGTTCCCGCCGGCGTTTTCAATGTGCTGCCGGGCTATGGGCACACCGTGGGCAGGGCCCTGGCGCTGCACATGGACGTGGACTGCCTGGTATTTACCGGTTCCACAAATGTGGCCAAACAACTGATGATTTACGCCGGCCAGTCCAACATGAAACGGGTGTGGCTGGAGGCGGGTGGCAAGAGCCCGAACATTATCTTCGCCGATGCGCCAGACCTGAAAAAAGCCGCTGCCGAGGCGGCGAGTGCCATTGCCTTCAACCAGGGTGAGGTGTGTACTGCCGGCAGTCGCCTGCTGGTCGAAAACAGCATTCGTGGCGAGTTTGTTGAGCTGATTCGCGAAGCCCTGAAAACCTGGCGCCCCGGACACCCGCTGGACCCGGCCACCACCTGCGGCGCAATCGTCGACCAGGCCCAGCTTGATCGGATCATCGACTACATCGGCATCGGACAATCTGAGGGCGCACGCCTGGTGGAGGGCGGACAGCGGATTCTGGAAAACACGGGCGGCCTGTTTGTTCAGCCCACAGTGTTTGACGGGGTGAATAACCAGATGCGCATTGCCTCCGAGGAAATCTTCGGGCCAGTGCTCTCGGTGATCGGGTTCGATACAGCTGATGAGGCCGTCCGCATTGCCAACGATTCCATCTACGGCCTGGCAGCGGCAGTGTGGACTTCCAATATCAATACTGCCCACAAGGTGGCCAAGGCCCTGCGAGCCGGCAGCGTTTGGATTAATCACTATGACGGCGGTGATATGACCGCACCCTTCGGTGGCTTCAAGCAGTCCGGCAATGGTCGCGACAAGTCGGTCCACGCGTTCGACAAGTACACCGAATTGAAAGCGACCTGGCTGGTTCTGGAGTAGAGGGGAAAGAGTCAGTTGGCAAATGCAAAACGGCGCCCTCGAGGCGCCGTTTTTTACGGCTCACACACCGCTATACCGTGTGGAGGTACCAGAGATACTCCAGGTCCGAGATGGTCATCTCGAACTCATTGAGCTCATGCTCTTTGCAGGCCACGAACACATCCAGAAACTGGCTGCCGAGATAATCAGCCATCACTTTCGATTGCCCCAGCTCCCGCAAGGCATCCCGCAGGTTATTCACCAATGAGGCTTCGTGCTGCTCATGGGCATTACCCACGGTGACCGGTGGTGGCTCGATCCGGTTGGAGATACCGTAATGCATGCCAGCCAGCACGGCTGCCATCAACAGGTACGGGTTGGCATCGGCACCGGCGACCCGGTGTTCGATTCGCAGGGCCTCCGGATCACCGCCCGGCAGACGCAGCGACGCAGTGCGGTTGTCCACGCCCCAGGTGGCAGCACTGGGCACATAGTACTCCGGGCTGAACCGTCGGTAGGAATTGATATTCGGGCAGAACAGCGCCATGGCATCGTTCATGGTGGCCACCAACCCGCCAACCGCCCAGCGCAGCATATCGTTGGGTGCTTCTGCGTCACCGGCAAATACGTTGCGGCCCTCGCTGTCCACCAGGCTCACGTGCAGGTGCATGCCGCTGCCGGCCTGGTTGTGATAGGGCTTGGCCATGAAGGTGGTGTCCATTTCATGGTCGTAGGCCATGTTCTTGATCAGCCGCTTCAACAACGTCGCGTGGTCGCAGGCCTGTACGGCGTCATCCACGTAATGCAGGTTGACTTCGAACTGGCCAGGCGCCGATTCGGCCACCAGCGCATCAGCTGGCAGCTCCTGCTCATGGGCGGCATCCAACACGTCCGCCAGGAATTCCGCGTATTCGTCGAGATCATCAATGGAATAGGCCTGGGTGCCAGCCGGGCGCTTTCCGGAAATAGGCGATTTTGGCGGCTGGGGGCGACCCGAGAGGTTCTCCTGGTCGATCAGGTAGAACTCCAGCTCAAAGGCAGCTACCGGAGTCAGCCCGAGCTCCTCAAACCGCTTAATGATGTTCTGCAATACCACCCGAGGATCGGCAAAAAACGGGGTCTCGCGGTCCAGCTCATACATGGTCAGCAGCAGCTGCGCGGTGGGCCGCTTCTGCCAGGGTTCCATGGTGAGGGTATTTTCAATGGGCAGACAGACACGGTCGGCCTCGCCAATGTCGAGCCCCAGACCGGTTTCTTCCACCGTGGTGCCCTGAATGTTCAGGGCAAAGATGGAAGCCGGCATGGCCACGCCACGCTCAAACACCTTCGCCAGCGCAGACGGATCCACCCGCTTGCCGCGAACAATGCCATTGATATCCGGGATCAGCAGATCAACAAACTGCAGTTCGGGGTGTGCCTGAAGGAACGAGTCGGCACTCGTAGAACCAGAAGCCATAGGGAACGCCTTCCATTACGCAAACAGGCCTGGTGCCGAGGGGCCGGCGCAGGAGTTTCAACGCTCCTTTATCCCGGTTTCCTGAGCATTTGGCAAGATACGCACATACCGTATTTTGCCCGGAAGCCGGGCAATCAAGACAACAACCGCCCAAAGCCCGTCCCGGGGGAACCGTCCTTCTCCGATGTGATAGCATGCAAGGGTTGCCTACCGAGCAGCGCAGCCACTTACCGCCACGCAAGGGAGCCACGTTCCATGAAAACTCTCGCAGGCCTGACCCTGATCCTGGCCACATTCAGCACCGGCAGTTGGGCTGAGACGGTCGACTTCAATAAGCGCAACGCCCACATTTTCTGCTCTTCCCACCTGGCCGTTGTCAGCGAGTCTGTGGACAAAGACTCTGAGGAATACCAGGCATTGCGTTATCTCTCCGGCATGCACCGCAAAGAAGCTCAGGCCATGGGAGCGACCCGGAAGCATTTCCTGGATGTTATTCGTTACCTGGAGCAGGTACGCGACAGCGACAAAGAGAAATGGCAGAGCCTGTCTGCACGGAGCCAGGAAGTCTGCATACAAGATTGATTTGAAAAGAAATATCCGGAAAGCGCCGTTTTTCTACAGCAAAGCGCGCACCGCATACGCATAACTCCGAATCGGTCAGCGAAAATTTCCGTAGCGCATTCCGCGATCTCGTGATACATATCGCGAGAATTCGGCCGGTTCCCCACCGCCGTTTCCAGGACAAGCCTTAAAGGAGTCAAAAGGCGGCATCCCCTGCCACCTGCGGCCACCCTCAGCAGACCTGCACAACACTGCGTGCGTCCTGCACGTTTTGTATTAATCCCTTTTGAGTGAGGGACATCATCCAATGTTGAAGTTGTGTAAGCCACAGGCGCTGGCCGCCTCTGTTGCGTTGTCTCTGTGTGCCTCCTCCGCGTTTGCCGCCGAGGAAGTGCGTGTCTACAACTGGTCCGATTACATCGCCGAGGACACCCTGGCGAAGTTCACGGAAGAAACCGGCATCAAGGTGATCTACGACGTCTACGACAGTAACGAGATCCTCGAGGCAGCCCTGCTTTCCGGTCGTTCCGGCTACGATCTTGTTGTGCCTTCCAACCACTACGTGGCCAAACAGATTTCTGCCAACGCCTTCGTAGCGCTTGACCACAGTAAGCTGCCGAACATGAGCAACCTGAACCCGGATTTGATGGATGATCTGGAAAAGGTAGACCCGGGTAGCCAGTTTGCTCTGCCTTATCTCTGGGGCACCAACGGCTATGGCTACAATGAAGGCCGCATTCAGGAAATTCTGGGCGACAACGCCCCCACCGATTCCTGGGCGCTGGTATTCGATCCGGAAGTCACCGGCAAGCTCGCCGCCGGCGGCTGCGGTATTGCCATGCTGGATTCCGGCGAAGAAATGGTGCGTGCCGCTATGGCCTACATTGGCCTGGACCCGAACAGCAACAACGCCGACGACATCAAGAAAGGCGGTGAGGTGATCAAGGCCATTCGCCCGAACATCACTTACTTCCATTCGTCCCGTTACATTGGCGACCTGGCCAACGGTGACCTGTGTGTGGCTGCCGGTTACTCCGGCGACATCCTGCAGGCCGCCGCCCGTGCCGAGGAAGCCGAGAACGGCAACGTGATCCGCTACACCATTCCCAAAGAGGGTGCGGTGCTGTGGTTCGACATGATGACCATCCCGGCCGGCGCGCCGAATGTAGAGAATGCCCACAAGTTGATGAACTTCCTGATGCGTCCGGAGATCATCGCGGACGTGACCAACTATGTGTGGTACGCCAACCCGAACAAGCCGGCCAACGAGTTTGTTGATCCGGAGATTCTGAGTGATACCAGCATCTACCCCACCGATGAGGTGATGAAAAAGCTGTACATCATGGAAGGCCGGCCTCAGGACGCCCAGCGTCTGATGACCCGTACCTGGACCAACGTGAAGTCTGGTCGCTGAGCGGTGGAAAACGGCAACAACACCTCCGCGCAAGCGGAGGTGTTACTCAGCATTCGGGGTATCTCCAAAAGCTTTGATGGCACGCTGGCCGTGGACAACGTCAACCTGGACATCCACAAGGGTGAGATCTTTGCCCTGCTGGGTGGCTCCGGTTCCGGCAAGTCCACCCTGCTGCGCATGCTCGCGGGTTTTGAAACGCCCAACGCCGGCACCATCATGCTCGACGGCCAGGACGTTACGGCTCTGCCCCCGTTCCTGCGCCCGACCAACATGATGTTCCAGTCCTATGCCCTGTTCCCGCACATGACGGTGGAGCAGAACATTGCCATGGGTCTGAAGCAGGACAAGCTGCCCAAGAGCGAAATTCGCGATCGGGTGGCCGCCATGCTGAAGCTGGTCAAGATGGAACCCTATGCCCGGCGCAAACCCCAGCAGCTTTCCGGTGGTCAGCAACAACGGGTTGCCCTGGCCCGCTCACTGGCCAAACGTCCCAAACTGCTGTTGCTGGACGAACCCATGGGTGCCCTGGACAAAAAGCTGCGGACCGAAATGCAGCTGGAGCTGGTGGAAATTCTGGAAAACGTGGGCGCCACCTGCCTGATGGTGACCCACGACCAGGAAGAAGCCATGACCATGGCCAGCCGTATTGCAATCATGGCACAGGGCCGGATTGCCCAGATCGGTTCGCCCATCGATATCTACGAGAGCCCGAACAGCCGCATGACCGCGGAATTCATTGGCTCGGTGAACATTTTCGAGGCTTATATCCGGGAAGACGAAGCCGACAGCGTTACGTTGACCAGCGACCTGCTGGACGCGCCGGTATTTATTGATCGCGGCGTGACCACCCCGGCGGAAAGCACCGCAACACTGGTGGCCCTGCGCCCGGAAAAAATTTACCTCACCGCGGACAAACCCGACGGCGACCACAACTGGAGCTGCGGAACAGTAGACAACATCGCGTATCTGGGCGACATAACGTCCTACTACGTGAAACTGGCCAGCGGCAAACGGGTTCAGGCAACCATGGCGAACGTGGAACGCCGTGGCGAGCGGCCAACGTGGGGCGACAGGGTATTCGTATCCTGGGAAGCCTCCAGCCCCATCCTGCTCTGGAACTGAGCCGATGAGACGGAAACTTTTACCCACTCCTCTGACCGAGCGGGTGCGTGCAGTCCTGTTCAATCGCCGGGTCGTGTTCGGTATCCCGTTCCTGTGGCTGCTGTTGTTCTTCCTACTGCCCTTTGCGCTGGTGCTGAAGATCAGCCTGACCTCGGCGGTGATGGCCATTCCCCCTTACGAGCCCGTATTCCGGTGGCTGGACAACACCCTCTCGGTGGTGGTGAATATCGGTAATTATCTGTTCCTGCTGTCGGACAGTCTGTACTTCGCTGCCTATTGGGGGTCGGTGAAGACGGCATTCCTGGCAACGGTGGTGTGCCTGCTGATTGGCTACCCCATGGCCTACGCCATGGCGCGGGCCCCGAAGCACTGGCAACTGGTGTTGCTGCTTATGGTGATGCTGCCCTCCTGGACCTCGTTCCTGATCCGGGTTTATGCCTGGATGGGCATCCTCGGCAATCAGGGGCTTCTGAACAGTTTTCTGATGTGGCTGGGTTTGATCGATCAGCCGCTCAAGATGCTGAACACCAACTTCGCTGTGGTGCTGGGCATTGTCTACGCCTATCTGCCGTTCATGGTGCTGCCCATCTACACCAATCTGGTGAAACTGGACGTGCGCCTGCTAGAGGCGGCATCAGACCTGGGTTGCCGCAGCCTGACCACCTTCTGGGCTATCACCCTGCCGCTCTCAAAGGCCGGCATCCTCGCCGGTTCCATGCTGGTGTTTATCCCCGCGGTGGGCGAGTTCGTGATTCCGGAGCTGCTGGGCGGGCCGGATACGCTGATGATCGGCAAGGTGTTGTGGGAGGAGTTCTTCAACAACCGCGACTGGCCGGTGGCGTCTGCCCTCGCGATCGTGATGCTGTTGTTACTGCTGGTGCCGATCGTGCTGTTCCATCGGTTCCAGGCCCGGGAGATGGAAAAGCATGGTTAAGTCCCGTTCCTTCAGTTTCTCAAAAGTGATGCTGGTTCTCGGCCTGCTGTTCCTGTATCTGCCGATGTTTGTGCTGATCGTGTATTCGTTCAATGCGTCCCGGCTGGTGTCGGTATGGGCCGGATTTTCCACCCAATGGTACGGCGAGTTGTTCCGGGATGAGCAGATCCTTTCTGCCGTGTGGATGAGTCTGCGGATTGCCTTCTACTCCGCCAGCATGGCGGTGTGCCTGGGCACGCTGTGTGCGTTCGTGATTACTCGCTTCAAGAAGATGCGCGGGCGCACACTGCTATCCAGCATGATTACCGCGCCGCTGGTTATGCCAGAGGTGATCACCGGTCTGTCACTGTTGCTGTTGTTCGTACAGATGGCCCAGACCATTGGCTGGCCGGTGGATCGTGGCATGGCCACCATCTGGATCGCACACACCACCTTCTGCAGTGCCTATGTGGCGGTGGTGGTGTCAGCCCGTTTACAGGAGGTGGATCGCTCTATCGAGGAGGCGGCCATGGACCTGGGCTGCACGCCACTGAAGACCTTCTTCGTGATTACCCTGCCGGTGATTGCCCCGGCCCTGGTGTCCGGCTGGTTGCTGGCCTTCACCCTGTCGCTGGATGACCTGGTGATTGCCAGCTTCGTGTCCGGGCCGGGTGCGACAACACTGCCCATGGTGGTGTTCTCATCCGTGCGGATGGGCGTTTCGCCGAAGATCAACGCGCTGGCTACGCTCATCATTCTGGCGGTATCGCTGATTGCGTTTATTGCCTGGTTCCTGATGCGCCGTGCGGAACGACGGCGACTGCAAACACCGGACGCCTAGCGTCCGGTGTTCCGTCCCTCGCCCTCACAGGGCATCGGGAAAGGCCGAAACCAGGTAATCAACCAACGCTCGAACTTTGGGCGTGACGAACTTCCGGGTGGGATAGACGGCGTATACGCCCAGCTCGGTGGAACGGTACCCCGGCATCAGTTCCACCAGCCTGCCATCCTCCAGCTCTTTGTTTACCAAAAAGCCGGGCTGCAGTACCACGCCCTGTCCGGCCACGGCGGCGGCGCAGCAGGTTTCACCGTTGTTGGCGTACATCCATGGCCTTACCCGGATACTGGTCTTGCCGTCAGGGCCTTCAAAGGGCCAGTCGTTGCCCGTGGTGAAGTTGCTGTAGCCGATGATCCGGTGGCTGGCCAGATCTTCCGGTTTGGCTGGGGAGCCGTGAGCCGCGATGTAATCCGACGAGGCGCAGGCAATGAGCCGGGTAGAGGTGATCCGTCGGCTGACCAGCGTGGAGCTTTGCAGCGTGGCAATCCGGATGGCCAGATCAAAGCCTTCCTCGACGATGTCTACCAGCCGGTCCGAGAGGTCGATCGACAATTCCACATCCGGATAGCGGGCGTGAAATTCTCCCCATAAAGGCGCCAGATGGCTTATTCCGAAGCTCACTGGCGCATTCACCCTCAACGTGCCCCGTGCGACATCATTACGGGCGGTTATTTCTGCTTCGGCTTCCTCAACCCCGGCCAATAATTCCCGACACCGGACATAGAACACCTCGCCCTCCCCCGTGAGCGACAGGCGGCGGGTGGTCCGCTGCAGCAACCGAACCCCCAGACGACTTTCCAGTTCGCTGACATAGCGCGAGACAGCGGCCTTGGACATGCCAAGATTCTCTGACGCAGCAACGAAGCTGCCGGCCTCAACCACGTTGCAGAACGTCTGCATCTCCAACAGTCGATCCATTGTTTCTATTTCCGGAACAGTTAATTCAATAAAGCCATGTTTATCCCGTTTATTGATATTTGTAAAGTTCTCCCACGGTCAAAACACACCCAAGGAGATTCATCATGAACAACGCATTCCTGAACAAACTGATCAGCACTGACGCAGGCTGGGGCGCATTGGCCCTCCGGATTCCCGTCGGTATCATTTTCGCCGCCCATGGCGCCCAGAAACTGTTTGGCTGGTTCGGAGGTTACGGCCTGGAAGGTACCGGCCAATGGATGGATTCCATCGGGCTAAGCCCCGGCTACCTGATGGCCCTGTTGGCCGGCGGTGCGGAATTCTTCGGCGGACTGGCACTGATCATCGGCCTGCTGGTTCGCCCCGCCAGTGCGGTGCTGGCATTTGCCATGCTGGTCGCCATTTTCAGCGTTCATATCGGCAACGGCCTTTTCATGAGTAACAATGGCTATGAGTTTGGCCTGGCCTTGCTGGCCGTGTCGGTATCCCTGGTATTCAGCGGCGCAGGCCGCGTGTCCATTGACCACGCGATTGCCGCCCGATAAACACCGCAACCCGGAGGAGCAATCATGAGTCTGTTTGTTTCCCACGGCGCTCCCACCTTCGCACTGGAGCCGGGCCTGGCGGGCCCGGCCCTGACGGAGTTGGGCAAACGCCTGACAAGGCCCGAAGCTGTGCTGGTGGTTTCACCGCATTGGATGACGCCGGAAATCCGGGTGGGCCTCTCAGAAACACCCGAGACCATTCACGATTTTCGTGGTTTTCCAGCTGAACTCTATGATCTTGAGTATCCTGCAGCCGGCCACCCCGAACTGGCGCGAACCGCCCTGGCGTTGCTGGAGGCAGGCGGCTGGAGCGCACGGGCTGACGACACCCGGGGCCTGGATCACGGGGCCTGGGTCCCGATGATGCACCTTTTTCCCGATCACTCGGTGCCGGTGTTCCAGGTTTCGATGCCAACGGATCTTGACCCTGAGTCAGCCTGGCAGCTGGGCCAGACCCTGCAGCCACTCGAGCATGAGGGTGTGCTTATTGTCGGGTCTGGGAGCCTTACCCATAACCTTTACGAGGTTCGCTGGGGGGACGAGAACGCCTCTGGCTATGCTCGGGAATTCACGGATTGGGTGCGAGCAAAGGTCACGGCAGGCGACCACCAACAATTGATTGCGACACTGGAGAAAGCGCCGCATGCACAACGTGCGCACCCCACCACAGAGCACTTCCTTCCTCTGTTGGTGGCGGCCGGTGCGGCCGGGGAACAGCAACCCGGCGTGCTGATTGATGGCGGAATCGAACACGGTGTTCTGGCCATGGATGCCTTTGTTTTCCGGCATCCGGCCTGAAGCCGGAACAAGCATCCAACCCCCGGCAATGCAAAAGGGCCACCCCGAGAGGTGGCCCTTTTGGTTTTCAGGTGGGAGGGCTGGTTCAGCCGAGATTCTTTTTCACGAACTTCTGGATCTCACCCACGATACCGCTTCGGAAAGCCAGAACCGTGATCACGAAGATACCGCCAAGAATCGGATCTACCCAATCCCGTAAGGGACCCTGGGAAAGGTTATACTCGATATTCACCACAAAGGTGGCACCCACCACCGGGCCAAGCAGGGTTCCCATACCACCGACCAGAGTCATCAGGATGACTTCGCCCGACATATGCCAGTGCGCATCGTTCAGGGAGGCGAGCTGGAACACGACGGATTTCATGGAACCTGCAAGACCGGCCAGCGCTGCGGAAATCACGAATGCCAGCACCTTGTAACGATCCACGTTATAGCCAAGAGATACAGCACGGGGCTCGTTCTGTTTGATGGCCTTCAATACCTGACCGTACGGACTACTGACAATGCGCTGTACCAGCAGATAGCAGGCGATAAACACTGCCAGCACGAAATAGTACATGTTCAGGTTATCTTCGAGATTGATGAATCCCAGCAGCTCACCCCGGGGGATACCGTGCATACCATCTTCGCCACCCGTGAACTCGGACTGAACGAAGAAGAAGAAAACGAGCTGCGCCAGGGCCAGGGTGACCATGGCGAAATAGATGCCCTGCCGACGAATCGACAGCAAGGCGAAACCGGTTCCCAGAACCGTGGCCGCGAGGGTGCCCGCGATGATGCCCATTTCCGTGGTAAGTCCGGAGTAATTGCTCAGCAGGTAACCTGTTGTGTAGCCACCCGTGGCGAGGAAAGCCGCATGGCCGAATGACAGCAGGCCGGTGAATCCGAACAGAAGGTTGAACGCTACCGCAAAAAGCGCGAAGCAAAGGATCTTCATCAGGAAGACCGGATAGACCGCGAAGGGCGCGGCCAGCAACAGAAGCAGCAGGACGCCGTTGAGCATCATCTTCTTCCGGTCCTGGACTGCCTGCTGTTCAACGATGGCCTTATGAATGTCGGCAGAATTCGCTGGCTGGTTCATGATTATGCCTCCTTACCGAACAGGCCACTGGGCCGGAACATGAGCACCAGAACCATGACCAGGAAGACGACCGCCGAAGAGGCCGGTGGATAGAACGTTTTGGTCAGACCTTCAATAACGCCCATGAGAATACCGGTGATAATTGCACCGCCAATGGAGCCCATACCACCGATAACAACAACGGCGAAAACCGTGATCAAGGTGGCCGATCCCATGACCGGCGTTACCGAGTAGATTGGGGCCGCCAGGACACCGGCGAACGCGGCGAGCGCGACTCCAAAGCCATAAGTCAGGCTGATGAGCAGGGGCACATTGATGCCGAAGCCCTGCATCAGTTGGGAATCCTCTGTGCCTGCACGCAGATAGGCACCCAGCTTGGTTTTTTCGATCATGAACCAGGTTGCAAAGCAGACCAGCAAGGCCGCAACGATTACCCAGGCCCGGTAATACGGCATGAACATGAAGCCGAGATTCACGCCACCCTTGAACATGTCGGGCATCGTGTAGCGCAGGCCGGAAACACCAAACCAGTTAACCAGCACGCCGGTGATAATCAGCGCCACACCGAAAGTCAGGAGCAGGCTGTAAATATGATCCTGCCCCGCGATGCGGCGCAGCAGGAAATACTCGATAACAACGCCAAAGGCGCCAACCAGCAGCGGGGCCAGCAAGAGCGCAGCCCAGTAATTAACGCCCAGATAGTCAAACATCAGGACGGTGGTCATGGCGCCGAGCATGTACATGGCACCATGGGCAAAGTTGATGATCTTCAGCAGACCGAAGATGACCGCGAGCCCAAGGCTCAGAAGGGCGTAAAAGGCGCCATTGATGATTCCGATCAGGAGCTGGCCGGAGAGCACAGCTACAGGGACGCCGAAAATCATGGACATTGGGCTAACTCCAGAAGCAGCACAGGGGTTGGTTGTTGTTCTTACTCAAATCTCTGAGTTGCGGGCTCACCCTGCCCTGTTGCCGGGTGAGCCCTGTGCCGGTCTTAGTTATTAACCAGCTTGCACTTGCTCTCGGAGAGCGGACGGTAAGATTCTTCCGCCGGAATGGTCCGCAGGATCTTGTACAGATCCCACTCATTCGTGGACTCAGCCGGAGTTTTCACTTCCGCCAGGTACATGTCGTGCACCATACGGCCGTCAACACGGATCTTGCCGTTCTTGGCAAACATGTCGTTGATGGGCGTATCCATCATCTGTTTGCGCACTGTCTGGGCATCATCGGAACCGGTCGCCTTGACTGCGTTCAGGTACTGCATGGTGCTGGAGTAGATACCGGCGTGAACCATGGTCGGACGAACACCGGTCTCTTCCATGAAGCGATCAGACCATTCACGGGTCTCGTCGTTCATGTCCCAGTACCAGCCGGTGGTCAACTGGATGCCCTGAGCGGTTTCCGCACCCAGTGCGTGCACGTCGGTCAGGAACAGCAGCAGGGCTGCAAGAGTCTGGCCAGACTGGGTGACACCGAACTCACTGGCCGTTGTAATGGCGTTGGTGGTGTCAGCACCGGCGTTTGCCAGGCCGATTACATCAGCGCCGGAGGCCTGGGCCTGCAGGATGAAGGAGGAGAAATCCTGGGTCGGGAACGGATGGCGCACAGTGCCGATCACTTCACCGCCGTTAGCCTCAACAACGCGGGTCACGTCGCCTTCCAGAGCGTGGCCGAACGCGTAATCGGCAGTCAGCATGTACCAGGTTTTGCCGCCTTCTTTAACGACCGCACTGGCGGTACCGTTGGCCAGCGGATAAGTGTCGTAAACGTAGTGGATGTGGTTCGGGGTGCAGTGTTCGTTGGTGATACTGGAAGCGGCTGAACCGGAGATGATACCCAGGCGATCGTTCTCTTCCAGAATCTTGCTCACGGCAATAGAAACGGAAGAAGCCACCATACCGGCCACCAGATCAACATCCTCGTTCTCAACCCAGCGACGAACGGTGCTGGAGGAAGTATCGGGGCTGTTGCGGTCATCAGCACTGACCACTTCGATCTTGGCGCCATTTACCTGACCACCAAAGTCAGCGATCGCCATTTCCAGGGCCTTCAGCCCGTTGGGGCCTGCCAGGTCACGGTAGGTGCCGGACATGTCTGCCAGGTAACCGATCTTGACCGTGTCGTTGGAAATAGCCGCTTGGGCTCCGCTTGCCATCATGGCTGATGCAACGGCTGATGTCAGAAGCTTTTTCATCATTGTCATTGTTGTATCTCCGCTACTGTCTTGCGTTGGTTCGGGTTGTTGTTGCTTTTCTTGCTCTCGTCCTATCCGGGATCAGACCCCCAAATAGCGATCCAGCACCGACTGCTTGGAACTCAGTTCGTTGGCGCTGATTTCTTCCACAATCTGACCGTGCTCAACAACGTAATGACGGTCGGCTAACGGTGCTGCGAAGTGGAAATTCTGCTCAACCAGGACAATGGTCAGCCCCTTGTTTTTCAGGGCAATCAGGACCTCTCCCAGTTTTTCTACGATGACCGGGGCAAGACCCTCGGTGATTTCGTCCAGCAGCAGCATGTTGGCGCCGGTGCGCAGAATGCGCGCCATAGCCAGCATCTGCTGCTCGCCGCCGGACAGCTTGGTGCCCTGGCTGGAACGTCGTTCATACAGGTTTGGGAACATGTTGTAGATTTCTTCCAGGCTCATGCCGCCACTGCGCACAACCGGCGGCAGCGTCAGGTTCTCCTGGACACTGAGCGAGGAAAAAATGCCCCGATGCTCGGGGCAATACCCGACACCCAACCTGGCAATGTGGTGAGGCGCACAGGACATTGTCTCCTCACCGTTAATCATGATGGAGCCGGTGCGCCGGCCAACCATGTTCATGATGGCCTTGAGGGTTGTGCTCCGGCCAGCGCCGTTGCGGCCCAGCAACGTCACCAGTTCTCCGCGATTAACCACCATGTCGATGCCATGGAGGATATGGGATTCGCCGTAAAAGGCATGCAATCCTGAAAGACGGAGCTGTTCGTATTCGCGATCTGAATTACTGCTCATTGCGCCGCCTCCGACTGTTCGCTGTCAGCGGTAGTACCCCGCTCTCCACTGCCATCACTGCCCATGTATACCTCTCGCACCCTTGGGTCGGCAGAGACAGCAGCATAATCGCCCTCGGTCAGAACGGCGCCCTGGGCCAGCACGGTAATGCGATCGCACAATTTGCTGACCACGCTAAGGTTGTGCTCAACCATCAGAACGGTTCTTCCCGCTGCCGCCTTGCGAACGAGCTCTACCACACGATCCACGTCTTCCGAACCCATGCCCTGGGTTGGCTCGTCAAGCAACAGGATTTCCGGCTCCATGGCCAGCGTGGTTGCCAACTCCAGAGCACGCTTGCGTCCGTAAGCCAACTCAACGGTGGTGGTGTTGGCAAACTCTGCAAGGCCAACGGCATCCAGAAGCTCCATGCAGCGCTGATTCAGTTTGTGCAGCGAATTACCGGATTTCCAGAAGCTGAAAGAGGTGCCCTCGAAGGTCTGCAGGGCTACGCGGATGTTCTCCAGCGCTGTCATGTGAGGGAATACGGCAGAGATCTGAAACGAGCGGACAATGCCCTGTCGGGCGATGGCGGCGGACTTCATGGTGGTGATGTCCTGATCCTTGAACAGGATCTGACCGCGAGTCGGGATCAGGAATTTGGTGAGCAGATTGAAGACCGTGGTCTTGCCAGCACCGTTAGGGCCGATCAGGGCGTGAATATGGCCTTTCTGGACCTTCAGGTTCACGTCGTCGACCGCAACAAAGCCCTTGAATTCTTTGACAAGGTTACGGGTCTCCAGAACGTACTGTTCACTCATGAGCCAATCTACCTTTGTTATTGTTGTGCGTTTTGTCTGGTTACCAGATTAGATTGACGTATACGTAAACGTCAACACTTAATTGCAGTTTTTAAGTACACTCTCGCTACGCAAAAAGTCGTATAGAAGGTCTACTACCTGGTCCTGCTTTTCCAGGTGGGGAGAGTGCCCGGTTTCCTCAAGAAGAACACCCTGGGCGTTGGGCCCGATACCCGCAACTATATCTGTAACCTGCTCAGGCACCCCGTATTCATCGTTCTCCCCCTGAATGATCATAGCCGGACATTCGATTGCCGCCAGCCAGCGACTAAAATCCATGGCCGCCTGAAAGCCCTCGTCTCGCCAGACTGTCTGCCAGGCATTAAAGAGGTCGTCGGTCCGGTTGCCGTGGTAGCGTGCCAAACGATCACGTATATCGGTCTCTCGATAGCGAACGGCCATCTCTTCGATACCGGCAAGGGTAAGGTGATCCGCGTAGATGTGCGCGGCCATGGTTGCCAGAGCCTTCATGCGACGCCCCATTGCCCCAGCAGCCACCAGAGCAATGGAACCACCATCACTGTGCCCGATCAGCACAACATCCCTGATTTGGAGCTTATCCAACAACCGGGGCAGCCACCGATGACCGGCAACCTCCAGGTAATCGTATGGGCGAGGAAGCTCTTCGTCAGACGAGTGGCCATAACCCTGCCGATTGTAGACCAGCGCATCACAGCCGGTTGCTTTCGCCAGTTTTTCCGGAAACTTCCGCCACAAAGCGATGCTGCCGAGGGATTCATGGAGAAAAACCAGCACCGGGCCTTTCGGCTCTGCGTGCTGGATCCGCCTCACTTCCAGTTCAACACCGTCGCCTACCGACACCATCATGTCACGAATCTGCATGGCGTTACCGGTTAGGCGGAATGGAGTAAGTCATGGTGGAGTGGGCCACCGGCTCTTCCGCGCCTTCAGAGTAGACAAACACCTCACCCACACCCATGGTGCGGCCCACTTTCAGCATGGTGGCACGGGCCCAGATCGGCTGATGAGCCACCGGCTTGCGGAGGAAATTGATATTGAGGTTGGTGGTGACTGCCAGGGGAACCAGGCCAATCTTGCTCAACAAAGCCGCGTACAGGGTGACATCCGCCAGCCCCATCATGGCCGGCCCGGAGACGGTGCCCCCGGGCCTCAGGTGCTCCTCATCCACTTCCAGCTTCATCTCTGCCCAACCATCCCCGAGTTTCTGCAGGGTGCCGTAAGCGGCCCCCTGCGGAAACTGCTCGTCAAGGAAGGCCTGCAGCTCTTCAAACGTAATGATCATGCGCCGATTTCTTCCTTGGCCTGATTACGCAGAACGAAGCGCTGGATTTTCCCACTGGGTGTCTTGGGCAGTTCGTCAACGAACTCGATTTCCCGCGGGAAAGCGTGGGTAGAAAGCCTGCGACGTACCAGTTCCTGAAGCTCGTCTTTCAGGGCCTGCTCGTCCCCGATTGCATAGTCGCCCTTGATCACCACATAGGCCTTGATGATGGAGCCGCGCTTCTCATCGGGCTTGCCGACAACACCTGACTCCGCCACAGCGGCGTGCTCCAGCAAGGTGCTCTCAACGTCTGCCGGACCCACCCGGTAGCCGGCCGTGGTGATGATGTCATCATCCCGGCCACTGAAGGAGAAGTTGCCATTGCCATGGTTGATGACCATATCGCCTGTGAGGTAGTAGCCGTTTACGAACGGGTCCTTTTCACCCCAGGTGTAACCGTCGAAGTGGAAAAGCGGGGACGCTTTTACGTCGACCGCCAACTGACCAACTTCACCCTCGCCTACTTCCTCATTTTTCTCGTTCAGTGCAACAACCTTGTGTCCCGGAGAGGCATAGCCCATGGAGCCTTCACGAACCGGATGCGCAAGACCGTGGAAGTTGCAGCAGGTCATGCCGGTCTCAGTTTGACCATAGTGATCTTTCACCGGGCAGAAATGACGGTTGCGAATCCAGTTCACCACTTCCGGGTTCAGGGGCTCACCGGCGCTGCTGGCAACCCGAAGGCCCAGGTTCTCGCCTTCGGGCAGTACGTGGTCGTTGGCCTTCAGCAGGCGGTAAGCCGTGGGTGCCGCCGCCAGGTTGGTGATCTTGTATTTGCGGATCATGTCGTAGGTGGATTCGGGGGTAAAGCCACCCGGATTGAAATGCGTGGCGTGACCCATCAGAAGTGGCCCGACGACCGCATAGTAAAGTCCATAGGCCCAACCAGGATCAGCCACGTTCCAGAACCGGTCACCATCCTGCAGATCAATGGCGTATTTCATGTATACGTAGAACGCCAGGAGCGCTTTGGCCGGGACAGCAACACCCTTCGATTTACCGACGGTTCCGGAAGTAAACATCTGCAGGAACGGATCGTCGCCCTTGATCATGACAGGCTCAAATTCACTGGACTGAGCCGCCAGGGTTTCCTCGAAGTCCGGGATGTCCGCGCCAATCTCACTGGCGTTGACACCCACAACCGGCGGGCAGACTTTGACATCGTTCAGCTTGGGATAGTTCTCCGGGTTAGTCACTACCAGCTTGGTGCTGGCCCGCTCAAAACGGTATTCAATGGCGCCGGAACCAAAGGCTGTAAACAGCGGCTGATACACGGCACCGGCACGCAGGGTTCCGGCGATAACGATGAGCAGCTCCGGAGTGCGCGGCAGGAGTGCAGCCACCCGATCGCCCTTCCCGATGCCCTGGGATTTCAGATAATTGGCGAAGCGCGCAGAGGCGTCTTTCAGCTCGGCAAAAGTCAGACTGCCATCGCCGCCATCCTCGGTTTCGTAGTAGAGAGCAACCCGACTGGGGTCGTCTGCCCACTTATCGCAGATTTCGTGGCACACGTTGAGCCCGCTATCCAGACGTCCATCCAGGATGTCCGCTTCCAGAGCAGCAGGATCGAAGTTGTTGTAAACGTCGGTATATTCCGGAAGGCTCATTCTCAACTCCTGTTGTTTTTATCATTGAAAGCACGGGTCAAGGTTTAGCACAGGCTTCACTTTACGTAAAGGTAAACTTTAGACCAAAAAGGAAGAAAATTGCCGGGTTTTATGAGGTGGAAAACCGGGCGCAGCGAGTATGCCGCGCCCGGAAAGAGGTCCGGAACGGAGCTCAGGACTGAGGGGTGATTTTTCCGGTGTGGCGACTCGATAGAATGTGGTGCAGTGAACCACACTCCACCATGGGATCATCACAATTGACCACGATGTCGGAACGGGCAATGACATACCCCTTGCCGGTGATGCTGTTCTTGATCACCTGGTACTCGCCCTCCTGCTCTACAGAGGTAAATTCGCCGATAAATCCCGTTTCCCTGAGTGAGATGGTTTCGAGTTTGTCGCCCGGCTTAATGCTGCCTTCGTAGTTCATCAGCGCCAGGCGCGCTGAAGTGCCAGTGCCCGTTGTACTCCGGCAAATCACACCGGGATGCACATAGGTCGCGGACCTGGACCGGTAATAGCCGTCTGCCACTTGCTCAACAGGCCCCATGAAGTGGAGGAACGGCAACGGCCCCACATCGCCCAGGGTGTAATGGGAGAAGCCCCGCTCGGCCTGGATGGCTTCGACGATGGCATGAGCGGTTTCCGCCAGCTTGCGCTCTTCGTCCAGAGTGAGGTCAAAGCCCATGCTGGCCGCATCAACCAGGGCGTAAAAGCCGCCGCTGTAGGCAACGCTGTAGGTAACCTCACCCAGTGAGGGAACATCGATGCTGGCCTTGTAGGTGTGGATATAACTGGGCAGCCCTTCACAGGTGACAGCCTCTACCACCCCGTCGTGTACGGTCGCCTCGATCTGGACCAGACCAGCAGGCGACTCCAGCATGAAATTCTGCTTGCCTTCCTGTTTCGGAACAATGCCCGATTCCAGCACGGCGGTAGCCGTACAGATGGTGTTGGAGCCGGAGTAGATCGGGTAGCCCATGACTTCCATGATGATGTAACCGGCGGCAGCCCGGGGATCGGTAGGCGGTACCAGTAAATCCACTGACATCTCCGGCACGCCATAAGGCTCCTCCAGAAGCAGCCGGCGCAGGCCGTCGGCGTCATCCCGGAGATATTCCATCTGCGCCCGAACGGTGTCGCCCGGCAACAAGTCTATCCCGCCAGTCACAATCCGGCTGACATCACCGCCGGCGTGGGTATCCATCAACTGAATGGTCAGTTCCGGTTTCATCAAGCGCTCTCCAGGGACCAGGGTTGGCCGTGTTCTTCCCATTGTGAGTCGGGAACGATCACGATCTTGCCGAGATAATTACTACCCCGGTTCACAAAGTATTCTTCTGCCCGATGCAGATCAGAGAGCCTGAACGCACCGTGCAGAACAGGTTTCAACTGCCCTCCCCGGATCCAGGCCATCAGTTGTTCCGCCTCTTCCCGGGTACCATGGGATACCCCGAAAATCTGCACCTGGTACAGGTAGATCCGGGTCCACAGGATTTCGCTGATGTTGCCACCACTGGCACCGGCAATGCTCAGGCGCGGGTAGGTGCTGCGGGCGTTCATATCAAAGATCATGGTGTCGATGAACACATCGGTCATCTCCCCGCCGACCAGGTCCATCACCGCGTCGATGGGCTTGCCACCGGTTTCCGCTTTCACCCGGTCCACGAAGCTGTCCATATCGGAGCGGTCCAGCACCGCTTCGGCGCCCAGCTCCAGCAGAGCTTCCGCCTTGTCCTGTTTGCTGAGGGCGTACGGAATGGCCCCCATGATCCGGCAGAGCTGGATGAGGGCCGTGCCAACGCCGCCACTGGCACCGGTAACCAGCACCCGCTCGCCCGCCTTGATGTTGGCCGACGTGAGCATGTGCATGGCGGTCTGGTAGGAACACATTCCCATGGACGCCACTTCGGCATCCGACAGTTCAGCGTTGGGAATGTGATGGAACTGGTCGGACGGCAGTGCCACATATTCGGCGTAGCCGCCATCGGCACCGTGGCCGAAGTAATCCGGGGTGAGATTGATGTCCCGCCGGTCATTGGCGTAGATGTTAAAATCCAGCAGCCCGCGCTCGCCGATGCGGGACTCAGCCACGCCGTCACCAACGGCCACAACCAGGCCGGCGATATCTGCCCCCTGAATCCGCGGAAAAACCAGCGTGGGCTTGCCGCCCATCTGGAAGGATGTCATTTCGCCTTTTTTGGTCGGGTAAAGCCCTTCCCGCGCTTTGCGGTCGGTGTTGTTTTTCGCCGTGGCCGTAACCCGGACGAGCACCTCGCCCGGCCCTGGAGCCGGAACTGGCACGTCCTGATACTCCAGTTTATCAACTCCACCGTGACCGGTCAGAACCATGGCTTTCATGGTATTCGGGATCATGGGCGAACGATCCTCCCTGTTTGCTGAATTTCGGGTATTCAGAGAGGATAGGTGAGTTTTACAGGCGTGTCAGTGCGTGTTGCGGGTATCCATTATCAGGCTACCTGGCAATCACTTTATAGACCGGACGCAGCTTGGGAATCTGCTTGAGGACCACCTGGATGACCGTCATCAGAGGCACCGCCAGAAGCACGCCTACCGGCCCCCATAGCCAGCCCCAGAAGAAGATCGAGACAAAGATGATCACCGGGTTGATCGCCATCCGAAATCCGTGAATCCACGGTTCGATAAATAACCCCACGAGCATGGTTAACCCGAGGAATCCCAGAGGCGCTATGGCCATCATCCAGAGTTCATCCAGGCTCACCACGGAAACAATGGTCAGCATCGAAATCGAGAGGATATTGCCCAGGTATGGGATGAAACGGGCAAGACCTGCCACCAACCCCCAGACAGCCGGATCGGGAAGGCCGACCGCCCAACTGATCAACCCGGTTGTTGTGCCAACAAACAGATTGCTCAAACCCAGCACCCCCAGGTACTGAGCTATTTGGTGCTGAGACTCATGGGTCATTCGCAAGACCGTTCTTCGTTGGTCTATCGGTAACTGACGGATGAAGTTGTGAATCAGCCGATCGCCACTAACCAGAAGAAAATAAGTCAGTGCCAGAGCCAATGCCAGGCCCGCGATGCCATTTCGGGCCTTGGCCATCAACTGGCTTCGCCAGGAGTCTGTCTGCAGAACAACAGTGGTTGGCTGCTGATCCGATTCCGAAAGCTCCTCCACAGACTTCTCAACCTGCTCTGCCGACTCGGTTACCCTGGCGATCTGGCGACTGATCTCGCTTTCGCCAACCAGCAAACGGGAGATTCCCTGGGGCACTTCCTCCACCCACTTTAAGGCTGGAGTTGCGACCGCAAGGGTAATTCCGACAATCCCTGCCAGCACCAGCAGCACGAGAACCAGAGAACTGACCATTCGGGGAATTCGCCATTTCACAAAGGCTCTTTTAACAAGAGGAGACAGCAAAAGGCTTGTCATGACGGCAAGAATAATCGGCAGAACAATCTGGTGAGCCACATACAGCGTGTACAGCACGCCCAGGCCGAACAACCCGTAAACCGGCGTCGCCAGGTCCGATGAAATCAGCGGGCGTTTGTTCTCTTCCGCCGGCTCGTTATTGGTGGATTGGCCGTCCATGATGAACCCTGCATACCGTGAAAATAAACTGGCCCGGAAGAATCCAGGCCAGTGTTTATGACAGTCAGTCTACCTTCACCAATGCACGGGCGCATCCGGGGGAGGGTTACGTGGGGTTCATTTGAGTGGCATTCCAGCGCCCGGTCAACCCGCCATCTTCGGCAAAAAAGACGTATCAACCCAGTAGCGCTTGGGATTTGTCGGATTTATATAAACTGGTATCGAGTCGCTATGGATATGCTCCGATGGATCAAACCAGAGGTTTCCACTCCTGAACACATGAATATCGGAAGTGACCGGATTCTGCCACTGACACACGATCTGGAAGGGACTTTTGCCGTTCATTACGATCATCTGGTTCTTTTCAACACTTTTAAAAATTCCCTGAACAAGTTGTCCGGTTTTTCGAAGCTTCGCAGCCCCACTATTCCTGACAGCCGGTACAACAAACATACCCGCTCCAACGGCAAAGAAAACACCGCCCAAACCGCCTACAATTAGGGTTACCCCCCACAGCGAAAAGAATCCATCGATTCTTGCAGACTCCGCATTGCCGGGCATGAACAACACACGAACCGTCTCACCGCGACTGTAACTTGGAGGGTTGCTGCCACTGGATGAGAGGAACTCTGTGAACCTGCCCTTTTCGTCTTCGAAACGGACGAGAGGATAGTAGGCATTAGAATCACTGGACCGTGATCGAATCAGGTCGGTGACAACGCCCGGCTTGGCTGTCGCGGTTTCAAGAAAGGTTGAAGTGCTCTGGAAAGAGAAAAAGGCGCCGACAAGCATGCCGACACCCACGAGTGCAAAAATCACCCGCAGCGTATTGAAGGTTTTCATATCAGTTCCTTTGAAGTTTGCTTCCATGCCGAAAACGCCCTGTTTTCGGGAGCACAAATTATACTTGAATCGATAAGCCTTGAAAGTCTCAAGATGAGACGCGCTTCCTCCAATCTGTACAAACTATCTCTATGGTAATTCTGTTGCTTCAAGCAAGTTGATAGAATGCTGTTAACACATGGAGTGTTAACCCCATTGCACGGAGCAAGCATGCGTTACCTTGTTTTTTCTTCTCTTTTTGTCACCTCTGCCCTTTCCGGATGCAGCCTCTATTACGAATCCCAGGCAAAAGACATGGTTCAGCGCCAGATGGACGCCATGGTTTTTGTCGAAGGTGGGGAGTTTATGATGGGGAATCCTGGGGGGTGGAGTGTTCGCAGCGATACCATTCCAGCACATCGTGTCATCGTTGATGATTTTTATATTCAGAAATACGAGGTTTCCCAGGAGGATTTTGAGCTGTTCATGGCGGTTACGGGATATGAACCCTCGGACAGCCGTTATAAAGATATGAAAGATGAAATGCCGGAGCGTTTCGACAACGGATTACCAGCGGTCACTTCATGGGTTGATTCAAATGCTTTCTGCCTTTGGTTGGGCAAACATACCGGTAAAGAAGTCCGACTGCCCACGGAGGCCGAGTGGGAATATGCTGCACGCGCCCAGGGCCAAATGCTTCCGTATGCCACCGAAAATGGAGAGGCAATTGAGAATGTCACGATGGCGGCTAAGATTGAAGTTAGCCGCTACAACCCTTCTGCAAAAGCCGCACTGCCTAACCCTCCCGGAGCATTTCCACCGAATGCTCTAGGCTTGTATGACATGTCTGGCAACGTTGGCGAGTGGGTTGGCGATAAATACTCAAGTGATTATTATCAGAGATCTCCAATCGATAACCCTAAGGGGCCTGCGGTGGGTCAAACAGACATCTTTGAAGGGCTTTCCTACCGGGTCCTTCGAGGGGGCCACTACGAAGAGTTTGAAGGAAACACAACCGTAACTCGCCGTAAGGGATCTGAGACACTGGCGGCCAAAAGCCGCGGATTCCGCTGTTCTTGGGATCCGGCAGGAGATTAACTTTTCAACAAATTCTAGCCGAGCACCCTTGATAACCACTGCTCGGTTTTTAGTGACTGGGCGGAACGAAATAACCTCTGAACAATGATCTTCGAGTAATTGGTCTTAAAATCGTGGAAACTACCTTTACGCCCCCCATTACCAATCCTCTTAAAAACCTCTACCAATTCACGGTGGCTACTTATCGTCTCAAGAATTTTCATAGTCGCTTCGTTGATCAATTCCTTATATGGATCCTTGAAGCTAAGAGAGCCTGAACTGTTTTTCGTCAGAGCTTCTAGTAGTTCGGCCTTGGAAGGAGGGGTTAGCTTATTTAAGCTATCGTTCTCGAGAATTACCGCAGCGACATCTCGAATTTGTGAATTGTCTTTTGTCAAATCCGCCCAAAACATTTCAATTCGTTCAACACCTTGAGAAACGATTTGGTTAAAGTCAGATTTAGTTATGGCGAATGTTTTAATTAATAAAGTAATCTGCTTAAAAGCGCCTTCATCAATCCAATCCAAAAATCTAAAATCGCTCTGCTCGAGCGACCACCTTACAAACTTAACCAACTCCCATATCTGCTCAGCGTTCAGTTCCGCAGCAATGCCCCCACTCCCGCCGGGGCCAAGAACCAGACTACCTTTGAAAAAGGCCACAAGCTTGCTCTCGCGAAGTTCAATTTTGTAATCAAAACCAAAACCGATTCCGGATGAAACCGCAATTTCTGGCTTTACCTCAGCCAGCAATTCAAACTCAGGATCCCCCCCTGTTTGGTCATCAGTCGCTCCATCAACTTCCTCATAAGCAGCCTTCCACTTAACCCCAAATCTGGCTTCATTACTTACGGTTGCGCCAGCAAAAGCTTGCCCGTTGGTCTGGCCAGAGACACCAACATCCCCGGGTGCGCTGGACACCTTTGCATTTGCTGCGAGAGACAGACAGGCACCCGCAAACCCTTGAATCCGGTATTCCGCGTCTGCCCTGAAGTATCCACAATGGAGCTTTATCGAGTTTCCCTGATGATTTTCGTACTCGAGGAGCACCTTTGCTCCGGTCTCATCCGGCAGCCTGGCGGCAAAGGTCGCCTCACCCTGCAGGAGACTGTACGTTCCTTGCATTTGGGTACCAATATAGGCTTGGCCCTTTTCGGGCTCGTAGTTGGCCTCCAGGCTGCACTGCGCGGCAAACCGGAACATCTGTGCTTCGGCACCTGCGGCGAAACGACCATCTTCGGTTGAAGCTTCTTTTTTAAATAATTCAATTTCCAACTGGTTAAAGAAGTTGTCCTCTTTGCTCTTCCACTCAGCAAACTTCAACTTGAGCGACCGGTCGTTCTTCAGGCCGTTTTTCGCCTCATCCCAGGCCCGCTCAAAGTCAGCAGCACTCATAACTGCTCGAACATCCGAAGCCTTAAGCGGCTTCCAGTTAGTGCGTAATTGATTCAGAACCTCTAGGCGGGCGTAGCGGTAACCTGCGGCACCAGTGTGCTTAAGTTCAACTAGAGGCTGGGACTTCATAGAACCGAGGTTCGGCTTTGCGAGAACATCGACAGCCGAAGGTGGACTGGTTTCCACCAAACGCCTCAGGGTTTTCTCTATATCCACGATGAGTTCTCGTCGCTCCTGCTGTTCCTTACGGTGCTTTTCAACTTCGTCTTGGTGGATTATGTTCCAAAGCCGGACAGCCCAGGATACTCTCGCGGCATATTCGCTGACGTAATCCATGTAGGGAATTAGCTCATCATCGAGTTCGTTCAGTCGCTTCTTTTTGTCTACCAAAGACTGAATATCAGCCTCTGCAATGAAATCTGGCCAGCGGGTGTATTTCTTCAATTCCTGGGCTTCATGCCCGAGCCGTTGCACTCGGTGGCTATCTGCGTCCTGATCACTCTGAACCATCCGATACTGAAGCTCAGCCTCCAAAGCCGCCCTGAGGAACCTGAGCCTCTCATCCATTTCATCCAAGTCTTGTTTGCTGGCTTCGGTTATCAGCTCGTGAGTCTCAACCTTTGCCTTCACGCCAGGCAGTGTCGCTTCCAGTTCGGCACAAAGCGTTGTGAAAACTTTTACTGAGAGCAAGTCTTTCCTGTCTGTGAGGTTGGCTTGACTCGCGGGAAACAGAATCTGGCTTCGGATCTGATTGATCTCATATTCAATCCGTTTTTCTCTACGACGCTGATGTTCGAGTCGTTGTCGCTCTCGTTTCCAGCGGGCCTCGTAGTCATTGAGCAGCTCCTTTGCTGTAGAGCTTTGCTCAGTTTCGGGGAGTGCCCGCAACTCTCGAAGGCTGTCCCAAGCCTTTTCGCGCGCAGCAGGTATATCCTCCACTGGCCCCGCTTCCGCCTCCTTTAACTCAATCAAGGGCTCGTTGAGAGTCTCAATCTCACCAATCAGATCCTTCAGCTGAGTGCGACTAAGCGCATAGACAGTGTCTTCCTCACCAGTGACGTGGACAAGCGCTTCGCACTCAATTGAACACTGAGAGCATTCAAGATCATCTTTCGTATCATCATTAGCCGATTGCGCTGCCGGAAAAGCCTTTTGGTCTACGGAGTTTTCAGGGACAGTGAGATTCCATCCAGCTTCAATGTGATTCACATCCTTGATGATCGGATTCTCATTCTTGATCGCACTCAACGAAACCTGATACTTCGAAGCAATAGCTGAAAGCGTTTCCCCTGACTGAACTTTATGCTGTGGCATCCGTGCCCTCCAATATACGTTCCATCGCGTTCATACGGTCCGCCGGCGTCATCTCCGGGGCTTTAATAACTTTCTGAAAATCTGACGTCCCAACCAGATCAGAGCCATTGCGGATGCAAAGTCGCAACCAACGCTCTTGTAGAGAAGCAGTTTCTAAACCGAGTTTCGAAGCTCTCTGAAGCTGCTCCAAAACCCAGACTCTTCGGTCTCCGCTTTCAGGCAAATAATCCCGATAGACTTGCTCATAAGCCATTGCACGATCAGCCAATCTATAGGGCGGCAACGCGGATAGTTCAGACTGAACCAACGAGGGTTGTTCGGGGTGTTCTATCTTTCCGGCTTTATCAGGCGACTGGTATGCTTGCCAATCCGACCCGCTATGCCAGTAGATTGTTACTCCGGCATTCACGATCGGCTTTGCTCGCCCTGCAAAAGCTGCCAGCAATGGACGAAAAGACCTTGGATCGTAAAATCGAAACAGTCGCTCATCCGACTTTGCAAGTGCTAGCAACCATCCCTGGGCCCAATTAAAAACACACGTCGAGCTTTCCGGCGAATCAATGAAGATTCCCAGCGGCACAAAGCTCAATCGCTCTTTAAGCTTTCTATGGAATTGGGTGTCTCCATTGAACGCCAGGAGTATGGGTCCTTGATTCCATGAGGCCTGCCATCGGGTATTCTCCAGAAGGCTCCACCACTGAACCGAGCCATGTTGGTCAGCTTCGTAGAGAAATCTGAGGAAGCTATCATCGACCGCGAGGTCAATGACGGCAAAGTCCGCGCTGGAGGGTTCCTGAGCCAGCAAATCCAGGCTATCAAGCGTGCTGATGTAGTTTGCAGCGTCCATTCTCATCAAACTCACAATCGGAAACGACAGGCGCTCCCTGGTTGGCTGATTCCTTCAGCAATGTTGAGTGATCTGCCAAAACCTGCGGAGCACTCTTTCCTGTCTCACGTTGGTCGGTTTCTTCTAGCTGCACAGCGCCCGAACTTCCGTCTTGGGCAACAATGCCGGCGGGCAGCTCCGGGGCTTTATCTGCCACCCGACTCCCACTCCCCGGCCCGCCACCAGAATTCATGCGCACCGAAGGCCCGGAGACCGTAACGCCACTGGGATCCAGCTTCAAAAAGCTGCCACCGGCTTTCAGCGTGAGTTCGGCGCCCGCCTCGATTACGACTTTCATGCCCGCCTTGTGGTGAATCTCGGTGCCAGCTTCAACGAGCTGGTTTTTGCCCTGTTTGCTGTGAAAACTTCCACCCACGGATAGACTGTAATCACTGTCGACCGACTCACGCTGTTCACCATCGACAGTGCGGTGCTCATTGCCTTTCACGTGACTGAAATCGTTGTTTTCGACTGTGCGGTGACTGTCGTTCAGAATCACCTCCGTGCGGTTGTTCTCGGTGAGCAGATCCAGGTCTTTCTGGGCATGAACGTAGATCTGCTCCTGGCCCGCCTCATCCTCAAACCGCAGTTCGTTGCTGCCCTCGCCCTTGTGGGTTTTGGTTTTCAGTGTTGTGCGGGTTTTGTGCTCCGGGAGCCCATAGGGCGGCGTGTTGGTAACGTGGTGGGTTCTGCCGGTGATGATCGGTTGGTCCGGGTCTCCATCCAGGAAGGAGACAATTACCTCGTGACCGATTCGTGGCAAGGCCATGAAACCGTACTGGCCGCCGGCCCAGCCCTGGCTGACCCGGAGCCAGGCACTGCTGTGTTCGTCGTTCCTGCTGTATCGATCCCATGGAAACCGCACTTTCACCCGACCATATTCGTCGCAGTGGATCTCCTCGCCTTCCGGACCGGTGACAATCGCGATTTGCGGGCCGTCCATAAGAGGACGGTGGGGCGTCTGCGGTACCCAGGTAAGGTCGGCAGGTATGGCATTGAACTGGTTGTGGTATGTAGTGGGGTCGCTGCCGCCCTCTTCTTCCAACGCCTGGGGCTGGGAACCAGTATGGGTAACTGCGGTTAGCAGCCATTCCCGGTTCAGGGCGGCGCTGTCATGCTCTTTCAGTTCAACCTTGGCGCCGGCGCAGAAATCCGGGCGATTGCTCTCACCGGATGCGGTACTGGCATCATTGCGCAGGGACTGGAGTCTGGCTTCGGTAAACGGCTGGCCACTGGCGTCAGCCTTGAAGCGGCCGGGGTAATCGTAGTGCTGGTAGTCTTCCCGGTGCTTCAGGTCGCCGCTGGCTTGCTCATGCATCAGCGCATAAGCCGGATTCCGGAAGGTGTAATCCTTCATCGCTACGGAAGCGACCCGCACTCGCTCTTCATACCGGAATCGAAAAACCGAGGGGCGCTTGGTGCTGCCGCCGGCTTTGGCGTTATATTCCGCCGGTTCCAGCTTGGGCGCATCGCCATGATGGTCGGCGATTACAAGCGCCGGCTGTGTCTCCGCGTCCACGCTCCCGTGTTCATAGCGATAGTGCCAGCCCTCTTCAGCAGCAAGGCGCTCCAGAAAGGCCAGGTCGCTTTCCCGATGCTGAACACAATACTCCCTTTGCTCCGGGGTGCGCTTCAGGTCGAAAACCGAATCGATAATGCCCCGCTCTTCTAGCAGAGTGCGCACGATCGTGTCGGTGCTCTGGGTCTGGAACATCCGGCTATTGTGCATCATCCCAAGGCGCCAGAGCGGCGGCTGGATATTCAATTCATAGCGGGTACGCCGGTGGCCCGCATCGCCCCGAACGAATTCGTTGACCACCCCGGTGAAGCGCCTGAGCGGCTCGCCATCCTGCCAGACCACGAGATCCAAGGGTTGCTCGAGAATTTCAGATGCCTGAATCGACGGATCGGTGCTGGAAAGCTCCAGATGACCGTAAAATACTTCGGAGAGGCGTTCGGTCAGTGTGAAACCAACCACGGAAAATAAATCTGAGGGGAGGCCGCCAACACGGGCGGTAAACTGCAATCCGCTTGCCTGAGGCATATCTTCAATCCCTGAAGGTATGGTTATGTCCCGTTCCCGGCGGCCTTTGGCCAACCAAATCCCTGGTTGGGCTACCGAGAAACAACTGGCGGCAAAAGTACCAGCACTGACTCTGAAAATCCAGCCGCTGGTCGCAAAAACGGTAACATGGCCGGGGTCAGATGAAATGCTGCATCTGACCCCGGACGCACATTATTCAGGCTTGTAAAGCCGCTGGATGCTGGAGAAGTCCAGATTTCCATTGCCCTGCCCCGCATGGAGCTGGAACAGGTTGCGGGCCAGAGAACCCATGGGAATGGAGGCCTGATTTTTGACAGCGTTATCGAACGCCAGCCCCAGATCCTTGGTCATCAGGTTCACCAGGAAACCGCCCTCATAGTTGCGTGAGGCGGGCACCCCTTCCATCACACCCGGCCAGGGGTTGTAGACGTTCAGGGCCCAGTTGCCACCGGAGCTCTGCTTCATGATTTCAGAGAGTACCGCAGGATCCAGGCCGTTCTTAACGCCTAGTGCCAGCGCCTCACTGGTGCCGGACATCAGAATAGCCAGCAACATGTTGTTGCAGATCTTGGCCACCTGACCGGAGCCATGATCGCCGGCGTGGAAAATGTTTTTGCCCATGGCGTCGAGAATCGGCTTGGCCTGGTTGAAGGCTTCTCCCGAGCCACCACAGATGAATGTCAGCGTACCGGCTTTGGCACCGCCAACACCGCCAGAGACTGGCGCATCGAGGAATGGAATGTCCTTGGCACGTGCCACTTCGGCAACGCCCCGGGCTGTTTCAGGTGCGATGGTGGAGGAGTCGATAACCAGGGTACCAGCAGGCAGTTTCGCCAGCAGGCCATCGTCACCAAGATAGACCGCTTCCACGTGTTGGCCAGCCGGCAGCATGGTGATGACACACTCGGCGCCGCTGGCTGCCTCGTGGGCGGTGTCTGCGGTTTTTGCGCCTTCGGATACCAGAGCAGCAACCGCATCTTTGGACAGATCGAATACGGTGACCTCGTGGCCGGCTTTCACCAGGTTGCTGGCCATGGGGCCGCCCATGTTACCGAGGCCGATGAAGGTAATTTTTGCCATGTTCATTCTCCTTGTTCTTATATTTCTAGTGTTTGTCGGATTACGCTGCGCTAATCCGACCTACGGTTTGGTTGCGCTTCGGGTAGGTCGGATTATTTCGTCGGATTACGCTTTGCTCATCCGACCTACGGTTTGGGTGCGTTCCGGGTAGGTCGGATTAGCGGAGCGTAATCCGACACCCAGGCCGGCTATCAGCTGAAAAAGTCGTCAATCCAGGCGCTATCCGTTTCGGCAAGGGACGCATAGCGCCAGCGGGGCTGCTGGTCCTTGTCGATCAGAAGCGCGCGGATACCCTCCGCGAATTCGCCCTTGGTGAGGCACTTGGTGGAGAGCACCAGTTCCTTGTCGAGCACCTCTTTCAGGCTGTCGTGTTTGCAGCCGTGGAGATGACGCCAGACCAGAGCCAGGGACGTCGGCGAGGCCCCGGCCAGGGAACGAGTCGCTTTCGCCACCCACCCGTCGCCACCGGACAGCTCTTTCAACTGGTGAACGGTCGCCTCCAGGGAGTCGGCATCGGTGACCCGATTGATCTCATCGAAGTGGGTGCGAACCGGTGATTCCGGCATGGCGTCGGCGCTCTCACGCTCGTATTGGCGCAGCACACTACCAACCACCGCATGGGGATCTTCGCTCTGCCAGTTACGCTTGCACAGCTCGGCAACAACATCGGCCTTCAGATCATGCCGGATGAAGCGGTCGGCAAGGCCAGTGAAAATTGCATCAGCGCCGTTCAGGCGAGCACCAGTCAGCCCCAGAAACAGGCCGGTGCGCCCGGGGGTGCGGTTCAAAAACCAGCCCGCAGCAACATCGGGATAGAGGCCGATGGTGATCTCGGGCATGGCGAGCTTCGAGCCTTCGGTCACCACCCGGTGAGACGCGCCCTGCATAATGCCCATACCGCCGCCCATTACGATGCCGTGCCCCCAGCACACGAGGGGTTTCGGAAAGGTATGGATCAGGTAATCCAGCTCGTATTCCTCGGTGAAGAATGCCTCACCCTCACTGGCGCCCTGAGGCTCGGTCATGCTGCGATACAGGGCTACGATGTCGCCGCCAGCGCAGAACGCCTTGTCACCCTCGGATTCCAGCCAGACGGCCTGGATTGCGGGGTCTTCCGCCCAGCGCTTCAGTTGCGGCGTCAGCAACCGGATCATCTCTAGCGAGAGCGAATTCAGTGCTTTTGGTGTATTCAACCGGGCCACGGCGATCAGCGCGCCATCGCCCGTCTTCCATTCTTCAAAGATAATGGGTTGATCACTCATAACAGGTCCTTGAGCCAGTTTTACGGGCCGGCTTCAGCGGTTTTTCCATTCCGGTTTGCGCTTGTCGAGAAACGCATTCACGCCTTCTTTCTGGTCTTCCGTGGAGAACAGCTCAACAAACAGTTCCCGCTCCATGCGCCAGCCGTCATCGTGGCTGCGGCCGTCACGGGCGCTCATCACCAGGGTCTTGCACCGGGCAGTGGACGACGGGCTCTGCTGGCACGCCATTTCCGCCAGTTCCAGGGCCTTCTCCAGGCTCTTGCCGGACGGTACTACTTCTTCCACCAGACCGATCTGCAGAGCCTTGTCAGCCTTCACGCGCTCGCCGCACAGGATCATCCGCTTGGCCCAGCCCTCACCCACCAGCCAGGGCAGGTTCTGGGTTCCGCCTGCACAGGGCAGCAGGCCAACGCCCGCCTCGGGCAAGGCCATCTGGGCATGCTCTTCGGCAATACGGATGTCGCAAGCCATGGCACACTCGAGGCCGCCACCCATGGCGTAGCCGTTCACCGCCGCGATAGAAACACCGCGGAACCGCTGCAGCGTGGAGAAGGCCTCGCCAAAGAGCTGGCCCATCTCGTTCGCCCGGGCCTTGTCACCATCGGCGAAGGTTTTCAGATCAGCGCCAGCGGAATAGAACTTCTCGCCCTGCCCGGTCATCACCAGGGCAAAGATATCCCGGTCTTCGTTCAGTTCCTTGACGATCTTCGTCAGGGCAATCAGCGAATCCTTTGTCCAGGTGTTCGCGGGCGGGTTGTTGATGGTCAGTACTGCAATGTGTCCGCGTTTTTCAAGCTGAATCAGGTCACTCATTTGTTATTCCTCATACTGAAAATGGGGTCGGATGACGATTTCATCAGACCCCATTTTTATGCTTATTGAATTGCCTCAGCCACACCGTCATCGAGCAGGCGACGGGCAACAATCAGACGCATGATTTCGTTGGTACCTTCCAGAATCTGATGCACCCGCAAGTCGCGGAGATAACGTTCGAGCGGGTATTCGCGAATGTAACCATAGCCGCCGTGAAGCTGCAGCGCCTCGTTGACTACCTCGAAGCAGGCATCGGTGGCGAAGCGCTTCGCCATGGCACAATGAAGTGTTGCCTCCGGATCGGCGTTGTCGAGCTTGAAGGCACCGAGACGAACCATCTGCCGTGCGGCGACCAGATTGGTGGCCATATCGGCCAGCTTGAACTGCAAAGCCTGGAAAGCCGCCAGCGGCTTACCGAACTGTTCGCGCTCGTGCATATAGTTACGGGCACGGAGAAGGGCCGCCTGGGCGCCACCAAGGGAACAGGTGGCGATGTTCAGACGTCCACCATCCAGGCCTTTCATGGCAATGGCAAACCCGTCGCCCTCGTCACCAACTCGGTTGCTGGCCGGTATGCGGACATTCTCGAGGCTGATCATCCGGGTCGGTTGGCTGTGCCAGCCCATTTTCTCTTCGTTCTTGCCGTAGGAAATGCCATCGGCATCCGCGGGAATCACAAAGGTGGAAATGCCTTTATAGCCGGAATCCGGCGCTCCGGTCCGGGCCATCAATACCAGAATGTCAGTGGCACCCGCACCGGAAATAAATACCTTACTGCCGTTGATTACATAGCTGTCGCCATCGCGCACCGCCTTGGTACGAAGATTGGCCGCGTCTGAGCCGGCGCCCGGCTCGGTCAGGCAGTAGGAGGCGAGCCACTCGCCACTGGCGAGTTTCGGCACGATTTCCTGTTTGAGGTCGTCCGAGGCAAAGCTGGCAACCATCCAGGTAGCCATGTTGTGGATGGTGATAAACGCAGCCGTTGAGGGACACGCGGCGGCGAGTTCTTCCACGATGACCGAGGTGTCCAGCCGCGACAGCCCCATGCCGCCGAGCGCTTCGGGGGTATACATCCCCATGAAGCCCATCTCGCCGGCTTCTTTCATCACATCGACCGGGAAAATATGCTCGTCGTCCCACTTTGCCGCGTGGGGCGTCATGGCTTTTTCCGCAAACGCCCTCGCGGCCTCGCGAAACGCCAGCTGATCTTCGGTGAGGTTAAAGTCCATCGTTACGCTCCAGATAGAGAGGGCTTGGCATTGGGCGGGGAAAACAAGGGGCCGGAAACAGGTTCCGGCCCAAATACCCCACCTTCAACGCAATTAACGCAACTGGATAGAGAAGTTGGCTTCCGAGCTGGTCGCTTCACTGGAGAACCAGCGGGAGGTAACCGTCTTGGTTTCAGTGTAGAAGCGAACCGCCTGCTTGCCGTAGGCGTGCTGATCACCGTAGAAGGAGCCCTTCCAGCCGGTGAACGAGAAGAACGGCAGGGGCACCGGAATGGGGATGTTCACGCCCACCTGGCCCACATCGATTTCATGCTGGAAGCGACGCGCGGCACCGCCGGAGCTGGTAAAGATGGAAACGCCGTTTCCGTACGGGCTCTTGTTCACCAGTTCAATGGCATCACCGAGGGTGTCGGTTTCCACGCAGGACAGCACAGGGCCAAAGATTTCTTCGTTGTAGATGTCCATTTCGGTGGTGACACCGGAGAACAGCGTCGGGCCAACCCAGTTACCGTCCGGCAGGCCATCCACTGTGCAACCACGGCCGTCCAGCAGCAGCTTGGCGCCCTGGGCTTCGCCAGTCGCGATAAGAGATTCGATACGATCTTTCGCCTTGGCGGAGATGATCGGGCCGTAGCTGGCACCGGAATCGTTCCAGGCGCCGGGACGCACTTTCGCCATGGCTTCTTTGAGTTCGGGAATCCACTGCTGGGCTTCGCCCACAAAAACGGCAACCGAAATAGCCATGCAGCGCTGACCTGCCGCGCCCACTGAGGCGCCGACCAGGGCATTGATCACCTGCTGCTTGTCAGCGTCCGGCAGGATCACCATGTGGTTCTTGGCGCCGGCAAAGCTCTGCACACGCTTCATGTTGCGAGTGCCGGTTTCGTATATGTAACGGCCGACCGGTACAGAACCTACGAAAGAAACGGCTTTGATGGCGGGATCAGTCAGCAGTACATCAACCTGTTCCTTGCCACCGTGAACCACCTGCAGGACGCCCTTCGGTGCCCCGGCTTCTTCAAACAGCTCGGCAAGGCGCATCGGCGTCAGCGGATCCTGCTCGGAAGGCTTCAGGATAAAGGTGTTGCCGCAGGCAATGGCCATCGGGAACATCCACAGCGGAATCATGGCCGGGAAGTTGAACGGGGTGATACCCGCGCACACACCCAGCGGCTGGATCCAGGAATGGGTATCCACTTCGCGAGCCACGTTTTCAACGGTTTCACCCATCATCATGGAGGCGACGTTGGCAGCGTGTTCGACCACTTCAATACCACGCCAGACATCACCCTTGGCATCGTCGAAGGTCTTGCCGGTTTCCTGGGACAGGATCTCGGCGATCTCATCGTGATGCTCTTTCAGTAGAGCCTGGTAACGAAGCATGACCCGGGCGCGCTCTGAAACAGGCACTTCCTTCCAGGTCTTGAACATTTCGCCGGCACTTTCAATGGCCTTGCGCATTTCCGCATCGGTAGTGCACGGCGCCTTGGCGATCACTTCGTTGGTGGCAGGGTTGGTGACGTCGATCCATTCACTGGTTTGGCTATCGACAAACTCACCTGCGAGATACAGCGGTACATTTTTCATGTTGATGTCCCTGTTTGTTGTTGTGCGGGAAGCCGGCCAGAACCTCAGGGTTGCGGCCACGTTTATCCAAAGGCTAGCACGGGATCGACCAAGGGGTGATTGACTAAATTTCGCCCGTAATGGACTATCTTTCGATTAAGCCTAAAAACAAAAGACCTGAAATGACCCAAACCTCACAGTGGCCGGTGCCCAAAGACAGCATTCGCTACGTGGTGCCTGAGCCGATCATTCGACTGCTGGCAAACCACCCACTCACCCGGGATCTTTACCCGCTGGCGTTCGGGCACTATCGCCGTGCGGTGGGCCACCACATGCACCGGGAACACCATCACGACAATCTTTTGATCTACTGTACCGAGGGCCGGGCGTTCCTGAACGTTGGCGGAGAACCCTACACGGTGGAAGCAGGCGATCTGCTCCTTCTGCCGGCCGGCGCCAATCACCGTTACACTGCTGACCCTGACAATCCCTGGACCATCCACTGGGTGCACTACACCGGGCCTTTGGCCGAGGATTTCAGGAATTACATGGGTTTTGACGGACCGACCCGCATTCGTCATCTGGGCCGGCAACCCCGGCTGCTGGTTGACTTCAACGGCTTGCTATCCGTGCGACAGACCGGTTTCCGGGCCCGGGGCCTGATCCATGCAGCCAACCGGCTGCGGCAACTGTTGGCTGCAGTTCCGATCAATGCCGACGAGACCGGTCACGAACGACAGGCGGAGCTGGAAACCATCCACAACTATATGCGGGAGCATCTGGATGAGCGTATCAGCCTGGAGCAACTGGCTGATCTTGCCGGCCTTTCTCCCGCCCACTTTGCCACCCGCTATCGGGAACAGACCGGCACCTCCCCGATCCAGCACTTCCTGCACCTCAAGGTAGAGCGAGCCTGCCAGATGCTGGATACCAGCAGCCTGAGCTTTGCGGACATCAGCCGACGATTGGGTTACGACGACGCCTACTATTTTTCGCGACTTTTCAAGAAGGTAATGGGCCAGTCGCCCCGAGATTACCGTCATACTGCACGGCACTGACCCGTCGCCGTGGGCCAGATTGCAACCTGCCGCTTTCTACGACTTTTGTTGTAGGAGCCGAGGGGTTAGGCTTGGTTTATCGAACGAAAAAAGAGTGAGGCCATGGCCATGTACACCATTGAAATCGATGAAACCTTCGATGTGCCGCGACGAAGGGTTTTCGCCCTGTTTGCCGACCACTACCGTTTCGGAAAATTGCTGGGTGCGCCCGTAAAGCGGATCAAGGACAGCGATCAGGCTGACCCCAACGGCATTGGTTCCGTTCGCAAGATCGGCATCGGGCCGGTAGGTCTGGAAGAAACCGTGACCAACTTCGAGCCGGATTCACTGATCGAGTACACCATCACCAGCATGAGCCCTGTACGCAACCATCTCGGCCGCATCCGGTTTGAAGACACCCCGGAAGGCCATACCCGGGTGAACTACACCATCACCTTTGAAGACATCGTGCCGTTCACCGGGAAGATGGTCAGCAGCGCCCTGGAACAGGGCATACGCCGCGGGATCAAGCGGGTGCCCCGGCTGGCCTGACGGTTGGCAACAACAAATCGTTACTTGAGGAATATCAGAGAATTGACCTGAGGCAAGAGTTGGCTTTTGTCAATTTTGTAATCTCCGCGCAGCTTGCAATATCCGGCCATTCCGGCCGGACCACACTGTATTCAGCGGGAGACCGAAATGGCAGCCGAGCCGATTGTCCTGTTCGATAACGGACACCACAAATGCCTGATGTTCGATTCCCTGGTAACCGGAGAGGGCGTCCAGTCCAACCAGTTCCTGATTGTCGACGGCAAACACGAAGCACTGATCGATCCGGGCGGTGACCTGACTTATACCCCATTGTCAGTGGCCGCTTCCCGCTACATGAACATCCGTGACATGGACTATGTGTTCGCCTCTCACCAGGACCCGGACATTATCGGTGCCATCGACCGCTGGATCGTTCATACCCGCGCGAAAATTGTCACTTCGAAACTCTGGGCCCGATTCCTTCCGCACCTGGTTTCCAGTTATGTGACCAACCAGCTCAGCGGCAGCGTCTATGACCGCATCGTCAGCATTCCGGATGCCGGCGCCAATGTGAAATTCGGGGAATCCTATCTGCAGTGCCTGCCAGCCCACTTCATGCATTCGGTGGGCAATCTCCAGTTTTACGACCCGGTTTCGAAGATCCTTTTCTCCGGCGACCTGGGAGCATCGCTAGGTGGTGAGGACGATCACCTGCCCGTTAAGGACTTCGACAAGCACATACCCAGCATGATCGGCTTCCACAGGCGCTATATCGCCTCCCAGAAAGTCTGTAGGCTCTGGGCCAACATGGTCCGCGAAATGGACGTTTCGATGATCGTGCCCCAGCACGGCAAGCGCTTCGAGGGGCCGGTAATGGTTGATCGCTTCCTGAACTGGGTCAGCGACATTGAGTGCGGCATCGACCTGATGAACCAGGACAACTATCGCCGCCCGGTCGATTACGTATAACCACAAGAAAATTGGCAGCCCTCGGGCTGCCAATTTGTCCAACTCTACCGAGCTTCCAGTAGCTACTACTTTTTGCCGCCACCGGAGCCCATCGCTCCACTACCTCCACCTGAACCCATATTGCCGCTGCCATCTTTATTCATCTTGCCCCCTTGAGGGCCGGCAGCGGTTGGAGGAAGGTCTTCGATATCAAATCCCTGAGCCTGAGCCCGCTCTCTCATTCTCTCATGGTGCTCCAGACGATACGCCTGACGCTGTTCAGGCGTCATCGAACGCATCCGCTCCCGGAATTGTTCTCGCTCCTGTTGCGACATCATGCCATAACCCGAGATTGGATAACCGTCCTGGTCCATCGCGCGCTCTTGTGTGTGCAGGCGATCCCTGTCCTGGTCCTGATCCATGTCCCTATCCTGGGTCTGCAGACGGTCCCTGGTCTGATCCATGTCCCCGTTTTCATCCTGAGCCACGACGCTCGTCAGGGGCATCAGCAGGGTCAGGGCCAAAGACGCGGAGCATAAAGTTGCAAGTTTCATGGTCTAGCCTCCTTTTAAAGCCCGAACATCCCCGGCTTCGGGAACTGCGAGAGATTACGTAGCGATCAATTCGTGCCACGACCAGCTCAGTTTACTCCCGCGCCAAGAGCCCAAAATTTGTCCAGAATCAAATTCATCAATTTATTAACCGAATTTCATTTACTGGTTACCTCCAGCTTCCAGCTCAACCGCGCAACGAAGCAGAAATTGCGTCGCCAAGGACTCCAAATAAGCCTGTCCCAAACCGGCAATGTTGAGTAAAATCCGGCCTTTTCCAGAGAACCAAGAGGCAGCGCAGATGGGCAGAGCCTACCAGAACCGCAAAGAATCCATGGCCAAGACGGCTGCGGCGAAAACCAAGGTCTACAGCAAGTACGGCCGCGAGATTTACATGAGCGCCAAGTCCGGAGGCCCGGACCCCCAGGCCAACCTGTCCCTGCGCGGGTTGATCGAGAGGGCCAAGAAAGACCAGGTGCCCTCCCACGTGATCGAGAAAGCAATCGACAAAGCCAAGGGTGGCGCTGGCGAAGACTATTCCCCCGCTCGCTACGAAGGCTACGGACCGGGCAACTGCATGGTAATTGTCGACTGCCTGACCGATAACCCGAACCGCACCTTTGGCGACGTGCGCCTGGCATTCACCAAGACCAAGTGCAAGATCGGCACGCCCGGAGCCGTGTCCCACATGTTCGACCACAGCGCTATTTTTGCGTTCAAGGGCGAAGATGAAGAGGCCGTTCTGGAAGCGCTGATGGAGGCGGATGTTGATGTCACCGACATTGAGAATGAAGATGGCCTGATTACCGTGTTCACACCGAACACCGAATACGCCAAGGCCCGCCAGGCCCTGGTGGACGCCATTGAAGACATCGATTTTGAAGTGGATGAAATCCAGTTCCTGCCCAAAACCACCACGGTGGTGGAAGGTGATGACATCCCCATGTTCGAGAAATTCCTGGACATGCTGAACGAGCTGGACGACGTACAGAACGTGTTTCACAACGCCGAGCTGCCAGAGCAGTAAACAACCTGGTCTCCGGCCATGCAGGAAGATAACACCATGCAACAGAACGCTCCCACAACCCGCAAAGCGCGAGTGGTGGTCCTGAAAACAGGCACTACCTACCCAGACATTCGGGCAAAGTTTGGCGATTTTGACGAGTGGTTTCTGCGCGGATTGTCAGCCGAGCTGGACATCACTGTGGCCAACGCCGAGGCGGGCGAATTGCCGGGCAACCCGGAGGACTGGGACGGCATCGTGGTGACAGGCTCACCTGCCATGGTCAGCGACCGGGCCGAATGGAGTGAAAATGCGGGGCATTGGCTGGCAAAAGCGGTAAGCGAGGAAGTTCCGGTGCTCGGCGTTTGTTACGGACATCAGTTACTGGCCCACGCATTGGGCGGGGAAGCCGGTTATCATCCGAATGGCCGGGAAACCGGCACCCACGAGGTTGAGCTTCTCCCCGAAGCGGCCTCGGATGCCCTGTTCCGCGAGCTTCCGACAACATTCCCGGCCCAGCTGACGCACCGGCAATCGGTACTGCGCCTGCCCGAAGGCGCGGTGCTGCTGGGGCGTAACCGGTTCGAGCCGCACCAGGCCTTCAGAATTGGCCCCTGCGCCTGGGGCGTGCAGTTCCATCCGGAGTTCACGGATGCCATTATGAGTGCCTACCTGAAAGTACAGGCGCCGGATCTGATCAGGGAGGGGTTGGATGCGGAGGCCCTGATCGCAGGCGTGAAGCCAGCGCCCGACGCATCCTCGTTACTGTCCCGTTTCAGCCGATATGTCCAGGACCGGATCCGGTAAAACGGGTACTGTCCGCTCCTGTCAGTCGAGGATGTAGGCGGTTTTTTCCAGTGCCTGCTCTTCTTCATCGATAAAACGGAACTCGTTCCAGCCAATGCGCACCATGTCGTTGCTGTTGAGGCGCTGTCGGTCGGCAACCCGCAGCTCGTTCACAAAAGTGCCATTGGTGCTGTTGCTGTCGGTGATGTAGTAATCCACCGTCCCTTCCAGATAGGCATTGGGCACCGCCTCTATCAGGGCATGCTGGCCGCTCACAGAAATTTCATCGATCTGGATGTCGTTGTCCGGGCGCCTGCCAATGCGGGTTTCCGGTCGGCCGAGTTCAAAGGTGTTAACAACCACGTTATCCACCAGTTGCGAAAGCGAAGCCATGTCAGTTTCCTCAATACTCCAACGTCAGTAATACCACAGACACATTGTCACCGGCCTCGTTTGCCAGGCCAGCATCAATCAGTGCCTGAACCGTGCGCTCCATGCCGTCACTTTCCTTCAGGATTTCAAGCCAACGGTATTCCGGGACCGAATCGGTCAGCCCATCGGAACACAGCAGGAGCACATCCCCCTGCTCAAGAGTGTCACACCGATAACTGGGGGCCGCCTGCTCTACCGCTCCCACTGCTCTGGTCAGAACATTCCGGAACGGCACATTGGGCACATCAGCCTCTGTAATGCTGCCGTCCTCCAGCATGTTCTGGACGACGGTGTCGTCCCGCGTGAGACACACTGCCTCGCTATCTCGCAGGCTGTAACACCGGGAATCGCCTACATGGGCTATATGCGCCTGGTTGCCACTCACCCAGGCCACGACCAGTGTGGTGCCCATCTTTTCAAGTTTCCGGTCCCCGGAACGGCGACTCACTATTCGCTCATTGGCCAGCGCGAAAGCCCGCTCCAGATCTTCCTGAATCGCATCATTTGTGGTGTCGGATGAGGCTCCGGCGATGGCGGGTTCCAGGGATTCGATAACCGCGTCAACCGCAAGACGGCTGGCGACCTCACCCCCCTGATGCCCTCCCATGCCATCGGCAACCACCAGTAACGCCTGATCCCCGGCGTGGTTGATGCGCCAGTCGACAACGTCCTGGTTCGACTCCCGAACAGCTCCCCGATGACTCTGGCCTGCAACGTGATACTGCATCAGGACACCTCCTGGCCCGCTTCGCGAACAGCCAGACGACGCACGGCCTCGGCCATGGTGGCGGCACTGGCGAAGCGCTTGTCTGGCTCGCGCTGAATGGCCTTGTTGATCAGACGGACCACGCCGTTTGGCAGATCCGCGTTGAACTCGCGGACGCTGCGCGGCCGTTTGTTGAGAATCTGGTAGGTCAGGTTGGCCAGGGTATCGCCCTGGTAAGGCGTTTCCCCGCTCACCAGCTTGTAAAGGGTCACACCCAGGCTGTAGATATCGGAGGCGCCGGTGACCTTCTGGCCCTTCAATTGTTCCGGCGACATGTACAACGGGCTGCCCATCACGGCGCCGGTGCGCGTTCGCGAGTCATCGGAAATCTTGGCAATGCCGAAATCAGTGATCTTTATGTCGCCAGAGTCCGGGTTGAAGATAATATTCCCGGGTTTGATGTCGCGATGAACAATTTTCTGGCTGTGGGCATAGGCGAGTGCGTCTGCCACGCGGGCAACAATATCCAGCACCCTGGCCAGAGGCAGTAACCGGCCGGATCTGCCGAATTCGCTGAGCGGGCGCCCTTTCGCATAATCCATGGCAATGTAGGCGAGGTCTGCCTCCTCGCCAACGTCATACACGGTGACGATAGCCGGGTGACTCAGGCGCCCGGCGGCTTCCGCTTCCCGGAAGAATCGTTCTTTGAGATCCTGCAGCTGGCCATCATCAAACGCCTGGTAGCTGAGGGTCTTGATAGCAACGGTTCGGGCAATCTTCGGATCCTTGCCCAGATAGACCACACCCATGGCACCACGACCAATTTCCCGCTCGATCTCGTACCGCCCGAGGGTCGGGCGACTCACTGACGGTTCCGGCATCAACAGGGTTCGGGTGTTGTCGAAACTGCCGGCCTGCACCAACGAGTTATCCGGAGCGAGCTTCTCCAGTGCTGACAGCCTCGCGGCGGTGTCCCGAAAACCTTTCTTGCGTTCCTGAATACTGCGGTAGGTGCTGACCGCTTTATCGTACTGGCGCTTGCGCTCCTGCTGGATGGCAATGTCGTATCGCAGCTCAATCTCGCTCTCACAGTCGGGGCAGCGATCCAGCGCTTCGAGGGCTTCGTCTGTATGACCTTGCTGCAGAAACACCTTTGCCAGCTTCAGCCGCGCATCGCGCACATTGTCTGTCAGTGCACGGATGTGTTTGCGTGGCTGCAGCCAGAACAGCATCACCACATAACCAACCACCAGCAAAGTGAGCACCACGCCAAACGGAACCCAAGCGTTGTGGTAGAACATCAACGCGGCTTGGATCACCACCAGCGAGCCGCCAAGCAAAAGAGTGACAGGCAGGGAAACGGCTGCGCCCATCGCCGGAATAGCAAGCACCAGATACAGTGCCGCAATTGCCAGCCCTGCGGTCACTGCCATATCGGACCACAGTGGTTCCGAAAGGCCCCGATCAGCCATGGCCGGCCCGAATGCCTCCTGCGGGACAATCGTGGAGGGGTTAGAGCCGTCTGGCACGCCGAGGATGCTGAACAGTGCCCGATCGGCCCAGCCAACCAGGGCAAGCTGGTCGCCCGACAGGGCAAACACAGCGGCCAGAACGAGAACAACGGCCCGCAGACTGAACAGGCGTGGTAAGAGAGAGAATATGGCGTTCACAGGCAACTTTGTTATAAATGGTTGATCTGGCTAGTTTAGAAAGCGTGGCGTAACTGCGATACAACTGCCGGAGTGTTTTTTGTAAGTGTTTGTTTACCTGAGAGAGAGGTCACGTATAGTTATGCCGTCGTTTACCTCAGGGATGATGGAAATACACACATGACACTGAAGTTACTGATTCTCCTGCTGTTACTTACTCTGGCCGGCATCGGCATCTACCACACCCAAAAGCCGTTGCCGGCCGGCCTCAGTTATCGGGGTAATGCGGTGCCGCTGGAAGAACCGGTCCTGCTGACGGATGTCACCCGTCACTACCAGGACGGCCGGGAAGTAAAAGATCATGAAATTTTTAATGAGATATTCCGCCTTATCGAACAGGCGGACGAATTCGTTCTTGTCGACATGTTTCTGTTCAACAGCACCAAACCGGACGACGTGATTCACCGCCCCCTTGCCCAACAGTTGACCGAGACCCTGCTGGCCAGAAAGGCAGAGAAACCGGAGCTATCCATCACGGTGATCTCCGATCCTCTGAACACCATGTATGGCGGCACTGTCTCACCCTGGTTTGAAGCCCTGCGCAATGGCGGCATACCGGTTGTGGAAACCGCGCTTCGCCCACTCAGGGACAGTAACCCTGCCTGGTCATCGATCTGGCGCCTGTGTTGTCAGTGGTTTGAAAACAACCCGGACGGAGGCTGGCTGGACAACGCTCTGGGCACCAGGCCCGTCACCGTTAGAAGCTATCTCGCGTTGCTGAACTTCAAGGCCAACCATCGAAAGGTTCTGGTTGCAGATGAGGCCGGTTCCCTCAGAGCCATTGTGACATCAGCCAACCCCCACGACGGCAGCAGCCGGCACAGCAACCTGGGGCTGAGTTTCAAGGGCCCGGCGGTGATTGATCTGCTGAAAAGCGAGCGTGCCGTGCTCGCCATGTCCGGAGCAGACACCACGATGATCGACAGGAAGATTAGCCAGGCTTCCGATGCCACGACAAAACCCGAGGTACCCGAAATGCCCAGGATAGCCGTGCTGACCGAATCGGCCATCCTCGACCAGGCACTGGCGATGATTCGGGAGGCGGCGGCGGGCGATCAACTGGATCTGGCCATGTTCTACCTCTCCCATCGCGACATTGTCGAAGCCCTGATGGCTGCGGCCGACCGGGGTGTGGCGCAACGGGTTCTGCTTGATGCCAACAACGAAGCCTTTGGTCATCAGAAAAGTGGGATTCCGAACCGACAGGTTGCCATGGAACTGGTTCGTGCAGGCATTCCGGTACGTTGGTGTAATACCCTGGGCGAGCAGTGTCACAGTAAGCTGTTGATGCTGAGAAGAGTGAACGGGGAAACAGAACTTCTGCTGGGATCGGCCAATTTTACCCGGCGCAATCTGGACGACCTGAACCTGGAAACCGATGTGTGGGTATCGGTGGCGGAGCAGTCGCCGGTTGCCATCAGAGCCCGACGCTTCTTTGATGAGCAATGGCAAAAAGGCCCCGGTGACGACCCGGTGATGAGCCTGCCCTACGAGCGCTGGGCCGATGAATCCAGGCTTCGCTACTGGCGCTACCGGATTATGGAGGCCACCGGCCTGTCGACCTTCTGAACATTACAGGATCAAGCCATGACAACACCCGTCCATGCCCGCCCGATCTCAGAGCGAATCGACTGGTTGATGGAGCTTAGCCGGGCCCACTCGGCCAGTTTCTGTAGCCCGGAAAACCACTTGGCGAGACAGCGTTACCTGGCGGAGCACAATACCCAGATCATTGCCATGAAGTGCATGGATGGTCGCATTCACCTGCCCTACGTGACCCAAACACCCCTGGGTGTCATCCACCCATTCCGGAACCTCGGCGGCATCTTCGAGCTGGGCTGGCCCTACCTGGGCGACATGCTGGCCGACACGGTTCAGCAGGCGGTAAGCCAGGGCCGCCGGGTACTGATCATCATCACCTACCACTACTCGAAAGGCGCCAAAGAGCGGGGCTGCGCCGGCTTTGACTGTGACCGGGATGCCGCCATGAGCCATGCCTTCCAGATCCGCAGCCAGGTGGAAAAGCTGTTCGGCACTGGCCACCGCACGGTCTACCCGCTGGTGTGCGGCTTCGAGAGCGACGAGGATGCCCTGGTTCTTCATGGCAGCCCGGAGCACACGCTGGACCTGTCCGCAATCCCGCTGGACCGACTTGGCGAAATGGCCTCAGAGATTGCGGCTCTCTGCCCGGACATGCCGGAACCGGTGCAACGGGATCTGCTGCCGCTGGTTGAGGGCAATCTCCGGCATATCAACGAGATTCGCCGGTTTGACCGGGAACTGAACATAGAACACCGGGAATGGGTGATCTGCCTCGGCAGGGGATTTGATTTCCTGCACGCGCCGAACGTGGCCCTGATCATTGGCCCCTACAGTCCGGATCTGTCTCATCCGATCCGCCAGGCAGCAGGAATCATCAAGAAGAACATGGACAGCGGCCGGATTCCGGACGATGGTTTCCTGCTTCTGTGCTCCGCGCCCTACCAGGAGCCGGGCACCCAGAAAGCCCGGGCAGAGCTGAAATCAGCGTTCCTGGCCGAGTTCGGTGCCAATGTCATCAGGCAGGCCTACCCCGAGCTTGCAACGCGGATGATGACACGCTCAGCTATACTCCACTGGCCCGAACGGAAACTTCAGGTTTGTGATTCCTGAACATTTCGTATGTTGAGGGAACGTAACGGCCTGGTCTATCGTCCGGACAGAGTAACGGAACCCAAAACCGCTACACCGGAAGTAGCCAACAACAGGAGTGACCTATGTCAGGAATTCGAAAGCACCTGAGGTACGTTTCCTTTTTCATGGCCATGCTGATGGCCCTTGGCTCGGTCTGGTCGGCAACAGCCACCGCCGGCATGATCGGAACCGGCGAAATGATCGGGCAACAGCAGGTACAACTCGACCGACAGCAGTTGATCAGCATGCTCGAACGACAGGACGTTCAAGCCAAGCTGGCCGACATGGGCGTCAGCCAGGATCAGGTAAAAGAACGCATTCAGAACCTCACGCCCGCGGAACTGGCGGATTTCGAACGCCAGCTTGCCGAGGCCCCGGCAGGCCAGGATGTGGTCGGCATTATCGTGCTGTTCCTGCTGGTGTTTATTGTCACCGATATGCTCTGCGCCACCAACGTCTTCCCGTTCGTTAACTGCATCCGATAGCGACGGGCCGTGGCAGTCAGTTCTTCAAGCATTGCAGCAACACCCGGCAGGCTGGCCATGATTCTATTGGTCAGCCTTCTGGCCGGTTGCGCCAGCGCTCCCAAATGGCCGACCGGGAGTCCCGGTGAAGCGGGGCAGCCGTTTGCCGACCGCAAGGTTCTGGAAGACGTGCCCTTCTATCCCCAGGAACGATACCAGTGCGGCCCAGCCTCACTGGCCATGATGCTGAACAGCCAGGGACTTCAGACAGACCCGGACGTGCTCAAGGAGCTGGTTTACATCCCGGGCCGTGAAGGCACGCTCCAGGTTGAAATGGTGGCGGCCGCCCGGGCCCACGGTATGTTGGTCTACCCTCTGGATGGCGAGCTCGAGAGCCTTCTTGAAGAAGTTTCTTCGGGCAACCCTGTGCTGGTCATGCAGAATCTGAGATTCGACTGGTGGCCGCAATGGCACTTCGCCGTGGTGATCGGTTATGACGCCATGGAGCGGGACCTCATCCTCCATACCGACACCCGCAAGCGCGAGCCGATTGATCTCGAGGTTTTCAGCAATACCTGGGGTCGGGCCGGCAACTGGGCCGTGACCATCCTGCCCCCGGGCCGGGTGCCGGCCACCGCGGAACCACTGCGTTTTTTGCAGTCAGCCCATGATCTGGAGACAACGGGCCGGACCCTCGCGGCCGGTACCGCTTACCAGACGGCGGAGTCCACCTGGCCGGACCAACCGGCAGCCACTATGGCCAGAGGCAATCTGGCCTGGCAGTTGGGCCGAAAAGACGAGGCAACGGGGCATTTTCTCCGCACGGTGAAACGTTTTCCGGAATTCGCCGAGGGCTGGAACAATCTTGCGTTCGCCCTGCAGGCGAGCAACTGCGCAAGTGAGGCGGCCCGGGCGGCCAGATGCGCCGCCGCTCTGGCACCGGATCGCTTTGGCCAATCGGAATTGCTCGATCATGACGGCGCCACATCCGCAGAACACTGTCCTGCGCTACCCCAGTGCTCGCCTAATGAGCCCTAGGCTGGCTTCCGGAACAGAGCCACATCCTTTCTCGGTATTTCCAGTTGCCAGCCAAACCGGTTGGCGAGCCACCTGAAGGTAGATTCCCGGTAGAAGACCACATGGGTAGGATCGCGGCGATAATGCCAGTTGTCGAACCGGTCATCATCCGTCTGGAAGCAGGTCATCACGGCCAGCCAGCCACCGGGCCTCAGCATTCGATCGAGCTCCCTGAACACTCCAGCCGGCGCGTAAAGATGCTCCACCACTTCGGTGCAGGTGATGAAATCGTAGGTTTGATCGAGGGCGACTGCTGATGGATAAAAGTAGGGATCGTAGAGACTGACGGCCATGCCCTCCACTTCAAGCATCTGCGCCAGTGCAGGGCCGGGGCCGCACCCGAAATCAAGGCCATGGGCACCCGATGGCAGGCGCTCAAGCAGAGGTTCTGTCAGTTTCGAAAGAAACTTCCGGTACCCCGGGTCAGACGGGTCATTATCATGCAACTGATAGATTTCCTGTTCCTGCTCCGGCGATAACCGGCAGGACGCATCCAGCACCGTGGCTTCGCAGACATCACAGCGGAGGTAACGCTGGGCCTTCACCACCCGGAAAGCCGACAGGCTGCCCTGCTCGCATACCGGACAAAGACTCACGCTCTCACCTTGGATCAAGTCCCGCGGCCGCCCGCATGCGGGCATCGAGTTCCCGGGCGTCAATCTGATCGGACGCGATGATCTCTGCCCGGCTGTACGCTTGCGGTTCACCCTGAATAACGGTCAGGGCTCCATCCACCACATTGATCGCCCGCCAGCCGTCCACGGTCTGAACGACAGCCTTGAAGCGCACAAAGGCCGAGTCCATGGCCATCACCAGCAATGCGTTCTCATCGAGTATCAGTTCCGGATGTATGCGCCAGCCAACACTGAAGTGCCCCTGCCCCTGATTGGTGATCTGCTGCCAGGGCTCATCATCAATAGCGGGGGCCGGCGATGCAGTCTTATGTTGGTGGTGATGGTGAGCTTCCGGGTCGGTCACCGGCAAGGCATCCGATTGGCCGTCCAGCCAGCCCGGTGCCAGATGCCCAAACCGCGTGTGGTGAATCGCTCGCTTGGCGGGTTCCAGTTCTGCGGCCCACTCATCGAAAAGAGTCAGTTGCTCCGGCGTGCAGAGATCAGTCTTGTTGGCAACGAGAATATCCGCCGCAGCCACCTGATCCCGAAACTGCACATTGCCCAGCACCTTCGGCTCCTCGAGCCTCCGAGGGTCCACCAGGCAGATCACAGGGCCCATGGCGAGCACATCCTGGTAGTGCTCGCTGGTCAGGGTGTCCAGAATCTGGGAGGGGTGACCCAACCCGGTCGGTTCAATCAAAAGACGGTCGGGCTTTGCTTTGTGAATCAGCTGGTTGAGCCCTATCTGCATCGGCAGGCCGGCAACGCAGCACATGCAGCCGCCCGGTATTTCCTTGATGAAGGCGCCTTCCGTCTGCAGCATGGCGCCATCAATGCCTACCTCGCCGAACTCGTTGACCAGAACCGCCCAGACCTCGTTTTCCGGTTTGCTTTTCAAAAGATCCAGAATGGCGGTGGTTTTACCGACACCCAGAAAACCAAGTATCAGGCTGGTAGGAATAGGTTGGGCCATGGCGCCGGAGGCACTCCTCTAGGAATCAAAATGTTATACTATAACAATTCATCCGCCAGAACGATCCTCTTTCAGGAACAGTCCGACGGCCTTGTCTGATAGCAGGGCATGAGCAAGTGCCGGATAGGGCAGATAGTGAACAAACAATGTGGCGAGGGTGACTGCATCCATGCCGGCATCCAGGAACATCCAGGCCCCGAAAGCCACGAACAGGGCCCCCAGAAAACCGCCATAGATCCACAGCGCCCGCGAACGCTCCTCCGGCATCGGCAAACGCTCAAGGGTCCGAGCCACTGAGAAGCTCATGTAGACCGCAATCAGGGCAGCTATGACCAGTGACGCCAGTACCCCGGTAAATCCAATCAGATACCGGAACAGGTAGTTGGTCAGGAAGAACAGGGCAATGCAGGTAACGGCAACAATGGTGATGCGTGTCTTTTCCATGGCGGCTCAGGGTTTGTTGGTTTTATGGATAGGCGCAAAGAATGGCAGAGACGCCCGGAAAGAACCACCCCTGCTGCGACCGGGGTTCCAGACTGATATGATGCCCGACATTCTCACTGGCAACCGGACACCCGATGACCACTGGCAATTCCACCCGGCTCAACAAATACATCAGCGAAAGCGGCATGTGCTCCCGCCGGGAGGCCGATCGCTATATCGAGCAAGGCAACGTCTACATCAACGGTAAACGAGCAACCGTGGGCGACCAGGTGCTTCCGGGTGACACGGTCAAGGTGAACGGCCAGGTGATCGAGCCACGGGCTGAAGAAGACCTCGTGTTCATTGCACTGAACAAGCCTGTCGGGATTGTCAGCACCACGGACAGCGCCGAGAAACACAATATCCAGCGCTTTGTGGGACACAGCGAACGCATCTTCCCGATCGGACGCCTGGACAAGGACTCCCAGGGCCTCATCTTCATGACCAGCAACGGTGACCTGGTCAACAAAATCCTGCGGGCGGGCAACAACCACGAAAAGGAGTACCTGGTTACCGTCGACAAGCCTGTGACCCGGGAATTTATCGAGGGTATGGCCAATGGTGTGCCGATCCTCGGAACCATGACGAAAAAATGCAAGGTGTCGCGGGAGTCACGGTTTGTCTTCCGGATCACCCTGGTTCAGGGACTCAATCGCCAGATCCGCCGGATGTGCGAGTACTTTGGCTACGAGGTTACCAAACTGGAACGGATCCGGATCATGAACGTGAGCCTGAAAGGGCTTGCGGTAGGCCAATGGCGGGATCTGACCGAAAAAGAACTGGCCGGGCTTTTCGATGCCATCCGGGATTCGTCTTCCGAGGCACCACCCAGCTCTGGAAAACCGGCGAAAAAGAAGCCCGGAGCGAAGGCAAAATCACAGTCCAGTCACAAGCTTGGCTCTGCATCCGCACCCGGCAAACCCGGCGGCGCCCGGCGGCCCGGCCCGAAAGGCAGGCCCGCGCCTGGCAAAAAACCTGCCTCGGGCAAACGGCCAAAAGGCGGCAAACCAAGGCAAAAGAGCGTTAAACGGTAACCGGGGCTTGCACCTGGCCACCTCGGGCTACTTTTTCACCCACTTGCCGCCCATTTGCACATACTGTCCGGTCGGTGTTTTCTCAATCGCCTTCTTGCCTGCAACCGTCTCCACCTGGGTGACAGGAATGTTGTGTTTCTCGGCAATGCGCTTGTACTCATCCCGACGGGCGCTGTTAATGGCTTCCACCACTTCCCTGGCCTGCCCTTCGGCGCGCACCACATCCAGGTAGCCTGTGGGTGTTTCCCCAACCAGCCCCTGCTGCTTGACCGAGTCCAGTTTCTGTTTGGCTTCATCCAGCCCCATGGCAAGCACGGAGGCGCTGATACCGAACGCCAGAACCAGCGCAAACATCTGCATCAATCGTTTCATCTTCAACCTCTCAAACTTTCCGCACACAGTCAGAACAGGCCCTGTTCGCTGAACAGGTCATCCACTTCCTTATCCACTTTCACGTAGATTTCGTGCTGGATTTTCACGTTCAGGTTGACCGTAATCGGCTCCTTCGGTGCCGCCATCTGCACTGTCGGTGTGCAGGCAGCCATTGCCAGCGGCAGCATCGCTATCATCAGTGTTCTTGCCAACGGCGACCTTTCAGGCCACCGAGGTTTCAACAGTATTCTCATGGTGCTGTCTCCTCACCGGATTCCTGCAGCAACTCCCGGACACGCTTGGTAACGGCTTCATTTACCCTGCCACTCAACTGCAGACTGGTCAGCAGCGCGGGAATGTCTTCCTCAAGATTGACATTGAGCACGACCGGCTGACCACCCCTCAGCTCCGGGTTCTTCCCCTTGAGTCGAAGGCCAAGGGTTAACTTGCCCTGTTCATCGTAGTCTATCGTGCTGTTAAGCACCGAATAGTGAAAGTTTTGCAACGCCTGAACGACGATATCCATGGCCTGGTTGCCACCGAGCATTGCCTGGAGCTTGTCCGCCGGCAACTGCAAACGCCCCCCAGGATCGATCGCCGAGACATTACCCTCACTAACCCGCACACCGTCGGTGCTTATACCCAGGGGGATCCGCCCGCGAAGCAGCCCGCTCCCCGACAGACCCTCCGCCGGATACACTGCCGTCAGCCGGCTGAGGGAGACATCCTCAACCTCCACAGGGATACGGCCAGAACCACCTCCCAACTCATACAGGGCAGGTGGAACTCTGAGTGTGCCTTCCAGGAATCGGGCTCTGGCCTGGTGAACATCCAGGCTCCCCGCCAGTAGTTCAGTCACCGGCGCATTGTAGTCCCCGGAAAAGCGAACCGAGCTGACCGGGATTCCGGCATTGATCTCGCCGACAGTCATGTCTCTGAAACGGGCCGTCATCCGGGAATCATCCAGCGATCCACGCACCTGGCCAGTGAGACCGGATACCGCGGTGCGGTTGAATACACCCCCGACATCCTTCAGTTCCGCGCTGCCAGTGGCTTCGAGCTCACCGCCTTTACCGGTAGAGACTTCCATCGACAGACGGGCATTGCCGGAATCGACGGTCAGAAGATCCGGCCAGCCAGACAGAGTGTCTGCCAGGGCCCGAACGCCCTGTTTACCGTCGATAACAGACTCGATAGCAACCGAAACGCCGCCATCGGGGTCAAGCTGAACGTCGAGATCGGCGGAGAAACCAGAGTCAGAAACCAAGGTTCCCTGGACGCGGAGTTCGGAAAGGCGACCTTCTGCCCATCCCTCAAAGTTCCATGCCTGCGGCACCAGGATCGGATGCTCAACACGGGCGGCAGAAACGGCGATATCGCCGTCAATCGCAATGCGGTCTGCCCAGGAGCCTGACGCGCCGTAGTCCAATGTAACGGTGGAATTGCTCAGGTCTGTGCGCAGCGTGTTGAGCTTCAAGGGCTGCTCCGCCCCGGTGTACGCCAGATAATCCGTCATAATCAGGGAGGAGGGGGCAAATTCGATGGTCGCGGAATCTCTGTCGGCCGTTACAGAGGGCCTGATATCAGCCTGGCTGCCGGTGACTTCCCAGCCGCCGGACTGGATATCCGGCAATGCCATGCCCATCGAACCCTCTTCAATGGCGAAAGACCAACCTGCAACCGCCAGGGGCCAGGCCACCATTGCCACACCAGCGGCCCAAATAAGCCCACGGCCGATACATTCAGGCTTTACAGACCCTTTACCGGGCAAAACGACACTCCTGTCGACTCGATTCACTCACCACGCCAGGTCACGCTGTACAGATCGTGCCGGCGGTCCTGAAGGTTTTTCACGGTACCACTGTTGCGGGCGGTGATCAGCACTTCCGGGCGCAGATCGGCAAAAGCGACGGTTTCCACGTTGGGTTCGGTGTCGGCGGCGATGCCATCCCGGGCAAAGGGAAAGTCGCAGGGTGTGAGGATGCAGCTCTGGCCGTACTGGATTTCCATATTAGGGACATTCGGCAGGTTGCCGACGTTGCCGGACAGCACCACGTAAACCTGATTCTCCACGGCTCTGGCCTGGCAACAATAGCGAACCCGCAGGTAGCTCTGCCGCTCATCGGTACAGAAAGGCACAAAGATGATATGCACGCCCTGGTCCACCAGGTGGCGGGTCAATTCCGGGAACTCCGCATCATAGCAAATCAGCACGCCAATCGTGCCACAGTCGGTCTCAATGGCGCTGACCCGGTTGCCGCCCTGCACGTTCCACCAAAAGGCCTCGTTGGGCGTCGGATGGATCTTGGGCTGGCTGAACACCTGGCCATCCCTGAGAAACACGTACGCCATGTTCCGGATGGTGCCGTCTTCCTCACGGACCGGCGTGGAGCCGGCGACAATGTTGATGTTGTGGCGCAGCGCCAGATCCCGCATCAGTTCGCGATAGCGCTCCGCGTAGTGGGCGACCGCGGCAAAGGTCTCGGCGGGGCTGCCCTTTCGGGCTTCAATGGAAAGCAATTGCAGGGTGAACAGCTCCGGAAACACCACAAAGTCGCCTTTGTAGGTGGACACGACATCCACGAAATACCGGACGATCTCGCTGAATTCGTCGAACGACGCTACCGGGCGTTGCTGGTACTGAACGGTGCCGATTCGCACGGTATCCCGCATGCGCTGACCGTAGCGTTTCCTGCGCCCGTTTTTCTCGGATTGGGGTACCTTCGGATTTCGCCAGATCAGATGAATGCCATAGCCCATGGAATCATGATCGGCGTCCAGGTAATGCGGAATGATGCCATGCACCTCGAACCCCTGATGCAGCTGGAAGGACAGCACCGGGTCCTTCTGTTCCTTGCTTCGGATGGCTTCCACGTATTCTTCGACGCTCGTATACTTCTTCAGCCGCTGGCGCAGGCTCGGCAAACGGCCCGCAAACACCACACCTTGCAGACTCAGGGCCTGGCATAACTGCTTGCGCTCGTTGTATAGCCGCTCCCCGATGCGGTAGCCGCGGCATTCCGGATCAACACACACTTCCATCCCGTATAGCCAGTCACCCTCCGGGTCGTGGCGTGAGGCGTAGCCGTTGCCGGTAATGGAAGTCCAGTCGTGGGCAGCCAGGGCGATCTCTTCGGCGATCCGGAACGTTGCACAGTAACCCACTACGGTATCGCCGAGCATGGCGACAAACTGACCGTCGGGGAAGGTGTTGATCTGGCCTGTCAGCGGCCCCTTGGTGTAGCCGTACATGCCCGTGCCTTCATAAACACGGCGGCTGAGCTGGATGATGCCGGGGATATCCGCCAGCGTGGCATTTCGAACGTAAAGTCGTTGATCCGGATCGGAAAACGGGGGACACATATACACCTCAGCAAAGGCGTTGATTTGCCCTCATCTTTGGTGGAGCGACAGCTTTTCGTCAAGCTAAATCCGTTACCCGGGCCCACTCAGCGGAAAGCGTTCGATGACACGATACTCAGACCCTGCCGGGCCCGGTTTGCTATCGAACAGGGCGAACTCGGTTACCGCAAATTGCCCGAACACGGATGCACCCTGTTCGGCCAGCAGGCGCTCAACAGAGCCCGGCTGTCGCTTAAATCGGGCCAGGGTAATATGCGGCATAAAGGACCGGCGTTCCGCCTCAAACCCAAGCTTCTCCATTCGCTGCCCAAGCGCCTCGTGGATGTCGGCCACCGGCGCTTCCGGCTTGACGCCGGCCCACAGGTTCCGGGGCCTTCGCGCCTGGCCAAAACAGCCCAGGCCAGAGACTTCCAGCTCGAAAGGGGTTGGTCGAATTGCACGGGCAGAACCAATCACGGCTTCAAGACGGCTCTCTTCCACACCACCCAGGAACAGCAGCGTGATGTGCAATTGTTCGGCACTCTGCCACTTGGCGCCTGGCACGCTTGCCCTGACTGTCAGCAACTGCTCCTTGATATCAGACGGAAGCTCAAGGCCGAAGAAAATCCGTGGCAATTCCTTATTCCTCGTAGATCATCTTGCGTACCATACCGCCATCTGCCACGAAGTTCTGACCGGTGATAAACGAAGCTTCAGGCGATATCAGATAAGCCGCCAATGAGGCGATATCACCGGGCTGCCCTACCCTGCCCGCCGGATGTTGCAAGTGATCGGTTTGGGAGAGTGGTTCAACCTGTTCTGAGCCTCCTTGCCAGGCCCGCGTATCAATCCAGCCGGGACTGATGCAGTTAACGCGGACATCCGGCCCCAGGCTCACGGCCAGGGCATGGGTCAGCGCCACAATGCCTCCCTTGGTAGCAGCGTACGCCTCGGTGTCTGGCTCGGATTGAAGCGCCCTTGTCGAGGCCATGTTTACGATAGCGCCTTTCGTTTTTCGAAGGTGCGGCACCGAGTGTTTAGTGACCAGGAACGGTCCGGTCAGGTTCACATCCAGCCGACGCTGCCACTGTTCAAGGCTCAGTTCCTCCACCGGTCCGGTCTCCGGATTGGCGATTCCGGCGTTGTTGATAATGGCGTCCAGGCGGCCGCCCCAACGAAGGGTTTCGGCAAGGATGCGCTTCACATCGGTTTCCGAGGCAACATCACCGGGCAGAAAGCGCAGTTGGTGCTCGGCACTGGCTGCCAATCGCTCACCCACGGCCTTGTCGGTATCACAGAACGCCACTTTCCAACCGGCATTGGCCAGGTGAAGTACAATGCCCCGGCCGATGCCCCGAGCGCCCCCGGTTACTAATGCGACGCCATCTGTTTGGCTCAAAACAACCTCCTTTGTGGCTGATCTGCTGATTTACTCAACCTTGGGCGTGGGCCGGACAAGAATCTCATTGACATCCACATGTGCCGGTTGCGACACGGCATACATGACCGCATTGGCAATATCTTCCGGTTTCAGTGCGTGGCCGGGACGTTCATCGAAGAAGGGCGTATCTACCATGCCCGGCTCGATCAGGGTAACGCGGATTCCAGAGCCACGAAGCTCCTCACGAACACCATAGCCGATGGCGGTCACCGCCCACTTGGTGGCACTGTACATGGAGCCGGGAATGGTCGCGCGGCCTGCCGCAGAACCGGTTAACAGCAAGTGGCCCTTGCTCTCTTTCAGTGCCGGCATGCAATGCTGGAGGGTAAGGCCCACACCGTAGATATTGGTGAGAATCATATCCTTCCAGACCTCCGGATCCGCACCGCTGAACCCGCCTGGCTCGCCACCGCGGCCGGCGTTGGCAAATACCGCATCAATTCGGCCAAAGGCGTTCAGGGCCTGGTCGACCATATTCTTCTGGTCATCACCGCTCTGAACGTCACACTGCACCGTCAACACCGTGTCCTCGCCACCCAGTTCCTGCTGCAGGCCTTTGAGCTTGTCTTCGGAACGGGCCGCCAACACCAGACGATAACCTTGTTTCGCCGCTGCTCGAGCTGTCTCTGCACCGATACCCGACGATGCGCCAGTGATCAGCATTACAGGTTGGTCTGCCATAAGATTCGTCTCCTGTTGCTTGTAATATGTGAATAGGGCTACGCCCGCTTACACCAGATCGATCAGTCAGTAGATCTGCAGCAGGATCAGGGTGAGGATGGCGAGGGCGAACAGGAACCAGCGGGCGTAGTGGTCGGGGCGATCCTCATCGTCGCTAACCGCGCTGCTGACACTGCCACCGGAGGTCTGCTCATACTCTGACACCAGTTGTCGTGCCCGGTAAAGATCCTCGTCATCGACATGGACGTTGCTGAAACCTGCGGCACCGATCTCGCCCATTGCCCCCTGGAGATAGTGGCCGCCCACATAAGCCTCAATACCGTTGGCTTCCAACAGACCAGCCACGATGTGGGCTTCGGTTATGTCTTTGGCCCGATAGGCAATTTGCAACACGCGACTCCTTCTGTGACCGTTCCGGGCAGAACCGGGACAAATCTGCGAGTATTATCTAAAGGATAGTTCGCCCCGCAATGAGGGGCCAATAACGTACGGATCGACCATGCTCTGGATTATTCTTGCCGTCATCGTATTCATTGTTGCCGCAACGTTTCTGCTGTTCCGGCTTGAGGATCTGTCGCATCTGGATGGAGATAATCCTCCGGTTCGGGAGGGCAAACCAAGCCCGGCAAACCGCGAGGTCCTGGGTCGTATCCGGGAGATGGGCGAGTCCTCCAGGGGGCTTCGGGGCAAGGCAAGACTGATGGCGCTCCGCAAGCACATGGATAGCCTGAGTGAAGGGCTGGAGCTGGATTCCGAGTTCCGTTTCAACGCATCGCCCAGGGGCGAGTGGGTCCTGGCCCCGGGTTGCGATACGCGGCGGCGAGTTCTTTATATCCACGGAGGTGCCTGGGCCGCTGGCAGCCCCAGAAGCCATCGGGCGATTACGGACAGGCTGTCGACGATCACTGGTGCCGCTGTTTTTGCCGTGGATTATCGGCTGATGCCTGAGAACCGTTTCATGGACGGTGTCCGGGATTGCCGGGATGCCTACTCCTGGCTGCTGAAGCACGGGCCGGACGGTGACGAGCCTTCAAACTTTATGTTGATCGCCGGGGATTCGGCCGGCGGCAGTCATACCCTGGGACTCATTGCGTGGATTCGTGACAATGGCCTGCGTCAGGCCGACGCCGCGATCGCTTTTTCGCCTTCCACCGATCTGACCCTGACCGCCCCAAGTAACCGCAACAACATTGGCACCGATCCCCTGCTCGGGCCTGTGTTCGGCGGCTTGTCGAAAATCCCGCTGCCAGTGATCTGGTGGGCCACGTTGGCGGCATTCCGGGTCTCACCTACAAGCCCTGTTGCCTCGCCACTACGCGGGGACCTGAGGGATCTGCCACCAACACTGATACAGGCCAGCGACACCGAAATGTTACTGGACAATGCCCGGCGCTATGCCGCCAGGGCAAAGGCTGCCGGCTCTCCGGTTGCCCTGCACACCTGGCCGGGCATGGTGCATGTGTGGCAGATCTTCGTGCCACTGCTTCCGGAAGCCGAAGAGGCCTTCGAGGACATTCAGGCGTTTCTGGCAGACGTTGAGTCACGCGACCAGCAAGAGGCTTCGGCCTGAACCTGATCAAGCGCTAGACCGAAACTTTGCCGCGCAGCGCCTTGGTCTTGCCTCGCTGGGTTTTCCGGTCCACCCGCTTGCGCTGCGAGGAACGGGTCGGTTTGGTGGGCCGGCGCGCTTTGCGGGGTTTGACGGCTTCCTGAATCAACTCCTTCAGCCGTTGCAAGGCGTCTTCCTTGTTCAGTTCCAGGGTCCTGAAAGACTGCGCCTTGATGATCAGTACACCGTCTTTGCTGATTCGCTGGTCGTTGAGCGACATCAGCCGCTCCTTGTAGAAGGGCGGCAGGGAGGAATGCAGGATATCAAAACGCAGATGGACCGCAGAGGCCACCTTGTTAACGTTCTGACCTCCGGCACCCTGGGCACGGATCTGGGTGATTTCGATTTCCCAGTCGGCAAGTTCAACAGCGTTGGATAGTTTCAGCATCTGCTAAGGTTAACAAATTACGGACAAGCAGGCTCCCATGAGGACCGCCCCTCATAAGAACCCGGGACAGGAAGCAGGCAACGCCATGTGCGGACGATTCACGTTTTACACACCTCCGGACACCCTGATCCTCGAGTTTTTTCCCGAGGGCATGGAGGTGGACGGTCATTTTGATCCCAGCTACAACATCCCGCCCGGAACGGGCATTCCGATGATCCGCATGAGCATGACCGGCACTCTGATCATGGCGCACTCCCATTGGGGGTTCCGTCCGGCCTGGGCCGGCGAAAAGGCCCCGGCCCCGATCAATGCCCGGGCCGAAACCGCAGCGACCTCAAAATATTTCCGGGAGGCTTTTGCCCACCACCGTTGCCTGATACCTGCCAATGGCTGGTACGAATGGCAGCAAACCGAACATGGCAAGGAACCCCACTACATAACACCAACGGATTCCGGGAAGTATCCGGCGATTTTCTTCGCCGGCCTCTGGACGCCCAGGGAGGGAGACGAAACCACCGCCTGCGCCATCATCACCGAGCCCGCGAGCGAGAGACTGAAACACATCCATGACCGTCAACCGGTGGTACTCGATCCCGGCTGCCTGAGGGACTGGCTGAACCCGGAAGTCACCGACCGCGCCCGGATCCGGGCAGTAACCCACCGCCTGGACACAGAGCACCTGAAAGCCGTTTCCGTGTCCCAGGAGGTCAACAACCCGAGGCATGACACGCCGGACCTGATCCGGGAAATCTGATTAACCTGAGGTCCCTGATCCCGGTTCCAGACTTCTGAGATCAATGAAGAGGTCAACAAAATCGTACGAACCGTAACCTGACATCAGGCGGCCTGAGGATTAGAGTGAAAGCTGCGAACACCGATACAGGATTTGGCATGCGCAATTCCCTGCAAAACATTGCCTTTCTGGCACTCATGGCTCTTGTACTTGGCGGCTGCGCCAGTTCCGGGAATATACAGCCGGGTTCATCCGCGCCAGTACAGCCACTACCCGTTGAAGCGTCCAGTTCCGACAAGGCACAAAAGCTCTGGCAGGTGTTCGAGCGCTACCGGGGAACTCCCTACCAATATGGTGGCACCTCTTCCGACGGCTTCGACTGCTCCGGATTCATCCTTACCGCCTATCAGGAAGGGCTGGGTAAACAGTTGCCCAGGACAACCGGCCAAATGCTGGCCAGTGGTGATGTGGTTCATCCCGGAAAGATTCAACCGGGCGACGTGGTGTTCTTCCGGATTGGCGGCAAGGAGCAGCACGCGGGAATCTACATGGGCGGGGACCGGTTTATCCACGCATCAACATCAGCCGGCGTTATCCAGTCTTCAATCAGCGGTTATTACTGGAAAGGCCGACTGACCGAGGCACGGCGCTTCGACTGAGCCCGGCTGGCCAGACCGCTTCAACCTTTTTTACGGCGAACATAGAGTACTTTGTGCACGCACGCGACCAGCTCGCCGGATTCGTCAAAAATCTCCACGTCCCACTCTGGCAGCAGTTTGCCGCCGTCTGCCGTCGCGGCCCGAATCTCGTCAACACGCTCATCGGTCAGCTCAAACCGGGCTGTCACCCTGCCCTTCCCGGGACGGATAAAATCGATGCTCGCGGATTTGTCCCACACGATGTAGTCGTTGCCCAGTCGTCGCATCAGCAACAGCAACAGCATGTACATGGGGTCAACCATACTGTAGAGGGAGCCGCCGAAGTGGGTTCCGACGTAGTTGGTGTTGTACCAGTGCTGACCCATCTCCACCGTTGCCGAGCTGAAGTCATCGGCAATATGGGTAACGCGAATGCCTGCTCCGAGATAGGGAGCAAACGTAGAAAGGACGCGGCGCATGGCCCCGGCACTGGCAAACCAGCGACGTACAGTGGCGTTCATTAACTATCCTCGGTGGTATGAATAACTTCAAATTCAGTAGCACGCTATCTTCCAACCTGAGACGCGCCGATGCAAGAAATTCATACGACCGTTTGAATATTAAAGACCACTTAAGGTCAGGTGAAGGGCGATGGCTGCCATCATCACGCCGATAACACCATCGATGATCCGCCAGGCCAGCGGCCGCGCGAGAACTGGAGCCAGCGCCGAACCGCCCCATGCCAGCAGACCGAACCAGAGAATCGAGGCACTGCTCGCACCGGCCACAAACGTGGTCGCATCCTCCTGCTGAGCTCCGACCGCCGGGATCAACAGCAGCGTATCCAGATAGACCTGGGGATTGAGCAAAGTGACCGCCAGGGTCGTGAATATCACGGCTTTAAGGCTCCGTTTTGTTACCTCACCGGCTTCAAGAGCCGCCCTGCCACGGCTGGCGCGAACGAAAGACTGAATGGCAAGCCAGCCAAGGAAGGCCACCCCGAGCCAGCGAAGGATTTCCAGGGCCTCTGGCATGGCCATCAGCGCAGCACTGATGCCGAACATGCCCAGCGTGAAGAGCGTGACATCCGCCACCATGCACAAACCGGCTGACCACCAATGATGCTCCCTGCGGATTGCCTGGCTCAGCAAATAGGCGTTCTGGGCACCAATCGCCACGATAATGCCGCCACACACAATCAATCCGGTCAGATAACTCTCAAGCACGTGGGTTTCTCCTCAATGAATGGGGCAAGGTTACCGCTTTACACCTATACTTGAAATTCATACTCATAATACTGCATCAGTTTTGCTTATGATTGATTACAAGCTGCTGGAAGCCCTGGCGACGGTTATTGAATGCGGCGGGTTCGAACGTGCGGGCCAGGCACTCGGGCTGAGCCAGTCGGCCATTTCACAGCGCATTCGCACCCTTGAGATCCGGCTCGGGCAGCCGGTTCTGGTTCGTAGCCCGGTGCTCAAAGCCACGCCGGCCGGGCAGCGCCTGCTTAACCACGTTCAGCAGGTGCAGTTGCTGGAGAGAGACCTGACCAAGTCCATTCCTGGGATCTCGGAACCCACGGCAAGGCTGCGCATCGCCCTGAATGCCGACAGCCTGGCCACCTGGTGGGCAGCCGCGGTGGGCAGTTTCTGCGCGGACGAAACCCTGCTGCTGGATCTTGTGGTGGAGGACCAGGACATCGGCCTTCGCCGTATGCGCGAGGGTGATGTAGCTGCCTGCCTGTGCAGTAGCCCCCAGCCGGTTGCCGGTGCCCGATGCGTGCCTATCGGCACCATGACCTACATGCCGCTGGCAACTCCGGACTATGTTCAACGCTATTTCCGGAACGGGCTCAACGAAACCAGCTTGCAAAATGCCCCGGCCATTGTTTTTGGGCCCAATGACCAGTTGCAACACCGGTTCCTGGCCCAGTGCGGCTATCACGGCACCTTCCCCCACCACCTTTGCCCTTCTTCGGAAGGCTTTGTAAAGCTGGCATTGGCAGGTATGGGCTACGGTATGATCCCGGAAATGCAGGCCCGACCGGAAATTAACACGGGGCGATTGGTGAGTATCGCGCCTGAACAAACCCTGGAAGTGCAGCTATACTGGCATTTCTGGCGTCACGGCGGGGGCGTAATGGACCGTTTGACCAACGCCCTGAGGTCTGCCGACATGCTCACTTCAAAGGTGTGAACAAGGGGGAGCGACCATCAGACCGAAACACCTTGTTGCGGTTTACGGTACATTGAAACGTGGCCGGAATAACAGCCATATTCTGCGAGGTGCCCGATTTGTCGGAACGGACCGGATACCTGAATTGAGCCTGTATCACCTGGGCCCTTATCCGGGCGCCATCAAGGAATCCTCCCCGGGCGTTCAGGTCGAAGTATATGCCGTTTCCGATCCGATGCTGAAAGCACTGGATGAACTGGAAGACTTTTTCCCGGAGCGCCCGCAAAGCAGCCTGTATATCCGCCAGACCATGGATACTCGCCACGGGTCTGCCTGGGTGTACATTTACAATCGGCCGGTCAAGACGATCCAGCGACTGCCCTCCGGAAGCTGGTAGACCAGCCGACACACCCTTACAAACAAGGACACCAGATTGGACCTGACAACGCCTGCCCTGCTCTTCCCTGCAATTTCACTGCTGTTGCTGGCTTATACCAACCGGTTTCTGGTTCTGGCACAGCTCATACGTCAACTCAAGCAAATGGACACCGAGGAAGACCACGCACTGATCGCCCGCCAGATCGGCATGCTGCGCAAGCGGATTGTACTGACCAAACGGATGCAGGCCTTCGGCGTACTCAGTTTCTTCCTGTGTACGGTTTCCATGTTCCTGCTTTTCCTGGGAGCAGAGCTGCCGGGTGTAGTCGCGTTCGGCGCAAGCCTGGTACTGCTGTCTTTTTCGCTGCTGTATTCGCTATACGAAATCCAGATTTCGACCAATGCCATCAACGTTGAACTGTCCAGCTTTGAAGCGCGCAAGAGTGCCGGCAGGGAAGATGTTGACTATTCATGAGACCGGTTGGTGCAGGGATCCACAATGCGGACACCAAACCAGCGTGGAAACCGGAGCAGGCAATACAGGGCAATCATGTCGTAGAGGGCATGCCAGATCATGACCATCACCAGACTCTCCGATAGCACATAGGCTGCCCCGAGAATCAAACCGAGTCCGGTTGCCACCAGAAAATAGGTGAACGATACGTAGTGCACCAGCCCGAACAGCACCGATGCCGCCAACACCGCCGTTACCGGGTCGGTATGGGCCATCAGCCAGCCCTGAATTGCTCCGCGGAACAGCAGCTCCTCGCCGACACCGGCCAGCAGGGACAGCAGGATCAGGACCACCGGAGAGTAGCTGGAGGCAAAGTTATACAAACCCTGCATCTGCCGCTCGAGGTTTTCCGGGAACAGGCCGGGCACCCGGGTAAGCACCAGCAAAGCGGCGTAGGTAAGACCTGCTCCGAGCGCGCCGTACAGGATACTGGGCCACAGGCCCGGCCCGACAAGCAGCACCGGGATTCCGAATAGCAGTATCGCCACCAATCCAATAACGCCAATGCCGCCCTGGAACAACAGCGCGGCATTGGAGGAGATACCGGATGTTCGTCGTTTACCCAACGCCATTCACTGATCAAACAGCGGCTTCACCGGAAACAGCGCATCGTATTGCGGCGCCTGCTTCTGGGCTTTGGCCTGGAAGGATTTCATCATGTCCGTCGGGCGGAACATGCCCGCCTGCCAGGTGGCCATGTATCTGAGACTGTCTTCCACGCTGTGGTCGCGACTGTAATTGAGCATTTCCTTGCAGCCGGTGACGGCCAGTGGGGAGTTCGCAGCAATCTGTCCAGCGATGGCCATTACCGCTGCCAGCATGGCTTCCTGGTCGGGGTACACGGCGTTCACGAAGCCGAGATTCTGTGCCTCTGCGGCGGAAAATTTGCGCCCGGTATAAGCCAGTTCGCGAACCACCCCTTCGGGCATGAGTTTGGGCAGGCGCTGCAGTGTACCAACGTCGGCAGTCATGCCCAGCTCGGTTTCCTTGATGGTAAAGTAGGCATCTTCGGTGCAATAACGGCTGTCAGCGGCACAGACCAGATCCAGAGCACCACCAATGCAGCCACCGTGGACGGCCGCCAGAACGGGAAGGCGTATTTTTTCCAGGGAGGTCAGCGTGTCCTGCAACTGCAGCACAACCCGGCGCAGGTTTTCCGCCATGCGGCCCGGGTCACCGTTCATGGGAACCGCTTTGGGGTCACTGAACACGCCCAGGTCCATACCGGCCGAAAAGTGCTTGCCGGTGGAAGAGATAACGATCACCCGGGCATCCGTGTTGGCTTCAATATCCTGCATGCAACGGGGCAGTTCAAGCCAGAACGCCTTGTTCATGGTGTTCAGGGCCTCCGGGCGACTGAACTGCACGTGGGCGATGTGGTCTTTTACCTCAATCGAAAAACTCTCGTAACTGGACAACTCAGACAAGACAGCACTCCTTATTTAAATGTCGCATACCGGCCCGTTAGTGGTCGTCCCGGCTAATGCATCGTCAATTCTGCTACCTTCGTATTATGGCGGACAGAGAGACGACACGTTAACCCGAAAAGGCCTGGTATGGAATTCACCTTCCTCGGCACTTCAGCCGGAACACCCACCAAATCCCGCAATGTGACCGGCCTGGCGTTGAGCCACGGAAGGCCGAAACACTGGTACCTGATTGACTGCGGCGAGGGCACCCAGCACCAGTTGCTGAGAACGCATCATTCGGTGATGCAGTTGCAGGCCCTGTTTATCACCCACATCCATGGTGACCACACATTCGGGCTACCCGGCCTGCTGACCAGTGCCTCCATGCTTGGCCGAACGGCTCCGCTTTACCTGATCGCGCCCCGCCCCGTGAAAGCCTTCGTTGAGGCGGCTCTTGGCAACAGTGACTCCAGCCTCAGTTTTGAACTGAGGTTTGTCGACTCGGAAGCAGAGAGTTTCCATTGGGAGGACGACGCACTGTCGGTTACGGCTGTGCCTCTCTCACATCGGGTGTCCTGCCGGGCATTTGTGTTCACTGAAAAGAACCTCGAACGCCAGCTGCTCCGGGACAAGCTTGAAGCGGATGGTATCGAGGCCGGTCCAGCCTGGGGCCGGCTGCAACAGGGCCACGACGTGGTGTTGGAAGATGGTCGTCTGGCCCGTTGCGACGACTACACGCAAATTGCCAGAAAACCGCGGAAGGTTATCGTTGCCGGTGATAACGATCAGCCGGACCTCCTTCTGGAAGCGAGTGCCGATGTTCAGGTGGTGATCCATGAGGCCACCTACACCCAGGAAGTCTCTGACCGGGTCGGCCCCTGGCCGCAACACAGCTCTGCTGCCAAGGTCGCCCGTTTTGCAGAAACAGCAGGTGTCCCCAACCTTGTGCTTACGCATTTCAGTTCCCGGTACCAGCTCAATCCGGATGCCTATCCACACATTGGCGAAATCGAGTCCGAAGCCAGGGGCATCTATCGGGGAAACCTTTATCTGGCAAAGGATTTTGCCCGTTATCAGCTTGGCAAGGATCTGATGCTATACCCCGTCGAGCGTCTATAATGCAGTCGTTGGTTGCAGTTCTGTCAGGGAATTTGATGTGTCGCTTTTGTAGATTCACTTTGCGTTTGGTGGCGTTCAAATTACACTGCATTGAAGGATAAGCTGAACAAAGATTCATTTTTCACTGCTACGGGAAGGCGGTCGATGACCCGGCTCAACGCAAAACATTCCAGACTCAGCAAGGATGCGATTGTCGTCGCTCCGGGCTTGGTTCCTTGCGGCTGCGTCATCGACAGCATGGTTCTGGACAGCAAAGTGCTTCGTCTCAGCCTGCATCTTTTTACTTCACCCGCCGTACTGGACCAGCTGGCTTCCTCCGCCGCTTCTCAAGCGGACCTGCATGTGTTCCTCGATAATGACCATGACAAGCAGCATATTCATTTCCGGGGAGCGGTCCGCACCACCCAGGGCAGCAGCATTTCGCTTGAAATCAGGGACATCACCCCCGACCTGAAACGCGAAGTTGAGGTTCTCGCGCAGCACACGGGCAAAAGCAAGCTCACGGAAGGCGCGCCAGTCCCCGCACTGAAAAAACTGTACCACCAGCATTGCCGGCGACTTCTGGAACAATTACTCCCGGAGTTTATGGAGGGCACTTTCGAGGGCATTGAAGCTGACCTGGAACAGGCAGCCGAGCTGCGCGAGATCACCAGGCTCAAGGATATGCGCTTCATCTTCCAGAGCCGCCAGCAGCGCATGCTTCAGGATTTCCAGGCCCAGTTCCAGGCCAATCAGGCGATCCTTGAGCCCGCTACCGAGTCCCGGGCCGGCACCAGGGAATTGCACCTGCTGCAACAGCACGAGTTTGAAGACTGGCTGGATTTACAGGCCATTGCCACGGGAATAAGCAAAGCGAATACCGGTGCAACTTTCCTGCTGAACCAGTTCCTCAACCAGATTTTCCATCTGGACGTCAATGACGACAACAACCCGCTAACGCCCCGGGCGCTGTGTGTTTGCCTGCAGTACATGGTCGACCATCTGGGCATTGCGCGGGAGCACCGCCTGACTATTTACCGGGCCTGGGAATACGCTCTGGGCCGGGTCTGGCCCGCAGCAGTCCGCTCCCTGATCAATGACTGCCGGCGCGCCGGACTTGAAGCCCTGGATATCACCGAGTTGCCGGCAAACTGGTCACTCAGGGAACACGCTTCAGAAGAAGCTGACTCGAAAAATGAAACAGGTGAGAGCCCATCGGACGAGACCCCGGAAACGGAAGACATCGGGCATGGGGCATCAGAGCAGCCATCGGCCGGTCGCTCCCTGTTCCAATTGATGGCACTGGAAGCAAGCCCTTCTTCGGAACTCATAGATTGGGAGGAGCCCAATCCGAGGCTGTCGGAAAACCTGCGTTCCCGGCGCCGGGAGCTTCTGGAACGGTTGCACGATGACGAGCCGGATATGGCCGGATTACTCAGGGAACTGGCCGGGGCGGACTCTGCCCTGGCGAGCTCGCTGGATCGCACTGCCGTGGAAAAGGCCAATCTCGTGGACCGGTTGTTCGCGCCGCTGAAAACTCACGAGGAGCTCTCGGGTTCACTTCGCCACCAACTGCAAAAACTTCGGCTACCGGTATTTGAAACGCTGGTTGAAACACCGGACTTTCTGAATGCCGGCAGTCACCCTGCCAGGGACATTATCAATAACTTGATGCACATCTGTCTTGCGGAAAGGGCGTCGAGCAAGAAACTAGAAGCGACGGTTGCTGATATCGTCCAGGAGCTGACAGAGACCGAGGTATCGGACCCGGAGCTACTGGAAAGTCTGGGCCAACGCCTGCATCAGCTTGTCGAGCGTCAGGATCAATCGTTTATCCGTAATTCGGAACGGCTGGCGAAAACCCTGGAGGGCAAAGAACGCCTTCGGAAAACTCGCAAAGAGGCCCGGCAACGGCTGAATGCACTCCTGGGCGGCAGGCAAGTTCCTAAGATTCTTATCCGTCTTCTTCAGTCGGGCTGGGAGCAGCTGATTGTTCTGACAATATTGCGGGAAGGGCCGGAAAGCCGACACTGCGAGGAGCTTCTTGACGTAGTGGCACAGCTTCAGGCCTGGCTGTCCCCCGCTGGAACCTCCGGTGACCTGGCATTTGAACGAGAGCTGGAAAGCGGTGTCATGCTGCAGTTTATCGAGCGGGAGCTGAAAACCACCGGTGATATCTCCCGAACCAGACCGGTCATAGAGGAGCTATCCGGAATGCTTCAGGGCCATCTGGATTCAGAGACCACCTGGGTTGAAGAGTATGGCGACGCCGAAGACGCGCCACCGCCGATGCCTCCGGAGCTTGAAGACAGCCGTTGGGTCTCCAGGGCACAGAGCATTGCTGTCGGTGACTGGGTTGAAGTCTGGCTCGACAGCGGCGAGACCCGCCGAATGCGCCTCGTGTGGGGTGGCGAGGATTCACTCCGATTCGTTTTCCTGTCACCCAAGGGTATGAGCGAAGTCAGTTACGGGTTCCCGGAATTCGTCCAGAAACTCGCCGAGGGCGAAGCCTGGCTGGTTGAAGATGGCGACATCCCGTTTCTTGATCAAAGCCTCTTCAGCATTGTTGAGGACGTGTACCGGAAGCTGAATTTCCAGGCCACCCACGACGCCCTGACCGGCTGCATGCATCGCCATGACTTCGAGAAACAGGTATCCGGGCTGATCAGCACGGCCCCGCCATCCCCGGAAGACAGTGCCTCCGCCCTCATGGTTCTGGATATAGATGAGTTCAGTGTTATTAACGCCTCCTACGGTGCAGAAGCCGGCGATGCCCTGTTGAGAGATGTCGCCGAAACACTTCGGCAAGCCTGTGGAGCCAGTTTCCCGGAATCGTATGTTGGTCGGATAAGTGGCAACGAATTCGCGGTGCTCATCAATAACATCAGCACCGAGGACTGCCTGGATTTTGCGGAATCCCTGCGGCGAAACTTCGAACAACGGGTTTTCCGGCACGGACAGGCAGAATACAAGGCAACGGTCAGCATCAGTATCCGACCCGTTACCGGTTCCGCTCACTCCCCCGGAGACCTTCTCAATCAGGCGAGCCTCTCTCTCAAGGCGGCCAAGAAGCTGGGTGGAAACCGGATTGAACTGGCGCGGGAAAGCAGGGACCAGTCTCAGATTGGCACACCTCAGTGGGTAACGGAGATCGACCGCACGATCCGGGATGGTAGCCTCTACCTCAGGGCACAGCCTATTGTTGCCCTCGCCCCTGAAACCGGTGAAGGCCAGATGTATGAACTCTTACTCGGCCTGAAAGACAGCTCTGGCAAAGAAATCTCGCCCCAGGGCTATATTGAGGCGGCCGAACAATTCAAACGCAGTACCCGGGTCGATTTGTGGGTTCTTTCCGAAGTCATGGCCTGGATGCGCGACAATCCGGAGGCGCTCGACAAGATTGCCACCCTGAACGTCAACCTCTCGGGATCTTCGTTAAGCGATGACAGTTTCATGCTTGGGCTGGAATCAAACCTCCGGGCAAACCCGGAACTCGCGCACAAGCTGTGCTTCGAGGTGACCGAGACCTCTGCCGTCGCCAACCTTCATTTTGCGTCCGATTTCATGCGTGAGATGAAACGGCTGAACTGCCGGTTTGCCCTGGATGACTTCGGGACCGGCCTTTCCTCGTATGCCTATCTGCAGAAACTGCCGGTGGACTTTGTGAAGATCGACGGTGTTTTCGTGCGGGACATGGCCACCAACCTGACAAACTATGCCATGGTGCGCTCAATCAACGAACTGTGCCATTTCCTGGACCTGCAGACCATTGCCGAGTACGTCGAGGACATGGAAATCATGGACACCCTCAAGGAAATTCAGGTGGACTACGCCCAGGGCTTCGCCATTGCCAAACCGCGCAGGATGGACAGCCTTGGAACCGGGAATTCCACTACCCCGGTTTATGCCTATAAGAAATAGCTTTGCTTTTCATGGCGGCAGGCGTACAGTGGGCTCCGTTGGAAAGATTTAGCAGCATTTCATCAATAAGACGAATCTGTGCCGTAACGTAGTACGTCCTGTTTTTGATCACGCCAGTTTTTTGTTTCCCGCATACCGCTGTACAGGCATCACAACGATGATCTGGCAGCTTCTTAAAAGATTGAATTCAGGAATTTTTATTATGTCTACAGTTACCGGCAGCGTTAAGTTTTTCAACGAAGCAAAAGGTTTTGGCTTTATTACTCGCGAAAGCGGCCCGGACGTTTTCGTTCACTACAGCGCCATTCAGGGCGGCGGTTTCAAGACTCTGGCTGAAGGCCAGCAGGTCGAGTTCACCGTTACCCAGGGCCAGAAAGGTCCCCAGGCGGAAAACGTAGTCGCTCTTTAATCTATAAAGAGATGCTCTGCAAATAGCAGACGACACGTTCAGAAAAAGGCAGCTTCGGCTGCCTTTTTTCGTTCAGGGATCCCTTCCCGGACCTACCCATTAAATGCCTTCCACCGGGATCGTCTCGGTATTCTTTATCTCCCGCAACGCAAAGTTTGAATTCACCTGGGCAATCCCCTGCAGGGTGAAGATCTTTTCGTTCAGGAACCGATCGTAACTGGCCATGTCCGGGACGATCACCCTGAGTACGAAATCGGCATTACCGGTCACCGCAAAGCACTGGAGCACCTCCGGATAACTGCTCACCTGTTGCTCGATCTCGGCGGTGCTATCAATGTTGTGCCGTTGCAGTGACAGATTGACCAGTACGCACAGGCCCTGCCCGATGCGCTCGGGATCCACTCTTGCGCTGTATCCCTGAATCACGCCGCTTTCCTCAAGTGTCCGCACCCGGCGCCAGCAGGCTGCCGGTGACAAACCCACCTGTTCGGCCAGTAACTGGTTACTGATGCGCCCATCCTGCTGCAGTGCCGACAGGATTTTCCGATCCAGCTTGTCCAGCTCTACCTGTTTCATTTGGTAACACCTGACTTTTATCAAAGGTTCTTTCTCGTCATTGTCATTTATCAAACAATCTTTCGCAAACGCTCGAAACCGCTGCCCAATAAGCAAGCACCTTTTGCGGACTTCCCTCTAGAATTTTGGTCATAAAATCGACAAAAGGAGGGCGCAATGTCCGCCGATACCCCGCAACTCGACGACTACAAACTCGAAGACCGTTACCTGAGGGAGTCCGGCAGGGTTTTCCTGACCGGTACACAGGCCCTGGTCCGGATTCCCCTGATGCAGGCCGCCCTGGATCGCAAGCAGGGCCTGAATACCGCCGGCCTCGTCAGTGGCTACCGGGGCTCCCCCCTCGGCGCGGTCGACCAGGCACTCTGGCAGGCAAAGGATCTACTGGACGAGAACCGGATCGATTTTGTCCCGGCCATCAACGAGGATCTCGCCGCCACTATCATGCTGGGCACCCAGCAGGTGGAGACTGATGAAGACCGCCAGGTAGAGGGTGTTTTCGGCCTCTGGTATGGCAAGGGCCCGGGTGTGGATCGCGCCGGCGACGCCCTGAAACACGGCACCACTTATGGATCTTCGCCCCATGGTGGCGTTCTGGTGGTTGCCGGTGATGACCACGGCTGTGTGTCATCGTCCATGCCCCATCAGTCCGATGTGGCATTCATGAGTTTCTTCATGCCTACCATCAATCCGGCCAACATTGCCGAGTACCTGGAGTTCGGCCTCTGGGGCTATGCCCTGTCCCGTTACAGCGGCTGCTGGGTTGGCTTCAAGGCGATCTCGGAAACCGTGGAAAGCGCGGCCTCCGTGGAAATTCCGCCAGCACCGGATTTCGTAACCCCGGATGATTTCACCGCGCCGGAAAGCGGCCTTCATTACCGCTGGCCGGATCTGCCGGGTCCGCAGCTGGAAACCCGCATCGAACACAAGCTCGCGGCCGTTCAGGCCTTTGCCCGGGCCAATCGCATCGACCGCTGCCTGTACGAGAACAAGCAAGCCCGCTTCGGTATTGTTACTACCGGCAAGAGCCATCTGGACCTGCTTGAAGCCCTTGATCTGCTGGGCATTGATGAAGACAAAGCCCGGGACATGGGGCTGGATATCTATAAAGTGGGCATGGTCTGGCCCCTGGAGCGCCGCGGCATCCTGGACTTCGTTCACGGCAAGGAAGAAGTCCTGGTGATAGAAGAGAAGCGCGGCATCATCGAGAGCCAGATCAAGGAATACATGTCCGAGCCGGACCGTCCCGGCGAGGTTCTGATCACCGGTAAACAGGATGAGCTGGGCCGTCCGCTGATCCCCTACGTTGGCGAATTGAGCCCGAAGCTGGTTGCCGGCTTCCTGGCAGCCCGCCTCGGTCGCTTCTTCTCGGTGGACTTCAGCGAGCGCCTGGCCGAAATCAGTGCCATGAGCACGGCTCAGGATCCGGGTGGCGTCAAGCGTATGCCCTATTTCTGCTCGGGCTGCCCCCACAACACCTCCACCAAAGTCCCTGAGGGAAGCAAGGCCCTGGCCGGCATCGGCTGCCATTTCATGGCATCCTGGATGGGCCGGAACACCGAATCCCTCATCCAGATGGGTGGCGAGGGCGTCAACTGGATTGGCAAGAGCCGCTATACCGGCAACCCCCACGTATTCCAGAACCTGGGTGAAGGCACCTACTTCCACTCCGGTTCCATGGCCATCCGTCAGGCAGTGGCTGCGGGTATCAACATCACCTACAAGATCCTGTTCAACGACGCCGTAGCCATGACCGGCGGTCAGCCCGTGGACGGGCAGATCACCGTCGACAGAATTGCCCAGCAAATGGCCGCGGAGGGGGTGAAGCGGGTTGTTGTGCTCAGCGATGAGCCCGAGAAATACGATGGCCATCATGATCTGTTCCCCAAGGATGTCACCTTCCACGATCGATCCGAGCTCGACCAGGTGCAGCGCGAATTGCGTGACATCCCTGGCTGTACCGTTCTGATTTATGACCAGACCTGTGCTGCCGAGAAGCGCCGCCGGCGCAAGCGCAAGCAGTTCCCGGATCCGGCGAAGCGGGCCTTTATCAACCATCACGTGTGTGAAGGCTGTGGCGACTGTTCGGTACAGTCCAACTGTCTCTCTGTGGTGCCGCGCAAGACAGATCTGGGCCGCAAGCGCAAGATCGACCAGTCCTCCTGTAACAAGGACTTCTCCTGCGTAAACGGCTTCTGCCCCAGCTTCGTCACCATTGAAGGCGGGCAACTACGCAAATCCCGGGGCGTGGACACCGGTTCGGTGCTGACCAGAAAGCTGACCGAGATACCTGCTCCCGAATTGCCGGAAATGGCCGGCTCCTACGACCTCCTCGTGGGCGGTGTTGGCGGCACAGGCGTGGTGACTGTGGGACAGCTGATCACCATGGCGGCCCATCTGGAATCACGCGGCGCCTCGGTACTGGATTTCATGGGCTTCGCCCAGAAAGGCGGCACGGTGCTGAGCTATGTTCGTATGGCACCGTCCCCGGACAAGCTCCACCAGGTGCGGATCAGCAATGGCCAGGCCGATGCGGTCATCGCCTGCGACCTGGTGGTAGCGTCTTCCCAGAAGGCCCTGAACGTGCTCCGGCCCAACCACACCCGGATTGTCGCCAATGAGGCGGAACTGCCTACCGCAGACTACGTGCTCTACCGCGACGCCGACATGAAGGCCGACAAGCGTCTTGACCTGCTGAAGAACGCGGTTGGTGAGGATCACTTCGACCAGTTGGACGCCAACGGCATCGCTGAAAAGCTGATGGGCGACACCGTCTTCTCCAACGTGATGATGCTCGGTTTTGCCTGGCAGAAAGGCCTGCTGCCCCTGTCAGAAGCGGCTCTGATGAAAGCCATCGAACTCAATGGCGTGGCAATCGAGCGCAACAAGGAAGCCTTCGGCTGGGGCCGTCTGGCAGCCGTTGATCCAGGTGCGGTTACGGACCTGCTGGACGACAACAAGGCTCAGGTTGTTGAGGTCAAGCCCGAACCAACCCTGGACGAGCTGATCACCACCCGTCACAAGCATCTGGTCAACTACCAGAACCAGCGCTGGGCCGACCAGTACCGGGACAGTGTTGCCGGAGTCCGCAAAGCCGAGGAAGCCCTGGGTGAAACCAATCTTCTGCTGACCCGGGCCGTGGCCCTGCAGTTGTATCGCTTTATGGCCTACAAGGATGAATACGAAGTGGCGCGCCTGTTTGCCGAAACCGACTTCATGAAAGAGGTTAAGGAAACTTTCGAGGGCGATTACAAGGTTCATTTCCACCTGGCCCCGCCCCTGCTCAGCGGTGAAACCGATGCCCAGGGTCGCCCGAAAAAGCGCCGGTTCGGCCCCTGGATGTTCCGGGCCTTCAGGCTGCTGGCCAAGCTCCGCCGCCTGCGCGGAACCACAGTGGACCCCTTCAGCTACTCCGCAGACCGCAAGCTGGACCGCGCTTTGCTGAAGGACTACCAGAACCTGGTTGCGCGAATTGGCCGTGAACTCAACGCCAGCAACTACGAGACCTTCCTGCAACTGGCAGAATTGCCCGCAGATGTCCGTGGCTACGGCCCGGTCAGGGAACAGGCAGCAGAGAGCATTCGTGAAAAGCGGACTCAGCTGATCAAGGCGCTGGACACCGGTCGCCCGACCCTGATCCGCACCCAACAGGCCGATGAGGAGGCAAGCCATGTTTGAAGCACTCCAGCCCCTGCCCCAGGATCCGATCCTGCAGCTGATGCAGACCTTCCGTGAGGACACCCGGCCGCACAAGGTGGATCTGGGCATCGGCGTCTACAAGGATGATGCCGGTAATACGCCCATCATGGCCGCCGTGCACGAAGCAGAGCGTCGCCTGCTTGAGGGAGAAACCACCAAGAGCTACGTGGGACCGGCCGGTTCTGCCGGCTTCAACAGCGCCATGGCCGAACTGATCCTGGGCAGCAACAGCCCGCTGCTCCGGGACGGCCGTGTATCGGTGATCCAGACACCGGGCGGCTGTGGCGCCCTGCGAATGGCCGCCGAATTTCTGCGCCTGTGCAAGGCGGACACAAAAGTCTGGGTCAGCACACCCACCTGGGCCAACCATTTGCCGCTTCTCGGTGGCGCCGGCCTGACCATTCGCGAATATCCGTACCTCAATCCAGAGACGCTGCAGGTAGACTTCGGCGCCATGCTGGAAACCCTGGAGCAGGCCGACGCGGGCGACGTGGTGTTGCTGCACGGCTGCTGCCACAACCCGTCGGGCGCGGACCTGAGCCTCGCCCAGTGGCGTGAAGTGACCAGCCTGATCCAGCGAAAAGGTCTGTTGCCCTTTGTAGACATGGCCTATCAGGGCCTTGGTGAAGGCCTGGACGCGGATGCGGCCGGCCTCAGGCATCTGGCCGGCGCGGTACCGGAAATGTTGATCGCAGCCTCCTGCTCCAAGAACTTCGGGCTTTACCGTGAACGTACCGGTGCCCTCGCCCTGATTTCCGGAACAGCAACTGTGAACGCAGCCGCCACCAGCCAGCTGCTGAGCGTTATCCGGTCCCACTACTCAATGCCGCCAGCCCATGGCGCCGCGATTGTTGAGACCATCCTGGGCGATGACGACCTGCGAGGCCAGTGGCAACAGGAGCTGAATGGAATGTGCGAGCGCATCCTGCATCTGCGTCACGCTTTTGCCGGCGCACTTTCACCGGTGGGCGACTTCGACTTCATCGCCCGTCAGCGAGGCATGTTCTCCTTCCTGGGGATCAGCCCCGAGCAGGTTGGCGAGTTGCGTAAGGAACATGGCATCTACATGCTCGACAGCAGCCGCGTAAACGTCGCCGGCCTGAATGACCGCGTTCTGCCACAAGTCGCTTCCGCCCTGCGCGAGGTTCTGGGCAAGTAAGCCTTTTTTCGAAAACAACCAATCAATCCGACAAAAATAACTAGCCGGAGAGAAAAATGAGTGAGAGTACCCAACCACACCAGCAGGCCAACAACCTGTGGTCCTCACGGATGGCCTTTATCCTGGCTGCTGCCGGCTCGGCGGTGGGCCTCGGAAACATCTGGAAGTTTCCGTATATAACCGGCGAGAACGGCGGCGGCGCCTTCGTTCTTATCTACCTGGCCTGTATCTTCCTGATCGGCGTGCCAGTACTGATTGCCGAGACCATGATTGGACGCCGCGGCGGTCAGAGTCCGGTGGCCACCATGCGCACCCTGACCAAAAGTGAAGGCACCGCGAGGGGCTGGAGGGCCATCGGCTGGAATGGCGTTATCGCCTCGTTCCTGGTGCTGTCGTTCTACGCCGTGATTGGCGGCTGGGCCCTGGTTTATATCGGCAAGGCCGCAACCGGTCTGTTCACCGGAGCGGATGCCGAAGCCATCGGCGGCCAGTTCGGCGGGCTCCTTGCCAACCCCTGGGAACTGCTGATGTGGCACTCTGTGTTCATGGTGATCGTGGTGTTCATCGTCGGCAGGGGCATTCGCTCGGGGCTTGAGAAAGCCGTGAATATGCTGATGCCACTGTTGTTCGTGTTGCTGGTTGCAATGGTGATCTACGCCATGAACAGCGGCAGCTTTGGCCGGGCCGTGAGCTTCATGTTCTCGCCAGACTTCAGCAAACTGACAACGGCGGGGGTTCTGACTGCCCTGGGGCACGCCGCCTTTACACTGAGTATCGGTATTGGTGTTCTGATGGCTTATGGCTCTTACCTGCCAAAAACCGTAAACATTGCGCGGACCGCCATGACTATTGCCGTCGTGGACACCAGCGTTGCCCTTCTCGCGGGGCTGGCCATCTTTCCCCTGGTATTTGCCAATGGTCTTGAGCCAGGGGCAGGCCCCGGCCTGATCTTCGTGACCCTGCCACTGGCGTTTGGCCAGATGAGTGGCGGTGCACTGTTCGGCACCATTTTCTTTGGGCTGCTATTGGTAGCAGCCATCACCTCCGCCATTTCCATGCTGGAACCGGTGGTAGAGTGGCTGGAAGAACATAAGGGTGTCAGCCGGGCGAAAAGCGCGCTTGGTGGTGGCCTTGCAATCTGGTTTATCGGTATAGGTACCGTGCTGTCCTTCAACGTCTGGGACAGCGTGCACCCGCTTGGTTTTATTCCGTTCTTCGAGGGCAAGACGGTCTTCGATCTACTCGACTTCCTTGTATCCAACCTGATGATGCCTCTCGGCGGGCTGGCCATTGCCCTGTTTGCCGGCTGGGCGATGAAACGTGAGGGCCTGGCGGCCGATATTGGTCTGCAAGGAGGCAGCTACAAGGCGTTTATGTTTGTACTACGGTACCTGACGCCAGCGGGTATCGCCGTGGTTTTCCTTTACAATCTGTTGTAAAGCGAATCCGGCCTTTCCAACCGCAAAAGCCCGGTGAACTTCACCGGGCTTTTTTTGACATACCCGACAGGGCACTGCCAATCTGAATTCAGGACATCCGACCAATGTTCTGCATTTCAAGCGGAAAAGGAGAACTCTTATGTACAGCAGGATCCTCGTTCCGGTAGACCTCGCCCATACCGATAAAATGGTTAAGGCGCTCAATACCTCCATTGATATTGCCAAACACTACAACGCCACCCTGTGCTACGTAAGCGTGACCAACAGCACCCCGGGAGCGGCCGCGCACAACCCTGAAGAGCTTGCCGAGAAGCTGAGGGTTTTCGCGGAAGAGCAGGGAAAATCCCATGGGATCGACACCGACAGCATAGTGATTGAATCGGCTGATACCGCCGTGGAGCTTGAAGACAAGTTGCTTGAGGCGATCAAAACAACCGGGACTGATCTGGTGGTGATGGCCTCACATCCACCGGGAATCGGCGACCGACTACACATTCTCCACTCGAACGGCGCCAATATCGTCAAACATAGTGACGTTTCGGTATTCGTTGTCCGCTAAAGATAACTGGGCATCCGGGACGTTATTCCGGGTGCCCGATTGCGCCATGCTTCGGAAATTCAATGTCCGTTACGCGTGCAATGAAGAAAGGAAAGTAATCCTCCGTGGCAAAGAAGTTCCCGGCTTCCACGTGGGTCGGCAATACAAAGCCTTCGAACTCCCGAAACTCTGACAGGTAGCCGCCAAAGGGCTGCAAGCGATGGACTTTTTCCGCATTCGCATTGGTCCACCGGTCAAAACTTACCTGTAGCGGCCGGCCGTCGTCGGCAACGACAACATCCACCGCCTGTTCCATGCCCTCATGACGAACAATCACCCTGGCCGTGTTTATATCGACCAGCTTCCAGGAAACGCCGGGCCCCGGCAGCAGGGCGGCTGGCGTCCAGAAAACCGCCTCTGCCACATAACGGCCGAATGCCGAACGGGCATGATCCGCATCGCCACCCGCCCGGGCAACCGGGAACAAACCCATCAGCCAGAACCGCGTCCACTGATCAGTGTCTGAGCCGGAAATCCCCAGCAGGCCCCGGTGGGCGCTCATTTTCCAGATAAATCCTTCCGGCATGGCCAGCAACTGGGTGGCTTGCATATTCATGTAGTCGGGCGCATCCCGATTGCCCATGCCGAATTTTCCGGTCATGGCTATTCGGGCAACCGTATGAAGCGGAGTACCGGGCTGAATGGTGTACCGGAAATAGCGCTGGGCAGGCTCCGGCAAACCCTCAAGAAGGGAAAGTTCAAAACGCTCCGGTGCAGCCGGCTGCAGAGCCGCCAACCGCGCCATGGCCGCCTCGTCGGCAGCGTGGTCAGCCCGGCGCCAGGCCCACAGGGCTGCCGTGGCCACAACCACCAGAATGAACAAGCTCAGGAAAAAGGTTTCCATTACGCCTTTACCCCGCGAATCCGGCATCCCTCACCGACACTGGTTGACCATGCTATGCAGACCTCTGTCAGTTAATCAAAGCTGACATAATTTCCTGTTCCCGAGGCCCTGGCAGCACGCCCGTCAACCAGGCCTCGATGACCGGCTCCCCGTGCTGGTTCGAGAGTACCGCCTCGGCACGGGCCCGATTCCTTTCATCCACCTCGGTTATAGTGAACACGCAGGTGATGGTGTCACCAAAATACACCGGCCGGCGGAAGCGGAAATTCATCCCCGAGGCCAGCCAGCCAATCTGTCCGCCCACTTCCGTGATCATTCCACCTACCAGCAGCCCGTGGCAGATCTTGCCCTGCAGGTTCTTGGCCTGCGCGAATTCGTCGCTGTAGTGGACCGGATTCTGATCGCGGCTGATTTCACCGAAGGACAGGGTCTCTTCTTCAGTGAACGTTCGTGCCAGGGTAAACGAGTCTCCGGCTTTCAGGCCGACAATGGCTCTTTTTCGAATATCAGACATGTATCGGGCCCCTATTGCTCAGCAGTTCACAGGTAGCGACCGCCAGACCCCACGGCAACCACGATCAGACCAAGGATCAGATTGATACCAACCAGCCGGCGAATCTTGCCCACCTGAACACCGCCAGCCTGCGGATCCCTGTCTGCAACCGCCTGCTTGAGTCGCCGGAAAGGGGCAAAGTAAACGTGAAAGTAGAGCAGCATCATCACCAGGCCAAGTGTCTGCATGGCGTGGATATGCCAGCCAGCTCCCGCCATGCCGCCGAAGACACTGAAAACCATCCAGTAGCCGGTGACCAGGAGCAACACAACGGAGAGCCAGACCCAGCGAAAGAACCGTTCAAGTGTCCTCGACCATAAAACACCACGTTGGGAGGCCTCCACTACCTCAACCACGGCGGGGCGCATCGCCATGTAGGCGAAAAACATACCGCCAACCCAGACGACCGCCGAGAGAACGTGCAATGCAATTGCCAGACTCATAAACCTCCCCCTTGCCAGAGCCCTCAGATAGTTTCCAGCTCGACCCGGTTCCGACCTGCGGTCTTACCACGGTAAAGCGCTTCATCAGCCCGGCTGACTGCCGCACTCAGGTCTTCGCCAGATCGCAATTCGCTCACGCCGACACTGATCGTAACATCGGCATCACCGCCAGTAATTGCACTCCAGTCCCTGGCCAAAAACGCATTTCGTATCCGCTCCGCACTTGCGCGCGCTTTGACGGAATCCGTATCAGGGAGTATCACCAGGAACTCCTCACCACCCCATCTGCCGATGAGATCCTGGGCCCGCAACTCCTCTCGAATCACATCGGCAACAAAGCCCAATACCCTGTCGCCGGCTTCGTGGCCATAGGCATCGTTGATTGACTTGAAATGATCGACATCCAGCAGTAGAAACCCAACCGGGTGACCACTGCGCCGGAACCGGGCAACTTCCTTCTCAGCCAGATAAGTCATATGCCGCCGGTTGAAAAGCCCGGTCAGGGAATCTGTTGTCGCCATTTCCCGGAGTTTGCGCTGGGCTGTCACTACCATCCTGAGGTAGTAGGAAGCCAGGTAACTGAACATGGCAAAGACCACACTCAGGTTAAACAAATGAACAATGTGCAGAGCCGTTTGCGGAATCGGCTGCAATGGCTCCATGTACCACATCAGGACATCCAGGGCGATGTAATACCCCCACAGGGCCAGCAGTGCATAGACCGCCCATCTTCGGGAAGCGGACACACAAATCGCAGGTATGAACATCAGAAGGTAGTAGTGGAATCCGCTCTCCCAACCGATCAGGACAATACCGAGCCCAGCATGGCCCAGCACTTCTGCCCAGATGAGTACGACCGCAATCTTGTTCCTGTGGTATTTGAGCGCGTAATAAGCCCCGGCGTACATGGCCACGCTGACCACATTCACCCACGCCAGAATCGGCGACCCCAATGCATGGAAAAGAAAGAAAAAGATAACATCCACAGTTCCGGCAATCTGCGCACACCGCATGGCCAGACGCCAGAACTGGGGCCTGCGTTCCCGCGCAGGTTCATAATTCGCCGAGGGATTCATCCGTTCCATATACTGCAGAATTCCTTTGTTTTGACACAAGACTACTCTTAAACCCGAAACTCTGCTTGATGGAACTGTAAACAATTGGAAATTGTTCCAATCTCACCAGGGCAGCTCTTCACCATTGCTGTGCCAGAACGACCCCGTGTTCTCGAGGTTCAGTCCATCGATGCGTTCAGCTAACCCTTTCGCGGATTCTTCCGGCGTGATCAACCCGCCAAAATTCACCATGCGGGTTTGCACATAACCGGGATGCAGCTGTGCCACAGCGATACCCCGGGGCTTCAGATCCATCGCCAGGGACTTGCCAAAGGCATTGAGCGCGGCTTTGGAGGCGCGGTACCCATACCTGCCTCCGGAATCATTGTCTGCAATAGAGCCCATCCGGCTGGTGATGTTGGCAATTTTGCCTCCTGAAGGGATCTGGTCGACCAGCGCTTCAGCCACCCTCAGCGGCGCATAAGCGTTGATTTCCATCTGGGTGCGGATGGAATCAAAGTCGATACTGCCCAGCTTCTCGTCCTGCAGCAAGCCGGCATTGTTGATCAACAATTCGATATCTTTGCCTTTCAGGTCGGCCACGAGCTTACCCACGCCTTCATCGGTCGTCAGGTCGACGCCGTCGATAACCTGCATGGCAATCTCTTCCAGCTCCGGTGAGGTTTCCCGACAGACGCCGATCACGGACCAGCCGCGACCCGCATAAAGCCGGGCAAGCTCCAGACCTATGCCCCGGTTTGCCCCGGTAATGACTACAACGGAATTCTGTGACATATCAGCCTCCTCGACAATCAATACGGTTCATGCAGCTTCACATCCCCTGCATTCGAGAACAACCAGCAATACGCAAACTGCCCCTTTGCAGATGGGATTTTTCTGTAAGATAAGAGGGCATTCAATCAACGGTCGCCGGGATCGCCATGTCAGCAGCACTTGTTTTCGCAGTCTTTGCAGTGGCCCTGATCACCGCCACCACTTTCTACCTCTTCTTCTACCGCACCTGGCGGAGAGAGCGGGAACTGAGAACCCCCTTTCCAGAGCCCTGGCGCCGTCAGCTTGATGCGAATGTGCCGCTTTACCGCCAGCTTCCGGAAGCCCTGAAACAGACATTGGAGCAGCGGGTCCAGCTTTTTCTCTCCGAGAAAGAGTTCTATGGCTGTGACGGCTTTGAAGTGGATGACATGGTGAGAGTAACCATTGCCGGCCACGCCTGCTTGCTGATTCTAGCCCGCCCCTATTCGGATTTTGATGAGGTTAGCAGCATTCTGGTCTATCCCGACGCCTATCATGTCAGAGACATTGAAAGCGACGGTCTGGTTGTCAGCGAGAGCAGCGAAATACGTGCAGGCGAAGCCTCAAGCCGGGGCCAGGTGGTGCTGGCATGGAAGGAGTGTGAAGAGGCGGCCAGTAACCCGCACAGCGGCCACAACGTGATACTCCATGAATTTGCACACCAGCTGGACTATCTTGACGGCACCGCAGACGGCGCCCCACCCCTGAGCGGAGAACAGGCCAGGCACTGGCAGACGTCGATGACCCACGCCTACGAACATCTCAGGCATTCCCTGCATCACCACCAGAAGCCATGGCTTGACCCCTACGGCGCCACTGAACCGGCCGAATTCTTCGCGGTGCTGACAGAAGCGTTCTTCCAGCAACCAAACCATCTCAAGCACGAGCAGCCCGAGGTTTACAAAGCTCTGCAAGGGTATTACCGACTCGATCCGACAACCTTCTGGCGGGATGCGTGACAGTTGTGACAGAGGGATGCGTGGTCCACTATGTAGGAAAGTGGATCAATTGAGGGAGGTGAACATGCCAGCGATAGGATGGATCTTCATAATTGTCGCCCTGGCCTTGATCGTGGGCAGCCTTGTGATCCTGCGTGACAGTGCACACAGCATGAAAATCTCCGATGAGAAGATGAAGAAGATTCAGGCTCGCAAGGCGGAGATCGAAGCCGAAGAAAGCGCTGAGGACAAGGAATGGTAACCCGGGCAGTGCAAGCGTAGAACACCGACCCGGGCAGATGCGTCAATGCCCGCTATGGTCCATTTTCTCGCCGGAGTGGTCCATGCTCTGTGTGTTCATCATCTTGCCATCAAGCGGCTCAATACTGAGTTCAACCTGCATAGCTTCTGCACCCTCGAAGCTGAGGGTCAGCGGAATACTCTCACCCTCGCGCAACGGGCTTTTCAGTTTTTCCAGCATCAGGTGATAGCTGTGAGGTTTCAACTCCACGGTGGTACCCGCAGGGATTGGAAGCCCGCCTTTGACCGGCGCCATCCGCATCACACCGTCGTGCATGCTGGTCTCGTGGATCGACACCCTGCCTGCCCTGGGGGTTTCGACCCCAACCAGCGTTATATCGCTGCTGCCGGTGTTGGAGATACTCATGTAGCCCACCCCCATCGGCGTGCCAGGAGGTGTCGGCCGGCTCCAGGGATGATCGACCTTGACCTGGCCATGGCTGTAATCATGGGCAAGGGCCATGGGAGCAACCAGAGCCAGTGCCAGCACGAATGCACTCAGGCAGTACCTCATGTCCAGTATTCCTTGTTGATGAGTGAGAGAGACAGGATAAAAAGAAGGCCCCACGTAGCCAAGTTTTCCAGTGCGACGAATGGTCGCAGACCAACTCAGCCGCTGTTAGCCAGAGCCAGATCGGCTTTAAGGCTGTCCACGGCTTGCGGTCGACTGAAATAGTAACCCTGAAAACGTCGACAACCCATTTCAGTCAGGGCCCTTACCTGAGCTTCTTGTTCCACACCCTCTGCTACCAGTTCCATGCTATGGCTCTGCGCGATAGCGATGATACTGCGAATCATGTTCGCAGCTTTCTCGTCTTCCAGAATGGTGTCAACAAAGCTCTTGTCGATTTTCAGTTCATCAAGGGGCAGCTTGCGTAAAAGACTTAACGATGAGTAGCCGGTCCCGAAATCATCCATGGAGATCCGGATACCGTAGTCCCGCAACCGCTCGATCGTTTTCAACACCTTATCGAAGTCACTCATGAACAAGCTCTCGGTTATTTCGAGGACCAGCTCACCGGGTGACACATCATGAACCTCCAAAGCCTTAAGCACTGTGTCGACAAAATCCGGTTGGCGAAACTGGATAACGGAGATATTAATCGCCAGGTCTATAGACCGACCGATGACGTCGCGAAGCAGACTGTATTCCCGAATGCTGGTTTCGACAACGAACCGCCCTAGCGGAACCATCAGACCACTTTTCTCGGCAACCTCAACAAACTCCGCCGGCGAAACAAATCCGAGTTCTTCATCCTGCCAGCGAACAAGTGCTTCCAGACCAACTGTTTTTTGGGCCTCATTTACCTGGGGCTGATACACCATGTAAAGAGAGCCGGAGGCAAGGCCGTACCTGAGGCGCTGTTCAACCGACAGTCTTCGAAGGTAGGCCATTTCCATCTCGGTCCGGTACGTGCAGACGTCGTTACGGCTTTGTTTTGCCTCATAAAGCGCAAGGTGAGCACTCCGTATGACTTTGCTGAGGGAGTCTCCATGGTCCGGGAAGCATGCAACGCCAATGCTCGCCGTTACATGTAACTTCAGTCGGCCTACCTCAAAAGTCCGGGACAGCTCGCTCGCCAAAGATACGCAGGCTTCTTCCACGGCTTCAAGGTCGATGTTGGGCGTCACAATGGCAAATTCATCGCCACTAAGCCTGGCAAGATCATCCCGGCTTTCCACAAGTTCGCCCAGTCGCCGACTGAACGCCAGAAGAGTTTCATCACCAGTTTCCAGCCCGAATCGATCATTGATGCCTTTGAAATTGTCGATATTCACGACAACCAGACAAAATGGCTTTTTCTCTGGTAAAAGGTCCGCCAGACGATCGAGCAATCCAGTGCGATTCAACAACCCTGTAAGATCATCGTGCCTGGACAGATAGGAAAGCTCCTGACGGCGCTTTTTCTCTGCACTATCAATGATCCTGAATCCTTTGTAGAAAGCTGCCCCGACCACCAGGAACGCAAGGACATACTGCAGGAGTGATTCAAAAAATTCCCGATACAACGGTGCAAACCGGGTCTCCGAAATCGTCCACAGCTCGTAACGCTTGTTGTAAATAGCAGCAGTTAGATAGTCGTCACCTCGCTGCCTGGTTCGAACAACCACAGACTCGCCAGCGCGCATAACCTCTTCGACGCTAATCCCCAGCTCCTGCTCGAACCCAGCCCGGTTTTTCTCTCTTTCATCACGGGGCACACGAATCTGCGAGTATTGTTGCGGAGCAACCCCCTCAGCAGACATGAACTGAACGTAGCCGTCTGTCTCGCGCAACAACATTACGTTGTCAGATGCACCATCATGCAGAGTCTTGCTAAAAACAGAGTTAGCGCCATCAAGCCGCATGCCCGCTGTCATGACGGCAATCACTTCCCCCGCCTCAGACCTTATAGCCTTGCGGATTGGTATAACCCAGGCACCCATGGCATCAACGAAATAGGTTCGCCCCAGCACCATCGACTCTGACGACAGAGCCTGCATAAAACTCTCACGGGTTGCGGGATCGCTTCTGAGATTGGGAAGGCTCACGAGATCAAGGTTGGTACTGACGCGTACCAGCGTGCCATCGGGTCTCGCCAGCCCGAAACCCACAAGCACCGGGTTAACGGCGAGAATACTGTCCAGAAACGGAATCTGGCGAGTGCCGGACAACATGTCGTTCTGATTCAGCAATTCGCGACCGATTACATCAAGAACAAGCTCCTGGGTCCGCAGGATACTACCAACGGATTGTGCAACGAGCTCAACACGGGCGGTTTGGTATTGTTCTTCGTCCGAGACAATCCCCTGCCACCGGAAAAAGAGAACGGTACCGAGAAGCACCAGACCAAAGAGGAGAATTACACCGAACAGAGTCCACAGGTTGCGCTTGAGAATCGCCAAAAACAGTTCCGCAAATACAGGGGTTGAAACGTTAGATCCTACAAGTATACGAAAGAACACCGAAACCGCATTACTATTTTACCCTCAAATTGCGCGTCGTCAGTTTCCATGGAACTTAATGCCGGAATTTATGACAACAGAGTAATTCCGGGCCCATGAATACGGGAAACAACCGGTGAGATACTTGGGGTAAATATCCGGTAATTCGAATGGCAGGAGTTGCTCTATGAACGTGATGTCTGTACTGAACCAGGTAATGAAACAGGCCCAGGGTACTCAGTCTCAGGGCGGTGGCATGGACGTCAACAAAATGATGAACAGCCTTGGCAGCCAGTTCAAAGGCGGCCAGGGATCCGGTTCAGGCATCGACGTAAAAAGCCTGCTGGGAGGCGGAGCCCTGGGTATGATGCTGGGATCGAAACGGGGCCGGAAGATGGGCGGCAAAGCCCTGAAATACGGCGCCCTTGCCGGGGTTGGCGTGTTGGCGTGGAAGGCCTATCAGAACTACCAGACCAGCAGTCAGAGCGCCTCACAACCTGCACTGGCACAACAGGGCCAACCACTGGAGCAGCTGCAAGGCCAGGCGCAGGAACAACGGGGCCTGGAAATACTCCAGGCCATGATCATGGCCGCCCGTGCCGATGGCCACATTGACGCCAACGAACGCGCCCTTCTCACCCAGGAAATCGAGAAACTGGGCCCGGACGACGAGCTCCACGCCTGGATCCAACAGCAGTTTGACGCCCCGCTGGATGCCACCGCCCTGGCCAGGAACGCGGATTCTCCCCAAGCCAGCCGGGAAATCTACATCGTCAGCGCCGTGATGATTGACGAGCAGAACCCCATGGAACGCGCCTGGCTGGACCAACTGGCCAGCGCCCTGCAGCTCGACCCGGGTCTTGCCAGGGAGCTCGAGCAACAGATCCAGAGCGCAACAAGGGGGTAAAAGTCAGGCCTTCTTGACGAACTCGGACTTCAGTTTCATGGCACCAATACCGTCGATCTTGCAGTCGATGTCGTGATCACCGTCCACCAGGCGGATATTTTTAACCTTGGTGCCAACTTTAACCACGGAACTGGAGCCCTTGACCTTCAGATCCTTGATAACCGTAACCGTATCACCATCCTGAAGTTCATTGCCGTTGGCGTCGCGAACCATCTTCGCGGCGTCAGCCGCAGCAGCCTCCGCCTCAGACCACTCATGCCCGCACTCGGGACAAACCAGTTGAACGCCGTCCTCATAGGTATACTCGGAACTGCACTGCGGGCATGGCGGAAGCTGCGACATTATCATTTCCTGTTAATTACATGGGCGCGGGATTATAACATCAACGCCCGGGCGAGACTCGTGCCAGAACCGTGGGATCTTCCGACAGCGGCAAGGCGATAATGGCCCCCTCGTTCGACGACGGGAAAATGCCGGTCAAACCCGTGATGTTCACCTGATGCGACACCAGAATAACTGGCGCCCCATCCTCCAACTGATTCACCAGAGTAATCGTCTGCCGCGTCTGAGTCGGCCCGTCACCACGATTCCGGAAAAACGAATTCAGCGACGGCCACTCGGTCACCTCGCCCATGTTCATTCCGGTAGCGGTATCCATACAGCGACACCACTGACTGCTGAACACCCGAGCCTCCGTAATACCATGGTCCGCCAGAAACGGCTTCCAAGCCCGGGCCTGCTCCCGACCGACGTCGTTCAGATTCCGCTGGGTGCTGCAGTCGTTAATATCAAAGTTGCCCGGGTCGCCTGTACCCGGCGCCAATGCATGGCGGAGCATAAGAACAGCCCGCCCGTCTCGCAAGGCGTCCCAGGCTTCTTCATTGTTATCGGCAGCAAAGGCCGGTAACGAAAACAGGAGCGCTAACAAACCTGAAAATAGAATTCGGTTAATCATCTCCGATACCTCTCTCAGAAATGTGGTCGCATGTCTTTGCTTTCGCGGATCGACCTCTGGAGACCGACAGAGGCATTGGGGGTGCCCTTCCAAAAATGTTGAAGGCCAGGGATGGCCTGAAACAAGCGCACATGGACGTGCTCGTAGCGGTTTTTGGAAGGGCGCCCCCAATGCCTCAGCCACCATAGCCGAGAACCACGAAAAGATACGCGGATCCAGCCTACCAAGCTCACAACAACAAAAGGTAAACTTGCAGCATAGCCAAGCAAAAAAAGGAACCACCATGCCAATCTGGGTCGACGCCGACGCCTGCCCCGTCCCAATCCGGGAAATCCTCTGCCGCGCCGCCACCCGCTGGCAAATCAACACCACCTTCATTGCCAACCACGCCATCAACCTGCCCCCGAGCCCATACATCAAACGCCGCCAGGTCCCCCATGGCTTTGATGTCGCCGACAACGAAATCATGGACCAGATGCACGAGGGCGATCTCGTGATCACGCAGGACATTCCCCTGGCCGCCGAAGCCATAGAAAAAGGCGCCGACGTATTCAATCCTCGCGGCCAGGCCTTCACCAAAGAAAATATTCGCCAGCGCCTTGCCATGCGCAACTTTATGGAAGAAATGCGGAGTGCCGGACAGGTGACCGGAGGGCCAGCCCCCTTCAGCCAGACCGACCGAAAGGAATTTGCCGACAAGCTCGACCGCTGGCTGCAAAGGAACCAGAAACGCTAACCGCTAAGGCTGGCAATACCCTGCATAGTTGTCCAAGGTAGAGGAGTACCACGCAACGCCAAACGGGAGTATAGCCATGAGCCAGAAACCCGCAGATATTGCGCGCCTCGAACGTTACGGGCCGGAGACCAGCGAATACACTTTGGCAATCATCACGGATGAAGACCATGCCTCCCAGGTCGAACTCGAGGATGGGCAGATCGCATGGAAGTCCACCCTCCGTTACGACAAACTCTACCGCGAACATAACCCTTCCACCGGCAAGGTTCGTTACCGTATGGAAGAAATCCCCGAACAGGACGGCGGCGAACACCAGCTGATAAGTCTTATCGCGGAAGGCGGTCGCGGCGCCGAATTCTCGGAACTGGTCATGTTTGGTGAACGGCTGCTCACTTTTGATGATCGCACCGGCCTGGTCTGCGAAATCCGCAATGAAAACCAGCTGGTTCCTCGACATATTCTCATGACCGGCAGTGGGGATGAGAAATTCAAAGGTTTCAAAAGCGAGTGGGCAACCCTGAAGGGCGAACACATGATTGTCGGCAGCCACGGCAAGAACAGTCAGGAAGAGTGGATCAAGGTCCTGGACCGGAATTACGGCCTGACAAGCATCGACTGGCATCAATACTACCATTCCATGCGCCAAGCCCTGGGCATAGGCCATCAGGGCTACGTGACTCACGAAGCGGCGGAATGGCACCCCTACCGGAATCAATGGCTTTTCTTTCCCCGTAAGATTTCCGCCACTCCCTTTGATGAAACCGTGGACGAGCGGGAGCGCGGCGGCAATACACTGATTATCGCCAACACCGACTTCTCCGATATCAGAACACTGGATATCGGTCCGCGCACTCCGGAAAGGGGCGTGTCCTCATTCAAGCTTATCCCCGGCCGGCCTGATGAATGCATAGGTTTGAAGAGTGTCGAAATCGGCGAGCGTACGGAAACCTATCTGTTCTGCTTTGATCTGGAAGGTAACCTGTTGCAGGAGGATACATTAATTGGGCGTTACAAATGTGAGGGTATCGAAATACTCTGAAGCGCTGCATCAAGCATCCCGGCGGAGGATTTCGGCCTTATCGTGCAGGTTTCCAGCGAATTAAGAGTCATTTAAAAACTTTATTTTGCGAAACTTTTTATTAGCTTGATGGACAGAGGCGTCGGGTGTGGTGATTAGAGCAATACACCACATTCGATCATTCGCAGATCAAGTACCGACATACAGTGAAGAGATCGCGTTATTAAACGCACAACGCTTTCCATCGCAGTGGCTCCGACTCTGATTGCAGCACCAGCCATCGCCATGGCTGCGGACAGGGACTGGATAGCAGAGACTCAGTATCTTGCACCAGACGGCTCCGAGTTCACTATTGACTCGGGAGTCCAGGAGATGACCGTCGATACCGCCTTGATGCCTTACGACCCGATGGATCAGCCCCTTTGATAATGATTCTCTTTTAATTTCTACCCGAAGCAGCTAACCTTTGCGCTCTTTATCTTTCAAGTCTGTAAAGAGCGCCCCATGTCCAGCCAAGATCACAAAACCACCAGCAGTTTTGCTGCCCTCGCCCGCCTGCTCAGATACGCCCGGGGATATCGCCGGCAGATCATCGCTGCCACCACCTGTTCGATCATCAACAAGCTGTTCGATATTGCTCCGGAAATTCTGATCGGCGTTGCCATCGATGTGGTCGTCAACCAGGAAGAGAGCTTTGTGGCGGGTCTGGGTTTTGAGACGGCTCAGGAACAAATCACCATTCTGGCCGTGCTCACCTTCTTTATCTGGGCTGGCGAATCCCTGTTCGAATACCTGTTCCAGATCCTGTGGCGTAACCTCGCCCAGCGACTGCAGTCGGATCTGCGGCAGGATGCCTACGAGCATGCCCAGCGCCTCGACATGAGCTTCTTCGAGGCACGCAGTTCCGGCCAACTGGTGGCCACCATGAATGACGACGTGAACCAGCTCGAACGATTCCTGGATGGCGGCGCCAACGCCATGATCCAGGTATTGGTGACCGTGGTTGCCGTGGGCGCGGTATTCTTCGTGCTCTCGCCGCTCATTGCCCTGCTCGCATTCACCCCCATTCCCCTCATTATCTGGGGTGCGTTCTATTTCCAGCGAAAAGCCGGACCACTCTACGCCGATGTGCGGGAAAAGGTGGGCGACCTGTCCAGCCGGCTCGCTAACAACCTCGGCGGTATCGCCACCATCAAGAGCTTTACCGCTGAGCAGCGAGAGGCCAGACGCCTGAAAGAAAGTAGCGAAGCCTACGTGGAGGCCAACCGCCGGGCCATCCGGATCAGCTCCGCCTTTATCCCGGTGATCCGGATGGCCATCCTCGCCGGCTTTCTGGCCACTTTCACGGTCGGCGGCATGATGGCCCTGGAGGGCAGCCTGAACGTGGGTGCCTACGGTGTGCTGGTATTCCTGACCCAGCGGCTGCTCTGGCCCCTGACCGGGCTTGCGGAAGTCATTGACCTGTTTGAGCGCTCCATGGCCAGCACCCGCCGGATTCTGGACCTACTCGCCGAACCCGTGCATGTGCGTGATGAAGGAGGCAAGGCTCTTCAGGAGCCGGTAAAAGGCGACGTTGAGCTGGATAAAGTAAGCTTTCACTATCCCTCCAGCGGCGCCGGCATCCGGGATATCAGCCTGGCCGTGCCAGCCGGCAATACCCTTGCGCTGGTGGGCGCTACCGGTTCCGGCAAATCGACTCTGATCAAGTTGCTGCTCCGGTTCTACGACCCGAGCAACGGCGAAATCCGGATCGATGGCCAACCCATCCGCGACCTCAGCCTCAGATCCCTGCGCGGAGCAATCGGCCTGGTGACCCAGGATGTCTATCTGTTCGAGGGCACCATTCGGGAAAACCTGGCCTATGGGAATCCGGCGGCCAGCGACGCCGAGATCACCGATGCTGCGAAAACCGCAGAAGCCTGGTCCTTCATTGAAGCCCTCCCTGAAGGCCTCGATACACCGGTTGGTGAACGGGGCGTTCGGCTGTCGGGCGGACAGCGCCAGCGACTGTCCCTCGCCCGTGCCCTTCTGAAAAATCCGCCGATACTGGTACTCGATGAAGCCACCAGTGCCGTGGACAACGAAACAGAAGCCGCTATCCAACGGTCACTGAAACGCATTGGCCACAACCGGACCGTGATCATGATTGCCCATCGGCTCTCCACAATTGTTGATGCGGACTCCATTGCGGTGATTGAAGGCGGCAGGGTGCTGGAACAGGGAACCCATCGGGAGCTCCTCGAACAGGATGGCGCCTACGCCAACCAGTGGCGGGTACAGACCGGCCAGATCCAGGCCGCCGTTTAACGCAATATATATTGATAGTGATTCGCATTTAAATTATCCTGCAGGCCCTCAGCAATCCGGGAGCCTGCATGCCTGTTTTTTTTGACGTTTCCAATCTTGGTGTCCGCATTGGCGACACCGCCATTCTTCAAAACGTGAACCTCGGATTCGTTGAGGGTGAAGTGACTGCCCTGCTCGGACATAACGGCTCCGGCAAGTCCACGTTGCTCAAGGTGCTTGCCCGGCAGCTTGCACCGTCTTCCGGCGAAGTACAGCTTCTGGGTAACCCATTCCGGAGCACAGGTGCGAGGGAGTTTGCCCGCAATGTCGGCTATCTGCCCCAGCACCCCCCTGGGACCGATGGCTTGACGGTTCGCGAGCTGGTCGCCCTGGGCCGCTATCCCTGGCGCGGCCCGCTGGGCCGTTACAACGAGGAAGACCACCGGCTGATCACCCGGGCCATCGAAGACACGGGACTCGAGCAATTCGAGCATCGCTCCGTGGACACCCTCTCTGGTGGTGAACGTCAGCGGGCCTGGATTGCCATGCTGCTGGCCCAGCAGACCCGATGTCTGCTGCTCGATGAGCCTATTTCGGCCCTCGATGTGAAACACCAGGTTGAAACCCTGCGCCTGGTCCATCGTCTCGCAGAGCAGCGGGACCTCACGGTTGTCGTGGTACTGCACGATGTGGATCTTGCAGCGCGGTTCTGCGACCGACTCGTCGCTCTTAAATCCGGCCAGCTGGTGGCCGATGGCAGCCCACGGGACATCATGGACTCCGGCATACTGGAATCCATTTATGGCGTCCCCATGGGCGTGATGGAACGGGCGCCAGGGCAGTGGGTGTCCTATGTTCACTAATTCTGAACACTTCTGGCGGTACGCCGCGGCACTGCTGTTGAGCCTGCTGCCGGTCTTTGCCAGCGCCGCAAGCTGGCAACACGAACAGGGAACCCTGACCCTCGATCAAACGCCGGAACGGGTGATTGCTCTGAACTGGGCAGCCACCGAGGCACTGCTGCTACTGGGCGTCACGCCCATCGGCGTTGCCGATCGCGATGGCTATAACGTGTGGGTCAAGGAACCGGAGCTTCCCGAGGGTGTGGCCAATATCGGCACACGGGTGGCGCCGAGCCTCGAAGCCATTGCCGAGCTCAAACCGGATCTGATCGTCACCAGTTCCGAGATGGCACCCGCAGCCAACATGCTGGAGCGCATTGCGCCCACCTACGTTGTCAGCGTTTACAAGCAGGGCTCCCGCCCTTTCGAAAAGGCCAGCAGCATGCTGAAAACTCTCGGCGAGATGCTGAGCCGGGAAGAGCGTGCAGAGGCTGTCCTCAACGACATCGAACAGACCCTGCAGACCCAGCGCCGTCGGCTGGAGAATGCCGGCCTGACGGACCGACCGGTGGCACTGGTGAACTTCCTGGATGACCGCCACGTTCGCGTCTACGCACCCAACGGCCTTTTCCAGAGCGCCCTGAACGCCCTGGGCCTTGAGAACGCCTGGCCGCACCCCGGGAACTACTGGGGATTCTCGGTCGTCGGGCTTGAAGCCCTTGCGCCCTATCAGGACAGCCGAATCGTTGTCATTTCTCCGACCCTGCCCGGGTTGTCTGACACCCTGGCCAGCAGCCCTTTCTGGACCTACCTGCCGCCGGTTCAGCGTGATCAGGTGTACCAGATTGATCCGGTCTGGCCGTTTGGCGGGGTTTTCCCAGTCAAGCGACTGGCAACGTTACTCGCTGAGGGTCTGCTGGCCGGAGGTTCAGACAATGTACGCTGAAGCGGCAAATAGCCGGATCGGTCGGCCAACCCGGCCAGCAAGGTTGCCGGTGGCGGCCGCCCTGATCTGGTGTGGTGCATTTCTCGCGAGCGCGGCGCCCTGGTTTGGTCAGCTGGACCCGGGCGCACTCATCGCCGCCTTCTGGACGTTCGAAGGCACCGACTACGCCTCGGTACTGGCCCACCACAGCTGGGCACCCCGTGTTGCCATGGCGGTTCTGATTGGCTTTGGTCTTGGCCTTGCCGGCGCGGTAACCCAACAGATTCTGGGCAACCCCCTTGCCTCACCAACAACCCTGGGCGTGGAGGCCGGCGGCCAGTTCGGGATAACGGTCGCGACCCTGTTCTTTCCAGGGCTGCGCGCGTTCAGTCCGGACCTGGTGGCGGTTGCCGGCGGCCTGCTGGCGATCGGTCTGGTGATCGCGCTCACCTGGCGCCTGGGTTTTTCACCGGTCACCGTGATATTGGCCGGCCTGGTGGTCACGTTTTTCCTGGGCGCCGTGAACATGGCGTTCCTGTTACTCAAGGGCGAGTGGCTGGGGAACCTGTTTATCTGGGGCGCGGGCTCCCTGGTCCAGAATAACTGGCAGCCGTTTATGGAACTCTGGCCCCGGGTATTATTGCTGGCCATATTCATGATCCTGCTTATGCGCCCGCTCCAGGTCATGCAACTGGGACAGACCTCTGCCCGATCCCTGGGCGCCCAGGTCGGTCTGATCCGGGTACTGGCCCTGTTCCTGGTGGTTCTGATGAGTGCCACGGTCGTCAGCCGGGTTGGTGTCGTGGCTTTTATCGGCCTTGCCGCGCCGGTGCTGGCACGATTGCTGGGTGCCCGTACACTGTCGGAGCGGCTGATCTGGAGCAGCCTACTGGGTGCGGGTCTGCTGTTACTGGCCGATACCCTCGCCCATTGGGCCTCCACCTGGGGCGACGGATCTCTGGTGCCAACCGGCACGACCACCGCCCTGATTGGCGGGCCGATTATCCTTCTGGCCCTGCAGGGCTTGAAGAATACCCATCATATGCCCGGGCAGGATGACAACCCAGCCGGTTTCCTGCCCAAAAGACGTTCCACCTTTGTGATTGGCGGAGTCATAGCCGCCCTACTTCTGGGCACCATCGCTATCTCCATGGGTTGGTCCCCGGGGCTGGACGAATGGAGCTGGACTCCGATCGCCCAGTGGCACGAGGCGTGGGTCTGGCGCGGCCCCAGATTGCTAGCGGCCATTCTTGCGGGCGTGGCCCTCGGCCTGGCAGGAACACTGATCCAGCGCATGACAGGCAACCCCATGGCCAGCCCGGAGATGCTCGGCATCAGCGGCGGCGCGGCGGTGGTTATGGTCCTGATAGTGCTGTTCGGTGCCGAAATTGGCCGGGCAGGACAGCTGGGAGCGGCTACCCTGGGTGCTGCAGCCGCTTTGGGATTGCTGATTTTGCTGGCCCGCAAGCACCGGTTTGCCGGCAACCAGCTCCTGCTTGGCGGGCTCGCCTTGTATGTCTTTATGGACGCGGGGCTTCGTCTGGTCATGGCGTCCGGTGGTACCGTCGCCTCGCAGCTTCTTAACTGGATGTACGGCTCCACCTGGCTGGTCTCGGAGGCCGAAGCTCTCGGGCTGTTGGCGCTCATCGTGCTGATTTCAGCTGGCCTGTTGGTGATTATCCGCCCACTGAGTATTCTTCCCCTGGGAGACACATCGGCCAGCTCACTGGGCTTACCGGTTACGAAAGTGCGTCTGCTTTTGCTTCTTTGGGCGGCACTGCTGACCGCTTCGGCGACGGTCGTGATCGGTCCGCTGAGTTTTGTGGGTCTGATCGCTCCTCACCTCGCCCGCGTTCTTGGCCAGCAGACCGTTGGCCGGCAGCTCCTTGTGGCTGCCCTTTCCGGGGGCCTGTTATTGGGGGTGGCCGACTACCTGTCCAGAATTGTTGTATACCCCAACCAGCTTCCGGCGGGGCTTCTGGCCGCCCTGGTCGGTGGCCTGTATTTCCTTTGGGGGCTGAGTCGCCATGGCAGAGCCTGATCGCAACCCTGTGATCGGCCGTTGGGCCAGGGAATACAGCCATCTCCTGGACCAGTCCGGGCTGGAGAGGGAATCGGTTTTGAACGAGGCGCTGCAAGCTTCTGGCGGCGTACGAACTGGTCTCTTCTCCCTGGCCCAATGCCTGGAGCAACCGTCCCTGCTACTGAATCAGATTGGTGTCGACTACCCGAATAACACCGGTCCAAGGACCGTGCGCGCGCTTGCTTCTGTGCTGCAGCAGGATCTGGCGCTCAGCGTCATTGCGCCTCTGACCCTCAGGCTCTTTCGCGACGGCCAGGCGCCTGCACCGGATGCCCACCGTATATTTCTGGGCCCGGCGGACCAGCAGACACAGGCAGCATCCCGCTGGTTTCAGGTGCCCGGTGGGGAGCAGGTTGGCGAGGAAATGTTTGTGCGGTCGACAGGGGCTCTGACAGCAAAATGGTACCCGGTTTTCCGTCGCCAGCTGGGGGTCAGTCCCGGCGCTTACTGGAGCAGTATCGGGCTGGGACTGGGAGCTCCGTTTTCAGCCGTGTGGAACCGGGTCGAACCGCAAGCGCTTTGCCAGTTGGCGCAAGGCTGGCTGGAGCAATTTCAGAACGATGCAAACCAGTTCATCGACTGGATTCCGGCGGTGTTCGGTGAGCAAACCACGGCAATCCCACAACGCAGGGGGTGTTGCCTGAAATACCTGCTGCCGGAGGGCGGCTACTGCGGCACCTGTGGCGTGCATCGCAAGGAACGACTCGCTGCACTCACGCCCCAAGAGCCGCCGACAACGCCAGGCCAATGGCAGCCAGGCCAATAAGCACACCGGCGCCTGCTGCAATTTTCAAACCTTCGATCATTTCCTGTTCGGGTGCCATTCCCTTTCCTCCCGTTTGACTAACCCACCAGGCCTCACTTTAATGCGAATAATTATTATTTGCAACGCTCGGTCACTGATCCGTAATACGGAAGGAGCCCTATACTCCTTGAAGCGGTATCGGCGCTCGGCGGAGCCCGCTTCAACTGCTACTCTGAATATTCTGATGGCACCGGTAAGAACGGAGGATCCAATGGGTATCTTCAAACAACTCGCCCTGACTTGCAGCTTATTACTGGTTGCGGTTCCCATCATGGCAAGCCAGACCTATTCCTCCGATAAAGCGGATTTCCGACTGGAAACCGTGGCGCAGGGTCTGGAACACCCCTGGAGCCTGGCGTTTCTGCCGGACGGATCCATGCTGGTGACAGAACGGGAAGGACGGCTGCGAATGATTCGGAACGGGGCCTTACTGAATGACCCCATCAGCGGAGTTCCCGAGCTTGTTGTATCCGGCCAGGGCGGGCTGCTGGATGTTCTTCTGCACCCGGACTTTCAGCAGAATCAGGTACTGTTTCTGAGCTACGCCCACCGAAACCGGGAGGGCATGACAACCCGTGTTGCTCGCGCTCGGCTGGAGAATGATCGCCTTACCGATGTTGAAGTCATCTTTGAAGCCCTGCCCCGCTCCAACACAAGTCGGCACTTTGCAGGTCGTATGGAATTCGACCAGGGCGGCAATCTCTACATCGCGGTGGGGGACCGTGGAGAAATGGACCGCGCCCAGGACAATGCTGACGATGCGGGAGGCGTTCACCGAATCACAACCGACGGTGCCCCCGCACCGGGCAACCCGTTCCTGGACACCAGCGGTGTCAACGATACCTTTTACACAACCGGCAATCGCAATATCCAGGGCATGACCATCCATCCGGAAACGGGCGAGATCTGGAGTCACGAACACGGCCCGCGGGGTGGCGACGAAATCAACATCATCCGGGCCGGAACCGATTACGGATGGCCGACAATAACCTACGGCATCGACTATTCTGGCCTGCCCATTACTGACAAAACCAAGAAGGAAGGCATGGCCCAGCCACTGCACTACTGGGACCCGTCCATTGCTCCCTCGGGCATGGCGTTTTATACCGGCGATCTGTTTCCGGAATGGCGGGGGGATCTGTTTGTCGGTGCGCTCAAGATGCGCAAACTGGTTCGCCTGCGCATCCAGGACGGGGAAGTGACGGAAGAGGAAGATCTGCTGACTGATCTCGGCGAACGGATCCGCGACGTGCGGATGGGTCCCGACGGCGCCCTTTGGTTGCTGACGGATTCGCCGAGGGGCAAGGTTTACCGGATGGTGCCGGTTCAGTGAGGATCGTTGGTTCTTTCGGTCTTTTCGAACTGTGGCAGTTCATCGGTAATGTCGAACCAGTCGGACTTTGAACCGACGAAAACATGTTGAGCCGGCCCCTTGCCCAGGGGTTCGTTGATGCAACCGACTCTGAGACGGAGAATCCCGGGAATCGCATCGACACGGCTGTAGAGCTGGCTGCCGCAACGGCTGCAGAAACCCCGGTACTTGCCGGGGCGTGATTCGAACTCGGCAATCCTGTCTTCGCCGGATACGAAACGGAACCGAACCTTTTGCACCGGCGCGCTGGCCGAAAACGCGCTGCCGTGGGCTCGCCGGCACTGGCTACAATGGCACAGGGCCACCGGGCCCAGCGGGCCATCGTATTCGAAACTGATATCGCCACACAGGCAACGACCGGTGTACATGATCCGGGCCTCACTGCTTCGGTTCACTGGTTAATTCACGCCGGATGATACCCGTGGGCTACTTGAAGAACCAGTGTGCCGGCACCACTTTAAGAACACACGATTCGCTAAGGAGGACACTATGTCATTCAGCGCACTTCCGAAAATCGGCATGGGAACGTTCCGGCTTAAGGGCAATGATGCCCGCGACGCCGTCAAGAGCGCCCTATCCCTGGGCTACCGCCATATTGATACCGCCCAGATGTACGAGAATGAAGCGGAAGTTGGCGATGGCATTACCTCCAGCGGTATTCCGCGCCGTGAGATTTTTCTGACCACCAAGATCTGGTTTGACCAGCTGCACGCCAGTGACCTGATCAACAGCCTGCACGACAGCCTCGCACGCCTGAAAACCGACCATGTGGATCTGGCGCTGATTCACTGGCCATCGCCCGGCGATGAAGTGCCCATGAAAGAATATCTTGGCGCCCTCAGAGATGCCCAACGTGAAGGCCTGGCCGAACACATAGGCATTTCCAACTTCACCTGCGCCCAGATGGATGAGGCCAAAGAGATACTGGGTGACACCCCCATTTTCACCAACCAGGTAGAAGTGCATCCGTTCCTGGCCAACCGAAAGGTTGTGGAACATGCCCAGAAACTTGGCATCACCGTGACCGGCTACATGCCCCTGGCGGTCGGCAAGGTGATGGAGAACGAGACACTGCAACGCATTGCAGGTGAGCGAAACCTGACCCCGGCCCAGGTAGCCATTGCCTGGGTTGCCTCGAGAGGCGTGGTACCTATTCCCTCCTCGACACGTCCGGCACACCAGAAGGCCAACCTGGAGGCGCTGAAAGTTCAATTGAGCGAGGAAGAAATTCGCGCCATTGATGAGCTGGACCGAAACGAGCGCATAGCTAATCCGGACTTCGCGCCGGCCTGGGACTGAGCCAGAGGCCGGCACCAGCCAGCAATAGCGTAGCTATAGGGGTGACCAGCAACCACCAGGTTTGCAGCACCCACGATATGGCTGCGCAGAACAGACTCCACAACACCAGCAGCGGCAGGTAAAACCAACGCCAGGGCCCGGGTATCAGCGCAACCACCAGCGCACCCGCCGCTGCGGTGGTGCCTGGCGCGATGCCAAACAGCGCGACTGCCTCCCACTGGCCGGAATCAGCCATTGCCAGCCAGGGCAATCCAGACACGGCAAGCAGCCAGAGAACGGCAAACTTACCAACCGGCAGCCTGCTTCCGGGAACGCGTCCTGAAAGTGCGGCGACTGCAAGCAACGCGCCCTGGGCGACAAAGGCCCAACCAAACCATGTCGCCGGCCAGTTAATAGGACCGAAATAGCCCACCAGAAACCCGTAACCACTGGTTGCCCAGGCAAGCGCCATCAGTCCGACCGCCAAACGACGGGCCCTCTCTCCCTGACTGAGAAACAGCGCAGGAATACCGAAGGCAGCAACTACCGCCAGCAACTGCCACGGCCAGAGATCCTGATTAATCCGGACAAACAGCCGCAGAAAAACCTGCGGCCCGAACATCACGAAATCCTGTAGCGAGTAGCTTAGCCAGTCTGCGCCACTCACAGAGACCTCACGTAATCGGCCATCTGCTTTCGCTGAGCTGCATCCGGGAGCCGTCCATAGAGCGCGCCCATATTCTCCTTCATGTGCTCGACCTTGCTCGTTGCCGGAATGGCACAGGTCACCGCCGGATGGGAAATGATGTACTTGAGGAAAAACTCCGCCCAGTTACTGACGCCGACATCCCCGGCCCAATCCGGCAGCGGCTCCGACTGGAAGCGGCGAAACAGCGAACCACCCTGGAACGGCCGGTTAACGATTACCCCGATGCCCCGCTCCCGGGCCAGTGGCAGCAACCGATCCTCAACCTCGCGATCCAGAACGTTATAGGTCAGTTGCACAAAATCCAGCGGCTCCCGCTCCATGATCTGTGCGAATTCCCGATGCCGGCGGCCGTGGGACGTGGTAATGCCGATATACCGAACCTCACCGTTGGCCTTCATTTCCTTCAGGGTTTCAAGATGCCCCTGCCAGCCCAGCAGATTGTGCACTTGCAACAGATCGAGCCGCTCAACACCCCAGCGCCTGCTCGAACGCGCCGCCTCCTGCCGGGTTTCTGATTCATCGCCGGTCCAGATCTTGGTGGCGGCAAAAATCCGATCGTGGGCGTTCAGAGAATTCAGCGCCTCACCCATCACGTCCGCCGCACTTCCGTACATCGGCGAACCATCCACAACCGTTCCGCCCAGATCAAAGAAGGTTTTCAAAACCCTGGTGCGCTGTTGAACCAGCTGCGTGTCGCCACCCACGTTAAAGGTGATCCATGTGCCCATACCGATTGCTGGGATGGATTCGTCCGTGCCGGGAATCCGGCGCATGATGGGTGATGAAGAGGATGCTCCCGGCGTGCTTGCAAAAAGCACCGGGGATTTAAGAGCAATCCCAGCCAGGCCGGAACTGATGAGAAACTTCCTTCGCGTGATCCGATTCGCCATATGGGCTCCCCCACTGACATAAATTTCAGTGCGAATAGCACAATGCCTAAACAGCGCGGGTGGGTCATCCCTTCGCCAGACCGTGGAGGGCCATGGATGGCCCGACCGAGCCTACATGGAAGTATTTACGGCGTGTCTGGCGAAGGGATGACCCACCCGGGCGGCAGCTACATGGCTGACAGTCTTACCAACACATCAGTTCCCGTAATGAGCATCGAGATATTTCAGAATACGGGCAGACTCGAACAGCCCTTCCCCGGTATTGGGGTCTTCAAGATAGGGCACCTGAACCCGCTTGTGCACCTGGAAAAACGCATCCCGCTTGCCACCGGGAATCGGCGTATAGGGCCCCGGCTTGATGCGCTGCTTCGCCGGCCCGATCTCACTCCAGTGCTCCTTGCCCAGGTTGTGCAAGGTATAGGGAATCTCCAGCTCACACAGCCGCTCACGCACCAAACGTGAAAACGGACTGCCCTCGAAACTCCACAGGTGCAATGGCTGCTCCGGACGCTTGCCAGGGCTCACCCGCAGCCCCCGCATGGCACTGGTTACAGAAGCCACCGAACCCAAGACCGGCTGCCAGACCCGGCCGCGATAGTAGGATGGCACCGACCGGCCGGCATACTGCCGGAACAGATACTCGATGATTTCCTCGGATTCGTACATCACCGTGCCCGTGTTCTGGTCCGCCAGCAACGGGAACTGTTGCCGACCTCCCAGTGCCTCCGCCTGGGCCCGGAAAACCGAACCACCTTTCGGGCAGGGCCGGATTTCCACATCCAGATTCAGGGCCGTCAGGGCTTCACGAACACGGCGGCAGTACGGACAGCCTTCCATATCGTAGAGCACAATGGGCTTTTCCGGCTGGGGTACGTTATTGACGACCAGGCAACCGCGCCAGGCCGTGAGCGACGACGTAGCGACCGAACCCAGCACGTGAACATTGTGAGACAGCATATTCGACATAAACAAACCTTCTGTTGGAGACCGCTCCATTATCACGCAATCTGGCGATTTTCCATTGGCTCCCGGGTGCCCATGATGTGATCAAACCAGGGCCTGGTTACGCACCAGTTGGCATTAGGGTTCGGTCCCATGTGGTGATCATAGTGCCAGGGCAGGTTTTCCCTTGCCCAATCCGGATCCAGATGTGAGCGCTTATGTACCCGGTAGTAATTCCAGGCACTGTAATAGAGCGTGCCAACAAAGAATGGTGCCACAGGCAGCAACGGAGTGACTGCTGCTGCCCCCGCAACCAGGGCAGCCACTTCCTTGGTCTGGGCGTTCCAGGTCAGGGGCGGATGACGATAATCGTGATCAAGGAAGCCATTTCGGCGCACATTGCGGTGATGATCGTGCCAGTGAAACGACCAGAAACTCGCCCGGTTTCGGCCCAGCTCATGAAGAACGTGTTTATGGAATACCCATTCCACGGCATTGGCGGTCAAAAGACCCAATGGAATACCGATCATGGTGCCCTCCTTTTGTTATTTTCGGAACACTTGGTTACACGTTATCTAGGAAACGCTCTTTTCGGTCCCGATTCCATGACCCTGATGCCGAAAAAAGCGCCCGAAAATCTGATCACAGGGTCATTGACAACCAGAAGGTTAATTTTTGCCCACCTAACTCCATGATTCACAAGGGCACTTACATCGCGTCACAAAAATTCAATACAAACAACGACACTACTGCCATTTTTTAACGTCATGTAGAGCTTTTCTGCATAGTACAAATGGCCAGGATGGGCTATTGTGGAAGTATAAGAATCCACTGGATGGTGACCATGTTAATCCCGGGTATGCGACGCTCAGGCTCTGTAAGAGCCGAAACAATGTATCCTCGACTCAGGCGGTCGGTACTGGCATCGCTTGTGGCCCTGTCTTTCACGGCTGGCCCATCCGTTGTCGCCGCAGACGACAAAGACTCGGGATTCTCCGGCACTCGCCTCTGGTCCAACCAGTTGAAGGATTACGCGCTTCAGTCTCTCCATAATGAGGATGCCATGAGCATGGCGGCCATTCCGTTGAATGGCCCCGGCATCAACCAGTACATCAATGCCGATGCCCTGATGAGCCCCGGTTCCATCATGAAACTGGTGACAACCTTTGCAGCACTGGAGGTGCTCGGCCCCAATCACCACTGGGACACCGACTTCCTGACCGACGGTGTTATGGCTGGCGACACCCTCAAAGGTAATCTCTACGTCCGCTTTGGCGGCGACCCGAAGCTCACCATCGAACGACTCTGGACAACGCTGAGTGAGCTTCGCAGCATGGGGATTACCAGAATCGAGGGCGACCTGATCCTTGATGGTTCCTACTTTCAGGTGGACGGTGGTTTTCCTGCGTTTGAAGACAACGGCGACAATCCCCACGCGCCCTTTCTGGTGGAGCCTTCCGCGTATCTGACCAACCTGAACCTGATGCACTTCCAGGTGCGCGCCGATGAGCGCGGCACCCAGGCCTGGAGCACACCCTCCCTGGGCGAAGTTGTTATCGACAATCGCGTGGTTGCCACTGCCGAAGGCCCTTGCCCTTCGCGCAGAAACTTTGAATGGGAACCTATAATTCATGAGGACCATCGGGTGACCGTTCGGGTAACCGGTGAACTTCCTCAGGGCTGCAGAAGCACCACCTACCTCTCGCTATTGCCCCATGAGCAGTACAGCGCTTCTTTGATCCGTTCATTGCTGGCTGACCTCGGAGTGGTTGTTTCCGGCGGAGACCTCAACGGCGTGACACCGGAAGATGCACGGCTGGTAATGAAAACCACCTCACCGGATCTGGTTACCATGGTGAGGGATATCAACAAGTGGAGCAGCAACGTGATGGCTCGCCAACTGCTGCTCACCATCGGTGCCGAGAACCGCCTGGATGATGAGAACGATGACCGGGTTGCCGGCATTCGGGTGATCTATGAATGGCTCGAAGACAAGGGTATTAACACCGCCGGCATGGTAATCGACAACGGTGCCGGCCTTACGAGGCACGGCCGTATTACTGCCCGCCAAGGCGCACAGATTCTTCAACACGCCTGGAACAGCGCTTACTCGGCCGATCTCATGGCTTCCATGCCCATCATCGCCATGGATGGAACCATGGCCCGCCGTCTGCGCAACACCGGGATGGATGGCGAGGGTCGCATCAAGACGGGTTATCTGGAAAATGTGAGGTCGATCGCCGGGTTCACCCGGGATTCCAATAACACCACCTGGGCCGTCGTAGGTATGGTCAATAACGATCCGGCCTGGAATGGCCAGGCTGTCTTGGACCGGATACTTTATTCGCTGCATTTCCGGCCGCCGACAGGTACGGCTATTTCGCATGCCGCTTCCGGGACTTCTGAGACCAGTATTCAATAAAAAGCCCCGGCCTTGGCCGGGGCTCATTCAAAGCTGTAACAACATGCTTTACTGAGGCTGCCCTACGAAGTCATCGAACAGAATAAGCCCCAACGCTTGTAACGCCGGATCTGCATTATCAGGATCCGCATCCCTCGCAACCACTGTGTACACGCCACCTGCATTCAGCTCAACACCTTCGGCGGTGATCGCCGGTGTGCCTGTACCTGTTGGCGCAATGTAGACGTTATAGGTGCCATCCGCGATCGGCAGATAATCTGTTACGGCTTTGAAGGGCACGTCTGCCAGAGCAGGATCAGCGTTACCGATACCGTCCTGAGTGCCCGGCACCAGATAGATATCGACATTGCCGGCCGCAGTAGACGCGTGAACGATTCTCAAAGAGGCCTGTGTCGCGATGCTGCGAACAGTATCCTCTGCAACCAGCGCTTCGATGTTCTCCAACTGACCAACCGCAAGAACGCTATAGCCTTGGCCGTTGACGAGTGGCAGTGTCTCGTCAATGACAACCTGCCCACCACTGAGAGTGGTTCCAGCGGCAGCGACCCGAACTCGGGTATCGCCGGCCGGAAGAGCAGCATAGCCGTCAAGGAAGGCGAACGGAGAAACACTGCCGAACGGGATGTCAGAGAGTGCCGCCGGACCTGTTTCGCCAACAAAGACATCCACGTTGGGTGCATTGGAAGAGGCATGCACAACGCGCACGCCAGCGTCCTGGCCCACGTCGAAGATTTCGGCAACATCGCTACCGTTCAGCACGACTAAGCTGATCGGGCTTGCATCGCCATTGGCGCCAGTATTGTCAACGGCGCCGACCAGAAGATCAGAACCTGCTGGCAAGCCGATTTGGCCACTGTCATAGACAACAGTATCGGAGCCTGCCGGGGTAACTCGAATCTGATAATCATCTGAGGCAGGAAGCTCCAAGGGCCCTACACTTTCCTTGAAGGAAAAACTAAAGGTAGCTTCGGCAGGAAGCGGATCACCAGAGGCGGTAACGTACACATCCACTGGACCAGCGGCAGCTGTCTGGGCCTCAGGCGACAAATGAACAACCCTCAGGCGCGCGCTGTTGGCATCATCACGGGCGCCATCATCAGTCAGAATCAGAGGTTCAATGGTCTCATCACCAACTTTGCCGACTGCAATCACGTCGTAGCTGGTATCGGAACGCAGCGAAACCCCATCGGCAGAAATCACTGTCACCGTCTCACCGCCCGGCAGCAAGCCATCGACAGCAATATCAGCAAGACCGGCACTGGGTGCCAGAACTGCTGCCTGTTTGTAATCCGCTCCCGGAACGACGACATTACCATTAACCCGTACATTCACCGCAGGTGCATCCGAAGAGGCATGCAGGACTCGGACACTGGTGGTTGCTGGATCATCATCGTCATCCAGCCAACACCCGGACAGCATGACACTGCCCGCCAAAACCATCGGTAAAGCGTATTTTGTATTCATTGTTACAAGTCCCCACTAATGAAGGTTGTTTACCAGGATTTAAGTGGTTCGAACCTGCACAAATTCAGTCCCTGAATCATGCGTGAAATCATTTACGGGGAGGTGGAAAGAACGGATTTGCAGTTTTTTGCATTTAAGCTTACAGGCGTACGCTTTATTCAAATCGACGCATGGTAAACGCCGTCATCCTGCCGGCGAGGGGCGCGATGAAGGTTACCAGAGGGAAGGCAACGGCCCAGGCAACCAGGAAAGCTGGCCCCCAGCGGAAATGAAATTCGCCGTCGATGCCCGTGTTGATAAAGGTGATTACCCCTGACATCAATAAAGACATAATCCCGGACATGTAAAAGCCGAAAATAAGCTGTCGTAGACGTGAAAGTCTCATTTTGCTCATGACTTCTCCTGAAAATGCTCCAGCGCTCCTCGGAGCAGCATCTGAAAGGCGCGATATGTCGTACACTGGTTTTACGTGAAGTTTAAATAGTAATGAGCTTGCAACCTTTTTTCGATAGGGCTTTTTACCAAGACAGGTGAGCCATGGATACTGCCCGATACAGGACACCCGGCTTTCTCAAACCCCTTGTTCTTATTCTGGTCCTGGCGTCTACTCTGGCGGGCTGCAGTTCGACCAAGCTGGCTTATCGATACGCAGATTGGGGCATTGTCTGGTGGGTAGAGGATTACGTGACACTCACGGCCGACCAGAAACAACAGCTCAACCAAGATATCGAGCAACTGCGGCAATGGCATTGCAGCGCCGAGCTGCCCCGCTATCAGGTCTGGCTGGATGAACTCGAGTCTGACGTATCCGACAACCCGCCCGATCAGGCTACCGTCGAATACCATCAGCAGCAGCTTTTCAGCTTCTTCCCCAGTCTTCTGGAACGGGCAACTCCGGTCGCAACAAACCTTCTCTCCAGCCTGAGCGACGAGCAGGTCCGGGAGTTGGCGGACAACATGGCCCAAAGCCAGCGGGAAATGGAGGAAGAGTTTTCGGCCGATTCCCCGGAAGCGACAGCCGAAGCTCGCGCCGAAAGAACCGCAGAGCGGGTCGAGCGTTGGCTGGGGGAGCTGAACAGCAAGCAACGTGACATCGTGCAGCAATGGTCAGCCAATCGTGGCGCCCAGACTGAAATCTGGCTCCAGGGACGCAGGAACTGGCAGCTCGCATTGCTGGAGGTATTGGAAAGAAGAAACGAACCGACATTTGAGTCGGAGCTTGAATACCTGATCATGAATTCAGATCAGGTGCGCGGCGAGGCCTATGAAGCCATGATGGCGGAGAGTCGCGTTGCCATGTCCTCCCTGATGCACGATTTGATCCTGGCGGGTGATGATACAACACTGGCCCATCTCCGGAATCGGGCCGTGGAGCTCAACAGTGACTTTGAAGCACTGACCTGTTCGCCGGCCTGAAAGCCGGAATTCATCAAAAAAGGGGTCAGATGAAGGCTTTCATCTGACCCCTGCCTACCCTCAGATTACCCTCAGACCGTCAGGTAACCACCATCGGCGTTGATGCAAGCACCAGTGGTATAACTGGAAGCATCGGACACCAGGTACAGCACGGTACCCGCCATTTCGCTCGGATCCGCCACCCGCTTCATGGGAATATGGGCCATGGCCTGCTTCTTGATGGCCTCGTTGGTGGTCAGGGCGCTGGCAAATTTGGTATCGGTCAGCCCTGGCAACAGCGCGTTCACGCGAATTTTCTGCTGGCCCAGTTCCATGGCAAAGGATTTGGTCATGGAAATCACGGCGGCCTTGGTGACCGAGTAGATACCCTGGTAGTGGCCCGGGTTCACGCCGTTCACCGACGCCACGTTCACAATGGAACCGCCGCCGCTCTTCTTCATCATTTTCGCGCCTTCGGCACACATGAAGAAATAGCCCCGGATATTCACATCTACGGTTTTGTTGAAGGCGCCCAGGTCCGTCTCTTCAACCGGGCCGAAGTAGGGATTGGCGGCAGCATTATTTACCAGGATGTCCAGCTTGCCGTGGGTCTGCTCAATGTGAGCCCAGATGCTTTCAATCTGATCCATTTCACCGATGTGGCAGGCATAGGCTTCGGCACTGCCGCCGGCATCCCGGATGCTGCTGGCCACAGCCTCGCAGCCGTCAATCTTGCGGCTGCTCACAATCACGTGGGCGCCGTACTCGGCCAGGGTCCGGGCGATGCTCTCGCCGATGCCACGGCTGGCGCCGGTAATCAGGGCAACCTTGCCAGTCAGATCAAACAGGTTGTTGCTGCTCATTCTTTCACCTCAACTCACTATCGGAATGTCACCAGGGCGGGGTCATCCGCTTCCAGGTGGCTGTAGTTATTAAAAACGGCCAGGCTGCGCCGCGGGCCGGAATACAGGACCCGCGAGACGCTGGTGTTGGCAATCACTTCATTCAGGCCTAATGCCCGTGCGTCATCCAGGCCAAGCAGATGCTGGGCAATCACGGAAATCGGTCCGCCGGAGGTCGCCACCAGCACGTCGCCACCATCGGCGTACTCGATCATCTCCTCGAAAGCCGCGAGAACACGAGCTTTGAAGTCGGGCCAGCTTTCCTCGTACTCATGGTCGTACTCGCCCGAAGCCCAGCGATGTACGGCATGCACAAAGGCCTCCTGAAACGCCTTGGCTGGCTTGGGGAATGCTTTAAGATCCCGCGCCATCACGGCGCGGTCACTCCACTCCGGACGATACCGGGCCACCACGGTTGTGTGGTCAAACTCGTTGAAGCCGGGAACCACCTGCATATCGGGCAGCTTGGATCCGTAGCCGGTAGCGATGGCTTCAACGGTTTCGCGGTGGCGCTCGAGATCGCCCCCGAAAATAGCCGCCGGCTCAACCTTGCCGGCCAGCCAGCGGCCAAGCACCCGACCCTGCTCCCAGCCGGTGGCGGAGAGTTGATCATAGTTCTCCTTGCCGAAACTGGCCTGGCCGTGACGAACCAGATAAACCGTCGCCATTACAGGGAGCTCTCCGCAATCAGTCGCTGGCAGCGCTTCTCAAGGTAATTGGCGGCGTGACCAAAGGCGGCGAAACGCTTGTCTTTGGTCTGGCCGTGGTAGTAGCGGTAATAGATCTGCTGAATAATCACCGCCAGCCGGAACAGACCGTAGATCTCGTAAAAGTCGAAGTTGTCGACCTTGAAGCCGGACTGCTCCATATAATATTCGACCACCTCCTTGCGGGTGAGCATGCCCGGCCGATGTGTAGGCTGTCGGCGCAGCATCTGGAACGGGCCTTCATCGTCGGCTTGTATCCAGTAAGCCAGACTGTTACCCAGATCCATCAACGGGTCACCGATGGTGGCCATCTCCCAGTCCAGCACGCCGATGACCTCAAACGGGTTGTCCGGGTTCAGCACCACGTTGTCGAAGCGGAAATCGTTGTGGATCACCACCTGGGCAATGTCGTCCGGCATCTTGTCGTTGAGCCAGCTCATGACTTGCTCAAAGTCACCCACATCGTCGGTGCGGGCCTTGCGGAAACGATCACTCCAGCCACCAATCTGGCGCTGAACGTAGCCCTCGCCCTTGCCCAGCTTATCCAGGCCCGCGGCTTTGGCATCCACACGGTGAAGATCGACCAGCTTGTCGATCACGTTCAGGCAAAGCTTGCGGGTATCCGCTTCACTGAGTTCAAAGTCCTTCGGAAAATCCTGGCGCAGGATGATGCCCTTTAGCCGTTCCATCACATAGAAATCACAGCCCAGAACGTCGTGGTCATCGCAGATGGCAATGATGTTGGGCACATAGGGATAGACCGGCTTGAGCGCCCGCATAACCTTCGCCTCGCGCAGCATGTCGTGGGCTGACTTGGCGATCTTGCCGAACGGCGGCCGGCGCAGAACATAAGAGCGATCACCGTAATCCACCTGGTAGGTCAGGTTGGAGGCGCCACCCGGATATTGACGAATCTCCGGCTCGCCTTGCAGATCCGGGATTGCCTGTTTCATGAACCGGTCAACGGCACCGGTGTCCAGCTCTTCACCTTCCCGGATGTCCACGGCCTGGTCTATCTGGGTCATTCAGGACTCTCCTTTTGAATCTTCAGTTTCAGACAGTTCGAGACAACGCCGTCAGGCTTTACTGCCACCCATCTTGCTCATCCAGCGCTTGCTTTCCTGATGCATCAGCCAGTCAAAGGCCTTGGGCGCATGGCGTTTGAGCATCCACATGCGGCGTTCCTTGGCGTGCGGCAGTACCCAGAAGCTCTTGTTGTTCACCGACCGGAAAATATCCTCGGCCACATCCTCGGCGGTTACCGTGGAGCGCTTCATCAGCTTGTTCACGTTCTGCTGAATGCCGGGAATGTCTGAACGCATGCTGCTGGTCAGATTGGTCTGGAAAAACGCCGGGCACACGCAGCTCACATGAATACCGGCATCCCGAAGCTCCTGGCTCAGGGTCTCGGACAGGGCGATCACGCCAGCCTTGGTAACATTGTAGCTATCCATCAACGGCGCCAGCATCAACCCGGCCATGGAAGCCACGTTTACAAACGCCCCGGAGCCCTGCTGCTTGAACTGTGGCGTGAACGCCTTGCAGCCGCGAACCACACCCAGCACGTTTATATCGAGAATCCACTCCCAATCCGCCATGGTGGTATCTTCAATGGAACCGGCAGAGGCAACGCCGGCGTTGTTCACCACCACATCAACGCCACCCCATTTCTTCACCAGATCATCGCGGACCTTTTCGAAATCGGTCAGGCGTCGAACATCGCACTCGACGTAATAGCCTTCGCCTCCGGCCGCATTAATCTCTTTCTCAACACCAACGCCCTGCTCCGGATTGATGTCGCCGATGCAGACCTTGGCGCCTTCTTTGGCGTACCGTAATGCAATCGCCCGGCCGAGACCGCTAGCTCCGCCGGTTATGAATACTCTCTGTGTCATGGTGATTCCCGTTCTGTCGTATTTTTTATCAGCGTAACTCACACGTATACGTGAGTGGGCGGGGCTGGCCTTCTGAAACTGTGCGGAGCCATGGATGGCGTAGCCAAGCGTACATGGACGTATTCACAGCGTGTTTCAGAAGGGCAGCCCCGCCCGCTCCGCCACCGAGCTATCAGTTCTTGTACTTTCGCAATTCAAGACGAGCCACCATAGCCCGATGCACCTCATCAGGCCCATCGGCCAGACGCAAGACACGAGCATAGGCGAACAATTGCGTCAGCGGGAAGTCGTCATCACTGACCCCGGCACCACCGTGAATCTGAATGGCCTGATCCACAATTGTCTGCAGCATGGACGGAATCACCGCCTTGATCATCGAGACCTCCTGAAGCGCCCCCATGATGCCCTTGGTATCCAGCGCCCAGGCGCATTTCAGAGTCAACAGCCGCGCCTGCTCAATGGCCATCCGTGCGTTGGCAATGATGTCCGGATTGCCGCCAAGCTTGGCGATCGGCTTGCCGAAGGCCTCACGGGTGGTGGCACGCTTGATCAGAATCTCCAGGGTGCGCTCCGCTGCGCCAATCGCCCGCATGCAGTGGTGCACGCGCCCCGGCCCCAGTCGGCCCTGGGCAATTTCGAACCCGCGGCCCGGGCCGGCGATGAATGCGCTATTGGGCAGCCGGACGTTGTCGAACAGCACTTCGCCATGGCCATAAGGCTCATCGTATTCGCCGAATACCGGCAGCATGCGCTCGATCTTGACGCCCGGGGTGTCCAGCGGGACCAGCACCATGGAATGACGGCGATGCTTGTGGGCGTCCGGGTCGGTCAGCCCCATGAAGATGGCAACCCTGCAATCGGGGTGCCCGATACCCGTGCTCCACCACTTGCGGCCGTTCAGAACCACTTCGTCGCCTTCGACTACGGCGGTGGCTTCCATGTTGGTGGCATCGGAAGAGGCAACCGCCGGCTCGGTCATGCAGAACGCCGAGCGGATCTCACCACTGAGCAGCCGAGGTAGCCACTCGGCTTTCTGCTCTTCCGAACCGTAGTGGATCAGCACCTCCATGTTGCCCGTATCTGGAGCGTTGCAGTTGAAGATCTCCGGCGCGATAAAGCTGCGGCCGGTTTCCTCGGCAATCAGGGCGTAATCGGAGTTGAGCAGGCCACAGCCGTATTTGTCGTCCGGAAAGAACATGTTCCAGAGGCCCTGGGCTTTCGCTTTTTCCTTCAACTCACGGATGATCGGCAGCACAACCCATCGGTTGTCCAGGGAGGCAAGCTCCTTGTGGTACTGCTCTTCAATGGGAAAAATCTCATCCTTCATGAACTGCTTCACGCGGTTGAGATAATCCTGCCCTTTCTCGGAAATATTGAAATCCATCGCCGTATCCTCGCAGACGGGTGCACGATCGCATGCACGGAATAATCACGTTGGAACCAGTTTAGGGATCACTTAACTATTACGCGACTGAATTATTCTTATCGTTTATTATTAGCCAAACTTATTCCAAACTCCTGAAGAATGGATCCCGCTCATGGCCCTCAATCGACTGGACTTGAACCTGCTGCACGTCTTCGACACCATCTACCGGGAGGGGAGCCTGACCCGTGCAGCCAGGGCACTGCACCTGACCCAGCCGGCCGTCAGTCATTCACTGTCCAGGCTGAGGGATCATTTTGATGACCCGCTGTTTACCCGCCAGGGCAATCAGATGGTGCCAACCCCCCTGGCACGGCGGTTCCTGGAATCCATGCGGCCAGGCCTTACACAGATCCAGGGGGCCGTAAACCAGTTCCATGCCTTTGATCCAGCGACTCAGCGCAAAACCTATTCGCTCGGATTACGCGACATCCTGGAATCCACTTTCCTGCCCCGCCTGATGAAACGCCTGGATGCCTATCCGGAACTGGAGATTGTCAGCCAGCGGATCGCACGGCGGGACATGGAGACGCAACTGGCAGCAGGCAAACTGGATTTTGCAGTGGATGTGCTGTTGCCGGTCAGCAACCAGACCTCCCATGAACTACTGCGGCGTGACCGCCTGGTGGTGTTGGCCCGAAAGGATCACCGGCTGACAGAGGCGGCTCTGGACATGGAAGGATACCTGTCCGCAAAGCACGTACTGGTGTCGTCACGGAGCGAAGGTCCCGGAATCGAGGATTTTGAGCTATCAAGGCTGGGAGTACAGCGCAACATCCGGCTAAGGTGCCAGCATTACTACGCCGCTTGCCGAGTGGTGGAGGAAACCGATCTTCTACTGACCATGCCGGAGGCCTATGCCCGCATTATTGCCGAGCGGGCCAACATCCGGATCATGGACCCGCCGGCGGACCTGCCTTCCATAGACGTGCACCTTTATTGGCACAAGGCCTATGAGAGAGAGCCGGCACTGATCTGGTTCCGTCAGCAATTGAAGGCGATCAGTTGAGGGTCAGTAAGCCCCAACAAGCATCAGAAAACCGAAAAACCCGATAGCCGTAAGGCCCAGGGAGGCCAAAACAATGCCGAGCCCCCACCAGACGGCGGCGCCATCGGATATGTCCACACCATGGCCCCGGAGGGTTCGGTAGAAGGCCCAGGGGCCCAGGACAAACGCACCGACTACCGCGAAAACCAGCCCGACGCTGATACCGGCGAAGGTCCAGGTAGCCAGAACCATGGCGCGGTCTTTGACCTGATCGGTCACGCCATGGTGCTCGAGAAATTTCTTACAGAAAAACCAGATCAGGGCGAACAGGATGATGACAAAAACCAGCCCGCCCACAATGGTAATCATTCGGTATAGCAAGATGTCGTTCCTGTCAGTTCAAAGGCGGTTTATGCCGGGAACTCTGGCTCCGGAAGGCATTCAAAGCCCGGTTTGGCAAACAGGTAGCCCTGGTAAAAATTGATTCCCTGGGAGCGCAACCAGAAGTACTCCTCTTTGGTTTCAACGCCCTCCGCGATGATGTCGCCGCCAAGTTGCTTCATCATGGTGATGATCCCCGCCACCACTGCCTGCTTGTTTGGTTCTTCATGTACATTACGAACCAGCGCCATATCCAGTTTAAGCAGATTTGGCGGACTCGCCATCATGATGTTATAGCGCGAAAAGCCAGCGCCAAAGTCATCAATGGCGGTGCTGAACCCCATCTCCTTGTACGCCTCGATAATGGACACAAGATGATCGACAGAGGTGGAATTCAGCGCCTCATCTTCGGTCAGCTCGAAGATGATCTTGCGGGTATCGAATTCGTAGGTCTTGGCCGCCGCAAGGGTGGTACGAATACAGTACTCCGCCCGGTAAACAGCATTGGGCATGAAGTTGATGCTAAGCATGGACTCCATTTTCAGTCGAGCGGCAAGCTTGACAGCCTTGACCCTGCAAACCTGATCGAATGCATAGCGATTCCGCTCATTCACCTTAGAGAGAACACTCATTGCTCCCTCGCCCCCGGTGCCCCTTACCAGCGCTTCGTAGGCGAAAACGGATTTGTTAAGAACGTCGACAATGGGCTGGAATGCAAAGGTAAAGGAGAAATCCAACCCTTCGCCACAAGCACACTGCTCACAATGGGACTCATCAAACAATACTGCGGGTTGGCTCACTTCAACTCCTGACTGCACTACTGGCGGTGTTGCTTTGTTTATAAGACATATTTTTTATCCAATATAGCTGCGAACCCCTCCCTGGTAAAACCACTTTATAGTTAAAGCATGTCAAACGGTGGCATCCCCGGTTTACATGACTAAACTGGAGTTTGTCGTTTATACGTGTCTGTCCACAAAAGGAGTTTTCCTGATGGCCCAATCTACCCGTATCGCTGTAACCCCGGGCGACGGCATAGGCCCCGAAGTGGTGGCCGAAGCTGTGCGCTGCCTGGAAACCCTGCGCGCCAAACACGGCCTGGACCTTGAGTGGACACGATTCCCCTGGCCCTCCCACGCCTGGCATGAGGAGCATGGAGAATCCATGCCGGCGGATGCCCTGGCGCAATTACAGAAATACGATGCCATTCTGTTGGGCGCCCTGGGCGACCCGGGCCCCATGGACGATCCGGACCGCTATCTGCTGCCAGACAGCATTTCGTTGGCGCCACTGTTGGACATGCGCAAGGGGTTCGACCAGTGGGTCTGCGAGCGTCCGGCCCGGCTACTCCCTGGTGCCCGCCAGTACCTGGCCGATGAGCGCGCGAAAGACATCGACATGCTGGTGATTCGGGAAAATTCCGAGGGTGAGTACGTCAGCCAGGGCGGTCGGTTGCGCAAGGGCACGCCGGACGAAGTCGCCACCCAGATGGAGGTGTTCACTCGCAAGGCCACCGACCGGATCATCCGTTACGGGTTTGAGCAAGCCAGACACCGCGCGGCAGACCGGGTAAAGGAAGGCCGGACGCGGACATTCCGGACACTGGATGGCCGGACCTGCGAAAGCCAGGTTTGCCTGGTCACCAAGCGCAATGCCTTGCGCTACTGGGGCGACATGTACACCGAGGCTTTTGAAGAGATCAGCAAGGAGTACCCGGATGTGGCCACGCACCATGAGTTGGTGGACGCGGCCTGCATGAAGTTCGTGCAGAGCCCCTGGGCCTTTGATGTGGTGGTAGCCAGCAACCTGCAAGGCGACATTCTGACGGACCTGGCCGCCGTGCTGTCAGGGGGCATGGGGGTTGCGCCTTCCTGCAACCTGAACCCCACCGACCCGGACATGCCGTCCATGTTCGAACCCACCCACGGCAGCGCTCCGGATATTGCCGGACAGGGCCTGGCGGACCCCACAGCCATGCTCTTCACCGCGGCCCGCATGCTCGAATGGCTGGGGCGCAAAGACCCTGCGATTGCTGCCGCCGGCAAGGAACTGTTTGATGCAGTGGCTGCAGATCTTGCCGAAAATTCCGGTAGCCGGCGAGGCACCCACGAAATCGGCTCTGCGATCTGCAGGAGGCTGTCTCAATAAATCCGGGTTACTGGTCGGCCATGACGAACTCAAGCCGGCCAGGCGCCACCCTCACATCCACGGGCATCATGCCGAACATACGCTGGGCGAAGTCGGTTTCGTCCAGCCGGTAAACCGGCATGGTCTCCAGCATCTGGGCCACAAGCCGCATCACCGTATCGGTTACCGGCTTGAGATCCCCTTTCAAGAAGGGGGAATCAATACTGCTTTCCAGAAGCTGCAACCGTCTTATAAAAATGGCCTTCTCTGAGCTGTCGTATACCGGAGCTCCCTCGACCTTCAATGCGATATCCACGGGCAGCTTAGCCATTAATGCATTCAGGGCCACCTGGCCCCGCACGTCAATCACTGCCACGTCCCGGCCATCAGGCCCCAGGGTAATGTCAGCGTCGTCGAGACTCAGGCTCAGCGGTGAACCGCTATTCAACTGGTTACGATCAAATTCACTCACTACATCCTGAAGGTGCCTCTCCAGCTCACCTTCGGAAATCGAATAGGGTGACAGGCTGGCACAGCCGCTGGCGAGCACCAGCATCAGGACCATGAGCACCCGGAAGATGTACAGCGGCGCTTTATTCATTTTCAGCCCGGGCCTCTACTTGAGGCGTCAGATTGTCGTCAAAAACCACATGTAACAGGATGGGCCTGCAGCAAACCTGGCAATCCTCGACATACTCCTGTTCCCGCACTGACGGGTCGACGCTGATATCCAGCGTCTCCCAGCAGTACGGGCACTGAATCAATACCGAGTCCAGGGCTGACATGGCATCACCTCAGAACTGTTGTTTGGCCATCCACGGGATAACGCGATCAAACGCCTCTTCGAGCTTCTCGCAGGTGGTGGAAAAACTGATCCTGACGGCATTGGTACAGCCTTCGCCGAAGGCATCACCGGGCACCATGCAGACGCCCGTTTCTTTCAGCATCCGCAGGGCCAGATCCGAGCCATCCACATGAGGCGGAAGGTCTGGAAACGCAAAAAACGCACCGCCCGGCTTATAGCCGGTCATGTAGGGGGTCTGGTCAACCAGCTCGACCACCTTGTCGCGACGTTCGCGATATATATCAACCATATCGCGAACGCATTGCTGATCGCCCGTGAGCGCGGCCACACCGGCAAACTGGGACGGCGTGTTGGCCACCGACGTGGTGAACATGTGGTAGCGCCGCAGCGATTTGATAGCCGCCTGACTGGAGATCACCCAGCCTACCCGCAGCCCTGCCATGCTGTAGGTTTTGGAAAAGCTGCTGATGCACATGATGTTGTCCAGGTCCATCGAGCAGTTCAGTACGCTGGCAAAGTCGTCATCATCGAAGATCAGGTGATCGTAGACTTCGTCCGCATACACCTGGATGCCCCGGTAGGCGCACTCCTCAAGGATGGTTTCAACGGTGCTGCGCGGGTAAACCGCCCCGGTCGGGTTGTTGGGGTTGTTCAGGATCAGCGCAAAGGTGCGAGGCCCCATGGCCCGGATCACTTCATCCGGATCCAGCTGGTGATTGTTTTCCGCCCGGGTCTGGACGAATTTCACCTCACCGCCATTCATTCGGATCAGGGGCGCATAGAGCAGGAACGACGGATCCGTCACGATAAACTGCCGACCCGGTGCAGAGGTGGCGGAAATCGCCAGGTACATAGCCTCTGTGGCGCCACTGGTAATCAAGATGTTGTCGCGGGTCAGTTTCCGGTTGTACCGCTTGCCGTAGTAATCGCGCAGGGCCACCAGCAATTCCGGCAGCCCGGCATCCATGGTGTAGCCGGTCTGCCCGGCGTTGAGCGCATCAATGTAGGCATCAATCACGTGCTTGGGAGTCGGCAGATCCGGCTGACCGATGGAAAGATGAATAACATCCTTCATGGTGGCCGCCATATTCACCATGCGCCGGATGCCAGGCACCGGGATGGCCTGCATGGCAGGGTTCCAACTGGCCTTGGTCTTGCGGTACTTCACACGACGCGGTTTGGTCTGGCCAGTCTCTTTGTTGGCGGCTTCTGCCATAAACACCTCCTGCAAACGGGGCAAATAGAATCCACTCCTGCAGGTTAGTCAGTATGTAAGGCCTCTACAAGACAAAACGTGATAAAGATGATGTAGGTGAAAGTACCGCCATCACCGCCGTCAGAGCAAAATCTCTTGCCCGGCAAGTTGACCCGACAGTACCTGCCTACCAGACTGTAAATACCCGCATGGGCGATCATCAGTTACACACTCATTCATCAAAGAAGGCGGAGGCTCAATGACTCAGCACAGCAAACCTGTTGTTACCGTTCTCACCGCACCGGGCGAGCAGGAACCGCCGGGAATGGACGCAGTCAGGGCCCGCGCCGACGTGCGCTTCGCCTGTGACGAGCCGACCCTTCGCGACACCCTGCCCGGCACCGACATCATGATGGTGACGGACTTTCGCACGGAGGCCCTGGCGGCCGCCTGGCACACGGCAGACAAGCTGAAATGGATCCACGCCACCAGTGCCGGCGTGGATGCGCTGATGTTCCCCGATCTGATCAAGGACGATGTCACCGTCACCAATGCCCGCGGCATTTTCGACCGCACCATTGCCGAGTACGTGCTCTGCACCATCCTGATGTTCGCCAAGGATTTCCCGAACTCCATCCGGTTGCAGATGAGGCACCAGTGGAAACATCGGGATACCGAGCGGGCTGAGGGCAAGCAGGTGCTGGTTGTCGGAGCCGGCTCCATCGGCCGCCAGATTGGTCGCCTGGTGGGCGCTGCGGGATTGAAGGCACATGGCATTGCCCGCAAACCGAGAAAAGAGGATCCGGATTTCGTCGCCGTGCACGGCAATGACGACCTTTACGAGCAGCTGGGGCATGCCGACTTCGTGGTAATTGCAGCACCCCTGACACCCCAGACCGAGGGCCTGTTTGACGAGAAAGCCTTCAAGGCCATGAAAAAGTCCGCCCGACTGATCAACATTGGCCGCGGCCCGATCGTCAAAACCGATGATCTGATAACAGCCCTGAAAAGTGGCGAAATCGCCGGCGCCGGCCTCGATGTCTTCGAAGAGGAACCCCTGGCAGAAGATCATCCGCTGTGGGACATGGAGAACGTCACCATGACCGCCCATATGGCCGGCGACTTCATCGGCTGGAAACGGGCCCTGACCGACCAGTTCCTGGAGAACTTCGACCGCTGGCACAAAGGCGAGGAACTGTTCAACCTGGTGGACAAGGAACTGGGGTACGCCGGGAGCAAGTAAGAGCGCTCATTCGAGCTCCGGAGCGAGCGTCGGGACGGGTTTCCAAAACGCGCTGTGAATACCTCCCTGTACGCTCGGCTCCGCCCCTGCCTCCTCCGGGATAACGTCAACCGTAGGTCGGATTAGCCAAAGGCGTAATCCGACAACGCTTCTCTAAACACGACCACTGGCAGAAAACCGCCTCTGCAAAGGCAACAAATCGAACACCCTTTCCGGGTTATTCGGGTCCACCAGCTCCGTCGGTGACTTGTAAACCCGAGGCGTACTGTACAGCAACTTCAGAGCAGTACCATGCGGCATGGCCACATACCGCTCGCCATAATTTTCCTCCAGCCACTCCCGCACCCGCGGCGCCATGTTGTGCCCCATTTTAGGAAAGAAATGGTGCTCCACGTGATGACTGAACCGGAAATGCAGTCGGTCCAGCAGCGGGTGGCTGCGCAGGCTCATGGAGTTATCCAGCGGGTTGTTGGTCGCCGTCTGCGGCCGCAGGAAATGATTGGTGAGGATATAACCCTGCCCCAGAGCGTTGGCGGCCATAAATGGAATTAACACCGTAAACACCGCCAGCGGTCCCGACACGACTGCCAGCACCGTCCACGCCGCCACACAGGCGAAAGATTGGCGAATGGCCTTGCGTCGATCAAACCCTTTGAACTGCTTTCGCCGCTTGGCCTGGAACCAGAGCACCAACTGGGCGTGAAAAGTGAAGGAATAAGTCAGAAACAGGTAGCTGTACCAGCTCCCTGAACCGGGCGCCAGCTTGGTGAACTTCTTCTGCTTCGGGTCCGCCTTGTAGCGACGAAGGGTTCCAAAACTGTCCGGGTCCACATCGCCAGCATTGGTATTGCCGTGATGAACCACATTATGCCAACGGCGCCAGAACTCAGGCGGCACGATCAAAGGCCCAAACCCCAGCCAACCAAAAAAGTTCTGCCAACGCCGGCTCATCCCCAGCGCCCCATGCAACACCTCATGGGCCAACAACGCCTGGCACCCGATAGTATGCCCCACCAGCAGACCAAGCCCCAGATTGGCATACCAGGGCAGCCCCGCCAGCAGAATGGCGGCAATGCCTCCCCAGATAATCAACTGCAACGGCAGAAACCAGACGACCCTCCAGGTTTGCGGCCTGAAAGTATCCGCCGGCAGTTCCTTTTTCATTCTATCCCTGAGCTCCCGCTCGTCTGGCTTGCCAAAACCGGTCTGGCCCAGAGAGTCGGGGTGTACGGCAGCGTTCATTTTTCACCTTTGGTTAATCAATTAAATCCAGTCAGGAAAATATATCTCAGAGTACAACTGTGCGCTGAATTTAACTGACAAAAACTACTATGGCAATGCCTGCAATAGGAAACATAGAGAGAGATGACAAAAACTGGAACACTCGTACCGCGTTTATCAAGGAGGCAAGTCGTTCTGAGAATTTGGAGTGCCGGATGGATAGGGCCTCCACAGGATGTCTTTGGCCATGGATGGCCAAAGCCAAGCGCACAGGGATGTGCTCGTAGCGGTCCTGTGGAGGCCCTATCCATTCGGCACCGCGCCCAAGGAAGAAGACTGGGAAACCAACAGAAATACCAGAAACAAAAACGGGAGCCCGAAGGCTCCCGCTAACTATTCACTAAAACCAGTAAAACCAGATCAACTACCAGACAACGACTGATCCGAAGGATCGATCTCCATCTGCTGAATCGCAATCACCGCCTGGGTCCGATTCCGAACCCCAAGCTTCCGGAACACCGCCGTAATATGCGCTTTGATGGTCGCCTCGGAAACATCCAGATCATACGCGATCTGCTTGTTCAGAAGCCCCTCGGCCAACATACCCAGCACCCGGAACTGTTGCGGAGTCAGCGACGCCAGCTTTTCAGAGAAATCGGTGGCATCTGAATGCATGCGCTCGATCTTGTCCGCCACACCCTCGGGCAACCAGACATCCCCTTCCAGGACAGCCTGAATCGCCTCGGTAATGGTCGGCAACGGCGCCGACTTCGGAATGAAGCCTGACGCGCCGTAGTCGATCGAGCGACGCATCACCTGCAATTCCTCGGATCCTGACACAACCACCACCGGCAGCCCCGGGTACTGCCCGCGCATAAACACGAGCCCCGAGAAGCCGTGGGCACCCGGCATATTGAGATCCAGCAGAACCAGATCCGCATCCGGGTGCGACTCTACCGCCGCCTGCAGCGCCTTGATGCTGTCGACTTCCACCGTCTCGGCATCGGGCACCGCCTGACTGACCGCCTGCTTCAATGCTGCGCGAAACAGCGGGTGATCATCAGCGACGATAATTGTTTGTGCCATTCAACAGATTCCTTACAGGTACGTGGCCTGGTAACACACAGGCGTTACTGGTTCGCACGACCGCTGATCAGGTCATCGACTACACCAGGATCTGCCAGCGTAGACGTATCACCCAACTGGTCGTGCTCGTTAGAGGCAATCTTACGCAAAATCCGGCGCATAATCTTGCCAGAACGGGTTTTGGGCAGTCCAGGCGCCCACTGGATCACATCCGGGGAGGCAATCGGACCGATCTCCTTGCGCACCCACTGCACCAGTTCCTTCTTCAGCTCGTCAGAGGGCTCCTCGCCATGAACCAGGGTAACGTAGACATAGATGCCCTGCCCCTTGATTTCATGGGGATAGCCAACAACAGCCGCTTCGGCGACTTTATCATGGGCAACGAGCGCGCTCTCCACTTCCGCGGTACCCAGACGGTGACCGGACACGTTCAGGACGTCATCCACGCGGCCGGTGATCCAATAGTAGCCGTCCTCATCACGACGGGCGCCGTCACCGGTGAAGTACATGCCTTTGTAAGTGCTGAAATAGGTCTGGGCGAAGCGCTCATGATCACCATAGATTGTGCGCATCTGGCCAGGCCAGCTATCCAGGATAACCAGGTTACCCTCAGTCTTGCCTTCGAGGATATTGCCGTCGTTATCCACCAGTGCCGGCTGGACACCAAAGAACGGAACGGTTGCGGAGCCCGGCTTCAGATCAATAGCGCCCGGCAGCGGAGAGATGAGGATGCCGCCGGTCTCGGTCTGCCACCAGGTGTCCACGATGGGGCACTTGCTGTTGCCGATAACCCGGTGGTACCACTCCCAGGCTTCCGGGTTGATGGGTTCGCCCACGGAGCCCAGCAGCTTCAGGCTTTCACGGGTGGTGCCGTTCATGCAGGACTCGCCTTCCGCCATCAGGGCACGGATTGCGGTCGGAGCGGTGTACAGGATATTCACCTTGTGCTTGTCGACCACCTGCCCCATGCGGGAGCTGTCCGGGTAGTTCGGCACGCCCTCGAACAGAACGGTTACGGCACCGTTGGCGAGCGGACCATACAGGATGTAACTGTGGCCGGTGACCCAGCCAAAGTCCGCAGTACACCAGTAAACATCGCCATCGTGGTAATCAAAGACGTACTCGTGGGTCATGGACGTATAGACCATGTAACCGCCGGTAGTGTGGAGAACCCCTTTCGGCGCGCCGGTGGAACCAGAGGTATACAGCATGAACAGCGGATCCTCCGCATTCATGGGCTCCGGCGGACAGTCTGAAGACGCCGACTTCATCAGGTCCTCATAACGCTCGTCACGGGCATCATTCCAGGGCACCTCGGAATTGCCGGTGCGGGTAACAACCACGACTTTCTCGACATGGGCAGCGTCTTCGTTTTTCAGCGCTGCATCCACGTTCTTTTTCAACGGAATCTTGCGGCCACCACGGACACCTTCATCCGCGGTGACCACAAAGCGGGACTTGCCGTTCACAATCCGCGCACCCAGGGCTTCCGGAGAGAAACCACCGAAAACAACAGAGTGAATCGCGCCGATACGGGCACAGGCCAGCATGGCGACGGCGGTCTCTACAATCATCGGCATGTAGATAGTAACAACATCACCCTTTTTAACGCCCAGCCCTTTCAGGACGTTGGCGAACTTGCTGGTCTCCTCGTGCAGTTCGCGATAGGTCACATTGCGTGAATCGGCAGGATCATCACCTTCAAAGATAATGGCTGTCTGGTCGCCGCGCTTTTCCAGATGACGGTCCAGGCAGTTGGCAGAGGCGTTCAGCTGGCCATCTTCGAACCACTTGATGGACAGGTTGTTGTAATCGTAGCTCGTGTTTTTCACCTTGGTGTAGGGCTTGATCCACTCAAGGCGCTTGCCGTGCTCACCCCAGAAGGTATCCGGGTCTTCAACTGACTGACGATACATTTTTTCATACTGTTCCCGGTTCAGAAGGGCCTGTTTGGCCACTTCCGGGCTTACCGGATATACCTGTTTATCAGTCATTGTGCTCCCCCTTTAGTCAGAGTCTGTTGTCATTGTCGGTTTTGGAATTCAGACGTTGAGGCCTCTCCGGCCCTGTAGACGGATAGTGGTAGTTCACCATGCTAGCCACTACACAATGAATTAGACTAACGTCCTAATCCGCCTGAACTTTTAGCCCAAAAAGGTCGATAACCCGCAAGAAAACAACGGTAAATTGCGTCGAACGAGAAGCTTTCTAAAGGATAGTTGGATTGGAGCCGATGGCAAACCGGGAAAGGAAACGGTCGGGCAGGAAGAAGCCCGGTCGTTGCGACCGGGCTCCGGGTTCATGCTGCCTTTTTGCGGGCCTTGGCTGAGCGCAAGCTGTAAACCTTACGCTCCTTGAGCGCATAACGGTTGAGCCCCGCCAGGTGGATCTTGCAAAGGTAGACGGACCAGTCAATCTGGCGTGCATCCACCGGGAACAGAACCTTGTCCAGCTCGCCCATTCTCGCCGCCAGGGCAAGCAGGTCGTCGTTCCGGAAGATGTAGTCAGGCGCGGTGTAGAAACCAAAGATGGTGGCCAACGAACGCGTAGTGTCCAGATTACGGAGCACTTTTAATTCCCGGTTTTGGCCCAGCATGCGCAGAACCTTGCCGGTGATGCTCAGGGGAATGCGCACACCGCCCACAACAGCATCGAACAGCCGGCGATTGACTGCAATAAAGGGTTTGGTCGGCTGCCGATAGAAAAGCTGATCATATTCAGCGAAGTTGGCTTTGGATTCCGCCATCAGGTGATCAATGAACTGACCCAGGGAAACCGGGTTTGAACTGCCGCTGCAGCACTGGTAAATCCGGTGACGGGGAGCATCGGCAACGGCTTCGGCAGCCGCCAGGATGATGGCGTTGGCCACCAGATCCACGGGGATAACGTCGATAACACCCGCGCGCTTGCCCGGGAATAGCGTGACTTTCTCACGGGCGTAGGCAAGGATGATGGCGTCTGCCACCTTTACACCCTCAATCCAACCGGGCGCCGGTTCCTCGAGTGCACTTTCAATGATCGATGGGCGCACGATTGTAAGAGCGCGTCCGGACAGAGCCTTGAGCAAAAGTTGCTCACCCAGCCACTTGGTAAAGGTGTAGGTATCACTCCAGCCGTAGTGATTGGCTTCACGGATGCCAAGATCCACCAGCTTCTTTTCAAGTATTTTCCCGGAGTAGCGCGAGCGTACATCTGCAATCTTGTCTTCCAGCAGCCGAATCAGCTCCTCGATCTCATAATAGCCTTCCGTGCTGCGGGGAATGGATTCGCCCGCCGGCTTGATCACGGTTTCTGTGATCTGGCCGGAATTCATGCCATTTACGTAGCAGGTGGACACCTGAAGAACCGCCAGGGACTTGTTCTGTCGGGCAAGCTCGGCCACGTTTTCAAGACACTGGGTATTTATTGCAAGCGCTTTATCCAGCTCTTCCCGGAAGTTCACACTGGCGGCGGAATTGATCACCACATCAATACCACCAGCCAGCTTGCGAAAACGGTCTTCGGACAGACCAAACAGTGGCTCGGTGACCTCCCCGGTCACACAATGCACACGCTCCTCGATGAAGATTTCAAACGCCTCGTTGTCTTCCTGACGCAGCCGGTCAAAGACGGATGAAGTGGCGATCTCGTCAAAAAAACGCTCCCGAGCATTGGGATGGCGTTTGTTACCGCGGATCAGCAGGTGAATGCCGCCGATATCAGGAACGGCGCGAATAAGCTTTTCCAGAACCACCTTGCCGAGAAACCCGGTGGTACCAGTAATCAGAACATGCTTGCCCCGGAGCCGTTCAAGTACTTTTGACGATGCCTCGGGATTCAACTGCTGTGTTGCCATGGGAGAACTCCTTCTCATTTAACTTTGCTGTCGGCGCACACCTGCCAACTAACGGAGAATTTGCGAATCAGGTACAACAGATCCACTGCATATTGCGGGCCACGATTCAGATTTATGCTTAATCCTTGCACAACTTTGGTGACAGAGCGGTGACATACAGCAAAGTTACGCTACAAAAAGTGCTAATAAAATGACGGAAAAGAGGGTAGGTTTTTCTGCCTATCAGGAGCGACCCTGGTCATTGCCCGAGAGAGACCGCAGAAGCTGATCCAGGGAGATATCCGCAGGCTGCTCCTTCAACACCCGCACCAGGCGATCCTGCTCGCCAAAACTGATACGGTCGTAAAAAGGCTCGCGGAGCACTCGATGGGCCGACTCGGGAGACTCCGGTTCCTGCGCGCGAGGCGAAATCTGGTCCGCCAACTCACGAAGATGGATGGCCAGATGATTCTTTCGTTCCGGGCTGAGGTTCTCCCAGTGGAAGGCCCCCAATCCGGTCTGGATAATCTCGATGGCATCACTGTCCAGCGTGCTCCCCAGCAGTGCAAAAAGCCGGGTGAATGCCTCATAACGCAGCAGCGGATCCACCGGCGCCTGACTGAACACGGCCTCAATTTCACCGACGGCCTTCAGGCATCGTTCTTTCAGGGCCGGCGTTTCACTCTCGGCCTGGGGCTCAATCCGCGGTTCTGTTTTGCCCGCCCCTTCAGGCGGGCTCACGGATTCTCTCTTGGACACCTTGTGCCAGTAGGCTGCAATTCCTGCCTTGCGTCTGGGTAACTGGGACAGCCGCACATCCAGCATGTCGGCAAGGGTATGGAACTGCCGGCACGAAGGGTCCGACACGGGCAGCAGCGCAACGGGTTTCTGGTTGAGGACTGATTGGCGCAGGGTCTCGTCCCGCCATATTCCGCCCATGTAATGGAGCGAGATTCCCAGGTGGCGCTGGGCGGCGGCATCCAGACGCTGGAACACCGACCGTGCCTGGCTGGCACCCTGGGCCATATTCACCAGAATGCTGGGAATCCGGTTGTAGCCTCTGCGCCGAAGAACCTTGATCAGCGAAAAGGCGTCAGTCAGGGAGGCCGGATCTGGGGTCACCACCATACAAGCCAGCTCCGTTGCCGCAATCATATGCAGCCCGGACGCCTGCAAACCGGCAGCGGTGTCCGTTATGACGTAGTCGTAACGGTTTTCCAAATTATACAGCGCCCGCAATATACGGAGGCTTTCAGTCGGCCCCATGTCCATGCATTCCTGGACGCCGGAGGCCCCTGGCACAATGTGCAGGCCGTAATCGGTCTCAAGGAGGATATCCTCCAGGCGGCACTCTCCGGCCATGACATTGGCGAGGGTTTTTCTCGGATAAAGGCCCACCATGATGCTGACATTGGCCAGATCGGTGTCGCCATCCAGCAATAAAACCCGGTTATCCTGTCTCGCCAGTGTTAGCGCAAGATTCAGGGCGACCGAAGTCTTACCTACCCCACCCTTGCCGCCGGTAATGGCGATGGTTCGAGGTTGGTTCGGATTGTGCTTAACAGGTTCTCTGGCGTTCATCACCGGTAATCTAGGTCCCTGATTTTTCGGTTTCGGATAGTTTAACCTGTAAAAATTCTACACATATCACGAATCAGATAATATATTGCTTAAAAAAAGAGCAATAAGTATTTAATAACGACGGATTATTGTCTAAGCTCTTTTCGGACAATAAGAATGAACGCTCCGTCAGATACTGACTTTTTCGTCGCACGGCAGGTAAGCCTATGCACATTGCGCCTGATTTACAGCTACCGAGCCTCCCGGAAGTGACCTTGCGGGCGCTTGATGCATGCCATCAGGACGAGAGCTACCGAAAGATCAGCGAAATTGTTTCTGCCGATACCGCATTGGTAGCCCGCATACTGGCACTTGCCAATTCCGCCCTGTACGGGCCCTCTACCCCGATCCGATCCGTTGACCAGGCACTGCTTAGACTCGGCACCCGCCGTTTTCACACGTTGGTTCTGACCGCAGCCCTGCGACAGCTACTGTTCGAACTGGGCGGGGACGAATGGCAACAGCTCAGAGACTTCTGGCGCCACTCGCTCACGACCGCCCTGACCGCCCGGGCCCTGGCAACGCTTACCCGCTACCCGGAGCCAGACGAAGCCTTCATGCTGGGCATGCTTCACAACATCGGTGAACTGATCGCTATTAAAACGCCTGCCACCGAGGCGAAGCAACACTATCTTGATCACCAGTCGGACATTGCCGCCGAACTCGTGGCGTCCTGGGGGCTCGGGCCCATGGCGGCCGATGCCATGCGCTATCAGCAGGCATTGCCCTCTGAACTAAGGGATGCCGGGCACCTGGTAAAGCTGATCAGCCTCGCTACCCGGCTCGCTCTGTCTGACGCCGCCGGTATTGCGGCTGCAGGCACAGTCTTCGGACTGAACGAAGAGCTGACCCGCGAAATCAACCGCCGTATCGGACATGAAGTCTCGGGCATGGCTGCGTCTATGGGAATCCCACTGGATGAGGATTACTGTGGCGAAAGCGCCTCCAGGCAGCTCAAACAGACGATTTTGCGACAGGCCATGGCGAACCAGGCTATCAACCTTGCCGATCTGACCGGTGAAACCGAGGATATTCTCGCCGAAACAGTCAACAGTCTTACCCTGATCACGGGCCTGCCCGCGCTTTGCTTTGGTCACACAGGAGACAACCTTGTGCTCCTGTCCGGCACCATTGGCGACATCCCCGAGCTGGCAGTAACCGCCAAGCCGGGCGGCAGCGTTCTCACGGAAGCGTTCATTTCCGGGCTACCGGTCAGCCTTGGCGAACGCTCACCCACGGTGCTGGACCGCCAGCTGCTGTCGCTGCTGCACACACCATCGCTGCTGGCCGTGCCGGTCAAGGGTGGCGACAATTGCCCTGGTGTGTTTGCCCTTGGCACCGACAGTGATCATCTGCCAACAACACTTGAACTGGCGGATATCTTTACCCACCAGTTGTCCTCCGTACTGACAAACCGGACACCGGCTGCCGCGAACGCAGAGTCCGGAGCGGACGGACTGGATCAGGAAATTGCCCGCGACCGGCTTCGCAAACAGGTGCACGAGGTCAGCAACCCGCTCACCATTATCAGACAGTACATTTACCAGCTACGCGGCAGGCTCGAAGATGTCGAAGTTCAGCAGGAGCTGGACGTGATCCGCGATGAGCTGGATCGGGCCGGCAACCTTTTGCTGCAGATGAGCCATACTGATACCCGGGAGCAAGGTAACGACGGCGTCGACCTCAATGCCGAACTGGAAAGTCTGGCGCGTATCCTCGAAGATAGCTTGTTCAGCTCCGAGAACCGCAGCCTGAAGTTATCGCTGTGCAGCGAACCAACACGGGTTATGGCTGGCACCACCAGAATTCGCCAGGTTGTTATCAACCTGGTTCGAAATGCTGCGGAAAGCCTTCCGGATGATGGCGGCACAGTTGAAATACATACATCTTCCCCAGTGTGGCAGAATCATCGCACCTGGGTGGAGTTGGAAATAAAAGACACAGGCAGAGGAATACCCGGTGAGATCAGGGACGCCCTGTTCTCACCGGTCAAAACCACAAAAGGAGAAGGCCACAGCGGTTTGGGCCTGAGCATTGTGAAGCAGCTAGTCGATGACATGGAGGGCATCATAGCTTGTCGGACGGGGCAGGAGGGCACCACCTTCAGGATTTTGCTCCCGGCGGCCAGCCATAAAAAGAACGAGACCGACTGACGCAGAAACGACGGACACAGACCGATGGCACCTGAACAAACTGATCAGCCTTTCAGTCACGGGTTAACGGCACGGATACTGGTAGCGGACGACGAACCCCGCCTGCTGAATACGCTCGCTTCGCTGTTGCGCAGCCGGGGTTACCAGGTGGCGGAAGCCCACGGTGGTCAAAAGGCCTGTGACCTGATTGACCATGAGACGTTCGATCTGGCGCTGCTGGATCTCAGGATGCCGGAAGTCAGCGGCTTCGACGTTATGGCCCATCTTGCCAACAGCCAACCGGATTGCGGAGTGATTGTCGTCAGCGGCGAGAGCTCCTTCAGTGCCGTGAGCCGAGCCTTGCGGCGGGGTGCTCTGGACTACATCCGCAAACCCTTTGACCCTGAAGAACTGCTGGCCACGGTCGAGAGCGTTATCGGGAAGAAATCTCTTCTTGAAGCCCACGAACACATCCAGATGCGGCTTGAGAAATCCGAGGCCCTGCACCGATACATCGTTAACAGTTCGCCGGATATCGTGTTCATGCTCGATCACGATGGCCACTTCTGCTTCGTAAACAGCAAGGTCGAGAGCCTGCTCGGATACCAGCCCGCGGAACTCTGTGGGCAGCATTTCCGACATATCCTCGACGACCGGGACGTGACCCGCGGAACCCTGGCCCTGAAGGGCCCCAACATCACCGCGGACAACCCCAGAACCCTGGAGGTTCGCCTGAAAACGCGCGGCAGCCGCCGGGCAACCCGACATTTCGAGATCACTGCCTTTCCAATCGACCCGCAAACCTGGCCCCATTCCGGATCCACCCAGGGCGGCGGAAATGGCAATGGCGCGCGCTATTACGGCACCGCCCGGGATGTCACCGAGCGAAAGGAGGCCGAGGCGTTCATCAATTTCCAGGCCTATCACGACCTGCTGACCCGCCTTCCAAACCGGGCACTTTTCAAGGACCGCCTTGAGCTTGCAATCACCCACGCGAAACGCGGCGGCCAGAAACTCGCAGTGATGTTCCTGGATCTGGACCGCTTCAAGGTCATCAACGACACCCTCGGCCACGCCATGGGAGATCGTCTTCTGCAGGCAGTCACCCACCGCCTTGAAAAATGTCTGCGTAAGGGCGACACACTGTCGCGGTTCGGTGGCGACGAATTTACCCTGTTGCTGCCCTCCATACACAATCACGACGATGCCAGACAGATCGCCAAGAAACTGATTGATGCGCTCAGGGCGCCTTTTCAGCTGGGTGATCACGAGGTGTTCGTTGGTGTGAGCATTGGCATAGCCATCTTCCCGGAAGCCGGCGAAACCATGGACCAGCTCATCCAGAATGCCGACATTGCCATGTACCACGTCAAAGGCAAGGGCAAGGACGGTTACCGCTTCTACTCCGACAGCATGAGCATCGATACCGCCAACCGGCTCAACCTGGAGCGGGACCTGCGCCTCGCTCTGGAACGGGACGAGTTGAGGGTTTTCTACCAACCCCAGGTGTGCTCCACAACCAACCGGGTGGTCGGCCTTGAGGCCCTGGTAAGGTGGCAGCACCCCGAACGCGGACTGCTCTACCCCAGGGACTTTCTGCCTCTGGCAGAAGAAACCAAACTGATCGGCCAGCTCAGCGAACGGGTTCTTAATCAGGCCTGCGAGGATGTTGGCCAATGGATCCGGGCCGGTCATGCCGACCTCCGGCTGGCAGTCAACCTGTCACCCATCCAGGTCGAGCACCCGCGGTTCGTGGAAACCCTCATGCAGCAGGTAAAGGCCCACAACTTCCCGGCCGGCAACCTGGAAATCGAAATCACTGAAAACGTGATCATGAACGATCTTGAGCAGATCTCCCAGAAACTCCGTGAACTGGCTGCTCTGGGTGTACGGATAGCAATAGACGATTTTGGCACCGGTTATTCCTCCCTGAATTACCTGCACCGCCTGCCCATCCATACCCTCAAGGTTGACCAGTCTTTCGTGAAAGCCATCCGCAGCGGCGAAGACGGCGCGTGTATCGTGAATGCCATCGTCGCCATGGCTCACGGGCTGAAGCTGGAGATTGTTGCCGAAGGCGTGGAAACCGACGAGCAACTGGAATACCTTCGAGGCCTGGGCTGCCATCAGGTTCAGGGCTTTTTCTATGGACCTGCCAGGCCTGCCGCCGAAATTTCCAGAACCCTGGGCACTACAAGAGCCAAAGCCGCATCATTCTGATAGACGATTATTTATTGTCTGACACTCCGATATAAAACCGCGATCTGGTTTGCAAAGTATTGCGATACGTTACTTTATGTATCCGGAAATGCGCATTACTGCACATATTTCTCCCACCCTGTTCTCTAAGCTCGAATCCATAGGCGCTGATCACCGGAATGTCCGACATTCTCGGACCAATAACGACAAAAACGGTGACGGCATCCAAGGAACAAGAACAGGCAGCAGTCATCATGCGCGACAAGTACAAGTACATTGGTCCCGTCTACGATTTTCTGAGCAACCTCTACAGCGGCAAAAACATTCACCGCTGCAAAACAGCGATGCTGGACGTTGAGACCGTCCAGCCAGGGGACAGGATACTGTTCGCCGGGGTTGGCCACGGCCGGGATGCCATTCGGGCTGCCGAACTTGGCGCCGATGTGACTGTAGTCGACCTGTCCGAAACCATGTTGCGAAAGTTTGCCGAGGCCCAGGAAAAAGAAGCGCCACACCTGACCATCCGCCGTATCCACAGCGATATCATGAAGGTGGATGAGTTCGAGCAGTACGATATGGTCGTAGCCAATTTCTTCCTCAATGTATTTGATGAAGACATGATGGTCCGGGTCCTTGAGCACCTGATACGTCTGGGCAAGGCCGACGCCCGGGTGGTTGTTGGTGACTTTTCCTACCCGACAGGCAACCTGCTTTCCCGAATGTTCAAGAAACTCTACTGGTACATGGCGGTCTTCATTTTCTGGCTGTTCGCCAACAACGCCTTCCACAAAATCTATAACTACCCCGAGCACATGCAGCGGCTGGGCCTTCAGGTCACCGACAAGAAGCACTTCAAGCTTCTGAACATGAACTGCTACTGGTCCATCCTCGGACGCAAGCAGGCCTGAACACCTTCGCTAAAGAGTCACCCAACAAAAACAAACAGGGAGCAGCAGCATGTCGGATCAGATCCTCGCACTGGACAGGGTTGGCACACTGGAAAGTGGCTCGTTAACGTTTACCGAGCGGGTAGGATTCCTGAAAAAGTACGGGACCCACTCCCAGTCGTTTTCGACGCTCCAACCGGGCATGCAGTATTTCGATGTGCCAGGCATGGGCTATATCGCCTACATGCGCAAGTGGGGTGCGACCTTTGTGCTCTCTGATCCGGTCTGTGCCCCGGAAGACTTTGGCAGCCTCTTGGAGAGCTTCCACCAGAAATTTCCCAATGCCAGCTACATACAGGTATCCAAGTCTGTGGTCGACTTCCTCCACCTGCGCTTTGGCCTCTACGGCACCCAGTTTGGCAGCGAATCCCGCATCGATCTGAGCACATGGTCCCTGAGCGGAAAGAAGAAGCAGATTCTCAGAACCGCCCTGAATCAGGCAGAGAAAAGCGGCATTACCGTGAAGGAACGTTTCAGCGACGACCACACCCGCGAAATCTCGGAAGCCTGGATCCGAACCCGGAAATGCAAAAGCAATGAAATCCGCTTTCTGATCCGCCCCATGGAAATGGACTATCGCGAAAACGAACGGCACTTCTACGCCTACCAGGACGGCAAAGCCGTCGGGTTCATCTACTTCGACCCGATCTATCGCAACAACGAGATCATCAGCTATGTGCCCAACATTTCCCGGGCCAATGCCGATTTCCGCCAGGGCATTTTCTATACCCTCATGGCTCATGCGATGGAGGTATTCAAGGCCGAGGGCGTGCCCTATCTGGATCTGGGCCTGATTCCCCTGTCACTGGATTCGGCCACGGAGCATCAGGAAAGCAGGCTGCTCAAACGTCTGCTGCATGGGGTCTATGAGAAGGGTAATTTCCTGTACAACTTCAAGGGCCTGGAGTTCACCAAGTCACGTTTCCGGGGCGAGAACTTCAAGACCTATTGCTGCCACAAACGGTCGATTCCGGCGTTGGAGTTCCTGGCCATGTTCAAACTGACCCGGTTGCTGTAGCGCCAGAGGCGTCATCGGGCCAGCCTTCTTTGAGCAGCCTTGGCGCCAATCCGAGCCCGGTCATGAAAGTTATGATTCCCCGGGGGGCCGAACCTGAAAACAAAGCTGCGACGACGGGTTGCCCCCCTCCTCCGCAAACCTGGCCTGTTGCCAAGGCAAGTTGCTCCGACTGATCCAGGAGCCAGGCCACCCGTCGGGCAATAGCCTCCCCCGAGTCAACCCAGAAACGAACCGAAGGCAAACTCTGCATCAGGCTCTTGAGAATAAGCGGATAATGGGTGCACCCGAGCACCACCGTGTCCACATCGGCATCTCGAAATGGCTTCATTGCCGCTTGCAGTTCTGCAAATGGAACCTCAGTCCCCGAAACCAGATCCTCGGCCCAGCGAACCAGCCCCGGGTGACCGATTCGCTCAACCCTGCAGTCACCGGCGAATTCTTCGACCAGCCTGTCCAGATAGGGTCTGCGAACCGTTGCCGGCGTTGCCAGGAGCCCTATCCGTCGGTTCATTGTTTTCGCTGCCGCCGGCTTGATGGCGGGAACCACCCCTACAACCGGCACTCTGGTCATAGCCCTTAAATGCGGCAGAACCACGGTGCTGGCCGTATTGCAGGCTACGACGATCACGTCCGACGGGTACAGTTCAAGGGCCCTGGCAATCAGGGTGCAACAGCGATCAATCACGACTGTTTCGGATTTGTCCCCATAGGGGAAGCCCGCGTTGTCCGCGAGGTAAACGATCTCGAGCCCGGAAAGATGCTCGTGAATGCAGGCGGCGACGCTCAGCCCGCCGACGCCAGAGTCGAACACCAGAACCCTGGGAGGCGCCTGCCCACTCAAAGCGGAATGCCTCCCCGGGAGATCTCGTTTTCCATGGCCCGGATCAGCCGGCCCGAAATCGTGGTTTCCGGCGGCACCGGAGGCGTATCTCCGGGCAGGAACCAGTCGGCATCAGCAAGCTCGTCTTCCTGGAGAACCAGCTCGCCCCCTGCGTAATCGGCAAAGAAACCAACCATCAGCTGATGGGGGAAAGGCCAGGGTTGCGAGGCATGGTAGCGGATGTTGGTGACATCCAGCCCGGTCTCTTCCTTGACCTCCCGATGCACAGCGCCTTCGAGGCTCTCGCCCGGCTCAACAAACCCGGCTATAAGGCTGTAGAAGTGCCGTTTGACCCGAGAGGACTTAGCGAGCAGAAGCCGATCATCCCGGCGTATGACGACAATCACGCAGGGCGCCAACCTCGGGTACCAGGGAATACCACAGGGTTCGCACCATTTGGCCCGCTCCCGGGGGTGGAAGTCGGTCTGCCTACCACAGCGACCGCAAAAACGGTGGTCGCGCCACCACTGCCAGACCTGAAACCCGGTACTGAGCATATCCGCCGGCGCATCGTCCAGCATCAACAGAGCATCCCGCAAGGGAACGGCCTCATGACCACCAATGTCGGCGTCCGGTAATTCGGTAACGAACAGGTCACCTCCGTCGTAACTGCCCAAAGATACTGACTCGGGCAACCCGCTCCGGAAAAAGCTGCTGTCGAAATCATGCAGCCAGCCTTGAACGGGCTTTACCACGCTTGCTCCCGACAAGGCGAGGATCAGGTCGCCTTTTTTCGGCCGCCCGGTCTTCCAGCCAGGTATCCACTGAGTCATTCGACCACCATTCGATGCGTCAAGGGGTGATTAAGAGATCAGCCTGAAATGTACCACATTGCTGCACCGGCCAAGAATGAAAGCTCGACTTTCCGCCCTGTACTCAACCAAGTAAACTTGGCACCTGTTTCTTCAACGGAGTTGCACTTTATGCGTCTTTACCAGGGCATTCGCAGCCTGATCCTGACCCTTTTCCGCAAGATACTGTTCATCTGGGTCCGGACTGATGTCAGCGGCAACAGCGTTGACGCCCTCGCCCTGGATCCTGACAAACCGGTTTGCTACGTGCTGCAATACAGCTCCCTTTCCAGCCGCCTGGTTTTAGAGCAGGAAGTTATCCGGGCAGGCCTGCCCGGCGCCACCGAAGCACTGCCAGTGAAGAATGGTCCATCCCACTCCTTCTTTTTCCTCTACCGCCGGATTGGTGGTTTTTTCCGGGGTCGCCAGGCCCCCGCGCCCACGAACGAATTCCAGGCACTGGTGCGCTATGGTCTGGAACACCCGGACCAGGATGTCCAGATTGTGCCCGTATCCTTGTTCTGGGGCCGCTCCCCCGACAAGGAAAAATCCCTGGTCAAACTGCTGCTGTCTGACACCTGGTCCATTGCCGGCCGACTGCAGAAGTTCCTGATCATCATGGTTCACGGCCGCAATACCTACGTACAGTTCAACCAGCCGCTTTCGCTGAAGCAGGTTATCGACGAATACCGGCACAGCGAAGAGCGCGCCAACCGGAAGCTGGCAAGAATCCTGAGAACCCACTTCCGCAGGGTCCGCCAGGCGGTGTTGGGACCAGACCTTTCTCATCGTCGGACGCTGGTTGCCGGCCTTGTTCGCACCCAGGCAGTCAAGGAAGCCATTCGGGAAACCGCAGCGAAAGATGACATCCCGCCGGAGAAAGTTCGCGCCAAAGCCTATAAATACGCGGACGAAATCGCCGCGAGCATGTCCATCGTCACCATCCGGTTCCTCGAAGTGGTGTTGTCATGGCTGTGGAACCGGATCTACAACGGTATTGCCATTAACAATATCCGGGTCGTGAAAGAGGTCGCGCAGGACAACGCAGTGGTTTATGTACCTTGCCACAGGTCACACATCGATTACCTTCTGCTGTCCTATGTACTTTACAAGAATGGGCTGATGCCGCCGCATATCGCGGCAGGAATTAACCTCAACATGCCCATTGTTGGCCCCATCCTGCGCCGTGGCGGGGCGTTCTTCATGCGCCGCAGCTTCAAGGACAACCCCCTCTACGCCACGGTTTTCAATGAATACATGCACGTGATGTTCTCCCGGGGCTATTCCGTTGAGTATTTCGTTGAGGGCGGGCGGAGCCGTACGGGACGCATGCTGCAGCCCCGGCCGGGCATGCTGGCAATGACCGTTCGCAGCTTCCTGCGCGACCACCGTAAACCCATTGTGTTTGTGCCGGTCTATATCGGCTACGAAAAAGTCATGGAGGGTCGCTCCTACCTGGGCGAACTTCGTGGCAAGAAAAAGGAGAAAGAGAGCGTATTCGGCCTCGCCAAAACCGTTCGCAAACTCAGCAACTCCTTTGGCCGAGTGGCCGTGAACTTTGGTGAAGCCATTCATCTGTCCGAAGTTCTCGATGATGTTAACAGCAGCTGGCGAGACGAGGCCTACGACGCTGAATACCGTCCCCGGTGGCTTAACAACGCGGTATCCGAACTGTCATTCAGGGTGGCATCCAACATCAATGCCTCGGTCGCCGTTAACCCGATTGGCATGACCGCAACGGTTCTGCTGGGCACCGACCGACTGGCGATGGATGAGGGCCAATTAATCCGCCTGATGGATCAATACGCCGCACTGCTCAAGGCTTTCCCCTATGCCGAAACGGTCACCCTGCCTGAGGGCTCCGGCAAGGACTGGGTTGCCTATTGCGAAGGCATGGGACTGGTGACGCGCCAGCCGCAGAAACTGGGCGACATCATCGCTCTGGAAGGCAGCAACGCAATCCTGATGACCTACTACCGGAACAACATCCAGCACCTGTTCGCGCTGCCTTCACTGATTGCCAGCCTGTTTGAGAACAAGGATTCTCTGGGACGGGAAAAGATCGTTTTCCTGGCCAGCGTGGCCTACCCCTACCTGCAATCCGAGTTGTTCCTGAAGTATCAGCCGGACGAAGCCAAAAATGTAATCAATCAGTGGATTGATGTGCTCATTGATCAGGGCCTGCTGAAGCAGCTGGATGATGACCGGATTGGTCGGCCGGAGGAAGGCACAGAGTCGATGCTGAGGCTCAGGGTACTGTCCCGGTTTATTATCCAGACGGTAGAGCGCTACCACATTGCCCTGGGCATTCTCCGTAAGTACGGGTCAGGAAAGATCAGCGCCGCCGAACTGGAAGAGCAGAGTGCACTGCTGGCCGAACGCATGTCCATCCTGTTCGGTCTCAACGCACCGGAGTTCTTCGACAAGAGCCTGTTCCGGAACTTCATTGCCAATATGCAGAACAATGGCGTTATCACCACCGACGATAACGGCTTGCTGTGCTACGGCGAAGGGCTGGATGAGGTGGCGGATGATGCCCGCCTGGTGCTGAGCGTCGAGAAGCGACAGGCGATCCAGCAGGTCACGATGATGGGCGCCTGACGACGCTCATCGGGATGGCAGCGCCCGGATGGAATAAACATCATAGCGGCTGCTCTTGCCTTCTACCCGAGTGGTCGGCTCCGGCCCCTCAATCGCCGGCGCTTTGCGGGGCCGCTTGACCACAACCCGATAACGGGCACGCTCAAGTGCGCAAGCCAGAAGCGCCCCGGAATCCTCGTCGTCCCCCACGATGGTGCGAAAAACCTGCATTTCCTTTTTCACCAGGGCCGATTTGTCCCTGTGCGGAAACATCGGGTCCAGGTAGACAATATCGGCAGCCTCGGAATCGGCTTGCGCTAGCCAGTCAATACTGCTGCCTTCCAGCAATCGCATGCGCTCGACAATGGCTGCACAATCCACGTTCAGGGCAGCCCGTGCGAGGCCGTCCGCCAGCAGGGCATGGATCACCGGATTGCGTTCAAACAGAGTGACTCGGCAGCCAAGACTGGCAAGAACAAAGGCATCCTGGCCCAGCCCTGCGGTCGCATCCACCACATGCAGCGAGGCACGGGTTTTCTGCAGGCCGACCGCTTTGGCCACCAGCTGGCCTGCACCACCGCCATGTTCTCGACGGTAACCCATCTTGCCGGTCACAAATTCCGCACGCACGGGTCCGGGTGCACCCTTGCCAGTTACCTGCAGGCCAAGGCCCTGCTCATCAAGAAATAGTAAAATCGGGAAATCCCGGACATCTCTGGGGCGAACAACACCCAGGTTGTCCAGCCCAAGCGATTCGGTCAGGGCTTCGGCCTGGGCTCGATCACCCAGCGCGCTGCGGGCAATGGCGACGGTGCGGCAAAGGTCTGACGGTTCGGGCGAAGAGGAGTCAGGCATCAGACCAGAATGTCGATTCCGGCCAGACTGCCATCACCACCGGTTTCCTGACCGGCGGCGGCTACGGAGGCAAATGTGGACAGGGCCCTGGCGGCTGGCAATGACACCTCGTCTGCACGGAAACGCTCCAAGCGGACGTCTTCAGCGGCACGACGGGCCTCAACCCGCCGCTCAAGGCTTTCAGTCGCATTACGATCACTGACGATGCCCTGACGGCCGTCGGCAAGGTCACGGCGGGCGGCGTCGGGCGTTTTTTCCGGCGTTGACGCAGGCGCACGGGCCGCATCACTGCGCTCCCGGACGGGGCTGTTGTTGCCGGTCTGGAAATTGAAATTGTTACCCGGATTAATACCGCCAATCATGTTCAGATACCGCTGGCCGGACGACAGGAAAACGTGAGTTGGAAGTATGGAAGATTATCGTCAGGAAAAAAAGACAGGTGATCACTTTTTACCCAGAAGCACTTGCATTCAGAGCTGCTTGCCCGCGTTAAAACAGGCACTTATCGCGATCAGCGGCCAGGCAGCTTTTTCCAGGCAACTTCATCCCTGATATAGACCGGCTGAGCCTGCTCCGCCGGGACTGCCTTGCCCTGCTCGAAAGCGATTACCGCCAGGCGTGCAACCCAGGCAGCACGGAGTAACAGGGTCTCGTCGACGGGCTCAATACGCTCCGAAACATCCACGGGCATGGCGGAGCGATATTGCCAGCCAGGCCCTGCTCCGCACCAGCGTTCAGGGCCTGCCGGCAGTGTAACTGCGTCAGGTGGACAGACCTGTTCCGGAGCCAGCGCCACCGGCAGTCCGGCCCGGGCAGCAAAACAGCCCCAATAGACCTCGCCCATGCGGGCATCAAAGGCTACCGCGATACCGGTTTCCTCGTGAGGATCCAGAGCATCCATGGCACCCAGGGCAACAGCCTGCAGTGAAGACACCGGCACCACCGGGATATCCAGCCCCCAGGCAAGCCCCTGCACAACACCGGTAGCGATCCTGAGACCGGTAAAAGAGCCCGGTCCACAGGCGAATGCCAGGGCGTCCAGCTCGGCCGGTGCCAGGTTTTTCTCTGCCAGCAGCTCGCGCACCATTGGCATCAGCAGCCGGGTGTGGCCTCTGGGGGCAAGCTCGAAGCGTTCGGAGATCTCGCCATCAACAAGAAGGGCTGCCGAGCAGCCCTCTGATGACGTATCCAGTGCCAACAGTTTCACCGGTGTGAAAACCTCGGGTCAGGATGCCAATGATTTACTTGAGTTCAGACAGGATCTGGTCGCGAATGCTGTCCAGGCTGCCAACGCCTTCCACGCGCACATATTTCGGTGCAGCTTCCGGCTCTTTCGACGCCCAGTCCTGGTAGTAGCCAACCAGCGGAGCAGTCTGGTCGTGATAGATCTTCAGACGCTTGCGAACCGTCTCTTCCTTGTCGTCCTCACGCTGAACCAGCGGCTCGCCGGTTTCATCATCCTTGCCCTCTACTTTGGGCGGATCGTATTTCACGTGATAGATTCGGCCGCTGCCTTCATGTACCCGGCGGCCGGACAGACGACTGACGATCTCCTCGTCATCTACCGCGATTTCAACCACGTAGTCGATGACAATCCCCTGGTCTTTCAGGGCCTCGGCCTGGGGAATGGTCCGGGGGAAGCCATCCAGCAGGAAACCGTTCTTGCAGTCCGGTTGCTGGATGCGCTCTTCGATCAGCGCAATGATAATGTCGTCAGACACCAGCCCGCCAGTGGCCATGACTTCCTTGACCTGTTTGCCCAGCTCGGACTCCGCTTTCACCGCCGCCCGCAGCATGTCACCGGTGGAAATCTGGGGAATATCAAACCGCTCGGTAATGAACTGGGCCTGAGTTCCCTTGCCTGCGCCCGGTGCGCCTAACATGATGATTCGCATAACGCTGTGCTCCCGTTTTAGTCATTATCATTTGAAAAGCTGTGGCAAAAGCCTCTGCCTTTGCGACAGCCTCTCCTGCACGGAACAGGTGTCAGCCGGAAACGGCGAAGGCGCATTATACGAAGTCAGCCACGTCAGAGAAAGTCGACCTCCGTATCATGCACCGGAAGTGCGCATTTCCCAGCGAATAACGACAGGGTGTCAGGATGACAGGGAGCTTGCCAGTGCGTCCAGATCCGGAGCCACGCGATCCAGCTCTGTATTCAGTTCTTCCAGAACCTCCGGCCGCAACCCCAGGCCCTCCAGCAAAGCCGGCACGTCGTCAGGGTTGAACTCATCCCCGATACCACGATCCTTCAGCAGGGCATTGGCCAGTTGAACCATCAGGACATAATTCTCATGCTCGCCGTGGTAAGCGGACTGCTGATGAACACCCGCCGCCTTGACCACAGGATCCGGCAGTTGCCACAAACGGTGCAAGATACCACCAATGGCGCCATGGCCCACCGACAGGATCTCCTGACCATTACCCTGCCCGAACACCTGCTGTTCGAGAGAGTGCATGCTGGCTTCGGGATTGGCCTCGCGAAGCTCATTGAGTTCATCAAATTCGGCCGGGAAAAGATGCCCGACCAGCAACAGGCCGAAGTTGTGCAAAAGCCCGCACAGGTAACCCAGCCCTTTCTCGGCGCCGCATCGGGGCGCAATGATCTGGCACAGGAAGGCACAATACAGAGAATGGCGCCAGAAATTGTCCATACCCAGCATGCCCTGGCGGGGCACTTCAAAGGCGCGAACGGAGGCGATACCCAGGGCGATGTGAGCAACGCGATCAAAGCCCAGAACACGGGTGACCGCCTCCTGGACCGAATTGATCTGACCGGGATAATTGAACAGTGCAGACCGGGCATAGCGCATGATCTGGGCGGTCAGGCTCGGGTCAAACTCAATCAGCTCTGCCAGTTCCCGTGCGGTGGCATCGGTATTGGCGGTTAGCCGCAGTATGCGCAGGGCAAGCGCCGGCATGGGTGGCAAACGGTAGAGTTTCTGGAGTTTGTCGGCTACTTCCTCGAGCGTTAGTGCCTCGCGATTGCCATTGCCCGGCCCCCGGATGACCAGGTGTCCCTCCCTGGCGCCTGCCAGCGCCAAGCGGAGCGCTCGACCGTCCATCCTGATCAGAGAATGATCGGTACCGCTGGAGAACACGGCCTGATCCGCCTGAACCACATCCTCATCCACGATCACGGGCAGTTCATAGGCCTGCCCGATAGGTGGCGTGAAACCGGGATCGCAATCCCCGAACAGACGCATGGTCTGGCGTGCGGTCAACGGCTGCAGGCGCCGACCGGTCAGTTGGTGGACGGCATCCGGATCCAGGGAACTGTCGAACTTGTGCACTGCCATCACGACGCCGGTAATATCAATCAACAGGGTAGCCTGGATAAAGACATCCTGAGACAGGCCCGACGCCATGACTGCCGCATCCAGGCTGGTCACCTGATCTATCGGCAACTCCTGGTAGCTGATGCCCTTGCGGGCGAGAAAACGTTCCAATCGTGCAGCCAGAGCCACAGCTTACTCCCTTTTTCTTCGTCGGCGGCCAGTTCCCCGGCCTTTTCCCGTCGCTATTGTTTAGTAGCAGGATCAACCGGTATTGCGCATGCCTGCTGCAATACCTGCCATGGTGACTTTCAGGGCCCGTTCTACCAGCTCCGGCACCTCGCCCTTGCCCTCACTTTGGCGATCCCGCCGAAGCAGTTCCGCCTGCAGGTAATGCAGTGGATCCGTGTAGGGGTTGCGGACTCGCATAGAGTGCGCGAACACGGGCTCCGCCTCAAGCAGTTCGGTTTGCTCCTTGAGTTCCAGAAGCCGCTCAATACATCCCTGGAGGCGGGTTCTCAGGCTCTCGCCAAGGGCTTTAAGCCGGTCATCGTCCAGTAGGGTCTGCTCATAATAGCTGGCAATGCGCAGATCCGCCTTGGCCAACACCATCTCCAGCATATCCACATAGGTGCGGAAGAACGGCCAGCCCTGCATCATTTCCCTCAAAACCGGCAGCCGGTCATCCCGGGCTGCCTCCTCAAGCGCAACATCACTGCCAAGCCAGCTCGGCAGCATCAGCCGCATCTGTGTCCAGGCGAATATCCAGGGTATGGCCCGCAGGCTTTCCACGCCACCGGTGGCCTTGCGTCGTGCCGGCCGGCTGCCCAGAGCCAGTTTACCCAGGGCCTGCTCGGGTGTGACCTGGCGGAAGTAGGGCACGAAATCCGGATTCTCACGAACCACATCACGGTAGGCTTTCAGGGACCGCTCGGTGAGCCAGTCCATGGTCTCCCGCCAGCTGTCCTCCGGTTTGGGTGGCGGCGCCAGGGTCGCTTCAATGACGGCAGTGGTGTAGAGCGTCAGGCTCTGAACCGCCAGCCTCGGCAAACCGAACTTGAACCGGATCATTTCCCCCTGCTCGGTGATCCGGAAACTGCCGTTCACCGAGCCCGGCGGCTGGGACAGAATCGCCCGGTTGGCAGGTCCACCGCCCCGGCCAACGGTTCCGCCCCGGCCGTGGAACAGGGTCAGATGGACACCGTACTGGCGGGCAACCTGGGTGAGTTTTTCCTGGGCCTGGTACTGGGCCCAGGCTGCCATCAGCTGGCCGGCATCCTTGGAGGAATCCGAGTAGCCGATCATCACTTCCTGACGGCCCTGGCAATACTCCCGGTACCATTCAACCTCATACAGAGCCGACATGCTGTCCGGCGCGCCACGCAGGTCATCCAGGGTTTCAAAGAGGGGTACAACCCGCATCGGAAACTTCATCCCCGATTCGCGCAGCAGAAGAATCACGCTCAACACATCGGAGGGCTTGCTGGCCATGGAAATGACATAGGAACCGAGAGCTTCCGGGGTTTGCTGCGCCACTACTTCGCAGGTCGCCAGCACCTCCGCAACGGCTTCAGACGGCTCCCAATTGCGGGGGACCAGAGGGCGTCGGCCCTGAAGCTCCTGAACCAGGAACGCCTGACGCTCCTTTTCGGACCAGGACAGATAATCCCCCAAGCCTAGATAGTCGACCATTTCGGCTACGGCCTCAGCGTGTCGGCTCGCTTCCTGGCGGATGTCCAGCCGGATCAGCGGCAGGCCGAAGGTATGTGCCCGCCGGATGGTATCCAGCAAGGGGCCATTGGCAATCTCCTCAAGACCACACTCAACCAGGGATCGATAGCAGAGCTCCAGGGGGCCGGTGAAATCCTCGTTCTCGAACAGGATCCCGCTGGCGTCCGCGGTTTCGCCATTGACACTCGCCTCGGCCCAGTCGCGGGTCTTGATCAGCCGCTCGCGGAGTTCAGCGAGAACATGGCGATAAGGCTCCCGGGAATCTCCGACGACGGCCTTGAGTTCGTCGCTGGCCTGACACATGGACAGTTCCGCCCGTAACGCCTGAATATCCCTAAGATAGAGGTCCGCTGCCATCCAGCGGCCGAGCAGGAAGACGCGGCGGGTGACCTTGTGGGTAACATTCGGATTGCCATCGCGATCACCGCCCATCCAGGACGCAATCCGGATGGGTGACACCTGCAGGGGCAGGCCTTTCCCCGTCGCATCCTCAAGGGAGGTATCCAGACTCCTCAGAAACTGTGGCAACGCCTGCCACAGACTGTTCTCGATCACCGCAAAGCCCCACTTGGCCTCATCCACTGCGGTCGGTCGCTCATGGCGAATCTCGTCCGTGTGCCAGGCCTCCGTCACCAACTGGGACAGGCGGTTAACGATCTCCTCCCGCTCTGCAGGCATCAGGTCGTCATGATCCAACCGGGCCAGGCAATCCGACATTTCGTCGTATTTCATGATCAGGGTGCGCCGGGCCACTTCGGTGGGGTGAGCGGTGAGTACGAACTCGATGCGCAGGTCTGCGACCCGCTGATGCAGTTCTTCCGGTGTAACATTGCCCTGCTTGAGTCGCTCAAACACCTCACCGAGAGATTCCACCATCAGGTCAGACTGGTGCCCTCGCTTGCGACGGATACCATGGTATTGCTCGGCCAGGTTGGCCAGGTTCAGGAATTGGTTAAACGCCCGGGTTACCGGAAGCAGTTCGTCATCGCTCAGCTTGCCCAGCAGATTGACCAGCCGCTGGCCGGAACCACTTTCCTGGCGGCGATCCGCCTTGGCCGCCGCACGGATTTCCTCGATAAGCTCATAGCAATCCTGTCCGGGATACCGCCGTATGCTCTGGCCAAGCAGTTCGCCCAGCATTCGTACGTTTTCTCGGAGTTCGGGATGTAGCTCAGTCACATTGACGTCCTTTTGAATTGACGGAGGCGAAGTAAACTTACGATACTAAGGAACAGTCGAGAAAGTCTATTGGCGATTCAAGCCTGTAGCTGCAAGGAGTTATCATGAAGGTCACTGATTTGCCCAAACACTGGGAACAGCAAAAAGAGCCCGTGGAGCGCACGCACGATTACAATCTGCGCCTGCCGCTGGAAGATGCAGCACGCGTGGCAGCACTGGCGGAGCTTTACCCGGATCGCAGCGAGAGCGACATTCTGAACGATATGATTGGCGCAGCGCTGGACGATCTCGTCCGCCAGAGCCCGCTAAAGGACAAGCTGGAAGGGAAAGACAAGTAAGAAACGAGGGGCAGCGTTTGCTGCCCTTTCGTCAGGCCACAGATTCCAGCTGGCGAGCCTTGAGACGCTGGATGTGCTTCTGGCTCAGACTGACGAATTTCGGGGTGAGACCCTGGTCCTCATAGATCTCGAAGCCGTCCTCGTCATACGCCACCACCTTGGTGCCCTGGACATACGGAAAGCTGGTCTCCATTTCATCCAGTGCTGCAGAAATCAGATCCCGCATCAGATCCTGAGGTGACTTCATAGGATAAAGCGCTGCAAGCTTTTCGAGGCGCTTGTGATGCTGGTCAGACAACGCCATGAAATAGGCGTCTCGGGTAAGCCGACCACGTGCATGCTTGTCCCAGTAGTTGACCAGATCTTTGATTTTCATGGTGCCTTCACTCCTGCATCTTATTGATGGCGCACGGCGCACGAAAACTGTGCGTCCGTTTCCGGAAGTGTAGACGAAGCCGTCGGTCCGGGGGCGAGAAAATTGGTAACGGATTGTACTTACCGATCCGCCCTGCTCAGTTCTCTATTCCTCCCCGCTCCACGCCTTTGACCGCCTGCCAGACGGCATCCAGCGCCTCCAGTGATTCTTCGTCCATGTCGCGGCCCTCACGCTCAAGCACTTTTTCAATGGCCCGGAAGCGGGCATCAAACTTGTGGTTGGTCCGATTGAGGGCCTGCTCGGGATTAACCTTCATGAACCGTGCCAGGTTCACACAGACGAACAGGAGATCGCCCAGCTCATCTTCAACGGCATCGGGATCGCCGGCGCCCGTCTGTGCTGCTTCCCAGGCCTCCTTGAGCTCGTCAATTTCCTCATGGAGCTTGTCGAACACGGGGGCGATATCCGGCCAGTCAAAGCCATAGCGCGCCGCCCGCTTCTGGAGCTTTTCGGCCCGTGCCATGGCCGGCAGGGTACGGGCGATACCATCAAGCCGGCTTTCCGGTGCGCCGGCATCCGGTGCCGGCTTCAGTGCCCGCTCCTCGGCCTTGATGCGCTCCCAGCTTTCCTTTATCCAGGCCTCATCCGGCCGGTTATCCGGATCGATTCGACTGTCCAGGGTCCCTTCCGGAAAAACGTGGGGGTGCCTGCGCACCAGTTTTCGCACCAGATGATCGACCACGCCATCAAAGTCGAAGTGGCCGTCTTCCCGTCCGATCTGGGCATAGAAGATCACCTGGAACAGCAGATCTCCAAGTTCATCTTTCAGGTGCGGGTAATCCTCACGTTCGATGGCATCGGCAACTTCGTAGGCTTCCTCCAGGGTGTGCGGCACGATGGTCTTGTAAGACTGCTTGGTATCCCAGGGGCAGCCCGTCTCCGGATCCCGGAGCCTGGCCATCAGGGTTTTCAGATCCTCGATGGTATAGCTCATCCGCGTTTTCGCCTTACGTCAATGATATTGGGCAGGTTGCGAATCTGCGCCAGCAACCGCGCCAGCTGCTCCAGGCTGGAAATCTCCACCGTCACCGTCATGGTGGCCGTGTTCTCGTCCTTGTTGCTGAGAGTATTGAGGGACAGCACGTCACTCTTGGAAGCCGACAGCACCTGGGTGATATCCCTCAGTAGTCCGGACCGGTCATAGGCCTCGATCTCGATATCAACCGGATAGACCGCCGCCGGCCGGCCACCCCAGCTCACCTCAATGATCCGGTTGGGCTCGAACTCACGCAGGTTCAGGAACGTCAGGCAGTCCTGACGATGCACAGTAACGCCCCGGCCAACGGTGATGTAGCCACCAATCGCGTCACCCGGTAGCGGCTTGCAACATTTCGCCACCTGGGTCTTGAGCTTGCCAACGCCCAGGATCTGGATATCCGATTCGGTATCGTAGGGCTTGCGGCGCTGAGTGCTGAGCTTCAGATCCAGCTGTTCAGACTTGGGCTCCAGCATCTGCTGGGCCACGTTGGCGACATGCGTGGGGCGAAGGTCGCCGGCACCCGTGGCGGCGAACATGTCCTCCGCACTGTGATAATTGACCTTTTTGGCCAGCTCACCAAGATCCACGTCGTAAAGGGACAGGCGTTTGAACTCGTCCTCGAGGATGGCACGGCCATCCACGATATTGCGGTCTCGGTCCTGTTGCTTGAACCAGTGTGTCACCTTGGCCCTTGCCCGGGAGGTCTGTATGTAACCCAGACTCGGGTTCAGCCAGTCGCGGCTGGGGGCCGGATTGTTGGAGGTCAGAATGAACACCTGGTCGCCGGTTTTCAGCGGATAGGTCAGCGGCACGATGCGGCTGTTCACCCTGGCGCCGCGGCAGGCATGACCGATCTCGGTATGCACGCGATAGGCAAAATCCACCGGCGTGGCGCCCTGGGGCAGATCCACAACATGGCCCTCGGGTGTGAAAACATACACGCGGTCTGAGGCCACATCGGATTTCAGGTGGTCGGCCAGCCCGGACAGATCGCCCAGTTCTTCCTGCCACTCCAGCACCTGGCGCAGCCAGTTGATCTTGGCATCGTAACCCGTGGACTTGTTGCCCTTGTCCATCCCCTTGTACAGCCAGTGGGCACAGACGCCCAGCTCTGCCTCTTCATGCATCTTGTGGGTACGGATCTGCACTTCCATGACCTTGCCCTCAGGCCCGATCACCGCTGTGTGCAACGACTGGTAACCGTTTTCCTTGGGGTTGGCTATGTAGTCGTCGAATTCGTTCGGAATATGGCGCCATAACGTGTGGACGATACCCAGGGCGGCGTAACAGTCGCGCACTTCCGGGACCAGAATTCTCACAGCACGGACATCGTAGACCTGGGAGAAATCGATGCCCTTGCGCCGCATTTTCCGCCAGATACTGTAGATGTGCTTGGCGCGGCCGGATAGCTCACCTTCAATGCCGTAGGCTTTCAATTCGGTCTGCAGGGTTTCAATGACCCGCTTGATGTAGCTGTCGCGGTCCAGGCGTTTTTCGTCCAGCAGCTTGGCAATCTTTTTATAGGCGGACTCATGCAGGTAGCGGAAGGAAAGATCCTCCAGCTCCCACTTGATATGACCAATGCCAAGCCGATGGGCCAGAGGCGCATAAATGTCGAACACTTCCCGGGCCACACGCATGCGCTTTTCTTCCGGAGCGTCCTTGACCGCCCGAATGGCGCAGGTCCGCTCGGCCAGCTTGATCAGGGCAACCCGGACGTCGTCAATCATGGTGACGAGCATCTTGCGGACGTTGTCCAGCTGGCCTTCGCTCTGCCCGAGGACGTTCCCTTTCAGCGGGTGGTGGATGGACGAAATCGCCGCCATCTGCTGCACCCCGTTGATCAGGCCCGCCACCTCGTCGCCAAACTCCTTGCGGATCGTCTCCAGCGGAACGCGCTCTTCACGTACTGCCCGGTAAAGAATCGCTGCCACCAGGCTGGCCTGATCCAGGTGCAGCTCCGCCAGCACCTGGGCCATTTCAATGCCGATCCGGAAGCTGCTGGAACCGGGGGCCCACTGCCGATCCTGCCGGAACGCCTGGAGATCGATCTCCGCCGCCTTTTCGCAGGCCTGCCGGAACTGGTCCGGGTCTTCCAGGTGGGTCTGCGAGGCTATCTGCTGTACCCAGCCCTCGATATCCACCTGGCCATCGCCGGTCATTGCGTAGTCTTCGCGAACTTTTACCATATCAGTCTTGTTATTCCTGATGGTTTCCGCAGCCATCCCTGACTGCCCACAACATCGTCAGCCGGAATCCCGCTCGAACAGGGCGATGGATTCCACATGAGTGGTGTGGGGAAACATATCCATCACACCCGCGCGCACCAGGCGATAGCCGTTGCGCACCATAACGCCTGCATCACGTGCCAAGGTGGCCGGGTTACAGGAGACATAAACGATCTTCCGCGCACCGAAGGCGGTGAGGTACTTGCAGATTTCCTCGGCACCGGAGCGAGGCGGATCGATCAGGATCTTGTCGAACCCTTCCTTCGCCCAACTCTGGCCGGTGAAATCCCCGTGCAGATCGGCACCGTGAAAATCGACATTATCCAGGCCATTCAGTTCCGCATTTTCCCGACCGCGGACGACCATGGTCTCATCACCTTCCACGCCAACAACCTGTCCTCCCCTCCGGGCCAGGGGCAGCGTAAAGTTGCCCAGACCGCAGAATAGATCCAGCACGCGCTCACCCGGCTGGATATCCAGCCATTCCACGGCCCTGTGTACCATCGCCCGGTTAATGCCTGCATTGACCTGGGTAAAGTCCATGGGATGAAATTTCATGGTCAGGTCGAATTCTTCCAGCCTGTAGCTCAGCCGCTCATCATCCCAACCAGAGGATTCCGGCCATATCCGATGCACCGTATCGGGGCCTTTTGGCTGCAGGTAGATATGCAAATCGTGGGCCTGGCCAAAGGCAATAAGCTTTTCCCGGTCACCGTCCGACAGGTCATCCATGTTCCGGAACACCATCACGGCTACATCGTCGCCACAGGCAACTTCTACCTGGGCAATCCGGCTATACGCGTCCAGATCATGCAGCATGTTGCGCAGGGGCAATATGCGCTCACCAATGCGAGGATCCAGTACCACGCAACGATCAATGTCGGTCAGGAAACTGTTGCGCTTTTCCCGGAAGCCGACCAGAACCGACTCCCGGGCCTTAACGTAACGAACGCCCAAACGAGCCTTGCGACGATAACCAAGGCTCTCCTCGGAGCGCAGTGGCTCAATCCACTCCTCAGGCTCAATGCCCCCAAAATGGGCAAAATGCTCCCGCAGGGTGTTCTCCTTGAACGCGATCTGGGCATCCCCGCTCATATGCTGGAGGCTACAGCCACCGCACAGGTCGGCAAATTCGCAGGGTGGCGTCTGCCGTTCCGGCACGGCTTCCAGAACCTCTTCGGCGCGCAATTCGTCGAACTTGCTTCGGCTGGACACCACTTTCGCCATGACCGTTTCGCCCGGCAAGGCACCATCTACAAACTGGGTCTTGCCATCCTGACGGGCGATGCCCCGGCCGTCGTGGCTCAAGGTCTCAATCTCACAGCGCACGGGCTCTTTTGGAAGAACCTTCCTGCGTCGTCTGCTCATACCAGGGTCTCTCGATAGAATCGTGTTCAGGCGCCGGGGAATACACCGGTGGAAAGATAGCGGTCGCCGCGGTCACAGATAATGGCCACGATGATGGCGTTTTCAACCTGCTCCGAGAGTTTGAGCGCCGCCGCAATCGAACCGCCGGAGGAAACGCCACAGAAAATGCCTTCCTCGGAAGCCAGGGCCCTCATGGTGTTCTCGGCCTCTTCCTGACCGATATCCAATACCTCGTCTACCCGGGCGGCATCGTAAATTTTCGGCAGGTAGGCTTCGGGCCAGCGCCGGATCCCGGGTATAGCCGCACCCTCTTTGGGCTGGAGCCCGATAATACGAATATCCGGATTGCGCTCCTTGAGGTAACGGGACACGCCCATGATAGTGCCAGTCGTACCCATGGAGCTGACAAAGTGGGTAACGCGTCCCCCGGTCTGTTCCCAGATCTCGGGACCGGTCGTGCGATAGTGCGCCAATGGGTTGTCCTGGTTGCTGAACTGGTCCAACACCCTGCCCTTGCCCTCCGCTTGCATCTTGAGCGCCAGGTCCCGGGCGGTTTCCATGCCCTCTTCCTTGGTGACCGTGACAATCTCCGCACCGTAGGCGCGCATGGATGCCCGACGCTCCTCACTCATGTTCGCGGGCATGATCAGCACCATGCGGTAACCCTTGATCGCAGCCGCCATGGCCAGGGCAATACCGGTGTTGCCGCTGGTCGCCTCAATCAGGGTGTCGCCCGGTTTGATATCGCCCCGACGCTCCGCCTCCTGGATCATGCTGATGGCCGGGCGGTCCTTCACCGAGCCTGCGGGATTATTCCCCTCCAGCTTGGCCAGAATCACGTTACTCGTCTCACCGGGGAGTCGCTGCAGGCGAACCAGAGGGGTGTGCCCGACATAATCTTCAATGGTGGGAAAATGCATATGATAACCCTGTGGTACACTTTTGGCTTCGCATGATACGCGTTATCGCCCCGGTCTCCCAATACAGCTTCTCGCTATATCCATGACCGGCGGCTATATCCGACACGGGATTTTCCGGCACGGCCGGGACTGATACCACAGTTATCCCGTTCCGGATCAGCTATTCTTAACACGGACGTTTTCCGCCCTGCGGTGCGGACAAAAGCAATAATTCAGGAACACGGTATGCGACGTTGGGGCATTCGCAAGAAAGTTTTGGTGGTCACGCTGGTTCCCACCCTGCTGACGACCCTGATGCTGGGGCTGTTCTTCACCTACAGCTGGGTTAACAATATAGAAAGCCTGCTGAAGGATCGGGGCGAATCACTTTCCCGCCAGCTCGCTGCCGGTTCCGAGTATGGCCTGTTTACCGCCAACCGCAGCCTGCTCAGCAGCCTCTCCAATGCCCTGCTGGAAGAGCAGGACGTGCGCTCGATTACCTTCTTTGGCAGCGACGGCTCACGCCTTCTCCATACCGGGCCGGGAAGCTCCGAAACCGTGCAGTCCGGAGAGCTCACAGCCGAACACGCAACCCGGATTTCCAGGGAGAACAGTACCCGCTTCATCACCCCCGTTTTTCTCCAGGACCTGATGATCGAGAGCATGCTCGACCCGGATGCCCGCCAGTCCATGTCGAACCTGCGGGAGCCTCTGGGCTGGGTAGTTGTGGAAATGTCCCACATCCGCACCGAAAAGGAGACCTACAAAGCCCTGCTGATCTCCCTGCTGCTGATTCTCGGCGGCGTCATTCTCAGCATGGCCATTGCACTGCGCCTGAGCCGCGCGTTCACCAGCCCGGTATTCGAACTCAACGAGGCGGTTGCCAGGCTCAAGGAAGGCAAGCTGGATACCCGGGTCTACACCGGCGCCGGGCCGGAATTCGAACAGCTGGAATCCGGGCTCAACGCCATGGCCGAGGAACTGAGCAAAGCCCAGGCAGAAATGCAGCAGAACATCGACCAGGCCACTGAAGATCTCCGGGAAACCCTGGAGACCATCGAAATCCAGAACATTGAGCTGGATTTCGCCCGGAAAGAGGCGCTGGAGGCCAGCAGGATAAAGTCCGAGTTCCTGGCCAACATGTCCCACGAAATCCGCACCCCGCTGAACGGCATCATCGGCTTCACCGAACTGCTCCTGAAAAGCCCCCTGCCAAGGCAACAGCGGGATCACCTGAGCACCATCAGGAAATCATCGGAGATCCTGCTCACCATCATCAACGACATCCTGGACTTCTCGAAGATTGAGGCCGGAAAGCTGATCCTCGACCGTGTGCCCTTCCAGTTGCGGGATATTGTCGAGGAAGTCATGGTTATGCTGGCGCCGGCTGCCCATGCCAAAAACCTGGACCTGGTGCCTCTGGTCTACAACGATGTGCCGGATAACATTATGGGTGACCCCTTGCGGGTGAAACAGGTGATCACCAACCTGGTCAACAACGCCATCAAGTTCACCCAGACCGGCGAAGTGGTGCTACGGGCGAGCCTGGAAGAGGAAGAGACCGATAACAACCGGGTAACTCTGCGCCTTAGCATTACGGATTCCGGGGTGGGCCTCTCCCGGGCCCAGCAGCAATCCCTGTTCAATGCCTTCAGCCAGGCTGACGCATCCACGGCCCGGCAATACGGTGGCACAGGACTCGGACTGGCCATCTCGAAGCGGCTGGTCGAGGAGATGGGCGGCAAGATCGGGCTCGAAAGCGAACTGGGCAAGGGCTCGACCTTCTGGTTTACCCTCACTTCGGAACTTGCCACCACCGGTGAGGCCATCGCCCCCCGGGATGCCCTGCGGGGCGAACGGGTCATCTACCTGGAACAGCAGAAAACCACCGGCCTGGCCGTAGAACACCTGTTGCGGGACTGGGGCATGGTGGTGGACCGGGTGGCCTCACCCGGTGCACTGCAGGAACAGATCGAGGAAGCCCAGAAAAGCCAGGCCGGGTATGCCGTGGCTATTGTCGGCATTACCCGGCACCTGCTCAATTCAAGCCAGTACTGCAGCCTTGTCCGTACCCTGGAGATCGAACGGGATTGCAGGACACTCTTGCTGACCCCCACCCTCGAAACCCACGACACACCACTTTCGGGGCTCGCCAGCGGCCATCTCACCAAACCGGTGTGTCGCGATTCCCTGTACGATGAGCTTCTGCTGCTGGTGCACGGTATCAATTCCAGCGGGCGTGCCCCCGAATACGAAATTTCAGCCAACCGCGTGACCACCACCAATGTCCCCCGGGTACTGGCAGTGGATGACAATGACGCCAACCTGAAGCTTGTTATGACACTGCTGGAAGACTGCCAACTGGAAGCTGAAGGCGCTTCCAGCGGCTTTGAAGCCCTGAGCAAGGCCAGACAGAAACCCTTCGATCTGGTGTTCATGGATCTGCAGATGCCCGGCATGGACGGCGTGGAAACGACTGCCAGGCTGAGAGAAATGGATACCGGTAACCACCGGACTCCGATCATTGCCCTCACCGCCCATGCTCTGGCGGACGAGCAGGAACGGCTGACCAAACAAGGCTTCGATGGCTACATGCCCAAACCCATCAGCAGTGGTCAGCTGACCGAAATCATCCATGAGTACACGGGTTATGTCTGCCCGAAGAACGGTGGCAGCGGCCGCCTTCCCGTGCCGGAAGTCCGCGACACACGCCGGGCCCTGCGGCCGTCAACGCGAAAAATGCAGCAGGACTGTGTCAGCGTGGACGAGAGCATTCAACTGGCCGCAGGCAAGGCGGATCTTGCGGAAGAACTGTTCAGCATGCTGCTGGAACAGGTCCACGTGGATCGGCAGCGCGTTCCGGACCTGTGGAGCAACGACAGTATGGATGAGCTTCTGGAGTGTGTTCACAAACTCCACGGCGCTACCCGCTACTGCGGCGTACCGGAACTGCGGGCCGCAGCCAACCATCTGGAAACAGCGATCAAGTGCGCTGCCCCGGACCTGGAGCACCAGAAAGACCAGCTACTCTCGGCAATGGAGCGCCTACAGATCTGGAGCGACCAGACCGATTGGCAACAGCTGTTCCGGGAACGCCACGAGGCCGCCGAAACGACCTGAGGCGGCGTCGAGTCAGGCCCGACCCCGGGCCTGATCAACTATGATTTTCATATCCCGGACCGCTTCTTTCAGACCGGTAAAAACGGCGCGGGCGATAATGGCATGGCCGATATTCAGTTCGTTGATGCCATGAATCGCCGCTACCCGCTCGGTGTTGTGATAGTGCAGGCCGTGGCCGGCATTGACGATAAGCCCTTTCTTGCGGGCATAGGCCACCGCGTCGGCAATGGTCTTGAATGCGGCATTCTCAGCCTCTGGCGTTTCGGCTTCCGCATACTCTCCAGTGTGCAGCTCCACTACCGGCGCACCGCAACGAACTGCGGCATCAATCTGGGCCGGGTCCGGATCAATAAACAATGAAACTTCCGCACCAATCCGGGCGAGACGCTCACAGGCTTTGGCCACGCGGGATTCCTGCCCCTCCACATCCAGACCGCCCTCGGTGGTCAATTCCTCACGCTTCTCCGGCACAAGGCAGACGCATTCCGGCCGCACCTGCTCGGCAAATGCCAGCATGGCATCGGTAACCGCCATCTCCAGGTTCATCTTGGTCTGGAGCACTTCCTTGAGTAACAGCACATCCCGATCCTGGATATGACGCCGGTCTTCCCTGGGATGGATCGTAATGCCATCTGCCCCGGCTTCCTCGGCCATCAGTGCGGCCTGAACCGGATCCGGATATCGGGTCCCCCTCGCCTGACGGAGGGTGGCCACGTGATCAATGTTGACGCCAAGCAGTACTCTAGGATTCATGGGATTCTCCCCGGAGGTGAGTGAAAAGGCTGCGACTGTTCAGGGGACGCCCCTGCAGAAGATAATCGATCAGTACCCGCATGACCCGCTTCGCCAGCCGCCGACAGCGGTCCGATTGAAAGTTATCCCGGGCCAGATCCAATAAGACGTCACCCGGCAGACTCCGAAGGCGCACGCCGGGCGACAGCCCGGACACAATGCCCTGCTCCGGATCATAACAATACTCCCGGTTGGGCTCGACGGATTGTCCGGTATCAGTGGCAAGATCCCAGGCGAAGTCGTAGCCCAGGGCGGAGGCAAAGGCGAGCTCGAAACGCCGCAGCACAGGCTCCACATCCGTTGTGTCGGACAACTGCCGAATCGCATCGATATAGGCCGCAAAGAGCGTCGGATGGGGGTCAGCAGCGGGCAGAACCCGCTGTAGCAGTTCGTTCAGATAAAGGCCACTGTAAAGGGCCACTGTTCGGGTAAGCCCGGGACCCGTTCGCACATCGACCTGGGTAAGGGTTTTCAGGTCGCCCCGACCGGCCCAGTCCACCACCAGGGGCTGGAAGGGCTGTAGCTGGGCTTTCAGGGGGCTTTTGGCGCTGTTGGCACCCCGGGCGATGACGGTCATCCTGCCATGGTTCAGGGAAAACAGATCCACCATGAGACTGGTTTCCCGCCAAGGCCGGCGGTGAAGGACATAAGCGGGTTCCTGCAGCTCAGGCCCCTTCATAGACGCCTCAGAGGTCGTTCATGCCCAGGCTCTTCAGGGCCCGATCGCTGTCTGCCCAGCCGCGCTTCACCTTGACCCAGAGCCTCAACATGATCTTGCTGTCGAACAGTCGCTCCATATCCGTGCGCGCCTCCTGACCGATACGGCGCATCCGCTCGCCTTTCTCGCCGATGATGATCTTCTTCTGGCCTTCACGCTCGACCAGGATCAGGGCGGAAATGTGCAGGGTCTTGCCCTCGCGCTTGAACTCCTCGATCTCCACGGCAACCGAGTAAGGCAACTCGGCTCCCAACTGGCGGGTGATCTTTTCCCGGACAATCTCCGAGGCCAGGAAACGTTCACTGCGGTCGGTGATCTGATCATCCGGGTAGAAGTGGATACTCTCCGGCAGGTAACGCCCCACCGCCTCCTCCAGAGGCTCAAGATTGGTCTCTTTCAGGGCTGAAAGGGGAATAATTTCGGCAAACTCGCGCTTTTTCGAGAGCATATCCAGATGCGGCAGCAGGCTTTCCCGCTTTTCGATCTTGTCGACCTTGTTCACCGCCAGGATCACAGGGCATTTCAGGCGACTGAGTTTCTCCAGCACCATCTCATCCGCGGTAGTCCAGGCCAGCTGGTCCACCACAAACACCACCACATCGACATCAATGAGCGCCGACGTGGCCGCCTTGTTCATGTAGCGGTTAATGGCACGGGGCTCCTCCTCGTGCATGCCTGGTGTGTCCACATAGATCGCCTGCACCGGCCCCACGGTCTTGATACCCAACACCTGATGACGGGTGGTCTGCGGCTTGCGGGAAGTGATGCTCAGCTTCTGCCCGAGGATATGGTTCAGCAACGTGGACTTGCCCACATTCGGGCGACCGACGATGGCCACAAATCCGCAGCGACTGTCCGGGTTTTCCGGACGAGTGATATCTTTCATTACTGGTTCTCCACGCCCAGTTCTTTCAGGGCGTTACGGGCTGCCTGCTGCTCGGCCACCCGGCGGCTACTGCCAGTCCCGGTGGTCTTTCGGTCCAGCGACGGCAGCGCACAGGATACATGGAATGTCTGGTTGTGGGCCTCGCCGTCCACGGAAATGACGTCATAGCGTGGAAGCGGAAACTGGCGGGACTGAAGGTATTCCTGCAAACGGGTCTTGGGATCTTTCTGGGTATCCTGGAGATCAAGCTTCTCCAACCGATGCTCGAACCAGCGCAACACCTGCTCCCTGCAGGTATGAAAGTCACTGTCGAGATAGATCGCACCGATGATGGACTCCACCGCATCGGCCAGGATGGATTCCCGACGGAACCCGCCGCTTTTCAGTTCGCCAGAGCCCAGGCGAAGGTAACTTCCAAGCTGGAACTCGCGACCGATCTCGGCGAGCGTCACGCCCTTTACCATGCGGGCCCGCAGACGGCTCAGCTGGCCTTCACGGGCTTTTTCGAAGTGCAGAAACAAATACTCGGCAATAACCATGTTCACGATGGAGTCGCCGAGAAATTCCAGGCGTTCGTTATTCTGGTTTCCGTAGCTCCGGTGAGTGAGTGCCAGCAAAAGTCGCTCCGGCGATTTGAACTGATAGCCGATGCGCCGCTGTAACTGATCCAGGTCCGGTTGTGAACTCACTTGCCCTTCATCTCATAGGTGTGTTTGAAGTGAACTACCGTATCCACATTGCTGAACAGGTTGTTGCGCACTTCGTAATCAACGTTGATGACGACCAGATCGCCGTCTTTATCGACCGAAATATTCTTGGCATCGAAACCCCGGACATTGTTCACACTGAGCCGCTTGTTAATCAGTGTGCGGACCTGGGCAGGCCCCATCTGGGAGAGACCCTCTGTGCCATCAAGACTTTCCAGCGCCTCCTGAATGGTGATGTCATCCAGGTAGGCCGGGCCCAGCTTGATCACCAGCGTCAGCAGACCACCAAAAAACAGCACCATAACCATCATGGTCAATGCCGAGGCACCCCGCTGACGGCCCATGCCGGAAAGATTGTTTTTCTTCATTATGACTGCGCTCCAGATAGTCCGAATTACTCGATTCCGCCCACACGATCAAAGGATGGCAGACTGGTAAGGGATTTCCAGTGCATCCAGATAGCAAAGGCCTTGCCCACCACCAGCTCGTCCGGGACCGTGCCCCAGTAGCGGCTGTCATTACTGTTGTCGCGATTGTCACCCATGACAAAATAATGGCCCTCCGGCACCAGCCACTCACCCTCGCCACTGCCACCGGACCGACCCATGGTCAGGAAAATGTCGTGCTCGACTTCACCCAGATCTTCACGGCGCAACTCCATGGGCGGCAGTCTCGCGATAAATCGCGTTTCGACCTTCTCACCATTGATGAACAGCTGCTTGTCACGGTAACGGATGTGATCGCCCGGCAGACCGATCACCCGCTTGATGTAGTTGGTCTGGCCATCTTCCGGGTAGCGGAACACCATCACATCTCCCCGCTGGGGATCGCCAACCGGGATCACCTTGGTGCCGGCCACAGGCAATCTCAATCCGTAGGCGTATTTGTTCACCAGAATGAAGTCGCCCACCTCGAGGGTGGGTAGCATGGACCCGGAGGGAATCTGGAACGGCTCCACCAGGAAGGAGCGCAGAACCAGCACAATCGCCAACACCGGGAAAAACGAGCGGCTCAGGTCGACCAGGTAGGGTTCTTTCGGTTCCTCGGACTCCGCGGATGAGCCAGCACCCGTTTCTCCGGCAGCACCACTGGCACGGTAGGCAGCAAGACGACGCTCACGAAGAAACAGCTTGTCCGCCAGCCAGATCAGACCCGTCGCAAAGGTCAGTACTACCAGTACCAGGGGAAAATCGATATCCATCCAGGAGGCCTTTTATTTATCCACTTTCAATACGGCAAGAAACGCTTCCTGAGGCACCTCGACATTACCCAGCTGCTTCATACGCTTTTTACCTTCTTTCTGCTTCTGCAGCAGTTTCTTCTTCCGGCTGACATCACCACCGTAACACTTGGCGGTTACGTTCTTGCGTAACGCCTTGACGGTAACCCGCGACACCACCTGGTTGCCGATGGCGGCCTGAATGGCGATATCGAACATCTGCCGCGGAATCAGTTCTTTCATCTTCTCGATCAACTGGCGACCTTTGTGATGGGCCTGCTCCTTGTGCACGATCAGGGCCAGGGCATCAACGCGCTCACCGTTGATCAGCACATCCAGCCGCACCAGATTGGCGGTCTGGAAGCGGGTAAAATGATAATCCAGAGAGGCGAAGCCGCGGCTGGCCGACTTGATCCGGTCGAAGAAGTCCATCACCACTTCGGCCATGGGCAGCTCATAGGTGAGCTGTACCTGGGTCGTCATGAAGTGCATGTTCTTCTGCACGCCACGCTTTTCCTCGCACAACGCAATCACGTTACCGATATGCTCCTGGGGCACCAGGATATTCGCTTCCACAATCGGCTCACGCATTTCCTCAATGGAACCAATATCCGGAAGCCGGGACGGGTTGTCTACCGACAGGGTCTCACCCTGCTTGGTAACCACCTCATAGATCACCGTGGGCGCCGTGGTGATCAGGTCGATGTCGTATTCCCGTTCCAGCCGCTCCTGGATAATCTCCATGTGCAGCATGCCGAGGAAGCCACAGCGGAAACCGAAGCCAAGGGCATCGGAGTTCTCCGGCTCGAAAAACAGCGAGGCATCGTTCAGGGTGAGCTTTTCCAGAGCATCCCGGAAATCGTTGTAGTCATCGGCACTGACCGGGAACAGCCCCGCATAAACCTGGGGCTTGACCTTCTTGAACCCGGGAAGCATGGGCGTCTGCTCGGCGAATTTCTGATGCACGATGGTGTCGCCAACGGGTGCGCCATGAATATCCTTGATTCCCGCCACCACGAAACCGACATCGCCGGCTTCGAGCATGTCGGTGTCTTTCGGCTTGGGATTGAATATACCGACCTTGTCGGCGTTCCAGGCTTTACCGGTGGACTTTATGACAATCTTGTCGCCCTTTTTCAGGGTACCTTCGGTCACCCGCACCAGAGACACAACGCCCAGATAGTTGTCGAACCAGGAATCGATAATCAGCGCCTGCAGGGGCGCACTGCGGTCACCCTTGGGTGGCGGGATCTTCCTGATCAGATCTTCCAGCACGTCCTCAACACCCATGCCGCTCTTGGCGCTGCAGCGCACCGCATCCGAGGCTTCAATACCGATGATATCCTCGATTTCCGCCGCTACCCGCTCCGGCTCGGCCTGGGGCAGATCCATCTTGTTCAGAACCGGCACCACTTCCAGCCCCTGTTCGATGGCGGTGTAGCAGTTGGCCACGGACTGAGCCTCAACGCCCTGCCCGGCATCCACCACCAGCAAGGCGCCTTCGCAGGCATAGAGCGACCGGGAAACCTCGTAGGAAAAATCCACATGACCCGGGGTGTCGATGAAGTTCAGCTTGTACTCCTGACCGTCACGGGCTTTGTAATTCAGCGTGACACTCTGGGCCTTGATGGTAATCCCTCGCTCACGTTCGAGATCCATGGAGTCCAGGACCTGCTCGGCCATTTCACGGTCGGTCAGGCCACCGCAGACCTGTATGAAACGGTCTGCCAGCGTGGATTTGCCATGGTCAATGTGGGCGATGATGGAAAAGTTACGGATTCGGCTCAGTTCAGTCACAGACGATGAATACTCAGTTAAGACGAAGGATTGAGCCCGGAGGGGCCGCTACCGGGATCCGGGAACGGCGTGATTTTACCGGTTACCGGCCGCCATTGCCATGATCAGGAAATCAGCGGCCTTTCGTATTGCCGGATCAGGAAACCAATTAGGGCATCCTCGTCCAGCGGATAGCTGAACAGGTTGCCCTGGCACTGGGCACAGCCATGGGTTTTGAGGAAGCTCAGCTGCTGCGGGGTTTCCACACCCTCTGCAACCACTGTGAGGTGCAGCTTGCGGGCCAGGGCAATGACTGCGGAGGCAACATCGGTGGCACTGACATTGTAAGGAATATCCCGAATGAACCGGTGATCGATCTTGATCACATCCAGAGGCAGCTGTTGCAGCGAGACCAGAGAACAGGAACCGGTCCCAAAATCATCGAGAATCAGACAGACCCCCAAATCATGGAGCGACACCAGCAACTCCCGGAGCATTCGAGGATCTTCGTTGAGCAATTCCGCCGGCATTTCCAGCTCCAGGCGCTCGGGCGAGACACCGGTTTCGGTGATGACCTGGCGAATCATATCCAGGAAGCCGGAATCGGTCAGCTGGCGAACCGACAGATTCACTGCCATTTTCAGGGATTCGAAACCGGCCCGTTCCAGGGCCTGAACCTGAATACAGGCCTGTCTCAGCGCCCATTCACCGAGGCGGACAATCAGGCCCGTCTCCTCGGCAAGACCGATGAACTGCTGGGCAGAGACAAGGCCTTTCTCGGGATGATGCCAGCGCAGGAACGCCTCGACCCCGATGACCCGCTCGCTGGCCAGATCAATCTTCGGCTGGTAATGCAGGACGAAGCGATCGCCATCGAGGGCCGTGGCCAACTCCTCCTGCTGCAGAAGCCGTCGCGCCGCCTTGATATTCATCGCCGGCGTAAAGAACTGGAAGGTATTGCGACCCAGCTCCTTGGCACGATACATGGCCAGATCGGCATACTTCATCAGGGTACCGGCATCCTCGCTGTCGTGGGGGATCATGGTAATGCCGATACTGACCGTGATACCGACTTCGTGATCATTCAGCCGGATTCGTTGGCACAGGCTGCGCAGGATTGTCTCTGCCACCTTGCTGGCGGCGTCCGAATCACTGATCCGTGACAACAGCACCACGAATTCATCGCCCCCGAGCCTGGCAACCGAATCCTCTTCCCGGACGCAACCCACCAGCCACTGGGCCACCTGGCGAAGGAGCTCATCCCCGGAATCATGACCCAGGGTATCGTTGATCCGCTTGAACCCGTCCAGGTCCAGGAACATGAGGGCGGCCGGCTCACCACTCCGGCGGCTGCGGCTGACCACATGATTGAGGCGATCCCGGAACAGTTGCCGGTTCGCCAGCCCTGTGAGCGGATCGTAGAATGCCAAGCGGTGCAGTTCGGACTGGGCCGCCTTGAGCTGAGTCAGATCCCGCAGACTGAGCACAACCCCATTAACACCGGGCACCGACAGCATTGCGGTAAAGGTGCCTTCCATATCCCGCCACTGCCCGCCGGCATCGCGGATACGGACCCGGATCACAGGCATCTGCTTACCCGGGGACTGAACGGAATCGTCAAAGCCTTTCTGCAACTGGGGCCAGTCGTCGCCGTGAACCAGTTCCTCAAAGTCGAGAGACTGAACCTGGTCCGGTTCAAAACCAAGAATATCGAGGCTGGACGGGCTGGCGTACAAGGCCTGCCCGGCACGGTCCATCACCAGAGTGACGTTGGCAGCGCCCTCGGTAATTGCCCGATAGCGCCCGGCACTGATCTGTGCCATCAGGCGTGACCGGATGAGAGCAAGCACGAACAGGAACAGCAGGACACTGATGACCAGTCCGCTACCCAGAACAATCGGGGGACGCGGATCGGATGCCAGAAAATCAAAGGCAGGCGTGGAACGGGTCTGTAACAGCCAATCGCGACCACCGTGACTGATGGTCTGGCTCATCTGGAAACTGAATTCGTTATCGAGGGACCCCAGATTTGAGCCGTACATCAGGTTCTGCCGATCAACCACTCCGGCATCGTAGATCCGGACATCAAGAAACGGCGAGATCAGGCCGACGATGCCGTCAATGAGGTTGTTCATCCGGAAGGCACTGAACACGTAGCCTGCCAGCATCATGCGGCGCTCGGCCCGTATCTCGGGCACGGTCCCGCCCTGGTACACCGGGTAGTACATCAGGAAACTTGCCTGGTCTTCACCAAGCTCTTCCTGAACCAGCACCACCTTGGCAGTCACCGTGGGGATGGCATCATCACGGGCCTGCTCCATGGCACGACGATGGATGGGGTCGCTGAACGCATCGTAGCCGAGGGCCCGACGATTGCGCTCAGTGCCCGGCTCCAGATAAACCATGGGGTAGTAATAGGGGCCACTGCCCAGCGGGTTCACCAGATAATTGTGCACACCTTCTGCCCGGACGGAGGCAATATGATCGGCCATCTGGCGGACACCGATACGGCGAACATAACCAATGCCCTGAATCCCGGGGTAGTAACGGTTGATATCCACCTTATCAACGTATTCGCGCCACTGGTCACGGGACACGTCTCCTGTCACCGCAAACAGACCGGCACTACCAGCCAGCACCTGCTCATAGTTCAGCAGACGTTCTTCAATGGCGGATTTGAGTTGCAGGGACTGGGTTCGAAAACGGGCTTCCGTACGGTCTTCAACCAGGCGGATGGACACCTGCCAAAGCAGCAAGGTGACAGCGATGGCAACGGCGAAAATCAGCCAGGCGACCCAGGCGTTGCGAAATTCCAGTAACTTGCGAAGAGAGAGTTCCTGTCTGTTCATCATCGGGCTGGTCCGTTCCATGGCCACTCATTTTTATTGGAACGCTGAGTATAACAAATGCCCCCGCAGGTGTCGTTTCCAACACCTGCAGGGGCATTCCTGTCCGATGATCCGGCTCAGCAGCCGGGTATCAGGGTTTCATCACCAGATACAACGCCCGTCCCTGGCGAACCACCCGGACCGATACCGCCTTGCCCTCAGGCAGTGACCGCACAGCTTCGCGGAATTCCTGTACAGAAGTCACTTTCTGGCGGTTGATTTCAGTGATCACGTCACCCGCACGAATGCCGGCATCAGCCGCGGCACCCCGCGCAACATTATTGACCACAACGCCGCCTTCAACGCCCATGGAGTCGGCCATATCCGCAGGCAGTGGCTCAACCATCATGCCCAGGGGCGCTGACGCGGGACCACCGCTGTCGCTGGAAGGCGCTGCAGCTTGCTGGCTTCCCTCCTCGGGCAGGCGGCCAATTTCAACCTGAAGCTCAATTTCCTCACCACCGCGAAGAACCCTCAGCTCGGCAGTTTCACCGACCGGAGTACGACCGACCATGGGCGGCAGGTCAGAGGAAAGCTGCACCTCGTCGCCGTCATAGCTGAGGACGATATCGCCTGCCTGCAGCCCGGCTGCCTGCGCCGGCGAATCGGCCATCACCTCGGCAATCAATGCACCGCGTGGACGCTTCAGACCAAAGGATTCGGCCAGATCACGATTGACTTCCTGAATCAGTACGCCGAGCCAGCCACGGGACACCGATCCCTTGTCCCGCAACTGACGGAAGACATTCATGGCGTCGTCGATGGGAATCGCAAACGAGACCCCCATGAAGCCACCAGAGCGGGTGTAGATCTGGGAGTTGATACCCACGACCTCACCATCCAGGTTAAACAGAGGGCCACCGGAGTTACCCGGGTTAATCGCCACATCGGTCTGAATAAAGGGGACGTAATTTTCTGATGGCAGCGAGCGACCCAAGGCGCTGACGATCCCGGCGGTTACCGTATAATCAAAGCCGAACGGCGAGCCAATGGCGAAGACCCATTCACCCACTTTCAGATCCCGGGACTGGCCTACCTTCACGACTGGCAGATCATCCCCATTTTCTATCTTCAGCACGGCCATGTCGGACCGTGGATCGGTTCCAACCAGGGTTGCAGGCAGTTCGCGGCGGTCGTTCAGGCGTACGATGATCTCATCAGCGCCTTCAACCACATGGTTGTTGGTCAGTACGTAGCCGTCCGACGATACGATAAACCCGGAGCCCATGGAGCGACGCGGCTGCGAGTTACCCGGTCCGCCACCAAACGGAGACTGGGGGCCGCGGAAGAAATCCTGGAAAAATTCGGGCAGTTGTTCGAGCTGCCGCTCATCAAACGGCATTCCGGGAGAGCGGGAATTTCCGCGCCGGGGTTCGGTTGTTGTGCTGATGTTCACCACAGCACCCGCATTCTCCTCCACCAGCTCGGTAAAATCCGGCAAACTGCGGGCCGCACTGACCTGACTCCAGACCATCAACAGCATGGCGGAGAATACGAGAAACAAAACGGCTGGCATCCTTGCGGCTTTCAAATTCCGTGGCGGTTGGGCAACGGCTGTTGCACTCGACATGTGGTACCCCCTGTTGTTCTCAACATATAGGCTTAAATTTGAGGTTCACCCCATCGATTTTCAACTTACAAAACCGTAGGGTTTACAGACAGTTTTCAGAGGCAATCCGGTTTACCCGGACCAATCGGGGCTCATAATCCTTACCGCCGGCGCGTTGCAGTTTCTGCCCTGCGAAAAAACCCAGCGCCAGACCGGCGATAGCGGACAGCATCGCTGTGCCATCGTGCCCTCCAGACAGGTGGTGCCCGAGAATACTTGCAACCACCATCAGGATAAGCGGTAAGGCATAGACCAGCAGAGAAGCGCCCAGCAACGCTTGTTCGTCAATACCGATGGTGACCTCATCCCCGACCCTGGCGTTGATCGAGTTTGCCACCAGAATCTGGTTGGCGCGCCCACCAGACGCCGCCGCAAGGACTTTCTGGCCGCAGCCATTGCGGGCAGCGCAACTCTGACAGGCACTGGTTCGAATGGTCTGAACCCAGACCCGGTCGCCCTTGAGCGCAACTACCTTTCCGGTTTCGGTAATCACGAGTCACCCGCACCCAGTGCCAATGTGTCCTCAATCCGGACCGACTCTGCCACCTGGCGAGCTGTTTGTGGCGGCAGTTCACCCACAACCGTGATCAGGAAGGCATTGCCCCCCTCCTTCACCTGATGCATGTAAATCGTTGTGGCGCCGATCTTGGAGGCACCCGTAGGCATCTGTACTGGACCAGCAGGTTCAACGAACACCGAGAAAGCTGCCAAACCATCAGAGAAGGCAATGGCCTGGCCCTTGCCGGAGCGCGGCGCCGCGGCAGGTACGAACCCTTCCGGACGCCAGCCAAGCTGCCAACCGTTCATGCGCTGGACCACGGATGCCTGGGGATCGGGCCCGCCCAGCGTTCTGGAGATTTCCCGACCCTGGGTGCGAATCTCAAATTCGCTGTCGGGAATGTCCTCGCCAATGTGCAGACTGGTGAACTGGAACTGCTCAAGCACCTCGCCCTCAGCGTTCCTGACATGGCTCTTTACCAACAGCCCCGTGGATTTTTCCAGCCAGAGCCGATGACTATAACGGTCGGTATCTTTGGCGCTCAGCGCCACCGAAACCACATCGTATCCTGCGACCCGGTCCTCCCCTTTCATTTCTGCCCGGTACCACCGGCTAACCGGCATCAGCTGGCTGGTAAACGCTTCGGCAAACGGCCCCGAGGGAATTACCTGATCGAGTTTCACGCGGCCTGTTTCCGGAAGCACGCAGACCACATTCATGCCCTTGCGAACGATCTCGCCGCTGCCGCCATCCTGGAGCACCAGCCGCTCCTCAACAACACCATCAGTGTAGCGATGCGCAATCTGCATGGAATGCACACTCTCGCCTCGAGCGTAAACAAAAACGCCTCGATAACTGGTCATGTTCAGGGCCGGCCCGAGCCTTTCAAGCCAGACCGATGCCTCATCTTCGTCCGCAGCAGCCGTAAGCGATCCAGCGAGCGCAAGCAGACTACCAACGAGCAATGCAAGCGCACGGCTCCGAACTGAATTAATGAAGGCTCGAGGCATAATGACACTCACTCCGCGATTCAGTAGCCGGCACCGTTGGCGCTGACCAGTCGCGCATAGCCGACGGCACCCCGCCCGGCACCGACACTGTTATGCTGAGCATGTTCCAGCAGGTAGCGACTCATATATTCCCACTGCTCCTCATCAAGGCCCTGCAGGGCAATCTCCCTGACTGGCTGGTCCTGAACAGACGTTTCCGGTGCGGCGGCTGTCACGGACTGAACCGGACCGGCACCAGACGAATCCCAGCCGGCACCGGCACCAAAGCCAACCAGTAGCGCCATGGTAACCATCGCGACCGCCGGCCAGTGCCATCGGCCCGACTGCCTATCCTGAATGGCAGGCTCTGGCCGGACTGCCCCGGAGCCGCGGCCATCGAGCAATTCACGCACGGCAACACTCACATCCATTCCATGGGCCGGCGAGTGACCGTCATGCATCAGGTCCCGCACATCCTGCCAACGCTGCCACTGGGCTCGTACTTCGTCCTGGCTATCATGTGAGAGCAGGCGACGCACCGATAGTTCGTCGGCTTCGTCGTCCATCATCGCGGACAATGTTTCTCTGAGACGATCATCCATGGGATGCAACCTCAATTACGTCACGGAGTGATTGAGTAAAGGTCCAAGATGCTTATCAACCGCATCCCGGGCCCTGAATATTCGTGAACGGACGGTACCGATCGGACACTCGAGAATCCCTGCGATGTCCTCATAGCTCAGGCCATCGTATTCTCTGAGCAGAAAGGCAGAACGCAGCTCCTCGGGAAGCTGGGCAATCGCCCTGTTCAGTTCTTTCTGGAGCTGTTCCCGTTGCAGAAGCCGTTCCGGCGATGCAGTGTCCCGTAGCCGGGAGCCGTCATCAAAATTCTCCGCCTCCGCCGAATCGGCACTGCCCTGCGGGCGCCGCCCCCGGGATTCCAGATAATTCTTCGCGGTATTCACGGCAATCCGGTAAAGCCACGTATAAAAGGCGCTGTCGCCCCTGAAACGCTCTATCGCCCTGAACGCCTTGACGAAGGTTTCCTGGGTCAGATCCATGACTTCCTGACTGTCGTAGACGTAACGGCTTATAATAGAGGCGACCCTGGACTGGTACTTGACCACCAGAAGATCGAAGGCGGCGCGATCGCCATTGCGGACCTTGCGGACCAATTGCAGATCCGTCTGGCTATCCGAATGTTCGCCTTGACGTTTCTCTGTATCCGGAGTCATGGACTGGTTGCCGGGGTTCCCTGATTTGATGGCCAGCTGTCCGGCCTGTACCAAGTTGCGCTGCGTCATTGATGCTATCCGGCGTCCGTTAATGAAACGGGCTCGGCCACCTGTAGGGCGGCTCACCCTGTCAGGCCAAATAGACAGCAAGCGTAAAGTTTAGTTCAATACACGTCCACATTATGGCCTGCGATAACGACCCGATGCCACAGTCCTTCGAATACGATGTTCTCATTATCGGCAGCGGAGCTGCCGGCCTCACCGTCGCCCTCAATCTGCCAGAGCATCTGAAAGTCTGCGTGGTGAGCAAGGCCCAGATCAGCAGTGGCGCAACCCTCTGGGCGCAAGGAGGGATCGCTGCGGTTCTCGATGATCAGGACTCCACCGAAAACCACATCACCGACACTCTGAACGCTGGCGCAGGCCTATGCCATGAGGATGCCGTGCGCTTCACCGTGGAGCACGGCAAGGAGAGCATTGACTGGCTGATCGATTCCGGCGTTGATTTTACCCGGGACCGCGATGAGCATTACCACCTGACGCGGGAAGGCGGGCACAGCCACCGGCGCATCATTCACGCAGCCGATGCCACCGGCCATGCGGTTTCAACGACTCTGACGTCCCAGGCAGAAGCACGCCCAAACATCGAGCTCATGTCCGGTCGTGTGGCGGTGGACCTGATCACCAATCGCAAACTGTCCCTGCCGGGAAATCGATGTGTCGGTGCCTACATCCTGAATCTTGAAGACAACCACGTGGAGCTGTTCCGGGCACGATTCACGGTGATTGCTACCGGTGGCGCGTCCAAGGCATACCGCTACACAACCAATCCGGATGGGGCGTCCGGCGATGGCATCGCCATGGCATGGCGTGCGGGCTGCCGGGTGGCGAACATGGAATTCAACCAGTTCCACCCGACCTGCCTGTATCACCCCCATGCGAAATCCTTCCTGATCACGGAAGCCGTGCGCGGGGAAGGTGGCTTGCTGAAGTTGCCGGATGGGTCCCGGTTCATGGACCGCTTTGACGAGCGCGGCGAACTGGCGCCCCGGGATATCGTTGCCCGGGCCATTGACCATGAAATGAAGCGCCTGGGTGCTGATCATCTGTACCTGGATATCAGTCACAAGCCCGCCGATTTTATCAAGCACCACTTCCCCACCATCTACGAGAAGTGCCTGGGCTTTGGCATTGATATCACCCGAGAGCCCATTCCTGTGGTGCCTGCCGCCCACTATACCTGTGGCGGCGTCATGAGTGACGAGCGGGCCAGGACCGATGTCAATCAGCTCTATGTGGTGGGCGAAGCCGCCTTCACCGGCCTCCATGGTGCCAACCGCATGGCCAGCAACTCCCTGCTTGAATGCCTCGTATACGGACGCGCTGCGGCGGCAGATATTGCTCGCCGGGAAGCCGACATTCCACCACCGCCGGAAGCCCCGGACTGGGACGAAAGCCAGGTCCGGGATTCAGATGAAGACGTGGTTATCTCCCACAACTGGGACGAGCTGCGACATTTCATGTGGGACTACGTGGGCATTGTGCGGACCACCAAGCGCCTGCAGCGGGCCAAACACAGGGTGGACCTGCTGTCTGCCGAGATCGGAGAGTTCTACAGCAATTACCGTGTCACCAACGACCTGCTGGAACTTCGTAACCTGGTCACCGTATCAGACCTGATCATCTGTTCGGCACTGCAACGCAGGGAAAGCCGCGGATTACACTACACGCTGGATTATCCCGGCCTGCTCAATGAGGTCCGTGATACCGTTCTGGTCCCCACGACCTACCGAACGCTCGCGCCCTGAACCAACGCCGACTGTTACACACGATTCAATGGAAAACACTATGTCAGAGACACCCGAATCGACCGAAAAAGCAGAATTCAACCGCCTGTGGTGGCACAGCCGCCGCGGGATGCTGGAGCTGGACAACCTCCTGATTCCATTCATGGAAGAGGCCTACCGCGATCTCGATGCCGAGGATCAGGCCCGCTACAAGAAGCTGCTTACCTGCGAGGACAACGACATGTTCGAGTGGTTCATGCAGCGCAGCCGTCCGGCAGATCCGGACCTTCAACGCATGGTCGACATTATCCTCAGACGTGTCCAACCGGATTGAGCTGACGCTCACCCCCTCCCTGCAGGTTGGCATTCTGGCAGTGCTGCCCTGGATGTTGCTGTTGGCGTTCGTGCTGATTGCGGCGTTGGCCGGCAAGGTCTGGCTACTCGTTGCAGCACCGATTGCACTGGGCGGCGCCGCGCTTGAGTACCGGGCCAGCGGGCTTCTCCTGGGAGGCCGCTCCGTCAATGGCCTTCTGATCGACCAGGGTGAAATGTACGCCAGATTTGAAGACCACCGGCAGGTGCAGGTGCTTCCGCTGGCGTCCAGCCGGATCTGGTCGGGACTGGCACTCTTGAAACTGCGGCCGGCAGGCACAAGATTCCAGTCTTACACCACAATACTGCTGGCGCCGTCACCCGGCAGGCCGGGTAACGTTTCGGCAGAGGATTTCCGTCGCCTGAGGGTCTGGCTCAGACTGGGCCGATCCGGGCAACCATCCACCTGATTCACCGATCTGGAGCACACCATGACCGACACAGACTCTTCTGTATCAGCCATTGCAGACTATCCGCTGGCCAACAGTGGCTGGGCGGTCCTCGACGACCGGGTGGTAGTGCGTATCAGTGGCCCCGGCACCGACAAGTTCCTTCAGGGCCAGTTCAGCCAGAACCTGGACGAGGTAACCCCGGATCGCTCGCCGCGAGCGGCTGCAGCGACTCCCAAAGGGCGTGCCTACTGCCTTACCCGCATGGTTCGGGCCGGTGAAGATATCCTGATGGACTTTCCTTCCGAGCTGGCTGACGACATCATCAGCCACTTGCGCAAATACCTGATGCTGTTTCGTGGAACGACCATGGAGCTGGCCCAGGAAACCAGGATTGTCGGGATTCTGGGTAATGAGCTGGCCGAAAAGCTCGCCGAAAATGCACTGGAAAGCCTCAAGGAACCAGGTGACTCCTGTGCACTCCGTGACGGCATCCTCGTGAAAACCCAGTCGACAGCAGAGGGCACTGCCCGCTATGAGTTCTGGCAAACACAAGACAGTGAAATAGTACTTCCCGCCAGCGCCCGGATACCAGTGACAGACTGGCAGGCCTCCGAGATTGCTGCGGGAGTCGCCTCACTCACCGCCGCCACCCAGGAATCCTTCGTACCACAGATGCTGAACTGGCAACACGTGGGCGGCGTGCATTTCAAAAAGGGTTGCTACACGGGCCAGGAAGTGATTGCCCGGATGCATTTCCTCGGGCAATTGAAAAAGAGCCTGTTCCGTTTCCGTATTGAACAGGCAGAAAACCTGCCAATTCCCGGAAGCGCATTGCTGGCAGGCGAACGTTCAGTGGGAGAGGTTGTGAACTCGGTAAAATATCGTGACGGCAGCGTAGAGCTACTCGCTGTTGTGCGCCACGATGCCGCCGATAGCCCTCTGCATCCGGATGGCATGCCGGAGGCGGCGCTGATGCCAATGCCACTGCCCTACCCGGTGCCCGAAAGGGAAAAAAGCGCACAATCAGATACATAAGTTGACAGGCAAACGCGCCAGAATTTGCTATTTTGCTATGCAGTAGCTCACATATTTGATTGTTCGGACCGTGGCTCAGTTACTCTGGCCACCTATGAACTCTTTAAGCGGACCTTTATTGACCATGTCGAATATTGTTGAAACCATCAAAGCCGATCTCAACGCAGCCATCGATAACGACAAGCTGGTGCTCCCCACCCTTCCGGAGGTAGCCCTTCAGGTCAGAGACATTGCGCAATCCGAGGATTCTTCAATAGCCGATCTGGTCAAGGTCATCAGCAATGACACGGCCCTCTCCGCGCGCATCATCCGGGTAACCAACAGCCCGCTGTTCCGGGGCAGCCGCGCCATAGAAAACCTGAACATGGCGGTAAGCCGCCTGGGCATGGCCTACACCAGTAACCTGGCCATGGGCCTGGCCATGGAGCAGATGTTCCAGGCTACCTCGGACATGATCGACAAGCGCATGCGGGCCACCTGGCAGACCAGCACTGAAGTGGCCGGTGTCTGCCATGTTCTGGCGCAACACTACACCAAACTCAAACCTGACCAGGCCACGCTTGCAGGCCTCGTACACCTGATCGGTGTGCTGCCGATCCTGCGCTATGTGGAAGACCAGGATATCCAGATCAGCAGCATTATGCTGGACAACGTTGTGGATGAACTGCACCCGAAGATCGGGGCGACCATTCTCAAGAAGTGGGATTTCCCGAAGGAGCTCCAGAATGTGCCCCTGGAATACGCCAACTTCAACCGTGAGGTGCCGGCGGCGGACTATGCGGATCTGGTGATGGTGGCTAATCTGCAGCTGGTTGCGGGTTCGGAGCATCCGTGGACTGAGATGGACTGGACAAAGATTTCGGCGTTTGATCGTCTTGGGTTGGATCCGAATGTCGACATGAGCGAGGAAGAGGATCTGAACGCTCAGATGGAAGCGGCTATGGCGCTGCTTCAGTAATACCCTGTACTTCTTGCCCCCTCGCTTTTTGGTGGCTGGCGCGGGGGAGGTGAGTCTTTCCCTCGGGAAAAGAACTCGCTGCGCTCAGACACCTTTTCCTGTCGGGAAAGACTCACCGCCCCCACACCGATCGAACCTTGGAAGGGCACTTCTTACCTGCCCTTTCAGCTTTTCTTGTATCTCTCGATTAGCTCAGCTTTGCTGGGCAGCGCCCAATTCACCGTGGGCTTGCCCTGCTGCTGAAGCCAGTCGTTCGCCTTTGAGAAGTGCTTGCAACCGAAGAAGCCCCGGTAAGCGCTCAGTGGCGAGGGATGGGGGCCGTCGAGAACCAGATGTTTGTTGCGGTCGATGTGCTGGCCTTTCTTTTTGGCGTAGCTGCCCCAGAGCAGGAAGACGACGCCTTCCCGTTCGCGGTTGATGGTTTCGATGACTTTGTCGGTGAAGGTTTCCCAGCCTTTGCCCTGATGAGCGCCGGCCTGGCCCTGTACGACGGTTAGGACGCTATTGAGCAGCAATACGCCCTGTTCGGCCCAGGGTTGCAGGCAGCCGTGGTCCGGGGGGGCGATACCCAGGTCGTCCTGGATTTCCTTGAAGATGTTCACCAGCGAGGGCGGGATAGCCACGTTCGGGCGCACGGAGAAGCACAGGCCATGGGCCTGGCCCGGGCCGTGGTAGGGGTCTTGCCCCAGGATGACCACCCTTACGTTTTCCAGCGGGGTGCTGTTGAGGGCGTTGAAGCAGTGCTGGCTGGCGGGGAACAGGACTTTGCCGGCCTGCTCCTCAGCGGCGAGGAAATCCGCCAAACCTTCCATGTAGGACTGGCGGAACTCTTCCGCGAGGTGTTCTTTCCAGCCCCGGTCGGGCCTGAGCTGGCTGGCCAGTACCTCAACCGGGCTCATGGATTACTCCTCGTCTTTGCGGCTGTCGGCCTTGTGCTCCGGGCGCATGGCCGGGAACAGGATGACGTCGCGGATGGACGCTGAATTGGTCAGCAGCATAGCCAGGCGGTCAATACCAATGCCTTCACCGGCGGTAGGCGGCAGGCCGTATTCCAGGGCCATCACGTAGTCTTCGTCGTAGAACATGGCCTCGTCGTCGCCGGCGTCTTTCTCCGCCACCTGGGCCTGGAAGCGCTCGGCCTGGTCTTCGGCGTCGTTCAGCTCGGAGAATCCGTTGGCGATTTCGCGGCCGCCCACGAAGAACTCGAAGCGTTCGGTGACGAACGGATTGCTGTCTTTGCAGCGAGCCAGGGGCGACACTTCTTTCGGGTACTCGGTGATAAACGTCGGTTGCATCAGGCGATGCTCTGCCGTCGCCTCGAAAATCTCGATCTGGACCTTGCCCAGGCCCCAACCATCCTTGAGATGAATGCCAAGGTCTTTCGCAACCTGGCGGGCACTGGCATCGTCTGCCAGCTGCTCGGGCTTGATGTCCGGGTTGTAGCGCAGGATGGCGTCAACCACGGTCAGACGCTCAAAGGTTTTGCCGAAATCGTACTCGATGGTTTCTTCGCTGCCATCCGCCAGGGTGCGGCTGTTGACCACCGTGGTGGTGCCCAGCACTTTCTGGGTAATGGTGCGCAGCATGTCCTCGGTCAGATCCATCAGGTCGTTGTAGTCTGCGTAGGCCTGGTAGAACTCGACCATGGTAAATTCCGGGTTATGACGGGTGGAAAGCCCCTCATTGCGGAAGTTCCGGTTGATCTCGAATACCCGCTCGAACCCGCCAACCACCAGGCGCTTCAGGAACAGCTCCGGGGCAATCCGCAGGTACATGTCGATGCCCAGGGCGTTATGATGGGTCACGAAGGGGCGCGCGGTGGCGCCGCCGGGGATCACCTGCAGCATCGGGGTTTCCACTTCCATGAAGTCCCGGTCGGTGAAGTACTGGCGCATGGCGCTGATGATCTTCGAGCGCGCATAAAACACCCGACGGCTGTCCTCGTTGACCATCAGGTCAACATAACGATGGCGGTAGCGGGCTTCGGTATCGGTCAGGCCCTTGTGCTTCTCGGGCAGCGGACGCAGGGACTTGGTGAGCAACACATACTCATCCATGGTCACGTAGAGGTCGCCCTTGCCCGATTTGGACAGGGTGCCACGCACACCTACGATGTCTCCCAGATCCCAGTGTTTGGTATCTTTCTGAACATCCTTGGAGGCATAGATCTGGATCCGGCCGGTCATGTCCTGAACCACTTTGAATGCCTTGCGATCGAGCATCATGCGGCCGGCAATGGCCACCTTGATACCGAGGGACTCCAGCTCTTCCTTGGATTTATCACCATACTTCGCCTGCAGCTCGGCGGCGGTGGCGTCACGACGGAAGTCGTTCGGGAAGGCATTGCCCTGGTCGCGCATCTCTGACAGCTTGGCGCGGCGCTCGGCAATCAGCTTGTTGTCCTCATGCTGTGCGGCATTCTGGGTTTGATCAGTCATTTTGGCTCACTAGAAATCGGGTTGTCCGGGTTAGCGTGGCAAAGGCGCTGGTTACAGCGCCATCTTCAGGCTGGCTTCGATGAACTTGTCAATGTCACCGTCCAGCACCGACTGGGTGTTACTGGTTTCTACCTTGGTGCGCAGATCCTTGATACGGCTGTCATCCAGAACGTAGGAGCGGATCTGGCTGCCCCAACCGATATCGGCCTTGGCGTCCTCGGCTTTCTGCTTCTCGGCGTTGCGCTCCTGCATCTCACGCTCAAACAGCTTCGCTTTCAGCTGCTTCATGGCCTGATCCTTGTTCTGGTGCTGGCTTCGGCCAGCCTGACAGGCCACAACAATACCGGTGGGGTTGTGAGTCAGACGTACCGCCGACTCGGTCCGGTTAACGTGCTGACCACCGGCGCCGGACGCACGGTACACATCCACCCGAAGATCCGCCGGGTTGATTTCAATTTCGAAGCTGTCATCCACTTCCGGTGACACGAACACGGAAGAGAACGAGGTGTGGCGGCGATTGCCGGAATCGAACGGGGACTTACGCACCAGCCGGTGAACGCCGGTTTCGGTACGCAACCAGCCATAGGCATAGTCGCCCTGGATGTGAATGGTGGCACTCTTGATGCCGGCCACTTCACCTTCCATCAGCTCGACAATCTCGGCCTTGAAGCCCCGGCGCTCGGCCCAGCGCAGATACATGCGCAGCAGCATGTTGGCCCAGTCCTGTGCTTCGGTACCGCCGGAGCCGGCCTGGATGTCAAGATAGGCATTGTTGGCGTCCATTTCACCGGAGAACATGCGGCGGAATTCGAGTTTCTCGAGCTCTTTATCCAGGCCCTCAAGATCGGACTCGATCTCGGCAACAGTGCCCTCGTCCTCTTCTTCTGCGGCAATATCCAGCAGGCCTTCGGCGTCTTCCAGGCCTGAGGTGAGGTTGTCGATGGTCTTGACGATCAGTTCAAGGTCCGCGCGCTCTTTGCCCAGAGCCTGTGCCCGCTCCGGGTCGTCCCAGACGCTTGGCTGCTCCAGTTCGCGCTCAACTTCGATCAGTCGCTCACTACGCTGATCGTAGTCAAAGATACCCCCTGAGCGCTTCAGTGCGCTCACGAAGCTCTTTAATCTTCGTCACAATGGGATTAATTTCCATGAAACCCTTACTCGCTCTAGAAAATGGAGAGTAAAAACAGAGGCGGGATTCTACCGGAAATCCGTTTGTAAATCAGCCTGTGGGTTTCCGCAGCGGGTTAGGTTCTGACCTATGCTTGTGGGTTTTTAGGATTGTGTGCTGAGGGGCTGGCTCCGCGGAGGGGTGAGGTTTTCTTTCGTAAAAAGAACTCGCTGCGCTCAGACACCTTTTTACTGCAGAAAACCTCACCCCACCACGCAGCCGAGAGACATCCCTGCTGGCCGCCACGACGCCTGGGCTTGAATGCACAGGCCGCGTTACTTATTGTTGAAGTTAATCTCACCATAGCCTGATCGGCCGGGGGCCGGGGGTGCTTTTTCTGCCGGGAAAAGGTGTCTGAGCGCAGCGAGTTCTTTTCCCAGAAGAAAAAGCACCCCCGGCTCGCGGCCAGCCACCAGAACTAGCCGGCCCCGAGGAATTAAGAGAGCGGCTCCAGATAATCCACCAGCAACTGCAGATTGGTCCGCCCTCGGAAGGTATTGGCATCCGGCTTGTACACCACCCGGGCACCGGTTTGGGTGTAATCAGGCACTTCCGGCCCGGTATTGAAGGCAATGCCGTCGATGATGCCGCCGCCCTCAACCGGTTGCAGAACCAGCTTCAGATGGTTTTCACCGACGATTCGCTGACTCACCACCCGAAACTCGCCATCGAACAACGGCTCCGGGAAATGCTGACCCCAGGGGCCAGCCCGCTTGAGCAGTGCGGCGGTGTCCAGGGAAAGTTCGTCCACCCCCAGAGGGCCGTCGGTGGTGATCGCAGCCTCCAGGTCTTCGGCGGAGGCGCTGTCGCGGACGGCCCGGTCGAAGGCTTCGGAGAAGGCATCCAGATCCGCTTTGGCCAGGGTCATGCCGGCAGCCATGGCGTGGCCGCCGAACTTCTTCAGCATGCCAGGATGGCGTGAATCGACAACGGCGAGTACATCACGGATATGCAAACCCGGGATGGACCGGGCAGACCCTTTGATGTCCTCGCCATTATCGTCCGGCGCAAAGGCAATGGTGGGCCTGTGGGTCTGTTCCCGAATCCGGGCGGCAAGGATGCCGATGACGCCCTGATGCCAGTCTCGATCAAACAGGGCCAGCCCCCAGGGCAGCCCCTCAAGATCCAGGGACATGGAGGCCAGCAGGTCCTGGGCCTGGGCTTTCATGTCTTTCTCGATAGTTCGGCGTTCCCGGTTGAAGGTATCCAGCTCCCGGGCCAGGCGCCGTGCCTCATCTGGGCTGTCGGCCAGCAGGCAGGCAATGCCGATGCTCATATCATCCAGCCTCCCGGCGGCATTCAGGCGGGGCCCGACCACAAATCCGAGGTCGGTTGAGCTGATTGCCGTGCGGTCCCGGCCCGCCACTTCCAGCAGCGCCAGGATGCCGGGTCGCGCCTCGCCCTGCCTGATCCGGCGCAGGCCCTGCTCGACAAAGATCCGGTTGTTGTGATCCAGGGGGACAACATCGGCCACCGTGCCGAGCGCTACAAGGTCCAGCAGGCTGCCCAGATTGGGCTCGGGCTCCGGCAGACGATTGGTTTCCCGAAGCTGCTTGCGCAACGCGGTGAGGACATAAAACATCACGCCAACGCCAGCGGCGTTCTTGCTCAGGAACGGGCAGCCCGGCTGGTTGGGGTTAACGATGGCGTCCGCATCCGGGAGCTCCTCGCCGGCCAGGTGATGATCGGTCACCACCACCTTGACGCCAAGTTCCTTGGCGGCTCGAACGCCCTCAATAGCGGATATGCCGTTATCGACGGTAACCATCAGGTCGGGAAGCTGACCTTCATCGCGCAAGCGCTCAATAATACCCGGCGTCAGGCCGTAGCCGTCGGCAAAACGGCTGGGGACGCGAAAATCGATGCTCTGAAGCCCCAGCATTGACAGGCCAAGCATGGCGACGGCAGTGCTGGTGGCACCATCGGCGTCAAAATCGCCGAGTACAAGCACCCGCTGTTGCTGCTCGATCGCTTCCGCAAGAAGTTCGACTGCCCGGTCGATGCCACGAAGTGACATGGGGGATGCCAGGTGTTTCAGCGTGTAGCTGAGCTGCTCATCGGAAGTAACGCCACGGGCGGCGTAAAGGCGACGAAGTAAGGGAGGCAGGTTTTCCCCCCAGTCCGGGAACATCTCGGGCTGGGGGCGACGCAGGATCTTTTTTGGTGTCATACCCGATCAGGCGTTTTTCCAGTGCTTGGCGATAAATTCCTGAACACCGGCAATGTTGTTGTCCAGCACCGTGTAACGTTCTTCCCGCTCGAACAGGTCGGCCATATGGGCCGGCAGAGGCGGCTCGACGCTGACGCCGGACTCGGCAACGGCATCCGGGAACTTGGCCGGGTGGGCTGTACCCAGGGTGATCATTGGCACCGCCGGATCGCGGCGACAGGTCCTCGCGGCCCGAACGCCAATGGCGGTGTGCGGGTCCAGCAGATACTCGTTCTGCTCGTACACCTCGCGAATGGTGTCACAAGTTGTCTTATCGTCCACGGCGTCACTGTCGAACAGCTTGCGGGCATGCTTCCAGCGATAGTCCTCGATGCTGACCGGGCCCTTGGCCGCGTTTTCCAACAGGGATTTTACCGCCAGACCGTCGCGGCCGTGCAGGTCGAACAGCAGGCGCTCGAAGTTGCTGGACACCATGACGTCCATGCTTGGGGAGAGCGTATGCTCAAGCTGATGCTGCTCGTATTTGTTGCCGCTCATGAACCGGTGCAGGATGTCGTTGCGATTGGTGGCGATCACCAGCTGGGAGATCGGCAACCCCATTTTCTTCGCCAGATAGCCGGCAAAGATGTCCCCGAAGTTACCGGTGGGCACTGAGAACGCCATGCTGCGATCTGGACCGCCCAGGGCCAGTGAAGCGTGGAAGTAGTACACAATCTGGGCCATGATCCGCGCCCAGTTGATGGAGTTCACTGCTGCCAGCTGGGTTTTTCCGCCCATGAAGGACTGGTTACCGAAGCTCTCCTTCACCATGCGCTGACAATCATCGAAGTTGCCACGCACCGCAATGTTATGGATGTTGTCACCCTGAACGGTGGTCATCTGCCGGCGCTGCACCTCGGATACCCGCTGGTAAGGATGCAGGATGAAGATGTCCACATGCTCGCAACGTCGGCAGCCTTCAATGGCGGCCGACCCGGTATCACCGGAAGTGGCGCCCATAATCACCACGTGTTGTTTGCGCTTTTCCAACACATAGTCCAGCAGGCGACCCAGCAGTTGCAGGGCAAAATCCTTGAACGCCAGCGTGGGACCGCGGAACAGCTCCATGACCCATTCGTTGGTATCCAGCTGAACCAGCGGCGCGACCGCCTTATGGGCGAACACGGCGTAGGTTTCGTCCAGCATCTTGCGGAAATGGTCCGCCGGGATGGCATCGTCCACGAACGGATGCATGACGTTGAAGGCCAGCTCACTGTAGGACAGCCCACGCCAGCTGCGGATTTCCTCGAGGCTGAAATGCGGCAGGGATTCGGGCACATAGAGCCCGCCATCTGTCGCCAAGCCCGTTAGCAAAACATCCTCAAAACCCAGTGCGGGGGCTTCACCCCGCGTACTGATGTATCTCACGTTCGTACCTGTCAGTTGAAGTTTTCAGCGCGGATGCGGACAACCTGGCCATCGGTATCGGACAGGGCTTCCAGCTCTTCAATCGCACGGTTAATCTGCCGCTCCTGAACGGTGTGGGTCAGGATGATCACCGGAATACGACCGTCTTTCAGCTCTGACTCTTTCTGCATGATCGACTCGATATTGATGCCATGCTCGCTTAGGATGGAGGCAATCTTTGCCAGCACACCCGGACGATCCAGAGCGGTAATGCGCAGGTAATAGGCAGACTGGATGTCCTCCATGGACAACACATCCAGCTCTTCCATGGCATCCGGTGAGAAACCAAGGTATGGCACACGCAGGTTGCTTTCTGTTGCTACGGCACGCGCAACATCAACGATATCCGCGATAACCGCAGAGGCGGTGGCCTCATCCCCTGCGCCGGGGCCGTAATACATGGTCTGGCCAACGGCATCGCCATCCACCAGGACCGCATTTAGCACCCCATCAACCTGGGCAATCAAATGGCTCTGGGGCACGAGGGTGGGGTGAACGCGAAGTTCAATGCCATCATCCCGACGACGGGCAATGCCAAGATGTTTGATGCGATACCCTAACAGCTCCGCGTGGGAAATATCATAAGGCGTGATTTTCGAAATGCCTTCTGTGAAGCCCTTTTCGAATTGCAGGGGCACACCAAAGCCGGCGGACGCCAGGATGGTGAGTTTGTGGGCGGCATCAATGCCTTCCACATCAAAGGTCGGATCTGCTTCAGCGTACCCCAGGTCTTGGGCTTCCTTGAGCACTTCGGAAAATTCCCGACCAGCACGCATCTCAGTCAGAATGTAGTTACCGGTGCCGTTGATAATACCGGCAATCCAGTCGATGCGGTTTGCCGCCATGCCTTCACGTACGGCCTTGATGACCGGAATACCACCGGCAACTCCCGCCTCATAGGCCACCACAACGCCGGCTTTCTCTGCCGCTTCGAAAATTTCGTTGCCGTGGACAGCGATCAGGGCCTTGTTGGCGGTAACCACATGCTTGCCATTGCGGATAGCCGCAAGCACCAGCTCCCGAGCTGCGTCATAGCCACCAATCAATTCGACCACGATATCGACACCGGGATCGTTCACCACGTCGTAAATGTCGGTGCTGAAGGGCACATCGCCAAGATCCATATCCTCGCGCGCCCGCCTACTGGCAATCCGGGTAATTCGGATATTGCACCCTGCCCGGCCGGCAATCAGCCTGGCGTTGCGGGTCAAGACATTAAAGGTACCGCCGCCGACGGTTCCCAATCCGCAGATTCCGACACTGACGTCTTTCAAACTCTCACCTCTGATCCCGAAGGGGTGCTGATGAATTATGTTAGGCGGGCATAGTATACCGATTCAGGCCTCACTGAATAAGCCCTGAATCGGATCCACAGAAAATACCGTCCACTGCAGCCCGGACGACCGGTCCGGGATGCTATCAGAGCAAACCGAGCCCTTCGGCCAGACGCTGCGCCGGGACATAGCCACGAACCATGTTACCGTCTTCCAGCACGATGGCGGGCGTGCCGGTTACACCAACCCGACCACCCAACTCAAACTGCTCACGCACCGGATTTTCACAGCTTGCGTCGGCAACCTTTCGGCCGGCCTTGGCTGCGTCCATGGCCGCCTGTTGATCGTCAGCGCACCAGACCGACTCGTATTTTCTGAAAGACGCAGTATTGGGACCGGACCGCGGGAAGGCGTAGTAATTGACGGTAATCCCGTAGTCGTTAAGCTGGGGCACTTCATCATGAAGCTTCCGGCAATAAGGACAGTCGATATCAGTGAACACACTCACGACGGCCTTTTCGTTTTGCGCAGGAAAGCTGATCACCCCCTCATCACCATAGTCCGCCATCATTTCGCGACGGGCCTCAGTGCGGGCGGCCTCGGTGACATTGGCAATGCCCTGATCAGTGATCTTCAGAAGATCACCCGTCATCAAATACTGGCCATCCTCGGTTGCATAGATCGTCTCGCCATTGTTGCTCTGAACTTCATAGAGCCCTTTTGCCTCTGACTCCTTTACCGACATCACCTGAAGGCCCGGGACCGCCTCGGTCAGGCGCTCGGAAATTCGATCTTCAACCTCACCGGCACTGGCACTCGCCATAACGAGTGAGCCAAAACCGAAGGCAAGCGCCACAACCGTATGTTTCATATTCATTCTGACAAACAACCTTTTTCAGAGATCAGTTACAAACCCGGGCAGTATTGGCACAGGCCGGGAATCAATTCAATGCGACAAGAACAAAAAAGGAAAGTTCACCTCCGCCAGCGCAAGCAGCAGCTCCATCATCCCCTGGGATGATGGGCCTGATGAAGCGACTGGAGCCGTTGGCGGGCCACATGGGTATATATCTGGGTCGTTGACAGGTCGGAGTGCCCCAGAAGCATCTGGACAACGCGCAGATCCGCGCCATGATTGAGCAGGTGCGTGGCAAACGCGTGCCGGAGTGTATGGGGAGACAGGTGTTTGCGGATACCCACTCGCAAGGCGTAATGCTTGATGCGGTGCCAGAATGTCTGACGGGTCATCGCCGCCGCGCGACTGCCGGGGAACAGCGCATCGCAGGAGCGGCCTTTCAGAAGCTCCGACCGGCCCTCCTTCATGTACTGCAGCAGCCAGTCAACCGCCTCCTCCCCGAGGGGCACGAGCCGTTCCTTGTCACCCTTGCCAGTTATCCGAACCACGCCCTGGCGCAGATTTACCTGGTCAACCCGGAGCTCTGTCAGCTCGGAGACTCTCAGCCCACAACCATAGAGTATCTCGAGCATGGCCTTGTCCCGAAGCTCGATGGCAATGCCGGGATCCGGCTCGGAAAGCAGCGCATCCACTTCGTCTTCCGTAAGAGAATCCGGAAGACGCCGGGGCAGCCTCGGACTGTCGATTCGCAAGGTCGGGTCTTCAGCAATCAGCCCTTCGCGCAGCAAAAACCGGTAAAACCGTCGAAGTCCGGACAACCGCCTGGCCGCCGTGGAGCTCTTTACCCCTTCCGCCAGCCCACGCGACATCCACGCCAGAAGATCGGTTCGGCGAACCTCGGTCAGTGCCGGCTTGCCAGGCTGGCTCTCCAGCCACTCCGACAATCGAGACAAATCACTCCGGTAGGCTTGCCGAGTCTTCTCGCCAAGCCCGTCCTCCAGCCAGATGGCATCGACAAACCGGACAATTACAGACTCATCTTCAGCTCTCATGGCAAGCCCCCAGGCTGCGAACGTCTCACGACAAGCATACCGGAACCTCAGACACAAAAAAGGCAGCCCATGGCTGCCTTTTTCTGCCTGCTGTTCAGCCCTTGGCTGATCAGCCCAGCTTTTCCTTGATACGAGCCGCCTTACCAGACAGGTCGCGCAGGTAGTAAAGCTTGGCCTGACGAACGTCGCCACGACGCTTCACACTGATGCTGTCGATCAGCTTGGAGAAGCTCTGGAAGGTACGCTCAACACCAACACCGTAAGAAATCTTACGCACGGTGAAAGAGGAGTTCATGCCGCGGTTGCGCTTTCCGATGACAACACCCTCGAACGCCTGAAGACGCTCACGGTTACCCTCGGTTACGCGAACCTGAACCACCACGGTATCGCCCGGCGCAAATGCGGGGATTTCCTTGGTCATCTGTTCTGCTTCAAGTTGACTGATGATGTTGTTCTTGCCGCTCATCGTAATGCTCCTGATACCCAATCTGTTAATGCCCTGATCATTCAGAGGCACCCGGTTCGTTCAAAATCTCTTCCAGCAGCTCACGCTCTTCGTCCGTAAATACCCGCTTTTCCAGCAGGTCGGGGCGTCGCTCCCGGGTTCGCCTCAGCGACTGCTTAAGCCGCCAACGCCGGATCTGATCATGGTGACCGCCCAATAAAACATCCGGCACCGCCTGACCTTCGTAAACTTCGGGCCGGGTGTAGTGCGGACAATCCAGCAAACCGTCGGCGAAAGAATCCTGCTCTGCCGACTGCGCATGACCCAGCGCTCCGGGGATGAGGCGCGTAACCGCATCAATGACAGCCATCGCTGCCAATTCGCCACCGGAAAGCACAAAATCACCCAGTGACACTTCCCGATCGACTTCCGTCGCTATCAGGCGTTCATCAACGCCTTCGTAACGGCCTGCCACCAGAATCAGTTGCCGCTCGGCAGCAAGTGACTCGACAACAGACTGATCCAGCGTCTCGCCCTGGGGCGACAGGTAAACCACACAGGGGTTTCCGGGCGCTGCTTCCCGTGCCGCATGGATTGCGTCCCGGAGAGGCTGAATTTTCATCAGCATGCCCGGGCCACCACCATAGGGCCGGTCGTCTACCGTGCGATGCCGGTCGTGGGTATACTCACGGGGATTCCAGCTCCGGAACGTCAGAAGACCATCCCGGACTGCCCTTCCCGTAATACCGTAGTCCGTTACCGCACTGAACATTTCCGGGAACAGACTGACTGCGCCAATCCACACCTGTCAGAACTCCGGATCCCAGTCCACCACCATGCGTTTTGAGTCCAGATCAATGTTCTGAACCACTTCGCCGGGCAGATAAGGAATCAGACGCTCACGCTGATCGATGGAACCTGCCGCAGCCTGCACCACCAGAACATCGTTGGATCCGGTTTCCATAAGATGGTGCACTTTACCAAGGCACTCATCATCGACCGTATACACATCAAGCCCTTCCAGCTGAAACCAGTAGAACTCCCCTTCTGGAAGCTCCGGCAACTCAGCCGTGGAAACCCTGACTTCAGCACCACAGTACGTGCGGGCCAGATCACGGTCGTTAATACCTTTCAGCCTGACAACGATCCCCTGCCCCTGGCGGCGACCTTCCTCAAGCTTGGCCGGAATACGCTTACCATCCAGATCAAGCGTCCAATCGGGATAGTTGAGTATTCCTTCCTTGGGGTCTGTGTAGGAGAAAACTTTAAGCCACCCCTTGACCCCAAATACCGAGGTAATCCGGCCGATCACAGTTTCCTGCGAATTCTGTGTCATGCCATAAACCCCGGCGTCAGTACTGTCTTACTCAGCAGCCTTCAGCAGCTGGGCAACGCGCTCGCTGGTCTGAGCACCCTGGCCAAGCCAGAACTCGACACGATCACGATCAACACGCAGACGCTCTTCCTGGCCCCGGGCAACCGGGTTGAAGAAACCAACGCGCTCAATAAAACGACCGTCGCGGGATTTGCGGCTGTCGGTGACTGTCAGATGGTAGAACGGGCGCTTCTTGGAGCCGCCACGAGCCAAACGGATTGTTACCATTTAACCAATATCCTGTTCTGTTGTACGAACTTTGTACGATTCACGCCTGCCGGAGACCAGCTGACGCGAAGACCCATACTCGAAAGGGGCGCTATTCTATGCTAAAAAAGCGCCGAAGAAAACAGCAAAACCAGTTGTTTCCCCGTTTTCCATGTAAGGCTTTTTACATACGGCCAAACGGAGGCATACCACCGCCTCCACCGCCGCCAGGGGGCATCATGCCACCCATGCCGCGCATCATATTCGCCATGCCACCTTTCTTGCCAAACTTTTTCATCATCTTCTGCATTTGCTTGTGCTGCTTCAGCAGACGATTCACGTCCTGGATCTGGGTTCCCGAACCCGTGGCAATCCGGCGCTTGCGGGAATTGTTAATCACATCCGGGTAGCGGCGTTCTTTGGGCGTCATCGAACAGATGATGGCTTCCATCTGCCCCATGGACTTATCGTTCACCTGTTGCTGCGCCATCTGGGCCATCTGCCCCATGCCCGGCAGCTTGTCGAGCAGGCCACCAATGCCGCCCATGTTCTTCATTTGCTGCAGCTGATCCCGAAAGTCCTCCAGGTCAAAACTCTTGCCCTTCTTGATTTTCTTGGTGAGCTTCTGCGCTTTCTTCTGGTCAAGCTTGCGCTCTGCCTCTTCGATCAGCGAGAGCACATCGCCCATACCCAGGATGCGGGATGCAACCCGATCCGGGTAGAACGGCTCAAGGGCGTCTGACTTTTCACCAACACCCAGGAACTTGATTGGCTTGCCGGTGATGTGGCGAACAGACAGGGCGGCACCGCCACGGGCATCGCCATCGGTCTTGGTCAGCACCACACCCGTCAGTGGCAGGGCATCGTTAAACGCCTTGGCGGTATTGGCCGCATCCTGACCGGTCATGGCGTCAACCACGAACAGGGTCTCAACCGGTTTCACCGCTTTATGCAGCCTACCAATCTCACCCATCATCTGTTCATCAACGTGCAGTCGGCCGGCGGTATCAAGAATCACCACATCAATGTGCTTCTTCCGGGCTGCAGCGATGGCACCTTCGGCGATATCGACGGGGTCCTGATCGGCGCTGCTCGGGAAGAATTCGACACCCACCTCGCCAGCGAGGGTTTCCAACTGACGAATCGCCGCCGGACGGTAGACATCTGCGCTGACTACCAGCACGGATTTTTTCTGCCGTTCTTTAAGGAAGCGGGAAAGCTTGGCTACAGTCGTGGTCTTACCTGCACCCTGCAGACCTGCCATCATAACCACGGCCGGCGGCTGGACGCTCAGGTTAAGGGACTCGTTGCCCTCGCCCATCACCCTCTCCAGCTCTTGCTGGACTACCTTCACGAAGACCTGGCCAGGTGTCAGGCTACGCTGCACTTCCTGACCAATGGCCCGCTTGCGGACGCCCTCAACAAAGTCCTTCACTACCGGCAATGCGACATCCGCCTCCAGCAGCGCCATCCGCACTTCCCGGAGAGTGTCCTTTATATTGTCATCAGTGAGGCGCGCCTGGCCGGAAATCTTGCGCAGACTGCCGGAAAGTCGGTCTTGGAGGTTCTCAAACATGTTGCTCTTCCGTACCCCGGATAAATTGAGTGCGTGAATCGACAGAGCCTGCGTCGACTCCTTGATTCCAGTTGCATAATCGCGACATTATAACCAGACTATCGCCCTGAAACGACCAGCCCGGTCAAATCGGCCCAAACCGGCGCCGATCCTCAGTCAGAACAGTGGTTAATAAGGAAGTCATGGGAACGCTGATTCTCGCGGTCACCTCTCTTTTTCTTTACAGCGTTGGTACCGCGCTGCAAGCCCTGCATTTCAGGGGCCGGGTTCAGAGCAATATTGCCATTACCACCCTGATTGGCGTTCTCGCACTGACCAGCCATGGACTTCTCATCGGCCAGACGGTCCACCATGACGGCGGTTTCGACTTCAGTTTTTTCAAAAGCTCAGTCCTTATTTCCTGGCTGATCGTGTTCCTGCTGCTAGGCCTGAACCTTAAAAAGCCAGTCCAGAGCCTGTTCCTTGGCGTCTACCCCCTGGCCGGCCTTACCATCATCCTTGCCCTGGTTGTCCATGGACCTTCGAGACTGGTGTCGGAGCAAAGCTATGGCATGCTCTCCCATATCGCGCTTTCGGTAACAGCCTACAGTCTCTTCACCCTGGCGGCCATCCAGGCGGTTCTTCTTTACTTCCAGAATCGCCAACTGAAGCACAATTACAACAGCTTGCTGGTTCGCAATCTGCCGCCATTGCAGACCATGGAATCGCTACTGTTTGAAATGGTATGGGCCGGCGTAGTGATGCTGATTCTGGCCATCGTGACTGGCGCCCTCTTTATAGAAGATCTTTTTGCCCAGAACCTCGCTCACAAGACCTTGTTCTCCATCCTCTCTCTGCTGGTTTTCGTAGCGCTGCTTATTGGCCGTTACACCAAGGGCTGGCGTGGAATCACCGCGAGCCGGTGGACCCTCGCAGGCTGCGCGCTGCTGATGCTGGCCTTCTACGGCAGCAAGTTTGTGCTGGAACTGATTTTCCAGCGCGGCGGCTGACCCGCCTTGAACTCCTGGTAATCTCTTGACACAACGCTTGCCAAAACCCTATTTTCGCTACTTGTCAGCAATATAAGGACACCTCTTTTGAACGAAACATCGCTTACCGCGCTGTTTATTCTGCTGGTCGGACTGATCCTTCTCTCCGGTTTCTTCTCGAGCTCCGAAACCGGAATGATGTCCCTCAACCGATATCGTCTCAAACACATGGCCAAAACCGGCCATAAAGGTGCAAAGCGTGCCCAGGGTCTGCTGCAACGCACTGATCAGCTGATCGGCGTCATCCTGATTGGCAACAACTTCGTCAACATCTTTGCTTCGTCGATCGCGACTGTCATAGCCATTCGTGTGTGGGGCGATGCCGGCATCGCGATCGCCACCATCCTGCTGACGATCGTTATCCTGATCTTCGCAGAAGTCACTCCGAAAACCCTCGCGGCGCTGTTTCCCGAGAAAATCGCATTCCCCGCCAGTTACATACTTGGCCCCCTGCTGAAGATTCTTTATCCCATTGTGTGGTCCGTAAACCTTTTTACCAGCGGCATACTCAAGCTGCTGGGCGTTTCCGCCGCAGATGCTGCCAACGACCACCTGAGTCGCGAAGAACTCCGGACCCTGGTAAACGAGGCCGGGGCCCTGATTCCAGCCAAACACAAGGACATGCTTGTCAGCATTCTGGATCTGGAAAAAGTTACCGTGAATGACATCATGGTGCCCCGCAATGAAGTGGTCGGTATCGATCTGGAGGACGACACCGACACAATCCTGCGTCAATTGCGCAGCAGCCAGCACACCCGGCTTCCGGTCTACAAGGGTGACATCAATAACATTCAGGGCATACTGCACCTGCGCAGCGCTTCGAAACTGCTCCAGCAGGAGGAAATCAACAAGGCCATGATCATGCAGCTTTGCCAGGAACCCTACTTCATTCCGGAAAGCACACCCCTGAACACCCAACTGATCAATTTCCAGAAGGGCCGCCGCAGATTTGGCGTGGTTGTAGACGAATATGGTGACGTTCTGGGCCTCGCCACCCTCGAAGACATACTTGAAGAAATCGTCGGCGACTTCACGACGGATTATGCCGCCACCAGCCCCGACATTATTCCCCAGGATAACGGCACCTTTATCATTGACGGCACCTCTGCCGTGCGAACTATCAACAAGGCGCTCGGCTGGAAGCTCCCCACCGACGGGCCGAAAACCCTCAATGGCCTGATTACAGAAACCCTTGAGAACATTCCCGACACCAACGTGTGCCTGAAAGTGGATGGTCATCGGGTCGAGGTGCTGCAAATCAAAGACAACGTTGTTAAAGCAGCTATCGTGCATCCGAAAAAGCGAAAAAAGCGTTCACTTTCGCTCAAGCAATAAAATCCGATATCACCCACCGAGACTGGCGCTATAGACCCTCCGGTTATAGCGCCTCCCGTTCTTGAAAGATCAAAATTTAACCGCCAGCTTGACCCCCGCTGATCCCCCACCAAGACTGAAGGAGCGTGCGAAACAAAAACAATCAAAAGGAATACGTCCATGAGTCTGACACACACGTTTGGCCTGCTCGCCCATCCTGACCAGGAGTGGGAGGCGATTCGTAACGAATCCGAATCCGTCACGAAGCTGTATGCCGGTCACATTCTGCTGCTGGCACTGATTCCGGCTGTTGCCGGCTTCGTCGGAACTACTCAGGTAGGCTGGCAGATTGGAGATGGCCAGATCACCAAACTGTCTGTAACCAGCGCACTCCAGCTGTCCGTCCTTTTCTATGGGGCAATGCTTGCGGGGATCTTCGTACTCGGCAAGTTCATCGATTTCTTCGCCGCCACTTACGACGCGGAGGAACGGACACCCAGAGGTGTTGCGCTTGCCGCCTATACGGCGACCCCCATTTTCCTGATTGGCGTTATCGCCGCTTATCCGAACATCTGGGTGAACATGCTGGCAGGCCTGGTGGCCGTGGCCTACGCGGTCTACCTACTTTATGAGGGCCTCCCTATCCTGATGAAGATTCCGGCGGACAAGGGTTTCATGTTCGCCTCGGCAGTCCTGACAGTGGGCCTGGTTATGTTTGTCGCACTGCTTGCCATCAGCGTCGTGATCTGGAGCATGGGTATCGGTCCGGTTTATGTAAGCTGAACGCACATTATTCGGCAAGTCAGTAACCTGCATGAGGGTGCCAGTTGGGCACCCCATGTTTTTTTGAATTTGCTCCCAGGTTAGCGTTTGGTCATGTTAACTTTAGCTAAAATGCGGTAAATTTAACCAATAACGAGAATTCAAGGATTACCCGCTCGGTCATGTATCCGGTTGAGGCGTAAACAGGAGTCTGCCATGAACAAGCAGTCCGGCATACATTACCTCCGCGAGCACAGGGAAGCCGGAAGTAACAGACCGGTTCCTGCGGAGGTCACCCGCATCCGGGACACTGTTGTCGCCGGACTCGGTGATTTGCTGCAGGGCGCCTTCGACGCCGTCGACGATTCACTGTTCGAATTGGCCAACAATGCCCGCAGCAATAATGAACAGAACCGGTATTTCGAAGCGATGCGTGAAATACGCATCAAACGGAAGGGCGTAGAGCGGCACTTTCAGAACACCGTTGCGCAATACTTCGCCAACCCACCGCATACCGGCCCGCTTCAGGAAGAAAACCTGAGCAAGCAGGCCAGCGCAGACACTCTATCCCTGGTTGGCAATGACGATCTTGAAGAGCAGGTCGCGCTCAACGCCATGATCACCAAGGCGAAAGCGCACTTTCAGGGGCCTCTGCTTCAACTCCAGACTCGTTTCAGCCAGGTTTATCCGGAAGCCACCGACGAATCACCAGTGAATCCGATGGCCCCGGAGCACCTTTGCAGCGCTTTCACCGAGGCCATCCAGGCCCTGGAAATCCAGATTCGGGAACGCCTGATCCTGCTGAAACAGTTTGACCGCTATGTTGTCTCCAACCTGGGCATGCTGCTGGACGAAGCCAATCGCATACTGATCCAGGCAGGTATCATTCCGAACTTCCGTTATCACGGTAAAGCCGGCCAGCAGCATGAGTCCCCCGGAACACAGACCACGGGTTCGGGTAAGGGCGAGCCCGGCAAAACAGACACAGGCTCTCCGGAGGCCAACAGAGAATCTGCAGGCAGCAGCGCCGTCTTCGAGCAGATTCGCCAGATGCTCGCATTACAAAGGGCCAACGCAGGCATACCTCCACGAGCATCCGACCCAGCGGTGAGGGTTATTGCGGACTCTGAACTGGCAAGCCTCCTCAATGCGTTGCCACTTGCCGCTCCTGCTTGGCAGAACCAGAGTGACCTGAGTGATGGCGAGCCGGTAAGTGTCGACTTGAGCCGGCTGGTGCACCAGCTTCTCCAGGAGGAGGCTGACCAAGGTGATGGGCGACAACCCGCACTGAACGAGGTAGATGAAGACCTGATCAACCTCGTCTCTATGCTTTTTGAATTCATCCTTGACGACTACAACCTCTCGGCACCAGTACAGGTTCTCATCAGTCGACTGCAGATCCCGATCCTGAAGGTCGTCATTCGGGACAAGAGCTTTTTCAGTCGGGCGACCCATCCAGCTCGCCGGCTACTCAACTCGCTCGCCCGAGCAGGAATTGGCTGGAGTAATAGTGACGAGAAGTCAAAGGATAAGCTGTACGGCCAGATCCACAACATAGTGCAACGTATTCTGAATGAATTTGATGGCGACGTTTCACTGTTTGAAAGACTCAACCAAGAGTTCGAAGAGTTTCTTGAGCGCGAAAACCGTAAGGCATCACTTGTTGAGCAGCGTACCCGGGAGTCAGAAAGAGGCCGAATCAAGTCTCAGGCTGCGCAACAAACTGTCGACAACCTTCTGAAAGAGAAGGTGTCGCGCTACAAGATGCCGCAACCGGTACACGATATTCTTATGAACGGTTGGAGCCGCGTCCTTTTTCTTGCCTACCTCCGCGACGATGTTGAGCATCGTTGGAATTCGACAGTAAAAGTTGTTGATGATCTCATATGGTGCTTACACCCCCATCAGGAGGATGATGAGAGGGACCAATGGGTGCGGGTGGTTCCAAGCCTGCTGAAGTCACTTAGGTCAGGCCTTGAAGAAGTTTCCTACAATTCGTCAAAGCTTGATGAAATGATGGGACAACTGAAGCACGAGCTTGCCGAAGCTTTCCGAACCAATGCAGTGATTGAGCCGCGCCAAGATGCGGCACCTGTATCTGGGGAGGATGGAGAAAACCAGGCCCATAAACAAACCAGTAAACAGCAAGAACTGGAAGACGCGGCCGTGTCTGAATATGTTGCTCAGATAGATAGCCTTCAGATCGGCAACTGGGTCGAGTTCCGCCTCGTCAACGGTGCCAGCTTCCGGTGCAAGCTCTCCGCCATCATTGACGAAGCAGACTGTTTCGTCTTTGTGAACCGGATGGGACTGAAGGTTATTGAGAAAACCCGAATTGAACTGGCCCATGAAATGCGACGTGGTCGGCTGACCCTGCTTGAGCAAGGCGCGCTGATCGACCGGGCCCTGGATGCAGTCGTCGGCACACTGCGGAGCAAAACCGCCTGACGCCAATGCCTGAAAAAAGCAGTCCTGATGCCCTGCCGGCCACGTACCGGCTGGGGCTTGCAGTATCGCTGGCACTCTTCCTCCACACGCTGTTGCTCTCAGGCATCCCCACACCCATGGAAGAACAGACGGCCTCGCACAGAGAGAGCCTCCGTTTCGAGCTGGTGCCCCCTGGCGTACCTGCAAATGTCGCCACCGCATCTGAAACCCCAAGCCCGAATCAGGACGCACCACGAATTCCGCGTTTTGAAGTAGATCCCCCTGCCCCCGAATCCCCACCGGAGCCGGAGATTGTCACCAGCCGTCAGTCGGAAACCGCGACACCGAGTGAGCAAACCAATACCAGCGTGCGGGAAAGCGAAACTGCACAGTCAAGCATCAGCACCTCTGCGGGAGCGGAACCAGAACGGCCTCCTGAACCCCAGGAAGAGAATGTTACCCGAATAACAGAGTCACCGGCTGAACTGGACCCTTACGTGGTCAAGCTGGCCATCCACCTGGCCCGGGAACTGGAGAAACTGAGAGTACCGGCGATGAGGGAACTGACCAAAACAGTGGTCATGGAAGTGGAACTGCAACTACTCGGAAATGGCGCCCTGACACGGGCAAGAGTACTGAGATCAACGGGTATCAAGAATATTGACGAGGCGGCGTATCGGGCTGCCCTGGCGGCCAGCCCCTACCCCCAACCGCCGCGCGAGGGCGGCAGCCGAAACCGCTTCGAGGTCGAACTGCAATTCACCCCGAAACGACTCTGACCAGCGGCAATCTCAGGCTTCTGCCTGCTTCGCGGCCTCTTTCACAAGCTTGGCCAGTTCGCCGCTCTCGGACATTTCAAGAACGATGTCGCAACCGCCAACCAGCTCACCGTTGATATAGAGCTGGGGATAGGTCGGCCAGCTGGAATATACCTTCAAAGCCTCACGAAGCTCCTGGTTATCCAGGATATTCACAAAGGCAAAGCGCTCACCGCACGCCATTACAGCCTGTACGGTTTTGGCAGAGAAACCACACTGGGGTGCCTGGGGGCTACCCTTCATGTACAGGATGATCGGGTTTTCTTCGAGCTGGCTTTTAATGGTTTCATTGATATCCATGAACATTCACCTCTGTTGGAACAGTCTTGCCACACGGCAATTTTCTTGCCGCTATTGTACACGGGTGCCGAACCCCTCACCAAACACCCTGATTTGACCTCGCGCAACACTGGCAGTTCCAGCCCCGTTACAGCGTTGTCATACCTGCTCCGAAGGGCTAGACTTGATGCCCCATTTTTCAGCCAACGTTCAGGCAATCCCGCCAGCTGCGGGGTTCGTTGAGATAAGGGCCATTGCATGGCGGCAAGACATTTTCTGACATTGAATGACATGACAACCACCGAGCTTGAAAGCCTGGTTGATCATGCCTCGGCATTGCGCAACGAATGGCGGCAAGGCAAGGTTCGGGACTCCCTGAAAAACCGGGTTCTGGCGATGATTTTCGAGAAATCCTCTACACGAACCAGGGTTTCTTTTGAAGCCGGCATGGCCCAGCTCGGTGGCTCCGCAATGTTCCTGTCACCCAGGGACACCCAGCTTGGCCGCGGCGAACCGATTGAAGACTCCGCCATTGTTATCTCCAGCATGGTGGACGCCGTGATGATCCGCACCTTTGCTCATGAAACCGTGGAGCGCTTCGCTGCTGCATCCAGGGTGCCAGTGATCAACGCCCTGACCGACGATTTCCATCCCTGCCAGCTGTTGGCCGACATGCAGACCTACCGAGAGCACCGGGGCAGCATTCGTGGCGCCACGGTGGCCTGGATCGGCGACGGCAACAACATGTGCCACTCGTACATCAATGCCGCCGCCCAGTTTGATTTCAACCTGAACATTGCATGCCCCGAAGGCTACGAACCGGCCGAATCAATGATCAAAGGTCACGAAGACAGGGTCAACGTGGTTCGGGATCCGGCAGAGGCAGCCCGCAACGCCCAACTTCTGGTGACGGATGTCTGGGCCTCCATGGGGCAGGAAGACGAACAGAAGGCCCGTGAAAAAGCGTTCCGTGGCTACCAGATCAACCCGGAGCTCCTTGCTCTGGCCGACAAGGACGCGCTCTTCATGCACTGTCTGCCTGCCCACCGTGGCGAGGAAATCTCGGCAGATATGATGGAGCATCCCGCCTCCGTAGTCTGGGACGAGGCTGAGAACCGCCTGCATGCACAGAAGGCACTGCTCGAATTTCTCATCCTGAACCGGCTGGACTGACTTCATGAGCATAACCGCGCAATCTCCGGCAGACTGGCTGCTTGAAGTCAACAACCTGTCCTGTGGCTACGGCGGGGATTCCGTGGTCAAGGATGTCAGCTTTGCCTTGAGCCATGGCGATATCGGTTGCCTTCTCGGCCCCAGCGGCTGCGGTAAAAGCACCATACTGCGTGCCCTCGCCGGCTTTCTGCCGCTGAGCGGCGGCGAAATCTGCCTTCAGTCCCAGGCCATCAGCCTGCCCGGGCGAACCCTGCCCCCGGAAAAACGGCGGATCGGCATGGTATTCCAGGATTACGCCCTGTTTCCGCACCTGACCATTGCCGACAACGTGGGGTTTGGCCTGCGCAATCTGAACAGAGCGGAAAAACGCCAGAAGGTCATGGAGCTGCTTAACGTCGTGCACCTGCAGGACCTGGCCGACAACTACCCCCATGAATTGTCCGGCGGCCAGCAGCAACGGGTCGCTCTGGCCCGCGCCCTGGCACCCGAGCCCACCTTGATCCTCCTGGATGAGCCGTTTTCCAATCTTGACGCAGATTTGCGCCGGCGGCTAAGCCTGGATGTTCGTGACATCCTCAAGACACTGGGCATCAGCGCCATCCTGGTTACCCACGACCAGCAGGAAGCTTTCGCCATGTGCGATCAGGTCGCGGTGTTACGGGATGGCAGGATCCAGCAGTGGGATGTTCCCTACAACCTGTACCATGAACCGGCGAATCGTTTCGTTGCGAGCTTCGTGGGCCAGGGCGGATTTATCCCCGGCACGGCCCTTGGGCCGGACACCATTGAATCCGAGCTGGGGGTTATCCATGGAAACCGGGCCTACAAATGGGAGCCCGGCACCCTGGTGGACGTCCTGATTCGCCCCGACGATATCGTTCATGACCCCGACTCGGAACTGCAACCAAAGGTGGTTGAGAAAACCTTTGCCGGCACTTCGACCCTGTACCGTTTCCGGTGTTCCGAGGATACGGAGTTCGAAGCCCTGTTCCGAAGCCATTTGGATTTCAATCTGGGCGAGCATGTTCCGGTGCGGGTCGAGGCGGATCACCTGATTGCCTTCGAGCGCACCGCCTGACGCTAGTTGTTGCACACGCGTTCAACGGCATCCAACCAGCCAGCGTATAATGACTCCCGCAAGGCCGGGCGCATCTCCGGATGGAACTGGCGCTCGCATTCCCACAGCCCCGAAATCTGCTCAAGACTTTCGAAAACTCCGGTCTGGAGCCCCGCCAGATAGGCCGCTCCGAGCGCCGTTGTTTCCGTGACCCGGGGCCGGTCAACCGTGACATTCAGGATGTCGGCAAGGAACTGCATCACCCAGTCGTTCACGACCATACCGCCGTCCACGCGCAGCGATTCAAGCCGGGCGCCGTCGTTCTGTATCGCCCGCACCAGATCCTTGGTCTGATAGCAGACGGACTGCAGACCGGCGGTCACAATCTCGCCGATTCCCGTATCCCGGGTCAGGCCCATGATTGCGCCGCGGGCATGAGGATCCCAGTGAGGCGCCCCCAGGCCAGTAAACGCGGGAACCAGATACACCGGATTATCGACTCCGACTGCCTCCGCGTGAGCTGACGATTCATTGGCGTGGGCGATCAGCTTGAGCCCATCCCGCAGCCACTGCATGGCAGCACCAGCGACAAAAATACTACCCTCCACCGCGTAACAGGGCTTTCCGTCCAAACGATAGGCCATGGTGGTCAGCAACCGGTTTTCGGAGCGCACCGCCTGATCACCGGTGTTGAGCATAAGGAAGCAGCCGGTACCATAGGTACTCTTGGCCATGCCCGGGCGAAAGCAGGCCTGCCCCACCAGAGCGGCGTGTTGATCCCCTGCAATCCCGGCAATCATGACCGCGCCCAACCAACGCGCTTCGGCGGTACCATAATCTGCCGCGCTGTCCAAAACCTCGGGCAACAGGGCCCGGGGCACTCGAAACAGGCTCAGGAGGTCGTCGTCCCATTCCTGCCTGTGAATATTGAATAGAGCGGTTCTTGAGGCATTGGTGGCATCGGTATAGTGGGATTTACCATCGGTCAGGTTCCAGAGCAGCCAGCTGTCCACGGTCCCGAAAGCCAGCTCACCAGATTCAGCCCGGCTGCGGGCGCCCTCCACGTTATCCAGGATCCAGGCTATCTTGGTGGCCGAGAAGTAAGGATCAATCAACAGCCCGGTACGCTCGACAACCATGTCCTCATGACCGTCAGATTTCAGTTTGGTACACCAGGACGCCGTTCGACGATCCTGCCAGACAATGGCGTGGTAGATCGGCTCGCCGGTTACCCTGTCCCAGATCACCGTCGTTTCACGCTGGTTGGTGATGCCAATGCCCGCCAGATCCGAGGCCTCAATGCCCGCTTTGTCGAGAACGCCGCGACAGACAGCAAGAGTGCTGTCCCAGATTTCCCGGGCATCGTGCTCTACCCAGCCGTCTTTCGGGAAATACTGGTGAAATTCCTGCTGGTCGGTGGCAACGCTGTTTCCCGTGTGGTCGAAAACAATGGCTCGGGAACTGGTTGTGCCCTGGTCTATGGCGAGCAGATAACGGGTCATGGATGGCCTCCTGTTGTTTTCTGAGATTCTAACAGCAGAGCAGCCGGGAAAGGGTGATCGACACGGAATTTGGGAAAGGGCATAAAAAAAGGGCCGGAAAACCGGCCCTCAAATGACGAATGAAACAAGGAAAGTTCGTAAGAACTACAACCTCAAAAGTCATCCCTTACGCTGTTTATTATTTACCGGGCAGCGCGGAACTTCAGTAGTGCTTGTGTAGTCGCTGTGTTACATCAGGTGAGGTGATGAGTACTGCTTCACACAATTGAGTCAACAGGCTTTTTCCTGGGCCAGACCAGGCTGAATTTCGCGCCGCCAAGTGTGTCGCTCCTGCTGACGAAAGCGTGCCCTCCGTGCCAGTAGAGAATCCGACGGACAATAGACAAACCGAGGCCATAGCCGCCGGAAGTGCGGGTACGGCTGTCATCCAGGCGGGCAAACGCGGTAAATACTTTCTCCCAATCCTGTTCCGGAATACCGGGGCCATCGTCTTCGACGTCTATGCGGCAGTTGTCCTCATCAAAGTGGCAACTTACCAACACCTTGCCCGCAGCGTAGCGACCGGCGTTGCCCACCAGATTCTGGATCGCCCGATGCAGGTAGCGGGGCTCAATATCTGACAACGCCCAGCGCTCGGAGTTTTCATCAATATTACCTTCAATACTCAACTCCGGCCGAACCATCTGTTGCTCGGAAACCACCTGACGAACGATATCGGTGACCGAGTTTTCCTGAAGGGAGAATACCGGGCCACCCTGCTCCAGCCGGGCATAGGTCAGAATCTCGTCGATCAACTCGTCCAGCTCCTGGATATCGCCATCGATGCCATCCAGCTGTTTCTGGAGCGCGGCCTGGTCCTGGCAGTCCTCAATCATCTGGACTCCAAAGCGGATCCGGGCCACCGGAGTGCGTAATTCGTGGGAAACGGCATGGATCATTTCCCGCTGCACCTGCACCAGGCGCTGAATGTGTTCGGCCATCCCATTGAAAGATGAAGCAAGTCGGGTAACCAAGGTTCCTTCACCCGTCTGAACCCGGGCGCCCATTTCACCACGGGCGATTCGAACCGCTACGGACTCAACGGTTCTGAGATTGCTGTCGACTTCCCGGAGCGCAAGGAAAAGAGCAACGGCCAGCACGCCACCCAGCACCAGAACCAGCAGCAGAACCACCGGCCAGGCCCACGCATTAAACGCAGCCGGCATATCAATCCGGTACAGCTCGCCATCGGATAACTGAACGATCACCCGGCCGCAACCGTCCGATTTGTTGGTGTAAAAGGCAAGACCACGATCGGCGACCTGAGCGAGAACGTCAGAGTCCGGCAGCATAGCGGCATCGTCCAGCGGGTGAACTTCAACATCGAGAGACCGGGCCATCTGAGAAGCAACATTGAGACGGTCATCCGCCGGGGCTGAATCAAGATGCCACCGAAAGATCAGCCCAATGGTTTCTGACACGTCCCGATAGGGCTCGTTCAGGCGGAGCTGCAAAACTTCTCCGGCAAGCCCGGTTACCAGAACCCGATACCCCACATCACTCTCGATACCAACCACCTGGCCATAACCAAGCCTCTCCAATGCCACCGGGGAAAGATTGAACCGTGAAGGGGGCCCCACGCGGAGATCCACTGTCGAGGTCAGCCAATGGTACTGTTGTATTGGTGCCGGCGCAGCCGCCAGCCAGCGCATCAGGGGCTCCGGAAAGCGTTCGTGCCAGAATTGTGAGCGCACCGTGTTGATCCCGGTAAACAGCAGAACGCAGAACAGAACAACCAACGCTGTCAGGCCGGCTAGGCGGGCATAGAGCTTGAGGAAGAACTTCAGGGGCATGGTACCAACCCTGGCATGGAACACCGGTGTGCGGGCGAGGGGCACACCGGCTCCAAACACTGAATCGTCAGGCTTCCTTTACGAACAGGTAGCCTTTGCTGCGAACGGTCTTGATGCGCCGCGGATGGATGGGGTCATCGCCAATTTTGGGGCGAATCCGGGACACGCGAACATCAATGGAGCGATCCTGGCCATCGTACTCAATCCCGCGCAAAGCGGTGAAGATTTCTTCCCGGCTGAGAACACGGCCGGCGTTGCTGGCCAGTAACCAGAGCAGATCGAATTCGGCACTGGTCAGGTCGATGCTTTCATCATTCAGCCAGGCTTCGCGCATGGAGCGATCAACAACCAGATCGTTGAACTGGAGACGCACAGGTTCTTCGCCACTCGCTTCGTCACCGGCTCCCTGGCCCGTCTCGGTAACCCGGCGCAGCATGGCGCGTATGCGTGCCAGCAATACCCGAGGCTTGACCGGCTTGCCAATGTAATCGTCCGCGCCCATTTCCAGACCGAGTACCTGGTCCAGATCATCGGTACGGGCGGTCAGCATGATGATCGGGCCGGAATAGAAGGGACGCACCCGGCGGCAAATGGACAACCCGTCTTCACCCGGCAACATCAGATCCAGCACTACCAGATCGGGCTGCTCGTTGCGGATCCGCTCTACCGCAGGACCACCGTGAGTTTCCAGGGAGACAGTCAACCCGTTGCTTTCAAGGTATTCGCGGGTAAGCTCTGCCAACCGCTCGTCGTCCTCGACAATCAGAATTCGCCAACTTTCGTTTGTCTGTTCCACGCCATCCATCTCTGGTTTTGTTATTCCGGTTTCAGGTCATTCTGTGTACCTGACAATACAGGCAACCTGCTGTAACAGCAATTATACATGCTATTCAGAAATATACATGGAACCGCTGCTTCGTTACACCCTGTGACACAGCTCCCGCAACCGCCAACTCATTCCCTGGTGTCACAGACACGTCACCTCTTGGTCACCGATGTGTCATACCGGCTTCATAGGCTTGTCGGGAAATGGAAACAAAAGAGACGACGCCATGACCACACAAATCGCGAAAGCCCGCCGCAGCGCCCGTCGCCTGAAAACCGGCTTGACCCGGTGCCCGCAGCAGGTGGAGGCGGCCCAGCGACTGCGTTACCGGGTATTCTCCGAAGAGTATGGCAGCGACCTGGGCGCACCCACGCCTGGTATCGATGCTGATGAGTTCGACACCGTATGTGACCACCTGATCGTGACCGACCTGGATTCCGGCGAACTGATAGCGACCACGCGAATCCTGCACCAGGCAGACACAAAAGCCGTTGGCGGTTTTTACTCTGCCGGCGAGTTTGATCTGAGCAGCCTGGAAAAACTTCCCGGCACTATCGCCGAACTTGGCCGCACCTGTGTTCACCCGGACTACCGCAACGGTGCCACCATCAGCCTGCTCTGGTCGGCAGTGGCCGAGTACCTGGTTGAACGGGGCGTTGATTACATGATCGGCTGCGCCAGCATCGGCATGTCGGACGGAGGGCTGAAAGCCTGGCGCATCGCCCGCCACCTCCAGAACGAGTATCTGGCCGATGCGGATTTTCTGGTCAAACCGCTCCGGGAAATGCCGCACCTGACCCACACCCGGGACAACGATCGCCCGGTAGACGTCCCTGCCCTGATCCGTGCCTATATGCGCCTGGGCGCCCGGGTCTGCGGCGAACCCTGCTGGGATCCGGATTTTCGCTGTGCTGACCTGCTGGTCTTGCTGGAAGTCAGCAAACTGGCCGGACGCTACAGCCGGCATTTCATGCGCACGGCGTCCTGAAACAGGGAGTCTGGGAGATGAGCTGGCTGAGACTCTGCGTTCGAATCACGACCTTTATGGTTTTTTTGGCAGCCACCACGATGCTGGCCGCCGGTTTGCGGATCACTGAAGCGGTTACACGCAAAGCCATCGATCGGACACCCTGGGCCAGATTCTGTTTCCGATGGGCCTGCCGGTGCCTGGGACTGGATATACACCAGCACGGATCACCTTCCGACGATACCGTTCTGTTCGTCAGCAACCACATCAGTTGGTCAGATATTCCGATTCTGGGAAGCCTGGCACCGATCCGGTTCCTGTCGAAAGCGGAGGTCGGCCAGTGGCCGGCCATAGGCTGGCTGGCGCGACAGGCCGGCACACTTTTCATACGGCGGGGAGGCGGACAGGCCCGCCGCGTTCGGAACCAGATTGTCGAGAATTTACAGGCCGGAGAGAATGTCCTGGTATACCCGGAGGGAACCACCAGTGCAGGTCTGACCGTATTGCCGTTCCACGGTCTTTTGCTCAAGGCCGCGCCGGAAAGCAGAACGCCAGTTCAGCCAGTGACCATCGCCTACCGCAGAAACGGGCGACCTGATTACCTGGCGCCCTTTATTGGTGACGATGAGTTCCACTGCCATCTGCTGAGAATGCTCAGAGAGCCCTCTGCCCGGGTAGACGTTGTCTTCCACGCACCGGTGTCTGCGTCGGATCAGCCCCCAACCGGTGAGATTGCCGCCCGACTGCGAGAAATCGTTCTCGACGGCCTGGCGCGGATATACAGCGGCGAGTACGACGGGCGGGCATCAGATCTTCTCAGAACAGGGGACGCCCCTGGGCTACCTCGTCTTCCGTCGCTTCGCGGCGGCCAACGATCTCCAGATCAAAGTACAGGGTAAAACCCGCCAGCGGATGATTGGCATCCACCTTAACCAGGTTGCCGTCGATCCCGACAACCTGCACGATCTGCGCTTCATCGCCGGTGTTGGTCTGGAACTTCATGCCAATCTGCAGGTTTTCGATGCCCTCAAACAGCGAGCGAGGCACCTTGCGCACCAGTTCCGGCTTGTGCTCGCCATACGCCATGGCCGGTGGCACCGTCACCTCAAGGCAATCCCCGACATTGCGGTCTTTCACCGCCTGCTGAATCCCTTCAATAATCTCCGGGCTGCCGTAGACGAAGTGCAGAGGCTCACTGCCTTCAGAAGTATCAACCAGCTCGCCGATCTTGTTTTTCAGTACGTAGTGGACGGTAAAAACGTCGGGTCTTGCTTGTGAAGCTGTCATCAGGTTTTCGAGTTTCCTGTATCCGGTGGTGTTTCGAGCTGCTGCAAGCCATGAATAACCAGTCGCTGATCGAGCTTGTCCCGCAATCCTGAAGGGTTACTCAGACCCATGCGTTCAAGCAGGGCCCGGTAACGGCCTTCGTCATCCCGGGCCCGGAGAGCCTGCAACAGAGTCGACAGTTTACCACGGCGAGTGGCCGTTGCGGCCTTGAGCCCCTTAAGGGCTTTCCCCAACGTCAGTTCCTCATCGGTAAAATCCCTGCCAAACGGGAACGGCGGGAACAGGCTGGCATCTCCCGCTACCTCGACGGCACGCCTGATTGCTTGCGGCGTGTTGTTACACCAGTCGGCAGGTAGCCGGAACCCAGGATCCACCTTTCCTGCCTTCTGGGCTTTTTTCAGAAGCTCCTGCTGGAACCGGGAGTCGGCGATGCGGATCAGCCGGAGGAATACCTGCTCGTCTGACTGCCCTCTCAGGTCGGCAATGCCGTATTCGGTAATCACAATATCCCGCAGGTGGCGAGGAATGGTGCAATGACCATAATTGAAGACAATATTGGAGAGCACCTTGCCATGGGATGAGCGGGTGCTGCGCAGCGACAGAATGGAACGGGCGCCCGGCAGCTCATGGGCCATGGCAACAAAGTTGTACTGGCCACCAACACCACTCACTACCCGCCCATCATCAAGGCCATCCGATACCCCCGCACCATTGAGGGTGTACATCATTGCCGAGTTAATGAAGCGACCATGAACGCGCTGCGCGGCTTTCAGCTTCTGGTCGCCAAACGGGTGATCATACAGGTGGTTGATGAAGTTCACGCTGGTCATGCAGATTTTTGCACGCTGCTCGTCGGTCAGCTCTCTGAGGTACTGGTAGAACTGCTCGGGGCCAACGTAAAAACCGCCGTGCATTGCGATACCGCCAGTCAGCCTCTCCCCGAGAATCAGGGTTTCGATGGCCTGGCGGGCCTCTGGATTGTCCAGGTCGCCCTCCACCGACTGATCACCGACGCGCAGCCGGCCTCCCTTGAATTCGACAGCCTCTCTGAAAATGCCATGCCGAACCAGCCAATGGACATCTCTTGCCCGCAGCGGGCTATCAATCAGCTTCTCCCGGCGTAAAACATCCAGGGTGGCGAGCGAAACCTCCCCGCTGATATCACCACGGTTGATCAGCGTCTGAAGACCGGCGTGATCGTAAACCTCGCGGGTGAGGATGCCCTCCTGCATCAGGTACAGAAAACCATCCACCATCATTTCACTGCAGCCATACAGGCCCTGTTCGAAGGGCCCTGTGCCGCCATCTTCCCTGACCACAGGAAAGTTCTGGTCAACGTTCAGATGATCAAACACTTTTCGCCAGGCATCGTTGTGACTGTGACGAAGTATGGCGCTCTGGACCAGAGCAGCACCCAGTGAGCCGATGCCAACCTGAAGGGTACCGCCATCCTTCAACAAGGTGCTGGCATAGAACCCGATCATGTGATCTTCCGGGCTGACCGACATCTGGGGGGCTGAAAACAGCGGGTAATCGCTGGAGGGCTGTTCCAGCAGCACATCGAACCGATCTGCCTCAATGGCCGCATGGTGTCCGAACCAGGGCAGGTTCTGGTTCATCTCCGCCACCAGAGCAACCGGTGTGCCGGCTGCTTCCCGCTCCCGCAATAGAGGAATCAGGTCCAGCGTCAGGTCGGGATTGCAACTCAGGCTGACTTGCCCGGGCTGCCCATGCGCTTCACCCGGCGATACCATCTGCGCGACCACGTTGACCCCAACACCCATAAGGTCCCGAACGGCATGGGTGTAGTTGGTACAGACATAATGCCGCTGCTGGGAACGATTGTTAAGGTAACTGCCGGCTTTGAAGAAGAACTCCGAGACCTGGACATTTGGGGGAAGGCGATTGGAGGAGACATCGCGGGCATAGGCCAGTTCGGGAATCCGGCCATAGAGGCGCTCTACAAATGGCCCCATGAAGCGCTTCTCAAGCGAGGAGCCGCCCTTTGGCGCCAGGAGCGACAGAGCTGTGACAATATGCAGACGGATTTCCGGATCGTCCTTGGCCCGCTGGTACAGCGCATTAACAAAACGCACCGGTTTGCCGAGCCCAAGCGGCAAACCCAGCGTGATTTCCTTGCCAACCCGGCGAATCACCTCATCAACACAGGCGTTCACATCATTCGATAACTGCCCTCTATCACCCGCCATTACCAAGCTCCTTATCGGCTAATGCTAACGGGGATGATCACACGAGCATCGGGCACAGACAATGCGCCAGATCATGATTCTGCGGTTTGAAGGGCTTCGGGGAGTCAGGAGATGGAAGAAAGGCGAGAGGGTTTCAGAAGTTCCACTTCAGGTTCAGACAGGCACCCTCGTTCAGAAGGGCAATGCCATGGTCGGCTTGCGCTGGATCCGACGCATACTGCTTGCCGGAACTCTTCGACCGGGTCAGTGAAAGGCTGAGCAGGCGAGAGCCGATTTCGGTGAATGCCTCGGAGCTGTCTTCTTCATAGTCGCCGGAAACCCGTTCCTGAATTTCGAAGATCTGCTCGCTGGTTGTCGTGCTCTCGACCTGCTCGAATACGCGCTCGGATGCCTCGGCGCGAACGACGAATGCAACGAGATTGAGAGCGAGTAATGCGACGAAGATGCGAATAATCATGACACTGCCTGAGACCTTTTTTCCGACACGGGAGTCTACGGATACCTTAGGCTTAAGTCTAATGATTAAGGGCCGGAAAGATGTGAATTTGCACACAAAGGCGTCGACTTTTTGTCACGGGATCATCATGTTTTTGTCAATTTATGATCCCCAATATTTCACATTGTAACTGTGCTTCCGGCCAGCGCCTGCTGACCGGAGAACCAAACCAAAATCCGGCGGATTCAGGGGCAGGGATAGGTGAATTCCTGATGGATAGACTCGATGGCCTCCAGCACCTCAGGGCTCAGGGTCACCTGCGCAGACCCGATGTTTTCCCGTAACTGCTCCATGGACGTCGCACCAATGATGTTGCTGGTTACGAAACTGCGGCTGTTTACATAAGCCAGCGCCATCTGGACCGGAGACAATTCGTGTTGCTGAGCCAGATCAACGTAGGCCCGGGTTGCATCCATGCCTCTGCCGCTCGTATAGCGGCTGAACCGCTCGTAGAGGGTCATTCTGGCCTTCTCCGGCCACTTGCCGCCCAGGTATTTACCAGACAACATGCCGAACGCCAGCGGCGAATACGCCAGCAAACCGGCCTGCTCCCGATGCGCTATCTCCGCCATCCCCACCTCGAACGAGCGGTTCAGGAGGTTATAGGGATTCTGGATACTGGCGACCCTGGGCCAGCCCTTCTCGCCTGCCAGGCGGAGGTACTCCATGGTGCCCCACGGCGTCTCATTGGACAGCCCGATGTGCCGCACCTTGCCAGAGCGCACAAGTTCATCCAGCGCCTCGAGTGTCTCCTCGATGGGCGTGAAGGATTCCTCCGGGTTGTGCTCATAGCCGAGCTTGCCGAAAAAGTTCGTGCTGCGATCCGGCCAGTGCACCTGGTAGAGGTCGATGTAATCCGTCTGCAGGCGCTTCAGGCTGGCGTCGCAGGCCTCCAGAATGTGGTCGCGGGTCAGTCTCGGACCATTACGCAGGTACTTCAGGCCATTGCCCGGTCCTGCCACTTTGGAAGCAATCACCAGGTCGTCGCGCTTGCCCCGACTGGAAAGCCAGTTCCCCAGATAGGTCTCGGTCAGCCCCTGGGTTTCCGCCCGTGGCGGCACGGGATACATCTCTGCAGCATCGATAAAGTTGATGCCCTCGTTCACTGCGTAATCCAGCTGCTCAAACGCTTCCTTCTCGGTGTTCTGTTCGCCCCAGGTCATGGTACCCAGGCAAATCAGGGTAACGTCGAGATCCGTCTTGCCAAGCTTTCTCGTTTGCATATCGTCTCCGATTCGGTTCGGTTAACGGGTAAAGGGAATGTCACGGGAGTGTCGCATAACTGTCATGCCAGCTTTTCATAGTAGAGGCATGTCAAAGGAAGCACAGGAAACACCGTGACCGAGACCACGAAGGCCAACCGGCGTCAACAACACATTACCATTGTTTCGGAGACTTTTCCGCCGGAAATCAATGGCGTGGCAAACACGCTCAGGCACCTTTGCCAGGGGTTGATGCAGCGTGGACACCGGGTAACGGTTATACGGCCGCGACAGCAACATGAGCGCAAGGGACACTTCGCCAGTGCCGGCGAAGCCTTGTTCACCCATGAGCATGTGGTGACCGGATTGCCTCTACCCGGGTACGCGGACCTGCGTTTTGGCCTGGCCCGGACCAACCACCTGAAAAAGCTCATGGTCGCGGACCGGCCCGATGCCCTCTACGTTGCTACCCAGGGTCCACTGGGTATCGCCGCCACATCAGCAGCGCGTCAGATCGGCATTACGGTGATCTCCGGCTTCCACACCAACTTCCACAGCTACAGCCGATATTATGGCGTTGGAATACTCGCGCGCTTGCTGTGTCTCTACGGCCGGTGGTTCCACAATCGCACCGCCATCACCCTGGTGCCTACCCGAAAAATGCAGCAGACGATAAGAGCCATGGGCATCCCGGGAACCGGGCTCTGGAGTCGGGGCGTGGACTGTCATCGATTCACTCCCCATAAGCGAGACAGTGCACTTCGCGAATCCTGGGGATTGCAGGCCAATGACCGCGCCATTCTTTATGTAGGTCGGCTCGCACCAGAGAAAAACCTGCGCATGGCGGTCGCCTGCTTCGAACGCATCCGCGGCCTTCATCCCCAGGCCAGGTTCATTCTGGTTGGCGACGGCCCACTTCGGCGTCAACTGGCCGAACGTCACCCCGACTACGTGTTCTGCGGCACCAGACGCGGCGACGACCTGGCCCGACATTTTGCCTCGGGCGATCTGTTCCTGTTCCCAAGCAAGACCGATACGTTCGGCAACGTGGTGCTGGAGGCCATGGCCAGCGGCCTGGGTGTCGTCAGCTTTGACGACGCCGCAGCAGCCGAACACATCCGCCACGAGGAAAACGGCATGAAAGTGCCCCTGGATCAGGACGAGGCTTACGTCGACAGCGCCCTGAGGCTGGCTGACCAGCCCACCCTGCTGAACCGGATCAGGGCCCAGGCACGGCTGGACGCCCTGGAACAGAACTGGAATTCCCAGATCGAACAGTTTGAACAACTGGTTTTCAATCAACCCGCAAAGGCTGGATACCATGCCATCAACAAGCAAAGCGTCTCGCTTCTTTGAACTGGCAGACCAGCGGGAAGTCGCGTTCTGCCAATCTATCAACCGCGCTGTTCGCTTCCGGCCAGCCCTTGGCTACTTCCGGCTGGTCAGCCGACTGGGTGACGGCTGGTTCTGGTATGCCCTGATCCTGTCGATCCCTGTTCTTTATCCGGCGTCGGGGCCAGGGCTGGCGCTTCTCATGGCGCTGACCGGCCTTGCCTGCACCGTAAGCTACAAGCTTCTGAAGCGCTGGCTAATCCGGGAACGCCCCTTCATATCCTTCCCGGCCATCAACTGTGGCACACCCCCTCTGGACCGCTACAGCTTCCCCTCCGGCCACACACTTCACGCCGCCTGCTTCCAGGTTATGCTCAGCGTGGCCGAGCCGGCGCTCGCGCTGATCGTACTCCCCTTCACCCTCAGTGTGGCGGCATCACGGGTGGTTCTGGGCCTGCACTACCCCAGCGACGTCGCTGCGGGCGCACTGATCGGCGGGCTGATGGGTTACATGGCCATGAGCTGGCTGCACTTCTAATCAAACAAACGCAACTGGGTAACCGGGGCGTCATCATTTCGAAAACGCACGCCCAGCCCCAGCAGCCGCACCGGTCGCTCCCGGTTGGTCACCAGTTCCGCGAGCAGCGGCAGATAATCTTCCAGAGTGGGCTCTGTGATCTGCTCCCGGACGCGCTCCAGAGTGTGGGTTGAAAAATCGCTGTAGCGTATCTTTATAAAAAGCTTGTGGATTGGTTTTCGACGGGCCTTGCGGGAGAGGCGAAGATTGAGATCTGCAACCAGAGAGGCCATGACGGTTTCGCAGGCGACCATGTCCGGCAAGTCCTGGGAAAAGGTCCGCTCGACGCTGACCGACTTGGCGATCCGCGACACCACCACGGCCCGGTCATCCCGGCCGTGGGCCATCTCGTGGAGGCGGTAGCCCTGCTTTCCGAAGCGCTCTATTAGCACATCGGCCCCAAGCGCCTGCATGTCCCCACAGGTCTTTACCCCCAGCACATGCAGTTTCGAGGCCGTAACCTGCCCTACCCCGAACAGCTTCTCCACTGGCAATCCCTGCACGAAATCCTCAACGTCTTCCGGGCGAATCACAAAGAGTCCGTCCGGCTTTTCCCAGTCGCTGGCGATCTTTGCGAGGAACTTGTTGGGCGCCACTCCGGCAGAAATGGTGATACCCACTTCCTGACGCACCCGCTCCCGAAGGTGCCGAGCCATCAGGGTGGCGCTGCCTTTGTGGTCGGTTACATCGGAGACATCCAGAAAGGCCTCATCCAGGGAAAGAGGTTCCACCAGATCCGTGAGTTCCCGCAGAATCGCCATCACCTGTTGTGAGACCGCCCGGTACCGTCCCATGTCCGTCGGTACCGTTACCAGCCCCGGGCACAACCGACGCGCCTCGCTACCCGGCATCGCGGAACGCACACCGTACGCGCGGGCTTTGTAATTGCAGGTGGTTACCACGCCCCGACCACCATCACCACCCACTGCCAGCGGCACATCCCGGAGACTTGGATCGTCCCGCATCTCCACGGCCGCGTAGAAGCAGTCACAATCCACGTGGATGATCTTGCGTTGTGGCATAATCAGGGCGCTCGCGTCGACTCTCTGTACATTTATACAGCCTTGTATCTTAAGCTAACATACAGAGAATGTCAGGAACGCTGACAACCGGCGCATCAACTATTGAGAGGCCATCATGAGCAACCCGATTCCTGAAGCAGAACGCACCGAAATTGAAGCCGCAGCCTTCCGTCGCCTGGTCAAACACCTTCGTGAAAACACCGATGTGCAGAACATCGATCTGATGAACCTTGCAGGTTTCTGCCGTAACTGCCTTTCAAAATGGTATCGGGCAGAAGCGGATGAGCGGGGCTTCGAAATTTCAGACCCCCAGGCCCGCGAGGAAATCTACGGCATGCCCTATGAGGACTGGAAGGCGCTCTATCAGACCGGCCCCAAGCAGGAACACAAATAATGAGCGTCAATGATGCCGTGAGGATCCATCTGGCATCCCTGGATGCTGGCCACGCCAGCTTCAAAGATTCCCTGGCCCTGATCGAACAGCACTTCGAATACCAGCCCTGCGGCTTCCGCAACGGCCCACTGGTAAACGCAGAAGGCGAGAATGCCGGGTCCTGCCGGATCTTTGGTCTGGGCCAGTACTGCAATCTGAGCGAAGTGGACACGCTCAAACTGTTCGCCGAGCATTACCAGCAGGTTCTGGACGACCCGACGGGCGAGAGCCATGGCAACATCCGCCAGTTCATCAGCACCGGATGGTCAGGCATCCGGTTCGAGGGCGTGCCACTCCGGCAGCGCCCGAACCCAACCGACAACATGACCAGGGAAGAGACTCCTTCATGAGCGATACCGCCACCTCCGGGGTAAAACAGGGTTTTCAGCTAAAAAGCGCCAGCGTGTCCATGACAGCCCTGGAGCTCTACTACTTTGACGATGGCGAGTTCGAAGAGGTGCTGCGGGACAAGATCAGCCAGGCACCCGGGTTCTTCAAGGACATTCCGCTGATCATAAGTCTGGAGAAGTACCAGGGACTGGACAGCGAACTGGATTTCTTCAAGATCATCGGTACCTGTCGGCGCAACCACATCCACGTGATTGGCGTGCGCGGTGGCACCGACGACCAGCGTCGGCTCGCCCGGGGCGCTGCACTGGCACTGCTGCCGGGTAACGGCCAGCGGGACCGCACCCACGAAGCCGAACAGGCGGCCGCGGACGAAGCGGAAGCGGCAGTTGTTGCGGCCTCGACAAGCGCTGCCGGCGACCCACCACCGGCCAAGATCATCTCCCAGCCGGTGCGCTCCGGCCAACAGATCCACGCTCCGGAAGGTGATCTGGTTATTCTGGCGCCTGTGCAGGCTGGCGCCGAAGTGCTTGCCGCTGGCAACATCCATGTTTACGGTCCTCTCCGGGGCCGGGCGCTGGCCGGCATCCACGGTGCAGAATCCGCCCGGATTTTCTGCCAATCACTGGAAGCGGAGCTTGTGTCCATCGCGGGACACTATAAAATCTCCGAAGATCTTCAGGACAATGGCTGGAAAAGCGCTGTGCAAATCCTGCTCAGGGACGACCTGCTGGTGGTGACGCCACTGGACAAGGCCTGATATTGGAGCTGAATACAATAACTTGACCGGACAATTCGGCAGACACGACGAATCCACCGAGAAACAGGAACAGAACCTTGGCTAGAATTATTGTCGTTACCTCAGGAAAGGGCGGCGTTGGCAAGACCACCACCAGCGCCTCGATCAGTACCGGCCTTGCCAAACGGGGCCACAAGACAGTGGTCATTGATTTTGACGTGGGCCTGCGCAACCTCGACCTGATCATGAACTGCGAGCGTCGCGTGGTGTACGACTTCGTCAACGTGATCCAGGGCGAAGCCTCCCTGAATCAGGCCCTGATCCGCGACAAGCGGGTCGATACCCTCTATATCCTTCCGGCCTCCCAGACCCGGGAGAAGGAAGCACTCACCAAAGAAGGTGTCGAGAAGGTCATCAACGAGCTCTCCGAGACGTTCGATTATATCGTGTGCGACTCACCCGCCGGCATTGAGCATGGCGCCCTGATGGCGCTGTATTATGCCGATGAAGCGATTGTGGTCACCAACCCCGAAGTGTCCTCGGTCCGGGATTCCGACCGCATTCTTGGCATTCTGCAGAGCAAGTCCCGCCGCGCCGAAATGGGCCAGGATCCAGTCAAGGAACATCTGCTTCTGACCCGCTACAACCCGTCCCGGGTTGAAAAGGGCGAGATGCTGTCCGTGGCAGACGTAGAAGAGATCCTTGCGATCCCGCTTCTGGGTGTCATCCCGGAAAGCCAGATTGTACTGAATGCGTCAAACCAGGGTTTGCCGGTCATCCTCGAAGAGGACAGCGATGCCGGCCAGGCCTATGAAGACGCAGTCGCGCGCCTGCTGGGTGAGGAGCGGGAACACCGTTTCATGACGTCCCAGAAGAAGGGTTTCTTCTCACGGATGTTCAAGGGGGGCTAAGGGATGAGTTTCCTCGATTATTTCAAGGGCAAGAAGAACAAATCCGCAAGCGTTGCCAAAGAGCGCCTGCAGATCATTGTGGCCCACGAGCGGGGCCAGCGCGAGCAGCCGGATTACCTGCCCCAGCTTCAGCAGGAGCTGCTTGAGGTTATCCGCAAGTACGTTCAGATCAGCGACGACATGGTTCAGGTTGAAGTGGACCGCAACGAGAGTTGCTCGGTACTGGAACTGAACGTCACGCTGCCGGAGCGCTAAACGGTGTGATCAGGCCTGTCCCGCGTGGAGTGGGGCGGGCCTGGCCGTCTCTTACCAGCGTGCGAAATGGTCTTCCATCAGGCCCCGCAGACCTTTAACTTCGATTTTCCCGCCGGCGTCATCAGTCACCGTTCCATTGAAGGTGCCCACATATTGCCGGAAGTTGGATGCCAGCACCCAGGCATTCAGTTTTTCCTTGCGAACTCCGGCCGGGACAAAATGCAGATCAATACGGCCGTCCTCCGTGGTCACATGCCAGTCACTGCCCGGCCGGTAGCGGTCAAAACGGAACCTGGCCGCCCCCAGTTTGTGGCAGACACCATCCAGCCAGAGAGCGTTTTCTGTCATCCCCGTTTCATTGACCCCGGCGGCCAGGTTCAGCCCCAGGGACCGGCCATCCGCAAGCTGGCCGGCCAGGCAGGCCCAGTTCCAGGCCGTTTCCCGGCGCATGAAGCCGCAGCTCCAGTCGATGGTTCCCCGGGTCTGTTCGTCGCAGCGCCAGATGCTGTGACCCCAGCGGACCTCTCCCTCCACCGGCAAGCCTGCCGACTTGCGGGTAAACACCCAGCCATTGTAGCCCGCTGGACAAACCAGCCGGAGCGAATCCCGATCCTCTTTCAGGGTCATCTCTATACAGATATCACCGGGGGCGGACACCGTAATCGTTCGGCCATCAGCCGCAGGCGCGATTCGCACGTCAACCTCGCCTTTGCTGAACGTTGCCACACCTTCCTCCGGCAGTGGTTCAATGCGGGTCTGCCTGGCCAATGGCTGAAGGAACGACTGCTCCATCATCTCGCCGGTCTCAAAATCGTAGAGATAGAAGAAGCCGCTGCCCATCAGTTTCAGATCCACCACCGCCAGGCCAAACACCCATCCCGGGCCCATAGCGCTGACAAACTGGAACTGATTGAAACGCCAGCGCCGGGCCAGCCGTGACCGGGGGCGGTCCATCACCGTGCGCAGGTCATAGTCCAGATAGTTGATCTCGTGTACCGGCTCATCGAGCAGCCCGAGAACTATCTGTCCTTTGCCGTTGATCAGCTTTTCCATTGTCATAGTCGTCGTCAGATCAGGCCAATTCCGTGAATCGAATCAGCGGGTCGCTACCTGGTTCACAATCCACTGTTTCAGTGGCCATGCCAGCAAAAACCTCATGCTAGACTCGGCCCACCATCTGCAAGGAAGTGTACCCTATGAGAAAGAGCATAGCCCATGGCATTACGGGCTGGGCCTCGGTCATCAGCGGGCTTGTCTGTGCATTGCTGGTATTTGCTGTCGCCGCCAGTGCACGGGCTGAACTGCCTGATGAAACCCATGAGGAATGGACGCTGCGAAAGGAAGCCGATCATATCCGGGTGTATACCATCGACCAGCCAGACTCGAGCTTCAAGGCGTTCAAGGCCGTGGCGGTGCTCGATGCGCCCATCGAAAACCTGATGGCCGTCATGGCCAATCCCGGTTCCTGCGTCGAGTGGGTGCACAACTGCACCGAATCCTATGCGTTCGGCGATGGCGCGTTCCACGATCGCTTCGCCTATTCGGTGAACGATATGCCCTGGCCCGTGACCGACCGGGACTATGTCCTGCGTATCCGGACACGGGGCGACAAGGCTTCCGGTGAGATTGTCATGGATCTGAACGCCATGCCCGATCAGCGGGCCCAGAGCAGCAGCCGGGTCAGGGTCGACCGGTCCGACACCCTGTATCGGTTCACTCCAGAGGGAGACAAGACCAGGATGCTCTGGGTTCAGCACACGGATCCCAATGGGGCGTTACCGGGCTGGTTGGTGAACTCCCTGCTGGTGGATATTCCGGTACGTTCCATGGAGGAGCTGGAACGCGTCGCCAACCAGGAAAAGTACCAGGGTTATCGACTGGTCTACGATGAAAATGGCCAACTCACTGGTGTCACGCCGCCTGGCCCCTGAACCATCAGCGCCATGAAGGGATGACGCGCAAGGCATCACGCGCTAAGCTTTCAAAAAGGAATTCAAAAGGCAGCCCAGATCAATGACCGTTCTCGCCTACGAGATCATGACACCCAGCATCAAGGCCGTCCCGCAATCCTGGACCATGGACCGGTTGGCCCGCTTCCTCACCGACAACGAGATAACCGGCAGCCCCGTCACCGATGACGACGGCGAAATTGTCGGCATTGCCACTCTTAAAGACATCACCGAATTCCGTTGGAACGCCACGCGCTCCGATGCCGACCGACATCTGACCCCCGAAGAACGGGAGGAAGCCCGGCGTCTGCGGATGGTCATCTTTGAGGAAATGGGCAAGGTGCCGGTGGAAGTCCGGGACATCATGACCCCCATCGTTTTATCAGTTGACGAGAAGACGCCGGTGCGCGACATTGCGAATATCATGATGCGCGAGCACCTGCACCGGATCTTTGTCACCAATGATTCAAAAATTACCGGCATCATAACGACTTACGATATGCTGAAAGTGATCTCGGATGAGGAACTCACGCAACGCTGCGCCGATAACGACTGAGCCACCAGAGAGGTAGCGCCACTTATGCCCAGAGCACCGCAAGCTCGCCGAAAGATGTACGTCCTCGACACCAACGTCCTGATCCACGACCCGAACGCCCTCCTCAACTTTGAAGAACACGATGTCATCATCCCGATGACGGTCCTCGAAGAACTCGACAGCCTCAAATCCGGCAAGCAGGCTGTGGCCGCCGACTGCCGTCAGGCCATCCGCAACATCGATAAGTTGCTGGGCGATGCCAGCCCGAAGGTGATCGAGAAAGGCGTTCCCATTGTTCGTGGCAAGAAGGCCGAACCCCTGGGCAGTCTTTCGATCCTGATGAGCACCGGTGACAGCGGCAACCACTCACTGCCCGAGCACCTGAACGACAACAAGATCATCAATACCCTGGCGGCCCTGCAGAACCGTCACAAGTCCCGGGATATCATCCTGGTGTCCAAGGACATCAACATGCGCCTGAAAGCGCGCGGCTTCGGGGTGGAAGCCCAGGATTACCACAACGATCAGCTCCTGGACGACATCGATCTTTTACCCAAGGGCTACAGGGAATTCCCCAACTCCTTCTGGGACACCATCGAGAAAGTCGAGACTGTTCAGCGTGAAGGCACCACCGAGCATATCCTCAAGCGGGAGGGGGAACTGGCGAAGCTCAACATCAATGAGTTCGTGATTGATCAAATGGGCTTTGTCGGCAAGGTGGTGGATATCACCGACACCCAGGTGATCATCAAGGATCTGCACCAGCACGACCTGATGAACGAGGAAGTCTGGGGGCTGGTGCCAAGGGACATCTACCAGGCCATGGCACTGAACCTGCTGCTGGACCCGGACATTCATCTGGTCAATCTCACGGGTTCTGCCGGTTCCGGTAAAACCATTTTGGCACTGGCCGCCTGCATTGAGATGACCGTGGCCAGTAAGCTTTACAAGCGCATCATCGCCACCCGTTCGACCCAGGGGCTGGATGAGGACATCGGCTTCCTGCCCGGCACCGAGGCCGAGAAAATGGAACCCTGGCTGGGCGCCATCGTCGACAACCTGGAAGCGCTCCACGAGGACGACGAGAACATGACCGCCAGTGTGGACTACATCCTCAGCAAGGTGCCCCTTCACTTCAAATCCATGAACTATATCCGGGGCCGCAGTTTCCAGCACAGCCTGATCATCATCGATGAATCCCAGAACCTGACGCCGCACCAGATCAAAACCATCATCACCCGGGCCGGTAACGGCTCAAAGGTGATCTGCCTGGGCAACCTGGCCCAGATCGACACCCCTTACCTGAGCGCCCTGAGCTCCGGCCTCACCTATATGACCGAGCGATTCAAGGGCTTCCGCCACGGCGCCCATATTCACCTTCAGGGGGTACCCCGCTCGGTGCTGGCGGAGTTTGCCGAAGCCAATCTCTGACAATGGCGAGCCGCCAAAAGGCAAAAAAGGGGCAGAACCCACGTTCTGCCCCTTTTTGTCGGATTACCAAACGCATCTAGACCCGGTAGCGGCTCACCTGATCTGACATTTCGGAAGCCAGATTCCTCAGCCGTTGGGTGGCATCACCCGCGCGACGTGTTCCTTGTGCTGTCTGCTCTGTAATGGCAACAATCTCGTGCACATTCTGGTTAATGGTTTCAGAGACACTGGTCTGCTCTTCCGCAGCACTGGCAATCTGGGTGTTCATATCCGTGATCGTTGCCACCGCCTGACCAATGCGCTGCAGCGCTTCATTCACCTGACGGGTTTCTTCGACGGTTGCTTCACTGCGCTCACTGATTGAGCCGATCAGTTTAACCGCATTGCCTGCACCGGACTGCAACCGCTCAATCATGTCCTGGATTTCCTGGGTACTCTGCTGGGTCCGGCGAGCCAGCGTGCGCACCTCATCGGCAACCACGGCAAAACCTCGCCCGGCCTCACCGGCTCGTGCTGCTTCGATTGCCGCGTTGAGCGCCAGCAGATTGGTCTGATCCGCAATTTCACGAATGACCTCAAGCACACTGTCAATGCGACGGGAATCAGCGCCCAGCTGTTCAATAACGCGGACCCCCTCACTGACCTGCTCTGAAAGCCCACCAATGACCTCGGTAGCCTGGTGCACCAAGCCCTGAGCGTCACAGACCTGTCCATTGGCATGGTCTGCTGCCGTGGACGCTTCGCTGGCGTTGCTGGCAACCTCTTGGGCAGCAGCCGTCATCTCATTCATGGCCGTGGCAACCTGATCACTCTCGGACTTCTGCCGCTCGACGCCCTGCTCGGCTTCAGTCATAACCTGATTCAGGTCAGCCGTGGCCTCGTTCAGAGTCCGGGTGGATGACAGCACTCGCTCAACCAGACCATGCACCTGGTCGGCGAAACTGTTGAAGGCGGTTGCCAGCTGCCCAAGTTCATCCTTGCCAGAAACGTCCAGACGCCGGGTCAGATCGCCATCGCCGCTGGCAATATCGTTCATCGCCGAAACCGCAGATTTCAGAGGACGAATGATGCTTCTGACAACGATCAGGGCAAGCAGGACGATAAACGCCAGCGCGACAACGGAAGTGCTGATTGAACCGATAACGGCGTCCTCAAGTGAATTACCCACCTGGTTTTCCATCGCCGCCACCTGGGTCTCAAGACCGTCAATCCAGAAACCGGTGCCAATCATCACGCCCCACTTGGGCAGCATTTCGGCGTAGCCCAGCTTAGGTGCAACTTCTCCGGTGTCACTGTTTTTCCAGCCATAGTGAACGTATCCGCCGCCATTACGCGCCGCCTTTACCAATTCACGGATGAGATAGGTTCCGTTGGGATCCTGGAAGTCCCAGAGGTTTCTACCCTCCAGAGACTGGTTAACCCCGTGCATGACGTTGACACCTCGGGTGTCATAGACGAAGAAGTAACCAGTGCTTCCGGAATCGTTGAAGCGGAGCTGTCGAAGGATCTGCCAGGCTTTTTCGCGAACCTCCGGGTCGTCTGCAGACCCCGGCTGATCGTAGAGATGCGCGATGGAGGACTTGGCCACCGCCAGGTAGTTCTGCAATTCCTACCGCTTGCTTTCTTCCATATCGGAAGAGAAGCCGGTAACGGCTTCCTCGCCAATAGATCTGGCCTGATTCAGGTTATAACTTGTCAGAAATGCCGTGAGCACAATGACTGGCACCAGGGCCAGCAACAGTACCCGTGTCTGGATGGTCAGGTTTTTCATGACTGCTAGTCTTTTTGGTCAAGTGATCGATTCACCGGGAAGGCCGGCATGGAAAAAGCCGCAAAGACTACGCAAAAACCGGGGGCAATATCATTGATGATACTGCGTAGTTTGTTTCCGGCCTGTAACAAGGCCAGTAAATTTTTGTTGCTCAGTCCTTGAACTGGGCTTTGTCCAACCCATGCTTGCGCATCTTGTCGTACAGGGTCTTCCGGGCGATACCGAGCTGAACCATGGTGTCCTTGATGCTACCGTGGCAGGCATTGAGGGCACTGATAATAGCGGAGCGCTCGAAACCGTCCATCATTTCCGCCAGAGTCTGCCGACCGGCAACGTTGGCGGCGTCCGCAGCTTCGTTTTCATCCAGCGCTGCAGCCCCCAGTAGCACATAGCGCTCCGCCAGGTTCCGAAGTTCGCGGACGTTGCCAGGCCAGGAATGTTGCATCAACCTGGCGGCCTGCCCCGCATCGAGAGGAATGCTTTCCCGGTCGTAACGGGCCGCGGCAATCAGCACGAAGTGATGAAATAGCAGCGGAATGTCCTCCTTTCGCTCCCGCAACGGCGGGATGTCGACTTTGACAACGTTCAACCGGTAATAAAGATCGGGCCGGAATTCGCCATCGTCACTGAGCTTCTTCAAATCCGCCTTGGTGGCAGCAATGATCCGTACATCCACCTCCTGAACCTGATTGCTGCCCAGGCGCTCTACCCGCTGCTCCTCAAGCACCCGCAGAAGCTTCACCTGCAAAGGCATGGGCATGCTTTCCACTTCATCCAGGAACAGAGTGCCCTTATGGGCGTGCTCGATCTTCCCGATACGGCGTTTTTCCGCCCCGGTGAAGGCACCGGCCTCGTGGCCGAACAGTTCACTTTCAATCAGATTCTCGGGAACCGCGCCGCAGTTGATGGCCACAAAATTATGGGCGCTGCGACCACTGTTTTCGTGAATGTATCGGGCCAACGCATCTTTCCCCGACCCGGTTTCCCCATGCAGGAGGATATTGGCTGAGATATCGAGAATGGGGTCAATGGTGGCCATCACCTTCTGCATCGAGGGCGAGTCCCCCAACATCCGGGGACCGGGCCTGGCCAGATGGCGAAGCTGTGCCTTGAGTCGGCGGTTTTCCAGCGCGAGATGCCGTTTCTCCAGGGCGTGGCGAAGCAGCTCGATCAGCTCATCATGATCAAACGGTTTCTCGATGAAATCATAAGCCCCCTGCTGCATGGCGGTTACCGCCGTGCTTATATCACCTTGCCCGGTCAGAATGATCACGGGAATGGTGTCATCTATGGCGCGGATGCGATCCAGCATTGCCAGACCATCCATACCCGGCATGTTGTAATCACATAGAACCACACCGTCATACTCGGCACTGATGTGTTTGAGCGCCGACAGTGCATCTTCAAAACAACTGACCGGGAGATCCTCAAGGGTCAGCGTCTGGGCTATGGCCTGGCGGATGTGTGGATCATCGTCCACAAAAATCACCGAGGGTTCTGTCATTCCGTGGCCTCCCGCTTAGTGAGGGTTACGACAAATTCGGCGCCCGGCCCATCCATACGGTTACGGCCAATCAGGCTGCCGCCGAGCGCATCAACAATCTGGCGCGAAATAGACAGCCCCAGACCCAGGCCCTGCTTGACCGACTTGGTGGTGAAAAAAGGCTCGAAGATCTGTTCGGTGTCGCCCTTCAGCCCCGGCCCGTTGTCACGCACCAGGCATTTCCAGCAATGCTCGGTTTCTTCTATATCAATCCGGATTTCCGGCTTTACACCTCCCTCAACCGCCTGAACCGCGTTGGCCATGAGGTTAACCATTACCTGCTCTATCCGGATCAGATCGCCGTGGCACATCACCGGCGCGGCCGGACGGCGCCACTGGATATCGATGTCAGAGCTCGATTGCTGGGCAAGGATGATTTTAAGAGACGCGTCGATCGGTTGCCGTAGATCCACCACCGCGGGCGGGCCCTCGGATTTGCGCGCGAACACTTTGAACTGTCTGGTAAGCTCCGCCATCTTGTCACACAGGACGATGATTTCTGACAGGTTAGCATCCACCATTTCCCCGGCGCCTTTCTCAAGAAAGCGTCGACTGTTTCGGGCATAAGTCTGAATTGCTGTCAGAGGCTGGTTCATTTCGTGGTTGAGACCAGCAGACATCTGCCCCAGCACCGCCAGTTTGGCCGCCTGGATCAACTCCTGCTGGGTTTCCCGCAGCTCGTTCTGGGTACGCTCACGTTCCCGGATTTCCTCCACCAGCTTGCGGTTGGAATTCTCCAGGTCTGCGGTCCGTTCTGCCACGCTGCGCTCAAGTTGCTCACCCCGCAGAGCCAGTTCAGCCTCTCGCCGATACCGCTCGCGCAGGTACAGCCAGGTCAGCAGGCCTCCGAAAAACAGCGCGGCGCCACCAACCACAAAGCCTAAACGGGTCCAGACGACCGAACGGGTACTGACCATAACCTGAAGAGTCCAATCCATCCGTGGCAGTGGCGTACGTACGCTCAGATACTCCAGGGATTTGCCATTCTCCCGAATGCGGACCGTTGCTGACTGCTCCGAGAGCCCCCGAGGTGTTCCCAGCCTTTTCAGTGCCATTGGCGTCAGATCGCGGTCCGGATAACGCTGCCGGGAGTAATCATCTGGCGCAGCATTCTCCTGTCCAGAGAAATTCCGGTAGAGCCAGTTCGGCCTGCTCGCCAGAAAGCTGATGCCATTCTGGTCCAGCACGACCATTTCCGCTTCTCGCAGGCCTGCAGGCCGCTCCCATTGGGATTCAAGTTCATGGACCAGCACCTTAACCGCAACCACCCCGATAATAACGCCACTCTCATCCCGAACGGGATGCGAGAAATACAGGCCCCGGACACCAGACATCAGGCCAAGTGCGAAATAGATCGCCGAGTCGCCGGAATCCATCGCCTCATAGAAATACGGCCGGAAATTGAAATTCCGACCCACGAAACTGTCTGGTTGAAGGTAGTTGTTGGCTGCAATTGTCAGGCCCCGAATATCCATCAGATAGACATCCGAACTGCCAACTATCGTGGCCATGCGCTGCATCTGCTCGTTGGCCGAGAGAATAGCAGAGGGACTGTCGGGCGACTGCAGCGCTCTACGAAGCACTGGATGCTCGGCCATCAGCTCGGGGACCGGGAGATACCGGTTCAGCTCGTTGGCCACCAACTGGCGATACCGGAAAGACTCCTCCAGACTCTCCTGTTCCACCTGTCGGTATCCAACCCAACCGCCGAGCAGCCAGGCGGCCACGAGGGTCGCTATGAAAAGGAGAAAAACGCCAATACGGTAAGGCATAGCATCCGGTTCCCGAAAAACCGCATAAAGCCGCTAGAGTATAGCCAGGACGGGTACAGCACAACCGCACCATGACACCATGGCACGGTTGTGCTGTCGCAGCCAGGCAGACTCCCTTTTACAGGGCGCCAGCCGTGGCAAGACGGTCTTTGCGCTGCTTCTGGATGACAAACGCCAGTACTGCCAGGGCAATACCTGTCAGGTCTGTCCAGAGACCTCCCTCGATCATCAACAACGCGGCTGCAATCAGCAGGACTCGGGTAACCCAGGAGGCGGAGACCCTCGCAAACCAGCCCAGCACACCGCCAGATAGCATGTATACGCCGAAGGTTGCCGTTACCAGTGCCCTGGCGATTTCGAACCACCCCGCTTCCATCAACAACGCACCGTTGTAGAAGAACATGAAGGGTACTATGAATGCCGCAATGCCGATCCGGAACGAGGCCACAGACGTTTCCATGGCGTTGGCGCCGGAAATCCCGGCTGCGGCGTAGGAGGCCAGCGCCACGGGCGGTGTGATCGCGGACACCACCGCGAAATAGAACACGAAGAAGTGAGCCGTCAGAGGTTCAATACCCAACTGTACGAGGCCGGGCGCGACAACCGAGGCGGCTACTGCGTAGGCCGCCGTAGTCGGCATCCCCATCCCCAGCAAAATGGAGATGAACATGGCGAAGATCAGCGCCAGCAACTGACTTGTAGCGGCAACATCCAGCAACAACACGGAGAATCGAGCGCCCACTCCCGTGAGAGATATAACACCTACGATCACCCCCGCCGCGGCGCACACCACGATAATCTGGATTGCCATGTACGACGCGATTTCCAACGCCTGAAGGATTTGCCGCAGGCCCATCTTGTTGGGAGACAGCCAGCTCACCACAGCGGCAGAAACGGTCGCCAGTGTGCCGGCCCGGATCACCGAATAACCCATGAACAAGGCCACGATCAGGATAATGATCGGCACGAACAGGTAGCACTGCTTCATCATGGTTTTGAGCTTCGGCAGCTCATCTTCGCGCATGCCACGCATGCCGGTTTTGGCCGCTTCAAAATCCACCATGAAGTAGACAGAGGCAAAATACAGGATCGCCGGAATGATGGCGGCAATGGCAATCTCGGTGTAGGGAATGCCGGTAATTTCCGCCATGATGAAGGCGCCGGCGCCCATGATTGGCGGCATGATCTGACCACCGGTGGACGCAGCCGCCTCGACGGCGCCCGCAGACTGCTTGCTGTACCCCACCTTTTTCATCAGCGGGATCGTCAGCGAACCGGTGGATACCACATTGCCGGCACTGGTGCCGTTGATCATGCCCATCAAACCGGACGCGAAGATCGAGACCTTGGCCGGGCCACCCCGGGAACGACCGGCCGCCGCAAAGGCAAAGTTTACGAAGTAGTCGCCCACCTTTGAGGATTGCAGGAAGGCGGCAAAAATAATGAAGAGAATGATGTAGGTCGAAGACACGGCCGTGGTCGGCCCAAGGATCCCGGCATCGGTATACACCTGGCTGAAGAAGCGCTGGACCGACAGCCCCGGGTAGCCGAGGAAACCGGGCAGATAGGGGCCGGCGAAAACATAGGCCAGGAACACCAGGCCGATGATAACCAGTGCCATCCCCGCCACACGCCGGGTGAGCTCCATGATCAGGGCCGTACCGGCAATCGCTGCAAATGAGATGCCCACTGGCGCAAAGGAGGTGCCAGTCGACATCCGCATGGACGTGTTATAAACCACCAGGAAATAGGCGGCCACGGCCAGGGAGCAGACGATCAACACCAGATCGGGAACGCTGAAGACCGACCGCTCCCGTTGATGGAACCAGCTCATGACAATACCGATTCCGGTTGCCGCTAGCAGTGGCCAGCCAAAGTGCCAGACTTCCAGCTCGGCCGGAATCCGCATGGCGCCGTTCTGAACCATCTGCCAGAACGAAAACGTCTGATACAACACGTATAGAGCTGGCAGCATGGCACCAGCACTGATCCAGGTTGTCCACCGGTGGCGGGCGCCGCCCTCTTCCGATGACACGAACCGGGCCCCGGCGAACAGCACGAAGCCCAACACCAGGGCACCGGCAATGTGCACAATCCGGAACGACCAGGTTTCCAGGGGCGCGATGTTCAGGGAATAGAGGTGAAAAGCTGAATAGGCTATCGCCAGCAGGGCGACAAATTTCAGCAGGCCGCCTTCAAACAGTCGGCGGTTGGCTTCGACCGGTTCCTCATCGACATTGTGCGCGAGTATATGGTCCTCGCCCACTTCGATGCCTGGAAGGTCTTTGGAATCTTTTTCGGTAGTCATGACACACCCTGCTTGCAGGCAAATCGGGGCCAGAACTCGGCTGACCATAGTTTGCGGGAGACTGACGGGCAGTCTCCCGCTCGAGCACTGTTACTTGATCTGGCTGTCCTCGATCGGATAACCATTCTCGTTGAACCAACGTGCAGCGCCCGGGTGCCAGGGCAGAACGTTGTTCTTCGTGTAGTTCTCGGGAACCGAGTTGCGGGCCGCCTTGTGAATGGAGACCATCTTGTCGTTGTTCTCCATGGTCAGCTTGGTGATTTCGTACACGAAGCTTTCAGACACATCACAGTTAACCATCGCAAAGTTCCACATGGATACCACGCGGGAAGGCGCGTCCAGGGACTGGTAGGTGGACGCCGGAATAATGAACTCGGAAACCGGGAAGTTATTGATGATGGTTTCTGCCTCGGCATCGGTCATACCGATAATGTTCACATCGGTCTGGACTTCCAGCTGGCTGACCGCCGGAATGGGGATACCGGCCGCGAAGGCGACGACATCAATCAGGCCATCCTGAAGCTGACCGCCCAGATCAGACCAGCTGCCATTACGGCGCTCAAAGTTCACACCCAGGGTTTCCATCATGCGGGGGAAGTAGGTATCCGAGGTGGAGCCGGCAGGGCCAAAGCCGATGGTCGCGCCATCAGGAATATCGGCGATGGAGGTAATGCCGGAGCTGGAAAGCGCGGTTACCGAGAACGGCGTTTCGTACATCGGGAACATGGCGCAGACATTGTCCATCATCATACCCGGAGCCAGTGGGCTATTACCCTCCATGGACTCACGGGCCGGACCCATGGTGGTCAGGCCGAATTTCAGGTCGCCGGTATGCACGAGTGCCATGTTCTGCACCGGACCGCCGGTGATTTCTGCGCCACCGGAGACGCCCAGATTTTCAGCCACAAAGTTAGCCCAACCGGAACCATAGGCAAAGTAGGTTCCACCCTGGCTGGCAGTGCCAACGGTGAAATTGGTGGGCCAGTCTGAACGATCCTGGGCTGCTGCGGGGGTTGCGACGGCGAAGGTAGAGGCGAATGCTACCGCCATTACGGCTTGGGTTTTCATAGAAAATGCTCCCGATTCATTTTGTTTGTTGGGTGCTCAACGAAGCTCGGACAGCCTCGGTGGGTAACACAGGGAGCAAGGAGCGGACCAGTTCTAAATTAACGATAAAAAACAGAGAACTATCGGAATCAGGGGAAAGCTCAGGGGAAGGGAATGGGTGGATATCCACCCATCAGCAGACACCGATGGGTGAAGACCGACACGTGGAGCCATGTGACGGCACTATTTGCGCAGGGTTACCAACGCCCTTGCAAGGTTGCCACAATACGTCGGCTACCGGCCCGGTCCCGGTGCTCGCAGAGGTAAAGTCCCTGCCAGGTTCCCAGGGCCAGATGACCATGACTTACCGGCAGGGTCAGGGAGGGGCCGATCAGTATGCTCTTGATATGGGCAGGCATGTCGTCAGGTCCTTCCATCACGTGCTCGTAGTGCGGTGCATTCTCTGGAACCATAATGTTGAAGTGGCGCTCCAGATCGCCCCGGACATCCGGGTCGGCGTTCTCATTTACTGCCAGGGAGGCGGAGGTGTGCTGGATAAACAGGTGCAGCAGACCCACCTCACAGTTGGTCATGTCCGGCGCCTGGGCCAGGATTTCATTGGTAACCAGATGAAAGCCCCGAGGCAGCGGCGCCAACTCTATAATCGACTGATCCCAGATCATGACTCTGCCCTCGCCTATTTCTGCCGGTCATCCCAGGGGTGCACCGGGACGACATCGTCGCCGACATCCCCTTCGTAGCTGCTCCGGAAATAATCCATGGCTTTTTCCGCCTCGCTGAGCTCGTCAAACCGGGCAACGTGGTAAATGGCCTCGCCCTCATTCACCAGCGGCAGATTGTTCACGCAGATAACAATACCCGAGCAGGGTGACACCACAGCCGTTTCCGACTCCCCGAACGGATCCGCCACCATGGCCAGACGCTGCCCCTTGCGCACCTTCTGGCCCAGACGGGCAACCGGCCGCATGATGCCATCAATGTCCGCCCGTACCCACTGGGAGTTGGCGGCGGTTTCTGAGCGTTTTCTCGGCGCCCTGGGTCCTTTTTTCGCCGGGATCATTTCCAGTTCACGCATGACCCGGATAACTCCTTTCACACCGCTGCCGATCACGACATCATCAAAGCGCAGCGCCTCGCCCCCCTCAAAGGTAATCACCGGAATATCCTGTGAATCAGCGTACGCACGCAGGCTACCCTCGCGCAGTCCGGAGTTGATAATGATGGGTGCACCGAAAGCCTCGGCCATCCGCACGGTTTCCGAGTTTTTCAGCTCGGCACGAATTTGCGGCAGGTTGAAACGGTGGATCGCGCCGGTGTGCAAATCGATGATGTGGGTCACGCGCTCCATGATCTGGGTGCGCAGCAGGTAAGCAATGCGGCCGCCCAGGGAGCCGGTTTCGCTGCCGGGGAAACACCGGTTCAGGTCCCGCCGGTCCGGCAGGTACCGAGTGCGCTGTACAAATCCGAAAATATTGACGATCGGCACCGCAACCAGAGTTCCCCGAAGATGCCGTAGGGCCGAATTGGTAAGCACCCTGCGGACTATTTCCACACCATTGATCTCATCGCCATGAATTGCGCCGCACACCATCAGGACCGGACCATTCCGGCGACCGTGCACCACCTCTACCGGTATATGAAGAGGAGTATGGGTATAGAGTTTCGCCACCGGCACTTCCACCGTTTGGCGGGTGCCCGCCTTGATCTCGGTGCCGGCAATTTCAAAGGGCGCTCGGGCCATGGTTCAGCCTCTCCCACCCTTGGTGCCGGTTTTCCAGGGTTTCTGGTTCTTTTCGGTCCAGTTGATGATCATGCCGGCCACGTTCTTGCCTGTGGCATTCTCGATGCCTTCCAGACCGGGAGAGGAGTTCACCTCCATGACCAACGGCCCCCTGCTTGAGCGCAACAGGTCCACACCGGCAACATTCAAGCCCATGGCCTTGGCGGCCTTGATGGCGGTACTGCGTTCCTGCGGGGTAATGCGAATAAGCGAGGCGGTACCGCCCCGGTGCAGATTGGAGCGGAACTCGCCCTCGGCACCCTGGCGCTTCATCGCGGCGATCACCTTGTCACCGATGACAAAGCACCGGATATCCGCACCGCCGGCTTCCTTGATGAATTCCTGCACCAGGATATCGGCCTTCAGGCCCATGAACGCCTCAATCACACTCTCCGCGGCCTTGCGGGTTTCCGCCAGCACCACACCAATGCCCTGGGTGCCCTGCAGCAACTTGATCACCACCGGCGCGCCGCCAACCATCTTGAGCAACTCGGGAACGTTGTCCGGCTTGTTGGCAAAACCGGTAATCGGCATACCCACACCCTTTCGGGCCAGCAGCTGCAAAGAGCGCAGCTTGTCCCGGGAACGGCTGATGGCAACAGATTCATTGACCGGGAACACCCCCATCATCTCGAACTGGCGCAATACCGCAGTGCCGTAGAACGTCACTGAAGCGCCGATACGGGGGATCACCACATCAAAATTCTCCAGAACCTCCTCGTGATAGTGAATCTGGGGGTTGGCGGAGGTGATATTCATCGAGCAGTGAAGGCAATCGATTACCTTCACCTCGTGGCCACGATTGATCCCCTCCTCCACCAGACGACGGGTAGAGTAGAGGTGACGATTTCGCGACAGTACCGCAATTTTCATTTTTCAGTCCTTAAGGCCGGTTCACCGGCAAGATAGGAAGCTTCAGGATAGACAAGGGCGCGCCCGGACATGGCAGTACGGCCCAGCAACATCCGGAACCGCATGGAATCTCGGTTGGTCAATGTCATTTCAATGGGCCATTTCTGGCCGCCAATCAGCAGCGTGGTTTCGATGACCAGGCGCATTTCCTTGTGGCCGCCGGAGTCGGAGACGTTCCGCTCATCCAGCACCTTCGCGTCGCACTCCACCACCTGGTGCAGATCGTTCTGCACCGGGTGGACCCAGAAGCGCACGCGCCGTTCCCCGTTTTTGGTGTAGGGCTCGGTACGGAACGTGTGGAGACAGGAAGTTCTGGCTCCGGTGTCAATTTTTGCCTTGATACGGTTGATATCGAGGTCCGGCAGCGCAACCCACTCTCGCCAACCGAGACTCATTTTGTTCTCGGCTGGGGTCGGGGCGATGGTTTTGATAACTTCAGCTGTCTTTGTCGGCATCCGGGAGATCCTTTTCAGTGTTTTTTTCCGGCCCCCAACAGCTGAACACAGAACAACCTTGAGTGACTACCCGCATTTTTACTTTGGTACTCAGAATCAAAACTGCAGATCCACACAAGAAAGGCCAAACCTTGTTGCCAGCGTGACCCCCTGGGCTTTTTGAGACCGACCGAGTTCTGGTTCGCAAGAGCCTGCGCTAAAAGTACCTTAACTATAATCCAATCAGCCAAACCGGGCGAATATCCAAGTCAGTGATTTTATTGAAACACCTTGCTGTAATTACACTTATATCAATCCCTCAGACGACTATGGATTACGGATGACACAACTGGTCTGGTTCCGGAACGATCTCCGGCTTGCCGATAACCCCGCCCTCACAGCCGCCTGCGAGAGCAGTGAAGAAGTAAGAGCCTGTTTTATTCTCACCCCGGACCAATGGCAGGAACACGACTGGTCGCCGGCCCGAGTGCAGTTCGTCATCGCCCATGCCAATGCCCTCGCCGAAGAGCTGGCCAAACTGGGCATTCCCCTGTCCTTTATCCACGCAACACGCTTCGAAGACAGCCTTGGCAAACTCCAGAGCCATTGCGAAGAACACAAAGTGACTGCACTGCACTTCAACGAGGAATACGGGGTCAACGAACGAAAACGCGACAAGGCCGTCAAACACCGCTTTGACGGCCTCGGCATTGCCGTTCGCAAATACCGCGACCAGACCGTGGCACCGGTGGGTGAGATCCTTACCCAACAGAACGAACCCTATTCCGTGTTCACCCCCTTCTCGAGGCGCTGGCGCAGCTGGATAGACGAAACCCATCCGGCTCTATTCCCGACGCCCAAAGCCAGGGGCAACGCCCTGAACCCAGAACAGATCGACACCATTCCCGAGGCCTTTCGAGACGCGCCCGAGCCTCTCGTAGCAACCGGCGAAAGCGCCGCGCATGACCAGCTTGAGCGCTTCCTGGAACAACGCGGCGGTGCGTACAAAGACAACCGGGACTTCCCCGCCATCCACGGAACCAGCCAGATCTCACCTTACCTGGCCAACGGCGTACTCTCCGGCCGGCAGTGCCTGATCGCAGCAAGACAGGCCCAGGGTGCAGGCGGTAACCAGGAAGGACTGGGCACCTGGATCAACGAAATCGCCTGGCGGGATTTTTACATCAACATCCTGTATCACTATCCCCGGGTCAGCATGCACCGCGCCTTCAAACCGGAAACCGAAGGCCTGGAGTGGAACACCCCGGGCGACAATCTCGAAGCCTGGAAAACCGGCAACACCGGCGTCCCCATCGTCGACGCCGCCATGCGCCAACTCAACCAGACCGGCTGGATGCACAACCGCCTGCGCATGATCACCGCCATGTACCTCACCAAAAACCTGTTCATCGACTGGCGCCTGGGCGAAGCCTACTTCATGTCAAAACTGATCGACGGCTTCCTGGCCTCCAACAACGGCGGCTGGCAATGGAGCGCCTCCACCGGCACCGACGCCGCTCCCTACTTCCGCGTGTTCAACCCGGTTACCCAGAGCGAACGGTTCGATCCCGATGGGGATTTCATCCGGGAGTGGGTTCCGGAGCTGGCGAAACTGGATAGCAAACGGATTCACGATCCGGGTGCAAAGGGTGGTGTTATTCCGAAGGGGTATCCGAGGCAGATCGTTGATCTTAAAGAAAGCAGGAAAGAAGCGATCGCAAAGTTTCAGGAATTGAAAAACTGAGGTAAACAACGAAGCGGGCTACTCCAAGGCTCTGACGCAGTGCCGGGGAGGGCCTTCCCAAAACTGTGCGGAGCCATGGATGGCGGAGCCCAAGCGTCACATGGATGTGCCGCAAGGAGCGTGTTTTGGGAAGGCCCTCCCTGGCACTGCAGCCCGAAAGCTCGCAAGCCCGCCGGCACCAAAGTCAGCCAGAACAGACCGGGCAATCAGGGTCCCGAGCCAGCTTCATCTCCCGCCACTGCATCTCCCAGGCATCCAGAATCAACAACCGCCCGATCAAAGGCGTCCCCACCCCGGAAATCACCTTGATCGCCTCCATCGCCTGGGTCGCCCCAATCATACCGACCAGCGGCGCAATCACCCCCGCCTCAGAACAGGTCAGATCCTCATTACCCTGCTCCGGATACAGACAGTGATAACAGGGGCTTTCCTCCCGCCGGCTGTCGTACACCGAAACCTGCCCTTCGCCCCGAATTGCAGCGCCGGACACCAGGGGCACTTTTGCGGCGACACAGGCACGGTTCAGAGCGAACCGAGTGTTGAAATTATCCGTGCAATCGACCACCAGGGTTGCCTCTGCAACTCTCTGCGCCAGGGCCGCACCTTCGAGGCGCTCGTTCAGGGCCGTCACGGACACCAGCGGATTGATCCGCCGAATCCGGTCGGCAAGGCTTTCCGCCTTCGACTCGCCCAGCTGCGCAGTTTCAAAACCAATCTGGCGCTGGAGATTGGCCAGTTCGATATTGTCGTCATCCACCAGGATCAGGGTGCCGACACCCGCGGCGCCAAGATACAGAGCTACAGGGCATCCCAGCCCGCCCGCTCCAAGCACCAGAACCCGGGCAGACTGCAACTTCTCCTGACCGGAAATATCGAACCGCGGCATCAGAATCTGCCGGCTGTAGCGCAATAATTCGTCGTCACTGAGCATCTGCATCTCCCCTATCAGGTGCCGGAGCACTGGCCGTAGCACCGGAACGCCATCGCCCGAGCGTCATCCGGTCCCGATTGCCGTAATCCTTCCGTGCCTCAACGTCTTGAAAGCCACGCGCGCGAAACAACTCTGCCACGGCCTGAGCCTGATCGAAACCATGCTCGACCAGAAGCCATCCGTCTTCAACCAGCCAGTCAGGCGCCTGGCCCACAATAAGCCGCAGATCGTCCAGGCCATCATGGCCGGATACCAGGGCAGACGCGGGCTCGAACCGAACATCCCCCTGTGTAAGGTGATGATCATTATCCGGAATATAGGGCGGGTTGGAGACAATCAGATCAAATCGGTCGGGCGTCAGCTCTGAAAACCAGGAGCTCTGAACCACGGAAACGGTCAGACCCAGCGCATCGGCATTATCACGGGCAAGCGCCACGGCCTCGGCCACGGCATCGCATGCGGTGATCTGCCAATCCCGGTGCTCACTGGCCAGAGCCAGTGCGATAGCGCCGGTCCCCGTCCCCAGATCCAGCATTCGGGCCTGCCGAGGCAGCGGCAAATCCAGAGCAACCTCCACCAGGCATTCGGTATCCGGTCTCGGGATCAGGGTGGAGGCACTGACCTTCAGTGGTAAAGACCAGAACTCCTGCTGTCCCAACAGGTGTGCCACAGGCCGACCGGCCACGCGCTCCTGCACAAGCGCCTCAAAGGCCTCAGCGTGAGCATTGGTCAATTCCCGCTCCGGCCAGGCCCGGAAACTGGTCCGGCTGAGCCCCGTAATATGGCTCAGCAGCAACTCAGCATCCAGCCTCGGCGAATCGCTATCAATCCGGGTGGATGCCGTCTTCAGAAGGGCTTCACAGGTCAGTGAGGATTTACTGGTCATCGGCGAGAGAGGCGAGCAGCTCGGCCTGGTGTTCCTGCTGCAACGGCACGATCACGGCGTCCAGATCACCGGCAATGACTTCGTCGAGCTTGTAGAGCGTGAGGTTGATCCGATGATCCGTTACCCGCCCCTGGGGAAAGTTGTACGTGCGGATGCGCTCGGACCGGTCGCCACTGCCCACCAGGCTCTTGCGAGTTTCGGCCATCGACTTCTGCTGCCGCTCGGTCTCGGCATTCTGCAGCCGGGAGGCCAGCAGGCTCAACGCCTTGGCGCGGTTCTTGTGCTGGGAACGCTCTTCCTGGCATTCCACCACGATGCCCGTTGGCAAATGCGTTATCCGGATCGCCGAATCCGTCTTGTTGACGTGCTGGCCGCCAGCACCGGAAGCGCGGAAGGTGTCCACCCTCAAATCGGCTTTATTGAGCTCAATGGCTTCGGCCTCATCGGCCTCTGGCATCACGGCAACAGTACAGGCCGAGGTATGGATCCGCCCCTGGGACTCGGTTTCCGGAACGCGCTGTACGCGATGAGCCCCGGATTCGAACTTCAGGGCACCATAGACTCCATCACCAGCCACACGGGCAATCAGCTCCTTGTAGCCTCCGTGCTCACCCTCGCTCTCGCTCAGCACTTCCACCTGCCAGCGCCGGCGCTCGGCATACCGCAGATACATCCTGAACAGATCGCCGGCAAAGATAGCGGCTTCATCACCGCCGGTGCCGGCACGGATCTCGAGGAACACGTTCTTGCCGTCATTCGGGTCTTTGGGCAGCATCAGGCGCTGGAGCTCTTCATCCAGCTCCTCGCTTTTCTGCTCGGCCAGTTGCAGCTCTTCCTCCGCCATTTCCCGCATGTCGGCGTCGCCATCTTTCGCCAGCTCACGGGCGGCCTCGATGTCATCGAGCGATTGCTGCCAGGCCTGAAAGCACTGAACAATAGGTTCAATCTCGGCGAACTCCCGGGAAAGGTCCCGGAACTTGTCCTGCTGGGAAATAATGGAGGAATCACTGAGCAATGCGCTGACTTCCTCGAAGCGGTCGGTAAGCTGCTCGAGGCGGGATTGGATCGATGGCTTCATAGTTTTTCCGGGGTAGTCGTCGTGTCCGCGTCCAGTGCATCCAGCTGGTGCAACTCACGCAGCCACTCTGTCACCTCGGTGCGACCTTCTGTGGTGGCCTTGCGAACCTGCACAGAGGGTTCGTGCAGGAGTTTATTGGTGAGGCCGCGTGCCATACTGCGCAGCACGGTTTCAGGATCTGTGCCGTTACGCAGGGCGCGCAGGGCTTTTTCGGTCTCCGCATCGCGAAGTAGTTCGGCGCGCTGACGGAACTGTTTGAGAGTGGACACTGCGTCCAGCGCCCGAAGCTGATTCAGGAAATCCTGAACTCCGGAGGCCACCAGATTCTCGGCTTCCCTGGCCGCGCCCTCACGGGAGCGGATATTCTCTTCGATAACCTGGCGCAGGTCGTCAACGGTGTACAAATAAACGTCGTCCAGCGAGGCCACTTCCGGCTCTATATCTCGGGGCACAGCAATGTCCACCATGAAATAGGGACGGTGCTTGCGTTTCTTCAGTGCCCGTTCAACGGCGCCTTTGCCAAGGATCGGCAGTGGACTTGCGGTGGAGGAAATAATGATATCGACATCCGCCAGGTGCTCGGGAATCTCGGACAACACAATGCCCTTGCCGCCACGGGATTCTGCCAGTGCCTGTGCCCGCTCAAGGGTCCGGTTGGCCACCAGGAAATCCTTCACGCCAGCATCCGCCAGGTGACGGGCCACCAGTTCGATGGTTTTGCCTGCACCAATCAGCAAGGCCTTGTTGCGAGACATATCGGCAAAGATATGGTGCGCCATGCTCACCGCTGCATAGGCCACGGAAACCGGGTTTTCCCCGATGGCGGTCTGGGTACGCACGCGCTTGGCGACCGAGAAGGTATGTTCAAACAGCCGGGACAGGAACGAACCACTTGCACCATGCTCCCGGGCCAGGGTGTAGGCATCCTTCAACTGTCCGAGAATCTGGGGTTCACCCAGCACCATGGAATCCAGACCGGCAGCGACGCGCATCATGTGCCTGACGGCATCTCCATCGCGGTGCACGTACAGCGCCTCCTCAAGCTCCGCGGCGTCGAGGCCATGAAAACCGGCCATCCAGCGAAGCACCATGGGTGCACAGTCGTCATCGCCGGCCAGGTACAACTCGGTCCGGTTACAGGTAGAAAGTATCGCAGCCTCGGTGGCGCCCGACGTCGCACGAAGCTCGGCAAACGCTTCCGCCATACGCTCGGGCGTAAACGCCACTCGCTCCCGTAACTCAACGGGGGCCGTGCGATGATTGATTCCCAGCGTTAGCAATGCCATTTGATGGTTGTACAACCTTTTGCCGATGAACGGTGCGAATGCGTGCAGTTACCCGACATTTTAACGGCCAGCGACCTTAGCTGCCACCCAAAACCGCCATGGCTTCGGCAAGTGCGGACAGGTTGGGCAAGATCAGACGCTTATGCCATTATAGGGACTCGGCCAAGGCCGGGACCCGATCTACCTCAAGAAAGGGGCTGGAGCGTGGTTATTATTGATGCGTTTTCGACAGACCATGGGAAGTTGCATGCACAAGTCCGTACCGTTTCTGGTTACCTGCCTGCTTGGCCTCACACTGGCAGGGTGTGCCAGCCTTACCGGCACAGAGGAAGCGCCTGCTCCCGGCGAAAAAACCGCCACCGAGAAGAGAACAGAGCCACAGCGGCCGGTTGAATACGCCGATTTCGAGCCCGAGACCCTGTACCTTTTACTGTCTGCCGAAATCGCGGCCCAGCGCGGCCGCTACGACATTACCCTGGTGAACTACCTCAAGGCTGCCAAGCAATCCCGCGACCAGGCGGTTATTGAGCGGGCCATGAGAATTGCCCAGTCCCTGAACGGCGATAACGCCCAGAAGCAGCTGGCCGAGCTGTGGCTGGAGATCGACCCGGACAACCTCCAGGCCCACCGGATATCCGCAATCCAGGCGGTAAAGGGCAACGACCTCCAGACCGCCATCCATCACATGGAGCGGATCATGGATCAGGGTGGCGACGCTGATTTCGACAGCCTGGCCGCTATGGCCGCCAATCTGCCGCCAGAGCAACAGCAGGAACTGCTCGCCCTCTACAATCAGATGTCGGACCGCCACCCCAACACCCCGGAGCTTGAATACAGCATTGCGCTCCTGTTGAAAGTAACCGGACAGCCACAGCAAGCCCTCGACAGACTTGAACCTCTTCTGCAGGAAAACTCGAACTTCCAGCCGGCCATCATTCTCAAAGGCGACCTGCTCTACCAGACCGGCCAGAAAAGCAGCGCGCTTGACTACCTGCTCACAAACACCCGCCGCTTTCCCGCCAACCGGCAGATGGGCACGCTTTACGGCCGCATGCTTATAAATGAGGGTGAATTGCAGGCGGCCCAGGATGAGTTCAACCGTCTTGTCCAGCGCTACCCGGACACGCCGGGCCTGCGGCTATCCCACGCGCTGGTCGCCCTTGAGAATGGCCAGACCGACCTGGCGCGGGAAGAGCTGACAAAACTGGCCGAACAGGGCCACCATACCAGCGAAGCCAACTACTACCTGGGCCGTATTGAAGACCAGGCGGGCAACACCGAGCAGGCCATCGGCTATTACCAGAGCGTGGAACAGGGCAATTACTATTTTCCGGCCCTGGCCCGTGCCAGTTCCCTTCTGGCGGAGAACGGCCAGCTCGAGGACGCCATTGACCGCATCCGCAGGCTGCGCGAAGCCAACCCACGGCAGGCCGAGAACTTCTGGCTGCTGGAAGTAAATCTGCTGCTGGACCAGGAACAGCAACAGGAGGCCCTGAGTACCGCCACGGAAGCCCTGGAAGAACATCCGGACAACATCGAGATCCGCTACGCCCGGGCCATGCTCTACGATGGTATTGGCCAGACTGCCAACGCCGAAGCCGACCTGCGGCAAATTATCGAGCAGGAGCCGGAAAACGCTGTTGCCCTGAACGCTCTCGGCTACATCCTGACTACCCGCACGGACAGGTTAAGGGAGGCCCGCGGCTATATCGAGAAAGCACTGCGACTGGATCCGGACAACCCGGCCATCCTCGACAGCATGGGCTGGGTCCTGTTCCTCGAAGGCCAGATAGAGCCTGCGCTCGACTACCTTTCCCGTGCCTGGGCCGCCTTTCCGGATCCGGAAGTGGCAGCCCACTACGGTGAAGCACTCTGGATGAACGGCGCCGAAGAGCAGGCCCGAATCATCTGGCAGGAAGGCCTGGAACAGGACAGCGACCACGAAATACTCAGGGAAACCATAGACCGGCTGACCAACGGCGGTGAGCCGGAATGAGACTGGCCCGAACCCTGGCAGCACTGATCATGCTCGCCACCCTCGGCGCCTGCACTACGATCCAGATCGACCCATTGCCGGACGGTATGACCGACCAGCCCCCGGCAGACTGGACTACCCGCGCCGCCAGTCTCGGCGAACTGGATCACTGGAAGCTGACCGGCAAGCTGGCCGTTCGCCAGCCATCAGACAGCGGAACCGCCATCATCAACCACTGGATTCAGGACGGCGAAGCCTACGACCTGGCCCTCTCTTCGTCCTTCCTCGGCATGGGCAGCACAACGCTTAAAGGCGTGCCCGGCTTTATCGAGCTGACCCTGCCGAACGGCGAAACCTATCGCTCGGGCGAGCCGGAAGCCCTCGTGGAGGCCGCCACAGGCTGGCAGCTACCCCTGGAAAACCTGACCTGGTGGATCCGGGGCCTGCCGTCACCGGCCAGGGATTACCGCCTGCTGTTTGATGATCAGGGCACCCTCGCCATTATCCGGCAGAACGGCTGGGAGATCCGCTACGACCGCTGGCAGACCTTCCTCTCCAGCTATCCTGCACTCCCCGCCCGCATTACCGCCCTCAAGGATGAAAAGCGGGTCCGTCTGGTGGTGGGCGACTGGCAGGAGCAACCGGAGTGACACCCGACCTGATATTGCCCTCACCGGCCAAGCTGAACCTGTTTCTACATATCGTTGGGCGCCGGGACGACGGCTATCACGAACTCCAGACCCTGTTTCAGTTCCTCGACTACGGCGACGACCTGAGCTTCACCCTGACACCCGGCGAGCCGGGCGTCAGCCTCGCGGAGCCTGTTCCTGGTGTCGACGACGAGGACAACCTCATCATTCGCGCGGCCAGAGCACTCCTTGAGAGAGCTCAAGGCGACTTGCCCGGGGTCACCATCGGCATAACCAAACGGCTGCCCATGGGCGGCGGCCTTGGCGGCGGCAGTTCCAACGCTGCAACTACGCTGCTCGGATTGAATCATCTCTGGCAGCTCAATCTGAGCATTGATGAGCTTTCCGAAATCGGCCTCGCTCTGGGCGCCGATGTGCCGGTGTTTGTCCGGGGCCATGCCGCCTTCGGCGAGGGAGTTGGTGAAACACTGACCAATGCAAATCCGCCGGAAGACTGGTTCGTTGTTCTCAAGCCTGGCTGCAACATAAACACTGGCAAGATTTTTTCCGAGCAAGGGTTGACAAGGAACACCCCGAGAATCAAAATAGCGCCCGCTTTTGAGGGAGACGCCTCGAGGTACCGAAACGACTGTGAGGATGTAGTTCGCAAACTGTATCCTGAGGTTAACCAGAGCCTGGAATGGCTTTCACAATTCGGACCTGCAAGATTAACCGGAACCGGGGCTTGCATATTTGGACGTTTCCCGACAGAATCCGCAGCCCGGATCATCTGGGAAAGCAAACCCTCCGGCGTCACGGGGTTCGTAGCTAAAGGGGTGAACATTTCACCTCTACACAAAAAGCTAACAGAGCTGGAATGATGCCAAAAAAGCACGATACTGGGGTGTCGCCAAGTGGTAAGGCAACGGGTTTTGATCCCGTCATGCGCAGGTTCGAATCCTGCCACCCCAGCCACCTTTCTCCCGCTTCTTCTGAATCAAACGCCGATACTGAGAAGGATGCCGTCGTGTCCAAACTGATGATCTTCGCTGGCAACGCCAACCCTGAACTGGCTCAAGCGATTGCCCGCAAACTCCACATTCCCATGGGTCAGGCCACCGTAGGCCGTTTCAGCGACGGAGAAACCACCGTCGAGATCAATGAGAATGTCCGCGGCCATGATGTATTCATCATCCAGCCGACCTGCTACCCCACCAACGATAACCTGATGGAACTGATCGTGATGGCCGACGCACTTCGCCGTGCTTCCGCTACACGAGTCACCGCCGTTATCCCCTATTACGGATACGCGCGCCAGGATCGCCGGGTACGCTCTACCCGTGTTGCCATCAGCGCCAAGGTGGTAGCCGACATGATTTCCAGCATCGGCGTGGATCGGGTTCTGACTGTCGACCTGCACGCCGACCAGATCCAGGGCTTCTTCGATATTCCGGTGGACAACATCTACGCCACACCGGTCATGCTCGAAGACATCTTCAAGCAGCGCTTCGAGAACTTCGTGGTGGTATCTCCGGATGTCGGCGGTGTGGTTCGCGCCCGTGCCGTGGCCAAGCGCCTGGACGACGCCGATCTCGCGATCATCGACAAGCGTCGCCCGAAAGCGAACGTATCCCAGGTCATGCACATCATCGGTGATGTCAAAGACAAGACCTGTATCCTGGTGGACGACATCATCGATACCGCCGGCACGCTGTGCAAAGCGGCCAACGCCCTGAAAGAGCACGGCGCAGCCCGCGTGGTTGCCTACATCACCCACCCGGTTCTCTCCGGCCCGGCCATTGATAACATCAATGCCTCTCAGCTGGACGAACTTGTGGTCTGCGACACCATTCCGCTGGGTGACAAAGCGGCTAATTGTGATAGAATCCGCGTCCTCGGAATGGCCGGGCTGCTTGCGGAGTCTATTCGCCGCGTAAGCAACGAAGAGTCTATCAGCGCCATGTTCGAGAATGCCTGAGTGACCCTTGGGTCGTAATATCACGGCATTACAAGCAGTTACCGGGTCGGGAGCCTACACAGGCTCCCGACTCTTTTAGTCAGCCGGAAAAATCCGGCTTTTCAGAAACATCACCTGATCCAACGCCTGGTCGCGGGCAGTTCAGGTGACGATTGAGGTTATTACCATGTCTCAGGAATTTGTTATCGAAGCATTTCCTCGCGACGATCAGGGGAGAGGTGCGAGCCGCCGCCTGCGTCGTGAGGAGCGTAAAATTCCGGCCATCATCTATGGTGGCGGAAAAGACGCTACTCCGGTTGCCATCTGGCACAACGAGCTGAAAAAGGCCCTCGAAAACGAAGCCTTCTTCTCTCACATCCTGACCATCGAACTCGGTGGCAAGAAAGAAAGCGTAATCCTGAAGGATCTGCAGCGTCACCCGTACAAGCCGATCCTGACCCACGCTGACTTCCTGCGCGTTGACAAGGACCACGAGATCCACGTCAACGTACCGCTGCACTTCATCAACGAAGACACTGCACCGGCTATCAAGCTCCACGGCGGCGTAGCGAACCACCAGATCAACGAAGTTGAAGTGATCTGTCTGCCGCAGAACCTGCCCGAGTTCATCGAAGTGGACATGACCACTGTCGAGATGGACCAGGTAGTTCACCTGAGCGATCTGAAACTGCCGAAAGACGTCAAGATTGCCGCCCTGCTCCAGGGTGAAGATCACGACCTGCCGGTTGTGGCTATTCACAAGCCACGCGGCGCCAAGGTTGATGACGAAGCCGAAGGCAGCGAAGAAGGTGAAGAAGGCGAAGACAAGGAGTAATCACTCCTGTCGTGAGGAGGGCAATGGCGAATGGCGCAGGATATTGTCATGGTGGTTGGCCTGGGAAACCCCGGCGCTGACTACGAGAATACCCGCCATAACGCCGGCGCCCTCTTCGTGGAAGCTCTGGCCCGCGCTGCGGGCCAGACGCTCCGCCCCGAAAAGAAATACCATGGGCTTTACGCCCGCATTCAGTGGCAGGGCCTGGACCTGCATCTCCTGAACCCCACTACCTTTATGAATCGCAGCGGCCTGGCCATCAAGGCGCTGGCGGATTTCTTCAAGATTCAGCCCCAACAGATTCTGATTGCCCACGACGAACTCGACCTGCCCCCAGGTACCGCCAAGCTCAAGAAAGGCGGCGGCCACGGCGGACACAACGGCCTGCGTGATACCATCGCCCACTTGGGCACCAACGATTTCCAGAGACTGCGCATCGGCATCGGCCACCCCGGCGACAGTCGCAGGGTAACCGGCTACGTACTCGGCCGCCTGGGCAAACAGGAAACCGAAGAACTGAACGCGGTAATCGACGAAATCATGCGGGTATTACCGGATGCGGCCAGCGGCAAACTCCCCGCCGCCATGAATCGCCTGCACAGTTTCAAACCGGTATAATCCGCCCAAATTTTTCCAGTACCAGCAGAGGCATTCCATGGGATTTAACTGCGGCATCGTCGGCCTTCCCAACGTCGGCAAATCTACCCTGTTCAACGCATTGACCAAATCCGGCATTGGCGCGGAAAACTTCCCGTTCTGCACCATCGAGCCCAACGCCGGTGTTGTCGCCATGCCGGATCCGCGCCTCAACAAACTGGCGGAGATCGTAAAGCCGGAGCGCGTCGTGCCGACCACCATGGAATTCGTCGACATCGCCGGCCTGGTGGCAGGCGCATCAAAGGGCGAAGGCCTGGGCAACCAGTTCCTGGCCAACATCCGCCAGACCGACGCCATCGCCCATGTCGTACGCTGCTTTGAAGACGGCAACGTCATTCACGTGGCCAACAAGGTGGACCCGGCCTCCGACATCGAGGTGATCAACACCGAACTGGCCCTGGCCGACCTGGAAACCGTTGAAAAGGCCATCAAGCGCGTTCAGCGGGTCGCCAAGAGCGGTGACAAGGAAGCCAAGGCCCAGCTGGAGATGTTCGAGAAGCTTCTGCCGGTACTAAACGAGGGCAAGCCGGTACGCAGCATGAACCTCGACAAGGACCAGATGGCGCTGATCCGCGAGCTTTGCCTGCTGACCGTCAAGCCAACCATGTACATCGCCAACGTCAGCGAGGACGGGTTCGAAAACAACCCGCACCTGGACACCGTGCGCAAGATCGCCGAGTCGGAAAATGCCGTGGTTGTGCCCATCTGCAACAAGATCGAAGCCGAAATCTCCGAACTGGAAGACGATGAAAAATCCATGTTCCTGGAAGAGATGGGCATGGACGAGCCAGGCCTGGATCGCGTCATCCGCGGCGGCTACGGCCTTCTGGGCCTGCAAACCTACTTTACCGCCGGCGTAAAGGAAGTCCGCGCCTGGACCGTAAAAATCGGCGCCATAGCCCCTCAGGCGGCCGGCGTGATCCATACCGACTTCGAACGCGGCTTCATTCGTGCCGAAGTAGTGAGCTATGACGATTTCGTGCAGTACAACGGCGAAGCCGGCGCCAAGGATGCCGGCAAATGGCGCCTGGAAGGCAAGGAATACATCGTGAAAGACGGGGACGTTATCCACTTCCGCTTCAACGTGTAATTTTTCAGGAAAAACTGGGCTCCAAGCCTTGACAGAGTGGGCCCAAATACTGAAAATACGCGCCTCGTTTAGGGCGATGCCCAAAGCGAAATGGCAAGGTAGCTCAGTTGGTTAGAGCACAGCACTCATAATGCTGGGGTCGGCGGTTCGACTCCGCCCCTTGCTACCAGTATTCTGAAAAGCCCGTCGCGAAAGCGCCGGGCTTTTTCAGTTTCAGGGGACGACCCCACCCTTCCCGGGCAGTGAACGCGGGACGACCCGCCTTCGTACAACACCTGCTATGAGATCAACCAAAGACCGAGTTCGCCAGGCTATCTCCTTTGAGGTTATCGGCCTGCTCCTTTCCGTGCCACTTGCAGCCTTCACCTTCGGTTTTGACATGGCGAAGACCGGGGTACTCGGTGTGGTGGGCGCCACCATCGCAACCATCTGGAACTATGTCTTCAACCTGGGGTTTGATCACGGGCTGAAGCACTTCACCGGATCAACCCGTAAATCCCTGCGTCTGCGCTTCCTGCACGCCGTCAGTTTCGAGCTGGGTCTGATGCTGATCTTCCTGCCAATCATTGCTTGGTGGATGGGCATTGGTGTGCTGGAGGCGCTGATTGTGGATGTGGCGTTCGTGGTGTTCTATCTGGTCTATGCGTTCGTATTCACCTGGTGTTACGACACCATATTTCCTGACACGGACGCCAAGAAATCCAACGTCACTTAAACAAACTTTGACAATTCCGGAGGCAGGAGTCGGATAGGATAGAGACTTCGCCCGAATGCGTTTTAAGGTTGTATCGCATTATGAAATCCCGCCATGCACTCACGGCCTTCCTGGCCGTTGTTCTGGTTCCCATTGCCCTTGGGTTCGCTGGCGCGAGCGTGAAGGCGGCCATTCTGTCGATCGGTGTTTTCTGGGCCTGCCTGGGAATATTCTTCTATCCATCTATCAGCGACTATCTGAAAGCTGAAAGAAGGCAGCGCGACGACTAGCGCTGTAGGCGCCAGGCCCTCTATTCGATTCTTTTTCTTCCGGACTGCAACGATCCTCTAACAACAAACTCTGTGGCATACTCACGGGCTGAAACCCACAAAGAACAACACACCAGCAAGGACCGTTGACATGAAACCGGAAACCCTCGCCCTGCACGCAGGCTTCAAAAGCGATCCCACTACCCGGGCGGCGACAACGCCGATTTACCAGACCACGTCCTACACCTTTGACGACACCCAGCACGGTGCCGATCTGTTCGATCTGAAGGTTCAGGGCAACATCTACACCCGCATCATGAACCCGACCAACGCGGTTCTCGAAGAGCGGATGACAGAGCTGGAAGGCGGTGTTGGCGCCCTGGCGGTAGCTTCTGGCATGGCGGCCATCACCTACGCCCTGCAGACCATCTGCAAGGTGGGCAACAACATTGTCAGCACCAGCCAGCTGTACGGCGGCACTTACAACCTGTTTGCCCACTCCCTGCCGAACCAGGGTATTGAGTGCAGGATGGTCGCCCACGACGATTTCGATGCCGTGGAAAAGGCCATTGATGAAAACACCCGCGCCCTGTTCTGCGAATCCATTGGCAACCCGGCGGGCAACGTGGTCGACATCCAGCGCTGGGCCGAGATCGCTCACAAGCATGGCATTCCGCTGATGGTGGACAACACCGTTGCCACGCCGTTCCTGTGTCGCCCCATCGAACACGGTGCCGATATCGTTATCCACTCGCTTACCAAATACATCGGCGGCCACGGCACCACCGTAGCCGGCGTGGTGGTAGATTCCGGAAAGTTCGACTGGAAAGCCAGTGCTGACAAGTTCCCGATGCTGAACGAACCGGATCCGTCCTACCACGGCGTGGTTTACACCGACGCCCTGGGCCCGGCAGCCTTCATCGGCCGCTGCCGCGTAGTCCCGCTGCGCAACACCGGCGCTGCCCTGGCGCCGTTTAATGCGTTCCTGATCATGCAGGGCCTGGAAACTCTGGCGCTGCGCATGGAGCGTCACTGTGAGAACGCAGAGAAAGTCGCCAACTTCCTGCAAGACCATCCGTCTGTAGAGTGGGTGAATTACGCGACCCTGGCCAACAGCCCCTACAAGGCGACCTGCGAGAAGATTTGTGGCGGTAAGGCGTCCGGGATCCTGAGCTTCGGCATTAAGGGTGGCCGGGAAGCCGGCGCAAAGTTCATTGATGCCCTGGAGCTGATCCTGCGTCTGGTGAATATCGGTGACGCCAAGTCCCTGGCCTGTCACCCTGCAACCACTACCCACCGGCAGCTGAACCCGGAGGAGTTGAAGAGTGCCGGGGTCAGCGAGGATTTGGTGCGGCTGTCTATCGGCATCGAGCATGTCGACGACCTCATTGCCGACATCAGCCAGGCCCTGGACAAAGCCCAGGCTTGATAAGGGTCAACCGGGTACGACCAATGTCGTGCCCGGCACCCCCGTGATTGCCCCTACCAGTCTTGTAACTCCCCCGCCAGCCCATTACTCTTTAGGGTTCTCCATACCCGAATCAAGAGTCCGGTTGCATGAGCGACAGCGCAAAAACCCGCATTACCAGTGGTTCCAAATTCCGCAACGAACATGGCTTCTCGGCCATCAAGGATGGCGTTAAACGGTCATCGAAGCAGGAAGCCACAACCGCGGAAAAGCGAGAGCCGAAGCCAAAATGGCTGCGGGCACGCATGCCCGGGGGCGAGCGCTATGAGGCGGTACGCAAGAACGTTACTGAGCACCGCTTGAGCACCGTTTGCCAGGAGTCCCATTGTCCGAACATTGGCGAGTGCTGGACCGCCGGCACGGCCACCATCATGGTAATGGGCTCTGTATGCACCCGGGCCTGCAAGTTCTGCGCGGTAGACACCGGCAACCCGAAAGGCTGGCTGGACCATGAAGAGCCTGAGAACACGGCCAAGTCCGTAGAGCTCATGGGCCTTCGCTACATCGTGCTTACCTCGGTGGACCGTGACGACCTCGACGACGGTGGTGCCGCCCACTATGCCGCTTGCGTCTCTGCCATCAAACAGCGCACGCCGGAAGTGGCCGTTGAAGCACTGACGCCGGATTTTGATGCGGTGATGGCGGACGTTGAGAAGGTGGTGGATTCCGGGCTGGATGTCTTTGCCCAGAACGTGGAAACCGTCAAACGGCTGACCAGCCGGGTCCGTGACCCGCGCGCCGGGTATGAGAAAACCCTGCGGGTTCTGGAGCACGCCAAGAAGCACCGCCCGGATGTGCTCACCAAGACCAGCCTGATGCTGGGGCTTGGCGAAACCGAAGAGGAAATCCTGGAAACCATGGACGATCTGCGCGCCATCGGTGTGGATATCCTGACTCTGGGCCAGTACCTGCGCCCTACTCCGAATCACCTGCCGGTGGAACGCTACGTCACCCCTGAAGAGTTCAACCGTTATCGGGAAATCGGCCTGGAGAAGGGGTTCATGGAAGTACCCTCCGGCCCCATGGTCCGCTCCAGCTACCGGGCCGATAAGGTATTCGATAAAAACAATCTTGGTCTCGCCGTACCCGAGGTTCCCCAAGCCTCCAATGCCATGCAGATTCCGGTGAAGGCCATCGACTGAGAACATACATGCTGACACTGCTGCGAAATGCCCGGCTGAAGTACAAATTCTGGTTGCTGAACATTGTCGTTTTTGCAGTTCTCTGTTTGCTGGTTCTTTACGCCATGCACACCATTGCCGGGCAGACCGGCAAGGCGTTCGATCAGGTGTTCGCCGAGACAGCCCCGGGCTTTGCCCTGGTGGTAGCAGTCCTAATGGTGCTCGAGATGGCTGGCTCCCAGCTGCTGATCTCGTTTATCGAGCGTCACGTGAATCGCCTTAAGAACACCATGGTCGAGGTACAGGCCTCAGGCAATCTGAGCCAGCGGGCGTTGGTGGATTCCACCGACGAGATCGGTGAAATGGCCAGCGCCTTCAATGCCATGCAGGACCGCACCGTGGGCGTGGTTCGAAGCATGAAGGAAGCCATCGAACGGCTGCACCAGGAGGTCGAGGAACTGACCGCGGCCGCCGAATCCCGCCGGGATGATTTAGGCCGTCAACAACAGGGCGCCGACCGGTCCGCCGAAGTTATCGAAACCATGCTGCAGAGCTTCACCGGCATCGCCGAACAGGCCGGAATTGCCAAGACCCTGTCCCACGAAGCCAGCGATGCAGCCCGCGACGGCAGCACCCGTGTTGGCCAGAGCGCCGACAGCATCCGCAAACTCGCAGATGTGGTACGCAATTCCGCCAGCAGCGTCGAAGCCCTGGCCGAGAACAGCCATGACATCAGCCACGCCATCACCGAGATCCGGGGCATTGCCGAACAGACCAATTTGCTGGCCCTGAACGCGGCCATCGAGGCGGCCCGGGCCGGCGAACAGGGCCGGGGGTTTGCCGTTGTGGCAGATGAAGTCCGCAAACTGGCCCAGCGGGTCCAGGACTCCACCGATCAGATTCAGGACACCATCGACCGGCTTCTCAATGCCATCAACACCGCCGTGAACCAGATGACCGGCAGTTCCGAGGATGCTACCCGCTGCGTCGAGGAATCCGAGGAAGGCCGCCGCGCCCTGGAAGCCATCAACGAAGTGGTCAGCCGCATTGATCATACCAACCAGGAAATCGCCAACGTATCGGCGGAGCAGACCGCTGGCACTGACGATGTGCTGGCCAACGTACAGGGCATTCGCGAAACCACCCAGAACATGGTGACCCAGCTTGCCGAGAGCGCGGATATGAGCCGCCGCCTGAAAAAGCTGATCGATTCCCTGGAAGAAGCCTCGTCAAAGGTCACGGTTCACTGAGGTTTATGGCACACTCTGCACTCGTTTGAACCGGCAGAGTAGTTGTTCATGAATCGTCTTCGCGCCCTGTATGACCGCCTGATTTTTCCGCATCCGTTTATTATCCTGGCGGCTTTCGCCCTGCTTCTGGCCTTCGCCGCCATCAAGTTCGGCGAATTCCGCCTGGATGCATCCGCCGAATCCCTGGTGCTCGAAAACGACCGATCCCTGGAACAATACCGCCAGGTAAACCGTCGCTTTACCACCTCCGACGATTTCCTGATCGTCACCTATACCCCCGAGGGCGAACTGTTTTCTGAAGAGGGCCTGGCAAAACTGGGCGCGTTGAGGGATGTACTGCAAAACCTGGACGCCGTGGGCTCCACCAACAGCATCCTCAACGTGCCGCTTCTGCATAGCCCGGATCTGACGCTGGACACCGTGGACAGCGAGATCAAGACCCTGGACGAACACGATGTGGCACCGGACACCGCCCGCCAGGCGCTGCTGAACAATCCGCTCTACCCCAACCTGCTGATCAGTGAAGATGGCCGCACAACCGCGATACAGGTCAACCTGCCCACCCCGGATCGTTATTTCGAACTGCTGAGAATGCGCAACGATCTGCGGGACAAGGCTGACGCCGGCGAAGCCTCCGAGGCCGAGCTGGTCGAACTGGAAAAGGTAAAACAGGAATTCATCGATTTTACCGAAACTCTCGGGGTTGAGCGCGATGCCACCATTCGCACCGTTCGCTCTATCCTCGACAACTACCGGGATAGCGCTGAAATCCACCTGGGTGGCGTGCCCATGATCGTGGCGGACATGATCCGCTTCATCGAAAACGATCTGTCGACCTTTGGGCTCGGCGTGCTCGCGTTTCTCCTGCTCACCCTGGCCATTATCTTCCGGCAATGGCGATGGGTGCTGGTGCCGCTGCTCTGCTGCGGCTTTACGGTCTGGCTGATGATCGGCTTTCTGGGCTGGGCCCAGTGGCCGGTGACGGTTATCTCATCCAACTTCATTTCCCTGCTGCTGATCATGACCCTGTCGCTCACCATCCACCTGATCGTGCGCTACCGGGAATTCCAGCATGACGAACCCGAGGCCGGCCCACGAGAGATCCTGCGCAACACCGTGATGGCGATGATCAAGCCCTGCTTCTACATGGCCATCACCACCATTGTCGCCTTCGGCTCCCTCACCTTCAGCGGCATTCGCCCGGTCATCGACTTTGGCTGGATGATGACCCTGGGCCTGACGGTGGCCTTCCTCATTACCTTCATCATCTTCCCGGCCCTGCTGACCCTGCTGCCGCCGCCACTGGACAGCCGGGTGACCTCCGACCGGGTTCCCTTCACCGATGCCTTTGCCAGGTTCACAGAACACTTCGGCAAAACGGTACTGGTCGGATCCGGAGTGATTGCTGTTCTGTGTGTTGTCGGCCTGAGCAAGTTGACGGTGGAAAACAGTTTCATCGACTATTTCAAATCCTCCACCGAAATCCATCAGGGCATGATCACCATCGACAACCGCCTCGGCGGTACCACACCCCTGGACGTGGTAATCACTGACGATCCACCACCGGAAGGCGCCGGCACCGGCGACCCGTTCGCCAGCGATTGTGACCCGTTTGTGGAGGACTGCGGTGCAGACGAGGAATACCGGGATACCTGGTACACCTACCAGAAGATGGAAGAACTTGAAGCCGTCCACGAATACCTGGACGGATTACCGGAGACCGGCAAGGTGCTCTCAATCAACACCACGCTGGATATCCTCGCCAGGATCAACCAGGGCGAGCCATTGGATGCCCTGGAACTGGCGTTCGTTCCCGCTGCCGTGCCGGATGACCTGCAGGACACCCTGTTGACGCCCTATATATCCGAGGAGCACGACCAGGCGAGATTCAGCATCCGGATCCTGGAAACCATGCCGGACCTGCGTCGAGACGAGCTGTTGAACCGAATCCACACGCACCTGACCACGGAACTGGGCTACTCGGAGGATCAGGTGCTCTTTGCCGGCATGACGGTGATGTACAACAACATGCTGCAAAGCCTGTTCGATTCCCAGATCAAGACCATCGGGGTGGTTTTCGCCGCCATCATGGTGATGTTCCTGATCCTGTTCCGTTCCCTGAAACTGGCCCTGATAGGCATCGCCCCCAACCTCATCGCCGCCGGCTCGGTGCTCGGCCTGATGGGCTGGCTCGGAATCCCCCTGGACATGATGACCATCACCGTGGCCGCCATCACCGTGGGCATCGCCGTAGACGACACCATCCACTACATCCACCGCTTCAAAACCGAGTTCCGGAAAGACGGCGACTACATCGCCACCATGCACCGCTGCCACCGGAGCATCGGCCAGGCCATGTTCTTCACCTCGCTGACCATCATCTCCGGGTTCTCGATACTGGTGCTGTCCAACTTCATCCCGACCATCTACTTCGGGTTGTTTACGGGGTTCGCCATGTTCATGGCTCTGGTGGGGGCTCTTACCCTGCTTCCGCGACTCATTGTTCTGGTTAAACCCTTTGGCTCAGGCGTGTAGGTCTGGCCTGGGCTCCTAGCCTTCTGGCTTTGGGGTGGCTCGGCGGGTGCGGGCCTTTGCCAGAACCGCTACGAGCACATCCATGTGCGCTTGACGTCGGCCATCCTTGGCCGCCGACATTCTGTCAAAGGCCCACACCCGCCAAGCTTCAGAAATAGGAGTTATAGGAAGACACTCCGCGCCAAATCTTTCAGCCAACCTTATGATCAGTAAGCGATTACTGAACCGTTTGAAGAACAGGGGTGTGGAGCCCTCCCAAAAATGTCTGTGGCCAAGGATGGCCACAGCCAAGCGCACATGGATGTGCTCGTAGCGGTTTTTGGGAGGGCTCCACACCCCTGTTTCTCCCGCCAAACCAGCAGGCTAGGGGCACAAAAAAGGGCCACACCAAAAGATGCGGCCCTTCTCCAACCCAGCTAAAGGGAAGTCAGGATCACTGCATGCCCTGACCTTGCCCCTGCTGCATCTGTTGTTGCATCTGACGACGCTGCTGCATTTGCTGCTGCATCTGCTGCATACGCTTATCCAACTCGTCGCGCTGCTCCTGGGTAAACACGCTGTCGACCTTCGCCTGCATCAGCGTGGACAGAGCTGCAATCTCGCCGGTCACTTCGCCCAGCTCTTTGGCCTGCTCGCGAATAGCCGCTTCGTCAAAGTCTGATTTGATCTCACCCTGCATCTGCTGCTGCAGCGCGCGGGCTTCCTGGCGAAGCTCCCCGATTTCGCCCTGCATCTCATCAATGATGGCACGGATTTCAGTTTGCTGATCTTCGGTCAGCCCTACCATCTGGGCCAGTTGGTCAACTTGGTCAGGCTGGCCACCAGACTGCTGGGCCACGGCCGGGACCGAAAGGCTGAGGGCAACCAGGGCAGTACCAAACAGTTTTGCAAGCTTCATAACTCTCTCCATAAACAGGGTGGCCACGATCTGAATACCACCGACATACATTGGTTTCATCGTTCAGGGACTACACCCTAAAACATACGGATACGGTTTTTCACCCCGATCAGCCCTCTTTTTGTACATACTTCTCAGTATCCCCCGCCAAAAGCCGCCACACACGGGCATTCAAACAAATGTGAAAGTTTGGTCATTCCCCTTCATAATGGCGCCGTTCAAACCAATCCGGAGCAGATACGATGGCCATCAACTGGTTTCCAGGGCACATGCACAAGGCCCGCAAGGAGATCAAGAAAGTCATGCCGCAGATGGATCTCATCATCGAAGTGGTTGATGCGCGTATTCCTTTCAGTAGTGAAAACCCGCTGGTACCGGCCCTTCGTGGTGACAAGCCACTGATCAAGGTACTGAACAAGCGAGACCTGGCGGATCCAGAGATCACCGACCAGTGGTTGGCCTGGTTCGAGAAAGAGCGCGGGGTACGGGCCATCACGCTTACCCACAACCAGCGCAATGAGGCGCTCTCCATCCTGAAGCTGGCGGAAGAGATGACGCCCGGTCACGATCGCCAGAAGAGCGCTTTGCGGGTGATGATCCTGGGCATCCCGAATGTCGGCAAGTCCACTCTGATCAACACCCTGGCGGGACGCCCTGCAGCCAAAACCGGGAACGAACCGGCCGTAACCAGGGCCCAACAGGCCATCAAGCTGCCCAACAACATTCTACTTTACGACACCCCGGGCTTCCTCTGGCCGAAACTGTCGCCCGAAGCCTGCGGTTACCGTCTGGCAGTAACCGGGGCGATTCGCAGCGCGGTTCTGGATTTTGAGGATGTGGCCATGTTCGAGGCCGAGTACCTTCTGGAAGCCTATCCGGAGCTGGTCAGAACCCGCTACGGCTTCGAGGAACTGCCGAAAGACGCGCTGGCGTTGATGGACGGGATTGCTGCGAAACGCCGATTTTTCGGTCGTGGCGGCATACCGGATCTGCACAAAGTGTCCGAGGTATTGCTCAATGAATTCCGGGCCGGCACTTTGGGACGTATTTCGCTGGAAACCCCTGACATGGTCGAGCGCGAGGCCCGGGAGGCCGAGGCAGCGGCGGCTGAGAAAGCGGCTCGCGAGGAAGCTCGCGGCGTCAAGAAGGGTTCCAGAAAGGGTAATAGCGGCAAGCGCTAGACACTCTATAGAGCTATATCCGATCGTCTCCCCTTACCAAGGTCAAATATCGTATCCGGGCCAAAGCGCCTAGACTGTTAAATAACGTAATTGATCGCAAGGTCGGCCATATCGGCCGATCGGTAAGGAGGAACTTATGAGACGCGTCGTCGTCACCGGCATGGGCATTGTGTCTTGCCTCGGCAACTCACTGGACGAGGTCACCCAGAGCCTGAAGAACGGAAAATCAGGGATCCGCTTCAACGAAACCTACAAGGAAATGGGCTTCCGCAGCCAGATCGCAGGTTCGGTGGATGTGGACACATCCGTTATCGACCGCAAGATCCGCCGGTTCATGGGCCCTTCTGCCATGTACAGTTTCCTGTCCATGGAGCAGGCCATTGCTCAGGCGGGGCTGACCGAAGACCTGATCTCCAACGACCGTACCGGCCTGATCGCCGGTTCCGGCGGCGCTTCCTGCTCAAGCCAGGTGGAAGCTACCGACATCATGCGCGAGAAAGGCGTGAAGCGCATCGGGCCCTACATGGTTCCCCGCATCATGACCAGCACGGTCTCCGCCTGTCTGGCCACGGCTTACAAGATCCGGGGCGTGAACTACTCCATGTCTTCGGCCTGCGCCACCAGCGCCCACTGCATCGGCCATGCCATGGAGCAGATCCAGGCCGGCAAGCAGGACATTGTGTTCGCCGGCGGCGGTGAAGAAGAGGACTGGAGCCTCACCATGATGTTCGACGCCATGGGCGCGCTTTCTACCAAGTACAACGATGCCCCTGAAACAGCTTCCCGCCCCTTCGATACCGGCCGGGACGGTTTCGTGATCGCCGGTGGTGGTGGCATGATGGTACTGGAGGAGCTGGAACACGCCAAAAAACGTGGCGCCAACATCATTGCCGAGCTCACCGGCTACGGTGCCACCTCTGACGGCTATGACATGGTCGCTCCCTCAGGGGAAGGCGCCCAGCGCTGCATGAAACAGGCCATGGCCACTATTCGTGGCAAGATTGACTACATCAACGCCCACGGCACCAGTACCCCTGTTGGTGATGTTGCCGAGATGGGTGCGGTGCGCTCAACCTTTGGTTCCGACATTCCCACCATTTCCTCTACCAAATCACTGACCGGTCACTCCCTGGGTGCCGCAGGTGTTCAGGAGGCAATCTATTCTCTGCTGATGCTGCAGAATGGCTTTATTGCCGGCACCAAGAACCTGAACCATCCGGACGAGAAGATCAGCGATCTTCCTCTTGTTGGACCGGAAAGCCGCGAAACCGCGCTGAAAACCGTGATGTCCAACAGCTTCGGCTTTGGTGGAACCAACGCGTCTCTGGTATTCGAGACACTCTGAAGCCAGCAGAGATAAGGGCCCACGGGCCCTTATCTTTTAAAAATATATTCTAAGATCATTAAGCTTGATTATTGGCAAAGACAGTTATCCGTATTAAGGTACATAGTTGATATGGATCAACTCGGACGGATCATCACGTATGGCTCAAGCAATTCCGTTTCGTCAGGCTTCTCCCCTCAAGGCGTCTTGCCACCAGTGCAGCCTGAGCAATCTTTGCCTGCCACTGGCTATCGAGGAAAATGACCTCGACCGTCTGGAGGACATTGTCCAGCAGGGGCGGATTTTCAACCGCGGCGAACATATCTTCGACCAGAGCACACCCTACCGCTCCTGCTTTGCAGTGAAAAGCGGCTCCATAAAGACCTCGATCATTACTGAAAACGGTGAAGAGCAGGTGACCGGCTTTTTCATGCCCGGTGAACTGGTGGGTCTGGACAGCATCGGCAGCGAACACTACGCCTGCACAGCCAAGGCACTGGAACGGACCAGCGTGTGCGAGTTTCCGATCGACCGGCTTGAGGAACTGACTGGTAAACTGCCGGAATTGCAGCACCACATGTACCACCTGATGAGCCAGGAGATTCAGAACAGCCACCAGTTGGCCATGCTGCTGAGCAAGAATACCGCCGAAGAACGTATTGCCGCCCTGCTGTTGTCGCTGTCCAGTCGATTCCAGCGCCGCCGGATGTCCCCGACCAATTTCAGCCTGCCCATGGCGCGTAACGATATCGCCAACTTCCTGGGTCTTGCTGTTGAAACGGTAAGCCGGGTGTTCACGCGCTTCCAGAACCAGGGGATTATCAAGGCCCGTGGACGGGAGGTCGAACTTCTGGATATTGAAGCCTTGCAGATGGTCAGCCGGGAATTCTCCCGCCAGTGCAATAACTGAGAAACTGCTTCTTGTGCCCGCCGCTGGCGTTAACCGGCGGGCTCACTCTCCACTTCCCTGCCGTTGTTCTTTTTCAGCATGGCCAGCTCATCCACCAGCCCCGAGCGCCATGGCATTTGTTTGATACCGAAGGTATTGCGGATTTTGGTGCAGATCAGCGTGGTATTGACCGGCTCAAGATGGCCCCATTCGGGCACCTCATCCACCACACGGATACCCTCGGGAATGCCCGGCAGGCCGGCAATGGCCAGGCCAAGCTCGTACAGATTGATTTCCTCGGCACCCGCGTATTGATAGGTACCCCAAACCTCGGCCCCGCAGTCGAGCTGCAGAACCACCGCCTCGATCACCCGGGCAAGGTCCCTGACCGCCACAGGCTGGCCACGGCACCGCCCTGGCAATGACAGTACCTCGCCTGCAGCTGTACTGGCCTGAACCTTCCGGATAAACCGTGCCAGGCTCCAGCCGGTCCGCAGGATGATGTGTCTTGGCAGCAGGGTCCTCAGTGCCTGCTCGCACTCCCATTGCCAGTTGCCCAGCTCATTCACCGGCTGCCCCGGGTTCGAGGTAATATACCCGCTTTGCTTGCGGCCATCGAATACGTAGCAGGAGGAAAGCTGGAGCAACGCCATGCCGCGATCACGGGCAAACTCGGCGATGGCCACCGGTAGCGAAAACGCAGCCATGTGGACGCCCTCAGGGTCTTTCTCGGCGACCTCGGGATCAGCCATCCAGAGTGCGTTTACAATCAGGTCGGTATCTTCAGGAATCCAGTTTTCCAGCGCATTGAGATCGGCATTGGAAGGGTCGCTGACAAGCAATGGGCTGACGTGCAGGTGAGTTTCCCGCAGTCGCTCCAGCAAAACCTTCCCCAAGGGGCCGTAATCGTGAACAACAAGTACATGCACGAGGATTCAATGCCTCCGGATATCACTGATGTGACGGTATTTCGGAACCGGTCTGGCCAATGGTTTATCCATTCCGGTCCATACACTGTGATGCAGTCTGGACTTAATGCTTTGCTATTTCTTTCAAGAGCATACAACAACAGGAACTCTCATGCTGAAACAACAGAGCCACATTGTGGCGCCGATCCCCGATGAGTTGCGAACCCGCGCCCTCTACACCGTTGGCGAATTGCGCGAACGGGGCAAGGCCGACAAGGAAGCCATCGACAAACTCTTCAACCTGATTGTGGACATGACCGAAGAAGGCCTGGACTTCTTTTTCCTGGAGCCGCTTCGCCGCCTGCATGCCAGCAACATGATGATGGGCATGGCCAAAATGGGCATCAGCAGCATGCTCAAAGGCAGCAAGATGGTCGTACACAAGGTGCTCAAAAAGCTGGACGACCGCAGCCTCGCTGCCATTCTCGACTTCATCGAGGAAATCATTCACGAACCGGAACAGGGCTGACAGAGCGCCCCGCGATTCTAACGGTATTGCCGCGGTACCCGCCCGGTGATGCCGGTCATCAACTCGTAGGAGATGGTGCCGGCACAGGTCGCCACCTCATCCACCCCGACCGTACGCCCCCAGAGTTCGACAGTGTCGCCTTCCTTCGCATCCGGCGCATTGGTGAGATCAACCGCCAGCATGTCCATGGATACCCGGCCGATGAGCCGGATCCGCTGGCCATTGATGGCCGCCGGGGTGTTGGTGCCGGCATGCCGGGGGTACCCATCACCATACCCGATCGCCACCATGCCCATTCGGGTATCACGGTCGGCAACCCAGCTGGCTCCGTAACCAACAGATTCTCCCGCTGGCACCATTCGGGTGCTGATCAATGGCGCTTCCAGCGACATTACGGGCTCGAGACCAAGCTCCGGACCGGTCTTGCCAACCATGGGCGAACCGCCATACAGCATGATGCCCGGGCGGCTCCAGTCAAACATCGGCTGGTCCGGGTGAAAATGGGCGGCCGAATTGGCAACGCTCCTCATCAGCGCCGGGAAAGCAGAGGTGGCCTGCTCAAACACCAATGTCTGCTGCGCTGTCATGGCGCTCTCAGGGTCGTCGGCACAGGCGAAGTGGGTCACAAAGCCAAGCAGCCCGTTGTCAGCCCCGATGGCTTCTAGCCTGCTCATGACTCCAGCCAGCTCGTCCGGGTGAAAGCCAAGACGATTCATACCGCTATTCACTTTCAGCCAGAACGCGGGCCATGCCTCAAGGCGCTCCAGCCACGCCAGTTGCTGAAAACTGTGAAAAACCGGCTCAAATCCCTGTTGGGCGCACTCCTCGATATCAGCGTCGGCGTGCACACCTTGCAGCAGGGCCACTGGCTGTTCCAGGCCGGTTTCCCGAATGGCCCGCGCCTCTTCCAGGCAAGCCACTGCATATTTCAGCGCCAGGCTATCCAGCGCCAAAGCCACCCGCTCGATGCCGTGGCCATAGCCATCGGCTTTCACCACGGCCATAACCCTTGCACCGCCAGCCCGCTTCTGGGCAGTCTGAAAGTTCCGGCGGAGGGCCTCCAGATCAATCCGGGCAACCGTACTGCGGGGCATCAATAGTCCCCGCCATAATCGCTGTAGTCGCCGTGGGCCAGATCCTCGAATTTGGTGTACTTGCCGATAAACGCGAGTCGGATAGTGCCGATGGGACCGTTCCGCTGCTTACCAATAATGATCTCGGCAATGCCCTTGTCCGGAGTGTCCTCGTTGTAGACTTCATCCCGGTACACGAACATGATCACGTCGGCGTCCTGCTCAATAGCGCCGGACTCCCGCAGATCCGAGTTCACCGGGCGCTTGTTGGGCCGCTGCTCAAGGCTCCGGTTGAGCTGGGACAAAGCCACCACCGGGCAACTCAATTCTTTTGCGATACCCTTCAGCGACCTGGAAATTTCCGAGATTTCCGCGGTCCGCCCCTCGGTGTTGCCAGGCACCCGCATCAGCTGCAGGTAGTCGACCATGATCAGGCCAATCTTCCCATCGTTCTCGCGGGCAATACGACGAGCCCGGGAGCGCATTTCCGTGGGGCTCAGACCCGGCGTGTCGTCGATATAAAGGGGTTTGTCCTTGAGCAGACTCACCGCCGACGTCAGCCGGGGCCAGTCGTCTTCTTCCAGCTTGCCGCCGCGGACCTTGGTCTGGTCAATGCGCCCGAGCGACGAGAGCATACGCATGGCGAGAGCATCCGCCGGCATTTCCATACTGAACACCAGAACCGGCGTGCCGGTGCTGATCAGGGCATTTTCAACGATGTTCATGGCAAAGGTCGTCTTACCCATGGAAGGGCGACCCGCCACAATAATCAGATCCGAAGGCTGCATGCCCGAGGTCTGCTCGTCGAGATCCTTGAAGCCCGTGGTCAGACCGGTGGTCTGCTCGCCGGACTCAAACAGCTCCTCGATCCGGCTCAGGGTCTTGGCCAGAATGGGGTTAATCGCCTGGGGGCCGGAACCTTCCTTGACCCGAGCTTCGGCAATCTGGAATACACTGCGCTCGGCTTCGTCGAGAATCTCATTACTGTTCCGGCCGAGCGGGTTGAAGGCCGAGTCAGAAATCTTGCCGGATACTTCTACCAGCTGTCGCAGAATGGACCGCTCGCGGACGATATCGGCGTAGGCGCGGATGTTGGCAGCACCCGGGGTTTTCTCGGCCAGTTCCGCCAGATAAGACAAGCCACCGGCATCTTCGATGTCACCGGCCCGCTCAAGGAATTCCGCCAGAGTTACAACATCCAGTGGCTCGCTCTCACTGGCGAGGCGCTCCACGGCACCGAAGATCAGGCGGTGGTCCTGTCGATAGAAATCAGCCGCCGAAATCACTTCCGAGATCTCATCAAACCGGCGGTTGTCGAGCATCAGGCCGCCCAATACCGCCTGCTCTGCTTCCACAGAATGGGGAGGCACCTTGATACGACTGGTTTCGAGATCGGTACTCGCGGGCTTCAGATTGGGCTTGGCCATGAACACATCTTCAGTTGGACAAAATTACCACGACAGTTTAAGCGACCTGCCGCAGCAATGGGAGAGGGTTACAGGGACTTAACAGCATACCAGAAAGCAACAGGCCCGAAAGCCGCAAGTGCGGTTCGGGCCTGTCAGGTTGGCCGGCGCCCAGCCCCAGAAGAGGCAGCGACGGCCACCAGCGTGTTACCAGAGCCGGGAAACCCCGGCGCCGTTTTCAGGGAAAACGGCTTACTCGGCAACCACCGCCAGCTTGACCGTTACTTCAACGTCGGAGTGCAGCTGAAGCTCGATCTCGTACTCGCCAGTTACCCGGATCGGGCCTTCCGGCAGACGCACTTCGCTCTTCTCGACTTCGGTACCACCGGCAGTAATCGCGTCAGCAATGTCGCGAACACCGATAGAGCCGAACAGCTTGCCTTCTTCACCAGCCTTGGAGCTGATGGTGAAAGCAGCACCCTCGAGAGCCTCGGCGCGAGCCTGGGCAGCAGCCAGCTTTTCAGCAGCTGCTTTTTCGAGCTCCGCACGACGCTCTTCGAACGCCTTCAGATTTGCTTCAGTGGCAGGTACAGCCTTGCCATAAGGAAGCAGGAAATTACGACCGTAACCGGCCTTGACCTTTACCTTGTCACCCAGGGAGCCAAGGTTTGCAACTTTCTCGAGCAGAATAACTTCCATCTCGTTAACCTCTTCGTGCTTTATTCAGCCGGCCCGGCAGCGCTTATACGCCTCCGGATATCCAGCCAGCTATCCACAAAAGCCAGAACCACTAACAGAATCATCAGACTTGGGCCCAAAAGGATCAGCGCGACGTAAAACATCGCCAACCAGTTCCCACTGAGCTTTTTCAAACCAACAACACCGTGCACCAGTGCCAGGCTGGCCAGGAACAGCGGTGTTCCCGCAGCCCAGGCAAGCAACATGGAGTTAAGCCCGAGGAACGGACCAACCACCATGGTCACCGCGCACAACACCGCAATTGGCGGCGAAAGACGCAGGGCGTGAAATTCCTTGCGGAATCCGCCGGGGTTATAAAGCCCCGCCTGCCAGGCCCTCGCCAGCATGGTCATGCCCACACCTGTCGCCAGGTATGTGCCTGCCATGCTCGCGTTCATCGTGTCCCGGATAACCTTATCGAGGTCATCGCCGAGACTCTTCGCAATTTCGGCATTGTACTGTTGGTAAAAACTCACCCCGGCCTGGACCAGATCGTCCAGCAACCCCGGGTAGACCACAGGCAACATCAGGCCTGTGACGATTGCGAGGAAACTTCCCGCAAGCAGAGCTTTTTCCCAGGACAGCGTGGTTCTGATCAGCGACGCCATGAGCATAACCTGAAGCAACACGGCCAGAGCAGTCGGGTCCTGCCCGAAAATGCTCCAGCCAAGCGCCGGAAGTAATGCCCAGAGCCCGATGTTGAGCCCCTGACTGATGCCAAGCCTGAGAATTACCAGACCGACAACGGCTGCGCCAATCCAGAACAACAAGGGTATGGCAGTTGTGACTGCTGCTACCCCGCCGGCCTGGAAGGGACCGCGCATTACATACTGTGCAAGTGCACGCATGGTCCCAAGTCCCGTGTTTCTGTTACTTAGTTATCGTGGCTGTCCGAGTACGGCAGCAGTGCCAGGTAGCGGGCACGCTTGATAGCGGTAGCCAGCTGACGCTGATAACGTGCTTTGGTGCCGGTGATGCGGCTGGGCACGATTTTGCCGGTTTCAGTGATGTAGCCTTTCAGGGTGTCCAGATCCTTGTAATCGATCTCCTTGACACCCTCTGCCGTGAAGCGGCAGAACTTACGACGTCTGAAAAAACGAGCCATAATTTAACTCCTCAACTCCGGTTAATTACTCTTCTTCGTCCTGGGTTTCAGCACGCTGACGTGGCTCGTCAGATTCGGCTGAACGACGCGGGCGATCATCGCCGCCACGACGATCTTCACGGGACTCGGAAGCTTTCATCGGGGACAGTTCTGTATCCGCACCATCGCGGCGCAGGATCATGTCGCGGATGATTGCATCGTTGAAACGGAAGTTGTGAGTCAGCTCGTCCATTGCGGCCTGTGAACATTCAACGTTCATCAGTACGTAGTGAGCCTTGTGAATCTTGTTGATCGGGTATGCCAGGTGACGACGGCCCCAATCTTCCAGGCGATGTACCTTGCCGCCATCTTCAGTGATGACGCCGGTATAACGCTCGATCATCGCGGGCACCTGCTCGCTCTGATCCGGATGTACCATAAAAACGATTTCGTAGTGACGCATGAGTTCTCCCTACGGTTTAAACAGCTTCCTTTTTATCGACACGGCTTTGACCCCGCGACCGACAAACATGAAAGCAAGGAGTTGACAGCATTCTGCTGCCGGTTTCTTTTTGCTTTATCAATAAGGCTTTACAAGAAAGGCTTGATCAAAAGCTTGGTCCCATAATGCCTGCGTTCAGGCAATACAAAACCACCCCTTAAAAAAGGGGTGACGTATTCTAGGCGGGGAAGCCCTTGTGTGCAAGGGTTAACCAAGCCGTTGGCGCAGGGCTTCGTATAGGCAAACACCCGTAGCCACGGACACGTTGAGGCTGTCCACATGGCCGAGCATGGGGATATTGATCAACTGGTCGCAGTGTTCCCGGGTCAGTCGGCGCATACCCTTGCCTTCAGCCCCCATAACCAGAGCCACAGGACCCTTGAAGTCGGCCTGATAGAGCGTTGCATCTGCCTCACCGGCGGTACCGATTAGCCAGACCCCCTGATCCTGCAAACTGCGCAGAAAGCGGGCGAGATTGGTAACCCGAACAAAGGGCACCGTCTCAGCAGCCCCGCAGGCGACCTTGCGGGCCACCGGTGTCAGCGAGGCGGACTTGTCCTTGGGCACAATAACCGCCTGAACACCCACCGCATCGGCGGTGCGCATGCAGGCACCCAGATTGTGGGGATCGGTCACGCCATCAAGCACCAGCAGAAACGGAGGCTTGTCACTGCCGGCCAGCTGAGCGAGCAGATCGTCTTCTGTCCATTCCCGGCTTTCACTGACGGCCGCAACAATGCCCTGGTGCACCCCGGACACACGCTCGTCGAGCTCCCTGCGATGCACAACTTTCCAGCGCACGCCCAAGCTATCCAGGGCATCGGTAATGCTCTTGACCCGCTTATCCTGCCGGCCGGTCTGAATCCATACCTGCTGCAGACGTTCAGGCTCGCGCTTGAGGACAGCCTCAACCGCGTGCCAGCCAAACACGAATTCTCCGGACACTGATTCTATTTCCTGTTACTTGCCTGATTTTCGCGGCTTGCGCTGCCTGCCGCCAGCAGAGGGTTTGCCCGACCCTTTGCCGGACTTTTTCTTCGCCGCTTCACGGGCCGCGTCGGCGACCAGCTGGTCTTTGGCGCTGCCGGGTTTTCCGCTCTTCCCGGATTTTCCGGGCTTTGCACTCCCCGTCTTTGCCTTACCCCGCGAAGTTGAACCACCACCTTTCTTGCGGCCACCCTTGTCGCTCCGGCTCCGATCACTTCGCTTACCCCCCTTTCCGCGATCCTCTCGCTTGGAAACATCCAGGGCATCCCGGTCAGCCTGGCGCCGTTTCGGGGTGCTGATCAGCTCCAGATCAATCTTGCGATCCTCCAGGTCAACACGAACTACCCGGACACGAACTTCGTCACCAAGACGGAAGCTGACCGCCGTGCGCTCACCAATCAGGCGATGCTTGGCAGCGTCGTGGTGGAAGTAATCACCACTGAGTGTGGAAACGTGAACCAGACCTTCGATATAGATGTCCTTCAGCTCCACGAAGAATCCAAAAGGCACCACTGAGGCAATAACCCCGTCGTACTCTTCACCCTCATGGTCCTTGAGGAATTCACACTTGAGCCATGCCATCACATCCCGGGTAGCGTCATCCGCCCGCCGCTCGGTCATGGAGGTGTGTTCGCCCAGCTCTACCATGCGGGCATGATCATAAGGGTATTCGGCCAGCTCCGGATCCGGCGAAGGCGGCGTCACAACGTCCTTCCTGACCTCCGGATTGTGAATCCGGGACTTGATGGCCCGATGCACAATCAGATCCGGATAGCGGCGGATTGGCGAGGTGAAATGCGTGTAGCTTGCAAACCCGAGACCGAAGTGACCGCTTTCATCCGGGCTGTAAACCGCCTGACTGAGTGAGCGCAGCATCACCATCTGGATAACGTTGGCGTCCGGCCGGTCTGCCACTTCCGCCAGCAAGGCCTGATAGTCTGCCGACGTGGGCTTGTCACCGCCTCCCAGTTGCAAACCCAGCTCACCAAGGAACAGGCGCACTGCATTCAGTCGCTCTTCCGAGGGACCGTCGTGAACCCGATAGAGTGCCGGGACTTGGTGCTTCTTCAGGAAGCGCGCCGTCGCCACATTGGCGCAAAGCATGCATTCTTCAACGATCTTGTGTGCATCGTTGCGGTGGACCGGCACGATTTCCTCAATCTTGCGCTCGGCATCGAACACAATCTTGGTTTCGGTGGTCTCGAAATCGATCGCTCCGCGCTCGGTGCGAGCCCGACGCAGCAGCTTGTACAGGTCGTACAGGTTGTGCAGGTGCGGAAGAAGATCGGCGTAATGGGCAGCCAGCCGGTAACCCTGCTCGGTATCCGGGCGCTCCAGCATGTCGCTGACCTTGTTGTAGGTCAGACGGGCATGGCTGCGCATTACTGCCTGATAGAAGGTGTAACCGCTGATGTTGCCCGCTGCGCTGATGGTCATGTCGGCGACCATGCAGAGGCGGTCGACATCAGGATTCAGGGAGCACAGACCATTGGAGAGCTTCTCCGGCAGCATGGGTACCACGTGATCCGGGAAGTACACCGAATTGCCCCGGCGAATGGCCTCTTCATCCAGTGGCGAACCCGGACGCACATAGTGAGACACATCGGCAATCGCCACCACCAGACGGTAACCGCCACGGGGACGGGGTTCGCAATAGATGGCGTCGTCAAAATCCCGGGCGCTCTCGTCGTCGATGGTTACCAGCCGCATGTTGCGGATATCAACGCGATTGGTTTTATCTTTTTCGGCAACTTCGGAAGGAATCGAAGCTGCCTGGTCACCCACCGCCGGTGGCCAGCTGTGAGGGATATCGTAGGACCGGATGGCGACATCAATCTCCATGCCGGGTGCCATGTGCTCGCCCAGAATCTCGATCACCTTGCCTGTCGGCTGGGTGCGAATGGTGGGCTGGCGCAGAATCTCCACGACCACATACTGGCCGTGATACGCCTCACCCGCGTGTTCCTCTGGCACCAACACCTCATGGTTGATGCGGGCATTCTCCGGGACGACAAAAGCGATTCCGCTTTCCTTGAAGAAGCGCCCCACAGTCTGCTGGGTACGATGCTCCAGCACCTCCACAATGACGCCTTCACGGCGCCCACGATCATCCACCCGGTCTACCCGGGCAGCTACCCGGTCACCGTGGAACACCTGGCGCATCTGGCGGGCGGTGAGAAAGAGATCAGAACCGTCGTCGTCGGGCACCAGAAAGCCAAAGCCGTCCTTGTGGCCAATTACCCGACCAGTCACAAGATCGGCTTCTTCAATGGGGAGGTAAGCGCCACGCCGGTTACAGATCAGCTGCCCGTCCCGGCACATGGCAATCAAACGCCTGCGAAGAGCCTCGATGCCCTCCTCCGACGACTGGCCAAGCTCGGAACACAATGTTTCATGTGTCGCGGGCGCCCCGCGCTCTTTGAGATGCGAGAGGATAAACTCCCGGCTTTGAATAGGGTTATCATACTTCTGGGCCTCACGGCTGGCGTGAGGATCCCGGTTATTTTTCTTCCTGGAAACCATTCGGATCCTTGTTCTGAGGCTGCGCCAGGGCGGCACAGTTTAAATTAATTTGCAATGGAGTATAACGTTGGGACGGAGCTCCTGCCTATCAACCTGCCCGTAATAGGCACAAATACCTGCGATTCTTTTTGCAAAAAAGTGTTTGACAGCCTCGACCGGAATTATTAAAGTACGCGCCATCGGTTGAGGCACACACCTCAACGCTGGCAGAAACGTTTAGTTTTCAACAAGCTAAAGTTCTGCAAATCACCTGCCGAGGTGGTGAAATTGGTAGACACGCTAGCTTCAGGTGCTAGTGGGGGCAACCCCGTGGAGGTTCAAGTCCTCTCCTCGGCACCACTTCCTCTCTCAGGAAGTGGCGAGATAGCCAACCGGCGAAGCTTTAACTCCCTTCCATTTTCCCATTGCCTCTGACTTTGCACTTATGTAGCAATAGGATTGGGCCTAATTTCGGCTATTCCAGCAACCCCACCAGATACTCAGACAACCTCTGGTAACCGTACTCAACACGCGCGTATGCAGAATTTGGAATACCCTCAAATTCGCGGCCACAATCGCCGGCCGGGTTGTAGCTTTTCAGGTAGGCATCCCGGATAAGGTTCGGTTGCTCAGTAACAAAACCCGGCCCGTCTGCTGCCGGATAATTCATCGCCCACTCGAAACTTCCATCACCGTCAACCCGAGACAGCTGGAGCCGATCCGGATCGAGGAATCCATAGCGCAACAGCCGAAGATTCGGTTGTTCGGATCCCGAAAATTCCCTTCGATCAAATTCGAGAACCAGATCGGTAAAGCCAGCAGGCTGGGGGTCGTAGCCAGAAAACTGGTATGGCTGAACGCCTGTTACAACCTGGCTCGCGTCGACGGCATCCCCCTGTGGGGTGCAGGCGTTGATGCCGGTCGCGAAAGTTATGGCTTCCACCTCACTGCCCTGCTCTGAAATCCGGTAACCGGGAAATACAGCAGAGGAATTTGCGGTTTCTGGAACCAGCGTACGGGTCACGCCATTGCGAATCTCTGCAACCAGCTCCACCAGATCACCACTGTCCCTGGTCCAGCTGTAGGTGACCTCCGGAGGGCCGCCCAACTCCGTTGAATCCGCTGAAATACCCCGATGTTCGTGGCAGGTGGTGCTGGTCTCGAAGTGAATTCGCCGGTTGTCCCAATCAAAAACCAGACGTTCATCCGTTCCCTCGTCATCGAAATTCAAGCGGCTCTGCTCCGAGAGGGCGGCGGAGGGCAACCACTGGGTTTGCAAGTCCGCCATGTAGCCATTTACACCGATCAGTCTTGCCAGTTCCGGCATGGAAGGCGCCAGGCAGCCATTTGCGGAGACAGATAAAAGGCGTCCGCTTTCACTGTAATCGAAGGCCAGCTCGGCGGAAATCTGCAGGCCGGAGCGACTGGCGGGCACTGTGTCCTGGTTGGAGGGCTCGGCGTAAATTTTCTGGCTGGTGAGCAGCACCGGATCGCTCAATTCCACAGCCACTTCGGGCAGGGCCAGGGCGTCGACGTCGACATTGGCGTACTGCCCCTGAGGCGCGGTGGCATCCACCACCGCGATGACATCCCCGGCATTCTGCACCAGAGAGACACCTAACAGAAACGCAGCTTCCCTGCTCAGGAATCGCTCCGTGCCGTCACTATCTCCGGCCGCCAGCAGGTCGTTGTAAGCGGCAGGAATCTGGCTGGCCATGAACCTTGCCAATGCCCGGGCGTAAGCGTGTGAGCGCTCGTCCTGGGCGAGGATATAATCGCGCACCAGATTCAGGTCAGCCAGGCTGGCAGCAACGCCGGACGGCGTTTCCAGGAACGCCCCCAGCCCGACGATGCCCCGATAGCGGGCCAATGTTGTCAGTGGCGTGATATTGCGAACACCCGGGGGCGCCGACATCAGATAGGCGCTCGCCACCGGGACTTCTCCGCTGCGCGTTTCTTCAAGGGTTTTCCCCGGCAGGGCGACAGCATGGAGCGGATAGTCCCTTGGATCGAGATCAGGCCCTACGGCAGGCTCCAGGACCAGTTCCGAGATATCCATTGCAAAACGGCCGCCGGCGCCGCTCATTGCGGTGGGCTCACCGGAGGCCAGGGTGACTTCGCTGCCGTTATCCAGTTCGATAACGAGAGGCCCCGGGGTGTACTGGCTGTCACCATCCATATCCAGCCAGACCCGGGCGTTCTTAAGGTAGCCGTCGATAACCTTGCCCGTATAAGGCGCGGGCTCGCTGTACTCCACGCCATCGAAATCCCGCCCGTCCACGGGCAGCTCATCGGATTCCTCACCGCAACCGGCCAGGGTAAGGGAGAGAACAGATACAGAGAGACCTATCAGGCGTTTCATCGCGGCAACCGTTTATCCTTGTTAGAGGTTGTGCCGCTACTTTAGGGGATGTGGTGATCGGAGACCTTGATAGGTTTGGCAATTTGTAAAGTTTGGTAACTGGCGCCCCGTCTGATTAATAACCAGACGGGGCACCAATCACGATGAGCAACTGTAATGGGAAACCCCGCCCAGATTGAACAGCTCCAATGGCTTCAGCCGGTAGTATTGCGACTCAACGGCAGTCGACTGCTCCGCGTAGGGTTGAGTCAATAAATCCTGCAGCGCCCTCAACGGCTGGTAATCACCCTCTGCTGCCCGCTGATAGGCAGGCACCACGAACCACTCGCGCATGGTGTATTTCGGGTTCACGAGTTTCATGCTTCGGGAGCGCTCCTCCCGCAGCCGGGAACCGTTGCCAGCCCCGGTGAGTCCGATCTGGGATTGCCACTCGGCCAGCCAGTCAGACCAACGCTTGAGCAGCCCTGCCGAATCCGCATCCCCGCCTTCATCCAGTGACCTGTAAAAACTCTTTTTGAGAGGCTCTATGTCGTCGGGTATTGCCGAAAGCTCGCGGAAGAAAACGGTGTAATCCACCGGCGTGTGCGTCATCAGCATCATCAGTTCCCTGAAGAGTTCGACATCAAACGCCTCCAGCCCCAGCTTGGCTGACCACATGCTCTGCATCTCGGCCTGCATCACCTGAGGAAAACTTTTCTGGATTTCGTCAAGTTCAGCCAGTTCGCCTTCATGGCCATTGAGCAGAGGCCGTAGGGCCGAGCAGAAACTCTTGAAGTTCTGCTCGGCCGCCGCCGGTTGATTCAGGAAGGCAAAATGTTGCCCGCCGCCGGTCCAGGGTTGGTAAAACGGCTCAAATACTTCGCAGAAGCCGAAAGGTCCGTAATCCAGTGTGAAGCCGCCAGCTGCGCAGTTGTCGCTGTTGAAATTGCCCTGGCAATAACCAACCCGGATCCAGTTCGCCACCAGGGAGGCAAAACGGCTCCGGAACGCCCGCGCAAGCATGAGGATTTTTTCGGGAGTCGCAAGCGCCTGATCGATAACATCGCTGTATTCCCGATCAATCAGGTGCAGCACTAACTGCTCAAGCTCCTGCATCGCCCGCGGATGTTCCTGCTTCCGGGCCCTGCGACCGAAGAGTTCAAGTTGCCCTACCCGAATGAAAGACGGGGCAACACGGGTGGAGATGGCAACCGGCTCGGTAACAAGCTGATCTGGATCCAGGGAATCGGATCCAGGAGAGTACCAGGGGCGCCGCACCCTCTCTGTTTTCGAAACATAGAGACTCAGTGACCGCGAGGTCGGCACACCCAGTGCATACATGTGCTCCTGGGCCAGGAATTCACGGACGCTGGAACGCAGAACGGCCCGGCCATCGGCGCCGCGACAATAGGGCGTCTGTCCGCCACCTTTCAGCTGCATTTCCCAACGCTGACCGTTCAGAACAGCTTCCAGCACCGAAATGGCACGGCCGTCGCCATAGCCATTGCCGGTCTGGAACGGGCACTGCTGGGTGTATTCGGTGCCGTAGATGGAAAGCGCGTAGCCAGAAGCCCAACCCACTTTGCTAATGGGTGCCGGCACGTGAGAAAGGTCTCCGGAAAACATCCGGACAAAGTCACCGGATTGGGCCAGGCTGTCTGCAAAGCCCAGCTCGCGAAACAACCCCGGGCTGTGGGCCACATATTCAGGATTTTCGATGGGCGTGGGCCGGACTGGAACATAATGCCCCGAATAGACCTGCCTGGGCTGATGATCCACACCATCGGGAGTGGCATCCGGATCACAGTTCAGACTATCCATGAGAGAATAGTCGGCCATCGGTGCAAGTTCTTCGAGGTTGGTCACTTCGAAACGGGTTTCTCGCGACAACGGCTTATTCATCTGTGCCTCTCCTGATCAAAGGAAACGGGCAGTGCCAGCACTGCCCTCCATTGCCCTTATGACCAGCCGCCGTGGCGAGGGTTCAGAATGAACGGGCAACGATTTCCTTCATGATTTCATTGGTGCCGGCGTAGATCCGCTGCACCCGCGAGTCTGCCCAGGCCCGTGCGATCGGATATTCCCACATGTAGCCGTAGCCGCCGTGAAGCTGCACGCACTCGTCCATCACCTTGCACTGCAGGTCCGTGGTGAGCTGCTTGAGCATCGCCGCGGTGGGGATGTCGAGCTTCTTGTCCAGATGCAGTTCCAGGCAACGATCGGTGAACACTCGGGCAGCGGTGATTTCCGCCTTCATTTCCGCCATCTTGAAGCGGGTATTCTGGAACGCAATCACCGGCTTGCCGAAGGCGTTGCGTTCCTTGACGTAATCCAGGGTCCACTGCCAGGCGGCTTCAGCGGCGGCCACAGCCCCCAGAGCCACCTGCAGGCGCTCGGCCGCCAGCTCCTGCATCAGCTGGAAAAAGCCCTGGCCTTCGCCCGGGCCGATCAGGTTCTTCTCAGGTACCTTTACATCCTGGAAGAACAGCTCGGAAGTATCCTGGGCCTTCATGCCCACCTTGTTCAGGTTCTGGCCTTTCTCGAATCCTTCCCAGGCGGTCTCCACCATGAACAGGCTGATACCCTTGGCGCCTTCCTTCGGATCGGTCTTGGCGACCACAATAACCACATCGGCCAGCTGACCGTTGGTAATAAAGGTCTTGGAACCGTTCAGAACGTAATGATCGCCGTTCTTGACCGCGGTGGTCTTCACGCCCTGCAGGTCCGAACCGGCACCCGGCTCGGTCATGGCGATGGCGCCAATCATTTCACCGCTGGCCAGCTTGGGCAGATAATGATTCTTCAGCTCGTCCGAGCCGTAGTTGAGCACGTAAGGCGCAACAATGTCAGAGTGCAGGCCCCAGCCTATTCCCGTCAAGCCGGCCCTGGCGACCTCTTCGATCAACACCGCGCTGTAACGGAAGTCCGCGCCTACACCGCCAAATTCCTCCGGCAGACAGGGACACAGAAAACCCAGCTCACCGGCCTTTCGCCAGAGTTCACGGCTGACCTGGCCGTCTTTCTCCCACTGATCATGGTAAGGCGCTGCCTCCGTTTCCAGGAACTTGCGAACGGAATCGCGGAAGCCTTCAAGGTCGGCGTCGAAGAGAGTACGTGGAATCATGGTGAACCTCGGTGAATAACCTGTGTTGTGATTGTCGTTCACCAAGTCTCTGCCCGGAGCCCGGTTTGCTCAATGATGAAAAGCATCAATCGGGCTGACCAAAACCATCGCCCGGAGCAGCCTCAGCACTTGCGCTTGTCCTCGGCACGGGCCTCGCCCCAACGGGGCATGAGGTCTTGGGGCAGGTCCAGATGATCAAGGATTCTGGCGACAATAAAATCCACCAGATCCTCAAGTGATTGCGGTTTGTGGTAGAAGCCGGGGCTGGCCGGCATGATAACGGCGCCCATGCGGGTCAGTTTCAGCATATTCTCCAGATGCACCTCAGAGAATGGCGCCTCCCGGGGCACCAGGATCAGCGTGCGTCGCTCTTTCAAAGCCACATCACCGGCGCGCTCGATCAGGTTGTTGCTGGCGCCGGTCGCCAGGGCCGACAGCGTGCCGGTACTACAGGGGCAAACCACCAGCGGTGCTTTCTCTCCAGAGCCGGAGGCCGGCGGCGCAAACCAGTCTTCGCGGCCGAACACCAGAATCTGGCCCGGTTCCGCGCCGGCATAGGCAGACAGGGTTTCCTGCATCGCCGGCGGCGTTCCCGGCAGCTTGAGGTCGGTTTCCGTGGCGATCACTACCTGAGCTGCCCGGCTGACCATCACATTTACCCGGCAACCGGCCGATACCAGGCACTGCAGCAGGCGCAGGCCATACTGGGCACCGGAAGCACCGGTGAAGGCCAGGTTTACGGTTGATGGCCGGTTCTGGTCATTGCTCATGGATGTCGCCAATTGTCAGTCAGAGAAAGTCGCCGGTTGCGCCGGATCAGCCACGAATACGCTCAAGCTCGGCAATAAGTTTACCGTGAATACCGCCAAAGCCACCGTTGCTCATGATCACAATGTGGCAGGGGCTGGGAAGATCTTCCAGGGTGCGCGCCAGCAAATCCTCTACCGTGGCCTCTACCCGATGCCTCTCGGAGCCAGCATTCAACGCCTGCCACCCGGCAATCAGTTCTGGCAGCCAATCCATATTATTCAGGTTGGCCCACAGAATGCGGTCTGCGGTCTCTGCACTGGGCAGCAGTGTCTGCTGGTGGACACCCTGCTTCATGGTGTTCGAGCGCGGCTCGATCAATGCCAGGATGGGCTCGTCGCCCACCTGGTTGCGCAGGCCCTCCAGGGTGGTGGCAATGGCGGTCGGGTGGTGGGCAAAGTCGTCGTACACACGCACACCGTCTATGTCCGCCAGCAGCTCCATCCGCCGCTTCACACCGGAGAACCGGCACAGGGCCGCTACCGCATGATCGGGCGTTACACCCACGTGGCGGGCGGCGGCAATCGCAGACAGCGCATTGCGGACATTGTGCAGACCGGTCTGATCCCACTTCAGCGTGGCCACCGGCTGCTCATGGTGAATCACCAGAAACCGGCTGCCATCCTCAGAGAGCAGCTCGGCCCGCCAGTCCGACATGCGTGGGGTCTCGCTACCAATGGCGGTGTCCTGCACCGGGCTCCAGCAGCCCATCGCCAGGGCATTATCAAGATGGCCATCCACCGCCGGGCGAATGATCAGTCCCTGGGAGGGGACGGTCCGGACCAGGTGATGGAACTGACGCTCAATCGCCTCGACGTTTTCGAAAATATCCGCGTGATCAAATTCCAGATTGTTCAGGATCAGGGTGTGGGGACGATAATGGACAAACTTGGAGCGTTTATCGAAGAAGGCGCTGTCGTATTCATCCGCCTCGATCACAAAAAAGTCGCTGTTGCCCAGACGGGCCGACACGGGAAAATCCCGGGGAACACCGCCCACAAGGTATCCCGGTTCAAATCCGGCCTGGTCCAGTATCCAGAGCAACATGGACGTGGTTGTGGTCTTGCCGTGGGTACCGGCCACCGCCATCACCCAGCGGTGCCGAAGCACCTCGCGGCTCAGCCACTCGGGCCCGGACATGTAGTCAATATTCCGGTTGAGAACCGCTTCGACTTCCGGATTGCCGCGGGACATGGCGTTGCCGATCAGCACCAGGTCCGGCTTCGGCTCCAGATGATCGGGGCTGTAGCCTTCCATCAGGCTGATACCCTGGGCCTCCAGCTGGGTGCTCATGGGCGGATAAACGCCCTGATCGGAGCCGGTCACGGTGTGACCCAGCTCCCGGGCCAGAACGGCCAGGCTGCCCATGAAGGTGCCACAGATTCCGAGGATGTGAATGTGCATTCGGCAACTGCCCTCTGAGTTGAAACCCGACAAGCCTCCCGTATCCGCCCCACCCCGTCAAGAGCCACGCTATCCGCAATCCTGCTCATGAAAAATGCCGGCGATTGGCGTATCATCGGCGCCATTGTCGAACCAGCAGGAGGCTCCAGCCCGAGATGGCCATCAAGAACGCATTCTACGCTCAGTCCGGCGGTGTCACCGCCGTCATCAATGCCAGTGCTTGTGGCGTCATTCAGACCGCCCGCAAGCATCCGGACAAAATCGGCAAGGTGTTTGCCGGACGCAACGGCATTATCGGGGCGCTGAAGGAAGAACTGATTGATACCAGCTTCGAGAGCGACGATGCCATCCAGGCGTTGATTCACACCCCCGGGGGCGCTTTTGGCTCCTGCCGCCACAAGCTCAAGAACATTTCCGAGAACCGGCGCGAGTACGAGCGGCTGATAGAGGTGTTCCGGGCCCACGACATTGGCTACTTCTTCTACAACGGTGGCGGGGACTCACAGGATACCGCCTACAAGGTTTCCCAGATCGCCGACAAGATGGGCTACCCCATTACCTGCATCGGCGTACCCAAGACCGTGGATAACGATCTGCCGTTCACCGACTGCTGCCCCGGCTTCGGCTCTGTGGCCAAGTACATTGCCACATCCACCATGGAAGCCAGCCTGGACATCAAGTCCATGTGTGAAACCTCCACCAAGGTGTTCATACTGGAAGTCATGGGGCGCCATGCCGGCTGGATTGCCGCTTCCGGCGGCCTGGCCGGACAGGGCGAGGGCGAGCCCCCGCACATTATCCTGTTCCCGGAAATCCCGTTTAATCGCGAAGCCTTCCTGGCTCGGGTTGATCACTGTGTGAAGGAATATGGCTACTGTGTTGTCGTGGCGTCCGAGGGTGCCCAGTACGAAGATGGCCGCTTCCTGGCGGATGCCGGTGCCAAGGATGCATTCGGTCACACCCAGCTTGGTGGTGTTGCCCCGGCTCTGGCCAACATGGTCAAACAGGCCCTCGGCCACAAATACCACTGGGCGGTTGCAGACTACCTGCAGCGCAGCGCTCGCCACATTGCCTCCGCCACCGACGTGGAGCAGGCCTACGCGGTCGGCCAGGCAGCAGTGGAAATGGCCATTGAGGGCAAGCAGGCACTGATGCCCACCATCGTCCGTGAGCAGGCCAAACCGTATCGCTGGAAGATTGGCGAAGCCCCACTTAGTGAAGTGGCAAACCAGGAAAAGAAGATGCCGATCCACTTCATCACCGACGATGGCTTCGGCATCACCCAGGACTGCCGGGACTACCTGGAACCCCTGATTGCCGGCGAGAGCTTCCCGCCGTTCGATAATGGCCTGCCGCGAGTGGCCAGACTCCAGAACACGTTGACCGAGAAGAAGCTGAAAACGGATTTCCAGCTGTAGCCCATCTCGGCCCCATCGGAAAGCAAAAAGCCTGACAGGTCGTCCCTGTCAGGCTTTTTGCGTTGTGCGCGGAATCATCTGCCCTGGTTAGCGGGCCAATTCCGCCTGGTGGTCGCGCACATAAGCATAGAACTGGTCAAAACCGCCCACGTACTGACTCCCGACAAGAATTTGCGGCACCGTATAGACAGGCCGGCCGATCCGGTCGGCGATATCCTGCTTGCTCATCCCCTTCTCGATCATGTCGACCCAGACATAGGGAATATTTCTGGCCTCACAAAGGTGCTTTGCCTGCACACAGAATCCACAACTCGAGCGACCATAAATCGTGACCTGCTCCATAAACACCTCCCCAAGATCTCTGACGATAAATTCCGGGACTAAACACACATGCCGGAATCATGACACGGCACCGGGTAATTGAAAATTGATGCTTTGAATCGCTGCCATAGTGGCCGGCCATCATGTTCTGAGACGGCTCAGCTCTCGCTCCAGAACCTGAACCTGGTCGTCCAGTGCCTGACCACTGCCCTTGACCCTGCTGGCCAGCTCCCGAAGGTCGTTGGCAGCATCGCCGATATGAGTGAGGTTGCGGTTGATTTCCTCGCTCACCGAGCTCTGTTCTTCCGCTGCAGTGGCCACCTGGGTTACATGTTCTACAATGGTGCCGATTCGGTCGACAACGGTGGCCAGTGAATGGGCCGCTTCCTGGGTGCCATCAACCGCCGAGGTGGCACGATCAACCCCGCTCTGGATCACCGAAACGGCACCGTTCACATCCTGCTTCAGGCCGTCGATCATGGTGCTGATTTCGTCGGTGGATTCCCGCGTACGGGAGGCCAGCGTGCGAACCTCGTCGGCAACCACGGCAAACCCGCGTCCCTGCTCGCCCGCCCTGGCGGCCTCGATGGCAGCGTTCAGGGCGAGAAGATTGGTCTGTTCGGCGATACCGCGGATGACATCCAGAATCCTGTTGATGTCCTCACTACGGTTGGCCACCTGCCCGATTGCCGTACTGGCCTCGCCCATGTCGTTGGCGACCGCGCTCACGCCATTCACCGCCGATGACAGGGTATCCTGGGTAAACCGGATGCCGTCCTGGGCCATGCGGGCGTTGTCTGCAGCTTCGCCGGCAAACCCGGCTACTTCGCCTGCGGCGGCAGACATTTCGTTCATAGCGGTGACCACACTGTCGATGTCCTGGTGTTGTCGACCTGTCTGTTCATCGGTCTCAACCGCAATACTGCCCACATCCCGGGCCTGCTCGCGGACTTTGGCGTTCACGCCTTTGAGGTCATTGATCATTTCTCTTAGCCGCGCCAGGAAGGCATTGAATCCGCCAGCCAGGTCGATCAGCTCGGAATGGGTGTCAATCTCCAGTTCACGGGTCAGGTCACCTTCAGCGCTGGCGAGGTTTTTCATGCGATCCCGGATTTCATCCAGCGGGCGGGTCACCGAGCGCACCAGAAGCACCAGAGCCACGATCGCCAGGACCACCACACCGATGCCCACAAAACTCTGGCGAGTCGCGGTCGCGGCGACCTCCTCCGACAACAGGCCGGTGATTTCTGAAACACTGGCGAGGGCGGCATCCCGTGGCAGCTCGATCAGCAGTGACCATTGTGCATCCGGCAGACGGATCTCAACGGGGTACGCCACGGCCAGGGTTTGCCCGTCATCAAAGCTGCCCTCGCCCTGGTGCAACTTGGCAAAGGTGTTGCCATGCTCGGGCACGGCCTCTTGGAGAGGCCGTCCAAGGTGCTCTTCATAATGACTTGAGGCCGCAATCAGCCCCTGCTCACTGATCAGCGTAACTCTGGACTGACCGTTGAACAGCTCCTGACTGACACCGGCAATGGTTCTTTGCAGTGTCGAGAGATTGATATCGACACCGACCACACCGGCGAAGGTTCCATCATCCAGAATCGGAACCACCAGGCTGGTCATTAATTCGGAGTAGCCCTCACTGATTTCGTAGTCGTAAGGCTCCATGATGCAGGGGGCCTTCGTATCCCGTGAACAGAGATACCACTCGGCTTCCCGGATCCCGAATTCGTTCACGCTGTCCAGATACTTGGTGGCCGGATCCTCGGTGCGACTGAACTGAACCTGGCCGTCCGGATCCCGATAGTAATAGATCTCCAAGGTGCCTTCGTCGCTGCTGTGCTCTTCAACTCCGCCCGTAAAGTAGCGATCCTGGCCATCGTAGCCATCAGGCTCAAACTGGGCGTAGATCGAACTCAGGCTTTTCTGCTCCTCCAGAACCGCGCCAACGGTCTCCTGCAGGGCCGTCCGACTGATACGTCCGGAGCTGTCAGCCTGAATGTTCCGGATAATGACATTGCGGACGACTTCCGGGGTTCGAAAAGCGGTCGCAAACTGGCCACTGACCAGTTCGCCATATTTGCCGGCGGTTGCGCCGAGCTGATCCATCACAATACCCTGAACCGTATCCCGGGTCTCGGCGGTCAATCTCTCTTCCATGTCTCCGAGTGACAGCTGGGCCGTAACCACGATGCTGATCCCCATAATCAGGAGCAGGGACACAACGAGGGCATAGAGCTTGAAGCGGAGCGATAACTGTTTCATGGTAAGGCCGGACCTGCGGAGTGTTGGAGGTTCATTTCATCTTAAAGCACGGAGGGCCCGGTGGCCTACCTGACGCTATTTCTGACCGCGTTCGCTGCCGCCACGCTGTTGCCTGCTTACTCGGAAGTACTGCTCGGCACCCTGATAACGCAGGGCTACTCCTGGTGGTGGCTCTGGTTCTGGGCAACACTCGGCAACACGTTGGGCTCGGTCGTTAATGGGATTATCGGCCGGCAGGTGGATCGCTTTAAGCATAAACGCTGGTTTCCGGTCAGCGAGATGCAACTGCACAAAGCGCGGAACCGCTTTAACCGTTATGGCCAGTGGTCGCTATTGATGGGCTGGCTCCCTCTCGGAGGCGACGCGCTGACCCTGGTTGGCGGGATCATGCGCGTCCCCTGGCTCAACTTTGTCATCCTGGTGGGTATCGGAAAGGGCGCCCGCTATGCCTTCGTGTTGTGGCTCGTGGCAGAGGCATCCGGTGCGTCATCCCCCTCACCGTAGAGGTATTTCCTGAGCAGTGGCTCGCCGTTGAATTCGGAATTCAGCACTGCAACGAAGGTGTAGACCCCGATCAACTTGCGGTTAAGAAACACAAATTCCTTCGGAGGCACCCGGAAATAACGACTGATGGCCGATCGCGCCGCCTGACGCGCCACACGTGACGGCAATTCACTCTGCTTCCAGCGATACTGGCCGTGACTGTTCACCGCATAATCCGGCCACGAGTCCTTGTCGCTGGATAGAGGCTCAAGAACCGACATACAAACCTGGCCAAACTTCTCCAGTACTTCCTCGGGCCAATCGGTGCTCATGAAGCGCAACTTCACGCCACCATCGATCACCCCCTGGAGATCATTCTCGTAGGAGGCTCTGATCATCTGGATGACCGGCTTGAGAAAGTCATCCGAGTAGGCCTGAACCGCCCCGAAATCAAGTAGGACAATACGGTCGTAACCCGGATCGTCCCCCTCTTCGCCGGCAATACGGATGCGATAATTACCGAAGTTCGGATCCGTCTGTATCTCGCCCCAGACAAACAGCTCCCGGAAAAACAGCTCCAGGGCAGCCTTGCCCAGGTCGCTGCGACGTTCCAGCGGAAGGTCCCGGACTGCCTGGGAACTGACCGAATGACCGTGTTCGTAGGTTGAGCAAATAACGTGGGCTGTTGAGAATTCCGGCAGGACCCTGGGCACGATGAACCTGGGATCCGACGCCAGCATGGTGCGGAATTTCTCGGTGGTTTTCGCTTCCAGGCGATAATCCACTTCCCGATGCATCATCTGCCGGACTTCTTCCAGCCAGTCATTGAACTCCGGGCCAAAACTGACCAGTCTCGCTACCCGCAACAGCTGGGCAACGGCATTCAGATCACTGTCAACCGCATCGGCAACGCCGGGGTACTGCACCTTAAGCACCAACTCCAGGCCGTCACTTTTGCGCCAGGCTCTGTGCACCTGCCCAAGCGAGGCCGCCCCGATGGGATCGGGTTCCACATCCAGTTGAGCCAGGCGGTCTGCCCCCAGCTCATCTTTCAATACACGTTCAATGGCCGGCCATTCCAGTGAGGTGGTCTGATCTTCCAGGGTATGCAACGCTTCGGTGACTTCCTCCGGGAGGAAATGCTCGCCATACAGGGCCATAACCTGGCCGATCTTGACCACGCTGCCCTTCAGTTGACCCAACTCATCCACCAGGAACCGGGCCTGGCTCGACAGCATGGCCCGGTGCCGCTTCTCCCGGTTTTCCCGACTGCTGAACCAGTTGGTTGCCATATGAGAAGCCATACGGGTACCCGCGAACAACCCGGCGCGGGTCAGGCTCAACCTGCGCTCGAAACTGCCTGTCTTGATGCGGGAAACCGAATTTCCTGAACGTCTGGAAGACATAGTGACCTGTTCGGATCAGAGAATTTCACCACGTTTGGCGGTTGTTACCATTATACGGATAGTCAGGGTAGCTGACCTAACCGAGTCGACCGGCTTTCCGCGGCCATGGGGCCAATGTGTCAGCGTCGTCGCCGGTTTACACCTGACCAACCGGATCGTTTACGTTTCGACACAGTTTCTGGCAGGAAACCGGTCTAGTATTTCTACATACGTAAGGTCCAATAACGACTATCACAAGAACAAGATCCAAACATGCCGCAGTCCGCAAGAAAAGCACCGGATACGGAACTGTCCCAGTTCCGGGTCAAGGGCGAAATTCCTGTCCCGATCCTGATCAACTGGCTGACTGCCGTTGCCGTTCCCCTGCTGTTCTTCTTCGCCTGGCGCTCAAGCCTGCAGGACGACCCGGTTACGCCGCCGCTGCTGGTTGCCTTTGCCATTCTTCTGGCGATCAATTCTGTAACCTATCTGCTATCTGGCAACAAAACCCTGCAGCGACGGGGCTTCATTGCCCTGATCACGGTGCTGTTCACCTATCTCGCGATCTATGCAGTGGAAGATGGCTCAGCCATTATCTGGTTGTTTGCCTACCCCCCCATCATTTTCTATATCAGTGAATCCCGGGTTGGCGTGCTCGCCTGCAGTGGCGGATTCGCCGCCGTCATTCTGCTGTTCAGCCCGTTGGGAGACCTGCTGTTCGAGCCCCCTCACAGCACCAGTTTCCGGATTACCATGGTGGCGGTGCTCGGCTTTGAAATGGTCACCTGCTACATCCTTGACCAGAGCCGCCGGCGCAGCAAGCTGGGCCTGCTGAAGCTGGCCGCGGAATTCGAATATGCAGCCAAGCATGACGCCCTGACAGGCCTGGCCAACAGACGAGAGGCGCTTGAGCAGCTGGACATCGAGTACCAGCGCTACCTTCGCAATGCCCGGCCCTTTTCGGCGCTGCTGATGGACATCGACCTGTTCAAGAGCGTCAACGATAACTACGGGCATCATGTGGGGGACGAGTTGATCATCCTGGTTGCCCGGACCCTGCGGGAGCAATGTCGCAAGGTTGACACACTGGCCCGGTGGGGCGGCGAGGAATACCTGGTACTGTTGCCGGAGACCACGACCGAGGAGGCCATGTCGTCTGCCAACCGGATCCGGAAAGCCTTTGCTGCCAAATCCGTTGGCACCGAGCAGGGTCGGGTTCAGGCCACGATCAGTGTGGGTGTGGCATCAATCCGGGGATCCGAGTCCATCGACCGCCTTCTGCAGCGGGCAGATGAGGCCTTGTATCGGGCCAAATCCGAGGGGCGAAACAGGGTATGCGGTTACGAGAAGGAAGCCGCCGCCTGAACTACCAACCCTCGCGAAACTCGACATTCTGGTGGGCCAGACCGGTCACAAGTTGCTGCGACAATCGTTCCTGCACGTCGGCCAGGGTTACACCAGGAACAAAGTCCCGCACCTGACACATGGCCATGCCGGCGTAGCCGCAAGGGTTGATCCGCTGGAAGGGCTCCATGTCCATATCGACATTCAATGCCAGCCCGTGAAAAGAACAGCCCCGGCGAACCCGGAGGCCAAGAGAAGCTATCTTGGCGTCCCCCACGTAAACGCCCGGGGCGTCCGGTCTCGGAGCTGCCTCAATGCCCAATCCTGCAAGGGTACGGACAATGGCCTGCTCAATCTCGTCTACCAGAGAACGTACACCGAGTTTTTTGCGGGTCAGGTTGATCATCAGGTAAATCACAAGCTGACCGGGCCCGTGATAGGTCACCTGCCCACCCCGATCCACCGGGATAACCGGGATATCGCCCGGGGCGAGAATGTGTTCTGCCTTACCTGCCTGGCCCTGGGTGTATACCCGGGGATGCTCAAGGCACCAGAGTTCGTCCGCCACACTGTCATCGCGGTCGGCAGTGAACGATTTCATGGCTTCCCAGGTTTCCAGGTAGGGCTGTTCCCCCAGGGATCGAACAATCAGGTCAGGCATCTGGCTCAGAGCACCATGTGTACGCGGCCACTGGCCTTGAGATCCTCGAACAGGGCCTTCAATTGCGCCTCACCCGTGGCCACAATCCTCAGCTGAACCGAGGAAAAACGGCCTTTGCTGCTATCGTTAACCGTAATGTCAGTTTCACTGATCCCGGGTGCGTGCTGTTCCACAACCTCGACCACGAACTCGGTGAAATCCGGCGCGGCATTGCCGATCACCTTGATCACGTAGTCGCAAGGAAACTCAATTTTTGGTGCTTTCGGCTGACTCATGCCGTTTTACTCCCCGGGATCAACATCACCCTACTGAAATAACTGAATGAAAAAGAGCTTGATGGCATCCCAGATGCGTTTGAAGAACCCGCCCTCGGGAACCTCGGTCAGGGCCAGCACAGGCTGATCAACCAGTACCTCACCGTTATAGGACACCTTGACCCGCCCCAGCTCATCCCCCACGTTGATGGGTGCTTTGATGACAGAATCAAGGTCTACCGTGGACTCCAGATCGTTTCGGGACCCCCGGGGAATGGTGACATAGACGTCTTCGGTCATGCCGACAGAAAGCTGGTCAGCCTGGCCGCCCCAGACACGGGCCTCAATCAGCTCCTGGCCGGACCGGAACAGGCGTTCGCTCTCGTAGTAGCGAAAGCCGTAATTCAGCATCTTCTGGATTTCCTGGGCCCGCGCTTCAGAGCTGCTGGTGCCCATAACGACAGCAATGAAACGGGTGTCGTTGCGCTTGGCCGAAGCAACCAGACAGTAACCGGCTTCCTCAGTATGACCGGTCTTCAGTCCGTCAACGCTGTCATCCCGCCAGAGCAGGCTGTTCCGGTTGGGTTGGCGGATATTGTTATAAGTGAAGTGCTTTTCAGCGTACAGCGGATAGTTTTCCGGATAGTCATTGATGATTGCCTGCGCCAGCATGGCCAGGTCATAGGCCGTTGAAAAATGATCCGGCGAAGGCAGACCGGTAGCGTTTTCGAAGTTGGTGTCTTTCATGCCCAGCAACTGGGCCTGCTGGTTCATGATATCAACGAAGGCGTCTTCGCTACCGGCAACGAACTCTGCCAGGGCGACGGACGCATCGTTACCCGACTGGATGATCACTCCCCTGAGCAGATCCTCAACCGACACCTGGGTGCCTTCCCGGACGAAGGTTCGGGAGCCCTCGGTTTTCCACGCATTCACGCTGATCGGCACCATGTCGGACATGGAAATGCGGCCCTCATCAAGCTCCCGCTCGACGATATAGGCGGTCATCATTTTGGTCAGACTGGCCGGAGGCAAACGCTCGTGGCTGTTCTCCTCCATGATGATCCGTCCGCTCTTGGGATCCATCAGAACATAAGAGCTGCCGGCAATCTGCGGCGGCGACGGAATCAGTACCGACTGGGACATCGCCTTGCCTGTCACGGCAAGCATCAGCACAAAGACAACAGATAGGGTTCGAAAAGCAGAGTTTAAGGCCATGGGTCCATTCATTCGTCGTTAAGTGTGTTTCTTATACAGGTGTCTTTTTCGTCGCGCTCAGTGTGTATCGGTCAGCAGGATGGACTGATCGAAGCCCCGGGCTTCCAACAGGCTCTGGGTGCGCCTGGCGCTGTCTTCATCGCTGAACGGGCCTACCTGAACCCGATGAAACCGCCCTGAAGACGTATCAACAGCTCGCACACGCATCGGATTTTCCAGCACCGCCTTCGCCCGGCTCAGCAACTTTTCGGCCGGATCCCGGCTACTGAAGGAACCCAGCTGCACAAACAATGACCGGTTGGTCATCGCCATATCACCACTTGCCTTCACCCGGCTTTCAGCGTATCCGGTCGAGTCTCCGGGAGAGAAGGGCTTGCCGGCAATGAACATGGCTCCGTCCGGCCTGACTGTAATGGCGGCGACTTCTACCCGTGCCGTGCCCCGGGCCTGGTAACCCAGCTTTTTGGCAGCAGCATAGGACAGGTCAATGATTCTATCGCTGTGAAAAGGACCACGGTCGTTGACCCGAACCACTACGGAACGGCCATTATCAAGATTCGTTACCCGGGCATAACCCGGGATCCGCAGCGATTTGTGGGCGGCAGACATGGCATACATGTCAAAGGTTTCGCCGTTGGAAGTCTTGTGGCCATGGAATTTCTCGCCATACCAGCTCGCCGTGCCCCGGGCAACATAGCCGTCGTTGCTGTCGAGCACGTGGTACTGCTTGCCCCAGACCGTGTAGGGCGATTTATTGCCCGCCCTGCGAGGAGCCTCGTAAACCGGCACCGCATCGTCAAGCCCGGAGACATCAAAGTTGCCCGAGGGTGCCCTGTCGGTTGCCAGGGTGTAGCGTGACGAATGGTCCGTTTCCGGGGCTGATGCACAGCCGCCGAGCACCAGCAACGCAACAACCGTCAGCAGAAGAGAGAATGGGGGCTTGCAGTTCACTGTCCGGAGTTCCTCTTGACTACACTGGCCACCGCCATCAGCTTTCGGGCGGCCTGATCTTCATTGTAACGGGTTCTGCGCCGGAATCACCATTACCCGACCGCCATGGTTCGACCAACCCGGTCAGGCGCCAATCATCCGTCGGTGCGTATGGATCGACATCAAAACACCGAACGCCGCCATCAGCGTCACCCCCGAGGTTCCGCCGTAGCTGATCAGGGGCAATGGCACACCAACCACAGGCAAAAGTCCACTTACCATCCCGACATTCACGAAGATGTAGATAAAGAACGTCATGGTAAGCGCGCCGGCCAACAACCGACTGAACGAATCCTGGGCTGTGGCGGCAATGTAGAGGCATCGCAGGATGATCAGGAAATACACCGTCATCAGGATCAGCATACCGACAAAACCGAATTCCTCGGCCAGCACCGCCACGATAAAGTCGGTATGGCTCTCCGGAAGGAACTCGAGGTGTGACTGGGTCCCTTGCAACCAGCCTTTGCCATCCACTCCCCCGGAACCAATGGCTGTCTTGGACTGGATGATATTCCAGCCGGCCCCCAAGGGATCACTTTGCGGGTCCAGTAGTGTCAGCACCCGTTGCTTCTGGTACTCCCTCATGACGAAAAACCACATCAGAGGAGCGGACACGGACACCATGGCCACAAACGCGGTGATCAGTTTCCAGCTGATGCCGGCAAAAAACACCACGAAGATGCCGGCCATACCCACCAGCAACGAAGTCCCCAGATCCGGCTGCTGCATGATCATGATCATCGGCACCAGAACAATGGCCAGCCCAACGGCCACATGCCGGAACCTTGGCGGCAGGAAATGCCTGGACAGATACCAGGCCGCCATCATGGGCACCACCAGCTTCATCAGCTCCGAAGGCTGAAAACGGGGCAGCCCGGGGATCGCCAGCCAACGTTGGGCGCCTTTGGCCCCGACGCCCACCAGCATGACTGCAATCAACGCCACAATGCCAGCCGCATACAGCCACGGCGCCCATCGGCGAAACACCGAGGGATCCAGCTGGGCAAACACCAGCATCACGACAAAGGCAACGCCCAGGCGTATGCCCTGAGCCTTGACGACTTCCAGGTTCCGGTCGGCACCGCTATACAGCACGAACAGCCCGCCGGAAACCAGCAGTAGCAGCAGCAGTAACAGAATCGGGTCCAGATGCAGCGCGCTCCAGATACTGCGGTGACGGCCAAGCGGGTTGCTCGCCGTTGAATCCATTAACGCCTTGAACGCCATCAGTTGGCCACCTCGTCAACGTCGCTGACCAGTGTGCCATCGGCCTGCCCATAGTCGAGCAGCCAGGAATCGAACAGGGCGCGAGCCACCGGCGCGGCCGTGCCGCTGCCGCTGCCGCCGTTTTCAACGATTACCGCAACCGCGATCTCCGGGTTATCCGCCGGCGCAAAGCCAACGAAAAGCGCGTGATCCCGGAGCCGCTCGCGGATTTCTTCCTCATCGTATTCCTCATCCTCAGCCAGGCTGAAGACCTGGGCAGTTCCTGTCTTGCCCGCCATCTTGTAGGGTGCACCCCGCCCCACAGAGCGGGCCGTTCCCTTCGGCCCATGCATGACCTCAACCATGGTGTCGACGACGTATTCCCAGTCGTCGGGATTCTTGAGGCTAAGCGGCTCGTGGGTCTCGGCGGGCAGGAATTCCTCGACCGGTCGGTCTCCCTTGATGTCCTTTAGCAGCCTCGGCTCTACCCAGCGGCCACGGTTAGCAATCAAAGCGGTTGCCGTGGCCAGCTGCAATGGCGTAGCCAGCATGAAACCCTGCCCGATGCCCATATTGACAGAGTCCCCCGGATACCAGGGCTCGTTCCGGACCGCCCGCTTCCAGTCCCTCGAGGGCAGCAACCCGCTCAGCGCTCCCGAGACATCAAGGGTGGCGTCCTCTCCGAAGCCGAAACGGGACAGGTAGCTGTGCATGGTATCCACCCCCATCTCGACTGCCACCTCGTAGAAATAGACATCGCAGGATTCGGCCACAGCGTCTTTCAGATCCACCCAGCCATGGCCGGTTCGCTTCCAGTCGCGCCATAACCGGCCGCCTTCATTCAGGCGAAAATGCCCGGGATCCCAGATGGTGTAATCGCGGGTGGTGGCTTCGCTATCAAGGGCAGCTACTGCGAGCATCGGTTTCACCGTCGACCCCGGGGGGTACTGCCCACGCAGCGCCCGATTGAACAGTGGTTTGTCCTTGCTGTCGCTCAGTTCCCGGTAGTCATTAACGCTGATACCGGTAACGAACTTGTTGGCGTCAAAACCCGGCACGCTGGCCAGTGCAAGAATGCCACCAGTATCCGGTTCGATCGCAATGATGGCGCCCCGGCGACCATCCAGAAGTTCGTGGGCGCGCTGCTGCAGCCGGAGATCCAGATGCAGCTGCAGGTCCTCTCCGGGCACCGGGTTCTCCCGCTCCAGGACGCGCAGCGTGCGGCCGCGGGCGTTGGTTTCAACGTGCTGGTAACCGACCTCCCCATGGAGGATCTCTTCATAGAAGCGTTCGATGCCCGATTTTCCGATGTAGTTGGTGCCGGCATAGTTGACCGGATCGATCCGCTGCAACTCGTCCCGGTTGATACGACCAACAAAGCCCAGGGCATGGGCTGTCAATTCACTGTGCGGGTAGAATCGGACCAGCTCGGCCTTGACCTCAACCCCCGGAAGCTCATGGCGATGCACAGCGAGACGGGCCATCTCTTCTTCATTGAGGTCATAGCGAAGGGGGATTTCCTGGAAGGGTCGGCGAGGTTCCTGAAGCCGCCGCTCGAAACGTTCACGGTCTTCGTCGGAAATTTCCAGAATACTGCCAAGCTGCGCCAGGGTATCGTCCATGCCCTGAACCCGCTCGGGGACCAGCGTCACACTGAAAACGGGCCGATTCTCGGCCAACAGGGTGTCATTTCGGTCGTAGACGAGCCCCCGGGGTGGCGGTACCGACTGGACCTGAACGCGGTTCTTGTCTGAAAGGGTGGTATATACCTCATGCTCAACAACCTGAAGCTGGTACATCCGCACAATCAGACCGCCAATCGCCAGCATCACAAACACCAGCATCACCAGGGTACGGCGCTGGAAGAGCCGGCGTTCTGCTGCCGTATCCTTGAACTCACCCCATGGCATGGTTACCCCCTAGGCCCGGTGATACGGGTGATTGCGGGTGATCGACCAGGCCCGGTACAACTGCTCTGCCAGAACGATGCGTACCAGGGGATGAGGCAAGGTGAGCGGCGACAGCGACCATTGCTGGTCGGCCCGCTTCCGGCAATCGTCGGCGAGGCCATCGGGGCCGCCCACCAGAAAACTCACATCGCGGCCATCCTGTTGCCAGTTTTCCAGTTGAGCCGCGAGTTTTTCGGTCGACCAGGGCCGACCGCCAACCTCCAGCGCAATCACGCGGTCTTTCGAACCGGTGGCGGCCAGGATTGCGTCGCTTTCTCGCTGCATCAGCCTGGGAATGTCGGGATTTTTGCCCCGGTGGGCGACAGGAATTTCAACCAGTTCCACGGGAAGCTCCGGCGGCATGCGGCGGGCATAGTCTCCGAACCCGGTACTGACCCAGTCGGGCATTTTCTGCCCCACACAGATCAGGCGTAACCGCATGATTATTCGCTGCCCGCAACACCAAGATCCGGAGCATCGCGCCAGAAGCGCTCCAGATCGTAAAACTCCCGTGTGGCAGGCATCATCACGTGAACAACCACATCGCCCAGGTCCACAAGAATCCAGTCGCTGACGCCAGCACCCTCAACGTTGCTCGCGCGCACACCCTGCTCCTTGGCCTCGATAACAACGGAATCGGCGAGAGATTTCACATGTCGATTGGACGTTCCGGATGCCAGAACCATGAAGTCGGTGACACTGGTGCGGTCACGGACATCAATCACGCTGATGTCCTGTGCTTTCACATCTTCAAGCGCATTAATTACCAGATCTTTCAGTTGCTCTGCCTGCATAATCACCCTGTTGGACGGGCGTTTGCCGGTATGGCCGCCCGAAATATCATATTCAGACGCGATTGTAGCACTAAAAGTTCCCGTCGGGGCATGCACCATAGAGCCCCTGGCGACGAATTTCCGCCCAGACCGGATCGGGCATCAAATAGCGGGGTGAACGTCCGTCACCAATACGCTCCCGGATCCCCGTGGCGGAAATATCCAGAAGCGGCGGATCCAGCTCGAGAAAATGGCCGCAGGGCTTGTGCTTCAGAGTTTCGGGGCCTTCCACGCCCCGTTCCGCCAGCAGCCGGGCCGGTATGCCTGAAGGGTCCAGTGCAGGGCCTGGCCGACGGACAACCACCACATGGGCCAGCTCCGGGATCTGCCGCCACTCCCGCCACCGGTCGAATCCGGCGAATGCGTCAGTGCCCACCACCATCACCAGGGGCTCATCCGGCCCAAGCTCCGCGCGAAGCTGACGCAGGGTGTCGGCCGTATAGGAGGCACCCTCCCGTGCCAGCTCCCGGTCGTCAATTCGTAGCTGGGGCTCGTTGGCCACCGCCAGCCTCAGCAACTCCAGACGCTGACCGGAGGTAGCCCCGGTCTGCCCCCGGTGCGGTGGAATATGACAGGGCACCAGGCTGACGTAATCCACGCCAAGGCGGTCGCTGATTTCCAGGGCAAGCCTGAGATGGCCGTGGTGCACCGGATCAAAGGTTCCGCCATAGATCACATGCATGGGCATCAGGTCCGGATATGGCCGTCGCCGAAAACCACGTATTTCTGGGACGTGAGACCCTCAAGCCCCACCGGCCCACGGGCGTGAATCTTGTCGGTGGAGATGCCAATTTCGGCACCCAGACCATACTCGAAGCCATCGGCAAAGCGCGTGGAGGCATTGACCATGACGGAACTGGAGTCCACTTCGGTGATGAACCGGCGGGCCCGGGTGTAGTTCTCGGTGATGATGCTGTCGGTATGCTGGGAGCTGTAGCGGTTGATATGGTCAATAGCGCCGTCCAGGCCGCCAACCACACGCACCGCCAGCACAGGAGCGAGGTATTCAGCCTCCCAGTCCGCCTCGGTGGCTTCGGCCACGCCCTCTACGATAGCCCGGGTTCGTTCACAGCCCCGCAACTCCACGCCTTTCTCAACAAAAGCCCGGGCCAGAAGAGGCAGGATATCTTCGGCGATCTCGGAGTCCACCAGCAGGGTCTCCATGGTGTTGCAGGTCCCGTACCTGTGGGTTTTGGCGTTGATCGCCACGTTCACCGCCTTTTCCGGGTCGGCATGGCTGTCGATGTAGACATGGCAGACACCATCGAGGTGTTTGATGACCGGCACCCGGGCATCACGGCTGATACGCTCGATCAGACCCTTGCCACCTCTGGGCACAATGACATCAACATGGTCCGGCATGGTGATCAGCTCACCCACCGCAGCACGATCGGTTGTCTTGATCACCTGCACCGCATTCTCGGGCAGACCCGCTTTCGCCAGGCCCTCGGAAAGACAACGGGCAATGGCCTGGTTGGAGTGGATCGACTCCGAGCCGCCCCGGAGGATGGTTGCATTACCCGACTTGAGGCACAGGCTGGCCGCCTCGACGGTCACGTTGGGGCGGGACTCGTAGATGATTCCTATGACGCCCAGGGGAACACGCATCTTGCCCACCTGAATACCGGAGGGGCGGTAAGCCATATCCGTGATGGCCCCAATAGGATCGGGCAAGGAAGCCACCTGGCGCAGCCCTTCGATCATGGTGTCGATTCGCTGGGGGGTGAGCTCCAACCGGTCCAGCATCGCCGCATCCAGGCCATTTTCACGGCCCCGCTGCAGATCCTTGCCATTGGCCAGGGCGAGCTCTTCTCGCGCGGCATCAAGAGCCTCTGCCGTGGCCAGTAGCGCCTGATTACGCACAGCCGTGGTCGAACGCGCCACTCCGGCTGCCGCTGCTCGGGCCTGCTGTCCAACCTCGGCCATGTACGCTGCAATATCCATTCAAATACCTTTCTGTTTTCAAGCGGAATCAGGAATAAGTGCCTAACTTTACCTTTCCCGTTTCAAGTACGCATCCCAAACAGATATTATACCGCTGCGATATGCCATACTCGGAATCTGGAGGAGCTTTTGAACAACTCCCCGGGGACGGTTTTTTCAGGGAGTTCGGGAAAAAGGAAGGACACAATGGCCCAGATGGCCGAAAAATTCCTGTTAAGCAAGTTGTCGCGGGCAGGCTTCGTGGCCCTGATCGCCATTGCCACCCTCTGCGCCGTACTGGGAGAACCCATGGTTGCGGCGGCTGCGGCTGCGGCCGCAGGCATAGTGATTTCCGGCAAGACTTTCCACCCCAGCCGGGTGAATCAACCCTGGCCCCGTGTCCAGCAGGCCTTCTTCGTGATTCTTCTTCTGATTCTGTTGGCCAGCTTCTGGACCGGCCCCTGGATTTTGAGCCACTGGCTGTACGCCCTTCCCCTCGCCGCTTTCGCATTGATTCCGCCTGCGGCAGCAGCCGTGGTGACCCTGGCTATCGCCATTCTGGCTATGATCGCAACACAGTGGGCGGTAGGCCTTGCCGACCGCCACCAGATGATCAGCGCTTTTCTGCTAACGATGCTGCTCTCGGCTCTGCTGGTATTCCTGCGGGACTATAAGGCCCGGCAACTGGCCCCATTGCGCCGGACTGATGAACTGACCCAGGCTGCCAGCCGGGAATATCTTTCCGCCGACCTGCACAAGGAAATCCAGCGCAGCGAACGGGAAGGCACCGATATGTCCATTATCATGATCGGGCTGGACACCCACCTGAGCGACAATGATCCAGATGAAGACATACGCTCGATTCTTCCGCGCATCGGTCGCTACCTGCATTCCCAGATCCGCGATTTCGACACCTACTACCGGGTGGCCGATCTGCAGTTTCTGGTAATCCTGCCAGGTATTGCCACCAGTGACGCCATCGCCCGCGCGGAGACAATCCGCAAGGGCCTGGCAACGCTTCTGGAATCACACGGAATGAACCTTACGGTCAGTACCGGAATCGCCGGCCTGAATATCGGTGACGATGCCAACAGCCTTCAGCAGAGCGCGGCGAATGCCTTGCGCCGGGCCCAGCAGCAGGGCGGCAACCGGAGCCAGGCCTACAGTTCATGGTCGCAACCGGCGCAGCCGAGCCAACCACGGGCAGAGGGGCCGGCAGCATGACCGAGACCCGCCTGAGAACCTGGACACACGCCTTTGGTTACGGCATTGCCTGCCTGTTTATTTTCACCCTGGCCATGCAGAACCTGCGCTATGGCTTCTACGAACTGTTCTATCTGGCCTCCGGAATGGCGGTCCTGACCCTGGCCGGCGCAATTTACACCATTATCTGCCGCCGGCATCAGTTGTCGGCACCGGGGCATCTGGTCATCCTCTCCGGCCTGAACAGCGGCATGCTGGCAGCTCTGCTGACCATGAATGCGCCCGGCATCAGCCACTGGGCAATGCCCCTGCTTGTGCTGAACCTGCTTATCCTGCCGCTGCGCCAGGGCGTAGGGCTCTCTCTTTTGCTGTTAGTGCCCATGTCGATCATCCTTTTCCTGGAACAGCCACCGGCCGAAGCCATTGCCATCACGGGAGGTCTGTTCATTCTTCTGGCGGTCGCGGCACTGTACATCTGGCACTATGACCACATGGCCCAGTCGGCCGAGGATCTCGCCATTACCGATCCCGTAACCGGTGCTCATAACGCCCGCTTCCTCGATGAAACCCTGCAGAAAGAGATCAGCCGGGCCATCGCCACCGGGCACTGCCTGTCTGTAATCGATCTGAGTATTGATTACGCGGATGAAGTGGCCGACCTCCATGGCAGGGACCAGGTTCAGGGTCTGTTCCGGGACATGACCGAACACCTCTTCGGGGTTATTCGTGCCGGCGACACACTCTATACGCTGAAAGACTCCGAATTCTTCCTGATCCTGCCGTTTACGCCGGAAGAAGGTGTGAGAGTCATTGCCGAGCGGATTCGCCGGACCATCGCTGAACACCACTGGCCGGTGGTCGGCAAAGCCACCGTCAGCCTCGGCTGCACCACCCGCGGCAGCGGTGACACCCGCACCGACACACTCAGAAAACGGGCCCACCAGGCCATGGAGGAAGCTCGCAGACGGGGCACGGATTCAGTCTGGTTCAGTCCGGGAGAAACCATCGAAACATGAGCAGTGCCTGGTTGAACGACCTGTCGGCATGGTTGAGCCTGCATCCCGGCTGGCTGGCAATGGCTCTGTTTACCACCGCTTTTATCGAATCCCTCGCCATCGCCGGCATTATTGTCCCTGGTGTCGCCATCCTGTTTGCCGTTGCTGTGCTGGCCGGTGAAACCGGGATGCCGTTACCGGAAGCACTGCTCTGGGCGGGCCTGGGCGCCATTGCCGGCGACACCGCCAGCTTTGGTCTTGGGCGGCTGCTGCAGGGCCGCCTGACAACAGCCTGGCCGCTGAGCCGTTACCCGAAAATCATCAGCACCGGAGAGCGTTTTTTTACCCGACACGGCGGCAAAAGCGTGATCATCGGGCGCTTTGTCGGGCCGGTGCGCCCGGTCATTCCCCTGGTGGCCGGTGCGCTGATGATGTCCTGGCGTCGCTTTCTGGCCTTCAACATCGGCTCAGCCATCGCCTGGGCGCCAGTCTATATTTTCCCGGGTTTTTTGGTGGGCAGCGCACTGGCCAGCGAAATCAGGCCGCCGGCGCACTTCTATGCGGTAATCGGCATCAGTCTCGCTGCCCTGACCGCGGTCTATTTCGTGCTGTTGCGATTTCAATTGGGGCTCGGTGAAACCAGCCGTTTTTACCAATGGCTGAAACAATGGATGGCGAAGTACGAAGCGACACACCGATTCTGGCGTCTGTATACCAATCAGCGGCCAGCCCGGGAGGGTGAATTTCCGCTGTCTTCATTTTTGCTCGCGCTGGGCGCTTCCGCTCTGCTGCTGCTCTGGGGTCAACTGGCCACAGCAACTCACCTGCTCGACGGGTTCGACCAGGCTACCCGTCTCTGGTTCGAGCAACTCCGCCAGCCCCTGCTGGACGGTCCCTTCATTGCCATTACGCTGCTTGGAGACCCGCCGGTACTGATAGCTGCTGGTGCGCTGGCTTGCATGGCGCTGGTGTTTCGTGGCTACTATGCCGCTGCCGTACACATTCTGGTGGCTGTCGTTGCTACGGTTATTCTGGTCTGGGGCCTGAAATCCCTGCTCGGCGTCCCCCGGCCAGACGAAGTCATGGACCCGCCAAGTTCCGGCGCCTTCCCAAGCGGTCACACTGCAGGTATTACCCTGCTGGTCACCCTGCTGGCCAGTTTCGTTGCCGGAGAAAGCCGTCACCGGAAGCGCTGGCAGTACTATGTCCTGCTGTCTCTACCACTGGTTCCTGTGGCTCTGAGCCGGCTTTACCTGGGGGTTCACTGGTTCACGGACGTGATTGGCGGGCTGTTGCTCGCACTGGCCGTTACCGGGGCGGTGCGAGCCAGTTACAGCCGTTACGACAAGGTACCTCTGGCAACGGATATAACCGTGGTAGTTGCAGCGATCGCGTGGGCGGCCTTTGCTTGCGGGTATATTGCGCTGTCGTGGGACGAGGCTGTGATGAATTTCCGGCCCCTCGGCTAGCCCTTAGCCTTCTTCCAACGCCTCCAGAAGCCCCTGCAGTCGACTGAGGCGTTCCAGTGGATCCTGCAACTCCACCAGCTTCTGCTTCTCCTGTTTGTCCAGGGGCAAAAGCTCCGTGAGCCGCCAGCCAACATCCCGGGCATCGCCATAGTCGATGTCCATATTCAGGTCCCTGATTACCGGATGCCGGAACAGTGCCTTGAGAACAGAGGGCAGCTCGCTGAAGCGTTCCGGCACCTCGCTTTCGGCCTCCTCAATCAGGCATTCCACGTCGCCAACATTCAGGCCGTCTTCCTGCTGCCAACTGCGGACCACCGACACCTTGGACTCGCCCTCCACGGTGATCCCCAAAAGGCCGTTATCAAGCTGCTGGAAATCAATAATCCGAACATAGGTGCCAATGTCGTAGAAGGCTGCGGTGCGCCCTGTTTCTCCGCCTTCCTGCAACAACACCACAACAAACCCCCGATCTTCCTTGAGGCAACGCGTCAGCATGTCGATGTAGCGCGGCTCGAACAGCTGTAAGGGAATCCTCCCCCTGGGCAGGACGATGGAGTTCAGGGGGAACAAAGGTACATTCATAAGTGCAACAGTCACCGGAAAGCAGACTCCACAGTTTACACAGCCCGGACGATCACCGAATGGACAGCAACTGCTGAACTTCGTCGACCCGGGCCCTGGCCTCCGTGAGAAGCTGCAAACTGCGGGAGGCATTGAGTTCAAGTTCACCCAGACGCCGATACGCCGGCACCTGGTCGAACGGAGGCAGCTCGGCATTCTGGCTGGAACCGATCATTGAATGCAATTGCGCCACGATAACCACATCCACCAGTTGCGGCGACGCCTCACGGCATTCATAGCCCCAATCCTCGGCATGGCGGACCGCCTCCACGAAGGCCGGCGGGAAAGACCAGTTTTCGAGAACCGCCGTGCCCACATCGGCCCGGAGTTCCCGGATTGCATGGCTCAGGTTGGCCTCATCGGCAAAAAGGTTCACATGGTGCTCGGCCTGGACCAGAATGGGCACCACGCCGATATCATGGAGCAGCCCCGCCAGCAGCGCTTCTTCCGGATTCAGTTTGGTCGCGTGATCCGCCAGCACCCAACACAGGGCTGCCACTTCCCGGGAGTGCCGCCAGAGCTTTTCCATTTCTTTTTGCAACGATGCCTGACGGGTCTTGAACACCTCCCGCATCGAGAACACTGTCACCAGTTGCCGGGTGGTACGCATGCCAAGACGAACAACCGCTTCCCGGACATTCCGGACGTCACTGAACCCGCGATAAAGCGGGCTGTTGCAGGCGCGGACAAGCTTGGCGGCCATGGCCGGATCCGCAGACACCGCCAGTGCCACCTGGTCTGCCGTCGATTCCTCTCGATCGACCGCACGACGGACCTTCCAGGCCACATCCGGCACACTGGGCAGCTTGACCTGATTCGACCTCAACTCCGACAGGAACTCCATCAACAGATGATGTTCCTCGCTTTCCATGCCGCCGGTGCCTTCACCGGAATCCATTTCGACCTGTTCCACAGGCGCCGAGCGCAGCAGCTGGTTGAGGATTTCCTGCTCAACCACCAGGAACTCGCAGGGTTTTACCGCCGTTACGTCGTACATCCGGGGCTGAAGCCGGGCTATGGGATTCTGCGCTTTCTCCGTCTCGGCTTCGATGATCGATTTACGGCCGTCGAGGGATTCAAGTTCCACCTTGCCGGCAATCAGGAAAAAGTCGAGACCATCCCGGACACCGCGCTCCAGAACTCGCTGTCCGGGCCCATGGGTGCGTCGCTCGGCGCGGCTGGCAAGCAGGACCAGTTGATCATCGGTCAGCCGGTTCAACGGCTGAAACTCTTTAAGGCGACGAAGCGGCAGGCTTTCCTGGCCGGCCATAGGCATACTCCTTGTCGGTTCAAACCGGAAAATAATTGGGCAACTGTGTTAACTATTGTAAACAGCGGCTCTGAAAACAACCATGCGCCTCGAGTCTAATCTGGTATCCTCTGTTTTTTTGATCATCGTCATCAGGTAACAACAGAGAGAACAGACCACCATGCCTCAGTATCGTTCGCGGACATCCACCGCAGGCCGCAACATGGCCGGCGCCCGTGCCCTCTGGCGCGCCACCGGCATGAAAGACGGGGATTTCGGCAAACCCATTATTGCGGTTGCCAACTCCTTCACCCAGTTTGTGCCAGGCCACGTCCATCTCAAAGACCTCGGCCAGCTCGTGTGCCGCGAAATCGAGGCCGCCGGCGGTGTGGCCAAGGAATTCAACACCATTGCGGTGGACGATGGCATCGCCATGGGCCATGACGGCATGCTGTACTCCCTGCCCTCCCGGGAAATCATCGCAGATTCTGTAGAGTACATGGTGAACGCCCACTGCGCCGATGCCCTCGTCTGTATTTCCAACTGCGACAAGATCACCCCGGGCATGCTGATGGCCGCCATGCGCCTGAACATCCCAACGATTTTCGTCTCCGGCGGGCCGATGGAAGCGGGCAAGACCAAGCTGTCCGAGCACAAGCTCGACCTGGTAGACGCCATGGTCATCGCGGCAGATCCCAACGCCTCCGACGAACAGGTGGAAGAATACGAGCGCAGCGCCTGCCCCACCTGCGGCTCCTGTTCCGGCATGTTCACCGCCAACTCCATGAACTGCCTGACCGAAGCCATTGGCCTGGCGCTGCCGGGCAACGGTTCACTGCTGGCTACCCACGCCGATCGGGAGCAACTGTTCCTGAAGGCCGGTCGACAGATTGTGGAGAATGCGCGGCGCTATTACGAGGAAGACGACGCCAGCGTACTGCCTCTGAGCATCGCCTCCATGGCGGCCTTTGAAAATGCCATGGTCATGGACATTGCCATGGGCGGCTCGACGAACACTATCCTTCACCTGCTGGCGGCTGCCCAGGAAGGTGGCGTTCCCTTTACCCTGAACGAAATCGACCAGCTGTCACGCCGGGTTCCGCAGCTGTGCAAAGTGGCCCCCAACTCCCCCAAGTACCATATGGAAGACGTGCACCGTGCCGGCGGCATCATGGGCATTCTTGGCGAACTGGAGCGGGGCGGGTTGATCAACACCGATCTTCCGACTGTGCACAGCAAGACCATGAAAGAGGCCCTCGAGACCTGGGATATCATGAGGTCACCGACCACCGAAGTGGTCGAATTCTACAAAGCCGGGCCGGCCGGCATTCCCACCCAGACAGCCTTCTCGCAGAGCACCCGTTGGCCGACCCTGGACGGTGACCGGGAAACCGGCTGCATCCGCTCGGTCGAGAACGCCTACAGTTCCGAGGGCGGCCTGGCCGTGCTCTACGGCAATATTGCCCTGGACGGCTGCGTGGTCAAAACCGCGGGGGTGGACGAAAGCATTTATGTGTTCGAGGGCAAGGCACGGGTGTTCGAGAGTCAGGATTCCGCCGTTGCCGGCATTCTCGCAGACGAGGTGAAGCCGGGCGAGGTTGTGATCATCCGCTATGAGGGCCCCCGTGGCGGCCCGGGTATGCAGGAAATGCTGTACCCGACCAGCTACCTGAAATCCAAGGGCCTTGGAAAGGACTGCGCACTGCTGACAGACGGGCGTTTCTCCGGCGGAACCTCAGGCCTTTCCATCGGCCACGCATCGCCAGAAGCTGCCGCCGGCGGTGCAATTGGCCTGATCGAGAATGGCGATACGATCCGTATCGACATACCAAACCGGAGCATCAACGTTGAACTGGACCAGCACGAGCTGGATCGTCGCCGGGAAGCCCGGAATGCCAAGGGCTGGAAACCGGAACTGCCAAGGGACCGCAAGGTATCTGCGGCCCTGAAAGCCTACGCGCTGCTGGCCACAAGCGCCGACAAGGGCGCCGTTCGGGATCTCGAAAAGCTCGACTGAGAATCCCCGGCACCAGGCAGCAAAAAAGCCCGGCGGGACAAGCCCGGCGGGCTTTTTATGTTCAGGAGACTCCGATCACCAGAGTGACCAGCCACCGTCTTCCTCTTCTTCAATGGCGTCATCCTGCTCGGGCTCGGGAGCCGAGGTTTCCGCCGCAGAAGAAGCCGACTCCTGAGTCGGAGCGCTGCTGGATCCGGTGGACTGCGCTGACGCGGCCACCTGAACCGAAATCATGCCCAGGGCTTCCTTGGTTGGGTCGTCCAGGATACCGGTAGCCTGAAGACCGTTATCCTGTTGGAACCGGGTCAGCGCCGACCGGGTTGAGTCATCCATCTGCGGGCTGACATTGGTAATGTCGTAGCCTGCTCCGTAAAGCGCGTTCTTGAGTGCAACGATCTCATCCGCGAAGGCCGCAGGGGCAAAGCCCAGTGTGACCGCCAATCCGGCCGCAGCGGCCAGGCGTCCCAGTCGGGTAGTTGCTTTTCTCATGGTACTCACCTGCTTACTCCTGATATCTCGCCGATATCCGTTTCTTTCTTGTTATGTGGTGCCTATCTCCACAGGCTGGGGCAAACGGGTAAAAGCCTACCATACTTTTGTCGTATGTCGCCTTACCGGACATCATGTCCCGTTTTCCTGCCGGACTCCTGCGTCTCATCGTCCACACTGGCCGGCGAGCGGTGGGCCTCTTCACTGAACTCACGGATGAAGATTCCCCAGAAAGCCATGAACAGAGCCGCCACCAATGGTCCCATTACAAAACCGTTGATGCCGAACATGACGATACCGCCCAGGGTTGATAACAGAACAATGTAGTCCGGCAGCTTGGTATCGCGACCCACCAGTACCGGGCGCAGCAGGTTATCCGCCAGCCCGATGACCACCACTCCGAAAGCGGTCAGCACCACCGCTTCGATCACATCTCCGACGGCCGCCAGGTAGATGGCGGCCGGCACCCAGACCAATGCGGCACCTACCGCCGGTAAAAGCGATACAATCGCCATCACGACACCCCAGAGCAAGGCGCCAGAGATCCCGAGTATCCAGAAAATCAGCCCGCCCAGGGCCCCCTGGATGATTGCAATCAGCAGGTTTCCCTTAACGGTCGCCCGGGTCACCTCCGCGAACTTGGCAAACAGCAATCGCTCCCGCTCATCACCGAGCGGGAGTGCCCGGATGATCAGTTCTACCAGCGCACTGCCATCCCGCAGCAGGAAGAACGCCAGATACACCATCAATGCAAGGCCCAGGAAAAACTGGAAGGTATTCTGGCCCACGCCCAGTGCCTGCTTGCCAAGGAACTGGCTACCGCCGACAAAAATGCTCACGGCCCTGTCCCTGAGTTCTGCAAAGCTGATATCAAACTGTGCCAGGAACGCCTGAATCGCGGGAAAAGACTGATTGACCCGATCAATGTACTCGCCGGGCCGTATTTCACCGCTCTGGATCTGCTGGTAGAGCGCGACGCCCTCGGCAACCAGGGATGTCACCAGGATCAGCACCGGGATAACGACGATGAACATGCAAATGCACAGGGTGATCAGCGCATTCACATTGGGCCGGTCACCCAGTTTACGCACGAGCAGTTGCTGCACGGGATGAAAAATCAGAGCGATGGCGACCGCCCAGAATATGGGCCCGAAAAACGGCTTCATGAGAAACACGAAGGCAAGGGAAACGCCAATCAGCAACGCCAGAAAAGTCCGTGTTTCGAGTTTTGCGTACATAGTCTTTGCGGTTCCCCGATGTTGGTTCTGCGTTTTACCGAGCCATTCTACCCTACCACGCTGTCGTGGCCACTGTAGCGCTCTTCAGGTTATAGTGGACGGTTGTTGTTCAACTAATAGACAGGTCATGTTGTTGGAACTGGAAACCTTCACCGTCGAAACAGCCCTGGACGCGGCCACGCAGCTGCGCAAGGTACTGGCCGCCAGAACTCACCGGCGCAAGGTGATGGGCCAGGAGGTGGTAGTGCCCGGCCAACTCGGCGAAGCCCTGCAGTTGCCACGGATTATCAACCGGCTTCAGAGCAAACAACAGCGACAGCGGGACCTTGGCCTTGAGGATTTCCAGGAGCTCTGGCCTACCCTGTCGCCAAAGACACGGGAGAGAGTGCTGGAGGCGATTGGCTGGTACGATCCGAAGGAGCTTGACTGGGATGACAAACGCTCCAACCGCCGGCCACTGGTCGATCCAGACAGTTAAGCCGTATTAATACGGCAACCTGACTTTGAAATGTCATACTTGGCCCATATGTTGGGCAGTATCAGGAGGATATTTATGACTCAACCACAGCATTACACGGCACTTCTGGCTGAGGGCAGCGCGGTTCCCACCCTGCTGTGCGGCCACTGCCACTCGATTCTCTCCAGGGCCCGCATTTTCCGGAATCAGGGCGACCAGCACCAGAATATGGAATGCCGGACCATTGGCCTTTGTTCAGCCGACGATTGCGGTGCAGTCAATTGCTGCGACGAGGCTCTGGCCCACGTAGACAACCCCGAGCGACTGTTCGGCATCGCGTCCTGATTCAAAGCGGCAACGCTCTGTTACGCAACTCAAACACACAAATTTTCCATCTGCTTTATCCTGATATTCGACGATTGTAGTAGGGCATCCTGATCACCGGATGCCGCCCGGCAATCACGCAACCAATCAGTCAGGACAGTCGATGGCATGCGTATTCTGAGAACCGATGAAGCCCGCTTCGCAGGTCTTCCGGATTACCCTTTTGCTCCAAATCATTTTGACGTAGAACCCGGGCTCCGGATGCACTACGTTGACGAAGGCCCGCGAGGCGCGTCGCCGGTACTCATGCTCCATGGCGAACCTTCCTGGTCCTATCTTTACCGGCACATGATTCCCCTGGTGGCAAATGCCGGGCATCGGGTGCTGGCTCCGGATCTGATTGGCTTCGGTAAATCCGACAAACCGGCCTCGATCGCTGACTACAGCTACGGCCGCCATCTGGCATGGCTGGCAAGCTGGCTGGAACAGCTGGACCTCAGCAACATCACCCTGGTGTGCCAGAACTGGGGGTCACTGCTGGGCCTGCGCCTGGCGGCCGAACACCGACAGCGCTTCAGTCGCATTATCGTGGGGAATGGTATGCTGCCAACCGGCGAGGCACCCGTTCCTGCGGTGTTTTCCATCTGGAAGGCCTTCGCCACGCATAGCCCCTGGTTCCCGGTTGGGCGCATCGTGCAACTGGGCACCGATCGCACGCTGAGCAAGGCTGAGCTTGCGGCCTATGAGGCGCCTTTCCCCTTAGCGGAGTTCAAGGCAGGCGCCAGAGCGTTTCCAAAGCTGGTACCCACGGAGCCGGGCACGCCGGACAGCGATGCTAACAAGGCCGCCTGGGAGGTGCTTGAAAGGTGGAAAAAACCATTCATTACCTGCTTCAGCAGCGGCGACCCGATTACCAGGGGCGGAGACCGGCATATGCAGCGTCGGATTCCCGGTGCCCACGGCCAACCTCACATCACGCTCCGGGGCGGGCACTTTTTGCAGGAAGATTCGCCTGAAGATTTCGCCCGCATTATCATTGATGCACTGAAATCGGAAATGGCGGCCTGAGCCGCCTTTTCTACTAACCGAAAACGGTTACCGTCTGACGGCTCAGCGCCACCAGTTCGCCCTTGGCCGTCCATATCCCGGCCTGGGTATGACCGTAACCGGCGCCCGCCTGATCAATGCCAACCTTGTAAAGGAGCCAATCACCCGGCTCCATGACCGGCCTCGGGTGTACGATATCCAGCGCCCAGCTCAGGGAACTGGTTCGCACCCGCTGTTTTACATACGGCAGTACTGCCGGGGGCCAGGCATCAACCAGGGCAACAATATGGGCGTCCGAGAATGACTCCGGGGTTTTCCGGAACTGCATCCAGCCGCCAAGTTCCCGGCCGCCCTTGCCACTGAACGGCAGGTTGCCAAAGGCCCAGCGCATCTCTATTTGCTGGATGAATTCCGGAGTGACTCCTTCGATGTAATCCAGGCCGGGACATTGATCGACCGGTGGTGCCTCGGGCGCCGGAATGGCATCCACCTGAACCGCCGACTCCCGGTCGCCGCCAAAGCTGGCCAGGCATACCAGCCGGGTTTCTCCTTTCTGGACGATGCGCCCTTGTACCTGACTGACCGCCTTACCCTCGCGCAGAATCTCAGCCTCGAAACCGGCCGGAATTTCCGGCTCCACAGGGCCCACGAAAGAGACCTGCAATGACCGCATCGCCCGGCCCCCGGCAACAAGCTTCTCCATTCGCTCGAACATCAACGCGGCCGTGAGACCACCGAAAGTGGCCCTGCCCTGGGACCAGCTTTCGGGCATTACCAGCACCTCACTGCCACGGGCCGTCCGTAGTAATTCATCAAAGGTCATCTCAAGTTCCTGTTAGCAACCTATCGGGATAAATACGAAGCCTGCCCAAGATCGGACAGCAACGCAATGGCCTGTCCCCGGCAACTACCTACAGACCTGGCAGGGTTTTGCGTATTAAAGGAGCAATAAAACCGCTATAATGGCGGCACATCACGCATTGCCCGGCAATGCTCTACCTCCCGAATTCCGAGTGAATCAATGTCTGAATTGTCCTTTGCCGAACTGGGGCTTGATCCAGCCGTACTTGAAGCTGTGTCCTCCGTTGGCTATGAAACCCCGTCTCCCATCCAGGCCCAGTCTATTCCAGCGCTGCTTTCCGGCAATCATCTGCTGGGCGTGGCCCAGACGGGTACCGGTAAAACTGCAGCGTTCGCACTGCCTCTGCTGAGCCGGATTGACGCCTCCGTGACCGACCCCCAGATTCTGGTTCTGGCGCCAACCCGGGAACTGGCCATTCAGGTGGCTGAAGCCTTTACCACCTACGCCAGCAAGTTCCGGAACTTCCATGTTCTGCCGATCTACGGCGGCCAGGATTTTTATCCCCAGATCAAGGGGCTTCGCCGTGGTGCCCAGGTGATTGTGGGCACTCCGGGGCGCATGCTCGACCACCTGCGCAAGGGCACTCTGAAACTGGACAGCCTGAAGGCACTGGTTCTGGACGAAGCCGATGAAATGCTGCGTATGGGCTTCATCGACGACGTGGAAGCGATTCTGGCCAAGACACCGGAGAACTGCCAACGCGCCCTGTTCTCGGCCACCATGCCGCCGCAGATCAAGAAAGTTGCCCAGACCTACCTGCGTAACGCCACGGAAGTCCGCATTGAAAGCGAGACCCGCACGGTCGAGCGCATTTCCCAGTTCGTTCTGCCGGTGTATGCCGAGCGCAAACTCGACGCCCTGACCCGGATCCTCGAGGTGGAGCCGTTTGACGCGTCGATCATCTTCGTGCGCACCAAGGCGGAAACCACACTGCTGGCCGAGAAGCTGTCGGCACGCGGACACGCGGTGGCACCGCTGAACGGCGATCTGAACCAGCGCCAGCGCGAACAGACCGTTGAGGACCTCAAGCGCAGCAAGAAAGACATCATCGTCGCCACGGACGTCGCCGCCCGCGGGCTGGACGTACCCCGTATCACCCACGTGATCAACTACGATGTGCCTTACGACACCGAAGCCTACATTCATCGCGTCGGCCGCACCGGTCGTGCGGGACGGGAAGGCAAGGCCATACTGCTGGTCACGCCCCGCGAGCGGAGCTGGCTGCGCACCCTGGAGCGGGCCACCAACTCCCCGATGCAGGCCTATGAGCTGCCGTCACCGGTTGAACTGAAAAAAATGCGGGAGCAGCAGTTTGAAACCCAGCTGCTGGCCTTCGCTGAAGACAAGAAGCTGGCCAAGACCATGGCTCTGCTGGACGAGATTGCCGAACGCAACGAAATGGATATGGCCATGGTGGCCGGTGCATTGGCCTGCTGGATGGAAGCGGCCCAACCCGGTTCCCTGCCCCTGGAGCAGCCGGAGGCTCTGCCGGTGGTCTCAGCCACCCCGCCACCGCGTCGCGACCGCAAGGGTGGCCGCCCGGGCGATAACCGCAAAGGCCCGAAAGGCGGGTTCAAAAAAGGACCAAAGGGGCGCGGAGGCCCCGGACCGAAGGGTAAGCCCCCCGGCAAGGGCGGCAAACCATCAGGCAAGCGCCCGCCGCGTCAGGCTGACGCCAAGCGCTGATAGACGACGAAGCTGTAGTCGTATGGATTGTTATCGGACGCGGAGAAATCCTCCCGTCCGATTTCTTCCCACTCATCCCAGTTCACTTCCGGAAAAAACGCATCCCCGTCCACCTCGGCGTGCACCTGGGTGATGTACATACGATCCACCAGGGGCAGCGCCTCGGCATAGATTTGCCCGCCACCGATAATCATTACCTCGTCACCACCTTCCAGCTCCGCCTGCGCCTCAGCCTTCACCAGTGCTTCGGGCAATGACTTCGCAGCCACCGTTCCGGTTGGCGCTTCCCAGGTTTCATTCCTGGAAATAACCACGTTCATCCTTCCCGGCAACGGCCGGCCGATAGAATCCCAGGTTTTACGGCCCATGATAATCGGTTTGCCCATGGTGGCCTGTTTGAAATAACGAAGGTCACCCGGCAGATACCAGGGCAGATTGTTGTTCCGGCCAATGACCCGGTTCCGGGACATGGCGACAATCAGGGCTTTTCTCATGTGCTCGCCTTTTTAGAGTTCATTCAGATGGCAATCGGCGCCTTGATGCCCGGATAGGGGTCGTAGCCTTCAAACTCGAAGTCTTCCAGCTCGTACTCGAAAATGCTCGCGGGCTTGCGTTTGATCAGGAGTTTCGGCAAGCCCCGCGGCTCGCGCTTCAACTGCTCGAAGACGATGTCATCGGTCAGGTGATTCTGGTACAGGTGGCAGTCGCCAAAGGTATGGACGAACTCACCTACATCCAGGTCGCACTGCTGGGCGATCATGTGTGTGAGCAAGGCATAGGAGGCGATATTGAACGGTACCCCCAGGAAAAGGTCGGCGCTGCGCTGATAGAGCTGGCACGACAGCTTGCCGTCGGCCACGTAGAACTGGAACAGGCAGTGACAGGGCGCCAGGGCCATGCGGCCCTCGCGAACATTATCCTGGGGACCAATGGATTCGTCCGGGAGTTCTGCCGGATTCCAGGCCGAGACAATCAGTCGGCGGGAATTGGGCTTGGTGCGGATTTGTTCAACCACTTCGCTGATCTGGTCGACCACCTCACCATTCGGGCACTGCCAGCTACGCCACTGTTTTCCGTAGATGGGCCCAAGGTCACCATCTTCCAGGGCCCATTCGTTCCAGATGGAGACCTTCCGTTCCTGCAGCCAGGTGTTGTCGGTGGAGCCCCGGAGAAACCAGAGCAATTCATAAATGATGCTGCGCAGGTGGACCTTCTTGGTGGTCACCAGGGGAAAGCCTTCCTGCAGGTTGAAACGGATCTGGCGGCCAAAGACAGATCGGGTACCAACGCCGGTGCGGTCCCCCTTGTCAAATCCGTTATCGACAACGTCTTGCATCAGGTCGAGATAGGCTTTCATTCGGCTTGTCTCCGGTAAGCGATAAACATCAGGGCGGCGCCGGCAACAATCATCGGGAAGGACAGTACCTGCCCCATGGTTAGCCAGTCAAAAGCAAGGTAGCCCAGCTGCGGATCCGGCTGACGGACAAATTCCACCAGGAACCGGAACACGCCATAGCAGATCAGGAACAGACCGGAGACCGCCATGGTGGGCCGCTGCCTGGATGAGAACCACCAGAGGATCACGAACAGCGCCACGCCCTCCAGGGCAAACTGGTACAGCTGGGAAGGATGCCGGGCCAGCGAATCCGGCGCCGTCCGGAACACCATGCCCCAGGCCACGTCAGTGGGCTTGCCCCACAGCTCGCCGTTGATAAAGTTTCCTATCCGCCCTGCCCCAAGACCCAGGGGCACCAGCGGGGCCACGAAATCAGCCATGCGCCAGAAACCACTGCCCACTTTGCGGCCGTACCACCACATGGCGAACATCACGCCCAGCAGACCGCCATGGAAGGACATACCGCCTTCCCAGACCCGGAGCAACCAGAGCGGGTCCGCCAGGAAGGCATCAAAGTTGTAGAACAGGACATAGCCGAATCGCCCGCCCAGGATCACCCCCAGGGCCAGGTAGAAGAGCAGGTCACCCATCTGTTCTTCGTTGATCGGTGACCAGGGTTTGCGGGTACGGATGCGCCCAAGCCACCAACCGGCCACGAAGCCGAACAGATAGGTCAGACCGTACCAGTGGATCTTGAGGGGGCCGATGGCGATGGCCACCGGATCAATCTGGGGATGCTGCAGCATCAACTACCTCTCAGCTCAGGAGAAAACGGAGACCCACCAGCAACAGCATGATGGAGAACGTTCGTTTGAGAATTCGGGGGTTCAGCCGATGGGCCAGATTGGCACCCACCCGGGCAAAGAAAACGCTGGCAAAAATGATACCGATCAGCGCCGGCAGGTAAATGAAGCCGGCGCTCAGTTCCGGCAATGCGGGATTGTTCCACCCGGTCCAGATATTACCCAGAGCACCGGCAATGGCGATAGGCAGACCGCAGGCAGCAGATGTTCCCACCGCCTGCTGCATCCGCACGTTGCACCAGCTCAGATACGGAACCGTGAGGGTCCCGCCGCCGATTCCGAAAATCGCTGAGCCCCAACCGATAAAACCACCTGCGACACTAAGACCGGCAACCCCGGGAACATCGCGACCGGGCTTCGGGTCGACCTGAAAGAACATTTTAAGCCCCACCAGGATCACGAAGATGCCAATCACCAGTTCCAGCATGCGGCCGCTCATCAGAGATGCTGTCCAGGCGCCGACCAGAGCCCCAAAAATAATTCCAACCGTCATGGGCCGGAACAGATCCCACCTTACGGCGCCATGCTTGTTGTGGGAACGGATGGAACTGACCGAGGTGAAGACAATGGTCGCCAGTGAGGTACCAACCGCCAGATGGGGAATAATGTCCGGATTGATTCCCTGCAGACCAAAACTGAACATCAGCACAGGCACGATAATCAGGCCTCCGCCAATGCCGAACAGGCCCGCAACGGTGCCAGCCAGGGCACCAAGGGCCAGATACGATGCTATTACATAAAACAGGGTCATAGTGTGAGTCGCGCCCGGGAAAACCAAGGCTGGTATGATACACAGCGCAAGAGTCAACTTCATTAACTCCGGGAGCACCATCCTCTTCCATGTGCCTGATCGCTTTTGCCCTCGGCCAGAACCCTCATTTCCCACTGGTTGTTGCCGCCAACCGGGATGAATTCTTCCGTCGCCCGACGGCCGCCATGGACTGGTGGACCACGGAATCGGGCACCCGCGTGCTTGCCGGCCGCGACCTGCTTTCCGGGGGCACCTGGCTTGCGGTGAATGCCGACGGTGAGGTCAGTGCCGTGACCAATGTGCGCGAGGGCACACCGGAAACCGGCCGAATCAGCCGGGGGGAACTGCCCCTGCGAGCCCTGACCGATTCACGGGAGCAGCTTGAGGGCTATCTGCTCGATAATGCCGATCAGTTTTCCGGATTCAATCTCGTTCACCTGGCCGCCGGCGACGGCTGGTATTTCAGTAATCGGGATGCTCATCCGGGGCGGCAGATCCACCGCGGGGTGTACGGGTTGAGCAACCACCTCCTGCAGACACCCTGGCCCAAACTTCTGCGCCTGCGCGAAGCCGCAGGGAATACTATCGCCGCTGCCGGCCATAATGCTGAGAAACTGCATAAAGAGTTAATCCCCTTGCTCCAGGACAGTACGCCGGCACCAGACCACCTGTTGCCCGACACCGGTGTCGGCCTGGAAACCGAGCGCTTTCTGTCGTCGCCCTTTATCGTGGGATCGGATTACGGCACCCGGGCAACCACCGTGGTGACCGTATCCGCCGCAGGCGACATAGAGGTCACCGAACAGAGCTGGGGCCCAGACGCCAAAACCGGCGAACGCCGTCACTTCCATTGGCAGCGATAGCAATCTGGCTCTGGTATAATCCGCGAAATTCTGCCACCTGATCGGAGGGCCCCTGATGGCCGGTGAACAAGGCGCCACATCGATAGCCGATTTTGAGAAATCTCTTGATGAACTGGAGAAGCTGGTTCGCGATCTGGAACAGGGCGAGCTGTCTCTGGAGCAGTCCCTGACGGCGTTTGAGCGGGGTGTAAAGCTGACTCGTGAATGTCAGCAGGCACTGAAGAGCGCCGAGCAGCGGGTTGAACAGCTGGTCCAGAACAGCGACGGCACCCTGGAAACGCGCCCTTTTTCTCCGGATGATGCCGACTGATGCCTGTACCGAACACCCTTGCCTCCGATTTTCTGGAAACCTGCCGGGCCCGTGTGGATGCGGAACTGGACCGGTGCATTGAGCTCGATTCTGCCTCCGGGCGCCTGCAGGAGGCCATGCGTTACAGCGTGCTGGGCGGTGGCAAGCGGATTCGGCCCGCCCTGTGCCTGGCCGCAGCAAGGGCACTGGGACAGTCCGGTGACGAAGCCCTCATCCCGGCCTGCGCGGTAGAACTGATCCACGCGTACTCATTGATCCATGATGACCTGCCTGCCATGGACGATGACGATTTGCGCCGCGGACGCCCCACCACGCACATTGCCTTTGACGAAGCCACTGCCATCCTGGCCGGAGATGCCCTGCAGGCGCTGGCGTTCGGCTGGCTTGCGGAAGCACCGGGGCTACCGGAATCCGTGCGCCTGATTATGGTCAGGGAACTGGCCCGGGCCAGCGGCCACGGCGGAATGGTTGGTGGCCAGGCCATTGATCTTGAATCCGTCGGTAAAACCCTGGCACTGGCCCAGCTTGAAAACATGCACCGGCACAAGACCGGCGCCCTGATCGAGACCAGCGTGCGGATTGGCGCCCTGACCGCGCCCTCAGTCAGCGAGCAGGCCCTGGCCTCGCTTACACAGTATGCCAAGGCACTGGGCCTGGCATTCCAGGTTCAGGATGACCTGCTGGACATAGAAGGGGACACGACGGTCATTGGCAAACCCCAGGGTTCGGATGCGGCCCGCGCCAAACCCACCTATCCTGCCCTGCTTGGTGTGTCCGGCGCCCGGGAGCACCTGGCAGATCTGCTTGAGCAGGCGCAGCAAAGTCTGCGGGATTTCGGTCCCGAAGCCGATCCTTTGAGGGCGATGGCCGATTACGTGGTGGCAAGAACCCATTGAATCCCGGCGCCCCGAAGGCGCACACTGGCGATAAATATTTTCGTAACAACTGGCCCGCTTTGTGTGAAACAGCTTCCCCTGTTCCCTTATAATGCCAGTCAGTTACTGAACGTACCGGAAAAGACCCGAGCAGATGCAGGACACTTATATTTTCAAGGAAATCCCGTCGCAGCGGCCCAACACGCCACTGCTGGACCGGATTGACGAACCGGCCCAGCTGAGAGAGCTGGCCCCGGAGCAGCTGACCCTGCTCGCCCGGGAGCTCAGGGCATTTCTGTTATGGTCAGTGGGCCAGACTGGCGGCCATTTCGGCGCGGGACTGGGCGTGCTTGAGCTGAGCGTCGCCCTTCACTATGTCTTTGATACGCCCAGCGACCGCCTGGTCTGGGACGTCGGCCATCAGGCCTACCCTCACAAAATCCTGACGGGCCGGAAGGAAGCAATGGGCAGCATCCGGCGCAAGGGCGGGCTGGCCGGCTTCCCGAAGCGGGCCGAAAGCGAATACGACACCTTTGGCGTTGGCCATTCGAGCACCTCCATCAGTGCAGCACTGGGCATGGCCATTGCCGCACGCCTGCAGCAGTCCGGTCGAAAAAGCATTGCCGTTATTGGTGACGGCGCCATGACCGCTGGCATGGCGTTCGAAGCCCTGAATCACGCCGGCCACCTGCACGCCGACATGCTGGTGATCCTCAACGACAACGACATGTCGATCTCCCGGAATGTGGGCGGACTGTCCAACTACTTTGCCAAGCTGCTGTCCAGCCGCACCTACAATCAGGTCCGCGACAGCAGCAAGAAGGTTCTGCAGGGCGCACCACACCTGATGGCGCTGGCCAAGAAAACCGAGGAACACTTCAAGGGCATGATTGCCCCGGGCACCCTGTTCGAGGAACTGGGGTTCAACTACATCGGCCCGATCGATGGTCATGACCTGCCCCTGCTGGTGGAAACCCTGGAGAACATCCGGGAGCTTGAAGGTCCGCAGTTCCTGCATGTGGTGACCACCAAAGGCAAGGGCTTTGCCCCGGCCGAAGCCGATCCGATCGGCTATCACGCCATCAACAAGATCGAGCCGGTTCCAGCCAGTAAACCCGAACCGGTCAAGCCGAAGCCGAAAAAACCCAAATACGCCAACGTCTTCGGTCAGTGGCTCTGCGATTCCGCCGAGCAGGACGAGCGCATAGTGGGCATTACCCCGGCCATGTGTGAAGGGTCGGATCTTCTGGCGTTCTCACAGCGTTTCCCGGAGCGCTATTTCGATGTCGCCATCGCCGAACAGCACGCGGTCACCCTGGCGGCGGGTCTGGCCTGCGATGGTGCCAAGCCAGTTGTCGCCATTTACTCGACGTTCCTGCAGCGGGCGTACGATCAACTGATACACGATGTGGCGATACAGAACCTCGATGTCCTGTTCGCGATCGACCGCGCCGGGCTCGTTGGAGAAGACGGCCCGACCCACGCCGGCGCCTTCGACATCAGCTACCTGCGCTGCATACCGAACATGGTGGTGATGACGCCCTCGGACGAGAACGAAACCCGCCAGATGCTCCAGACCGGCATGCTATACGAAGGGCCGGCCTCGGTGCGCTACCCCCGTGGCACCGGCCCCGGCGCCGAAATCCAGCAGGAATTAACTACACTGGAGATTGGCAAGGGTCGCCGGATACGCAGTGGTAAAGGTGTTGCCATCCTGAACTTTGGCACCCTGCTGGCGCCTGCACTGGAGGCTGCAGAAGCGATAGGTGCAACAGTCGCCGACATGCGTTTCGTGAAGCCCCTGGATGAGGAACTGGTGCTGGAGCTGGCGGAGCAGCATGAGTTGCTGGTCACCCTGGAAGAGAACGCTATTGCCGGCGGGGCCGGCAGCGCCGTGACCGAATTCCTCAACAGCCGCCTGGTCGCCATGCCGGTGCTTCAACTGGGCCTGCCGGATACCTTCATGGACCATGGCAAGCATGGGGAACTGCTGGCCGAGTGCGGCCTGGACGCCAAAGGTATCGAATCGGCCATCCGTACCCGCCTGGAAACCCTTCGCCACCAGAGCCTGAAAGTCGTCAAATAAACCAGGCTCTTGACCAAGAATGCAAAAAGCCCGCGACATCGCGGGCTTTTTCGTGGGCAAGGCCTGGATCGGCTCAGAGCTCCGGATCGTCGTCCTGGTGTGTCTCCAGCCAGTGCCCCAGCTTGCTTTGCTTGGTATCGAGATAGTGTTCATTGTGAGGGTTGCGGCCCACATGCAGCGGCACTCTCTCGGCAATATCAATACCGTAGGAGGATAGCGCTTTAACCTTGCGGGGATTGTTGGTCATCAGCCTCAGGCTCTTGATACCAAGGTGCTCCAGCATATCCTTGCACATGCTGTAGTCACGCAGATCCGCCGCAAATCCCAGACGCTCATTGGCTTCGACTGTATCGGCACCCTGATCCTGCAGGTGGTAAGCGCGGATCTTGTTCAGCAAGCCGATTCCACGCCCTTCCTGACGCAGATACATCAGGATACCCCGGCCTTCCCGGGCGATGCTGCGCAGCGCCTCTTCCAGCTGGTAACCGCAATCACAACGCATGCTATAGAGGGCGTCGCCAGTCAGACACTCGGAATGGGTGCGGGCCAGCATGGGTTCGTCACTGTCCAGGTCACCCAGGGTCAGGGCAACATGTTCCTTTCCGGTGTCCGGTTCTTCGAAGCCGTGCATATCAAATACCCCGAACGGGGTCGGCAACCGGCAGGTCTGGATGTAACGAACAGCCACAGTGTTTCCTCGTGGTTCAGTCAATCGGGCCGCGCATTCTATCACGGGCCCGCCCGCTTGGCGTAGTCTCGGCACTGTCGCTCCTCCGGCGTAGTCTTGATAACCAACACTTACGAGCGCAGTGGTCCGCCAGATCAGGCGTTATCGGCGACCCAGTGGCCACTGCGACCGCCCTTCTTCTCCAGCAGACGCACCGAACCGATCTCCATACCACGGTCCACAGCCTTGCACATGTCGTAGAGCGTCAGTGCGGCAACGCTTGCCGCGGTCAGCGCCTCCATCTCGACACCGGTCTGGCCGGACAGTTTGCAGCGGGTAAGAATATGCACAGATGCGCCATCGTCGCCCGGGGTCAGTTCAACTTTCACAGACGTCAGGTTCAGCGCATGACACAGGGGAATCAAATCATGGGTCTTCTTCGCGGCCATGATGCCGGCAATTCGGGCAACGGCCAGCACATCACCTTTGGGATGCTCGCCCTCAATAATCATGTTCAGGGTTTCCGGCGCCATGCGTATGGTGGCTTCAGCACGCGCCTCCCGCTCAGTGGCCGCCTTATCGGTCACATCCACCATGCGGGCTTCGCCCTTGTCATCGAGATGGGTCAGTTTGCTCACGGAATCCCCCGGAATCGGTTGTGCAAGATAGTGAAAAATGCAGGAACGACAGCATAACAGAGATGGACCCGGCGTCGCTGACAACCGTCAGCTTTGGGGCCACCAGAAGCGGATACCGGCGATGCCCTGACCGCCGCGCTCACGGGCTTCCTTCAGGTCGCTCGCAGACAGTCCACCGAGGGCAAATACCGGCAACGCCGATTCGGACACCAGGTCGGTAAAGACCGGCCAACCCAGGGTGGGCGCGCCGGGATGACTTTCCGTCGGCTGCACCGGCCCCAGGGTCACGTAGTCCGCCCCGATAGTCGTCGCATGATCGATTTCCTGCCGGTTATGACAGGAAACCCCCAGCCAGACATGCTTCGGCACCGGTCGGGCCGAGAGGCCGGCCGCCTCGCGCCAGGGCAGGTGCAGGCCCCGGGCACCGGGTCTGGCGTGGAATACTTCGGGGCCACCGTGGACAATCAGGGCAACGCCAGCCTTTTCACAGACCGGCAACGCTTTCGCCGCCAACTCCACATAAGCCTCCAAACTCATGGCCGGAGCCCGGAGCACCACCAGGGGTGGCCTGGCAGCTTCGAGGCCCGCCAGAAGCCGCTCGAGCGCCTGATCCGGATCACTCGCATCGCCGGTGATCGCAAGCTGGCAGGGCAACCGCAAAGCTCGAATAATCGGCCGGTTGGCGGCGGGGAAATCCTCGTCCTGGAGCTGCTCCGGAGCAAGCCATTCAACCGGCTGCCCCTCGCATCCCCGTGCTTCGCCTTCGGCAGCTCGGGTTTCCCAGACGTCCAGGAAAACCCGCTTGTCACCGTAATCGTGGCGAATGCCGATAACAGGCTGCAGGGAGGCTGCTGGCACGTGAAGACCGGTTTCTTCGGCAATCTCACGTACCAGGGCCGCCTGAACACTCTCCCCCGGCTCCACCTTGCCCCCGGGAAACTCCAGCAAGCCCCCCTGATGGACATGGTCTGGCCGCCGGGCAATCAGCACCCGGCCATCCCGGACAATGACGGCAACGGCAACGTGAATGTCTTTTACGCGGGCTTCCGACGCAGGCTCAGACATAGTCAGGTGCGGTACTCGGCGTTGATGGTGACGTAATCGTGGGAGAAGTCACAGGTCCATACTGTCTCCCGAACATCACCCCGCTTGAGGTCAATGGCAATAGTGATCTCTTCACGGTCCATCACTGCCTGCCCACGGGCTTCCGAGTAGTCCTCGGCCCTGCCACCGTTGCGGACCAGACAGACATCACCCAGGTAGATTTCCAGGGCGTCGAGATCCAGTCCGTCGACACCGGCGCGCCCTACCGCCGCCAGGATCCGGCCCCAGTTCGGGTCGGAGGCGAACAGCGCTGTCTTGACCAGTGGCGAGTGCGCCACGGTGTATGCCACATCCAGCGCTTCCTGCTGGCTGGCCGCACCGCTGACATTGATGGTGACAAACTTGGTTGCACCCTCGCCATCGCGAACGATGGCATGGGCCAGTTCCAGATACACCTTTTTCAAGGCCTCCCGAAGTTTGGGCAGCGCCGGGCTGGAAGACGTAATCTCGGGACCGGAATACTGGCCACTGGCCATCAGCATGCAGGCATCGTTCGTGGACGTATCGCCATCAATGGTAATGCGGTTGAAGGATGTTTCCCCCAATTCGGAGGCAAGGGTCTGCAGCAACTCGGGCTGGATCCGGGCGTCGGTAGCAATGAAGCCAAGCATGGTCGCCATGTTGGGCCGAATCATGCCCGCGCCCTTGCTGATGCCGGAGATAGTCACCGTATGGCCATCGAGCTCCACCTGACAGGAGGCACCTTTGGGACGGGTGTCCGTGGTCATGATGCCACTGGCGGCTTCAGCCCAGCGGTTTTCAGCCGTGTTTGCCATTGCCTCCGGAAGGGCACCAACAATCTTCTGCACCGGCAGCGGCTCGCCAATCACTCCCGTAGAGAACGGCAAAATCTCGGCTTCCGTAACGCCAGCCTGGTTCGCCAGGGCCTGGCAGCAGGCCACCGCATCCCGCATGCCCTGCTCCCCGGTGCCGGCGTTGGCATTGCCGGTATTGATCAGGAGGTATCGGGGAGAGGCCTCGGCCAGATGGCGGCGACTGAGGGTAACCGGTGCCGCACAGAACTGGTTCTTCGTGAAGATACCGGCAACCCGGCTTTCAGGCGCCAGTTCGAACACAACCACGTCCTTGCGACCCGGCTTCTTGATGCCAGCGCTGGCTATGCCGATCTTTACCCCGGCTACCGGGTGAAACTCAGGTAAGGTTCCCGGACCTACCGCCATTCTGCCACTCCTCTTGTCTGGGGTTGTGCTCAAGTACCGCACCACCCGCTGAAAACGAAAAAACCCGCAGGCTACCAGCCGTGGCTGACAGAGTGCGGGTTCCGATGGTTCAGTCAGTGCTCTGGGTTAGCTGACCTTGCCATGACACTGCTTGTACTTCTTGCCGGACCCGCAGGGACAGGGCTCGTTTCGGCCCACCTTGCGCTCCTGTCGAACAAAGGTTTCCGGCGTCGACTGCCGAGTATCATCAGCGTTGCCTTCACCCTGGCTCTGGGCTGTGGCACTGGTCTCATCGTGGCGCAAACGGGCGCGGGCAAGCTCTTCTTCCAGTTCCTGCTTGCGACGGCGCTCGACTTCTTCCATTTCTTCACGGCTCTGGACACGAACGTGACAGAGCACCCGGGTGACGTCCCGCTTCATGGTATCGAGCATGGTTTCAAACAGGTTGAACGCCTCGCGCTTGTACTCCTGTTTGGGGTTCTTCTGCGCATAACCCCGCAGATGGATGCCCCGGCGCAGATGGTCCATGTTGGAAAGATGCTCTTTCCACAGGGTGTCCAGCACCTGCAGGAAAACCTGCTTTTCGAACTTGCGCATGGCCTCGGAACCGGCGATTTCTTCCTTGGCTTCGTAGGCGGCGACAATCTCATCCAGAATCTTCTGGCGCAGATTTTCCTCGTACAGCTTGTTGTCTTCTTCCAGCCATTTCTGAACCGGCAGATCAATCGCCATCTCGGACTGCAGCTGAGCTTCCAGCCCGGCAACGTCCCACTGTTCCGGCATACTCTGAGGCGGAATGTATTCACTGATCAGCGAATCGACAACGTCTTCCCGGATGGTTTTGACCATGTCCGAGATGTCGTTGGAGGACATGACCTCATTACGCTGGTCGTAAATGACGGTACGCTGATCGTTGGCAACGTCGTCGTACTCCAGCAGCGTCTTCCGCATGTCGAAGTTGCGGCCTTCCACCTTACGCTGGGATTTCTCGATAGCGTTGGTCACCATCCTGTGCTCGATGGCCTCACCCTTCTTCATACCCATCGCCTGCATCAGGCTCTTCACCCGGTCAGGGGCAAAGATACGCATGAGATTGTCTTCCAGGGAGAGGAAGAACCGTGAAGAACCGGGATCGCCCTGACGACCGGCACGACCGCGAAGCTGGTTATCAATCCGGCGGGATTCGTGGCGCTCTGTACCGATGATGTGCAGGCCGCCAGCCTCAAGCACCTGATTGTGGCGTTCGGTCCATTCCGCCTTGACCCGGGCAATCTCCTCTTCCGAGGGATTCTCCATGGCCGCGACTTCATGCTCCCAGTTACCACCGAGCACGATATCGGTACCACGACCGGCCATGTTGGTGGCAATGGTGACTGCGCCCGGACGACCAGCCTGGGCGATGATATGGGCTTCGGATTCGTGCTGCTTGGCGTTCAGGATCTTGTGCTCGATCCGTGCCTTCTTGAGCAGCATTGAGAGCAATTCGGACGCTTCGATAGACGCGGTACCGACCAGAATCGGGCGCCCCTCGGCGGTGACGTCCTTGATTTCGTCAATGATCGCGTGGAATTTCTCTTCCTGGGTCAGATACACCAGGTCGTTGTAGTCGGTCCGCTGGATCGGCTTGTTGGGCGGAATGACCACTACGTCAAGGCCGTAGATCTGGCGGAATTCGAAGGCTTCGGTGTCTGCCGTACCGGTCATACCGGCCAGCTTGTCGTACAGCCGGAAATAGTTCTGGAAGGTAGTGGAAGCGAGCGTCTGGCTTTCTGCCTGGATCTTGACACCTTCTTTGGCCTCAACGGCCTGGTGCAGGCCCTCGCTCCAGCGGCGACCCGGCATGGTACGACCGGTATGCTCGTCAACAATGACCACCTGGCCGCCCTGAACAATGTAATCCACGTCTTTCTGGAACAGATGGTGGGCGCGCAGTGCCGAGTGCACGTGGTGCAACAGGCTGAGATTGGCCGCTGAATAAAGGCTCTCTCCTTCCTTCAGAAGGCCACGCTCAAGCAGCAATTCTTCAACTTTCTCGTGACCGCCCTCGGTCAATTCCACCTGGCGGGATTTTTCATCAATGGTGAAGTCCCCCGTAGGCTCGCCCTCTTCAGGCACTTCACCTTTTTCCAGGCTGGGAATCAGTTCATTGATGGCCTGGTAAAGCTTGGAGCTGTCCTCGGCTGCACCGGAGATGATCAGCGGCGTTCTGGCCTCATCGATCAGGATCGAGTCCACTTCGTCCACGATTGCGTAGTTCAGGCCGCGCTGGACCTTGTCTTCGGTACTGAACGCCATATTGTCGCGCAGGTAATCGAAGCCGAACTCGTTGTTGGTGCCGTAGGTAATATCGGCCTGATAAGCCGCACGCTTTTCTTCCGCCGGCTGGCCCGAAGCCACAACACCTACCTGCATGCCCAGGAACCGATAAAGCTTGCCCATCCACTCGGCATCACGGCGTGCCAGGTAATCGTTGACGGTAACTACGTGGACGCCCTTGCCGGACAGCGCATTGAGATACACCGCCGCGGTGGCAACCAGGGTTTTACCCTCACCGGTTTTCATTTCCGCGATCCGGCCTTCGTGCAGGGTGATACCACCAATCAGCTGGACATCGTAATGGCGCATACCCATAACCCGGCGCCCCGCTTCACGCACGGTGGCAAAGGCCTCGGGCAAAAGGGCATCAAGGGATTCGCCTTCATCGATCCGGCGACGGAACTCTGCAGTCTTGCCTTGCAACTCGGAGTCGGACAGATTGCCATATTGCTCTTCAAGCTCATTAATGCGCATGACTGCCTTGCGCATTCTCTTGATTTCTCTGGCGTTTTTACTGCCGAACATCTTGGTTGCAAGCTTTGTGAACATAGACCACTGCTTCTTTGATTAAACGGAGGAAGCCGGCATTCTAACCTTATTTTGTAACAGGACAAAAGGCAGGCCTCACACAGGCGCAAGAAGTCGCCGATGAGGCACCGGATTCACGGATAAAAACTGGCCGGGCGCGGAATGGCGGAGAGGTTCTGAAGGCGGGTGAACCGGATCCGGATCAGCGGCTCGCCCGCTTGATATAGGTTTCCGGGTTTTCAGACTTGCCATTCCGGATGACTTCGAAATGCACATGTGGGCCAGTCGAGCGCCCGGTGCTGCCCATGAGCGCCACGACCTGGCCCTTCTGGACAACATCACCCACCTTAACCTTGATGGTCTTGCAGTGGGCATAGCGGGTGATCAGACCATCGCCATGGTCGACTTCCACGAGGTTCCCGTAGCCATAGCGCTCTCCGGCATAGGTAACCACGCCGCCGGCGACCGAGATGATGTCGCTGCCATCCTTTCCGGCCAGATCAACACCGGCATGCCAGGTGCGTTTGCCGGTAAAGGGATCAGAACGGTAACCATATTTGGAGGACAGCCAACCCCATGTGATCGGACGACCTTCAAGATAAAGCTCGTCCTCAAGCCGCTTGCTGGATGCCAGTTGATCGAGCAACCGCAGTTGCTGCTCGCGGTCCTCGATGCGCCACTCCATTTCCTCGATCATGCGGGTCAGCTCGGGCGCGGAAAAGGAATCGCCGGACAAGGCGTCTTCCGGCCCCCCGACAGCGGCCGGCTGATCGAAGTTGAACTCGTCGCTGGCCACCAGGCCGGATTCCACAAACCGCTGACCGAGAGCATCCAGGCGCAACAAACGCCCCTGAATCTCGCCCAGGCGCAGCGTCAACGCATCAACCTGTTGCTGGACGTTCTCTTCAATACTGGCCAGCTCCGCCTTCTGCTCTGCCAGTTTAAGCTGCCACTCGGCAACCAGCTCGGCGTTGGTGGGCTCTCTGGCCTCAGCCTGCTCAACCGCCATCTGGTACCCTGTCCAGCCAGCGGCTACGAGCAGGGAAACCACCAAGAACAGAAGGCCAGCGGCAAGCGTACTGTTGATCGACAACACCCGGGATTTTCCGTGGTGTTTACCAACGAGAATAATGTTCATATCGTCATCTGGTTTCATCGTTGAGCCGCAACCGCATCCTGTAGTGTTGCGCCCCGGAGAAATCCGAAGGGGGTCTGCCATCCTTTGGCAACAGCTACATACTGAAAAAATTGCAGCGCCCGGTAGACATACTCATTTACCACAATGTAAAACGAGTGTAATACAGGCACTACGCATAAACCGTGCCGAAGTGTAACCAATCGTAAACGGAGCCGTCGAGTAAAAACGCCGTCATGAAACGGAAAAGCGAGCAAAAAATGACCTTCGACAAGCTTGGCAAGACCCCGGTGCTCAAAGATCTCGTGGCAAAGGCCGAACTTCACCGCCAGGCAGAGCAGCAGGTTCTGGCCGCCGTTCCAAGTGAGTTGGTCACCGGAACCCGATTTGTCAGCTGCAAGGACGGGGAGCTGATCCTGAGCACTGAAACCGCCGGCAAAGCCAGCCAGATCAGGTTCCGCCAGCACGAGATTATGGAAAAGCTGAGAGAGAACGAACTGTTCCGGTTTGTCTGGAAAGTGAAGGTCAAGGTTGCACCGCCCAGATTTCGGGAAAAGCCGGCGTTCAAAAAAGAACCCTTGAGCAAAGAAAATGCCCGGCTCCTCAAAGAGGAAGCCGGGCACACGAAGGATAAAGCATTACGCGAGGTTCTCGAAAAACTCGCTAGCCACGTCAGGGATTAAAGCGTCCCGCTTTAACCTGCCGCCAGCACAGGCTTCATATAGGAAATCGGGGCAGTGGCCTCATCATCGAAGGTCACCACTTCCCAGGCATCCTCTTCCGCCCTGAGCTTGCGTAACAACTTGTTGTTCAGATCGTGGCCGGATTTGATACCCCGGAATTCACCAATCAGGCTGTTGCCCAACTGGTACAGGTCACCGATGGCATCAAGCAGTTTGTGCTTCACAAATTCGTCGTCATAGCGCAGCCCGTCTTCATTGAGGATCTTGTAATCATCAACGACGATGGCATTGTCCACGCTGCCACCAAGGGCGAGGTTCATGGCACGCAATTTTTCGATGTCACGCATGAACCCGAAGGTCCGCGCGCGGCTCACTTCCTTCACAAAGGAGGTGCTGGAAAAATCGACAGTTGCCGTCTGGGCCCGGCCTTTGAATACCGGATGATCAAAGTCGATGCCGAAGCTCACCTTGAAGCCTTCAAAAGGCAGCAGGGTCGCTTTCTTGTCACCTTCTTCAACCGTCACCTCACGCTTGATGCGGATGAAACGCTTGGCCGCATCCTGCTCGGCGATACCGGCGGACTGCAGAAGAAACACAAAAGGACCGGCAGAACCGTCCATGATGGGCACTTCCGCGGCGCTAAGCTCGACGAAACAGTTATCAATCCCGAGACCAGCCATGGCCGAGAGCAGATGCTCTACGGTCGCCACACGGACACCGTCTTTTACCAGCGTCGTGGACAGCATGGTCTCACCCACATTTTCCGCACAGGCACGAATCTCAACCATGGGGTCAAGATCAGTACGGCGGAAGATGATACCGGAATCCACCGGGGCTGGCTTGAGGGTCAGATAAACCTTCTCACCCGAATGCAAGCCAACACCGGTGGCACGGATGGTGTTTTTAAGTGTCCGTTGTCTGATCATCGGTACATAATTCCGTCACAAAAAGGCGATATTCTAGGCAAAAATCTGCCCGGAGAATATCAGAAAATAAGACTGAATACCATTTAACCAATTCGTTGTTGCTGAATGTTCATCCAGCATTCAACCCATGGCAATCAGTGCACGTATCTACCGGTTTTCGGGTTCCATTTTTCGCACAAGAACCGGAACCGGATCACAATTGCACCAGATTATCAGTCAGCCTGCCGACGGAGGAATGCGGGAATATCGAGATAGTCGACACCCTGCTCCTCGCTGTCCTTGCTCTGGTCGATCGCCACGTTGCCGTGGGAAACAGCCCTACGACGCAGAACGGCCGGACGGTCCAGCTGGTTGTAATCGGTTTTCCCATCCAGGGTGCGGGTATTGTCCACCACCTTGGTTGGCTTCTCGCGATCACCGCCCAGGCCTGTCGCAACAACAGTTACCTTCAGCTCGTCGGTCATCTCCGGATCGATCACGGTACCGACAACAACGGTGGCGGAGTCAGATGCAAACTCGCGCACAATGTCGCCAACCTCCGAGAATTCGCCCAGGTTGAGATCCATACCGGCGGTGATGTTGACCAGAATGCCCTTGGCACCCTGCAGGTTGATGTCTTCCAGCAGCGGGCTGCGAACGGCCGCTTCGGCTGCTTCCCGCGCACGGTTCTCGCCAGTGGCGCGAGCGGTGCCCATCATCGCCATGCCCATCTCGGACATAACCGTCTTCACGTCGGCAAAGTCGACGTTGATCATACCGTTACGGGTGATCAGATCGGCAATACCCTGAACGGCGCCCAAAAGCACATCGTTTGCCGCGGCGAACGCGTCCAGCAGGCTGGTTTTCTTGCCCATGACCGCCAGCAGCTTTTCGTTGGGAATGGTGATCAGGGAGTCGACGCTCTCTTCCAGCTCTTTCAGGCCGGATTCAGCAACGCTCATGCGCTTGCCACCTTCGAACATGAACGGCTTGGTGACTACGGCAACGGTCAGGATACCCAGTTCACGAGCCACTTCCGCCACGATCGGCGCAGCGCCGGTGCCGGTACCACCGCCCATGCCCGCGGTGATGAAGACCATATCCGCGCCCTTGATGGCTTCTGCGATACGGTCACGATCTTCCAGGGCGGACTGACGACCAACCTCCGGATTGGCGCCGGCACCCAGCCCCTTGGTGATATTGCCACCGAGCTGGATAATCTGGCGCGCGTCCATATCGGTCAACGCCTGGGCATCTGTGTTGGCGCAGATAAATTCCACACCTTCAATGTCGCTGTTAAGCATATGGCGAACGGCGTTGCCGCCACCACCGCCTACACCGACGACTTTAATGACAGCGTTTTGCTGGACATTATCGACGAGTTCAAACATTTCCCCTACTCCTTCGTGCTGTTTTCAGCCCTTGTTCCGGGCTGTTTGTTCGAGATTGTGTTTTCGAGATACCTTCGTGTACTACCTGCCCGGTTCCGTCAGAAATGACCGGTAAACCAGGCTTTCATGCGCTCAAACAGCGAGGGTGCATCTTCACCCTTGAGCACCGGTGCCCGCCCCAGATCCATCTGGCGGAAACCATGGATCAACAGCCCGACGCCCGTGGCGTAGATCGGATTGTTGACCACCTCCGTCATGCCGGAGACCGCCTGCGGACAGGCCAGCCTTACCGGCATGTGGAAGATCTCTTCGGCCAGTTCCACCACCCCTTCCATGGTGGATGAACCGCCGGTTATCACGATGCCTGCCGGAATCAGATCCTCGAACCCGGACCGACGCAACTCTGACTGCACCAAGGTGAACAGCTCCTCATAGCGCGGCTCCACTACCTCGGCCAGGGCCTGCCTGGAAAGATCCCGCGGAGCGCGATCGCCAACACTGGGCACCTTGATGGTTTCATCCGCACCGGCCAGCTGGGTCAGTGCACAGGCATACTTGATCTTGATTTCTTCGGCGTTCTGCGTGGGTGTGCGCAACGCCATGGCGATGTCGTTGGTCACCTGATCGCCGGCGATCGGAATCACCGCGGTGTGTCGAATAGCGCCGCCGGTAAACACGGCAATGTCGGTAGTGCCGCCACCGATATCCACCACGCAGACCCCAAGTTCCTTTTCGTCCTCGGTGAGGATGGCGTGACTGGAAGCCAGCTGCTCCAGGATGATGTCATCCACCTCAAGGCCGCAGCGCTTTACGCATTTCTCGATGTTCTGGGCGGCATTCACCGCGCAGGTAACCAGGTGAACCTTTGCCTCCAGGCGCACACCGGACATCCCCATGGGTTCCTTGATGCCTTCCTGGCTGTCGATCACGAATTCCTGGGGCAAAATGTGAAGAATCTTCTGGTCTGCAGGAATCGCGACCGCCTGGGCGGCATCAATCACCCGGTCAATGTCGGCCTGGGTGACTTCACGATCACGGATGGCAACGATCCCGTGGGAGTTCAGACTCTTGATGTGGCTGCCGGCAATGCCCGCATACACCGAATGAATGCGGCATCCGGCCATCAACTCCGCCTCTTCCACCGCGCGCTGAATGGCCTGGACGGTGGTTTCAATGTTCACCACCACTCCACGCTTGAGGCCCCGGGAAGGATGGGAACCAATACCCACCACTTCGATGGTGCCGTCCATCTTGCGCTTGCCGACAATCGCAACCACCTTCGAGGTTCCGATATCGAGGCCGACAATCATGTTTTCCGTTTCAACCGATGACATGTGTTCCACCAAACCGTAGGTCTGAATTAACTGTTGCTATGATTTTGGGCTGGAGGCTGTCTCGACAGCTTTCCACTTGACCGCCACACCATTGGTGTAACGGGCGTCCACCCGACTGACTTCGTCCGACCGTGCTGCCAGCCGGTTTTCATAAACCGTGATAAACCGCTCGAACCGCTGCTCCACCTGATCCCGGCCAAGCACTACTTCGATGCCATTTGCCAGTTGCAGGGTCCAGGCGCCCCGGTGTTCCAGGGCCAGGCCCGAGAACCCCAGGCCACGGGCGACCAGCTTGTCACTCATGGTCCGCGCCATGTTGATCACATCCCGCACCCTTTCATCCGGCCCCGCGAGCCTCGGTAACAGCCCCGCAACTTCCGGGTTGGACGGCGCGAACAATTCACCAGTCCGGCTGACCAGGCGCCCGTCGGTCCAGTAAGCCAGGGGCTTCTTCTCCCGGATATCAATCACCAGCCGGTCCGGCCACACCCGACGCACCGCGGCGGACTCAACCCAGGGCCGGCGCTCCAGGCTCTCCTTGATTTCCGAGAGGTCCGTGGCGAAATAGCTTTTGCCGATCCAGTCGCCAGCCGCGCGCTCGATAGCCACCCGGCTGTCGCCCACAAAATCCCCTTTCACATCCACCGCCAGGAACTGCTGATCCATGGCACCCAGCACCTTGCCCGTGCCCCAGGGCACCAGTGCAGCCAACAGAACAATCACGGCGCCCATGCCCACCTGAAGCCAGGGCACGGCCGCCAGCACACCCTTCAACACGCCAAACCGGTCCCGTTCGGGGCCAAGGGACGTTGCCCCCCGGCGCCGCGGGGGCTCGGACGGTGTCGCCCGGCTCCGGATCAGCAGTGTCTCAAGCATCGGCGCCCTCCAGGGTGTCCTTCAGTATCCGGACCACAAGTTCCTCGAAACTGATGCCTGCCGCCTTCGCCGCCATGGGCACGAGGCTGTGATCGGTCATCCCGGGCACGGTATTCACCTCGAGCAGCCAGAACTGGCCGTCGCTGTCCTGCATGATGTCCACCCGCCCCCAGGTCCGGCAGCCAACCACCCGAAACGCATCCAGTGCCAGGTGCTGGAGGCGAACCTCGTCCTCGGGTGCCAAACCACAGGGAATTTGATAGCGGGTGTCGTCGGCCAGGTACTTGGCGTCGTAATCGTAGAAGACGTGCTCGGTGCTGGCACTCAGGCCGATGGCCGGAAGAGCCTGATCCTGCAACAGACTGACGGTGAACTCGGGTCCCTCGATCCACTCCTCCACCAGCACGAGGCTGTCCAGCGCGGCTGCAGCTTCGTATGCGTCAGCCAGCTCGGCTGCGGTATACACCTTGCGGATACCGATACTGGAACCTTCCCGGGAAGGCTTCACGCTCAGTGGCGCGCGCAACTCACCAATAATCTGGCCCGCCTGGTCAACGCTGGTCATGGTCCGGAACTTCGGTGTTGGCAGGCCGCAACCTTCGAAGACGTATTTCGTTCTGAGCTTGTCCATGGCCAGTGCGGAGGCCAGGACCTCACTGCCGGTGTACGGAATCCCTGCCTGCGAAAGGATGGCCTGCAAGGTACCGTCCTCGCCGCCCCTGCCGTGCAGGGCAATAAAGACACGATCAAATTGCGGATTATCGACCGTTTTCAGAAGACAGCCTTGAACGTCTTCCGCGTAGGCATCCACGCCCGCAGATACCAGTGCCGCCAGTACCGCCTTGCCGCTTTTCAGGGACACTTCCCGCTCTGCCGAATCGCCGCCCATGAAGACCGCGACCCGTCCGAGCGCCTTCACAAGTTCCGGATCCGCCTGGTAGGCCTGTGTTTCGGTATGATGCATGTCACTCACCCGCAATCACTCCTGCGGCCGCCAGCCGCGAAGCCACACCACCGATATCGCCGGCCCCCTGGGTTATCAGAAGGTCGCCATCCTGCAAAACATTGGCCAGCAGGGCTTCAATTTCCCGGTTATCCTCCACAAAGACCGGCTCCACCTGTCCACGCTGGCGAATACTCCGGCACAGGGCCCGACCGTCGGCACCCGGAATTGCCGGTTCGCCGGCGGAATAGACGTCCATCAACAGCAAGCCGTCCACTTCCGACAGCACCCGGACAAAGTCTTCATAAAGATCACGGGTCCGGGTAAAGCGGTGCGGCTGGTAAAGCATGACCAGTCGACGATCCGGCCAGGCATCGTGTGCCGCCCGAATGACAGCTTCCACTTCCGTGGGGTGATGTCCGTAGTCATCCACCAGCGTCACCGTGCCCTTGGGTGTCTTGTAATCGCCGTAAACCTGGAACCGGCGTCCGACACCAGCAAAGCCCGCCAGTCCGCGACAGATTGCATCATCGGCGACACCTTCGTCAGTGGCCACGGCAATGGCCGCCAAGGCGTTCAGCACGTTGTGCCGGCCCGGCATTTTCAGCTCGACTGTCAGATCACTGCGACCGGCCGGACGCTTCACCACAAAGTGGGTCCGAAGACCATCCGAGTGAATGCTTTCGGCACGGTAATCCGCATCCGGGTTGTCAATTCCGTAGGTGATGATTGCCCGGGAAATCCGGGGAATGATCTCCTGAACGTAACCATCATCCACACACATCACCGCAACGCCGTAGAACGGGAGGTTGTGCAGGAAATCCACGAAGGTCTGCTTCAGTTTTTCGACATCGCCACCGTAGGTGTCCATGTGGTCCGCTTCGATGTTGGTCACCACCGAAATCACTGGCGTCAGATGCAGGAAAGACGCATCGCTCTCATCAGCCTCTGCCACCAGGTAGCGGGAACCGCCCAACTGGGCATTGGTGCCGGCGCTGTTCAGCTTGCCACCAATCACAAAGGTGGGGTCCAGACCCGCCTCGCCCAGAATGGATGCGATCAGGCTGGTGGTTGTGGTCTTGCCATGGGTTCCTGCCACGGCAATTCCGTGGCGATAACGCATGATTTCCGCCAGCATTTCTGCCCGGGGCACGATCGGTACCCTGCGACTGCGGGCGGCCACGACTTCCGGGTTTTCTTCCGAGACCGCCGAAGAAACCACAACCACATCAGCGCTGGCGCTGTTTTCTTCCCGATGGCCGATCTGGACCTCAACACCCATGGCTTTCAGGCGATCGGTCACAGCCCCCTCCTTCAGGTCCGACCCCGAAACGTCGTAGCCCTGATTCTTGAGCACCTCGGCTATGCCGCTCATCCCTGCGCCACCGATCCCCACAAAATGGATGTGACGAATCCGGCGCATTTCAGGCACCTGATAGACCAGGGGCGGATTGGTAGCATCAGCCATTGGCGGCCTCCAGACAGTAATTCACGACTCTCTCCGTTGCATCAGGGCGAGCCAGCGTTCGCGCGGCCTTCGCCATATCAGTTACCCGGCTCCGGTCCCGGGCCAGATCGCCCAGGGTTTCCGCCAGCACCGCCGGTTTCATCTTTGATTGGGGAATCAGGATGGCCGCTTTCGCCGCCACCATCTGTTGCCCATTTTTCGTCTGGTGGTCGTCCACGGCATGGGGAAATGGCACCAGTACCGCCCCGATACCTGCCGCACACAATTCAGAAACCGTCAGCGCGCCGGCCCGGCACAGCACCAGATCGGCCCATTGGTAGGCTTCAGCCATATCCTTGATAAACGGCTCCACGCTGGCTTCAACCCCGTGTTCCTCATAGGCCTGCCGGGCCGCATCTGCATGGCGCTCACCACATTGGTGGCGAACCACCGGGCGATCGGCTTCCGGCAACATGGCCAGGGCCTCGGGCAGTTGCTCATTGAACACCTGGGCACCCAGGCTGCCGCCAATCACCAGCAACCTGAGGGCACCTTCGCGCCCTGCCAGCCGCTGTTCGGGCACCGGCAGGGCCGCGAGATCCTCCCGAACCGGATTGCCGGTGCAGCGGGTGACGACTTTCGGACCAAAGCTGCCCGGGAAGGCCTCCAGCACGGTTTCAGCAAATCTCACCAGAATCCGGTTGGTCATTCCCGCAATGGCGTTCTGCTCATGAATCACCAGCGGTGTCCGGCTCAGCCAGGCGGCTACGCCACCGGGCCCGGTGACAAACCCGCCCATACCGACCACACAATCCGGGCGAATCCGGCGCAGGATGGTGAACGCCTCACCCAACGCCCGCATTAGACGAAACGGTGCCGTTACCAGCGCAAGCTTGCCCTTGCCCCGCAAACCGGAAATATGAATCAGTGACAGTGGAATGTCGGTTTCACCGATCAGCCTCTGCTCCATGCCACCACTGGCACCGAGCCAGTACACCTGATGGCCACGGGCCTCGAGTGCCCGCGCCGTTGCCAGGGCCGGGAACACATGGCCTCCGGTGCCACCGGCCATCATCAGGAAGCGGCGCTGTTCAGTCATACACCGCACCTCCTCGCGTCTTCGGACCGACCTTTTCACGGGCCAGCTTTTCCTGGTCAAGACGCTCCATTTCCACACGGGCCAGAATGCCAATGCAGATACAGGTGATCATCAGACTGGACCCACCGTAGCTCACCAAGGGCAGTGTCAGGCCCTTGGTGGGCAGAAGCCCGGTACTGACCGCCATGTTGATCCCCGCCTGCAAGCCGATCAGCAGGGTCAGGCCATAGGCGAAACAGGCGCCAAACGGCATATCCGCTTTCTCTGCCCGGCGGGCAATGACGAACCCGGTCACGACCAGCAGGGTGAAGAGGCTGAGCACCAGCAGGGATCCCAGAAGACCGAACTCTTCCGCGATGATGGCGAAGATGAAGTCGGTATGGGCCTCTGGCAGATAGAACAGCTTCTGGATGGAGTTACCGAGGCCTACACCGCCCCAGTCCCCGCGACCAAAGGCGATCAGCGACTGGGTTAACTGGTAACCGCTGTCGAACTGGTCTTTCCAGGGGTCGAGATAGCTGACGACCCGTTTCAGGCGATAGGGCTGGGTAACAATCAATATGGCCCCGAGGACTACCAGTGTACCGATCAGGGGTACGAAGCGGCTAAGCCGCACTCCGCTCAGGAAGATCATGCCGGCCGCGGCTGTCACCAGTACGACCGTGGCACCAAAGTCCGGCTGGATAACCAGCAGAACCGAGGCCAGGCCAAGAACAACCAGTGGTTTGAGGAAACCTGACCAGGTATTGAGCAGTTCGTCCCGGCGACGGACCACGTAACCTGCCAGGTAGGCAATCAGGCAGAGCTTCGCCACTTCCGAAACCTGGACGTTAAACAGGCCAAACGGGATCCAGCGAGTGGAGCCGTTTACGGTACGCCCCAGGGGCGTAAGCACCAGAACAAGGGCGAGCAGACCGATACCCAGGAGCAACCAGCCGCTGCGCTCCCACCAGGCTACCGGAACGTTCACGGCAACCAGCGCCAGCACGCAGCCAAGTCCGGCGAACATCAGCTGGCGAATCACATAGTGGTAACTGTTGCCCATGGTCTCAGCGGCCATATCCATGGACGCAGAGGAAATCATGACAACGCCCATGACCAGCAAGGCCACCGAACTGATCACCAGCATCGGCAGTGGCTGGACCTCGCCAAGCCATTGGTTCCGGTTCTGCAGGGAAAGATCTGCGTGCATCACAGGGCCTCCACCAGAGAACGGAACTGGTCACCGCGATCGAGATAATCACGGAACATGTCAAAGCTCGCGCAAGCCGGCGAAAGCAATACCCGATCCCCGGGAACCGACAGCTCTGCGGAACGGGAAACCGCCTCGGCCAGGCTGTCCATCCGGTGAACCGGAATACCGCTGCCCAGCACATCGGCGATCGCCGGCGCATCGCGACCAATCAGCAGTACCGCGCGACAATGCAGAGCGATGGGCGCTTCCAGTGCAGTGAAATCGGCACCTTTGCCATCACCACCGGCAATCAGCACGACTTTGCCATTGGCCGGAGCCAGGCTTTCGATAGCAGCCACTGTAGCCCCGACATTTGTGCCCTTGGAGTCGTTGATGAAATCCACATCATTCAGTCGACGCACAAACTCGCAGCGATGTGGCAGCCCCGGAAATTCCCGGGCGACTGTCAGCATCACATCCATAGGCAGGCCCGCTGCGTGGCCCAATGCCAATGCCGCCATCACGTTGCTGATATTGTGGTGCCCCATCAGCTTAAGCTCGCTGGCCAGCAGAAGGTTATCGAAGCCAAAGGTAATCCAGGTGCCCTGGTCATCGTCCCGGGTGCTGAAGGTTTCCGGGTTAACCCGGTGGAAGCCGAAACACAGGAACCTCAGGTTATCCCTTGCCATGGGGGTACTCAGGGCATCATCCAGATTGACAATGGCGTTCTTACAGCCCCGGAAGATACGCTGTTTGGCCTGGAAGTAGGCCATCTTGTTCGGGTAACGATCCATGTGGTCGTCGCTGACGTTCAGTACCGTCGCCGCCAGGGCGTTCAGTTCGTCGGTGGTCTCAAGCTGGAAACTTGACAGCTCGAGCACATACAGGTCGGCGCCCTGACCCAGGAGATCCAGGGCCGGTGTACCGATGTTGCCGCCAACAGCAACTTTTCGGCCCGCGGCTTTCGCCATTTCACCCACCAGGGTGGTGACGGTGGTTTTACCGTTGGAACCCGTAATGGCCACGATGGGCGCATCAGCCGCCTCGGAGAACAGATCAATGTCGCCGCGGATTCTTGCTCCCTGGTTTGCGGCTGCGGCAATGGCAGGCTCCGCAATGCTGATGCCGGGACTAACCACCAGCTCGTTGAAACCGGCAAAAAGTTCTTTGTCAAAGGTGCCCAGATGCACCGGCACATCCGGCCAGTCTGCCTTCAGCTGATCAAGGCCCGGAGGCGCCTTGCGGCTATCGGCCACAACTACGTCCCGCCCCTGTTCGGACAGATAGCGCACGCAGGAAAGCCCGGTTTTACCGAGCCCTACGACCAGTGTGCGACGATCCGAAACAATGACACTCATAGTTGCAGCGTTTTCCTATCTCAGTTTCAGACTGGCGATGCCAATCAGGACCAGAACGACGGTGATTACCCAGAACCGGACGATCACCCTCGGCTCCGGCCAGCCTTTCAATTCAAAATGGTGGTGCAGCGGCGCCATGCGGAAGATTCGCCGACCGGTCAGACGGAAGGACGCCACCTGCAGGATCACCGATATGGTCTCCATCACGAACACGCCGCCCATGATGAAGAGGACGATCTCCTGGCGAACAATAACGGCAACCACACCCAGCGCTGCACCGAGTGCCAGAGCACCCACATCCCCCATGAATACCTGGGCCGGGTATGTGTTGAACCAGAGAAAACCAAGCCCGGCGCCGACCAGCGCGCCGCAGAACACGATAAGCTCCCCGGTGCCCGGAAGGTGTGGGATCAGCAGATAGTTGGCGAACTGGGCGTGCCCGGAGAGGTAAGCGAAGATGCCGAGTGCGCCGGCGACCATGACCGTAGGCATGATCGCGAGCCCATCCAGACCGTCCGTCAGGTTGACGGCGTTGCTGCTACCGACAATGACAAAGTAGGTAAGCAGGATGAAGAATACCGGACCAAGGGTGAGAGACACCTGTTTTACGAACGGCACGTACAGAGATGTCTCCTGAGGCAGCGCCGAGCTGAAGAACAGCACCACAGCTGCCGTGGCACCAATGACCGACTGCCAGAAATATTTCCAGCGGCCCGGAAGGCCTCTCGGGTTGCGCTCCACTACTTTGCGATAGTCATCGACCCAGCCGATCGCGCCGAAAAGAAGTGTCACCAACAGGGTAACCCAGACATACCGGTTGCCAAGATCCGCCCAAAGCAGAGTACTGATACCAATAGCCACCAGGATCAGCGCGCCACCCATGGTTGGCGTGCCGGCCTTACTGAGGTGGGTCTGGGGACCATCATCCCTCACCGCCTGACCAATCTGGTACTGGCTCAGCTTGCGGATCATCACCGGGCCGATAATGAGTGAAATCAGCAGCGCGGTGAGTGTGCCCAGGATTCCACGCAGGGTCAGGTACTGAAACACCGTCAGTGCGGAGAAATACTGTGATAGGACCTCTGTCAGCCAGAGCAGCATGAGTTATTCACCTTTTCTTTAATTCCCTCCACCACACGTTCCATGGCGGAACTACGAGAACCCTTGACCAGCACTGTCAATGGTGTGTTTTTGTCTGCAATAGCCGATTCAACGGCCTGCTCATGGCTCAGCCCGAGTTCCGTGGACTCTCCAAACCCCTGGGCATAACCTTCACAACCCGGCCCCACGGTGATCAGTCGATCGATGCCACGCTCCCGGGCGCTCTCTCCAACTTCCCGATGCAATGTTTCTGCCTCGGCGCCAAGCTCTGCCATAGCGCCCAGAACCGCGATCGTCCGGCCCTCACGCCCCGCCAGAACGCCAAGCGCGGCTTTCATGGACGATGGGTTGGCGTTGTAACTGTCGTCAATCAAGGTCAGTTCCGGCGACAGCTTCAGGATCTGGAGCCGCCCTTTCACCGGCGCAACACTGGCAAACCCACTCACAATCGCCTGATCACTGGCTCCCAGCTCACGGGTGGCAGCAATGGCAAGCAGCATATTGGTGATGTTGTGCTCGCCCTCCAGTCCCAAATTCACCCGGCACTGCCAGCCGTCCGGCCCGCTCACCTGAATCGCCCTGGTTCCGCCGTCCTGACTGTCGACAACTGCGTGATAATCGGCATCAGCACCAAGACGGCTAACGCCTGCAACGCGGCGGTTTCCAGCGCGCGTTCGCCACTGTTCGAAAGCCGGGTCGTCGCGGTTCAGCACCACCAACCCGTCTGCCGTCACGCCATCAATGATTTCACCCTTTGCCAGGACAATATTTTCATAGCTGCCAAACCCTTCCAGATGGGCCTCGCCTGCGTTTGTAAGAATGGCAACGCGGGGCTTTGCCAGGGCAACGGTGTAGGCAATTTCACCCAACCCGCTGGCGCCCAGTTCGATGACGCCATACTGATGCTCCTGCGACAGACCAAACAGCGTGAGCGGAACACCGATGTGATTATTCAGGTTGCCTTTTGTAGAAAGCGTCTCGCCCATCTGCGAGAGAATGGCGGCACACATCTCCTTGACCGTGGTTTTTCCACTGCTACCGGTAATCGCAAGAATGCCGGCTTTGCTTTCTTCACGGTTGCCCGCCGCGAGCCGGGCCAGAGCCTCCAGCGTGTCACCCACAACCAACTGGGGCAGGTCAACACTCCTGTCGGGTGTATCGACCACCAGGCCAACAGCGCCTTTTTCCCGCGCCTGTTGCAGGAACCGGTGGCCATCAAAGTTATCGCCTCGCAGGGCCACGAACAGTTGCCCTTGCTCCAGCGTACGGGTATCCGTAGAAACCCCGCTGAAGCTCACTGACGCAAGATTGCCGGACGAGCACTCGGCATCCAGCCAACCCTTGGCTTCCGCCAGCGAAAAGGCGCGCATCATGCCACACCCCCATTGAGTTTCAAGATATGGCGGACCTGCTCGGCATCGCTGAACGGGTATTTCTGGCCGGCGATTTCCTGGTATGCCTCATGCCCTTTTCCGGCAATCAGAACGAGGTCGTTCGGAGTGGCTGAACGAATCGCCGACTGTATGGCCTCGGCGCGGTCGTGGATAACAGATACCTGTGCCGCATCCGAGAACCCGGCCAGAATATCCTTGGCAATCGCCCAGGGATCTTCGCTTCGGGGATTGTCATCGGTAACCACCACACGGTCTGCGAGTTTCTCGGCTTCCCGGGCCATTTCCGGGCGCTTGCCGGCATCGCGGTCACCGCCGCAGCCAAATACACAAATCAGTTCACCGGCCACATGCGGACGCAGCGCCGCCAACGCATTTGCCAGGGCATCCGGGGTATGGGCGTAATCAACAACTACCCGAACACCGTTGGCACCACCGAATCGTTCGAGCCTGCCAGGGGGTGGCGTGAGTCGACCGGCAGCCTGCTGTAAACGCTCGAGCGGAACACCGAGGGTAAGAACCGTCGCCATCGCCGCCAAAACATTGCTCGCGTTGAAGCTGCCCATCAGGGGAACTGAAATGACGAATCGGCCCCACTCGCCATCCACGTCAGCTTCAAAACCCTCGTCGGTTGGCCGGAACTCCCGCAACCAGAGCTCGGTCTGGGCCTCGTGAAGGCTGTAGCGCACTCGATCGCACTTGCCCTCCAATTGCTCGTAGAGCTGCCGACCGAAAGGATCGTCAAAGTTGATAACCGAAAAATGCAGCTCCTCTCGCTGGAACAAGAGTGCCTTGGCAGCGCCGTAGGCTTCCATGGAGCCGTGATAGTCCAGATGATCCCGGGTGAGATTGGTAAACACGGCCCCGGTCATGGAGAGATTATCCACCCTTCCCTGATCCAGTGCGTGGGAGGAAACCTCCATTACCGCAGCGCGGCCTTCCTGCTTCACAATCCGGGACAGGACCCGGTTCACCTGCACCGCATCCGGTGTTGTGTGTGTTGCTGGCTGGAGGGCTCCGGGCATGCCATACCCCAGGGTTCCAAGGATGCCGCAAGGGGTTCCCGTTTCCTTGAGCAACTGGGCGACATACTGGCAGACCGACGTCTTGCCATTGGTGCCAGTCACACCGATGAGTCGCAGCCGTTGGGAGGGATGTTCAAAGAACCGGTCCGCGATCCGGCCCACCAGGCTTCGCAGGCCAGCAACCGGCACAATCAGTGCGCCATGGTGCTCCGTGCACTCGCCGGCTTTCTCGGCTTCAAGGAGAATAACGGTCGCGCCAGCCTCAATAGCCTTGTCGACATAGAAATCAGCCGGCGTTCGGGTACCCGATAAAGCTATGAAGGCGTCACCGGAGGCGACTTCACGACTGTCAGTTTTCAGACCGTGAATAGTCACATCGAACACCGACGGAACCGCTACAATACCCTGCAATAACGTGCTGAGAGATGTGATGCACATAGGCCTACCCTCGCTCTCCGGTTGCGGAAGCACCAATTTCGGCCTCTCCCACTTCCAGTTCAGGCTTCACATTCAACAGTCGCAGTGCGTCACTCATTACCCGTGAGAATACCGGCGCCGCCACTTCACCACCGTAGTATTCTCCGGACTGCGGCGCATCAACGGCCACAACCGTAACCAGTCTCGGATTATCAATGGGCGCCATACCGGCGAAAATCGCCTTGTACTGGCTGTCTTCGTAACCCTGGGCACCAACAAGATGAACCGTCCCAGTTTTACCGCCGGCCGAGTAGAATCCCGGCTGCGCACGTTTGCCGGTCCCTCTCGAAACCGCCTCGCGCAGCATATTACGAACCTGGTAGGTCACCTTCTCGGAAAGCACCCGCTGACCCTCCGGTTTCTGATCCTGCCGAACCAGACTCAGTGGATAGCGCACCCCGCCGTTGGCAATCACCATATAGGCCTGGGCCAGCTGCAGGGCGTTCACGCTCATGCCGTAGCCATAGGACAGGGTTGCCTCTTCCACCGGCCGCCACTTGGGCGGAGATGGCAGAACCCCAACCGCTTCGCCGGGGAAACCGATGCCTGTCGGCTGACCAAGCCCAAGCCGGGCATACAGATCCCGGATCACATCACCACCGAGATCGGTCGCAATCCTGCTGATTCCGACGTTGCTGGATTTGACGATGATCTCAGCCATATCCATCACGCCATAGTTGCGATGATCCCGGATGGTAAAGCGACCAAACCGGCGGAAACCCGGGTTGGTATCAATGGTGCTTTCGACCGAATATTGGCCGGATTCCAGTGCAGCCGCCATGGTGATCGGCTTCATGGTTGAGCCGGGCTCGAACAGATCGGTAATGGCTTTGTTGCGTAGATTCTCGGCGGCAAGCTGGCTGCGGTCGTTGGGGTTATAAGACCCCTGGTTGACCATTGCCAGGACCTCACCCGTATCCACGTCGAGCATTACCAGCGTGCCCCCTCTGGCGTTATGAGCCGCCACAACAGCCTTGAGTTCCCGGTAAGCCAAGTACTGGAGGCGCAAATCAATGCTGAGGGCGAGATTCTGACCAGGACTGGCATCGCGAATCAGGGTCAGATCCTTGATGACGCGACCCCGGTTGTCTTTCAGAACCCGCTTGCGGCCGGTTTCGCCAGATAACCACTGGTTATACGCAAGCTCGATCCCTTCCTGGCCACGCTCATCGATATCCGTAAAGCCCACAACATGAGCGGTGACCTCTCCCGCCGGATAGTAACGACGGTATTCCTGACGGGCATATATCCCATCAAGCTCCAGATCCAGGACCTTTCTGGCCAGATCCGGCTGAACTTTCCGGCGCAGATAGATAAACTCCCGATCGGAGTATTCTTGAAGACGCTGGCGCAGGGAGGCCTCGCTGATGTCCAGAAGCCGTGCAAGATTGGTCAGCCGTGCCTCGGAGGGATCGGCCTCCGACGGATTGGCCCAGATAGTCTGCACCGGCGTGCTGACGGCCAGTGGCTCGTCATAACGATCGGTGACAACACCCCGATGGGCATCAATACTCTCAACGCGGATGGTCCGGACGTCACCCTGCTTGCGCAGAAACTCGTTATCAACAACATGAAGGTCAACCAAACGCCATCCCAGCACACCAACGACCAGGAGAAAGACACCCACGACGGAGCCAAAACGCCAGGCTGCCAGCCCGGACGCCAAACGCTCCCCCCATGTTGTCTTCTTTCCCTGATCGGACACGTCGATCACCCTGAATCGTTGTTGTTTTCGTTTGTTATCGGCTTGCAACCGGCGACATCAGTGGTACCAGCACAATATCTTGACGCCCCGGCACTACCATACTGAAACGTTCAGCCGCCAGCTTCTCTACCCGCCCGTGAGCGCTGAGCGCACTTTGCTCAAGCAGCAGCTGACTCCATTCACTCTGATAACGATCGCGCTCGGACTGAAGCTGCGACAAGGTATTGAAAAGCTCCCGGTTCTCATGGGCGCTCACTACCACGCCAATGGAGGAGGCCAGCAACACGGCAACCAGCCCGAGCGACACCAGCACTCGACCTTGCTTCGTAGCGGCGAACACCTGCCTTGAAATCCGGACCGCTGTTGCAACGCCCTCGCGGACCTTCTGTTTGTTGAGCTTCGCCGTTTTTACCGGCTCTTCAATAGCTACCGCGCCCATGGTTACGCGCTCCCCTGCGAGTTTTTCCTGGCATCTGTGCGTTCCAGCACCCGCATGACTGCACTGCGGGCACGTACGTTGTCACTTACTTCGTCAGCGCCGGCCTTGCTGGCCTTACCAACGAGCCGGAAGTCTGAGGCTTCCTGTTCCGCGGTTACAGGAACTCCCTTGGGCAACTGTGGCCCTCGGGCCAGGTCCCTCATGAACCGCTTGACCAGCCGGTCTTCCAGCGAATGAAAACTGATGACCACCAGACGCCCTCCCGGGGCAAGGTGATCAACAGCAGACTGAAGACCCAGTTCCAGATCCTCCAGCTCCCGGTTGATAAAAATCCGGATTGCCTGAAAAGTCCGGGTGGCCGGATGTTTGTGCTTTTCCTTTTTCGGTACAGCCTCGCTGACCAGCTCGGCCAATTGACGAGTCGTTTCGACGGGCGCCTCCTGCCGACGCTCGACCAGCAGCCGGGCAATGCGACGAGAGAAGCGCTCTTCTCCGTAGCGGAAGATCACATTCGCGATATCCGACTCTTCCGCCGTTGCGAGCCACTCTGCCGCACTGGGCGATTGCTCGGTATTCATACGCATATCCAGTGGGCCATCACGCATGAAGCTGAACCCGCGAGTGGCATCATCAAGCTGTGGCGATGACACGCCGAGATCCATCAACACACCATTCACTGCCTGCCAACCCTGACCGGCTACCGCAGTGCCAAGCTCCGCGAAGGAACCATGAAAGCAGTGGAAGCGCTTATCCTGGGCTTCCAGCTCACGTGCCGAACGGATAGCTTCAGGGTCCTTGTCGATACCAAGAAGCTGCCCCGACTCCCCAAGACGGCCCAGGATCAGCCTGCTGTGGCCACCCCGTCCAAAGGTGCCGTCAACGTAAAAGCCATCGGGGTCGTTGACCAGATAGTCGACCGCCGAATCCAGGAGCACCGAGCGATGCGAGTACGCCGCCCCGGCCTCCTGGCTGCGATCGGAGGTCATAAGGACAGCGCCTCCATCTCGGGCGGCATCTCTTCATCATCAGAGGACTCGTCAAGCCAGGCGAACCAGCGCTCTTCACTCCAGAGCTCAAGTTTCTTGCCCTGCCCGATCAGCATCAGTTTTTTCTCCAGATGGGCATAACTTCTCAGAGTTGGTGGAATCAGGATGCGCCCCGCAGAGTCCAACTCCATGGGAGCAGCATTACCCAGGATCAGGCGCTGCAGGCGGCGGGCCGCCTTATTCATGTTGGGGAGCGCCTCGATTTTGGGCCGTAAAACCTCCCATTCAGGCTCGGGATAAACCAACAGGCACCGCTCTTCGTCAGCGTTTGCCGTCAACACAATGCGCCCGCCACAGGCCTGCGCGAGCTCTTCGCGCACCTTGGCGGGGATCGCCAGGCGACCCTTCGCATCCATATTGATGGCATGACTGCCGAGAAAATTGCTCATTTACGCTGTCTCTGGGTGCCCTATATCCACAAAAAACCACTAGAAACCACTTTTTCCCACTTCTGCACACTATAGAAACACGCAATACACAATGCAAGCGCCGCAAACAGCGCCACACTTGCAAAAGTTCCTTTTATGACAAGAGGTTACAGAGACGGATTCAATGAAATGGTGAGATTACGAAAAAGAAAAGAAGTAAAATCAAATACCTGCAAAAAAGTCTGAAGACTGCAAGTGAGGTTTAAGATTTTTTGGCTATAAAGAACGCCTGCTGAGAATGACGGACGTCACAGGAAGGAAAAGAGCGAGCTCGCCGATAAGCCGGGTTCTGTCGTGGACAGTCATTCATCTAGGGCCTGCGTCACCACAGGCCTCAAGCAACCTACCCGAATCCAGCGCGGGCCACGCCATCGGATTCCTATTTGGTCTTGCTCCAGGTGGGGTTTACCATCGCCGTGGACTGTTGCCAGCCACGCGGTGCGCTCTTACCGCACCATTTCACCCTTACCGGCGCCCGAAGGCGCTTAGGCGGTATACTTTCTGTTGCACTTTCCGTCGGCTCGCGCCGCCCAGGCGTTACCTGGCACCTTGCCCTGTGGAGCCCGGACTTTCCTCCCCCGGAAAACCGGCGGCGACTGTCTGGCGAGCTCGGGCGAGACAATACTCCTGCGCCCAAAGCCTTGCAAGAGAAACTGCCCCGGCATTCAACTATCCTTGAGCTCCAGGGCTCGCTGGTAAAGCTCGTTTTTTGATAGCCCGGTTAACTCCGAAGCCATTCTGGCAACCTTCTTTACAGGCAGTTCCGCCAGCAAAACACGAAGCACCCGGTCCACATCCATGGTTGCAGCCTCGTCATTACCCGCACGAGCCATCACACCACGAATCATGACCACGAACTCGCCGCGGCTTCCGTGGGGGTCGCTCTCCAACTCCGCCAGAACCTCGGCCACCGAGCCGGAATAGAAGGTTTCGAATGTTTTGGTAATTTCGCGACCAAGGACTATCTCACGATCCGGCCCCAGCACTTCGGCAATATCGCGTACCGATTCCAGAATCCGATGAGGCGACTCATAGAAAACCAGGGTCGACACTTCACGGCTCAGCGAATCCAGACTGGCTCTGCGGCCAGAGCGTTTTGCAGGCAAAAACCCCACATACAAAAAGCGATCCGTCGGCAGGCCAGCAGCGCTCAATGCCGCCACCAGGGCACAGGGTCCGGGAATCGGGCTGACTCGATACCCCGCAGCCCTGGCCTCGCTCACCAGGACATAACCGGGATCCGAAATCAGCGGGGTACCGGCATCGGAGATCAGAGCAACATCACGCCCAGCCTCCAGTTCAGCCAGTATCCCGGCAGCCCGGTCCTTCTCATTATGATCATGCAACGCAACCATTCGTTTCTGGATACCCAAATGGCTCAGCAATCGGCCACTGTGCCTTGTATCCTCAGCAGCCACCACATCCGCAATGGCCAGCGTGCGGGTTGCCCTCGGCGACAAATCATCAAGGTTGCCGATAGGGGTGGCAACAACATAGAGCGTGCCTTTCGATTCACTCTTCCGGCTATCTGGCGACAATTTATCGCTGACCTCATTTTCCAAAGCTTGTGCCTCTCTGATGGGGAGTCCGGGACAGTGACAGTTACGTCATGTGAATTGCCCCCGGAGCTGTTAAACTTGCCACCGTTAGTCTGGCGCTACAAGCCCAATCATCCGGAGTATGTCGAGCCTGCCATGATAAAGATCCGCATTCATCAACGAGCCCTGGCCAGCGTGTTTACTGCCGCCCTTTTGTCGGCTGGTTGTGCCACCGTGAATCTCGAAACCCATGTTGCACAAACCGCTGATCAGGCCCTGGAGCTGGCCAGCAATGAAGACAACATCGAAACCGCGCAGGCTTACCTCCTCCGGATTGCCAGCAGGTTCCAGGATCAGGGCAATCACACGGCGGCGCGAACGCTACTCCAAAGTCAACAGTTGGCGCAACCGGCTCCTGAGCTTGGCAACCAGAAACGCCTGTTGGCGATGGCAAGTGCCAGCGCCCTTGAAGATGGAGCCTGGGCAAAGGAGATCGCCGGTGAAATCACTCCGTCAACCTTTATCGACTACCCGGCCGACCTGATTGCCAGGGCAGCCAACCTGCAGGCGGACACCTTCACGCTGGCCGGCGAGCCGATGCCTGCGGCCATGACTCTGATTCTGCTGGCCCAGACAGACAACACCGCGGATGCGCAGCAGATTCACGACCGGGTCTGGTCCCTGCTGGAACAGGTTCCCGACAGCGAGCTGAGCTCAGCGTCTGCCGAAGCCATCGGCTACGAAGCCCAGGGTTGGCTGGAACTGGCAAGCCTTGTCCGGACACCGGACGCTGGCATCGACGAGCAGGGCCGAATCATCCGTGGCTGGCAGAATAACTGGCCCGGTCATCCCGCCGCCCAGGTACTGCCCTCGGAGCTGAAACTGATCGCCACACTGGCCGAAAGCCGCCCTGAAAAAATCGCCCTCGCTCTGCCCCTCGAGGGGCCGCTGGCAACCGCTGGCAAGGCAATTCGAGACGGTTTTCTGGCGGCCTACTACCTCGATGACTCTGCTGACCGGGGTGAAACTGACATTCGCATCTTCAACACCGCGGGCACACCGTTCAGCGATCTTTACCAGCAGCTGTCCGAACAGGATATCGACCTGATTGTCGGCCCCCTGGAAAAAGAAGCTCTAGCCGGGCTTGGCTCAATGAATACGCTGCCGGTACCTGCGCTAGGGCTGAATTACCTGCCCGCCGGCACCATGCCTGCTGAAGGACTGTATCAATTCGGGCTTTCCGCCGAAGACGAGGCGCGGCAGATCGCCGACAGGCTTGCTGCGGAAAAACTGCGCCAGGTCCTTGTTCTCATTCCCGGTGGCGAGTGGGGTGATCGCGTGGAGGCTGCGCTGCTGCAACGCATGGCCACCCATGACGGCGTTGCGCTGGACATTGAACGCTTCTACCGGGAGGACAATCTTCGGGCAGTGACGGCCGACCTGCTGGGCATCACCGTTTCCAGGGACAGAGCCATTCAGGTTGAACGGACCATCGGTATGGACGTCGAATTCGAACCGAGGCGCCGGCAGGACGCAGACGCCATTGTCATGGTGGCAGAGCCCACGGTGGCGCGGCAGTTCAAGCCTCTGTTCGCGTTTTATTTCGGGGGTGATCTGCCGGTTTACTCACCTTCCATTATTTATGAGGGCACGCCCGCACCATCCAGGGACCGAGACCTGAACGGGGTTATTTTCACTGACATTCCGTGGGTGCTGGGTGACGACAACGAACTACGCACCCGCGCCACGGACAACCTGTCCGGCACCCGTGGTCAACCCGGTCGCCTGTTCGCCATGGGCGCCGACGCGTGGCACCTGAGCAAACGGCTACCCCTGTTGAGACAGGTCGAAAACGCCTCTATATCAGGGCAGACTGGCGTTCTCACAATGACCCCCAAGGGCAGTATCCACCGGGAACAGCTCTGGGCACAGTTCCGCAACGGGGTTCCCGAGCTCATCCCTGACCCCGTGAGCGAAGAGAGCGAGCCAGAAACCACGGACCAGGAAACAGTCCCCGTCAGCGAATAACACCACAGGAGCAGATCAGCTGCCATGGATGGCACCAAAACCCTGGGCAATCATTTCGAAGGCGTCGCAGCCCGATACCTCGCTAGCCGAGGTGTGCGGATAATCGAACGCAATGTATACAATCGCGGCGGCGAAATCGACCTCGTGGGCGAGGACGGCGGGACCCTTGTGTTCTTTGAGGTCCGCTATCGAGGCGCGGGCAGCCTGGTTGACCCGGCAAGCTCAATCAATTACCCCAAACAGAAACGCCTGATTCGTGCAGTCTCATTCTATTTGCACAGGCATGGGCTCTGGGACAAGGTCTCGCGAATAGATGTAGTTGCCATCAGCCCGGGTACCGTTAAAAAATACCGGGTACAATGGATCAGGAACGCAATTCTGGCAGGATAGTGATACTGAAAATGACCGACACCGAGCACCAGATCAATCAGTGGTTCGCCAGCCATATGGAGCATACCGCCCAGGCTGCCAGCACGGTTGGCCCCGACATCGAGGAGGTTGCCAATGCCTTCGTGGGAACGCTGCTTCAGGATGGAAAAATCATTACTTGCGCCAATGGCAATGCCAACATTCTGGCCCAGTACTTCTGCACTGCCCTTCTGAACCGGTTCGATCAGGACAGACCCGCACTGCCCGCCATCAATCTCGGAGCCGATGCGACAACCTATTCCGCCATTTGCCGGGATAACCGCTTCAACGACACGTTCTCCCGTCAGGTCAGAGCTATCGGCAAGCCCGGAGACCTTCTTTTCGTGATTGTCGACGATGGCCACAAGGCAAACCTCATCCAGGCGATCCAGGTCGCCCATGACCGGGAAATGAACGTTGTGGTTCTCAGTGCCAGAGAGAAGTCTGACATAACGTCGCTATTGCATCCGGAAGATCACGAAATTGCGCTGAACAACCTGACCCCCACCGAAGCGACACCACTGCTGCTACTGATCATCAACGCTTTGTGCGGGCTGATCGACGCCAAGATTTTTGGGGGATAAAAAAAGCCAGCGTACGCTGGCTTTTTCATGAAAATGAGTAAGGTCTATTTAACAACCTTGAGGGTTGGCCTGCCCGAAGGACGATCCTCCTGCCCGGATGAAGACTGCTCGCCTTCACGCTCACGGGAAGTACCGTCCGGATCCGGGGAGCCTGGCTCGCTACCGAACACCATGCCCTCACCGTTTTCCTTGGCGTAGATTGCCATAACCGCCTGCAGTGGAATGAACACCTGCATGGGCACGCCACCGAAACGGGCACTGAACTCGAGTGCACCATTACCGATAACCAGGCCACGCACTGCTCCCGGACTGATGTTCAGAACAATCTGTCCATTTGCGACATGCTCAGTCGGCACCTGTACACCTTGAATGCCTGCGTCCACCACGATGTAGGGGGTGCAGTCGTTGTCCAGGATCCACTCATTGAATGCTCGTACCAGGTACGGGCGGCTGGACGTCATGGTGTTTTTACTCTCAGCCACTGCCACTCTCCTGCTCCGGCCAGCGGAACGTTACCAAATCAGCTGCGAATGTCTTCTTCCAGATCGGACAGGCTTGCCTTGAACCCTTCCCGACTGAAGATGCTCTCCATGTACTTCTGCAGCGGCTTGGCCTGCTTTTCGTTCAGCTCAATACCCAGCGACGGAAGGCGCCACAGGATCGGGGCAATACAACAGTCGACGATGGTGAACTCTTCAGACAGGAAGAACGGCATCTCGCCGAACAGCGGTGCGGTTGCCAACAGGCTCTCTTTCAGCTCTTTGCGCGCTGTTTCAGAAGCCTTGGCGTTCGGCTGCGCTAGGATCTGGTCAACCAGGCCACACCAGTCCTTCTGAATCCGATGAATCATCAGACGGCTGTTGGCACGGGCAACCGGGTACACCGGCAACAGTGGCGGATGCGGAAAACGCTCGTCGAGGTACTCCATCATGATATTGGGCTCATAGAGCACCAGATCACGATCTACCAGTGTCGGCAGGGCGTTGTACGGATTCAGGTCAGCCAGTTCGGCCGGCGGATTGTCCGGATCCACATCAACGATATCGACGGTAACACCCTTCTCTGCCAGAACAATACGCACCCTGTGGCTGTAATGGCTGGCCGGATCCGAGAAAAACGTCATTGATGACCGCTTGGTCACAACGCCCATAGAACTACCTCACGAGTAAACAAACCGAAATGATCCTGAAAAAACGCAAAAATCCAGCGGGCCGGTTATGCCCGCTGGAACTCAGGGAACGGGATTATACCCTATTTCTCAGTGTACGTCCTTCCAGTACTCACGATTGAGCATGTAGGCAAACACGAAGAAGATGGCCACAAAGATCAGGACGAAGATCCCCAGACGCTCACGCTCAAGCTTCACCGGATCACCCATGTAAGACATGAAGTTGGTCAGATCGTACATGGCCTGGTCGAATTCCGGTCCAGACATGCTGCCTTCGATGGCGTACTCCGGGCATACGTCGGCGTTGTTGATGTTGCCACTCAAGGGCTCAACGCTGGCAGGAGTCCCGATGTTGGGCTCAACGGCACACAGCCCCTGCATTCCCACCAGAACGTGAGGCATACCCACGGCCGGGAATACCACGTTGTTCACACCCAGCGGACGGGACTCGTCCTTGTAGAACCCACGCAGGTAGGAGTAGACCCACGCTTCGCCACGCAGCCGCGTTTCCAGCGTAAGATCCGGTGGCGGCGCACCAAACCAGTCAGCAGCCATGTCCTTGTTCATGGAATTCTTCATCAGCTCGCCAATCTTGGCGCCGGTGAAGATCAGGTTTTCCTCATACAGCTCGTCGGGAATCTCCAGATCGTCAGCTACGCGCTTGTAGCGAGCATATTCCATGGAATGACAACCCATGCAGTAGTTGGTGAACAGGGCTGCACCACGCTGCAGAGATGCTTTGTCAGAGTGATCTGACTCAAAGCTGTCTAGTGGCACAGTTGAACCCGCTGCCAGCCCGAGAGCCGGCAGGACCGCGATGAAAAGACCAAAAATCAGCTTTCTCATTATCCTGTCACCCTCTCTGGAACTGGCTTGGTTTTCTCCATACGCGTATAGAACGGCATAAGGATGAAGTAGAGGAAGTACAGCACCGTCAGAATCTGGGCGACCATGGTGCGGCCTTCAGTCGCGGGTACCAGGCCCAGGTAGCCAAGCACCACGAAACTGACTGCGAAAATGGCCAGGGCAATCCGGCTCAACCAACCCTTGTAGCGCATTGAGCGCACCGGGCTCTTGTCCAGCCAGGGCAGCACGAACAGAATGGCGATCGCAGCACCCATCACGACAACACCCCAGAACTTGGCATCAAGACCGAACAGGTCGATCGTTACCGCACGCAGCATTGCGTAGAAAGGCGTGAAGTACCAGACCGGCGCGATATGGTCAGGCGTCTTGAGAGGGTTGGCTGGCTCAAAGTTCGGCTTTTCAATGAACAGCCCGCCGCCTTCCGGGAAGAAGAACACGACGATGAAGAAGATAAAGAAGAACACACCGACGCCCAGAAGGTCATGCACAGTGTAGTAAGGATGGAACGGGATACCGTCTTTAGGAATGCCGTTTTCGTCCTTGTTCTTCTTGATATCAATACCGTCGGGGTTGTTTGAGCCCACTTCATGCAGTGCCAGGATGTGAAGCACAACCAGACCAAGCAGAACGATCGGCAGCGCCACCACATGCAATGCGAAGAAGCGGTTCAGGGTAATGCCGGAAATCAGGTAATCGCCACGGATCCAGAGTGACAGATCTTCACCAATGACCGGAATAGCACCGAACAGGTTAACGATAACCTGGGCACCCCAGTAGGACATTTGGCCCCAGGGCAGCAGATAGCCCATGAACGCCTCAGCCATCAGGATCAGGTAGATCAACATACCGAAGATCCAGATCAGTTCACGCGGCTTCTGATAGGAGCCATACATCAGCCCCCGGAACATGTGGAGATAGACCACAACGAAGAATGCCGAAGCACCGGTAGAGTGCAGATAACGCAGCAACCAGCCCCATTCGACATCTCGCATGATGTACTCGACAGACGCAAACGCACCTTCGCCGGACGGGTTGTAGCTCATGGTCAGCCAGATCCCGGTGACCAGTTGGTTAACGAGAACCAGCATGGCAAGGGAACCAAAAAAGTACCACACGTTGAAGTTCTTCGGCGCGTAATACTTGCCCAGATGCTTGTTCCAGGCATCTACGATTGGCAGACGCTCGTCTACCCAGTTAATCAGCTTTTGCATTACGCTGCCTCCGGATCAAGACCAATCGTGAGGGTCGAATCGTCGTCAAAACGATAAGGCGGCACCTCGAGGTTCAGGGGAGCAGGCTGCGCCTCATAGACCCTTCCGGCCATGTCATATCGGGAACCGTGACACGGGCAGAAAAGGCCACCCAGCCACTCATCACCGAGATCAGCCGGAGCAACTTCCGGACGGTAGGACGGAACACAGCCAAGATGGGTACACAACCCTACAAGCACGGCAAATTCCGGCTTCAGGGAACGCAGGATGCCATCAATATACGGTGGCTGCTGAGGCGCTTCTGACTGGGGATCTTTCACCCGGTCGTTAAGCTTTTCGATATTCGCCTGCATCTCTTCGGTACGGCGGATGATCCAGACCGGCTTACCTCGCCACTCGACCGTAATCTGCTGACCCGGTTCAATCTTGCTGACATTGACGGTTACCGGTGCACCCGCTGCTTCCGCTTTGGCACTGGGATTCCAGGATGCCACGAAAGGAACGGCCGCACCGACGACGCCGACTCCACCCACCACAGACGTGGCACCGATCAGAAACCGGCGCCGGCCTTGGCTCACGTCGCCATTACTCATTATGGTTTTCTCCCATCAGGCGATGTCACAGCCCGCAAAACCGCCGGCGATGTGCATCTTAAAGGACTTCACAACCCAAAAATATAAGCGCCCAAATGGTAATGAAATTACCTTGGCCTTACAAGTCGGAAAGCCGGCGCTGGCGCCTCATCACTGTTCCAGATCAATTTGCTGACAAATCGTCCGAACATAAAAAAACCCGACCAAAAGGGGCCGGGTTTTCCAGGATCTGTACCAGCGAAATTAACGCTTGGAGTACTGAGGACGCTTACGCGCCTTGCGCAGACCCACTTTCTTACGCTCGACTTCACGCGCGTCACGGGTAACGTAACCCGCTTTACGCAGCGCCGGACGCAGAGTTTCGTCGTAATCCATCAGGGCGCGAGTCAGACCGTGGCGAATAGCGCCGGCCTGACCACTGATACCACCACCCTTGACGGTGATCTGGATATCAAAACGATCGGTAGACTCGGCAACAACCAGCGGCTGACGAACGATCATGCGCAGAGTGTCACGACCGAAGAAATCTTCGATTGAGCGACCATTGATAGAGATGTTACCGCTTCCCGGCTTGATAAAAACCCGAGCCGTGGATGTCTTGCGGCGACCAGTACCGTAATTTTGTGCTACAGACATATCCGCCTTCCGTTAAATGTCGAGTTCTTTGGGCTGCTGGGCTGCGTGAGGATGCTCAGCGCCGGCATAGATTTTCAGCTTCTTGAACATGGCGCGACCGAGCGGGCCTTTCGGAAGCATGCCTTTGACAGACTTCTGAATGATTTGCTCGGGAGCCTTGTCGACCAGCTTCTCGAAGTTGATGGACTTGATTCCACCCGGAAAGCCGGTATGACTGTAATACATCTTGTCAGATGCCTTCTTGCCGGTAACCCGCACCTGGCTCGCGTTGATCACAACAATGTAATCGCCAGTGTCTACGTGAGGGGTGTACTCAGGCTTATGCTTGCCCCGCAGACGAAGGGCGATTTCGGTTGACAGACGACCCAGCGTCTTGCCGGCTGCGTCTACAACGTACCAGTCACGTTTTACTGTTTCTGGTTTCGCACTCAGAGTCTTCATTGATTCCGCCTTGAACGCTATATAAGAAACGTTAAAAACCACCACCGGTAAATGCAAGGCATCCGGAGGAGGTTCCATACCTGTGTTGCGCTGCCATCATTCGGGGCTGAGATAGTGACATCGCCTTGAAAAGCCAGGGCGCGAAGTATACTCGAACCACTCGGGAAAGCCAACCCTGTGTTGGTTCGTTTCGTTATTCCCCTATACCGGCAGCCGACCAACCATAGAGTCGGGATACATTGTCCAGAAGCACCGGCGCCAGTTGCTCCGGCTTAGAACCTCGGATCTCGGCGAGCACGTCCAGAATATCCGGCAGATACCGGGGTGAATTCTGCCCCTGCGGTACGCCCTCGGGCGCCATGTCCGGCGCATCCGTTTCAAGCACCAGAGCCTCAAGCGGCAGTCGGGCAATCGCGTCGCGGGTCTTCCGGGCACGGGGGTGAGTGATCACGCCACCTACCCCGATAAAGCATCCCAAGTCCACCAGTTTATCGGCCTGCTGGAAACTTCCGCTAAAGCCGTGAATCAGCGCCCGACCGCCCCACTGCCGGCGATTGAGCAGGCTGTGCACTTCATCATGGGTCTTTACGGAGTGAATCACCAGGGGCATGTGCAGCTCATCTGCCAGCGCCACCTGCTTTTCAAACCACGGCCACTGCGCTTCCAGGCTGCCCTTGAGCCGATCCAGCCCACATTCACCAATCGCAACACAGCGCTCGGGGCGAGACGCCAGCAGCCGCCTGAGCTCCTGCAGATCCTCCTCCGAATGCTCGTCAACAAACCAGGGGTGAATTCCAAGACAGTAAAACAGGCCACCATGCGCCAGCGCTGTGTCACGGACCCGGCCCCAGTCCGGTCGCCTGACGCCGGGTATTACCAGTCCGCGAACTCCGCGCGACCGACCCTGTTCGAGTTCCGCATCACGGCGGCCTTCGAACTGCGGAAAATCAAAATGGCAATGGGCGTCGATCAACTGCACTGTCACCTCCGCCCGGAACCGTTAATGCTCCCGGGTCTTGTGGAACTGAATGTCGGGATACCTTTCCTGGGCCAGATTCAGGTTTACCATGGTCGGGGCGATGTAGGCGAGCCGGTCACTGCCATCAAGAGCCAGGTTGTCGTTGTTTTTGCGCTGGAATTCATCCAGCTTGCGCTCATCGCCACAAGTCACCCACCGGGCCGTGGCCACATTGATCGGCTCGTAAATTGCTTCCACCTTGTACTCACTTTTCAGGCGGCTAACCACCACATCGAACTGCAGCACACCGACTGCCCCGACGATGAGATCGTTATTTCGCAGCGGCCTGAACACCTGTACTGCACCCTCCTCCGACAGCTGTATAAGCCCTTTCTGGAGCTGTTTGGCCTTGAGCGGGTCCTTCAGGCGGATCCGGCGGAACAGTTCCGGAGCGAAGTTCGGAATACCGGTGAACTTCATATCCTCGCCGGCGGTAAAAGTATCGCCCAACTGAATGGTGCCATGGTTGTGCAGACCGATAATATCGCCGGCAAAGGCCTGCTCGGCATGCTCCCGGTCGCCGGCCATGAAGGTTAGTGCGTCTGAAAAGCGAACTTCCTTGCCGATGCGGACATGACGGGCCTTCATGCCCTGGTTGTAGCTGCCAGAGACAATGCGCAGGAACGCAACCCGATCGCGGTGTTGCGGATCCATGTTCGCCTGGATCTTGAACACGAAACCCGAGAACCCATCCTCTGCCGGCTGGACCAGTCTCTGGTCGGTTTCCCGGGGTTGCGGCGCCGGGGCCCAATCCACCAGGCCGTCCAGCATGTGGTCGACACCGAAGTTACCCAGCGCAGTACCAAAGAATACCGGCGTCAACTCGCCGGCGAGAAAGGCCTCCTGATCGAACTCGTGAGACGCGCCTTTGACCAGCTCAATTTCATCACGCAGATCATCAGCATAGGCTCCAATGGCTTCATCAAGCTCCGGATTGTCCAGCCCCGAGATAATCCGCTTATCCTGAATCATGTGGCCCTGACCGGACTGATAAAGGATGACTTCGTCCCGAAGCAGGTGATACACACCCTTAAAGCTCTTGCCCATTCCGATGGGCCAGGTGATGGGCGCGCAGGCGATCTTGAGAACCTCCTCAACCTCGTCCATCAGTTCGACCGGATCCCGGGTATCCCGGTCCAGCTTGTTCATGAACGTGATGATCGGCGTATCCCGCAGGCGGGTGACCTCCATCAACTTGATGGTCCGCTCCTCGACACCCTTGGCGCTGTCGATCACCATCAGGCAGGAGTCCACCGCTGTCAGGGTCCGGTAGGTATCCTCCGAGAAATCCTCGTGGCCCGGCGTATCCAACAGGTTTACCAGCTTGCCACCATAGGGAAACTGCATCACCGACGTGGTTACGGAAATGCCCCGCTCTTTCTCCATTTCCATCCAGTCGGACTTGGCGTGCTGGCCGGACTTCTTTCCCTTAACGGTGCCGGCTTTCTGGATCGCCTGTCCGAACAACAGCACCTTCTCGGTAATGGTGGTTTTACCGGCATCCGGGTGCGAAATAATGGCAAAGGTGCGGCGCTTGGCCACTTCCTGGGAAAGGTTAGACATAATCGAAAAGTAACCTGAATCTGATGTTCTGAAAAAGGCGGCCATTATAGGCCCTATGCAGCTGCGACGCTAACTCGCACTGAAGCACTCACTGACCAAGAGTACGCGTCAGAACGCGGGCATCCTCCCGCCCGTTGGCAGCCGGATAGTACCCGGGTCGCAGCCCAATCTCCTGAAAGCCCTCATCCTGGTACAAACCAAGGGCGGCATGATTGCTAACCCTGACCTCGAGCAACAGCTGGGACATACCTTCATGGGCCGCAGTTGCCAGAACGTGTCTCAAGAGGTAGCGCCCCACACCTTTACCGCGGGCTCTCGGATGGACGCATATATTCAGCAAATGCGCTTCATCAAACATATAGGCCACCACAGCGTAGGCCATCAGCCTATCCCCGTGACAGGCACCCCAGAGCCGATAGTTGTCCTTGAAACAATCAAGAAACACCGACTCACTCCAGGGGTGGGAATAACCCTGGCGCTCTATATCAAGCACAGCGGGCACGTCTTCAGACTCCAGAGGCCGAACGAACAGATCGGCTTCAAGGACTTTTTGGTAAGTTTCCGGATAGGGCATTAACGGGCAACCAGAGGCCGTATTTGCTGCCATAGCGAACGCTTTAATGCGGGGTTGCCGGCAATCTCCGCAATGGTGTGCGGAAACCAAACTGTTGCCTCACGACCAAGCGCTTCCACCAGCCAGCTCTGCGCTGACTTTTCTCCACCCTGCAGGACAACAACCTTCTGGCCCTCCAGGCCCGACAGAACGCTGCGCATTACCTCAACAAGGTCATGGCCGGAATTTCCGGGCACCAACAGATTGTTGAAAATGGGCCAGGACACTTGCCCCAGCACTCGCGGCTGGTCCTCACCAAGGCTCTTGAGAATATTCAGTGCGAGGGCTTCCTGAAGCCGACTACTCGCATCCCCGGACATTCCCCCGATCAATGCGACACCGCGCCCCGCCCAGACCATGAGGTTAACGCTTTCAGAGGGGATCATGGACGATTGTCCGGACCTCTCCTCTTGCCGCTCTGGTTCCGGGGATATCGCAGTGGGCTTCGCAGCCGAAGGCGATTCCTCGGGTTGTTGCGAGGTTTTTTCCGTAGCACCGGCATCGCCTCCCATTAACGCCTGCAGATCCGCTATTCGGGCGACGCCAGGGGTTCGATCCGGCCCTTTCCGCTCAGCCCCGCCCGGACGCGCTGAACCGCTCTCAGCTCGAGGCGAAGGCTCTGATATGCCCGGGAATGGTTTCGGAACACCGGCCTCGTCAGGGAACTCAAAAACTGGACTGGGCGCCGCACCCGGCAGCGGTTGCCGGGCATACCACATCCGGATCCCCGCCGCTCCCAGGTAAAATTGACGCTCTGCTTCCGATCTGATCATTAACTTCGCCTGTCGGGATTCACCTAATTTCCGATCTCACACATCGGCAACCTGGGGATGTTGTCGAATTCCGCCTTTAGTGATCAGGTTCAGGGCCTCTATGTAAGCTTTGGCGGACGCAATGATGATATCAGTATCGGCACCCACCCCGTTAACGATCCGGCCACCGCGTTCGAGGCGGACAGTCACCTCACCCTGGGCATCGGTGCCGCTGGTGATGTTGTTTACGGAATACAGCTGGAGATTGCAGCCTGAATCCACCAGAGATTCAATTGCCTTGAAGGTGGCATCAACCGGCCCACTGCCTTCTGCCTCGACTTTGTGTTCTTTGCCATCGACCGTGAGGGTCAGATTGGCCTTGGGCACGACTCCCGTCTCGGAGCATACCTGCATGCAGACCAGACCATACCGTCCATCTTCCTCTTTCTGGCGGGTATCGCTGGCTATCGCCTGCAGATCTTCGTCGAAAATCTCATGCTTCAGGTCTGCGAGTGCTTTGAACCTCGTAAACGCTTCGTTCAACTCCGTTTCCGTCTCAAACTGAATCCCGAGCTCAAGTAAACGGGTACGGAACGCGTTACGCCCGGAATGCTTGCCCAGCACCAGGCTGTTGGTGTGCCACCCCACATCCTGAGCCCGCATGATCTCGTAGGTTTCACGGTGCTTCAGGACCCCGTCCTGATGAATGCCAGATTCATGAGCAAAGGCATTGGCGCCAACGATGGCTTTGTTGGGCTGTACCGGAAAGCCGGTGATCGTAGATACCAGGCGCGAAGCGGGCACAATGTGCTGCGTATCAATACGGGTGTCTATGTGGAACAGATCCTGGCGGGTGCGCACCGCCATAACGATTTCTTCGAGCGCCGCGTTACCGGCCCGCTCACCCAAACCATTGATGGTGCACTCCACCTGACGAGCCCCCTGGCAAACCGCTGCCAGAGAGTTGGAGACTGCCAGGCCTAGATCGTTGTGGCAATGCACCGAAAAAACGGCCTTGTCGGCGTTTGGAATGCGGTTCATGAGCTGACGTATGGTTTCACCGAACTGTTCGGGAATCGCGTAGCCCACCGTATCTGGAATGTTAATCGTAGTGGCGCCTGCATCAATGGCCGCCTCAATAATCCGGCACAAGAAGTCCAGCTCGGAACGGCCGGCGTCTTCGCATGAAAACTCAACGTCGTCGACATGGCTTCGAGCACGTTTGACCGAGCGAACGGCCTGCTCGACCACCTCATCCGGCTGCATCTGCAGCTTGTGCTTCATGTGAATGGGCGATGTGGCAATAAACGTATGAATGCGCCCACGCTGTGCCGGCCGGATCGCCTCTGCTGCGCGATCGATGTCCTTATCAAGCGCCCGGGCGAGACTGCAGATCGTGGAGTCCTTGATGGACTCGGCGATTGCTTTCACCGCTTCGAAATCACCCTGACTGGCAATCGCGAATCCCGCCTCGATAACGTCGACCCGAAGCTTTTCCAGAGCTTTCGCAATACGGAGCTTCTCCGCCTTGTTCATGGTGGCACCGGGGCTTTGCTCACCATCACGGAGCGTTGTATCGAAGATGACCAGATGATCAGTGGCTGGCATTGGCAGGCTCCATTCTGAGATTTCGTTCGTTATGGAGAGAGTATATCACCGGGTTGAGGTGAGTGAGGGCCTGAGTTTCAGGCAATAAAAAACCCCAGCATCAAGGATGCTGGGGTTTTGGCATTAGGAGCCTGACGATGACCTACTCTCACATGGGCAACGCCACACTACCATCGGCGCTGGTCTGTTTCACTTCTGAGTTCGGGATGGGATCAGGTGGTTCCAGACCGCTATGGTCGTCAGGCAAAA